>JAABUZ0100000086.1_pt1 | contig 218135 bp, 207 predicted proteins | sample 5562091 | NCBI WGS metagenome assembly JAABUZ01 (sample SAMN12813069, study PRJNA571459) | rock metagenome | isolation source: Antarctica rocks | place: Antarctica: Victoria Land, Linnaeus Terrace sud | collected 2015-12-21
GAAGGTGCAGGCTTGGCGATACGGAGTCGTGCGCAAGCATACGAGGGGTGTCAGTGCAGTGTGCGATTGAAGGCAAGGAGGCTTCTTATCCTCTGCTACGGATTAACGGTGGCGACATATTTGGCATCAGCGCCTTTGATTTGCAGGACGACGGCGGGCTTGATGGCGTTGCGGTTGGCGTCCAAGGTAATGTTGCCTGTCACAGCTTTGAAGTTCTTGGTAGCGGCGAGGGCATCACGCAGCTTTGTACGGTAGGCATCAGACGAATAATCACCATCGGCAGGCTTGCCCGCCCGACGCATGGCGTCCACGATAATCATGACGCTGTCATGGCCCAAAGCGGGCAGCGCACCGGGAACCTCGCCGCCATAAGTAGCCTTGTAGGTCTTCACGAAGTTCTGGATGGTGGGGTCGGGGCTGTCCATCGCCGAGTGGTTGGTGTAGTAGCTGCCTTCCAAAGCGCTGGGCGTGTCCGGCTGGCCGCCAGATCCCTTTTTGAAGCCCGCGCCCTGGGTGAGAATGGGCGACTCCCAACCGTCGCCGCCCATCAGGGGAACGGTAATGCCGACCTCGCGGGCCTGCTTTGCGATCACGCCGACGTTGTTGTAATAGCCGGGCACGAACAGAACGTCAGGGTTGGTGGCTTTAATGGCCGTCAACTGCGCGCGAAAGTCGGGGTCGACGGCCTGGTAATTCTGGCGCGTCACGACCTGACCCCCAAACTTGGTGAACGCATTGTTGAACGCATCCGAAAGGCCGATGGAGTAGTCGCCGGTGGCATCGGTGAGAATGGCGGCGCGTTTGGCGTGCAGGGTCTGGGTCGCGAACTTGGCGGCGACAAAGCCCTGAAACGGGTCGATAAAGCAGATGCGGAAGATGTACGGGCCGATGGTCGTGACTTTGGGGTTGGTGGACGAAGGCGACACCATCGGCGTTTTGCTGGTGTTGGCGAACGGGGCAGCGGCGATGGTGTTTTTGGACGCGACTTCTCCGACAATGGCGGTGACTTTGTCGCGGGTAATCAGCTTTTTGACGACGGTGAGGGCCGAGTCCGGCTTGCCTTCATCGTCTTCCGAAACCAGCTTCAGAGGGTGGCCGTCCACGCCGCCCGCTTTGTTGACTTCGTTGACGGCAAGCAGACACCCGTTAAGCGTGGACGAGCCGAAGGTCGCCTGTGCCCCGGTCATGGAGCCGTATTCCCCCAGAACGATGGGTGTTTTGCCGGACACGGACGATGAACCATCCCCGGACGAGGGGACCTTGTTGGCGCAGCCGTCAAAGGCAGCCAGGGCAGAAATGGAAAACAGCAGGCACGCGGCGCGCGTAGCGGTGCGGGAAAAACGCATTCGGGAAATTTCCTCCTCGGAAAACAAACTCAAAAGTGATCATTTAACTTGAAAATGCGGTAGGCGTGGAACGCAGTCCTGCGCGTGCCTGAGCTTCATCCGCGAAGACCGAAAACACTTTGTCCAAGGCCGTGACGCGCAAAATACGGGTCACAAACGGCGACGGATGAATCAAGATAATCTGTCCGGCCCGAGCCGCCGCCTGCTTGAGCGCGCCGACCAGAACGCCTAGTCCGGCGCTGTCGATATATTTCAGATCGGCCATATGAACAAAAATCACCGGCTGGTCACGGTCGGCAAGTGCGGCCAGAGATTGCTGGACGCGCGGTGCATTGTCGGCATCGAAATCGCCTTTCAGCGTCAGAATGTCAACACCGCGTTCCTGGTGTGTGTCTAAATAAAGCTCAGCCATGCGGCGGCCCTTTCCGGGGCGGAAATGAAAAAGCAAAAAGCGGCAGCGCTTTTTCGAGAGAAAACATGAAGAAGCGGAAAAGGACGGACAGGAAATGCTTCAGCAGTGAAGCGTCCATTGTTGCTGAACATGTGTCAGCGGTGCAGGGCGCAATTTAACCCGTCTTAAAACGTTTTGCGCCTTCTACCCGCCGCTATTCGCGATGACTTAAAGAAACTCCTGCCGCTTTTGCAAAAAAACAACCTCTTTTCCCAAACCAAACGCAAAACAGGTTATCAGGCCGCATACTGTCAGCAGCGACACGTAGCAGCCCAGCAGAAAAGAAGTGGGTCGAAACTCAAATGTGACGCGATGTGCTCCCGGTGTCGGCAGCGAAATGGCACGCAAAAACCCGTCCGCCGACAAAATCGCGGCATTGCGCCCGTCTACCACTGCGTGCCAGCCCGGATGCAGCGTGTCAGCCAGAACAAGCAGGGAGGGAGCGGAGTTCTGGGCCTGCACCACAACCCGGTCCGGGGTGTCTGAGACAATCGGCGCGAGGGCAATTTTCCCATTAGGGTGGGAAGCGAAGCCGGGCTGCCCGACCACAATCGTGGTGGAAGCCAAGTCGACAAGGGACGGATTTTGCGCGGCATGAGACAGCAAAGCCAGCGCCGCCGCGTGCGTCGGCACTGAGATAAACGTTGTCGTCAGGCGCGCGCGCGGTTGCCACAACTTGTCGCGGCAGACCAGGACACGCGTACTGTCTGCCCCGTTCCCCAGCGGCGGCAAAGTAGCAAGGCTGGAAAGGAACAATACGTGGGGGATGGTTTCCTGCGGAGGACGCGACCGAAAAAACACAACTGTTCGCACCCCCAGCATTCCGGCCCACGCCATGCCCCATTGACGCTGAGCGAAAGATGCGTTGGGGCGCAGGGCATCCGTGGCTGTGCCGGAAACCATTTGCGCATCCCGCCGGGCCAACGGTTCATAGCCAAACGCATCGGGAATAGAAAACAGCATCGGCAGGTTAGGGGTCATTGTCCGGGCCCACAGCGGAATATAACCGGGAGCCTCCTGCCGATAAGCGCGGTGACTGGTGAACCGCTGCCATGTGCGCGCGGAGTCAGGGGCCAAAACACGCGCTTCATGGGCCTGAAACTGAGCCGCATCCGCAGGCGACAACTGCGCGGGCCGGAGCCATGCACCCGGCGATGCGAGCGGGTACAGCGTGCGTCCGAAATGAGCCAGTTCGCCAAAGATCAGCAGCAGGCACACCGTAAACAGCACATGGCGCGCAGTGGGACGTGACAAATGCATCTGGCACTGTTCAAAGCCGCAGGCCGCAAGTACGCTTAATCCCCAAGCGCTCCACACCAGGCAACGGGCGGGATCATGAAAGCTGCGGAAACCGGGCAGGGCGGCGTAAGCAAGATGGTACAGCCCGCCAGACCCACCGGTAGCCATCCAAACCCCGGCCACGAAAACAAGCGTCCAAAAACGCGGGGACTTATGTTTCGGACCACGCCAGACCCAAAACATTCCCGCAAGCGCAAGGGCAAACCCGACAACGCTCACATAACAGCACGTTTCCCAAAAGTTGCCTCGGGCGGTGAAATTGCCCCAAAACGGACTCCCGTGTAGCATAGGAAGAACAAAGTTGCCGATTTGGCTGGGCGGCAGATAAAAGCGATTCACAATGTGAAACGATAACTTCTGACGCCACGCACTTTGGTAAAGCTCTAAAGTCGGCAGCACCTGCACTGCACACAAGCCAAGGACAATAGTTCCCGCAAGCGCAAGACGCTCCCCCGCCACCCGCAGCGGGGGACGTGTCGGCCCACTTGCCCACTGACGCAGGCCGTAAGCGCTCGCCAGGTAAAGTGTCAGCAGGGTGATCTGCGCATGGGCCGCCAGAAGCTGCATGCCGAGTAAAAAACCCAGCCGGACGGCATCAGCCACCTGCCACCGGGCAGACAAACGATAAACACCGTACAACACCCAGGGCAGCCAGGCAATTGCCTGCACCATGTTGGGAAATTGTTCTTTGGAAACAATTTGCCCGCCGAACGCAAAGACAACAGCACCCAGCAGCGAAGCCTGTCCATCCAAACCCTCCGCGCGGCGCAGGAACAGAAACGTGCCGCACGCCGTCAGCCACACATGGAGCGCTATGGTAAGGCTTAAAAAGTATCCAGGGGAAACAAACGGCAGCAGCCAAGAAGCTAGGTAAGCGGGCGAGGTTTGCGGATTGCCCACAAACGGCGTCCCGCACAGCACCAATGGGTTCCACAGCGGCAGGTGCCCCGCCAGCAGATTTTCCCGCAGAAACGAAGTCATCGGCAAAAAATACAAACCGATGTCGCCCCAATACAAAGTCCGTCCCTGCACAAGCTGCGGCCAAAAGAAAAGCAGCGTCAGGACGAGCAAAAACAAACCCGCAAGCGGGGCCTCTTGCCAGCCGCGCAGTTTTCGTGTAGAATAAGAAGGATGCACGGTGCGGAGTGTATCACTCGCTTTGTTTGTTTGTCAATGCCGAAGATGTCACGGAAAGTATGGCCCATGCGCCGCATTGGAATTATCGGCGGGTCGGGTTTTGGCGACGCGTTTACACAGGGCACAGCTGAAACTGTCAGCACGGAGTGGGGATCGGCCTCCATCATGCGCAGCAGCCTGGGCAATGCGGGGGAAATTGTGTTTGTGGCGCGCCACGGACCGGGGCATCGACTGCCGCCGCATCTTATTAATCACCGCGCCAACATTGCCGCATTGCACGGCGTGGGCGTGATCGGGGTGCTGGCGACAGCGGCAGTCGGCTCGCTTCAGCAAGATAAAAAGCCGGGCGATTACGTTGTTTTAGATGACTTCGTTGATTTGACCAAAGGCGAAGTAGTCACTTGGAGCAAAACGGGACATGTGCAGCACACGGACATGGGCCAGCCGTACGATGCGCATCTGCGCCGTGTGTTACTTGCGGCCACGCTCCATGTTCCTCTGGGTGCGACCGTGCATACCCACGGCACCTATGTTTGCTTATCGGGGCCACGGTACGAAACGCGGGCCGAAGTGCGCCTGCTGGCTTCGTGGGGCGGTGACGTGGTCGGCATGACAAGTGCGCCCGAAGCCATCTTGTGCCGCGAACTTGGCTTACCTTATGCCAACGTCGCCATTGTGACAAACTACGGCTGCGGATTGCTGGACGATGCCGTTTTGTCCCATGCCGAAGTGGAAGCGCAGATGGCTCAAAGCCGCCACGGCCTGCTCCAATGGCTGACACACGCATCACAAATATTGACAGATGCCACGTTGGATTAATCAGAATAAGGATTGACGCTATGAGAATGGTAATGCGTCGCTGGGCCTGCGTTCCGGTCCTGGCGATATTGGTAACGGGTCTTTTAGCTGGCTGCGGAGGTGGGGGCAGCGGATCGTCTCCCGTCATGGGCGGCCCTGCCCAGCCCAGCATGGTGACCATCACGGGAGTTTTGCAAGACCAAACGTCAGGAAACTTTCTACCTGGCCGCACGGTGACGGTGCAAGGCACTGGCCTTGCGGGCGTCACCGACGGCAGCGGCGCATTTTCCATTGCCAATGTTCCCGTGGCTTCGGTGACTTTGGTGATTGTAGACGCCGCAGGTTCAAGCAACGGCACATACAGCGTTGATCTTAGCACAATCGGCGGCAGCCCGCGCAACCTTGGCACGATCAAACTCGCAGTGTCCGGGGGGGCTGGCGCACCTCCAGGCGGCCCGCCAATTCCACCCCATTAACTTGAAAAGTGCTTCCACTGGGATAATTCCACGGTTCAGCCCAAAGCGCGTCTTGATCACGCTGGCGGCTATCTTTGCCGTTGTCCTGGCCCAGGGCCTGCGCTTTTATGGACACTACCATCCATTTGCCGATCTGGTCGGCGGAGCAGCGCGGCTTGGGCCGCCGCCGGCCAGTCTGCGCGTTTCCGATGCGGTGGTCACCGGGCGGACAGGCGGACGCATTCGCTGGCGCATCAAAGCCCAAAGCATCACGCTCAGCCAGGATCGCAGCCAGGTAACTGTGCAGGGCATTCACGACGGGCTGTTTCTTGCGCCCACAGGCCGCGCGCTGTTTTCGCTTAAGGCCGGACAGGCAGTTTATCAAAAGCCGTTCGGCGTCACGCTGCTGGACACGCCTAATAGCATCAGCGGCGGCTTTCTTTCTGTCGGCGGCGGCATTGAAGGCCGCGCGCTTGCGGCGGGCGGGCCGACCCTCAGCAGCGATACCCTGACCTGGGATATTGTCCACAATGAAGTGCGCAGTTTGGGGCGCACGCAGGCTCGTTTCCCACCTGGCACACATGCAATCGGCGGCATGACCATGCAGGCCACGACCCTGGTTTGGGATACGGCCAGTAACACCCTGACCGCGCCAGGCACGGTCACCGCGACATTCGCCGATGGCGTTAGCCGTGTCCAGGGCACCAATATCTCTGTGGATGCCAAACAAGGCACCCTCTCGCTGCACAACCTGCATGGAACGTTTCGCATTTCCCCCACGTTAAATTAGCTATGGCCCATCCACACGGACGATTGCTTTTCGGGAGCGCCCTGCTGCTGCTGGCAGGCGCCAATCTGCTGCTCCATGCCGCCCCCGCTCTTGCCCCTTCCCGCCCGGCTTCTGCTTCCCCTGCTTCCTCCCGGACGGTGTCTTATGATGCCGGCGCGGCGCGCTGGCTGAATGCCCCCCGCACAGTGGAAATGAGCCAAGGCGTCACGTTTAATCAAGATGACGCGTTTCTGAAAACAACGGCAGCCGTAGTTGCCCTCGACGATCAGCAGCGTGCCCTGAACGCCAAATCCGCCACCGCAGTGCATCTGTACGATGCCCAAAACGACCTGACTGGTTCGCAGGGCTTTGTGGATTTTACCCGGCACCTGGCGACTTTGACCGGCAGCATTGTCCTGGTCATCAAGCCCCCCAAATCTACCCCCACATCGTCCGTACGCAGTCAGTTCAAGGATGCCGCGACCCTGACCTGCGCTAAAATGACTTATGACTACCAGCAAAAGCTGGGGCATGTGCCCGGCGCGCTGACCATTCACCAAAAAGACCGCGTCCTGACCGCCGATGAGGGCGAGTATGACACGCGCGCACAGACCATAGTTTTGAAAGGCAATGTTCATGGGCACAACGGCGAGGGCGAAATCCATGCGCCCCTTGTCAAGATCGGCATCAAGGAAGGCAGCGAGTATATCTTCCTGCCCGGCCCCAGCATCCATGGACATTTCAACGTGCCGCCCGAACAGGCCGATGCCCTTCCGCTTCCGCCTGCCCCCAAAACAAATCCCGCACCGACATCGAGTGTGACCGCGCCCGCCGCGCCGCCTGTTTCGTCCCCTCCCCACTGATGCAAATTTACCAAGGCCATTCTTTGGGGCCGGGCGTGGCGATTGCCGCCGCCGCTCGCCTGGAAGAAACATTCGGCGTGCCCCAGTTGTCCCCCGAGCGGCAGCGGCGCATGGGCGAAACCCTGCTCAGGGCCGGGCTGGACTTGCCCGATCCCGACCAGATTATCATTGTTGCCCGGCGCATTCCACCCGGCTTTCTGGCGTCGTCGTTTCCCGGCCTGGAAATAGTCGGGGCGGCTCTCGGGGATGACGCGCCTTTGTCCCCCCCTCCCCCTTGCCCCGCTGTCGCCCATGCGGGCGATGATCTTTGGGCCGATACCGAGGAAGGCGACATTGTCATCATAGACGGCGACCGGGGACGTATCTATGTGTCTCCCGATGCCCAGACACTGGCCCGCTATCAAGGCCCAGGGCGGCGCGCGCGGCGGTTCTTTCTGGAACCTGCCCATGTGGAAGCGCGGCGAGGCGGAACCGGCATTGCCATCCCCGTGCTGGCAGCCGCCGCCGATTGGGACAATGTGCAGGCGGCGATGGAAGCCGGGGCCGACGGCGTCTTGATCCCCCAGGACGGCACAATCTGGGGCCACGATGACTTTCTGACCGCGTCCGAGCAATTGCTGCGTTTGCGCGACATCGGCGCCATGACCGGGGGCAAGACGCTGTTTCTGCAAGCGCCCCTGGAGCGCGTCGCCCTGTCCGCACTCGCTCAGGCGGCATCGTGGGGGCCGGTGCATCTGGTGCTGGACACGCTGGCCTTGGCCGGGGAAGCCCGTGCCGAAATGGACGATCTGGAAACGGAACTGGACGAAGAAGACATCGCCTATGGCCGCGTCGCCCTGACCGTCCTGCTGGGCACAGATGAGACGCCCACTCCCGAAGCGCTTTTGGCGGCGGATGGCCTTCTGGTGGCCGCGCCGTGGGAAGCCCCCCTGTCCCCTTCCCCGCCCTGGAAGCTTGACGACGAGGGCCAACTCCGGGGAGCCGGCAAGCAGAGCTTTTCCCCCCTTGCCGAAGACGCCGAGGAAAACGTGGCCCTTTCAGCGCCCCCGGAATGGGGGGCCGGGGGCTTGCCTTTTCCCCGCCCTTTCCCCGTGACCGCCTTTGTCTCCGACCCCGATGAAGTGTCGGCTTTGCTGGATGCGGGCGTCACGCGTTTGCTCACTTCCATCAGCCAGGTACAGGCCGTCAAAGACGCGGTGCGGCACTCGTGACCGACCTGCCCCTTGCCGTCACCACGGCTTCCCGCTTTCATGCCGGGCGCACGGCTCAGGCGCGTGCCCTTGCCCAAACCCTCCATGCTCCGTTTATCCCGCGCCGCGATGAGACATTGGCCGAAGTGGCAGGCTTCGCAAACAAAACGCGTCTTTTGGTCGTGGAACACGCGGGTCTGCGCTTGTTTGACCTGCCCACAGGCACGACCTACGCCCACCACGCCAACCTGCTGCCCATCCGGGCCGCGTCATGGGGGCGCGGCGAACCCGACTTGTTCGTGCAGGCCGCGCAAATCCTGCCCGGCGACGCCGTTTTGGACTGCACTTTAGGCTTCGGCACCGAAGCGACACTGGCGAGTCTGCTGGCCGGGCCAGACGGCAGTGTGACAGGTCTGGAAAGCGCCCCGGCCCTGGCCGAAGTCACGCGAGCCGGGATGCAGCGCCCCGCCCGCAATCTCAGCCAAGCCTTGGCAGACGCCATGCGCCGCGTCCATGTGCTGACTGCCGACGCGGGGGAGTTTCTGCGCGCATGCCCTTTCCAATCGTTTGACATTGTCTGCTTTGACCCGTTTTTCGGCGAGCGGCTGACCGGCTCCGAGCAATCGGTCAGCCCTCTGGCCCTGTTCGGCGACACACGCCCTTTGGACTTTGCGTCCCTTACCGACGCCCGCCGGGTGGCGCGCAGGCGGGTCGTGCTGAAAACCCCCAAAGCCGACCCGCTGCCCTCCCTCTTCGCCGATGCCGTTTCCGACATAGTGATGACCCGCAAAAGCCGCGTCGCCTTTTATTTGTTCGCCCCGCAAGTTTCTTGATAACCCACTCACCCTTACTTGATAACCCACTCACCCTTAATTGTGGGGAAAGAAATGAGGAGGCCCCCCTGCCCCAGTTCCAGGGAGATGGAAAGGAAAAAAGCCCTTGCCTCACGGAATAAATAGACGGAAACAGGGATTTTATCTTCATCTGGCTCCCCAGCCCTCCGGGCACGCCCTTGCGTGATTGGAGCGGAGGGGCTTTTTTCCACCCGCATTCCTCCGGCACTGTCTCCTCTGTTCCAGCGCGAACCGACGACGGAACGATTTGTTCCGTCGTTGCTCATGGCTTGGTAAGCCCGGGAAATGCTCAAACACAGCCCGCGCAACCCAGACGTCCCGCTCCCCAAAAACATGGACGGAACCGCGCCAATGCGGGTACAATAGTATTCATACTGTATGCCGCCCGCCCGCGCAGACGGCACCAGCGCCCCGCAATCCCACTTTGGGCGCTTCAATAAAGCGAAGGCACACGCGCGATGACCCATATCCAAGACTTTTACGGACCCAATGCCGGGTACGTCCTTGACCTTTACGACCAGTTTACCAAAGACCCGCACAGCGTAGACCCCGCCACGCAGATTTTGTTTGCCGGGTGGACACCCCAGGATGCTGCCGCTCTTGCCGGCAGCGCCTCCCCAGCTCCCGCCCCCGTGCCCCCTGCCGCCCCCGCAATGGACGTGGACAAGATCGTCGGAGCCGCGCGAGTGACCCGCATGGTGCGGGAGCTGGGGCACCTGACAGCCCATATCGACCCGCTGGGCAGCCCGCCTCCGGGCGACCCCGGCCTGGAACTGGAAACCCACGGCATCACTACGCAGGACCTGGCCGCTTTGCCGGCGTCCGTGGTCGGCGGGCCGCTGGCGGAAGGCGCGTCAAACGCCCTGGAAGCCCTGGGCAAGCTGCGGCAGGCATATTCAGGGCCGATTGGCTATGAAGACGACCATATTCAAGTCGCGGAAGAGCGGCAATGGCTGGTGCAGGCGATTGAAAGCCGACGCTTCTTTCAGGGCTTTGGGCCGGCGCAAAAGCGCGAAGTGCTGGAGCGATTGACCGAAGTGGAAAGCTTTGAAAAGTTTATCGACAAAGCGTTCGGCAAGGTGAAGCGCTTCGGCATTGAAGGCACGGACATGCTGGTGCCTATTCTGGACTCGGTCATCCATGAAGCCGCGCAGGTCGGTACGCAGGAAGTGGTCATGGGCATGGCGCACCGGGGGCGATTGAACGTTCTGGCGCACATCCTGGGCAAGCCCTACGCAGCTATTTTGGAAGGCTTCGCGCATGTCAAGCCCGACGATGCCAATGCCGTCTCGGGCGGCGGCACGGATGGCTACAGCGGAGACGTCAAGTACCATCTGGGCGCGCGTCGGACGTACACCGAGGACGGCATGCGCGACATGCCGATCACGCTCACCCCCAACCCCAGCCACCTGGAATTTGTCAACCCGGTCGTGACAGGCCGTGCGCGGGCCGCTCAGGACGACCGCTCCCATGCGGGCGCGCCCCGGCACAATCCCAAAGCATCGCTTGCCATCCAAATCCATGGCGATGCGGCTTTTCCCGGACAGGGCATCGTGGCGGAAACGCTGAACATGTCCCATTTGACCGGCTACACGGTCGGCGGGTCCATCCATATTATCGTGAACAATCAAATTGGGTTCACGACACTGCCGGAAGCGTCGCGCTCAACGCTGTATGCCAGCGATTTGGCAAAAGGCTTTGAAATTCCAATTGTCCATGTCAACGCGGACGATCCCACGGCGTGCATCGCCGCCGCCCGCATGGCGCATGCGTACCGCGACCGGTTCGGCAAAGACTTTTTGATTGATTTGATCGGCTACCGACGCAACGGGCACAACGAAGGGGATGAACCTGTGTTTACGCAGCCGCGCTTGTACGAAAAGGTCGCCGCCCACCCGACCGTGCGCGCCTTGTGGGCGCGTCAATTGGAGCAGGAAGGCATTGTCACGCGCGATGAGGCGGAAGCCATGGTTGCCCGCGTTCAGGAAAAACTGGAAAAAGCGCGCACCGCTCAACCCTCTTTTGCGGGGCAAAAGGGCAAAGACAATCAGGCTGTCCCCGTATTTGGCGAGCCGATCAAAACGTCAGTTTCAGGGGAGCGTTTGCGCCGCCTGAACGAGAGCCTGCTGACACGACCCGACGGCTTCACGCCCAACTCCAAAGTGGATCGTATTCTCGCGCGCCGCCGCAGCAGTCTGGACGAGCCGCAGGGCATCGATTGGGGCCATGCCGAAGCTCTCGCCTTCGCGAGCATCTTGGAAGATGGCAAGCCTATCCGTTTGAGCGGGCAGGATTCACAGCGGGCGACGTTCGGCTCGCGGCACAGCGTCCTGCATGACGTCGCAACGGGTCAGACTTACACGCCTTTGCAGATGCTGCCGCAGGCGCGAGCATCGTTCGGCGTATACAACAGCCCGCTGTCCGAGAACGCCGTGCTGGGCTTCGAATATGGTTACAGTATCCATGCTGTCCGCGCCCTGGTGTTGTGGGAAGCGCAGTTTGGCGACTTCGCCAACGGCGCGCAGGTGATCGTGGATCAGTTTCTGGTATCAGGCAATGCCAAATGGCAGCAGACCCCTTCGCTGGTTTTGCTGCTGCCGCACGGCGCGGAAGGCCAGGGGCCGGAGCACTCTTCGGCGCGTCTGGAACGCTACTTGCAGCTGGCCGCCAACAACAATGTCCGTATTGTCAACTGCACGACAGCCGCGCAGTATTTTCATGTCTTGCGCCGCCAAACGGCGCTTCTGGAGACCATGCCGCGCCCGCTGATTGTCATGACGCCCAAAAGCCTTCTGCGCAACCCTCGCGCCGGTTCATCGCTTGCGGATCTGACGGCAGGCGCGTTCCAGCCTGTGCTGCACACAGTCCCTAAAGCCGATGAAGCGGCCAAAGTCACGCGCCTGGTGCTGTGTTCGGGGAAAGTCGCCGTAGACCTTGCCGCGAGCAAGGGTATGGAAATCGCCGAGCGTGTCGCGGTTGCCCGCGTGGAAGAATTGTATCCGTTCCCTGAAACCGAGCTGCGCGCCGTTCTGTCCCAGTACCCTCACGTCCGCGAGTTGGTCTGGCTCCAGGAAGAGCCGCGCAACATGGGAGCGTGGAAGTTTATGTCGTCGCGTTTGCGCGCTCTGGTCACCCCGAACATCGAAGTGATGTATGTGGGGCGTCCCGAGTCGGCAAGCCCCGCCGAAGGGTCAGGGATGCGCTACGAAGCCGAGCAAAGCCGCGTGCTGTCTGCTGCGTTGTCTGAAGTGCCGATGTTGACCGTGCAAAGCAAAAACGGCAAGCGCAACGGTTCAGCCGACCCCCAGCCGTCTGAACGAGAAGAGCAAAGGAGCCGCACCACCCATGCCCGTTGAAATTCGAGTGCCCCAAATGGGCGAATCCGTGGTGGAAGCCACTATCGCGCGCTGGCTGAAAAAAGAAGGTGAGAGTGTCACGGCAGGCGAAGCCGTCGTGGAACTGGAAACCGATAAAGTCAATGTGGAAGTGCCCGCCGAAACAGGCGGCATCCTGCAATCCATCGCCGAACCTGAAGGGGCGACTGTGAACGTCGGCGCATTGCTGGCGACCGTGGGAGACAGCATTGCGCCGGCTGCACCTGCGCCTGTCAAGAATACGCCTGCCGCGCCCGAAGCTGTGTCGGCGCCCGCTCCTGCGCCTGCCGCCGCGCCTGTTAATGGACGCAGCGCAATTTCCGTCGTGGGTCAGCCCGCCACGCCTCTTGCCGCGCGCGTGGCCCAAGACAACAAACTGGACTTGCAGCAGGTCACAGGCAGCGGGCCTGGCGGACGTGTCACCAAAGACGACGTCACCAGCTACTTGGGACAGCCAGCACCGGCTCCAAATACATCTCCCATGCCTGCCGCAGCCGTTCCCACTCCGCTCAAGCCCGCTCCGACTGCCACGCCATCTGCCGCTCCGCCTAGCCAGCCCAGCGGCAGGCCGGAAGAGCGTATGCGCATGAGTCGTCGCCGCCAGACAATCGCGACGCGGCTGGTCGAAGCCCAGCACACTGCCGCCATGCTGACCACGTTCAACGAGGTGGACATGGGTGCAATCATGGAAATCCGTGCCCGCCGCAAAGACTCATTCAAGGAGAAAAACGGCATTGGCCTCGGCTTTATGTCGTTTTTCACCAAAGCCAGTGTCGGGGCACTCAGGGCCTTTCCCCTGCTCAATGCCGAGATCCAGGGTCTGGACATCGTCAAAAAGCTTTACTATGACATTGGCATTGCCGTTGGGACTGACGAAGGCCTGATCGTCCCTGTGCTGCGCGATGCCGACCAAAAGACCTTTGCACAGATTGAGCAGGGTATTGCCGGTCTTGCCAAACGCGCGCGCGAAAACACGTTGACTCTGCCCGAGCTTCAAGGCGGCACGTTTACCATCACCAACGGCGGCGTGTTCGGGTCATTGATGTCCACGCCTATTTTGAATGCCCCGCAAGTCGGCATTCTGGGCCTGCACAAGATCCAGGAGCGAGCTATGGTTGTCAAAGGCGAAGTGGTCGTGCGTCCTATGATGTACCTGGCCCTCTCTTACGACCACCGTATTGTGGACGGCAGCGAGGCCGTGCGCTTTCTAGTCAAGATCAAAGAACTGATTGAAGACCCGGAAATCCTGCTTTTGGAAGGCTGATAACAGCCCGGTGACAGCCATGCAAAAGCCTCCGCGCGTGCGGAGGCTTTTTGCATGGTAATAGGGTATAACGTCGTCATTGCCAGGCTTACTATAGGCCTGATTGGAAAGGGCCGCCCTCTTTGCTGGAACACGAACTTTTTGACCGCCATCCTCAAAACCCGATTATCAATCCGCATGACATGCCTTATCCCTGCGACTGCGTGTGCAACCCCGCCGCCCATATTGTCGACGGCGAAGTCTTGCTGCTGCTGCGCGTCTTAGACCAGGAAGGCTCCTCCCATATCACTGTCGCACGCTCCAAGAACGGTGTGGACAACTGGCGCATCGAATATATTCCCATTCTCGCGCCGGGCTTGCGGGACGAAGATGACGATGAACAGCCTTATGAAACCTGGGGCTGCGAAGATGCCCGCCTGACCTACCTGGAAGAGCGCGGTGAATATGTCATTGCCTACACAGGCTACTCGCCGCGCGGCGCGGGCATTTGCCTGGCAACGACGAAGGACTTCCGCAAAGTCAAGCGCTACGGCCTCGTCATTGCCCCCAACAACAAAGACGCTGCCATTTTCCCGCGCAAGATTGGCGGACGCTACTGGATGCTGCATCGCCCGATGCTGGGCGGGCAGGAGCATATCTGGCTGACCGAAAGCGAAGATTTAATTCACTGGGGCAAGCCCTGGTGCATCATTGAAGAGCGCGGCGGGCCGTGGTGGGATGGCGACCGCGTCGGAACAGGCCCGGTTCCGATTGAAACGCCGGAAGGCTGGCTGCTGATCTATCACGGCGTCAAGTCGACGTCGCATGGCCCGATTTACCGGGTCGGCCTGGCCCTGCTTGATTTGGAAAACCCGCGCAAAGTCCTGAAGCGCCTGCCACGGTGGGTTTTTGGCCCCAAGGAATGGTATGAAAGCAGCGGCTTCATCCCCGGCGTTGTTTTCCCGACAGGCATTGTGGAGATGGACGGCAAGATATTGATGTATTATGGCGCGGCTGATACGCGTGTGGCCGTGGCAACCAGTACGGTGAAAACTTTGCTGCACGCCCTGCGCGAAGAAGGCGTGGAAGACCTGCGCGATCAGCTTATCAATCTGCCGTCCGCGCCGATGCCGCGCTCTTCCTAGGGTGCAAACAAAACGCCCCGTGTGCCATCAGGCACACGGGGCGTTTTTTTGACTCTGTCTAGCGCTGCGCTGCGCGTGTCGGGACAATATAGCCTTCGTACACGCCCACCGCCACGCAGAGCCATGAGAAAAAGTCCGGCATCCCGGCATTGATGAGAACGGAAGCGATAAGTGTCGTGACCAGCGCCACACTTCCTCCGACAACCGCCGCCGTTTTGCCGCCCTGCCCGCACCCTTTCAATGCTCCCCACCCACACAGCCAGCCCACCCCGATCGCCACCCACAAAATGTTGCGGTGCGTGTAGTAGATAATGGCGAGCCAAATCGCCGTTCCAATCAGGCCCAGCACGACCGACAACCCTATCCCAGCGACAATACGTCCAATTCCCGGCACGGCAGAGGGCAATGGCCGAGATGTGGCGACGGCGGCCATCGGCGGCGGAGGCCACACGCCGGATACTGGAAAGGCAGGCTGCCCCATGGCCTGGGGAAGTGCTTGCGCGGCAGGGTCAGCCGCAAGTTCGCGCTCCACCCGTGCGCGCATCAGCCCGACGCAGCGTTTGCAGACCGTCTTGTCGGCCACAGTTTCGCGATCCTGGTCACAAATCGGCATGCCGCACTGGACGCAGGTGGCTGTTGCGGCCTGATCGGGATGATAAAAACAAGAAGCCGCCATGATGTGTCTCCTCACAAGCAAGTATCAAGCAAGAACAGGATGATGGACCAGAAGAAAGTTTCTCAAAAGCATATAGCCGACACCTAAAAACGCCGCCAGGCCGAAGTAGGCAAAGCCGAACTTCCATCGGTCGGACGCAGCAGCCCGGTAGTACGGCTGCGTTTTGGGGTCGGCGCGCCAGCCGCCGATAATTCGCGGAATGCTCAGCACGGCCAGGACTAAAATTAACGGGTTGCGCCAGCCGATAAACAGCAGCAGAATGACGCCAAAGGCCAGTAGCTTGGGCGAAAACAAAGGGGCGATCCAGCCGCCGTCCAGCGGCACCGTGGGCGTGAGGTTAAACAAGTTGACCAGAAAGCCCCACTCGGCCAGGGCGAGCCAAAAAGACGAGCCGGTGATGCCGTAGCCCGCCAAACAAGCCACCGCGCCCAATGTGCCGACGACCGGCCCCATGATGCCGATAAAGGCATCTTCGGCGATGTTCTTGCCGTAACGCTTGGTGAAAACCGCCGCCCCCATAAATGGCACGAATACCATCAGGGAAGACGGAATGCCGCGCAAGCGGGCGGCCAGGGCATGCCCGCACTCGTGGATAAAGATTAGCAGCACCATGCCGATACCAAAAGGCCAGCCGAAAAAGTGTGCATACGCCCACATACTTAGCAGCATGGTGCTGAATGTCAGCAGCACCTTGCCGAAAGTCAGCAGTTTCAGGCCGATCAAGAGAAACTTTAATTTCGCAAGTATCGCAAAAAGGGGCGCGCCGATTTTGGCAAGCAGCAGCAGAGCAGTCGCGACAGCGCCAACAATGCCGCCCTTTTGCTGTTTGCGCTGCAAGTAGCTTGGATTTGCAGGCGAGGGAGGCGGGGCGTAATACGGCCGCTCCTGCCCCGCATCGGCGGGGGCGGGCGGGGAACTGCCGCTGGGAGCGGAAGGCCCCTGAGTTTGCTCGGCGCTGCGCTCGGCCAGAATGCGCCGCCGTATTTCGTCTTCAAGTTCGCTCATGGTGAGAATGGTTTCTGTGCAGCAGTCAAAAAGAAGTTCGCGAGCACAATGCCGAAATCCTGCTTGCCCCGAAAGATGGGCCTGCGCCTTTTATCCGGGTTTCTCTCGTGCTGTGAGCTTCTTCCCAGGGCTTTGCACTGGCATTGCGAGCTTGTACCGACGACGGAACAATTTGTTCCGTCGTTGGTAGGAGGGAGAAACGCGGGGGCACGCCCGGTGCAACGTTTGCGCGCATACGTTTCGACAGGCCGAAGCCTGCCCGCCCTACCCGTTCGCTGCCACGCGCCGGTGGTAGACCCACCATTCGGCGGCCAGCATCAGCAGCGCCATCGCGGCAGCCACTGTCCACCAATCCCGATGCACGCGGCGCATGAGGGGAGAAAGACGGCGCGCCGCCAGGTGATTGAGAACCGGGGACTGACGCGGGGTCAGGAGGCTTGCCGCCGGATCAAGCAAATTGACGGCGACAGGATACCGGGTCTGATTTTCTCCCTGAACGGTGTATAAACCGACCTGGGACGTGTCTTCCAAAGCGACACTGCCACTTGCGGATGCGACCGGAAGAGTGCGGGTTGTCCCATCCGGGCGGGTCACATGCGCTGCGCGCGTACCGGGCGGCAGCGCTGCCAGGGCGGTTTGGCCCGCGGCATAATCCGGCTGCTGCGCGCCGGGCGTGGTGCCTTCCGTCAGCCAGGCGATGCTGTTGGCAAGAAACAAAGGAAACGCGACCCGCAGAGGCCAGTCTGAATCGGACACGCTGAACCCCACCGATACCACGCGGCTGCCGCCGGTTTCTCCGGCGGCCACGAGAGGGCCACGGCTGCCGTCCACCAGGACCTGCCCCCACGCGGCAGCCTGCGTGCGGGCTGAACTGCGTATGCGCACGGCTCGCATGTCCACAAAACGCATCACCGGATGGGCACGATCCTGCCCCACTATGGACACATCCGAGGGCGGCTGCGGGGTGAATGTCAGCGGCGTCGGCGCGCCCGCGCGTCCAAAGGTGAGGTAACGCCCCGGCGGCACGGGTCCCATGTCAAAGCTGCCGTCCAGCACGACCACATCCGCCCGTGCGGGTGGGGCGCGCAGGCCGGCAAACGAGGCAGGCGTGGCTTCCGAAACTTCAGCATTGGGCAGGGACGCCAGTCCACGCTCCAAAAAGACGCTGCCCGCCGACACCAGCAGCACGCGCGTTTTATGCCGGGGCGCAAGGACAAGAAAAGCGCTGTTGTCGCTCGCCAGGTCATCCGCGCAGTGATCCAAACGCACGGTGACATTATGGGCTATGTCGGACAAGGGCACGGAAAACTCCGCCTGAGCCGTGCCGTGGGTAAACGTCACCTGACGGGCGTCGATAAGCGCGCCATCTTCCAGCAGCGAAAGCGTCAGGCCGGGGTGATGTCCCTGTCCCGACTGCTGCACCGTGACCGAGACAGCTTGTGCGCCCGCTGAATTCGGCTGGGAATCCAGCGCAGTGATGCCGGTATTGTCGGGGGTCTGCGTGCCCACCAGCACTTGATGCCGGTCAGTGGGCGGATCAAACGCGATGCTGTTGCCGGACACTGCCGAAAGGCCATCGGAATAGATCAGCAAATGCGTGTCGGTCTTATGCTGGGCCAGGGACTGCGTGAGGGACTGCGCCAGGGTCAAGGCTCCGGCCATGTCGCCCGGCGCATCCGTGGGAGCGACTTGCGCCAGTGCGGCCCGCAGGCGGGCGGGGTCGCCGGTCAATCGGCACACCAGGCGCGCGCGCGGGCTGGTTTGCAGGACAAGGGCCGTGTCTTCGCGGCGCAGATGCCGGGCAACAAACTGCGCGGCTTCGGCGCGGGCCGTTTCCAGTCGCGACGGCAGAACATCGGTGGCCTGCATCGAAGCCGAATTATCCACAATCAACAGATAACACTGCCCGGCGACTGCCCGCCCAAACAAAAAAGGCCGAGCCAAAGCCAATGTCAGCAGGAAAGCCGTGAGCAATTGCAGAAACAATAACAGATGTCGCGGCAAAAAGCGGCGGGCGGGCTGGGCAGTGTTTTCCGATGCCAGGCCGCGCCACAATCGCAAAGAAGGCACAACCACTTCTTGACGCCGAGGCCGGCGCAGCCACAGCAGAACAATCGTGCCCATCAGCGGCAGCAGCCACAGCCAGTCGATGGGGTCAGCAAAGCTCATCGCATTTTGCCCCAGGGGTTTCCCCAATGCCGCTTATGAATGTCCACACTCTCCAGCATCCCCTTGCGGCCCACTTTCTCACGCACCTGCGCGACCAATCCACCAAACCCGCGTTGTTCCGTTTGCTGACCAAGCGGCTGACTGTGCTGCTGGCTGTCGAGGCCACGCAAACCCTTGCCCTGCGTCCACGGCCTATTTGCACCCCGATGGAAGCCATAGAAGGCCGGGTACTGGACGAGCAATTAGTCGCTGTGCCGGTTTTGCGGGCGGGGCTGGGCATGCTTGACCCCATCGTAGAGTTCTTTCCTGAAGTGTCAGTTGGGTATATCGGCCTGGAGCGCGACCATGATACCGCCGTCGCCAGTTCTTATTACGCCAAGCTGCCGCCAATGATGACAGGCCGCACAACCCTGGTGCTGGACCCCATGCTGGCGACCGGCGGCAGTGCGGCCCAGGCTATTTCCACCGTGAAAGCCGCCGGGGCAGGGCGCGTGCTGATGCTGTGCATAGTCGCCGCCCCGGAAGGCGTCCAAACTCTCAACGATGCACACCCGGACGTAGAAATCTACACAGCGGGGTTGGACCGGGCATTGGACAGCCGCAAGTACATTCTGCCCGGCCTGGGCGACTTTGGGGATCGCCTATACGGCACAGCGTCACCGGAGGATGCCGTTCGGCCCTGATAGCTGCCGCACGGCCTGCTCCAAAGCCATGTCTGTTTCCAGACGCACATAATCCATCTCGTAGCGCCGGGCCATCGTTTCCAGCGAAGAAAGAAACGAAAGCAAGCGTTCCTGATACTCTTCCAGCATGGGGAGCGAAAGACTGGCTTCCTGCGAAAGCCCGGTTTCGGCATCGGTCAGGCGCACATCGCCAGCAATATCCGGGCGCATTTCAAACGGCGTGAGTATCTGCACCAGAACAATGGAAAAGCGGCGCGCGCGCAGGGCTTGCAATCCTCTCAGCCAGCTGTCATCATAGAAATCGGAAAACACAACCGCCGTGCCCGGCGTCTTCGCGTGAGACGCATAGCGACCCAGCGCATGGGCAAAGTCAGCTTCTCCCTGCACAGGCATGCTTTGCAGAAGAGCAAACAAAGGCCCAACTCCCTGCGCCCCGCGCAGAAACGGCGGCGGGCCAGCGACCGGCCCGCCCAAGTTGAGGACAGACACGCGGTCGGCGCGCGCAAGGGCGACATAGCCCAGGGCAGCAGCGAGTTTCTTCGCGTACAGAGATTTGGGGGTGGGTGTGCCGAATGCCATGCTGCCGCTTAAGTCCGGGAGCAAGTGCAGGGCAAGGTCTTCTTCATCCACAAAGAGCTTGAGGAACAGCTTTTCCAATCGCCCGTAAGCGTTCCAATCCACTGCCCGCAGGTCGTCGCCGGGAACGTATTCACGAAAGTCGGCAAACTCCGTGGACGTTCCCCGTCGAGCCGAGCGACGGCTGCCGCTTGCCCCGCTCGCCGTCGGGCGGCGCGCAACAAGCCGCAGGGCATCCAGCCGCCGCAGGAAACTCGGCTCCAGCAAAGGTTCGGGAACACTCATGGTACGTTGTTATTATAGCACGCGCACTGTTGTAACGCCGCTGGCCGCCTTGTGCGCCCTGCTGATGGGGACAGGCTGTCACAATGCTTCGCCCGCGCGTCGGCAGGCGCTTGTCCAGCCGCCGCCGGGCGTTTCCTACGTGCCGCCCTCGGCTTTACCCGGTCTGCCTCTTGCACCTGACCCGCAGCTTACGCCCGGCGCGACCCTGCCGGTCACGCGCGACGACGTTTGTGTGCCGGGCTACACGCAGAAAGTGCGCAATGTGCCCGAAGCCGTCAAGCGTCAGGTGTATGCCGAGTACGGCATCATGTCCCACAAGGCCGGAAACTTTGAAGTGGATCACCTCATCTCGCTGGAACTGGGCGGGTCCAACTCCCCCAAGAACTTGTGGCCGCAATCCTACAAAACTCAGCCCTGGAATGCGCATGTCAAAGACGCCCTGGAAAACAGGCTGCATGCGGATGTCTGCACCAATCAACTTGATCTGACAACTGCCCAGCAGGAAATCGCCACGGATTGGATCGGCGCTTACAAACGTGTCTTTGGGACAGATGCGCCTCTTACCCGTGCGTCCGGGCGAGCGCGTCAACCCCACACGGCGTCTTACGAAAGCGCTGCGCCGGGCAGCGCGAATGCCCCTTCCTCATCCCGCAAGTTCTTGTCCCCTCCTTCTGGAAATGCGCAAGTCTGGGTCAACACGCGCTCCCACAAATACTTCGGCCCTGGTTCATCGCACTATGGCACGACCAAGCAGGGCGCGTTTATGTCCGAGCAGGATGCCGTTCAGCAGGGCTACATCGCCGCGCAAGGTCAATAGAAAGAACAAGCCCCATGACCAGCAACCACAAACTATCCGCGCTCTTGAAAGGCCGCGCCGTGACTACCGTCGCGTTTGAAGACGTTCAATTGTCGGTAACGTTTAGTGACGGCTCCTTGATGACCGTGCAGACAAATGGAGATGCCACAGGCGGCATACCGGGCGCAACGGTGCAGGCCGTGCGTCAGGCAGACACAACCTTGGTTTTAGACTTTGAAGACGGCACGACTATGCAGATTATCACAGCGGAAGCGACCTCCTGCGTGATGGTGCGTGATCGGTCTCATGTGTTGGAATACGCGGATTGAAAGGAAACTGTCCCATGAAATGCTTTTCGCCTGCCTCGCTGCGCCCTTTTTTACTGCTGACCCTGGCGTCGCTGGCTGTCGGCCCGGCTCACGCGCAGACTGCCACGGTTTCCGGCCAAACATTGCCGCCCGGCGTTCAGTCTTTGTATGCGCATCAGGGGGAAAACACCATTATCGCTTACGCCACGCCGGATGGCTACGCCCATGTCCGTGCCCTTGTCAAGCATCTGGACGGCGATTTGGACATCATCCGTACCGATGTTTCTTTGGTGCAGGTGCCGCCTGCCATGGTACACGCTTTAGGGGGCGCTGCCGCCCTATCCGACACGGCCCTGCTTGCCGCTTTTCAAGCGGGGCGTTTGCCTGCCAGTGACCATATCCGCCTGACGACGCGCGAAGACACGCCCATTGAGGCGCTGCTGAGGAATGCTGGGAACGGCAGCATCCCCCTGTCGCTGGTGCCGCGTGAAGATGAAAAGGGCACGTTGTCGATAGAACTGCTTCAGCCTGCCGCGCTGAGCATGACAGGTGGGAGTGACGACGTCAATGTCGCGCGCCTGCCGGATGCGCCAAACGGCACGCTGCGCCTGCTGTTTCTGACGCCAGTCCTGCTGCCCGGTGAGACACATGCGGGTCGGTAATACGCGGCAGGCGCTTCCCTACTCCACCGGCAGAAACGTTTTGAGGACGACAACAGGCGTTCCTGTCGCCTCCAAAGCATACTCGCCGAGCGCGGCGGGCAGTACATACGAGCGGCCCTGCTCCAATGTCTTGCCGCCGATCTTTGCCACGCCCTGATGCACAAACAGGTGATGGAAGCCGTCCGCAAGCGATTGTTTCAGCGAGCCGCCGGGATTAATCGTTAGTCGGTACAAGTTGAAATAGGGCGTACGAAACAATGATTCGGTTTTGCTGTCGTGGGTGTCTTCCAAAACCTGTGGCTTGCGGATATGCCGGGACAGGTCGTTGTGCTCGGCGTCCTGCCCCACCGTCGCCAGATAATCGGCCACATGGGTCGCGCGTACGCCGCCATCATCCAAGAATTTGCCCTTGTCAAAGCCGCGCATGGAGCACTTATCGTCGGAAACATCAATCTGCACTTCGTAGACCAGGTTGCCGTCCGGGAACCGCGCATCGTCCTGCTCCCACGAGTGGTGAATGGAGCCGGGCGTAAGGTCGATCAAGTCATCGGTCTGCGCTTCGACCAGGTTGACATACGCAAACGGGTCCAAAGTCTGGATACGCTGCTGCGCTTGTTTGCGGGCATCGTCCACGGTGCGGCGTCCGGCTTTGACTTCCGCGCTGAGCCGCTGCATGTCGTCATCCAGAGTGTGCAGGATGCGCGAGTACGCTTCAAACGACGTGCCGAGCTTTAATCCGAATGTAAACAAGCCGGGCGCGAGGTAAAACCAGGCTTCCGGCTTGGGCACCCAGTGGCCCAGGTGTTCGCCTTCCGGCAGATGCACCTGGAACGAGTTGCCTTTGGCCTGCGTAAGCTTGATGAGCAGGGACACATCCGCCCCGTATTTGTCCACGACGGGCTGCCCTAAGAGGCTCACTTTGTCCTGCGCGATCAGGTCTCCCAAAGCGTGCGCCGTGCCCGTCTTCGGGTCGATTAATTTCGATGCCTTCGCCAGCTCATACGACTGCCCGACTTTTTTATCCCGCCACTGCGGGTCGTCGCCCAAGCCTTTCAGGTCGATAATATACCGTCCGCCCCAGCTTGGCTGCTCGATCAGCTCGTCCTGCACCTGCCACGGCGCGAGGGTGATGTTTGACATTGCGTTATCCTCCGAGGGCTTATACCCAAACGGCCATGCCTTTGCAGGCATGGCCGTTGTGCTGTTGGCATCCGAAACCGCAGGGATTAGTACATGCGGCGATTGTGGCGCATCCGCATCCGATACGACCGGTTGTACTGATGCTGGGCTTTGGCGGCATAGCGCTCGCTGCGCTTAGGGTGGCCGTTGCGGGCAGCGCGAGTCGCCCGATGCGCGTTCATCACCGCGCGGCGGTGCAGGGTGGCCGCCGGATGCATGCTGTGCATGCGGGACATGGTCTGCGCCGATGCGGGCAGGGCGCACAATGCGGCTACCGCCGCGACGGCGAGGGCCGAAGCCGTCATTTTCTTCCAAAGGTTCATAGTGGCTCCATTCTCTTCATCGTGAAGATCGGCGACGCGGGCGTTGTTTGCCCACGCTTAAATATACAGGCGAAATACACACGCACAAAGTTCCCTGTTTCCGCCTGCTGCCGCCGTCATCTTCCTAGGAATATGATTTTGTGCCGTCGGTGTTTCTTTGTGGCTCTCGGCAGGGTTTTCTTCAGGCCCTGCTTTACCGGGCAGGGCAGCAAAGCGGCCCTGCTCAAATCGCATGCATGAGCAGACATGGACAGCATGGCATATCCGCTCAACAGTGAGCAAGGAGGCACGTCACTCCACAGCTATCAGGGGCATTGGGTGATGGAGCACGTCACGCTGCAACCTTCACAGGCAAAGAAGGGGCATTGCTCTAGGTCGGCAGGCGTCAGATCCATCAAATGTTTGCGGCGTCTCATCGGAGTTCCTCGGTGATAACTTGCTCAGGTATGCTGGTTGACCAGGCATGCCCGGTCGAAGTCGCGGGCGGCCAGCGCGTCGTGGGTGATGCAGAAGTAGCCTCGGCCCCACGCGGGCCAGAACAGCCCAGCCTCCGGCTCGGTATCCAGTTGCAGCAGGAGACGCCACCGCGCCCTCTGTGCTCTTTCCGCCTGCTCCTTTTCCTCCTGTTCGGCCCACAGTCCTTCTGGCCCTAATTGCGCTTCGCGCTCGTTCTGCGCCTTCACTGCCTCTTTGTGCTTCTGCCACCACTCCGCCGAATCATCGCCGTCTTGGAGCAGCGCCGTGAACTCGTCCTCTTCAATGTCCGTGGCTTCACACGCTCCCGCCATCTCGCCCGTGCTGCCCTGCAGCGGCCCCTCGTAGCCGAGAATCAGGTGGCGACGGGCTTCGTCTTCGCCATGGAATACGTTCCAAAATGCCTCCCAGTAACGATCTGCTTCCTCTTCGGTCATGCCTACGTCGGGGTGGGACGGCAAAGTATAGGACAGGCTGAACTCGACGGCACAGGGAGTAGAGGTGTAGCCCCCCGGCAGTGGGCTGCCCTGCGCAAGGGCCTCGCGCAGCGCGTCGGGAACCGGCGGGACAGGTGTGCGCCGCAGGGCGGACAGGTCGCCGTTGTGGTAAAGCACGCGCCAGCAGTCGGGCGTGACGCCGTCGCAGGGGAAGCCGTCGCGCTGGATGGCCGCGAAGAAGGAAAGCAGGCCGGAGCGGGGCAGCGCGTTCTCGGTGTCCAGTGGGGCAGCGTCGGCCAAATTGACTTGCCCCAAAAACCAGAGCGGCCCGCCCAGGCATTGCTTCTCAACGTAGCCAAAGCCTTCTTCGGGCGGCAGGTCTGCACAACGGGGCCACTCCGCACCGGGGGACAGGTCGGGCAGCCCGCCGAACTTGGACGCTCCCACGGGGATGTTCGCCTCGTCGGCAGGACGCAGCGTCAGGCGAATGGACGGCTTCATCAGCCGTTCAAGCCCGTCCCTGACACGGCTCAGGCCCGCTTGCTCAATCAGCTCTTGAATGGCTTCCCGGCTGTATTGCATCTGCCCTGCTCCTTTCTCTATGCGCGGCGTATTTTATTCTGCCACATGAACCGGGCGAAAGGCTAACCCTTTGATGCCGTTCGCCAGCAGGCGGCGCACCAGTTCGGCACCGGCAAAGTAGGCAGGCCGGTATCCGTAGTAGGGGGTGCGGTAGGCCGGGTTCTTCACCTCCGCACCGGCGACATGGCCCGGCTGCGCGTAGCCCGGAGTGGCCCCGAAACCGACATCGGCGCGGGCCAGCCCCATGTCTTCGGAACAGGCCGAGCGAATGGAGAGCGGGTGCTCCCTGGCAATGGCGATGTCCGGGTACTCCCAGTCGGACATCGCGCCTTCCACCCAGTCGCTTCTGTTGATGTTGCGCCTGCCGCAGCCGGGACAGGCGTTGCCGTAGACCTGGACGGGGAACACATCGGTCGCCAGCGCGCAGGTTTGCGTCACCAAAGCCTGCGCGAAGTCGCGGCCCCCTTTGAGCGGGCGGAACGTGATGCCGTACTCGCCCAGGATGTTCCGCACCCAGGGCGCGACCACCCACTGCGAGATGTCCGTGAAAACTGCATCCAGCCCTTTTGGCAATGTCACTTGCAGATCGCCCACCTGGTTTGCCCGCACGCGGTCGCAGATGGGGCAGGCCCAAACAATTGATAGGGCCTGCCGCGCATTGCGGATTGCGCCGCCCGTGTTCTCCGGGTAGTAAACTTCCACAATGTCCTGCCCGTCCAGGTCTGCCGGTTCATAGCGCTCGTAAAAGCGGGCCGCGCGCAGGATGGATTTGCCGCCGCGCTTCTGCCGTCCCCAGTCAATCAAGCGTTCGGCCTGCGCCGGGCTGAGAACCGGCATGCAGTCCGACCATCCCGGCGCGTTCCACGGCGTGTGGTCTTGGAGCATTTCGCTCAGGAACGCAAGCTCGGCAGGCAGGAGCGGGGCGATTTCTGCGGCCAGCCCATGAAATTGCAGCGCGACTTGTGTTTCCATACCATTGCCTCTGCGGGAATTTCGCCCCGGCGTCCTGGAGCCGCTGGATTATGTCGGTGCTGCGGCTTATCAGTGCCACTGCTGGGGCCATGTCGCCGTTCTTGTCCTTGAGGCTCCTGTTCGCCCCTTTGCAGTTTTGGTGTTCCACACTCGTTTCCAGCGTGTATTAAGCTATGAGCAACGACGGAAGGATCTGTTCCGTCGTCGGTATGCCCTTGCAAACACAGGGTAATGACGGGGCATAGCGTGCGCAGCCCCGGCAATAATACCCAATACGTATCGGAAAAAGAGAAATGAGCGTTGGGGGCTAGGGGGTGATTTTGCGCTGCAAGTCGTATAATTTGGTCAGGGCTTCAATGGGAGACAGCGTGCCCAAATCAAGAGAAGCCAGTTCGTCCAAAACCGGGTGCGTTTCGGCCTCAAACAAGGTCATCTGCACGCGCTTGGCGCTGGCGGCGATCTCTTTGGCGTTGACGCGGTCGCCCTTGCTTTGGGCTTCCAGGGTTTTGAGCACGTCCCCGGCGCGTTTCAAGACGGCATCGGGAACACCGGCCAGGCGCGCGACCTGGATGCCGTAGCTCTTATCGGTTCCGCCCGGCATGATCTTGCGCAGCCAGACAATGTGCTCGCCCTGCTCTTTAACGGCGACACGGAAGTTCTTCGCGCCAGCCAGCGTTTTTTCCAGCTCGTTGAGATGGTGGTAGTGGGTGGCGAACAATGTTTTCGCGCCGACCGCGTGCAGATACTCAGCCACGGCCCATGCGAGGGCCAGCCCGTCAAACGTGCTCGTGCCGCGTCCCACTTCGTCCAAAATGACCAGCGACCGGGGGGTGGCGTTGTTGAGAATATTGGCTGTCTCATTCATCTCTACCATGAACGTGGACTGGCCCGACGCGAGGTCGTCATGCGCGCCGACGCGGGTAAAAATGCGATCAACGAGGCCGATACTTGCCGCGTCGGCGGGCACAAACGACCCGATTTGGGCGAGCAAAACAATCAAGGCAACCTGACGCAGATAGGTACTCTTGCCCGCAGAGTTTGGGCCGGTAATGATATGCAGGCGCGTTTGCTCGCCGTCCAGAAATGTGTCGTTGGGGACAAAAAGAGTGCCGCTTTGCAGGCTTTCCACGACCGGATGACGGCCCCCCGTGATTGACAGCGTGTCGCCGTCATGCACTTCGGGTTTGACAAAGCGCTGCTGCAAAGCGACTTCGGCCAGGGCCGCGAAGACATCCACGCGGGCCACGGCTTTGGCAAGCTTGAGGATAACAGGCGTGTGGGTATCGGCAACCGTATCGCGGACGGCGCAGAACAATTGAAACTCGCGGGCGACAATCTTTTCCTCGGCCCCCAGCACCTGCGCTTCGTATTCTTTCAAGGCGGGCGTGATGTAGCGCTCGCCATTGGCCGTGGTCTGCTTGCGGGTGTATTCCGGGGGGATGTCGGCATTGCCGTGGGCTTTGCTGACTTCGATATAGTAGCCGAAGACGTTGTTGAACCCGACTTTCAGGGTCTTGATACCCGTGCGCGCCCGCTCCGTTTCTTCAATCTGCGCGATAAAACCTTTGCCGCCGGAGCGTAAATCACGCAGGGCATCTAAATCAGCATCATAGCCGTCCTTAATCATCCCGCCTTCGCGCAGGAGCAGAGGCGGGTCGGCGGCGAGGGCGCGCTCCAGCAAATCGGCAAGGTCCTGGGGGACATCAGCCAGGGCATTGCGCATGGGTGTCAGCGTGCCGTCGTCCGGGGCGCGGGATAAAGTGTCAGCGACCAGAGGCAGCACCTGCAACGACAGGCGCAGGGCGATCAGGTCGCGCGCATTGGCCTGCCCGCCGCAAATGCGGGCCGTCAAACGCTCCAGATCGGCGACCGCGCGCAGGGCATCGCGGGCATCGCCGCGCAAGAGGGCATCCGAGGCCATTTCTCCGACGGCGTTTTGCCGATTATGAATTTTGTCCAGGGAAAGAAGAGGCTGATCGAACCATTTGCGCAAGAGTCGCCCGCCCATCGGGGTCACGGTCTTGTCTAAGATAGACACCAAGCTCTTGCTTTTCGCGCCGTCGGCCAATGCGTGTGTCAGCTCCAAGTTGCGGCGGGCAGCAGCATCCAGCACCATGAAGTTGTCGGTGGAGTAAGTCGCCAGCGACCGGATATGCGCCGCGCCCGATTGATGGGTCTGCTTGACATAGTCTAAAAGCAATGCGGCGGCATCCAGGCCCGATGAGAGGCTTTCGCACCCATAGCCCCTGAGCGACTGCGTGCCGAAATGATCCAGCAAAGTCTGACGCGCGGTGCAGGATACACTTTTAGGCTGGTGAAACGTGATAACAGCCCGCGAAGACGCTTTAATGGCATCGGCGAGGTCGTCCATGCCCGGCAGGAGCAGGCACTCGGCGGGGGCCAGTCGCATGACTTCTTCGACCACTTTGTCCATGCCCAGATCAGGGCTGATTTCGGTGGCTAAGAACTCCCCCGTCGAGACATCCACGACGCCGACTCCGCTGGGCCTCTTGTCGCCTGTGATGGCGGCCACCAAATAGTTGTTGGTCTTAGCGTCCAGCATCGCGTCTTCCACAATGGTACCAGGCGTCAGGACGCGGGTCACTTTGCGCTTGACCAATCCCTTAGCGAGCTTTGGGTCTTCTACCTGGTCGCAGACGGCAACTTTGTAGCCCTTGGCAATCAGGCGCACAACGTAGCGTTCTAAAGCATGGTGCGGGACGCCGGCCATGGGAATGCGCGCATGGGTGCCTTTGTCGTCGCGCCCGGTCAGCGTGATTTCCACCTCGCGGGCCAGAATTTCAGCATCCTCGCCGTAGGCTTCGTAGAAGTCTCCGACACGCATGAGTAATAACACATCGGGCCGCTCGGCCTTGGTTTCAAAGTATTGCCGCATCATCGGCGTGAGCTGGGTTATGTTCATAACAGGGATGGAGGCAGCGGCAAGATGGCAAAATCTCCCTTTCCAAAAGGGAAAGGGAGAAAGATAAAGGCGACGGAGCGAATGAGAGAAGTCAATTTTGCGTGGTCTGGGCGGGCGGGACAGTGTCTGATAAACCCGAAGCTTTCACAGCGCGGGCATAGTCCTCGCCCAAAGTAATAGTGAGGACGCCGGGGGCGGTCCAGCCGGCTTTGTTGGGGCGGTTTGGCACGCGCTTGGTGACGGCGCTGCTCAGGCCCAGAACATTCGCGGCATCGGCGGCGGCATTGGGCACGTCCACGCCCGTGTCTAAAAGCTGGGTTTGCGCCTGCCGGGTCGCGCTGCCCACGGAGGCGGACGTCATTTGGACGCGGGGACGCGCGGCATTGCCGCCGTTACGCACATCGGTGTAGCCGCTTGCTTCCAGCTGCGAAGCTACGCGGGCGGCGAGACCCGGCACATGTGTCCCATTCTGCACGACAACGGGAACGAGGCGTCGGGATGCGGTGTCGTCGCCGCGAACGAGCCAGTCCACATAAGCACGGCTTTGCTTGGGGTCTATCCGATAGTACCATTCGCCGTTGGGGCCTCGGAAATCATCGCCAGGCAGGGAGGCGGTGCGAATGTCGTCCTGCTGCACGCCATGGAACAAGGCCGCAAGATCGAACAACTGCGTGCGGGTCAGGTCGGTGCGAATGGCCGACATGCCCACGTCAATGAGATGCGGCGCCTGCGCTAAATTATCCAGGCCTTTGGCTTTGTCAATCATGGAGCGCAATAAGACATGCTGACGCGCCATGCGCCGCACATCGCCGTCTTCGGGGGTCGCGCGCTTGCCCGCGTCGGGGTGACGATATCGGGCAAAGCCGACCGCGCTGTCGCCGCCCAGATGCTGCATACCCGGCAGGAGGTCAATACTTAAATGGCCCCACTTGTCGTGGTAGTGCATTTCGTGCGGCACGTCCACATCCACGCCGCCTAATGCGTCCACCATTTTGCGGGTGGCATCGATGTTCAGCACCATGTAGTGGTCGGCGGTGACACCTAAAAGCCCCGCGACTGTCTGGATGGAGCGCATGGGGCCGCCTGTCGAATACGCATCGTTGATCTTGAAATTGCGATCCGTGCCCGCGATATGCGCATAGGTGTCGCGCGGGATCGACAGCATGGACGCGGTGTGTTTGTCCAGATCCAGGGTCAATAAAAACAGCGTGTCGGTGCGCGACCCCACCGTGTAGACCATGTCTTTGTCGGTCCAGTTGTCGTCCAGGCCCATGCACAGAATAGTCACGCGATCTTTATTGGGAAAACCCGCGCGCGGGTCGCCGACAATCTGCCCCAGGCTGCCCATGCTGTCCATGAGGCTGCCGGAAGGCTGCGCCGTGCCTTCGCCCGTGCGTTCGCCCTGCGCCGTGCGGAACAAGCGCCCGACAAACCCGCCGACCAGCACGGCCAGCACGGCAACGACGGCTAAACAAATGGCGGCTGCTTTTTTGCCTCGGGTCATACGGCTTCCTTGACGAGGGTGAAGTTGAAATAGTTCACGCGGCAGTGTTTCTTTGCTGTGCGCATGCTGTGTGTACGGGGAAAGAGGGGGCCTAAAGTTCCACCGCGCGGGCGGGTGAAAACGGAAGCGCGCGCTAGGCCGCAGCCATGGCGAGAGCAACACCGCGACCGGCATAGCCTGTGCCGCGCGCAGCCAGAATTTCGCCCGTAAAACCCCAGATGTGCGCCTGAATTGTCCGCACGCGCACTCGCTGTCCCTGCAAATCCTCGGGCGACACAAAGTTGATGGTCTTGCCCTGCGGGTTCTGCCCTGTCCATTTGTCCGGGTCTTTCGGGCTGCGACGCTCCACCAAGACATCGTACTCCGTGCCGACCTGCGCGCGGTTGATTTCCTGCGTAATCTCGTTTTGCAGATCTATGAGGCGGTGCAGGCGATCCAGCTTCACTTCTTCGGGAATTTGGTCGCCCAGCAATGCGCCCTTGGTGCCCGCGCGCGGCGAATACGCGAACATAAACGCGCTGTCGTAGCGCATTTCGGCGACAAAGTCCAGGGTGTTTTGCACTTCCTGTTCGGTTTCGCCGGGAAAGCCGAGCATGAGGTCCGTGGTCAAACACACATCAGGGACGCGCGCCCGCAAATTATGCACAATCGCCCGGTACTGGTCCAGCGTGTAGCCCCGGTGCATGCGCAAAAGCAAGTTGTCATCGCCGACCTGCACAGGCATATGCACCTGCGGGCAGACCTTGGGCAAAGTGGCAATCGCGTCGATTACGTCATCATGGAAATCTTTGGGGTACGGCGACGTGTAGCGGATGCGCTCGATACCTTCAATTTTACTGAGGCGATGCAAAAGCTGTGCAAACGAGCACGGCGCGTCCAGGAACTTGCCATACGAATTGACTGTCTGCCCCAAAAGCGTCACTTCCCGCGTGCCCAGGGACGCCAACCGCTCCACTTCCAGCACGATGTCGTCAGCAGGACGCGAGCGCTCCTTGCCGCGCGTCAGCGGGACAATGCAGAACGTGCAGAACTTGTCGCACCCATAGGAAATGGACACAAACGACTTCAGCTTGGGCGGGCCACTCGCAAGGACGCGCAGGGGCGTCGGCTTGTCATGGCGATTTTTGCGGTCGGGCAGCCCTGTTTCAACAATTGCCGTCCGCTCCCGACGCACGCGCCCGACCAGGGCCGGGATGCGATCAATCTGCCCCGTGCCCACCACCAGGTCCACATACGGGGCGCGGCGGCGGATTTCCGGCGCTTCTTTTTGCGCCATGCACCCGCAGACCCCGATCACCAAATCCGGGTTGAGCAGCTTGAGTTCGCGCAATTCGCCTAATTTGCTGTACACCTTGCGCTCCGGCTTGGCCCGCACGGAGCACGTGTTCAGCAAAATCACAGATGCGTCTTCCACGCGCTCGGCTTTGGCGTAGCCGTCTTGTTCCAGCATGGCGGCCATCTGGGCCGAGTCGTCCTCGTTCATCTGGCAGCCCCAGGTGAGCACGGCATAGCCCGGCGCTTTCGGGGCAGCAAAGTTGTCATTGGGAGAAAACATCAGTGTTCTATTATATCCCAAGCCGGGCCGAAAAGCAATCAAAGACGTGTGACAAACGCGTTCTGAGGGGTTGGCTTGGGCGTAACAAGGGCATTCCCAAGGTTTACCGACGACGGAACAATTTCTTCCGTCGTTGGTGCGCCGTGGCAACGGAGGGGGAACGCCCATGCTGCGCCGGAGGAATGGGGCGGCCCGTCAGCAGTGCATTCATTGCTGACGGGCCGTTTTCAGGCGGGCCGTCAGGAGCCGCCGGACACCGCCAGGGTTTCGCCGGTCACCCAATGGGAAGCGTCCGAGGCGAGAAAGACCGCGACCGGCGCAATGTCCGTGGGTTGTCCGATGCGGCCCAGAGGGGTTTGTGCAGCCACCTGCTTTTGGAGGTCGCTGCCGATAACCCCGGCGGCATGCGCGCCTTCGGTTTCCACCATGCCGGGGTTGAGGGAGTTCACGCGAATGCCGCGCGGCCCCAGTTCTTTGGCAAGCGACTTGGTGACGGCATCCACGGCGGCTTTGGTGGCGCTGTAAACCGAGGCCATGGGCGGGGGCGTCGCGCCCGCGACGCTGCCGATGTTGACGATGCTGCCGCCCGCATCGCCCATGCGTCGCGCGGCCTCCTGGGACGCCAAAATCAGGCCCAGCACATTGACATTGAACTGCTTGTGGAAGTGCTCGGCGGTGATGTTGTCCAAAGGCGCAAACGCGTACACGCCCGCATTGTTGACCAGAATGTCCAACCGGTCATAGGTGCTGATTGCCTGGTCAAACAGGCGCGTGATGTCGTCCTGGCTGGTCATGTCGGCGCGGATGGCGAGGGCTTTGCCGCCCTGGCTTTCGATCTCGGACACAATGCGCTGCGCGCCCGCCTGGTCGGACGAATAGCCGACAACTACGGACGCGCCTTCCGCGCCAAACTGCCGTGCGATGGCCGCGCCGATACCTTTGGACGCGCCGGTCACGACGGCGACTTTGCCTGTAAGCTGACTGCTCATAATGGTTTTCCTTTGTGAGATGCGAGTGAGTAAAAAGAATAGTGTGCTGACGGCTGTTTAGATTTGCGCCATGCCGCCGTCGACAAACAACTCCGCCCCGGTGACGAAGCTGCTGTCGTCCGAGGCCAAAAAGACAACCGCGCGGGCAATCTCATCGGACGTGCCGACACGCCCCAGCGGAACAGCGGCGGCCATTCCCGCTTTCATCTGCTCGGCCTGCTCCGGCGTCCCTGCCACGGCATCAAATCCGGGCGTGTCGATCGGGCCGGGGCTGACGGCGTTGACCCGGATTTTGCGGGCCTTGAGGTCTGTAGTCCACGTCCGGGCGAACGAGCGCACGGCGGCCTTGGTAGCGCTGTAAACGCTGGAAGCGTCAAAGCCTTTGCTGGCGACAACGCTGGCGTTGAGGATGACAGACCCGCCGTCCGCGAGCAGCGGCAGGGCTTTCTGGACAGTGAACAGGAGGCCTTTGACGTTGGCATCAAACTGCGTGTCAAAATGCTCCTCGGTAATCGTGCCGAGCGGGGCAAACTCGGCAAAGCCGGCATTGGCGAACACAATGTCTAAATGCCCTTTTTCCTGCCGGATGGTCTCGTACAATCTGTCCAGGTCAGTCATGTTCGCCACGTCCCCCTGGACGCAGGTGACGTTGTGGCCGATCAGCGCGACAGCTTTGTCCAGCGCGTCCTGGCGGCGGCCCGTGATGAAGACATACGCGCCCTCCTGCACAAAGCGCTGCGCGGTCGCCAGGCCGATGCCGCTGTTGCCCCCGGTGATAAGGGCTACTTTTCCGTCTAACTTGCTCATTGATGTTCTCCTAATGCCATGCGGTACGTTTCCGATACGATATATTTACCGAACGGTACATAATATACCCCCCTTGATTTTGTTTGTCAATGCATTCTATACTCTTAGGTATGGAAGGCGAGAAAAAACCTTGTGCATTGGGCCGCCCGCGCGCGTTCTGTGCTGAAGACGCGCTGGATCGCGCCCTGCATGTGTTTCGGGAAAAGGGTTACGAGGGAACATCGCTGTCCGATCTAACCAACGCCCTGGGCATCAACCGTCCCAGCCTGTACGCCGCGTTCGGCTGCAAAGAAGAGCTGTTCCGCAAGGTTTTGGCGCGGTACATGGAAAGCTTTTGGGCGCATTTGACGGCGGCGATGGACGTGCCGACCGCGCGCGAGGCGATGGAGCAGGTGCTGGAACTGGGGCTGACGGCGCTTGCCAACCCGGACACGCCGGCGGGGTGCCTGCTGGTGCGGGGCGCGCTGGCGTGCAGTGCGGAAGGGGAGCCGATCCGGCAGGAGTTAAACGCACAGCGGCGGGCGTGGGAGGCCCTGTTGCGGACGCGGTTTGAGCGGGCTGTGCGGGAGGGCGACCTGGCGGCGGACACGGACTGCGCGGCTTTGGCCCGTTTTTACGCGACAGTCAGCCACGGGCTGGCGGTGCAGGCCGCAAGCGGGGCCACACCTGACCAAATGCGGCAGGTGGTGCAGATCGCCCTGCGCGCCTGGCCGTCGTGAGGGGAGATTGTTCGGCCAGCGTCTGGGTCTGCTTGGTTGATACAAGCCCTCTCGCTCACGCGCAAAGCAGCCGGGGGCGTCACCGTGCTTCTTCGCAGCTTTGTGCGCTAAGAAAAGGCCATACGTCCCAATCTCCCAGGGCTTCCATCTGCCGCGCGCGCCTGGGCCTCATAATTAGCCCCCATAAACCGAGGGTCAGCATATTGACAAGACAGCCCGGCAGATCGATAAAGCTGGTGATCGGCCATTTATATTCCTGATCGGCGTAGAGAAACATCACCCACCGGGCGACTTCGGAGCGTCCTTCCGCCCCCAGCGCCCCGTCAGCCGGTGTGTCCGCAGATCGTCATAAAAATACCAAGCACGGCCATAAACCGCCGATAACACCAGGTCTTCTTTTCGTGCTGGTCCCATGTCCTCAAAAATGCGTTCCACCTGCTCCTCATACTCGTCGTTGGTGAGCAAACCGGCGGTGAAGTGGCGCAGGGTTTCGGCAAGATTGTCACGTCTGCGGCGGTCAATTATGGCTGTATCCTTCCGCATTTGCACAGACTAAAAATGGCATCATCAGGCGTGATGTGCTGTTTCCAGGGCTTTCTTCTGATGCGTCAAAGTTCCCTCTTGTGGAAACAGATGCCATTACGGGGGCGGCAGGCGAAAAATGGTAAACTGAGCGTTAGTGTAAACAGGAACCGTGCCCGAAACAGGGTGGTGCGCAAGGTCGGCAAGATGATGCACCATGCCATGCTTGTCGGTAAAGTCGGCGGCGGACACGTTGTTGGGATAGAACAAATACTGCGCATGTGTTTGGGCAAGAAACGCGCGGCGTTCGCTGTCCGGCGTGTCTGCTTCGGTAAAGTGAGCAAACTCGGACACTTTCGTGCCGTACTGGGGAGTTTCCCCCCAATGCCCTGCCCAGACGGTGCGACCCGCAAAGCCAGGCAAAGCGGCGCAAAGGGTGGGAAAGCCCACAATGGCAGTATCGGAGGGCGTGTGGGTGCGCAGCCAGCCGTAGCAATTTACAAGGGCATCGGGCAAGAACGGGGCTTGCTGGGTTTCACTGCGGTTTTCGGTCAGGTGAGTCATGTCGCGGGACAAAAACAGCAGGCTGGTGGGGACAGACAGCAGGACAAGACTTGCCAGAACAAAGTTTTGGATGCGCGGCGTAAAGCGCTGCGTGATAAGCACGGCGCCCAGACCCGCCAGCAGGCACAGGGGAATGTGCGTCCCCATGATCATTTTGCGCTGAAAGGCGACAGGCAGATAAATCACGGCGAGGCCGCCAATCGCCCAGCACAGCACCAGGAGGGCTGTCTGGACAGTGGCAAACTCCATCTGCCGAGAGTTCAATTTGTTTACAAAGCGCGGCAGGTTGTTTACAAAGCGCGGCAGGATCAGCGCGGCCAGGAGAAACACGACACCGTAGCCCAGAGCATAATGCCAAAAGGGCGGCGACAAAGTAGGCACATCGGCGCGGGCACGGAAGACCGCCTCGCGCTGGAGGATTAAATACTGATAAACCGTAGTCGGCAGGGTCAGGCCCAGAGCCAGCACGCCGCGCCCCCAGCTTGCGGCCACCCCGCGCCCGCGCTGCAAGACTGTCCAGGCGACCAGAAACAAGCCCCACGCAGCGGCTAGGTGCAGCACGTCATACGAGTGGATGTTGCCCAGGATCGCCCCGCACACGCCCGCCCCTACGGCGTACTTCCACTGCCCCGTCTGCTCGCCGCGCAGGAGGCAGTACAAGGCGACCACGATAAAGGCGGTGCTGCACGTCATCAGGGCTGACGTGTACAGGGTCAGAAACGTAAACGCTTCCGGCTGCCAGGCATCCACGGGACTGCCATACCCATTTTTGTCATGCCACACAGGCCACAGCAGCCACCCCCACCCTCCCGACAAACACGCAAACGCAAATGCGGTCAAACGCGCCCGGACATTACGGGGAACAGCCGCCTGGTAGAACTTGTAGATCAAACCGAGCAAAGCCGCGCCGCCGCCGACACGCGCGATTTGCAGGGCCGCCTGCGGGGACAGGTGCAGCAAGGCAGCCGTGCGCCCCAGTATCCAAAAAAAGAGATTAAACTCCAAGTCGCGCTGCGGGTCGGTGGTAAACTGGTTGTGGAAGAAAAAGCGCCCGTCCATGCACTGCCGCACCCAGGACAGGTAATTGCAATAGTCGTCGATGTTGCAGGCGGTGCCGACAAAGCGCGCACCGGGGGGCGTGATCGCATATGCCAGCGCATACGGCAGGCTTGCCAAAATCAGTGTCGTGAAAATCAAGCCAAGAACGATGCGTCGCTCGAATGCGGGCGCGATGGCAGGCAGAGGAAGAGGCTGGGAATGGACGGGCGCTTCCAGCCCATACGCTGAGTTTAAAGAAGAGCGCGCATTGTCACTCGGCGTCGGATTGGACATTGAGAAACGCTCCGGCATTCAGGGACAGGATGCGGTTGCGGTCGGAGTTGGTCAGGCCGTCGGCATGGGCAACCAGCGCCTGCGCCTGAGCGGAGTCGCGGCGCGGCGCGGCGCTGCCGTACATCAATTTGCGGGGCGTCAAGGCCGCACTCGCCGCGGACACTTTGTCGGCATCTAAACTACCGGACAGCTCCAAAAAGATATTGAGATGACGATGAGCGGCGACGACAGCCGCGCGCCAGTCGTCACCGCCCATGCCGAGCAGCAAAAAACGCATGGCGGGGAACTCGGTCGCGATGCTCGTGGCGGCATGGACAGCATCGCCGTCGGGCGTATACAGGGCCATTGGCTTGGTGTAGCGGCGGTGGGCATTGAGCACTTCGCGGGCATCGTCGAGGGTTACCGGCTTGCCGGCTGCGCCAAACATGGCGGCTCCGACAAACTCCCTCTTGCCAAGGTAACGGCGCTGCTCTTCCTGCGACAAATCCGGGTATCCGGCATTTAATGTCGCCCAGCCGTACACGCCTTGCTCGGCATTAAGGGCAGGCCGCAGGGCACGGTTGCCTGCCACAAAGTCACAGTCGACGGCCAGGGCGGAGATCAGAACAACCGAGTCAGTATTGGTTTGGACCAGCGCCTGCCGCACCGACTCGGGGGCAGCCATGGACGACGAGAAAATCGTCTCGCCGTAATACGCATGAACGTCAAAAATAGGCATGGCGATGGGTCTTTCGGGGCTAAGCTTCGTGCCAGATCTGCTGGGCATTGCCGCCCAAAACCGCGGCCTGATCGGACGGCGACAGCGGCGAGCGGCGGACAAACGCGAGGGCGGCGGCCAGCGACAAGCCGGGCGCACCCGATCCAAACAGAACACGCTTGATGCCGACCGTGTTTTGCAAAAACAGCAGGGCATCGGGGCTTTGCAGGGCATGCGTTTCCAAATAGTAGTTTGGCATGGCACGCAAAACAGTGGCAGCTTCGGCAAGCATTGCGGGCGAAACGCCTTCCAAGATGACGGGATGGGGATAATGAGGGGTCAAACGGGCTAATTGGGTGATGTCGCCCGGCTGCGTGGTTTCAATCATCAGGGGCGCGCGGGGCTGCGCGGCGAGAATGTCCAAAATGGCATGAAACGGCGCAAAGTCCAGCGGCCACTTTTGCGCGCGCGGAAAAAAGCGGAACATCTCAAAGCCATCCTGCGCGATGCCGGATACCAAATCGGGCTGCCCCCAATAGGTCAGCGGGTTGATCGTGGCGACCGGGATCAAGTGGTCGTGGGCGTGGCAGGCACTGAGCGTTTCCTTGTTGCCGTCCGTGTCGCGCCCATACAGGCCATACGTGGACAGGGCCAGGCAGTAGTCCACCTGCTGCGCGCCCATCACAGACGCCAATGTTTGCGGGTCGCTGTCGGCATGGTGGGACGGATGCGCCCCAAACAGCGTGTTGACATCGGTGATTTCCATAGGCTTACCTCCTGAAAACGGGAATGCCCGTGCGGGTGTGCCCTACCCTGTCGCGAGGCTCAGGGCACGGTCCAGGCGGCGCAGGGCACGGTCTTGGCCCAGCACGGCAATGGTTTCAAACAAGCCCGGCCCAACCGTGCGGCCCGACACTGCGACGCGCAGGGGGTGGATAACTTCGCCGCCCTTTACTCCCAATGCTTCAATGGACGCGCGCACCGCGCCTTCCACGCTTTCGACGCCAAAGCTGTCCAAGCTTGCCAGGCGCTGCCGGACATCGCGCAGGCGGTCACACACGCCGGGATGGGTCAGCCACTTCTGCACCGCTTTGGGGTCAAACTCGTAAGCGTCGTCGCCCAGCAAAAAGAAATCGGCGAGGGCGGGCGCGTCCGCCAGGGTCTTCATGCGCTCTTGCTCTAAAGCCAGCACCTGCCCGAGATACTCCAAAGTGTCGCCGTCCGGGGCGGGACCAACCAGGTTTGCGCTTTGCAAAAACGGCAGCGTGCGGGCAGCCAGATCGGGCAAAGGCATCTGGCGCAGATACTGTCCGTTGAACCAGTCCAGCTTTTCGGGGTCGCTGATCGGGGAATGGTTGAGAATGCCGCTGAGAGTGAACCGCTCTACCAGGTCGGTGCGGCTGAACAATTCCCGCTCTTCTTTGGGCGACCAGCCTTGCAGGGCCAGAAAGTTTACCAATGCTTCCTGCAAGTAGCCCTGAGACGGATATTCCAATGCCCCGGCGGCAAAATAGCGCTTGGAAAGCTTTTTGCGGTCGGGGCCGAGCATGTTGGGCAGGTGAACAAAGACAGGCAGCTCCCAGCCCAGGGCTTGATAAATCAGGACGTGCAGCGGGGCCGATGGAATCCAATCTTCGCCGCGCAGCACATGGGAGATTTCCATAAGATGGTCGTCTACAGTAGATGCCAGCGAATACATCGGAAAGCCGTCGGACTTCAGAATAACCTGGTCGTCCAGCACGCGGTTTTGCACGGTGATGTCGCCGTACACGGTGTCCTGGAACGTCGTTTCGCCTTCTAGGGGCACGGCGAAGCGCACAACGCGATACTGCGCGCGCTCGGCTTCATACCGGGCACGGTCGCCCTCGGACAGATGCCGGTGGCGGCGGCTGTAACCCGTGGGCAGGCCGCGCTTTTGGCGCTCTTCGCGAAAGGCAGCCAGTTCTTCCGGGGTGTCGTAGGCATAGTACGCCTGGCCCGATGCGATCAATTGCTCGGCATATTTTGCGTAGATCGGCAGGCGCTCGGACTGCACATACGGGCCGAACGAGCCGCCGATACCGGGGCCTTCATCGAAGTCCAAGCCGTACCATTGAAGGCTGTCGATGATGATCTGGACGCCGCCGGGCACTTCGCGGCTTTTATCCGTGTCTTCAATGCGCAGGATAAACTTGCCGCCCATGCTGCGCGCGAACAGCCAGTTCCACAAGGCGGTGCGGATGCCGCCGATATGCAGCGCCCCGGTGGGCGAAGGAGCAAAACGAACACGAACGTCAGCAGTCATGGGCCAGCCTTGCGTTGCTACAAAAAGTAAAAGTGAGCCAGCCCCGTGTCCCGGCGCTGGGCATGGTGTTAGGGTAGCACGGTTTGGCGCGAGTTGTCAAGATGAGACGGCGACGCCAAAAAGGAGAAGAGATACCCCGGAGCAAGATCAAAAACGCAGCAAAGCCTGAACCGTCATCCGGTGCCGCACTCGTCCGAAGGCGTTGCGCGGCACGTCCCGGAGGTATTCGTAGACCGCTCCCAACGACAAGCGGCGGCTTGCCTCATAATTCAGACCCACATACTCGCGCGATGCGTTGCTGTTGCCCACAGGGTACACAAACAGCGAACGGGCCAGCAGGCCGGACACACGCGGCACAAAAGCATAATCCCCCTCGATGTAATAACCCAAAACACGGTTGCTTTTGTCTGCGCCTGCGACAGCTTCCCCGCGCGCCGTTATGGCTTTGAACGCATACGTGAAGTCGCCGCCGATGCGGGTCTTGGGCGTAAATCGATCCCCCTGCGGATCCAGGCGGGACGGACGCGGACGTCCCGACGGCGGCAGCTCGACGGCAAACGGGTCGGCGCCGTCCGGGTCGGTGACCGGCAGATGCCCCGACAGCAGCGATCCCCCCACGGTCAGCAGGCCGTTGCGCGTGGAAAATGTCCGGCCCAATCGAAACGTCACCAGGCGGTCAGGGTTGACATAAGCGCGGTTGGGGCCGCTGCCGGTCGTGAGGGCAAAGTCATATTGCAGGTATCCATACAGCGTGCCTGTCAGAGCCACCCCCAAGTCGGTTCTCAGCCCCAGGGACTGCGCGTATAAAGGCTGCACAATCCTGAGATGCGGGTCGTAGACGGCCAGCAGTCCAAACGGGATTTGGAACTGGCCCACTTTTACAAACGATGTCGTGCCGGTATCGCTGGGCAGGGGCAGCTTGTACAGCAGATACGCTTCGCCCACACGCACATCGCGGCCGTGCGCAATGTCCGGCGGGTCTTCCCCAATCAATTGCAGCACGATGTTGCCGTGCGGGATGCCCTTGGCCGTGATGGGATGCTGGAAATCCAACTCGACCGCATTGGCCCAAATACCGCCATGTCGCCCCGTGCTTGCCGTGCGGATGCGCCCATCGACAGCCCCGCCGACCAGGAAATCGTGCCCCAAAGGGATAGGAGAAGGCTGGAAAATGGGCGGCAGCGCATTGTCGGCGTCCGGCTGAGAAGCGCCCTGCGTGTTTAGCGGAACCGGCGTTCCCGGAGCCGGTCCAGGCGCGGCGGACGCGGTGGAACCGGGGGGCGGGTCGGCGGCGGCGGGCGCAAACGGTGCGCCCAGCGGCAAACACAGCGCCATCGTCCAAACTTGGAAACGCCAGTGGGGGCGCATTGTCTTCATAATTACCTTTGGCCGTTTGCTTTATTACCTTTGGCCGTTTGCTTTGCTGCGAGGTATAAGACGCTGCCACCGGCGCGCGGATACAAGAAGGCGATTTCGCAATGCCCTGTTTCTCCGCCCCCGCGCCCGGCTGCCGTTGGCCGCCCCTCAAACTGAGCCGGACGCCTACCATTCCCAATACCTAGAAAGATAGATGGTTTTTTACGGCTTTTGTTTCACCTTTCCCCGGCTTTTGTTCGGCTTTTCCCAAGCCTTTTCAGCCTATCCCCAAGGCTTTGCACTCGCATTGCGAGCCTACACCCAAGTTTTTGCGACGACGGAACAAATTGTTCCGTCGTCGGTTCGCGCTGAGTCAGGGGCCGGAACGCCGAAGCAGCGCGCCTGAAACACCGGCGAAGGAGGAAGCTTACGGGACAAAATGCAGCAGGAAAAACGGGACAATTTTGCGGTCACGGTGCAGCAAAGGCAGTTCGAGGCCGATAGCGGAAGTCAGGCCCAGCCGGGCGGACAGAGCGGCGCTCAGGCCGTGCGTGGTCAATTGTGCGTCCAGGGAAACCGCGCCGGGACGGTCAAAGTTAAACACTTGATAGGCGATGGCCGGGCTGAGACCTTCGTGGCCGCCCAGTAAAAAGCCCAGCTTGATGGTGGGGGCCGGGATAGTGTTGGGGGGCGTGAAAGCGGGGGCATTTACGAAAAAGCGCGACTGCAAAAATTGGCCGCCCAAAGTTTCGGCGCGCGCCAAAGACAGGTGCAGGCCGTAATGCCCGGTGTTGGACCAGATAATCGGCGCGCCGCCCAGATCGCGCGACAAGAGCTTGGCTTTGGAGGGCGTGACAAACGTGTCGTAGCGGCCGTTAAACTGCAAAGCGTTGTGAGGGTCAAAGCCCCGGAGCCAGCGGGCGGCATCAAAGTCGGCGAGGGCAATGCGCACCGTGTCTTCATTGTAGCCTTCGCGCCGAAACTCGGGACGAAAGCCCTTAAACATGATGTTTTCCCACACTTCGCCCCCCACATCCGCGCCGCCGACAAAGGTCAGCAGCACTTTGGCCCGCTTGTCGACACCCGCAATCAGCGGGGCCAGCACGCCGCCCAAGCTGATGCCGCTGACACCCAGGCGATGGGGGTCAATGTCCGGGCGGCGGGAAAGATAATCAAAACTGCGGCGGCTGTCCAGCACACACTGGCGCAGGGCTTCTTTCATCAAAGGAACGTTGCCGGACATGATCTCGCGGTAAGGGACGCGCGGCTGGGGACGACGCATCAAGCTGTACGGCTCCACCATTAAAAAAGCGGCGATATGGTTGCGGGCAATCCCTTCGCACAGCGTAAACTCGTCGTTCAGGTTGACTGGCAGCCACTCGTGCAGCACCAGCATGGCGGGATGCGGACCTGCTCCCGGCGGCAAAAACAAAAAGCCGGTGACGGTGTTGTTGACGGCGACAGGCGAGGGCGCAGGGCTGGGAAACGTGACCCGCACAATGCGCATGCCGGCGGGGGACGGCTGCGGGGTTTCCACGGCGGCAAACGGAGCATGGGCATCGTAATGGAAATAAGCCGGGTCACGCGGTGTCAGGGGAAGTGTGGAAGACTGTGCGCACGCGCCGGGCATCCAAAGCGTGAGCGCGCAGCACAAAAAAAGAAGGCGCCCAAACAGGCGAAAAACAAAACAGTTCATAAATTCACGCACAGTGTACCTGGTTCCAGGCCCTTACACGCCGCGAAACAAACGCCGCCTGCGAAATCAGCTTATAGCTTTGCGCTGTCAGTCGAAAAATAAAGGAAGACAGGGAAACGGTACAAGTTTGCCGCGAGAAGACTTGCACGGGCAGGAAAACGGCGAAAAAACACATATAAAAATTTTCTGCGCCGCTTCTTGGGGTGTCTTGCGTCGGCAGGTTTTATGTGCTAGAATAAGCCCCGGCAGCAGGAAAGGCAAAGCACAATGGCGGACGAAGAACAGGGTTTTACGTTTGTCGACAAGCGGCGCGCGGCAGCAGACATGCCGGCGGCGGACACGGCAATCCCGGCCAGCGAGCCGGCGATTGAAACGTCCGAGCTGCCCGATTTTGCGCACGAGGACGAGGCGCAGGACGGGCCTGCGGACATCTACAGCGTGGTAGGCTACTGCATGAGCATCCTGGCTTCGGAAGCGTGGCAAAAGCTGGGCTTGATCGCCGACCAAAAAACAGGGGAAGCCGTGCAAGACCTGACACAGGCAAAAGTGGCGATTGATGCGGCGGGAGATTTGGCGGCCCATCTGGAAGCCGCCCCGACGGAATTTGTGCCGGATGCGCTCAGGCGTGATTTGCGGACGCTTTTGCAGGATCTGCGCCTCAATTATGTGTCCCAGCAGGGGCAGTCTGCCCCCGCATAACAAGCAAAACAAGGCACGCACAAGACTTCAAGACTTTGGCTTTTTGCATAGCCAAAGCAAACGTTGAAAACAAAGGCATCACATTATGATCCGCAGCAATCTTCCCCTCCCATTTTTGTACCGCCTGCGGCTGCAGACAGGATCGGCAGCGCGCCGTGCGGCAGCGTCTTCCGCCCACCACACCGAACAAGAAGCATCCGGCAAGCCTGTCAATGCGCGTCAATCGGCGGCGCGGCGCGGCGGATCGGCCACGGATGCCATGCAGTTATGGCAGAATTTCGTCGAGCAATATGAGGAGTTCACTGCTGTGCTCTGCGCCGCGGCGCAGTATGGGTGTGACGACAAAAAAGAAGCCCAATATGCGCAAATGCGGCGATGGTTTGTGTCCAGCTACTACCGGATAGCCGGGCGCGTCCGCCCTTATCTGGACAAAGAGTTCGCCAATCCCGAAGAGCAGGACGAGGTTTTGCCCATGATCTCGGATTATGCCGGGCAAAAGCGCGCTTTGGACGTATTGGAAGCGCTGTTCATGCCGCTTACGCTGCGCGTTGTCCTCAGCCATGACACCGGCAACTTGATCCCGCATATCGCCCGGATCAGCGATGCCGTTTATCGCTGTCACGAGGAGCATCGAGGGGCAAACTAGGGAGTATCGACCCAGCAGCTTCAATACGCACAAGCAAAAACCGCCCCATCAACCAAATGACGGGGCGGTTTAGCTATGTTTCTAGAAAGATATTACGCAGGCTGCTGCAAAGTTTTACGGATTTCGCTCAGCGCGCTTTCGTTGTCATCATACAAGTGAAAGATCTTTACCAAGCGCGTGATTTCAAAAGCGCGGCGCACAAACGGCGTTGTGGAAACGAGGCTGATGCTGCCGTCATGCTCTCGCACTCGCCGCACGGCATCAACCAATACGCCCAGGGCAGCACTGTCCAGGTAAGGAACTTCGGCGAGGTTCACAACAACATGATAATGTTTGTCCTCAACAAGCTGACGCAGCTGGTCGCGAAACTCCCCGCAAGTGTGCAGATCAATTTCCCCTTTCAAGTTTACGATGGGGATTTGATCCGGGGTTTCTTGCACATCAATTTCCAGTATCAAAGCTGCCAACCTTCCTTACGGCCTATCCATATGCATCCTCTGGCTTAACAACGAGGTATGGTAAGACAACAAAATCGCCTCGTGCAATCACTGCCCTGATTTACCCCATTTGCTCTCTGGTCAAAACAGCACAAAAGCGGCGATGCTTCGGCAAAGAAAGATTAACTTCTCGGAACACTGGGCATGATATTCTAAATCTGAGCAACCAAAGACGGAGGATTGAAAATGCAGTATCGGCACTTAGGCAAATACGGGGTCAAAGTCAGCGAAGTGGCGCTTGGCTCGTGGCTGACATACGGCGGCGCGACAGAAGACGCGACCGCGACTGAGTGCATTGAAAAAGCATATGATTTAGGCATCAACTTTTTTGATACCGCTAATGCTTATGCCCGCGGCAAATCCGAGGAAGTAGTCGGCAGGGCATTGGCTCAGTATCCACGCGCTTCTTATTTCCTGGCAACTAAAGTTTATTTCCCTATGGGCGACGGGCCTAACGATCACGGCCTCTCGCGCAAACACATTTTTGAGCAGTGCCACCTGTCTCTGAAGCGCCTGGGCACGGACTACATCGACCTGTATCAGTGCCATCGTTATGACCCCGAAACGCCTTTAGAGGAAACCCTGGTCGCTTTGGACGATCTGGCGCGGCAGGGCAAGATTTTGTATGCGGGCGTGTCCGAGTGGAGCGCGGGGCAGATCGCCCATGCCGTGGACTATGTTCGCGGGGCCGGGCTGCACCCTATTGTCAGCAACCAGCCGATGTATCACATGCTGGGCCGCAATATTGAAAAGGAAGTCATTCCCCTTTGCGAGCGCGAAGGGATTGGGCAGGTTGTCTTTTCGCCGCTGGCGCAGGGCGTGCTGACCGGCAAATACAAGCCGGGCCAGGAGCCGCCCGAGGGCAGCCGGGCAGCCGATCCCGGCCAGAACATGTTCATGGGCGGCGGCAAAATGGATCAGGACACTTTGGTAAAAGTGCAGGGGCTGCTTCCTATCGCTGAGGGACTGGGCTTGTCCATGCCGCAGCTCGCGCTTGCCTGGTGCCTGCGCCAGAAAAACGTCAGCAGCGTGATTATCGGGGCATCCAAGCCGCAGCAGGTGGAAGACAACGCGGGCGCGTCGGGCGTTGTTTTGTCCTCGGAAACATTGGCAGCGATTGAAACCGCGCTCGCATAAGAATAGTCAAAACCTATGGACATTGTGATTTGCAACAACAATGCAGAATTAAACGCGCGGGCCGCAGACATGATTGTGGATCAAGCGCGGGCGGCTATTGCGGCACGGGGCAGATTTACCATTGCTTTGGCGGGCGGCAGTACGCCGCAGGACACGTATGTTCTGCTGGCCCAAGCGCCGCGCGTGAGCAGTGTGAACTGGCAAAAAACGTTTGTGTTTATGAGTGATGAGCGCTGCGTACCGTTTGACGACGAACGCTCAAACTTCGGCCAGGCACAGCGTAATTTTATCGACCATGTTTCGCTGCCCCCGACCAATGTACTGCCTATCCCGACAGATGCCGGAACACCCGATCAAATCGCCGCGCGCTACGCGCAGACCCTTGCTGAGTTCTTTGGCACTGACTTGGGTGCTGCCCCGCCTGCATTTGACCTTGTCCTGCTGGGCCTAGGGGATGACGGTCACTGTGCGTCGCTGTTTCCCGGCAAGCCAACTTTGGAAGATACGACTCACTGGGTGGTGTCCAGCCCGCCCGGTACGCTGCCGCCGCCCGTCGACCGCGTGACATTCACGTTTCCCCTCATCAATGCCGCGCGCGAGGTGATGTTTTTGGTAGGCGGGGCCAACAAAGCCCCCGCCGTGCAGGACATCCTGGAAAACAACCCTCCGGTGACAAAGCGTCCCTCGGCGGGTGTTCATCCCACGCCGGGACAATTAACCTGGCTGCTGGATAAAGACGCGGCCTCTTTGCTGTCCACCCAAACGCGCGGGCAGCAGTAGCTTCTGTTTTTTGCATAAAATAAACGGCCCCCACTACTCTTGGCGACAAGAATACTGGGGGCTGTTTGTCGTGCTGGGTGCGGTTGTGAATTAAGTGTCGGCCAGCAAAACCGAAGGGCCGTCCGGGGTGATTTGTATCTGCGCCAGACTTTTCCCTGCCGCGAGACGCTCCAATTCTTCACCCAGAGCCTGCCGCCGCCAGCCGTTGAGCAGGACATTGGTCTGGGCGTTGCGGCCTCGCACCATGTCGAGGGTGTCGGCTTTCGTCAATGCAAGCTCGGGCGAAAAGCTGCGTGTCAGGCACAAAGCCGCGCCCACGGCATACAGCAAGTCCGCGACCGAGCGCTCGCGCGGCGTTTCGTCATCCCCGCCCGTGAGCGGCGCGGGAAGCTGGTCTTCGGGCACGGCTTGTCCCGCATCCAGAGCTTCCAGGATTGGCGCACCGAGCGCGACTTCTTCGCCCACTGGGAAGCCGCGCAAACGCACAAAATCCGACAAGCGGCGCGGCGGGCGCAGAGCCAGCTCGATCAATGCATCGTCGCGCAAAACAGTCCGAGCGGGCACATCACGGGCGGCGGCCTCCCGTTCGCGCCACGCAGCCAGGGCGCGCAGCAAGGCCGTGGGACGGCGCGAAAGGCCGCTTTTGACGCCGCGCAAGCGCAGGTAGGCGATGTCCGGGTCAGGCTCATACACGGCGGGCACCGAAAAGCGCTCCAGTTCTTCCCCCAGCCAGGCCACGCGTCCCAGGCGCGCAACGGCCTGGCTGAGCTTGTCGGCTACGGGCAGCAGGTAGCGCACATCGTCGCGGGCATACTGCACCTGTTCGGGCGTCAAGGGGCGGCGGTCCCACTCGCTGCGCGTTTCCCCTTTGCCCAGCTTGACGCCCATAAGGGCTTCGGTCAGGCGGGCATAAGACAGCGGATACTGCGGCAGCCCGACAAATCCCGCCGCGACTTGCGTGTCAAACACGTTGCGCGGCAGCACGCGCCCGCCGCCGTAATAGGCCAAACGCAGGTCTTCGCGGGCGGCGTGCAGCACTTTCTCCAGTGCGGGATCGGTCACTAAATCCCAGAACGATTGCAGGCGCGGCACGGCGAGCGTGTCTACCAAAGCCGTGAATTCGGTTGTGGCAACCTGGATCAAGCACAATTTAGGGACATACGTCCGCTCGCCCAGAAACTCCGTGTCCAGCGCAAAGCGTCCCGATGCGCGCAGGTCGGCGCACAATGTTTGCAGGTCTTCGTTTGTTTTGACCAGGGGACGGTCTGTCAATACGGGACTGGTCACAATGTCCCGCTTTCCGTTTCGCCGGGATAAGTGCTCATGCCGCCGACCATGGTCGCGACATCCTTGTAGCCCAAAGAAGTTAAGTACTCGGCGGCGCGGGCGCTGCGGACACCGTGTTCGCAGATGCACACAATTGCGTCTTCGGGGTCAATCTCCTCCTGGCAGCGGGCGGCAAACTCGCTGATCGGCATGAGCAGGACATCGGGAATGTGATACTCCTCCCATTCGATGCGCTCGCGCACATCGACCAGGCGCACGGCATCGCCGGCTTCCCATCCGGCCTGCACTTCAGCCCCTGTTGTTTCCCGCACTGCTGGGTTTTGAGTCATTTCCTGCCCCTCGTCATTCTGCCGGGATTGTACCCTAAAGTCTGCGCCCGCCGTGCCGATAATAACGACAAGACACTTTTGTTCCCCAAGAAAGCCTGCTGCACGATGTCTCAAGACGCCATTCATATCGAGCGCTTTACCAAGGAATATCCTGTTCCGCGCCAAAAGGCAAAACGGGTCGCGGTCAGCGATTTGACCCTTGCTGTCCCGGGCGGCACATTGTTCGGGTTCCTTGGCCCCAATGGGGCGGGCAAAACGACTACCATCAAGATGCTGCTCGGTTTTCTGCCGCCGACACGGGGCGGGGCCTGGATTTTCGGCACGCCTGTCGCTGACGATATGGCCCGCGCCCGCGTGGGCTATCTGCCTGAACAGCCGTATTTCCCCAAGTTTTTGTCGGCGCAGGAAGTCGTCCGCGCCCATGCGGGCCTGGCCGGTCTGGCCGGGGCGCGGGCGCGCGAGCGGGCCGATCTGTGCCTGCAAACCGTAAACATGCTGGAAAACAAGCACATGACACTGGCGAAATGCTCCAAAGGCATGATGCAGCGTGTCGGCCTGGCATCGGCTCTGGTCGGCGATCCCGAGTTGCTGATTATGGATGAACCTTCCTCGGGTCTCGATCCCGTCGGGCGCAAAGAACTGCGTGAATTGCTGATGCGCCTCAAAGGCGAAGGCAAGACCATCTTTTTGTCTTCGCATCTGCTCAGCGAAATGGAGCACGTATGCGACCGCGTGGCCGTGCTTTCGCGCGGCAAATTGGTGGCGTCAGGCACGCCCGAAGACATCACGCAAACGCGAGATCTGGTCGCCGTGCAGATCGAGCACGCGGAGCAAGGTGACGTTCTGGCACGCGAAGTGGCCGTCTTGGGCGGCAGCCTGGTAATGGGCGAAGCGGGACACGACCAGGTGCTTGTCGCGCCCTCTTTGGTTTACAAAACACTGGGCCTGCTGGAACAGCGCCGGGTAAAACTGGTGGCCGTCTCGCCGCAGCGCGAAACATTGGAAGACGCCTTTTTGCGGCTTGTGGGCTGACCCAAGTTTTTGATGCAGTCGTGTGCGCGTACCGTGCGCGTACACAGCCATGATTTTGGCCGTGGCAAGGGCGCTGCAACGACGGACCAAATTTTTCCGTCGTCGGTACAAGCGCGCAATGCGCGTGCAAAGCCCTGGGTACGTGCTCAAAACGAGAGGGAAACACGGAAACAATGACGATGCAAAGCTTACGCAACATCAGTATTATCGGTCGCCTGACATTGGTGGAAGGCGCGTGCAAGCAGGTTTTTCACGTGCTGATCTTGGTCGCGGTCTTTTTGATCTTCGGGTCGGCATCGCTGGCAAAGTTCGACCAGCACGTCCAGATGAAGATGCTGACGGACTTGTGCTTGTTTTGCATGGCCGGAGTCAGCGCGATTATCGCCATCACGGTCTCGGTCACAGGCGTGCCGGGCGAAGTGGAGCAAAAGACCGTTTATCCGATCATGGCAAAACCCGTGCGGCGGTGGGAGTTTATTGTCGGCAAGTACGCCGGGGCGATGGGCACAGTCGCTATCGGCCTCGCCATCATGACAGCGACCTTTGCCTTTCTGCAATTCTTTTATACAGGCAAGCTTGACCCGTCCGGGTTTTACGTTATTCCCTTTTTGTTCCTGGAAACGGCCATTATCGGGGCGATCTCGCTATGGCTGTCGACGTTCTGCTCGTGGCCGCTGGCCTGGTTTTTGTCCATGATCGCGTGCGGACTGGGCAACGTCAAGTTTCCCCTGTACGCCGCGCTGACAGCCCATCACCAGAACCCGTTCAACCGCGTGACAATCGGCATCTTGTACCACCTTCTGCCTAACCTGGAATCGTTCAACTTCAAGGATGCGATGGTGCATCATTTGACCGTGCCGAATGCTTACCTGTGGCAGACAGCGATGTACGGCCTGCTGTACACGTCGGCCATGCTGACATTGGCGTCGTGGTCGTTTGCGCGGAGGGAGCTGTGATGCGCGTGGACAAGGGAATGATTTTGGTGACAGGAAGCGCATTGCTGGCGCTTGGCAGCGTGAGCCTGTTGTGCTGCCCCACGGCCCGCGCGGGCAGCCCGTATGGCGCCAAAACGCGCGCCGCTTCATCCGCCGCTGCGGCCCCCGCGAGCAGCGAAGACAGCCTGGACGACGACCGGGCGGAACATTGGGCTGTTCCCGCTATTGCGCGGGAAGAGCGGACACAAAGCGGCGTACTCGTCGTTGCGCTGATAGGCGTCGGCGCCGGGAGCGCGCGCCGCCGAACGCTCTTAAAGGGACAAAAACGTCATGGGTAAGCGAGTGGGGGCGGGCAAGAAATGGCGCGCTTTGCTGGGGTGCGGCGTTCTGCTGTGCGGGGGGGCCCTGTGCGAGACATGGTCGCAGCCGGCGGGCGTGGCCCAGGGGTACTTCGCGGCAAATGGAAGCCATGACAGCGCCCTGGCGCAGGCGGCGGGCGAATTTCGGGTCGTGGCCGCAAACGTGCTGTGGGCGCGCGTGGTGGACCACTACCACCATCAGTATATGGCAAACGGCGGCGACTGGTCGCGCAACGTCAGCCTTTTGCCTTTGCTGCACACGATTGTGGTGCTGGACCCGCATTTCACCGAGGCGTATGAGCTGATGGGCGGCACGATCCTACCGCGCACGGGGCGCGAAGCGGAAGGCAAGGCCGTGCTGGCCGAGGGCATTCGCAACAACCCGGATGATTGGGAATTGTATCGGGAAATGGCGATGCTGTACGCCTGGCACGAACATCAGCCCGCGTCCGCCCTGTGTTACGCACAGCAGGGCCTGGTGCAGGCCAAACTCGTGACCGATGATGACGGCTTTTCCCGCCGCCTGATGGCGAGCATGTGTGTGACTTTGCAGCGTCAGGTTCGCGACCATGACGCGCCGCAAGCCGAAGCCTGGGTCAAAATAGCGTCTTAATGCGTTTGCGTTACGGCTTGGATTGTTCGGCGGCGACGGCCAACGTCTGCAAAGTCGGTTCGGCGATTTCCCCCATCAAGGTCAAGTTGAGCGCGCCTTTATCCCAATTAAACGCCGTGAGGGATGAGCGGCGCGACACATGGCCCTCGCTCCGTCCGATCTGCACCACGCGCAGGGAGCCGGGAACGCGCGTGGGCTTTTTGGTCTGTGTGCGCAGCAGCTCAAACAACGAAACCAAGTTTAGGCCGTCGGAATAGCGTAAATGCAGGACAGGCTTTGCGCCCTCAGAAGACAATCCCGCGCTGACAAGCCGGTAGCCCGCAAGAAGAGGCGGCGCAACTGCCACACCTCCCCATTGGCCACGCACCGTATTAAGCGGCAACGCCTTTTCCCCCGAAGTTTTTTCTTCGACTAAATGCACACCGGCCCGGCGTGTGAGCGCGGACAAGTCAAACAACCCGCGCGGCAATGGCGCATGAAAGCTGATATCCGTGTCGGCCACCGTCAGCACCAACTTGCCGTCTTCCCGGTAGTTTTCCCGCTTGAGCACCAGCCCAGTCGCGGCATCAATCCATAGTTTGCGCGCGAGGGAGCGATTATCTTTGCGCGTCATTGTCACGATGTATGTTTTGCGGTCGGCAACGGTTTTGGTTTGCGGCAAGACTTGCAGGATGTAGTTTGTGCGCAACAGGTCATAAGACTGCGCGGCGTCTTCCACGGCATCGGCATCAGCAGCCCGCAAACGATGCAGCAGGCGATTGTCGCGGGGATCAAACTGCCATTCCTGGCGCTCGTCTGTGACTAGGCTGCGTCCGCGCTGTGCGTCCGGGGCCAGATAATCAATCCGGCGCAGGGCAGGCGCACGATGCGCCACCAGCACGGCAACAGAATGCCCAGTGCGCCAATAGGTCGTGATTTGCCGTCCACGATAGGAAAATAAATCGTCTGCCTGGAGCGAACGCTGGTAAAGCGCCGCTGCCGTCGGCAAGGGGGCTGGTTTGGGAGAAAGCAATCGGGGTAGTTTTGCACTAGGCATGACCATGCGAAATGGATGGACAAGACGCACATGGGCATAGCGTCGCCCATGATGCGCAGCCGGTGCGCTGCGGTTCGGCGCGCCCGTTGCTGATGCTGTTAAAGCCAGCATCAGCAGCCCTGCCGTCCTAAAACTAGGGGGTGGCATCGCTGGAAAAACTGCCATTGCTTGCTGCCTCTGCCCCCATGTCACTGGAGGTCGCCCCATCATCCACGTCTGCCGCAAGCATTGTCTGCCGGTCGCTGTCTGCAAGTGGCTGTGCCGCCGCCGACTGCGTATGATCCCACACCAAGGCAGACATGTCTACGACATCCGGTGCCATGATTGCGGCCGGCTTGGTTGTCTGTGCCGGAGAATGCAGTTCGCTGTTGACAAGAGGAGCAGCCAAGACCGCCCCTAGCAGGGCGACTACCGCCGCGCCCATGGCCCAGCGCCGCTGCGTACCCAGCAAACTTTGCCGCACTTGGCCCAGCAGCGAGGCGTTGGCATGGCGCAGCTCGACATCCACGCGCAATTGACGGTAGGTATTCGTCCAGAAGTCAGGCGGCGGGGCTGATGGTGCAGGTAAGTGATGCAGCAAATCCCGCGTTTCTCGCAGCGAAGTACAAGTGATGCGGCAAGCCTCGCACAACTGCAAATGCAGCGCAGTTTGGTGCATCTGCGCGACATCGAGCTTGTCGTCTATATATGCGGAAAACAATTCCGGCTGCGGGTGCTTATTCATCTTGCTTGCTGTTCTATGAGCCGTCGCGGTGTCTACCCTGGTAAGTACGGCCTTAGCCACGCTGTTACTTGGACAGACGCGTCAAGGACTGTTTCATGGCTCCTCGTGCCCGGTGCAGGCGCGAGCGCACTGTGCCGACCGGCGTGCCCATCATTTCCGAGATTTCTTCGTAACTGAATTCTTCCACATCCGATAAGATTAACACCATACGAAATTCCGGCGGAAGGCTGTCCAGCGCGCGCTGAACAGGCTCATCGAAGGTTTCGCCCAGAGTGACACGAACCGGGTCACTGCTCCAGTCGGCCACTTCGCGGGCCGGAGGGCTGCCATCTTCCTCCCCCCCGCCCTGGGGTGCATCCAGCGATTCAATGCGCCCCACCCGCTTGCTTCGCCGCTGCCGGTCAATGAACGTGTTGGTCATAATCCGGTACAGCCACTTGTCAAAATACGTGCCCCGCTGAAACCGTTTGAATGAACGAAACGCTTCCAGCAGGGCATCCTGCATCAAATCCTGCGCATCCTCGTGGTGCCCGGCCATACGGTACGCCACCCGGTAAAGCTTATCCTGATGCTGCGCGAGCAGGCGCGCGAATAGGTTCACTTCGTCTTCGCTGAGAACTTCGGAAGACAGCGGCGGCGGGTCGCTGGAAGGCTGAGGGCCAAAGTGAGGAAGCTTCATTGCCTTACAAAACTGGCCCGCCCAAACGCTTCTGCTGTATCAAGAAGCGTTTGGGCAGGCCAAAAAGTTCCCTCTGTTATTCGCTGATGGTGACACGGATCATTTTATCGCCCTGGCGCAGCTTCAGGACGTTTTCGACGCCCTGGGTCACGCGCCCAAACACGGCGTAGTTCATGTCGAGATGGGGCGCGGCGGCCAGCGTAAAGTAAAACTGTGATGACGCGCTGTCCGGCGACTGCGACCGGGCCATGGCAAGCACGCCCGCCGCGTCGTGCTTGAGGCTGGGAGTCACTTCCAATTTGATGTGGGTGCCCGATCCGCCTGTTCCGGTGCCCTCGGGGTCACCGCCCTGAATAACAAAGCCGGGCGCATAGCGGTGAAACGTCAGCCCGTCGTAGAACCCCTTCTGGGCGAGGGCGATGAAGTTTGCGGTCGTGCCGGGCGCGTCGGCTTCGGCGAGCTGGGCGATAATGGTGCCCTGCGTGGTTTCGAATGTTGCTTGTCGGTCTGCCATGATTTATTCTCCTGTGTGTCTGGATTGATTTGCGCGTGTGCAGTCCCAAGCGCGGCCACTTCGCCGGGTGTCAGGTGACGCCATGCGCCTGGCGCCAGCCCGGTCAGCCGGACGGCCCCGATACGCACGCGGGTCAGTTTGGAAACGGGATGCCCCACTGCGGCCAGCATGCGCCGCACCTGCCGGTTGCGCCCTTCAAAGATGGTCAGTTCGATCTGCGCGCGGCCTTCGTCGGCGGCGGGCGCGTCTTCCCCCGCTTCCGCCTTTCTTCGCGGGTCGGCGCTCGCGGGACGCATCGGCCAGACTGTGATGCCTTCCGCGCCGCGCGCCGGGCCGTCTTCCAGCATGATGCCCCCGCGCAGCCGGCGCAGGACGTCGGTCGACGGCACGCCGCGCACTTCGGCCCGGTACGTTTTGGGGACATGATACTTGGGGTGGGTCATCTTGTACAGAAAGTCGCCGTCGTCGGTAAGAAAGATCAAGCCCTCGCTTTCCGCGTCCAATCGCCCGACCGGGCGCAGCATGGGGCGGGAAGGCAGTTCCACCAGATCGGTCACTAAGTGCGCGGCATGCGCATCGCTGCGGGAAGACACCACGCCGCGCGGTTTGTTTAAGGCAATATAGTAATGCTTGGACGGCGGGTTGATAGGGCGTCCATCAAACGTGACTTTATCTATCCCAGGCTGGATCTTTGTGCCCAGCTCGGTGACCACTTCGCCGTTGATCCGGACGCGCCCATCTTCAATCCACACTTCACACGTTCGGCGGGACCCGACCCCGGCCTGAGCGAGCCACTTTTGCAGACGCACGGGCGGGACGGAGGGCGCTTTTAGGGCGCTTGTTCGGCCCGGAGCCGAGCGCGGCGGCACGGATGCGCTGGAGTTTTTGTCGGGGGGCAGTGCGGGCATAGATGATTACTCCTCCTATCAAGAGCGCGGCGGCGGCAAGCAGGCCGCCCAAAACTTCCAGGACATCTCGCCCGATTTTCTTGCTTGTTCGGGCAAACACAGCGGCGGGAGCGAGCGGCACATCCCGCGCGGCGAGAGCATTCCCTGTCGCCTGGAGCTTCCCTAATGCATAAATAGTCACCGTACCCAGCTTTGTGCCCGCTGCGACCGGCGCGGACGGCACATGCGGCAGCGGCACGACACGTGTTTGAAACTGCGGCGCGGCCTGCCACCGGGATACGACCGCCCTAAGATCATTTGCCGCGACCACCGATGTCGGGCTGGCCGCAAGCGGCACGTTGACTGTGCCCACCGGGGCATCCTGGGCGACCACGGGCACCGTTTGATAGTTCGCAAACCCGTAGTTGAGCAGCGACATCACATCCTCGCGGCAGGACGGGCTGTTGAGTGCGACGGCAATCATGCGCCACGGACGCCCCTGCGTATCCAGCCGTGTCGCAGACCCGACAAAACAATGCCCCGCCTGATGAATATACCCGGTCTTGATGCCATCCGCACCGGGAAAGCCTTTCAAATAGGTTGTCGCCGTGTTGCGCACCCACACGTCTTTTGTATCAACCGAGCGCGTGATCTTGTATTTCTGCGTTTTAACGATGGTGTTAAACAGCGGCAGATGGGTGACTGCATATGACGCGATCTTCGCCAAATCCGCCGCCGACGAATGGTGATCCGGCGCATACAGCCCGTTTGGCGTGACAAAGTGCGTGTGGGTCGTTCCGATTTCTTTGGCCTTGATGTTCATCTGCGCGGCAAACGCAGGCACAGACCCGCACAAATAGTCTGCTCCCGCCACCGCAGTATCGTTGGCCGACCGCAGCAGCATGGCATACAGCAAATCTTTTAATGGGATGCGCTCCCCAGTTCGGATATGCAGACTGCTTTCCGGCAGGCTTTGAATACCCGGCGGGCCAATGACATCATCCGTCAAATGCCCCCGTTCCAGCAGCAAAATCGCCGTCATAATCTTGGTGGTGGACGCGATTTCGCGCGGCGTATTTTCGTTGCGTCCCCACAGCACTTTGCCCGTCTCCACATCCACCAGAACAGCGTTCTGGCTATGCACTTTGGGCGTCGTCGGCCCCGCTACGGGGGGCGGCGCTGCCAGGGCAGGCGCAATCGCCGTCCCCTCCTGCGACGCTTCCGGGTCGGCCTGCGCGAAACACGCAGCGGGCATCAGCAACAGTAGAAGCATCCACAGCAACAGTAAATATCGTGATTTAGTCATATCTTCTTAGCGGCAACCGTGTTCTTGGTGGAATAAATTAAAACATAAAACGAGTGCAATACGGCGTCCCGTGCAAAGCATCGCTAGACAACATTAGTTTCGGGCGACCAGGCATAGCAGAAGTAAGTGTCCAGCAGAACCGAGGCGCATCGAGCACACCGGGGCTTGGCGGCGAGGGAGAAATGTCCGTCACATTCGCATTGTGTAGGGCGGATAGTGGCGTCGTATACTTTCGCTAGGCGTCCAATCGCTTCTTCTAATTCCTCATCGCCAACCTGTCCTGTCTCATAGGCAGTTTCAAGGGCAGAGACAGCATTGTAGCCTAATTCCTGTTCCATGCGGTATGCCGAGATGCCATCGTAGTTGACCCGGTAACAGGTCGTGCAGCTTACTTCCCAAATCCCCGCTCCCATGCCTCCGGCTTTCAGGCGCAGCCGCATACCGAAGCCGCACACCGGACATTGACGAGGCCCACCCAAGCTGAGTAAACGTTTGTATCGGTCGTAGGCAGGGTCTTCACGCCGTTTGTTGTCGCGCCACTGCTTGCCGGACTCGGAGGTGAAATCGTTAAAACAAAGATACTCATCAGCCCACTCATGGAGCAACGGGTTCTTTTTGGTCGCCCGTGTGTCACAGATCGCGCACCGGCGCTCCGGCTGTGTGTCATCCATTTCATCACCCATTGTGTCGCCGCAAAAAGCGGGGTCAAATGGCTGTACTCAGCCCTGCGGCAATTGCTTTTAGTGACAGCGCTACCTTCATAATAAAACAGCCCGCTATTTTACTTTGGGCACAAATCTTTGTCAGACCGCCCGCACTGCGGGTTTGCCCAAGCTTTCATATTCGGTAAAAGACGCTGAGACGGCATGCCGCAATTGTTCTTCATTGATCTCCCATTGAAGTTCAGGCGACAGGTCAAAGACATAACACGCGGAATGTATCTCGTCGATCATGTCCTGAAACTTGGTTTCTTCCGCATACCCCCACAGTGCCGCCCACTTTTTTTGGAACTCGCTTTCGCCAATCTTGCCGGCCTGCCACGCAGCCAGCAGGAGTTCATCATAAGGCTGCGGCCAGGCGGCCTTTTTCGCATCCGCGCTGTCTCGGTCCTGCGTCCACAGCGCTGCAAACTGAGCGCAAAATGGGACAGCCGCTAAATCGCCGCTTGTAAAGCTTTGCATAAGAACCAAAAACTGTTCTTGTCGGGAAGAGCTAAGCATCGGACATCTCCTTTCGCGAGCAGATGGACGACTTGGCTGGAATACAGCTTCCAGCCTGCCACAAACGTGTTGGAACGATCCACGGCTGCCCACAAGCGAGTGGCAGGGTCAAAATAGTGCGTGACGGGAACCGTCCCACGAAATGTACCCAATATTTGCTGCGGCGCGCTTGCAATATGATCTTGAACTGCCTTTTGGAACAGATCGGCATTGGCCGTGTTCCAGTTACCGTCGATACCAAAATCAGGCGCATGACTGCTGAACGCGTGCTGCAAGTGTTTAACACTAAAACCACAGGAAATACGCACTCGGTCTCCCTGTTCGGCTTTACCGGCACAGGCGGCCAAAGTCCTTCCAAGCCGTGATCTTAGCCGATGCCGCCTTGTTTCCTAGGCATCCCGACGACGGAACAATTCCGTCCGTCGTTGCAACACGCTTAGAAAGTCTCCGCTGCGCCCTAGATACGAGTTCGACAGCCATAACAAATCCCTGTTTCCTGCCCTTTGTGTGCGCCAATTAGTCCAGGCCGACGGCTTCCAGGGTGTCGTGAACGGCGGCTTTTTCTGCTTCGGCTTCGGCGGGGAGAACGTCTTCTAAGGGCGGCAAATCCTCTAATGTGTTCAGGCCGAAGGTGTGCAGAAAGTCCGGCGTCGTTGCGTAAAGAATAGGGCGACCGGCGACTTCCTTGCGGCCTGCGTCGCAGATCAGCTTGCGCTCGGACAGGGTGCGCAGGACGCCGTCGGCGCTGACCCCGCGCACGGCTTCGATTTCGGCCTGCGTGACCGGCTGCTGATAGGCGATAATCGCCAATGTTTCCAGGGCGGGCTTGGACAGGCGCGCACGAGCGTTGGGCGCGGACAACAGGCGCGCGATGCCTTCGGACAAGACGGGCCGGGTCGCCATCTGGTAGCCGCCCGCGATGCGAACAACGTGCAGGCCGGAATTGATGCGCCGGGCATAGGCATTGACAATGTCTTCCAAGGCTTCTTCCACAGCAACAGGGTCAAGCTGGAGGCTGCGTGCCACTTCACCGGGCGTGATCGGCTCCACGGCGACAAACAGGTAGGCTTCCAGGAGCGGCGGCAGGTCCAGGTCGGAATAAGTTTTTGGGGAAATGTCAGGCATTCGTCTCAGGGGGCATCAGGCGTCGGTCGGCAGCATGGGTGAAACCCAGATTTCGGATAATGTTTCGTCTTGAGTCGCCTGGATACGGCCCTGGCGCAGGAGTTCCAGCAGGGCCAAAAAGGTCATCACGATCTCAAAGCGGACATAGGGACGCTCAAAGCAGTCTTCCAGCACCAGCCCGTGCGGGCCGGATTGGTCTACTTTGCGCCACAGCGCGGCCATGGCGAGACGCAGGGTGACCTTCTGGCGTCGCACGCTGGTGACACCGGCTTCTCCGGCCCCGGCTTCGGACAGCAGGCGGCTGAGGGCATGGAGCAGCGACTGGGAATTGAGTGCGCCAAAAGCAGTCGGCAGCTCGTACAAGTCGCCATAAGAAGCGGCCCCCCGGAAAAACAATTGACGGCGCTCGTCTTCCCACCCGGCCAGGGTGTCCACAAATGTTTTGTAGCGCTGGTAATCGAGCAAACGCTGCACAAGCTGGGCGCGCGGGTCTTCGCCCCCGTCTTCTTCGGGCGTCTCCTCACGAGGGGGTTTGGGGAGCAGCATGCGGCTTTTGAGTTCCAGCAAAGTAGCCGCCATCACCAAAAACTCGCCGACGACGGTTAAATTCATGGCTTCCAAGGCGCGCAAATAAGCGAGATAGTAGTCCGTGACCTGGACAATAGGGATGTCTTCAATCGCCAATTTGTGCTCGCGGACATAATGTAATAATACATCCAGCGGGCCTTCAAAGATGGGCAGGGACAAAGCGGGCAAAGACGGAGGCAACGAGGCGAAGGCGGGCATGGCTTATCTTACAATCGCAAACAGGGCGTTGTCAAGGGCTAAACTTAATCCAAGGCGGCCAGCTTGTAGCCGTAGCCGCGCACGGTCAGCAAAATCTGAGGGTTGTCCAGATCCGGCTCGATTTTGCGGCGCAGGCGGCGCATGTATACGGCTAAAACTTTGATGCCCAGCTCGGACGCGCCGCCCCAAATCTGCTGGAACAGCCACAATTTTTCCTGGGCGACACCCGGCTGCCGCGCCAGCAGCGCAAGCAGTTCAAACTCGCGCTCGGTCAGGTGGATAACCACGCCTTCTCGCCGCACATCGTGACTTGCCGTGTTTAAAACCAAGCTGTGGCCCAAAACAACTTCCTGCGAGAACCCGGACAAAGAGTTATAATCGCGGGCGCGCCGCATCTGCGCTCGGACACGGGCGAGCAGTTCGGCAGGATCAAACGGCTTGACGACATAATCATCGGCTCCGGCATTCAGGCCGGACACACGGTAAGCGGCGGCGCTGCGGCCCGTAAGCATGATGATGGGCGCGCGCCAGCCCTGCGTGCGCAGGACACGGCAGCACTCAAAACCGTCCATGACCGGCAGCATCACATCCAGCAGAGCCAGGTCATAAGCAGGGTTTTGTTCCAGATGATGGATGGCTTCTTCCGCCGTGCGCTCGTGGGAGACATAATATCCTTCGCGCGACAACAGGCGGGTCAGCGACTGCGCAATCGCGCGATCATCTTCCACAATCAAGATTTTACCGGCCATGGGTATGGGGGTCTCTCATCTGGGTCGGGGGCAGGCACGGCAGCCAGACAATCGCCTGCGTGCCTGATTTGCCGCTGCGAATGCGCACGCTGCCCGCATGCGCCTGCACGATCCGGCGGCAGGAAAACAGGCCCAACCCGGTGCCGTCCGGCTTGGTTGTCCAAAACGGGTCGAAGATGCGTCGGCGCTGGGCGGCGGGAATGCCCGGCCCGGTATCGCGCACACGGATCTGGACACCAGGAACACCAGCAGGGCAGGCGCGGCAAGACAAATTCAAAAACAAAGTTCCGCCATGAGACTGCATGGCCTGCACGCCGTTCAAGACAAGATTGACCAGGACTTGTTCCAATTGGACAGCATCCCCCAGGACGGCAGGCAAGCGCCGAGGCGCGCGCAGATGCACATGCACGCCGTCAAGCTTCGCTTGGGGCAGCAGCAGCACAGCGACATGGCGGGTCAAAGCCACCAAATCGACCGGCTCCTGGACCGCATTTTGAGGGCGGGCCAGGCTGAGCAAGCGCTGGGTCATCAGCGATAAACGATCCACCTGAGCGCGCATGGCCTGAAGCGACTCACCGCGCTGGGCCGGATCGTTCTGATCGGCCAATTGCATTTCAATGGTGAGGGGGGTCAGAATATTGCGGATGTCGTGTGCGACGGACGCGGCCAGCAGGCCGACAGCGGACAGCTTTTCAGATTCAAACAACTGCTGCTGGGTCAGGGACAGCGTGTTTTCCACTTTGTGCAGGCGACCGCTGACGGTTTTCAGGGCGGCGGCCAGCTGCCGCGCCTGCACATGCAATTGCGCGGACTGTGCCTGCACTTTCAGTTCCAGGGCACGGGTTTGGGTAATATCCAGAAATGTCCACAAGCGCCCGATCAGCGCGCCTTGCGCATCAAGAACAGGAGCCGTGTAGCGCCGGAGCAGACGCGGGGCGGGGGCAATGAGTTCCACTTCATCTTCGCGCGTCAGGTGCGGGTCAGCATAGACCATTTCCAGCACTTGCAGAAATTCTTCGGGAAACTTAACGCGCGGCAGCACCTGGGCGCGTACGTCTTGCAGCGTATCGTCAACCATTGTCGGCTGGGGAATACCGAACAACTCGCAAAAACGCAGGTTGCACAGCAGGTCGCGCCGGGCAGCATCAGACAGCAGCACCCCGTAATCGGAGGCGCGGAGCAGGGCACGCAGAAGATAAAGCTCATCGGGGCCGGTCATAAGCGCACAAAATACAAAAAATGCGCTGCCGTCCCCAAAAGAACAGCAGCGCATAGCATCAGCAAAAGAAACTACATCACGATAAAGCCGTTTGGCCCGGAGACAGGGTTGATCTTGCCGGTCCCGCCCACGGTGATCCCGGCGGGAACCGAGCCGCCCTGATTGAGGATCTGATCCGGGAGCAGCGGCGTATCTCGCCCGCCGTTTTCGTCCTCGCCTTTGTAGCGCGTGATGGGAGCGGTTTCCACGACTTGATGCCCCGCAAAGGTGTTCAGCACAGCGGCCACCGCAGCCGTGTGCCGCGCTTCCGTGCCCAGGATGGCTGCGGCGACCGACAGATACGTTTTATCGGCAAAGAGGGGGATTGCGCCCAGATAAGCCGAAACGCCAGTCAGTTCCTCTGCATAGATGAGTCGATCCACGCCGGTGCGATCCAGGTTATTGATGCCAACGTCAATTTTGGCGCCTGCGTCTAGAACCCAGTTGTTGCCGAGCGCTGTGGTGAGGAAGTCACGGTGCTCCTGTTCCACTTTGCCAAAGGTTGCCAGGTACTGTGCATCGGGATCATTGGGCGAGACGCCCAGACCAGTAATGGTGTTGCCGAACTGATCCTGCGCGGGAGAGCCGTCAAAGCTGGTGCCTGTCAGCCGGATATAGGCCTGGCGGTACGTTTCGGCTTCCAAGGTTTCTAGAGCAAGCGCATAATTCAGCACTTTGATGTTGGCGCCACTGCCGTTTTTAGCGGTATTAGGCACTTGAATAGCGCCTGCGCCTGGCGAAGTGTCAAAGTAGAGGGTCAAGTGCTGAGGGGGAGCGACAGGGGCGGCCTGGGCGGCGCTAGGAGTCAGCAGAGCGGCGGCGGCAATGCCTGCTCCCGCTACAGCCAGGGCCTTTCCAAGGCTGCCTTGCCCGGCTTCGCGCTCCACAAGGGCAGCGCTGCTTTGATTTTCAGTCATTGATACAAACCTTTCTCGGTTATTGTGAGGCCTCAAGGTCAGGCGAAGAAGCCTTTGACGTTCTGCAAGACCTGCGCCGGAGTGTTGAAGTATTCAAACGCGTTGGCTGACGGGTAGTTGGGGGTTACCTTACCTGCCATATCCTGGTCGGGATGTCCGGCTGCGCCGGGCGTGGGGCCAACCTCAAGGCCCGTATTGGTGGTCTGGTTGAGACCCGCATTGGTGCCCAGGATGTAATTGATGCCTGCCGAGTGGCGCGCTTCGGCGGTGTAGATGGTGCTCGCGACCTGCACGGTCGGCAAGTCGGTCAGGAACCCGGCCGCGCCGAGATAAGCGCGAACGCCCTGCTCTTCTACCACGCTGATCAGTGTCAGGACGCTTTTGAGGTCAGTGCCAAAGTTCGCTTTGTAGCCGTTGGTGTTGGCGGGCACGGCGGCGGAACCCAGCACGCCGCGCAGGAAATCACGATGGGCGGCTTCCACGCCCGCATACTGCTGCAAGTACAGGAAACCGACGGCGGTCTGTGTGGCATTCAGCGCGCCGGGCGAGATGCCGAGACTGTAGCTGCTGTAATCATCGTTGGCCGGGGCGGGCGTGTTTTGCGGCTTGCCTGCGGCGACGTTGATAGCCTGGCGGTACAAATCGGCTTCCAGTGTTTCCAATGTCAGGGCGAAGTTAAGCACTACTGTGTTTTCCGCCGCGCCGGGAATGCCGGGAAAGTTCGTGGGGTCGGCAAACACAGCGTTGGGGCTGCTGCCTGTGGGCGACGAGATCTTGCTGCTGCTGCTGCCGCCGCAGCCTGCCAGCAGCAGACCCGTGGCGGCGGCGCCGAGACCGGCGGCACCCATGCGCGCCAGAAACGCCCGTCGGGTGACGGGGTTTTGCAGGATTTTGTCAACATCAGTCATGAGTTCTACTCCTAGCGAGAGAAATAAGAGCGCCAATATCGGCGCTGAGGACTACGCTTTCCAGTGTACCAAAAAAACCGTGTCTTGACAACTCCGTAGAGGTTAATATATGGTTACAGTCGCAAAATAAACAGGCCCGCAATGCTTGCACGGCATTGCGGGCCTGTTTTGCTGTCATTTGACGATAAATGGAGATACCTGCGCCAAGACCACATCCGGGTCTAGCGGCTTGTCGATGCCGTTGTTGTCGGAGGCCAGCGGCGCGACCGGCTTGGGCGTGGCTCCGTTGAACAACCGGTTCTGCACAATAGTCAGCACGGTCGTATGGCGCGCTTCCGTGCCCTGGATAGCCGCGGCGGCAGTCACAAACAGCTTGGTCTTGAGTTTGGGGACAGCCCCGAGATAAGCCTGCAAACCGGTGCGCTCCACCGTCAGCAGCAGATCCAAGACTTCGGGGCGGCTTTTGGTCTCGATGCCAAAATCGTAGCGGAACGAGCGGGTGGCAAGGCCGGAAAACAGGCTGTTGAGCGATTGACGCAGAAAGTCGCGGTGCTTGGCTTCGACCGGCGTGAACTCGGTCACATAGGCGACATCCGGCTGCAAAGCGTCGATGCCGAGGCCGGGGATGGTCTTGCCGAGGCCATTGACACCGCCGGTTGTCAGGCGCATAACAGCCTGCTGATACAAATCCGCTTCCAAGTCTTCCAATGTCAAGGCGTAGTTGAGGACTTTAACGTCGTCGCCCGCTTTCAAGCCCGGCAAGTTCAGCAATTTCAGCGTGGGAATGTCTTTGTAGGATAAAGGCGGCGAAACGGCGGCATAGGCCGGAGACATCGGCCCCAGGCCCGCCACCGCAATTGCTGTGACCAAGGCAGCACCGCCTGCGGTTGTCAGTGACTGGCGCAGAAAGTCACGCCGCTCGTTGTTTTGCTGAGTATTAATTTCCATAATTTTGAAGTTCTTTCTGCGGACTTAACCCAAAAACGGCTTTACATTTGTCAGCACCTGCTCCGGGGTCAGCCAGTGCTCAAAATTGTTGTTGCCGCCCTCGTAGTAAATCGCCTCGCTGTCGGCCCGCATGCGGCTCGGGCCGGTGTCCAAGCCAAGGACATAGTTGATGGCCGCCGAGTGACGCGCTTCCGTGGAATAAATAGCCGCCGCTGTTTGCGTAATTTTCAGGTCGTCAATGAACTTCGCCGCCCCCAGATAAGCGCGGACGCCGGTTTCTTCCACGGTACGGATCACGGTTAAAATGGTTCTGAGGTTGGGACCAAAGTCGGCATGGTAGCCGCCGGGGTTTGGGCCGACGGGATGGCCTCCCATTTGGGTGATGGCCGCACGCAGAAAGTCGCGGTGGGCCGCTTCCACGGGGGCGAACTCGGCGAGGTAGCGAAAACCCGCCACGGCATCGTCGGCAATCAGGCCGCCCGCATCCACAACCATGGTGTAGCCGGACGTATCGGACGGCAGGGGCGTGTCCAGAGCCTTGCCGGCGGCAAGGTTCAGCGCCTGCCGGTACAAATCCGCTTCCAATGTTTCCAGGGTGAGAGCATAGTTCAGGACGCGCTCGTTGGCATTGTGGCCGGGAATGCCGGGAAAACGATTGTTGTCGGGGATGTTAATCAGGTTCAGCAGGGGCTTGCCGCTGGCCTGGGCGCGCGGGGCGGCCAGGCCGACGGCAGCAATGCCGACACCGGCAATCGCGGCTTGGGTCAGCAGGCCGCGTCGCGAAACAGGGCGCAGTGGTTCATTGGGTGTGGTCATCAGAAACTCCTTTATGCTGCCGGCGCAGGCGCTCGAAAACGCATGGCTTTGGGCATGCGTTATTATTCCCGATAATGTTCTCCATATGAACTCAATCAGGTTAACGCCGAGTTACAGTGTTGACAGGGGCAATGAGCAGGATTGAGACGGCAAAACAAGCCGCGCGCGGGCGAGGCTTGTTTGCGTCAGTCTGCGAGAGGCGTTCAGGCAGATGGCTTGATTTGGCGGCCCAGGGCAGCAGGGTCGAAATAAGCGCAGGAGCGCATGACCTGCTCGCCTTCGGTTTCCAAGATTGTCACGCCGCTGTATTGAAACGGCTTGCCGTCAAACGCCGTTCCCTGGGTCGTCCATTCCAAAGCGGCGCGGGTGTCGGTGGCGATGACATTGCGAAATTCCGAGTGCAGGCTTTGAAACGTGCCCCGGTACTCGGTCCAAAACTGACGCGCGCCGTCCGGCCCATGAAAGCCGTCGGGCGCATGCACGTTGCCGACAACGCTTGTGGGCGCGTACAAAGCGGCGAGCGGTTCAGCATCTTTGCTGTCTTCCAGGGCATGCAGGGCATCAATAAACGTTTGGGGGGTTTGTGCGGACATGGGGTGACTTCCTTCTTTCCAGGGCCATTATGCCAGGGGAGCGGGATACGTTAAACATGTTCCTCTTTGTTTAAGCGCCGCCTACCTTTTCCTTCCGGCAGCCCGCTGGGAAAAAGCGGCTTTTGTTCTTCTCAGGGCAGGGGGTGCGAGGGGTTTCCTGCCCAGTTCCCCCGGCTTTGCCGGCGCATTGCAACGACGGAACGATTTGTTCCGTCGTCAGTACAGGCTCGCAATGCAAGGGCAAAGCTTCGGGGACAGGCTCGCAAGGCGAGTGGTACAAGGGGGAAACGAGGCCGATAAACGCGCGCAGCATCGGTGAAAAGAAGCCTCCAGGCAATTGTTTTATCGGTTGTGCTCGCGCTGCAATCGGGCAAGGCGGGCCAGCAGCGCCAATTGCACCCCGAACTGATCCGGGGCGGGCACGGCGTATTCGCCGTCGGCCCGGTCGCGGTATTCCAAATTGCCGGACTTGGCATTGTAGGTGATTTCGGGCGTGCCGGGCCAGTTTTGCACGGCGGCCACGGCCCCGCCTTCGGTGAGCCGCTGCACGAGCAGCTCATTTTTGCCCTTGACCCGCCAGGCTTTCTCGCCCGTGCCCAGGAACTTCTGGCCGGTAAACGTCAATGACCAGTTTTGTCCCTGCGGGCCGGGCGCAAACGACAGCTCATACGCATAAGGGTTGCCTTCGCTGCCGTCGCCGACAATGCGCGCCCGCGCGGGCAGGCCGTCATAGGTGCCGCTCAGGACATTGGCGCGTGTCGTGCCGCCGACCAGGGGAGCCAGGGATGCCCACGCCGCCACCGAGCGGTCGCGCGGGCGGCGCAGCCAGGCGACGCCGCCCCCAGCGACAGCCACGATCACGCCGACAACAATTTCAATTTCCGTTGCTGTAGTCACTTGAATTCCTTATGCGCGTCCCAGCAGAACATAAAAGCCGGCGATAACAAAAGCGGCATCAATCCACAAGGCATTGCGTTTTTTCGCCTCGAAGCGCCGCCGAACAGCAGGATTATCAGGGAGACGTTTACCCCTGGCATTGAAGTACGCGATGCTGATCGCGCGAAACACAAAGCCGAGCAAGACCAAAAGGCCGCCGACGATTTTAAGAGGGTTCACGGTACGCTTTTCCTGTGTATAAAGATTGGGCAGAAATGCAACAATTCCTGCCCTGAATACGTACAGTGACGTTGTTGCCCGGCTTTCATCCTTGGTTTGCCCTAAACCCTAGAAAAGATTTCGCTTTTGAGTGGGACCCCCCAGAACCTTTCCTGTTTGCCATTCTGCGCCCACCTGCGGCGCGCGGGCGCTTTTGCTGCCTTGAGTTGCGGCCTGCTGGCAATAAGCATGCCGCTTCCCGCAAGCGCCCAGGCGCCGGGCGCGCCGGGGGGCGGGGGCGCGTCAAGCGCGGGAGCAGCCGCGGCATCCGGCCCTTCCGGGGCGGCAGGAGCCGGCGGCGCGTCGACGGGCGGTGTTTCCAGTGGCCTGCCTGGAAACACGGCGTCGGGCCGCCCGCTGACATTGCCGGACGTGGTGGCGCTGGCTGTCGGCGGCAATTCCGGCCTGGAACTGCTGCGAATCCGTGTGCAGCGGGCGCAGGAATTGGTTAATCAGGTGAACGCCCAGGTCAGGCCGCAGTTCCGTGCCAGCGCCAACGACGTTTACAACAGCTACTCTGCCTTTCCCAGCGTCATTCCCCTGCCGACCATCGCCAATCCCACCCTGCCCGACAACGGACAAATCCCGACTGTGGTTGACCAGGCTGCGGGCATCCCGACCGGGTTTGTCGGCAGCACGGTATCGGCAGGCGGGCTTGGCGCGGGTGCATCTTCGGGCGTGGGCATCACCAACTCTTCCGGCGCGGCAGCGACAGGCACGGGCAGCGCAGGGGCGGTCGCGGGAACACCGGGAGCCGCCGCAGGCACAGCGGGATCGCCTGGCACAGGCGCAAACGCGGGGGCGCCGGGAACCGCCGGGGGAGCAGGCGCAGGAACCGCCGGGGGAGCAGGCGGCGGCGCAGGTACGCCGTCCGGCACGACAAGAGGCGGAAGCGGCGCAGGCGCACCGTCCAGCACAACCGGCGCAGGAAATGGGGCCAGCGCGCCCAGCACAGGCGCAGGAAATGGGGCAACGGGTGCAAGCGGCAGTACGAGCACTGTTACCAGCCCCGGTGCAAGCGGCAGTACAAACAGCCCCAGCAAGGGCACAAACGGCGGCGCGGGAGGTGCGAGTTCAGGCACCAATGGTGCAGGCGGGGCCACAAGCCCAGGCGGGGCCACAAGCCCAGGCGGGAGCGGGAACACGGGCGGGGCGGGTGCGGGAACCAATGGCGGCACAAACGGCAGCAGCACAGGCACAAACAGCGGCGTGGGAACGGGATTGCTGTTTATCCCCGCCATTGTCGCCGATTACGTCGCCGACACGCACACACTCACACAGTCGCCAACAGGCAGCGCCGCTCCTGCCGTTTCCTCTTCCCAAGCTGCCGTATCGCGCGCGCATCAAGACGCACCAGACGAAGCGAACAACGGCATGAGCCGGGACACAGCCGCCACTGCGCATGATACGGCCACGACATCAGGCACGCCCACCGGCACCGCAAGCGCGGCAAGCCGCGCGGTCGGCAAGCGCAACACCTACGCGACCGGCCTGAGCGTCAGCCAGTATATTGACGTCTTCGGCATCGCCAGCGCCACGCGAGGCGTCGAGCAAGACGCCCAGCACTTCTATGCCCTGGACATCACGCGCCTGCAAAACGAAACAGCCCTCGTCGCCAAGAACCTGTTTTTCAACGCTTTGTACGCGCAGGCCCTGGTAGCAACCCAGCAGGAACAAGTGCGGTTTGCGCGGGAAAACGTCCGCATCACACAGCCGCGCCTGCGCAACGGCATTGTGTCCCGCTACGATGTGCTGACCGCACAGGCGACCCTCGCCAACGCGCAGCAGCAATTGCTCGCCGCCCAGGATCAGCAGGAACAAGCGCAGGCCAATCTCGCTTATCTGCTGGGCACAGACCCAAACCACGCGCTGTCTTTGCAAACCCCGCCCCTGCCTTCGCTCAGCCAAACCGTTGATTTAAAGCAAAGCACGCAGCTTGCCCTGCATCAGCGGCCCGAACTCGCGCAGGCGCGCAGCAATATCAATGAAGCGCAGCGGCTCGTCCGTCTGGCCGGCAACGGACTTCTGCCCATTATCGGGCTGGTGGGCAACGGCGAATACACCAGCAACGGCTCCACAGTCACGCCGCGCTCGTATGCATCGGTCAGCGCGCAGCTTGCAATCCCCTTGGACGATGGCGGCTTGACGCGCTCCCGTGTGCGCGCCGCACGGCTGGATGTGCGCACGGAAACGATCCTCAGCGAACAACTGATGCAAAGCGTGTCCCTGGAAGTGCGGCAAGCGACAATCAACATTCGCAACGCCCAAGGCCAGGTGGGTGCGGCCCAGGCCGGGCTGACACAAGCCCAAGAAGCGCGACGCCTCGCCCTCGAGCGTTACACGGCGGGCCTGGGAACGTTCCTGGACGTGCTAAACGCCCAGGCGACACTCGCCGCCACCCGCACCAATCTTGCCAATGCCCAATACTTTTATCAATCGTCACTGGCCCAATTAGTCCGCGCCCTCGGCGGACGGTAGCCAGCAATGATGCTGCAAACCCTTGCGGCATCCTTTCCCCAGACCACCGCGAGAGAGAGTCTCGATAGACATTAAATATACAACAGAGAGACTTGAGATACAGAACAAATACAGAAATAGTACAAATCACTCACAGCTAGATACAGAACAGATACAGAAACCATACACAACTTTCGTCGTCACACCCAGAAAAGAACACACACTCCATGTGGATCGTTAAGCTTGCCCTGCGCCGCCCGTATACGTTTGCCGTGCTGTCCCTGCTCATCCTCATATTGGGCATCGCCAGCATCGCGAGCATGGCGACCGACGTGTTCCCCGCCATCAACATCCCGGTCATCACCGTCATCTGGAGCTACGGCGGCATCACGCCCTCCGACATGGAAAAACGCTTTATCACCCAAAGCGAGCGCGCCTACACCACGTCGGTCAGCGACATCGAGCATATCGAAAGCCAGAGCGTGTCCGGCATCGGCGTCATCAAAGTGTACTTGCAGCCCAATGCCGATCTCGGCCAGGGCGTCGCGCAGGTCGCCGCTGTGTCCCAAACCATTCTGCGCGTGCTGCCGCCGGGCACCACCCCGCCGTACATTATCCGCTTTGACGCCAGCGATGTGCCTATCGTGCAGGCCGCCGTCAGCAGCCCGTCCCTGTCCGAGCAGCAGTTGTTTGACTACAGCCAAAACTTCATACGCACCCAGCTTGCCACCGTTCAAGGCGCGCAAATCCCCCTGCCCTATGGCGGACGCTCGCGCACCATCAACGTGGACATCGACCCGCAGGCGCTGTACGCGCGCGGCCTGTCGCCCTATGACGTGAGCAACGCCATCAGCGCGCAAAACCTCATTCTGCCGTCGGGGGATATTAAAGTCGGCGCACGCGACTACACGGTGACAGTCAACAGCAGCCCCGACAAATTGGAGTTTCTCAACGACCTGCCTATCCGTCAAATCAACGGGTCAACCGTGTACGTGCGCGATGTGGCCCAGGTGCGTGACGGCTATTCCCCGCAAACCAACATCGTGGATACCGACGGCAAGCGGGCCGCGCTGATTACCATCAACAAAAGCGGCAGCGCCTCTACGTTAGATGTCGTCAGCCGCGTCCGCCAGGTATTGCCGCATATCTTGTCCATTCTGCCGCCGACCCTGAAAGTCAAACTGATAGCCGACCAGTCTGAGTTTGTCAAGGCAGCCGTGAGCAGCGTCGTGCGTGAAGCGATCATCGCCGCCTGCCTCACCGCCCTGATGATCCTGCTATTCTTAGGTTCTCTGCGCTCCACGCTGATTGTCGCCGTGTCCATTCCCCTGTCCATTTTGGCGTCCATTGTGACATTGAACGCCCTGGGGCAAACACTCAACACCAGCACCCTGGGCGGCCTGGCCCTGGCCGTCGGCATCCTCGTAGACGACACCACGGTGACCATTGAAAACATCAACCGTTACCTGGGCTTGGGCCGTCCCCTGCGCAAAGCGATCCTGGAAGGCTCGGCGGAGATCGCCCTGCCCGCCTTGGTGTCTACCCTGTCCATTTGTATCGTGTTCCTGCCGATGGCCTTGCTGTCGGGCGTATCGCGCTACCTGTTCCTCCCCCTCGCCGAAGCCGTCATCTTCGCCATGGTCGCGTCTTATATCCTTTCGCGAACCGTCACGCCCGCCTTTGCCATGTATCTGCTGCCCAAAGAAGTAGACCTGTTCCGCGAAGAAGCCGAAGAAGAAGCGGGCGGCGGCAGCAGCCAAAGCGCGCCCAACAACGGCCATTCCAACGGCAAGCACGCACAAACTATCGCGCACCACAACGGCCAATCGCCGAGCAGCGCAAACGGCAGCAAACAAGGCGACAAAGACAAACAACGCCTGGACAAGCAGCGGCAGGGCTTGATCTGGCGCACCCACCACAAGTTCAACAGATGGTTCGACAAGCGACGCCACGCCTACCGCGACAGCTTGTCCTGGGTGCTGGACCACAAGCTGGGCGTGAGCGTCCTCTTTCTCGTCTTTTGCGCCGTGTCGTTCTGCGTGTACCCCTTTGTCGGGCGCGACTTTTACCCGCAAATAGACGCCGGGCAGATGCGCCTGCATGTGCGCGTTCCCCCATCCACCCGTTTGGAAGAAACCGCGCGCTCGTTCAGCGTCATTGAAGACCAGATACGCAAAACCATTCCCCCAGCCGAAACAGGGCTGGTTCTGGACAACATCGGCGAACCCATTTCCATCAACCTCGCATACGGCGACTCGGCGACCATTGGGCCGTCCGACGGCGAGATATTGGTCACGCTTAAACCCGGCCACCATGCCACTGCGGGCTATGTGGAAACCCTGAGAAGGACGCTGCCCAAACAATTCCCCGAAGACACGTTCTTTTTTCAGCCCGCCGACATCGTCAATCAAATCCTCAACTTCGGCCTGCCCGCCCCGATTGACGTGCAGGTCACCGGGCCAAACCGCAACCTGACCCAAAATTACCAAATCGCGCAGCAAATCCGTGCCAAGATGAGCGGCATCACCGGCGCAGCCGATGTGCGCCTCCAGCAGATCACGGATGCGCCGGGCCTGCGGGTCAATGTCGACCGCACGCGCGCCGAGCAGGTCGGCCTGTCGCAAAGCGCGGTTTCGCAAAGCCTGCTCGTCTCGCTGGCCGGCACAGGTCAAGCCGCGCCGGACTTTTTCCTGAACCAGCAAAACGGCGTCGTTTACAACGTCACCGTGCAAACCCCGCAGTACAAGCTGGACACGCCCGATGCCCTGCTGGGCACTCCCTTGTCCGTGCCGGGCCAAACCACGCCGCAGCTTTTGTCCAACGTGGCGACCATTGAGCACGACACCAACCCCCTGGTGATTACGCATTATAATATCCAGCCCACCTTTGACGTGTACGCCAACACCCAGGGACGCGACCTGGGCGGCGTCGCCGGTGACATCGACCGCGTGCTGGCCCCCATCAAAAAGCACCTGCCGCGCGGCAGCACGGTTGTCGTGCGCGGCCAGGTCAAAAGCATGGCCGACTCGTTTACGGGCTTGGGACTGGGCCTGATTGGGGCCGTTATCTTGGTCTACTTACTGCTCACGGTTAACTTTCAATCCTGGCTCGATCCCCTAGTGGTCGTGTCGGGCGCGCCGGGCGCACTGGCGGGCATCTTGTGGATGCTGTATGTCACCCAGACCACTATCAATGTGCCATCTTTGACAGGCGCGATCATGACTATCGGCGTGTCTACGGCAAACTCCGTCCTGGTGGTGACGTTCGCCAACGAACGACGAGCCGAGGGCATGAGCGCCCGCGATGCCGCCCTGGAAGCGGGGTTCACGCGCCTGCGCCCTGTTTTGATGACCGCCCTCGCCATGATATTAGGCATGCTGCCGATGGCCCTGGCTTTGGGCGAAGGCGGCGAGCAGAACGCCCCGCTGGGCCGCGCCGTGATCGGCGGCCTGCTGGTGGCGACTATCACAACTTTGTTTATCGTGCCTATCGCCTACACCATCCTGCGCGCCAGAGACCCGCAGCCGATCCCCGGCGCGGAAGACGACGACGAGCCGCAGCCCGCCCCCGCCAAGCATCGCCACCCTGTCGCCGCGACGAACGGCCACACTCCCCAGCCCACACCCATCGGCCCCGAAGGAGACATGGCCCCGCAGACCATCGGCCCCGAAGGAGACATGGCCCCGCAGACCATCGGCCTCGAAGGAGACATGGCCCCGCAGAATGGGTAAACAACAATTTGTCACCAAGACAAGCCCGCATTTATGCTCGCTGCGCCGGCAGACCCACGGCCCATCACTCGCGTTCCCAAGTCCTACCAGGCTTGTACCAACGACGGAACAAATCCGTCCGTCGTCACTGCGCGCTCGCAAAGCCTGCGCAATATCGGGGCACAGCCCACCCATCGCCCAAACACTCACGGAAATAGTAGGAACCTGCCCGCATGGCAACCACACAATCACAACACCCAACACCGCCCGGCCCGCAAGCCCCCCAGTCGCCCGGCCCGCCTCCGCACGGCAGCAACGACATCAACAAAAAAGCAAAACAGCGCGGCAGCCTCCTGAAAATCGCCCTTGTTCTCCTTGCTGTTGTCGTGGCGCTGCTGCTGATCGGGCTTGTGCCGCGCCTTTTGCACGGCCCCAAGCTTAAATCCACGGCCCGCGCCAGCAAAAACAGCACGCCCACCGTCAGCACCGTCACGGCGAAGAAACCCGCCGCGTTTGACTCGCTCAATCTGCCGGGAAACATTCAAGCCGTGCAGCAGACAGCGATCACGGCGCGGGCCAGCGGGTATGTCAGGCAGCGGTTCGTGGACATCGGCGACCATGTGCGGGCGGGACAAATTTTGGCGCTCCTCGCAACGCCGGACCTGGATCAGCAGGTCGCCCAGGCGCGGGCGCAATTGGCCGGGTCACAAGCGGCGCAGGCGCAGGCGCAGGCTAATGTTTCCACCCAGCGGGCCAACGCAGTGCAAACCACAGCCGAGCTTGCCCGCGCCCAGGCGATGCTGGCGCAGGCCCGGACGCAGCATTCGCAGGCGCAGGCGGCTCTCGCCCAGGCCCAGGAAACATCCGAGCAGCAGGCCGCGCAGCTTGCCCAGGCGGAAGCGAACCTCAACCTCGCGCGCGTGACTGCCCAGCGTTACCAGAACCTGCTCGCGGACGGAGCGGTGGATCAGCAAAGCGCGGATCAAAACACGGCCAATTACCAAAGCAGCTTCGCCAATGTGCGCGCGCTGCAATCCGCCGTCCGCGCGGGACGGGCCAACACGCAGGCATTCCGCGATGCCGTGCAGTCCAGCAGCGACAACATCACAGCGTATCAGCAGGGGGTGGTCGCGGGACGCGCGCAGGTCGCCGCAGCCCAGGCCAACGTGCGCTCGTTTGAAGCCAATGTCGCGGCATCGGCGGCCAATGTCGGCGCGAACAGAGCCAACCTCGTCCGCAGCGTCGCCCTGCAAGGCTTTGGGCGGGTGACCGCGCCGTTTGATGGCGTGATTACCGCCCGCAACATCGACACCGGGGCGCTGATTACAGCAGGCGGCGGCTCGTCGGGCGGGGACAGCGCATCGGTGGGCAGCGGAAACGCAGGAGCGACCGCGCAGGGCAACGCGGCAGGCGGCAGCGCATCGGGAACGGGAGCCGCTGCCAGCAGCACCAGTTCCGGCAGCGCGGGCGGCGCGCCGTCCAGCTTGTTTTCTATCGCCCAGACCAACAATCTGCACATCTATTTAAACGTCCCGCAGACTTATGCCGACGTTGTCCGGCCCGGCCAGACCGCGCAAATAGTCGTGCGCGAAGTGCCCAATCATCCTTTTGTCGGGCGCATCGTTCGGACGGCAGCCGCTCTGGACACCGCGACCCGCACCCTGGTGTCGGAAGTGCGGCTGCCGAACGCGGGGGGCGGGCTGAAGCCGGGTATGTTCGCGCAGGTGCATCTGCGCGTTCCCCATGCGAGCGGCGACCTGGTCGTGCCGGACGCGGCTTTAATCACAAATGCGGGCGGGACGCAGGTGCTGTTAGTCGGCAAGCGAAACACGCTGCACTTTCAGCCGATCACCGTAGGCCGCGATTTCGGCACGACCATTGAAGTGCTGTCGGGCCTCAAGGCAGGCCAAGCCATTGTCGCCAACCCCAGCGACACCCTGCACGAGGGGGAAAAAGTGCATGCCATCGCCGCCGCTCCTGCCCCGCAAGGCGGCTAGACACGCACTCCCTCACTCAACAGACACATAAAAACAGTCCCGGTTGTGAAACCGGGACTGTTTGCCGTCATAGACCAAATATTGTCCTGCCTGCCGTCAGTAACCCACTGTCTTACGGCGAGCTATGTAAAGTACGGCGAGCTATGTAAAGTGTTGTCACATTGCTTCTAGGATTTCGCGGAGGAAGGAATTGGTGCCGGGCCTGGGGAAACTCCAGCGAGCGAGCGAGCGTGTGCGGACAACCCGCGCAGATTTGGATATTTTACCGCAGGAATGAGCAGTCATGGCGTAAAGCATGGCTGAGACGGGGGGAGCGGCATCTGCCGCACCCAACCGCGTATTATGCCGCAATTGGGCGGCATAGTACCAGTTAGGCCGCCGGTCGTTGTCGGCTACCCAAAGAACGAGGACACTATGGGCAGTGACGAGGGATTGATTGAGCAGGTCGAGGGGATGCGTCAGCAGATGGAGTCGTTGCGACAGCAGATGAGCGATGCCGAGCGGCAGATGACCGAGCGGGATCATGTCCGGGCGTTGGCGAAGATGGACGAGATGTTGAGCAAAGCACGAGAGCGCATCAGCCGCCGCGATGTGTTACGGGAGAAGGCAAGGAAATACAACGAGGCCCATAAAGACGATAGGCCGTCGGCATAACAATCTACTGCACCCGACGCCACACTGCGCTTCCTTTCGACGCAGGAAGGCTTTTCGCCGGGCAAAGCAGGTGCGGGCGCGGGTGAGCTATGCCGTTAGGCCGCTTGACTGTGATAGTGTTCATCTTGACAAACAATCAATGGCAAGAGATTGACCAGCATCTATCCTGTAGTGAAGTATTTGTCGCTATACTTCTCTACATGAGGGCCTGTGACTGTGGCGTAGCAGAAGCAAAGGGCACCATCGGCAACCGCTTCCGGGAGCATTACCCTGAACAGTGGTCAAGTTACAGCGATATTGGCGCAGACGGTTAACCGAATCGGCATAACAACTACTGCACCTGCCGCGTCTTGCTGTGCTTGGCAGTGGGCTTGCTTGGCAGGCGGCGCAGGTGAACGGGGCCGTTATACCGCAGAAACAACCTGAACTTAGAACCTGAGTATGGAGATTGACTGCATCAGGAGGAGCTAGCGCAACGGCGTCATCAGGATCACCCACGTCGGTGGACATCACCCCAACGGGCAGCGGTGGATACTGACGGAGCAGGAGGCTGTTGCACAGCAGGAGAGCGGGGCCGCTAACTTTACTTTCCGCCAAGGAGAGAGGATATTAGGCGTCTCCGTCGGTGAGGCCAAGGGGCGCAAGTGGCTACGCTCCTACCATGTCTCAGCACGGCCTGATTATTTGCTGGCACTGCCGGACTGCCCAGAAGGCGCTGAGGCAGAAGCAGAACTGCTGCCGGTATAACAACTGCTGCACCTGACGCCGGTGAGCACCATATCCCATCTACAGCCTGCGCACCGGCGCCTGTGAGTGCATCCGTTATGCGGCACAAGCACCCCGCCCAGCTTTCAAGCACCTGTTTGCATTGCTGCCGAGGCAGGCACATACTCGTCCTTGCGGGCACGGAAAAAAGCGCGCACCCCGTCCTCATCCATATCCTGCCATCCGCGCGTGGAATGGACAACAAGCTTGCCCTGCGCGATCAAGTCGGGCGGGGATGCGGGCAGGCTTTTCCAGGCAGTGCCGAACGGCAGCGACCCTGTGTGCAAGTCAGCAATTTCCATGCCGACCACTCCGGCCGGCAGGCCAAACACATGGTCTTCCTGCAAATCCAGCCGGCCAAGGCGGGGATGCGGCAGCAGGCCCTGCGCCTTAGTCCACGGGGCGCGCAGGCAAATCCACCAACCCTTTTCCTTTCAATATTTTCCTTTCAATACAGGTTCTTTGCCGAGCGCTAGCGATAGTTGACGTATTGCAGGGGCACGTCAAAGTCTTCGCCTTTCAGCAGGGATTGCACGGCTTGCAGGTCGTCTTTGCTTTTGCTGGAAATGCGTACCTGCTCATCCTGGATCTGGGCATTGGCTTTCAGGCCCTTGTCTTTGATTAGTTTCACCACTTTTTTGGCGGTCTCGGTCGGCAGACCACTTTTGATGGTGACCACCTGACGCACTGTCCCTTTGGTGGCTTCTTCCAGTTTGCCGTATTCCAAAAACTTGATGTCCACGCCCCGCTTGATCAGCTTGGACTGAAGCACGTCTTTGAGAGCATCCAGCCGCGCTTCGCTGTCCGAGCGGAGGGTCAGGGTATTTTTGCCGTCATGCTCGATCTCGCTCATGCTGCCCCGAAAGTCAAAGCGGGTTTCAATCTCGCGCTCTGCCTGCTGAAGCGCATTTTTGACTTCCTGCGGGTCGGCTTTGGAAATGATGTCGAAGCTGAATTCGGTAACTGCCATGATGATGTCTTTCTTTTTTGTGCGTCGTCGATCAGGCCAGCGGGGCCAGAGCGGGGATTGGTTCTGCGGGGCGTGTCTCGCTTGCAACATGGGGCCGTACCCCCAGGCGCAGAACACTGCCGATCAGCAGTGTCAGGCCCAGCCATTGCCCCGCCGCGAGATGGGCATGCAGCGTCGTCAGCCCCAGAAGCAGGGCCGAGAGCGGGTAACACAGTTCGGCCAGGGTTGCCACGGAAGCTGTCGTTTTGCGCAGGCCCTGATAATAGCAGGTCATTCCCAAAATGTCGGGCAGCAGAACAAGGAGCAGCAGCAACAGCCACGCAGTCCCCTGATGATTGTGTGCCATGGTCGCGGCCTTGCCCTGACTGCTTAACAGCGCGGCGGCGAGGAGCGGCGGCAGAGCCAGGGCAAAACGCGCCCCGGCCAAAGTCGCCGGCGGCACAAGCGGTATCAGGCTGCGGCCTGCTACAGTCGATGCTCCCCACAAAGCCGCCGCCCCCAGCGCACAGGCCGCCTGCTGCCAGTGCGCATCCGCCCAGCTTGGACCGGTGCGGATACCCAGCAGGCCAAACGCCCCGGCCAGCGCAGCCGCGCACCACACCCAGAAAAAAGACGCACGCCGCTCTTTGAGCAGCCAGCCTGCCAGGGACAGCGCGAAAACAGGCTGCGTTTTTTGCAGCAGGATGGGGAACAGGGGCTGCCCCAGCGTAAACGAAGTGGTATAAAGCCAGGTCGCCAGGGCAGACCCGCCCCAGGCAACAAACAGCAAAGCACCCCACTGCCGCAAGCTCAGGCTGCCCAAAGCGCTCCGGCCCCGCCACAGGGGGACAACAAAAATGGCGGCCAGCAGCAGATGCTCCCACAGCACCACACCGGCCGCAGACCAGCCTAAATGAAGAAGAGGCGGACGCAAAAGCAGGTCGCTGCCCCAAAGCATGGCCGCGAAGGCGATGAGCAGCGTAGATGTCACGCTGTTATTTTACCCGTCATTTTGGCCTATCTCGCTTTTTACCCTGGCATAAAGTCTTTGCGCCGGCTTTCTTGCGGCGGCGCGGCGGCGTTTCCGCCCCGTATCAAGCCCTTATCAACGACGGAACAAATTGTTCCGTCGTTGGTTCGCCTTGGAAACGGGAAAGCAACAGGGCGTCAATCCCGTCGCAGCCCTTGCGCCTCTCAATGATGGCGCAGCAGTTCTCACGCTTGCGGCGCATTTCCCAGGTTTTGTGTTTAGCAATAGGGCGAAGCGGGCATACACTGGCAATGCAGCATCGGAACAGCGCTTTGTTAGACGCTGCCCTTGGAAGGAACACCACATGAGCATTTTAGTCAACAAGAAAATGAGCTGTGCGCGCCTCGCAGCCCTCGCCGCAGCTTTTGGTACCGGCATGGTCGCCGCTGCCGGATGCGGCGACAACAACCCGCCGCCGCAAAACACGACGGTTGTCACTCCCGCCGCGCCCAGCAATTCCGCCCCTCCTATTGGAGTGCGTGGCCCTGCCGGAGCGCCCGGCCCCGCAGGAGCACCCGGTGCATCCGGTGCTCCTGGCGCGTCAGGAACCCCTGGCCCATCCGGCCCGTCGGGCGCCCCTGGGGCTTCCGGCGCGTCAGGAACTGCCGGTTCATCAAGTGGCAGCTCCGCCCCAAGCGGCCCAAGATAGCAGCGAGAACAAAAAAAACGCCAACTGTGCCTCGTTTCCTTTGCCGGAAACGAGGCATTTTCAGTTTGCAAGCTTCCTCTGTGAAGATGTCTTGCGTGCTCCCCTCAGCGTCTGGGTGGTTACTTGTTCCAGAATACCAATGTATCTGTTATAATACACGCAAGGAGAACATGTGTATGGCGGTCAAGCCGACCCCGAAAACGTCCAGCGCCAAGTCCCCGGCCTCGAAGCCTGTCGCGCGGCAGCCGCGTCCGCCGCGCGGCATGGCTCGTCCCAAGCCGCCGCGCAGCAACGAGCGCTTTGCCCACGACTTAGGCGGGGTCGCTTTGCTGGCGCTTGCGGGCCTGCTGCTGGCGAGCCTTGCCCTGGAGCGTCATGCCGGGCTGCTGGGCACCCCACTCGCCCACGGCCTGCGCGCATTTGTCGGCATTGGCGCTTGGATTGTGCCGTTTCTGGTCGGCGCCCTGGGCGTGATGCTGATTGCGGGACGGGAGCAGCACACACGCGCAAACTTTGCCGGCGGCGCAGGAGTGCTGTTTCTCACGACCATTGCCTGGACGCAGCTTGCACACTCGCCGCACGCAGACCCTTTGTTTCAGCATGCGCGCTATGGAGGCTGGGTTGGCGGGCAGATTTCCGCCCTCCTGCGCGCGGGTGTGGGCGATATTGGCGGGCAGATTGTCTTGCTGGCATTGTTTGTTGGAGCAGTGCTGTGGGTCACAGACATGCGTCTGCTGCATCTGGTGCATCATGCCGTCGCGGGAAGTAAACGCGTCGCTGCGCCGGTCGCGCAGGGGGCACGGGCGGTGTCTCAAAGCGCCCGCACCGCCTCAGAAGCCGCCCGCCAAAATGCAGCCGTCTTGAAAGAGAAAGCGGACGCGCGCGCCGTCCGCCCCGCCCCGCGCCTGACGCCCCCATGGGACGGCGAAGACACGTCCCCCCTGCCAAAAAAGATCGCTCTCCGGCCCCCGACTCTGGAGGAACCAGAAGGAAAAGCCCGTGCAGGCAAGGGACAAGACAAGCAAGACAGTGCGGGCCTGGCGCAGCCACGGAGCATCACTCCGGCTCCCCAGAATTGGCCCTCGTCGCAGGACCTCCAGAGCGGGCAGCAGGGCGGGGGGACTTCTCCTTCTACTCCCGCCCAAGACACGCCCCCCCTGCCGCTCGTTGTCACTACCCCACCCCCAGCGCCTAGGCCCAGTGAGCCGTTAGTCATTCCCGCCCTGCTGGGCGATGACGGCACCAGGCACGAGTATGTGCTGCCCCCATTTGATTTGCTCAAGGAAAGCCCCCCGCCCCCCGTGCATCACGAGTCGGCGGCGCGCGAAAAGCAGGCTGTGCTGATGCAGACCTTGAACGACTTCAAGATTGGGGCCAATGTCGCGCAGGTCGCCATGGGACCAACCGTCACGCGCTACGAAGTGCAATTGGAGCCGGGCATCTTGGTCAAGAAGATTGTGGCCCTCGCGGATAATCTTGCCATGTCGCTGGCCGCCATTGACGTGCGCGTGGAAGCCCCCATTCCTGGCAAAGCCGCCATCGGCATTGAAGTCCCGAACGACGTCACCCAAATGGTGTCCCTGCGCGAGTGCCTGGAAACCAACGAGTTCATGAACGCGCCGTCCAAGCTGACGTTCGCCCTGGGCAAGGACGTGTCGGGCGAATACAAGTACGCCGACCTGACCCGAATGCCACACCTGCTGGTCGGCGGCAGCACCAATTCGGGCAAAAGCGTGTGTCTCAACACCATCATCAGCAGCATTCTGTACCGGGCCACGCCGCGCGAAGTCAAGTTTGTGATGATCGACCCCAAGCGCGTCGAATTGTCGCTGTACGACGGCATTCCCCATCTGCTCGCCCCCGTGGTCAAGAACGTCAAGCAGGCGGCGGGCATCTTCCGCTCGTGCCTCAAGGAAATGGAAGACCGCTACGATGCGTTTGCCCGCATCGGCACGCGCAACATCGAAGGTTATAACTCAAGGGTCGCCCCTGATGACCGGCTGCCGTTTATCGTGCTGGTCGTGGATGAACTCGCCGACCTGATGATGCAGCAAGGCCCGGAGGTGGAGACAAGTATCTGCCGCCTGGCCCAGCTCGCCCGCGCTACGGGCATCCACCTGGTGATTGCCACCCAGCGTCCTTCGGTGGACGTTATCACGGGGACAATCAAAGCCAACATTTCATCACGCATTGCCTTCGCCGTGGCAACCCAGGTAGACAGCCGCACCATTATCGACATGCCCGGCGCAGATAGGCTCATCGGGCGCGGCGACATGCTGTTCATGCCTATCGACGCCGCCAAGCCCATCCGTGTGCAGGGCTGTTATATCGGCGAACGCGAAACCGAGGGCCTGGTCACCTACTTGAAAGAGCAGGAAGAAGTCCACTACACCATGATCCCGTCCGAGGCAGGGGACGGCACAATGGGCAATGCAGGCGGCGACGATGACGGCAGTGATGACGAAATCTTTGAGCCTGCGGTGCGCTGGCTGGTGATGCAGGGACAGTGCAGTACGTCCAGCATCCAGCGCAAGTTCAAGATCGGGTACACCCGCTCGGCGCGTCTGGTGGAGTATATGGAAGCGCAGGGCATTGTGGGGCCGCAGGACGGCGTCAAGCCCCGCGAAGTGCTGCTGCGCCCTGAAAACGTAGACGTGTGGTTCGCCGGGCAGGGACAGGGTGACTTAGGACAGGGGTAAGTAGAGAGTTAGGTTGCAAACAATTGCTATGTCTATTACTGCACCACCAGAAGAATATGTCGGCCAACTGCTCTACCTAAAAGCCGTCGGCGGTTGGGGGTGGCATGGGGTAGATGACAACGAACACATAGATAACGCCTTCGTAGTTGCCGCAGGGGGCTGTCATATTCAGGTGTTGTCGTTCTTTTCCTGGCACAACGAGGTGCGCGGTGTTATCGGCAAGGTTGAGGAGGCCAGCCATATTTTTGACGGCTTATGGATTGAATACGCCGAAATGCTTAAAGGTGAACATGATTTCACAGAGCATCTCTGCCTGCGCTATGATTTAGAAATTGGAAGACAAGCACCGAGTGAAGAAGAATGGCCGCGCATCCGTGGCGAGGGACGTCTTTACGCAGGATATGGCATTTTAGCGGAGACTGAACAACATATCCGCAGGATAACAGCATGACATTGACATTGGAACTCACGCCGGAAGTGGAAGCGCGCCTGCGCCGCAAGGCCGCGCGCGAAGGCCAGGACATCGCCGCCTATCTTCTTTCTGTCGTCAACCGCGAAGCGCAGGAGGACAGCGAGGAAGAACAAACGGAAGGCAACGCGTATGACTTGTTCGCGGGAAGATTAGGCGGTATCCATAGCAGCGGCAACCGTGGGCACAGGATTGCGGCAGGACGCTTGCCGAGGGCGTGGAGGAGAAGCGCAGGCAGGGACATGAAGCCCAGCTATGCGGCCTTTGTCTTTTTAGGGCAGGCGTACAAGGCGGCTATGGCGTGGGTCGCGAGTGCCCAGACAAAAGTCACCGGGCCGTAAGTGCTGCCGCCCATCTTGTACGTTAACGTATGGCTTCCTTCCGAGAAGATAGCCTTTGTCCGCTTCCATCCTGGCTCATATGCGCGGGGCACGAAGTTTCTTACGCTGAGTGTTGTCGGCCCAGGTATTGCCAGCTCTGAGCGTGTCAGGCCCTGCCCAAGCAACTACTGCCCTGCTATACTCTTTGCTGTCTAGAACACAGGCCTAGCGGCAAGAGGCGTCAAAACAAAGGCACTCTTTTGGCCTTGATGGTGGCCGATGCCGACAATTTGGCCTTTTTCGTTGATGCCCACAGCCGAGTCCAGCGTCCAGCCGGAAGACGCAGGCAGGAGGGTGTTGAGGTTGACAAAATCTTCGGTGCGGCAGTTGAAGCGGAAGGCGTAGGGGGCAGGGGCGACATGGGCTGGCGTATCGGCGGGTACGACAAGCGTGCCCACCGCGACCAGCGCGTTGTTCATGTCCGAAACTCCAGCCACCTCGCGACGGACATGGTAATCCAGCTTCGGCAGGCTTTTGAGGACGCCCGCCGACCAAAGAAAGGTGTGGTCAAACGACGCTTGGTACCAGTCGCTGTCGGAAGCCGCTATCAGCAGGTCCCCGCGCCGGTTCAAGGCGAGCGAGCTAGTGCGCGGGAAACCAGGCGCGGGGTTGATCTGGCGCTGCCTGCCGTGGTCGTACAAAAACAGCGCCAGAGTGCTTGATTCCGTGTCTACGGTGTGGCCCCGGGTGAGCACCGTGCGTCCAGGGTAGACCCCGCCCGGCCCGCCCTTGCGTGTTTGCAGCAGGGTCGGTTTGCCGGCTCCGACCTGCCAAAAGCAGTCCTGCCCATTCAGGCTATCACCGAGGAGGGACGTGGTGCCTAGAACCCGGCCCTGGTCGTCCAGGGTTCCCGTTTCGGCAGAGCCGTGCCAATAAAACGGGGCGAGGCGGTACACGCGGCCATCGCGGAGCAGCACCGGCTTGAAGAAGACGCCGAAGGCGGGGTTGATCGGTTCCATGTCGCCGAGAATGTCCCCGCGATTGTTGATCGCCGTGGCATAGCTGGTCACGGTTTTGGAATGCGACAGCGGCGCGGTCATGACGCCATTGCGCCACAAAAAAGCATGAGGGTAATTCAGAACATGGCCGAAATTATCTTTGACTCCTTGCAGGGTAATGTCCTCTCCAACCACATCGCCCCGGTCATTGATCGCCTTCGGCTCAACGCCTCCATCGCCGGGAAGCGGCACGATTTCCGTGACCGCATAGGACGCTGGCAAGCTGCCGACGTTTGGCGGGGCCTCCTGGGGTGCTCCGCACACCGGCAACGGCGCCACCGCCATCACGACAGCAACTATCCCAGCAATGGCCTTCAATTTGCGTTGTGTCATATCCTGCCCTTTCCCTGCGTCAAACTTCCCGTGCCTGTGTGCTTGTTCGCGTGTGGAGAACGGCTTTCCTACATGGCCTGCGCAGTGGCTTGCTTTTGCCGATAAAACTCGCCCATTACCGAAGCGGATAGATAATTGGCAGGTGATGCGCGGTAATCGACTGGTAATCGCGGCACATTGACAACTGGCCCAAATGTGTTAAAATGAAGGGGTTGAGACGCGCACCGACTGCCGGTGCGCTATTTGCCAAAGGGAGGCTTCTTATGGAACCCGTGCGTGATGCCCGCCAAACGGCGGGGCTGTATGCCCAGGCCCGAACGCTCAAGGAAAAAGCGGCCTTGGACGCGCAAATCGCGGGACTGCGCAAGGCGGTCGGGCGCGCGCCCCACGATGCCGAAGCGCACAAAGCATTGGGCGATGCCCTGCGGGCGCGGGGCAATGGGGCGGCGGCGGTGGCAGCGTACCAAAGCGCGGTACACGCCGACGCGGGCGATGCTGAAGCGCACAACGCCCTGGGTGTTGCGCTCGCGGAGGCGGGCAAATGGGACGCAGCCGCCGCCTCGTACCAAAAGGCGCTTCAGGCTAATCCCGATCATGCCTGGGCGTGCAACAATTTGGGGCTGGCATTGAAAGCGCAGGGCGACATTGATGGGGCCGTGATGCAGTGGCGCGAGACGGTCACCCGCCTGCCGGACTTTGCCGAAGCGCGCAACAACCTGGGCGCGGGCTTGTATACATTGCGCGACTTTGACGGGGCGATGTACCAGTGGCGCGAAGCGTTGCGCTTGCAGCCCGCGCTGGGCGTGGCACGTCATAATCTCGCCAATCTGCTGAACGACCGGGGGTATTTTGATGACGCCGCGGCGCAGTTTGAAGAAGCAGTCCAGGTCAATCCTTCTGATGCCGCTGCCCGCAACGACCTGGGGCTGGCGCTCAAGATAAAAGGCGACATTGATGGGGCTATTCAGCAGTGGCATCAAGCGATTGAACTTGACCCGCGCTTTGCCGATGCCCACCACAACCTGGGGGCTGCTTTGTATCTGCGCGGCATGCCGGACACTGCGGTCGCCGAGCTGCGCGAAGCCGTGCGGCTTGACCCGGACAATGCCTGGGCGCACTTCAACATGGGCGTCGTGCTGAGCAATCAGGGTTTGTTGGGCGCGGCTATGGCGCAGTGGCAGGAAACCTTGCGAGTTAATCCGCGTTTTGTGTCGGCGCAGTTTTACCTGGGCAACGGATTATACAAGCAAGGGCAGTTTGCTCAGGCGATCACTCGGTGGCGAGAAACCATTCGCCTGGACCCTGCTCACCCGTGGGCCTACTTCAACCTGAGTTATGCCCTGCGTCATCAGGGTGAACTGACGGCGGCGCAAGCCGCGATGGAGCAGGCGATGCGTCTGAACCCCGCCGCATTTGAGCAAAAAGGGCCAATGCTGGACACCGACGAAGGAAAGTAGCTTTTACCCTTATGACCATGAGCACGGTTACAACGCTTGACCCCACAGCCGTCGATGGCGCTGATTGGAGCAGTCTTAAGCCCCACTTTGATGCGCTCACCCTGGAAGAACTCACACCCGAAGGCGTGAGCGCATGGCTTGTGCGCTGGAGCGATTTGCTGAAAGTCGTGCATGAAGCGGGGGCGCGAGCCGAGCGCGCCAAGTCCGAAGATACGACCAATGCCGATGCCGAAGCGGCTTTTTTGTATTATATTGAGACTATTATGCCGCAGAGCGAGGTGGCGTCGCAGACTCTCAAGACCAAGCTGCTGGCTATGCCTGGCTATACGCCCGCTCCCGGCCATGTACAGATGCTGAAGCGTTTGCGCAGCGACGCTGATTTGTTTCGGGCGGAAAACGTGCCGATCCAGTCGCAGCTGGAGGTGCTGGCTAATGAATACGACAAGATCGCGGGCAGCCTGTCCGTGGTTGTGGGCGGTGAAGAACTGACCCTGCCGCAGGCCGGGCTGCGTTTGCTGGCGACTGACCGCGCCGCACGCGAAGAAGCATGGCAGGCTATCTCCGACAAATGGCTTTCTGTGCGGCCTGATTTGGACGCGCTGTATTTGAAGATGCTTCCCCTGCGCCGCATTGTTGCGCGCAATGCAGGCAAAGCCGACTTCCGCGCTTATGTGTGGCAGGACCTGCATCGCTTCGACTACACGCCGAGTGATGCGCTGTCTTTCCATGCGGCTATCGCACAGGAAATTGTGCCTGTTGTTTCGCGTATGCTGGAGCAGCGGCGGCAAGCCTTGGGCCTGGGCACGCTGCGCCCCTGGGATTTAAACGTCGACCCGCATGGGCACGCCCCATTGCATCCGTTCGACATGGCGGCGGAATTGGAAGATGGCACAGCGCGCATCTTCATGCAGGTTGACCCTGCACTGGGCGAAGAATTTGAAATGCTGCGTCCCAACATGCTGGATTTGCCGTCGCGCAAGGGCAAAGCGCCGGGCGGCTTTTGCTCATCGTTTCCCGTGACAGGCTTGCCGTACATCTTCATGAACGCCGTCGGCACGCAGGACGATGTGCAGACCTTGCTGCATGAGGGCGGACATGCATTCCATGCCATTGCTTCAGCGCAGGCGCAGCCGCTGATTTGGAACCAAGGCGCGCCCATGGAGTTTTGCGAGGTGGCTTCCATGGCTATGGAGATGCTTGGCTCGCCCTATCTGGCCCGCGACAAAGGCGGCTTTTATACGGAGGAAGACGCTGCCCGCGCGCGGCGGGAGCATTTGGAGCGCACGGTGCAGTTTTTGCCCTACATGGCCGTGGTGGATGCCTTCCAGCACTGGGTCTACGCCGAGGCGCCCGACAACGTGACAGCCGCCGACATGGACGCCCAATGGGACGAACTTTGGGCGCGCTTCATGCCCGGCGTAGATTGGTCCGGCTTGGAAGCCATGCGCATGACCGGCTGGCACCGCAAGCTGCACATCTTTCAAATTCCGTTTTACTATGTGGAATACGGACTGGCGCAGCTAGGGGCGCTGCAAGTGTGGCGCAACGCCCTTTCTGACCAGCCGCAGGCCGTGCAAAAGTATCGTGATGCCCTGGCCCTGGGCGACACAAGGCCCTTGCCTGAGCTTTATGAGGCGGCAGGAGCGCGTCTTGCGTTTGATGCGCAGACTATGGGGGAGCTTGCCCAATTTGTGTCGGAGCATTTGACGGCAGAATAGCTAAATCACCCACTGCCCATTTTCGTGGATTAACACGCCATCGGCATAGATCGCCCCGCCGCCCGCATCAGGACGCATGTCGCACACCATGTCCCAGTGCAGGGATGATTTGTTGACAGCCAGTGTTTCCGGGTACGCATTGCCCAGCGCGAGGTGGAACGTCCCGCCGATCTTTTCATCGTACAAAGTGTTGCGCGTGAACCGCTGCACGCCATAGTTGTTGCCAATGGCGACTTCCCCCAACATCCCCGCGCCCTCATCGGTGTCCAGCATAGCTTCTAAAAACTCTTGCCCACGGGCGGCCTGGGCACGCACGACCCTGCCTTCCTCAAACCACAATTGCACATCATCGGCTTCGTGTCCCAGATGGGCTGTTGGGAAAGTGTAACGCACGTGCCCGTTCACGCTGTCCTCATGCGGCCCGGTAAACACTTCGCCGCTGGGGAAGTTGCGGTGCCCATCGGAGTTGATCCACTTGCGCCCGCCCACGCGCAGGGAGATGTCCGTGTCCCTGGCCGTGAAGCGCAGAATGTCTACCTCGTTTAAATAGTCCACATAGCGCTGCTGCGCGCGGGAAAAGTCCTGCCATGCCTGCGCGGGATCGTCACGGTCCAGGAACATCGCGCCGAGCACAAACTCTTCATAAGCCGCCAATGACAGCCCGGCATTCTGCGCCGCCGCGGGCGTGGGGTACAAAGTCAAGGCCCACTTCGCCCCGCCGCCCCCTGCCCGCTCAAATAATCCCTGCCGCACACGGCTGTTGGCTATTTGGGCGCGTGCCTGTTTAGCAGGGTCTACGCCCGCGAGGCTTGCCGTGTTGGTCGGGGCGACAATGGCGCACAGAGCGTCAATGCTTTCGTATTCTAAACGGCGACTGGGGGAGACCCAGTCCAGTTGCGCGTCGTTGGCATGCGTCAGGAACAGCTCGTCCAAGCCATCCACGACGATTTGCACATGGGGGTGCGCGCCGCGCTCAAGAGCAGAGCGATAAGCGGCGCGTGCGAGGGGAATGGCGGCTTCGTCGGCACGGATCAGCACCTGCTCCCCAGGCTGGAGGTCAAGGCAGTAGGCGGCCAGCGTGTCGGCCCATTTGGTCAGTCGGGGATCGGTCATGGTAACTACGGCTTTCTGTGGAAAAGCCCCCTACGCCCTTTCCATTAAAGTGAAAGGGCCAGGGGGCTTTGGCTCGTGTGCATCATAAATGCAATAAAGTTATGGCTTGAACTGCGTCTTGAAGTCCGTTAATGATTGATTGAGAGCATCGACTGTTGCCGGGCTGAGGTCTTTGTCGCGCTTGATGCTTTCCGGCACATCCGGGTACTTGTCAAACAGAAACGCCAGATATTCGGCCTCAAAGCGGCGGATGCTTTCTACGGGGATGTCGTCCAAAGCACCCGTGTTGGCGGCATAAATCGCCGGAACTTGCTTTTCCAATGGCAGGGGCTGGTACTGCGGCTGCTTCAGGATTTCTACCAGACGCAGGCCGCGCGCAAGCTGTGCCTGCGTCGCTTTGTCCAGGTCACTGGCGAACTGGGAAAACGCCTGCACTTCGCGGAACTGCGCCAGCGCGAGCTTAAGCTGCCCGGCCACGTTTTTGTTCTTCATGGCTTTGGTCTGCGCGCTGCCGCCGACCCGTGAGACGGAAATGCCGACGTTGACGGCGGGTCGTACGCCGGAGTTGAACAAGTCGCTTTCCAGGAATATCTGACCGTCCGTAATGCTAATCACATTCGTCGGGATGTACGCGGACACATCGCCCGCCTGCGTTTCAATAATCGGCAGGGCGGTCAGCGACCCACCACCGCGCTCCGCCGACAGCTTGGCCGAACGCTCCAGCAGGCGGGAGTGCAGGTAAAACACGTCGCCCGGATACGCTTCGCGCCCCGGCGGGCGGCGCAGCAGCAGGGACACCTGGCGGTAAGCAACAGCCTGCTTGGACAGATCATCATAGACAATCAAGGCATGCTTGCCGTTGTCGCGGAACCACTCGCCGATACACGCGCCGGTATAGGGGGAAATATACTGCTGCGAAGCGGGGTCATCTGCGGTTGCAGCGACGACCGTGGTGTATTCCATCGCGCCATTTTGCTCAAGCACGCGGATAAGGTTCGCGACCGTGCTGGATTTTTGACCGATGGCAACATAGATGCAGTATACATCGGTGTCTTTTTGGTTGAGGATGGCGTCGATCGCTACGGCTGTTTTACCCGTGCCTCGGTCGCCGATAATCAATTCGCGCTGGCCGCGCCCGATGGGGATCATCGAGTCCACGGCTTTGATGCCAGTCTGCAACGGCTCTTTGACAGGCTGGCGATCCACGACGCCCGGCGCGCCGGTTTCCAGCAGGCTGAATTCTGTCGCCGCAATCGGCCCCTTGTTGTCGATAGGTTCGCCCAGAGCGTTGACGACGCGCCCAATCAGGGCTTCGCCGACCGGGATTTGGATGATCTTGCCCGTGCGCTTGACTTCGTCGCCTTCTTTAATGCCGACTTCGCTGCCCAGCAGCACGGCCCCGACATTGTCTTCTTCCAGATTCAGGGCCATGCCCTGCACACCGCCGGGAAATTCCAGCAGCTCGCCGACCATCGCATCGCGCAGTCCGTAGATACGCGCAATGCCGTCGCCGACCTGCAAAATGGTGCCGACCCCGACTTCTTCCACTTCGGCTTTGTAGCCTTCCAGCTCTCGTTCGAGAATGGAAGTGATTTCTTCCGGCCTGATTGCCACGGTTTATGCTCCTTTGTGTCCCCGGCGCTGGGGTCGGGTTGTACTTTGCTGCCTCCATACAGGAGGCCCTCCGGTCCAATGCTGGGGGAGCCGGAAGGAATAGAGGCCATGCTTTGTCTTTATCTGATCCCCCAGGGTTGGGGGCGAGGGGGCCATTCTTAATAAGCTTACGTCGTGCCCATCAGCTGCCGCTCCAGGCGCTCCAAACTGCCGCGCACGCTGCCGTCAATGACCGTATCGCCCATGCGGATGATCGCGCCGCCGATCACGGCAGGGTCGACATCCATGGTCAGAGTGACAGTCTTGCCGGTCATCTTTTCCAGGCTCGCGGCCATTTGCTGTGTTTGCATCTCCGTCAGCGGCACCGCAGTGGTTGCACGGGCCGACACGCGGTTCTGCGCCTGCGCTAGCAGGATGCGGAACTCAGCAATGCACTCGCTAATCAAGTCTTCACGTCGCTTGCGGATCAAGAGCTTGACAAAGTTCAGCGACGATGCCGTCACCCGGTCGCCGAACGCATCGTCCACGACTTTGAACTTACGGCTTTCAGCAACCAGAGGCTGCAAAAGAACGGCGCGCAGATAGGGCACTTCGCCGACAAAACGCTCGATCAAAGTCATGTCTTGGGCAACGGCATCTAAAATGCCGTCGCGCTCGGCGACTGCGAACAGGGCGGCAGCGTAACGTTTAGCGACGCGGGTATCTTTCATGCGGGCATTGCTCCGTTGCCGTTGTTCATGCCGTCGCTCCCAACAGCGCGTGTTGCAGATCCCACCCCATTGCTGCCGACACTGGTGATAAAATCATCCACCAGCTTGGTATGGCGCGCGTTGTCCAGCGACTCGCCGACCACTTTACCCGCTGCGGCCACGGCCAAGGCCACGACCTGCTGACGCATTTCCAGAAACGCTTTCTGGCGCTCCCGCTCGTTTTCGTTGCGCCCTTGCTCTAGAATGGCTTCGGCCTGCTGCTGCGCATCCGAAACCATGTTGTCGCGCAGGGCCTGCGCTTCTTTGACGGCGGCTTGAATGCGCTCGCGCGCTTCGGCTTCAATGCCTGCCAGACGCTCTTCATACTGGCGGCGCGTGTCTTCCATGCGCTGCCGGTCGGTGTCCATCTGGTCGTAGGTAGACTTGATGTCTTCCTGACGCTGGTCAATAATCTTGAGCAGCGGCGGGAACCCATACTTCCACATAAAGAGGGCCAGCAGGATGAACCCAATAATCTGCGTGATTAAACCGGGGATTTCAATGCCCAGGCTTTTGAGTAAGGCGTCCATAGTATGCTCTTACACCCTTAGATTAGTGTCCGTTGATGAGCTGAGTGACGGTGGCCGCGCCGCCGGGCAGCTTGCCCAGCAGAAGGATAAAGACAACAAAGCTCAAAATGACCAGGAACTCGACCAGCGCGAAACAGATAAACATCAAGCCTCGAATACGTGATTCGGCCTCCGGCTGACGCGCGATGCTGTTGATGGCGGCGCTGAAAACTAATCCTTCGCCGATGCCCGCACCGATTGCCGCAATCGGCACCGCGAGTGCCGCGCCCAGGGCTAAAAGCCCGAAATAAATGCTTGCCATGTCTGTGTTCTCCTTAACGTAAGTAATATTCTTGTAGAATTAGGTTATGCTTGTGCCGTCTTGTGATAATCCGCAGCGGGAATAACGCCTTTTAGCTCGCCGCCGGATTCATGCTCGTGTGGGATGTCCACCTCGTCCTGATGATGCCCCGAGGTAAATGTGGATATATAGGATGCCGTCAGCACCGCGAAGATATAAGCTTGGATACCATCAGTGAAGATTTGCAGCAAGTACACGGGCCATTGGAATGGAATAAAAAGAGCGTGCCCCCCGGCTTTGGTAAGCAGGTCATTGATAATGTCTTCGCCATAAACATTGCCGAACAAACGCATGCCGAGTGAAAACGGCTTGGCAAGTTCACCAACCAGCTCAATAATGACAAATAAGATCGCAAGAACCGGGACGGGGCCGATAAAGTGCTTAAGATAACCGCCCAAACCGTTGTGCTTAATACCGACATACTGTACCAGCACAAAGACAAACAAGCCCAAAGCAATCGTTGTGCTTGTGCTTGCTGTCGGCGACCGGAACGCGGGGATGAGGCCCAGCAGATTGGAAACCAGCACGTAGAAAAACAGTGTCAGCACAATCGGCAGGTACTGCTGGCCGCCTTCGCCGATAGCTCCAGAGAATAAGCTGCGCATCCAATCTACCAGCCACTCCATGAAACACTGGAAGCGGCCTGGGTTGCGCGTCGAAGCTCCCCGCCCTGCCGCCAGGAAAATCGCTATGACGATCAAGCCCGACAGCAGCCCAAAAAACGTATATACCGTCCAGTGAAGTAAGTTCATAGCGTCTAGTCAGTCACCTTTGTCTTTGCAAGACGCGAAACCGTCATGCCGATCATCGTCGTCTGCGTCAGCAGAAAGCCCGCCACCATCCAGAGGATACTCAGCTTCAAGAGCACGACCAAGACAAACAGCAGCGCCCCAATGATCAAAAACTTGCCGACCATCAGCGCAGCAAAGCCGCCGACCTGCCCCGCGCTCTGCGCCTGTCCCTGCCCCACCGAAGACGGCACAAACAGCGACACGCCATAATTGACAAAGCCATACAGCAGGCCGCCCATCGCCAGCCCCAGCACAAACCCACCAAAGATGCCCAAGGCGGGCCAAACGTGCCGCATAGTCAAAAACAGCGCAATCGGCACAGCATTGACAATCCCCGCCAGCTTGATCATGGCTCCAAACGGCGGCATTACCTGCTGTTTCTTGCCAGGTACAACACTCAGGGGTGTCACGTTCTTTTCTTTTGATACTTTGACTTCAGCGACAGGCATGGAAATCTACTTTGGCTTTCGCGGCTTGTCCGAAGCGCCCAGGATACGAAACAAATTGAGGAACCCGGCGGCAATCCCCGCTAGGCTCATAATCAATGTGCCCCACGGCATCGCGCTGTGATTGTAATGGCGGTCAATCCATTGCCCAATCAAAAAGCCGACAACCACGCTTGCCGCCAGGGTAATTCCCGCCGACAAGCCTGCCCCCATCCGAGCCGCGTTGTCCATCGGCGTGGATGGCTCACTGCCGGAGGCGGCACCACGCTGGCTGCTGGAAGTCTGAGCGGGCGCGGCATGCCCCAAAGACGGGCGCGAATACGAGACATCAGGCGGCGGCGGCAGAACTTCGCGCGGCGGCAGGGCAACAGGCAAATCGTTGTCTTCCGCGTTTTCACCTTGTGGTTCGTGTTCGGCCATCTTCGCCCCTACCCCTCCGGTGCGCACAGTTCGCGGCTTCGCGGGTGGCGCACGCGCGGAAACACACTGTCTATACCGGCGTTCAGTATAACACAACGTCCCCGCGCAAGTCAACTGCTCTCTCCTCACTTTGCACTTGTTTTCACGAACTCGGCTCGGACAAAGAGAATTGTTGCGACTTTGCCAAGGCGTTCCCGGCGTGCAGCGACGACGGAACGGTTTGTTCCGTCGTTGGTTTGCCGTGGGAACGAATGGGAAACGCAAAAGCAACGCAAGCAGGAAGATTGCCCAAAAAGCGCCCGCTATTCTGGCGCTTTGCGCAGGGATGGAACAGAACACGCCGGCATGGTAAAATACAGTTTGGCGCAGCGGGAACAGGAACTTTTCCCGTATCGTCAACGCTTTCAAACATAGCAAAACATTTTGTGAATGATTGGCTCGCTGGAAGCGGGCACACGCGCGGCCCTGGAAACGGATCCAGGACGCGCACGCGAAAGGATACGCAGTCACGTGAACGAGCAAGGGCATACGCCGATCTTTTTTGACGCTTCGCGGCGGCGCTGGGGCCGCTTCAACGCCTTGATGGTCACGCTGACGACCCTGTGCGTCATCGGCGGCATCGGGTTTGCCGGTACGCTGTTATGGGGGCTGACACTGCCCGCGCTGTCTATCGCCAATGCCCTGGGCTTTACCGATCCGGCCGCGCATGCCGCCAGGCACACCGCCCGCCTGTCCGCGTCTGCCCTGCCCGCTGCAGATGCGCACGCGCGCGCCAAAAACCATTATGTCATTCGCAAAAACGTCCCCGTCCAGGAAGCCAAGCGCAAGCTGACCGCCGCCATTCAGCGCGAAGAAGCCCCCCGTCCTATTCCCGCCGCGACAACAATGCCGGGACGCGTCCAGGGACCTGTGCGCGCGGTGTTTTATGTCAACTATGACAAGCCAAGTTTGGACTCGCTGACCCACCACATCAACGAGATTACGCACCTATGCCCCGCCTGGCTTTTTCTGAAGCCTACTGGCAAGACGATTGCTTACGACGACAGCGACAACCCGCCGGTCGCTGTCTCGCTTTCGCATTATGTGGGGCCGAATGAACCCGATTTGTCTGACGACACAGCCGCGCCCAGCAACGACTCTGTGGCCTTGCAGTACGCGCACCGGGCAGGTGTCGCCATTTTGCCGGTCGTGCAGAACGCGGGCGAGGACGATTTTCACCCCGAGTGGCTGCACAAGTTATTGGCAAGCCCGGCCAATCGCGCGGCTGTCATCGCGCAGCTTTTGGCATTTACAAAGCAGGGCCATTTTCAAGGAGTCAACATTGACTTCGAGACCGACCACGCCGAAGATCGTCAAAACCTCCTGCTGTTCATGACCGAGCTGGCGTCGGCCTTTCACCCCTTGGGGCTTTTGGTGACACAGGATGTGCAAACCGACAGCGATGCTTACAACCTGCCCGCCCTTGCCAAAACCGATGACTTTCTGGTGCCCATGCTTTACGACCAGCACGGCGGCGGAACACACGCCGGGCCGATCGCCGGGCAAGATTGGTACATGCACGAACTAGCCGGGTTTATGGCACAGGTTCCCGCCAGCCGCGTCGTGCTGGGCCTGAGCAACTACGCCTACGACTGGGCGGACGGCACAACGGCCATCAACGAGTATTCGTTTGAAGATGCGGCCCGGATCGCCGAGCAGTCCAAAGCCAGCGGCGACGGGGATGACGGCATTATCGCCATGGACAAGGCGAGTTTGAACCCCACGTTCAGCTACTATGACGATGGGCCGAACGGCAAAGCGCTGCATCATACAGTCTGGCTGATGGATGCCACCACAACCTGGAACGACTTGCAGTCTGCCGCCTCCTATCACACTTTGGGAGCCGCCTTATGGCGGCTGGGCGAGGAAGACCCTTCCTTGTGGTCGTTCTTCGGCAAGGCAAGCGCAAACGGCCTGGCGGCCTTTGACCCGCAAACGCTGAAAGACATCACATACAACTACTTCGGCACGCAGTTTGAAGGCTACGGCGAAATCCTGGATGTCGTGCAGCACCCCACGCCTGGCCTGCGCACGATCACCACGGACAGCAAAACCCACTTGATCACAGGGGAAAAGTTTCTCAAGTACCCCACGCAGTATGTCATCCGGCGAACGGGCCTGGTCAATCAGCAGGACGGCCCGGATGCGGGCAAAAACGACGGGCCGCAGTTCCGCAAAATCGCCCTGACCTTTGACGATGGCCCCGACCCGCGCTGGACGCCCCAGATACTGGACATCCTGCACCGCTATCATGTCCCGGCCACGTTCTTTGTTGTCGGCGGCAATGCCGAAGCCCATCCTGGCCTAGTGGCCCGCGAATGGAACGAGGGCATGGAAATCGGCAACCACTCATTCACCCACCCCGAGGAGCTGACTTCACCGCTGCGCACCAAACTGGAGCTGGATGCCACCCAGCGCGTCATTGAAGCCATTACAGGGCACATGACGACCTTGTTCCGCGCCCCGAACCGGGCAGACGCCGAACCCAGCAGTCCATCGGACTTTGAGCCTATCCTTCAGGCGGACGACCTGGGCTACCTGTTCGTAGGCGAACTCGACGACCCTACCGATTGGAAGCCCGGCACTACGGCAGACGAGATTGTCCAGCATGTGCTGGGCTACGTGGATGACCCTGCCAAAAACGACGGCAACACCATTTTGCTCCACGATGCAGGCGGAACCACTCGCGAACAGACCATTCTGGCGTTGCCGCGCATTATCGAGGGGTTGAAGCAGCGCGGCTACACATTCGTGCCCGTGTCGGCCCTGGTCGGCAAGCCCAAAAGTCAGATCTTCCCTGCCGTGACCGGGCACCAGCTTTGGACAGTCGCTTTCGACCGCGCCTTTTTCGACCTGACCTATTGGACAGGCAACGGCTTCACGGCTTTGTTTCTGCTGGCGATTGGGCTGGGCATCAGCCGCATTGTGATTATGGGAACATTGGCCGCAAAGCAGGCCAAGCGCGAAGCCGCCCGGACATTTGCCGCCGGTTATCAGCCCACTGTCAGCGTGATTATCGCCGCCTACAACGAGGCGAAAGTCATCAACAAGACTATTGCGACTATCCTGAGCAGCGACTATCCCGACATTGACATTTTGGTTGTCGATGACGGCTCCAAAGACAACACCAGCGAGGTGGTTCGCGCCGTTTATGGCGATCATCCGCGCATCACCATTATTCGCAAGGAGAACGGCGGCAAAGCGTCCGCCCTCAATTTGGGCATCAAGCAGTGCCGCGGCGAGATTATTGTCGCCCTGGATGCCGATACGGTCTTTGCCCCGGACACGATTGCCAAGCTCGTGCGCCATTTCTATGACCCGGCTGTGGGGGCCGTGTCGGGCAATGTCAAAGTCGGCAATCGCAGCAATCCGCTGACCATCTGGCAGGCGGTCGAGTACATCACCAGCCAGAACTTCGACAGGCGAGCCTTTGACCTTCTCAACTGCATCACAGTCGTGCCGGGCGCGGTTGGAGCGTGGCGCAAAGATGCCGTGATATTAGCGGGCTTGTATTCGTCGCAGACACTGGCTGAAGATACCGACCTGACTTTTAAGATACAAAGGTTAGGCTACCGTATTCTTACGGACAATGCGGCTCTCGCCTACACCGAAGCGCCGGACACGATCCGTGACCTTGCCAAACAGCGCTTTCGCTGGGCATTTGGCACCCTGCAATGCTTGTGGAAGCACCGGTCTGTGCTGTTCAACCCGCGCTACGGGGCGTTTGGAACCGTTGCCATGCCGTCGCTTTGGGTGTTTCAGATCGGCTTCCAGGCCATCGCGCCTGTTGTAGACTTGATGATCTTGTGGAGCATTATCTATAGCCGCCTGATACTCACCGGCACGGATCAAAAATCCAGCTTTCTTTTACTGGGCTACTGGGCGGTCTTTTCCAGCGTAGAGCTGGCCGGGGCGTATCTGGCGTTTCGGTTGGACAAAGAAGACAAAAAACTTTTGGGGTGGCTTTTGCTCCAGCGCTTTGTTTATAGGCAGCTCATGTACTATGTGATTGTCAAGTCTTTGGTAGTCGCCGCCCGTGGGTCGCTGGTCGGCTGGGGAAAGCTCGACCGCAAGGGCACGGTGCAGATGGCAACACCCCACGCAGCAGCGCCCAAGCCCGCGCCAAGCCAGCCTGCCAACAGGGATGGGCCGGACAAGCCCGGCACAATCGCCGCTCAAGACTAACACAAAAGCCCTCGCTAATAACAGCGAGGGCCTTTTTTATGTGTGGGCGCATGGATCAGCCCGGAGGCCAGTGCAAAGCGCGCCCGCCCAGAACATGCAGGTGCAAGTGATCCACGCTTTGCCCGCCGTCCGGGCCGACATTGACGACAACCCGAAAGCCGCTTTTGTCTATGCCCAGGCTGCGAGCGACATGCACGGCGGCTTGCATGAGCTGTCCCAAGAGCAGCGTGTCGTCGTCCCCGGCATCCAGCAGATTAGACAGCGGCTTTTTGGGTACGACCAGAACGTGCGTCGGGGCCTGCGGGGTCATGTCACGAAAGGCCAGCACAGTCTCGTTCTCGTAGACAATGTCGGCGGGCACGTCCTTAGCGGCTATTCTTCCAAAGATCGTTTCAGGCACGATGGGTCTCCAAAACCCCGAACGCGTCGCCGTTGGGCAGGATGTCTGATAAAGCAACCGAAACAATCTGCCCACGCAAAGACGGCGGCGCGGCAAACTGCACCCGCACATAGTTGCCCGTGTAGCCGGACAGCCACCCGTCCTGCGCGCCTTTAGCTTCCACCAAGACATCTACCGTGCGGCCCACATCTCCCGATGCGAACGCCTGCTGCGTGGCGAGACACAGGGCGGACAGTTCTTGATGGCGCGCTTCTTTCTCCCCGTAAGGCACATCATCTGCTAAATCAGCGCCCTTTGTTCGCTGGCGCGGTGAATAACGAAAAACATGGGTGCGCGCGAACTGCATCCGCCGTGCGAATGCGAGTGTGTTCTCAAATAAAAGCCGGGTTTCGCCGGGGAACCCGACAATCAGGTCGGTGGTCAGGCCGATACGCGGCAGGCGCGCGCGCAGGGCATCCACTTTGTCCGCGAAGTACTGCGTGTCGTAGGGGCGGTTCATGGCGCGCAAAATGGTGTCGTCGCCGCTTTGCAGCGACAGATGCAGGTGCGGGGCAATGTTGGGGTGCGATGCCATCGCTTCAATCAACACTTTGGGGATTTCTACCGGCTGCACCGACGACAGGCGCACGCGCTCAATACCCGGTATATTGGCGACAGCCACCATCACATCCGCCAAAATCGCGCCGCCGCTGCCGGTTTCGGGGCCATACGCGCCGACACACACGCCGGTCACAACCACTTCTTTCGCACCCTGATCGGCCATGCGGCGCGCTTCCATTACCACGTCCGCGAAGGGCCGCGATGCCATGGTATTGCGGGTGTAGGGGATAGAACAGAACGCGCAAAAGTAGCGGCAGCCGTCTTGTATTTTCAGCGTCGCGCGGGTGCGGTGGGGGGGTTGCGAGGGGGCCGTGTCCAGTTGAATAAGACCCACAGGCGCGGCTTCGGGGAACACGGCCAGCGGGCTGTCCTGCGCGGGTGAACCGGAGTATTGGATCAGATGGGGAAACGCTTCCAGCACGTGACTGGCCGTGCGCATCTTTTGGCTATTGGGGACAAGCAGGGGCGCGCCGTCTACGTCCTCATTGGTATCTAGGGCCATCTGTGCGAAGCAGCCGGTCAGCACCACGTGCGCGCCGGGCTTTTGGCGGGCGGCCTTGCGTGCCATCTGCCGGGACTTGCGGTCGGCATCGGCGGTCACCGAGCACGTGTTGATGACATACACATCGGCAGGCTGCCGGAAGTCGGTGAGGGTGAACCCTAATGCGGCGAAGCTTTCGGCCAGACGCTCGGTTTCGTATTGGTTGACTTTGCAGCCTAGATTGGCGAATGCGGCGGTGGGCATGATAGTGCTGAGTGTACCGCGCGGGGCGGCGGGGTGTCAACCAAAAGGGGCGACTGCAAATGCTAATCCACAGGGTCTTCATTGGCCCCTAGCCGGTGAATGTCCATGACATCGGTGAGGCGGTGCAGGCGCTTGATGACGGCGTTGATGTGGTCCACGTCCACGGCGTCGAAGGAAATCTGCATCATCGCCGTGTGGTTGGGCAGTGACCGGGTGCGGATCGCCTGGATAAAGGTCTTGCTTTCGCTGAACAGCTTGCCGATGTCTTCCAACAAGCCCAGCCTGTCCGTTAGCTCCATCTTGATGTCGGTGGAGTAGCGCTCGCCGCTATTGGTCGGCTTCCAGTTGACCCCCATCAGGCGGTCGGGCTCGGTGTGCTGGTAGTTGGCGACATTGGGGCAGCCCTGCCGGTGCAGGGCAATTCCCTTGCCGCGCGTCATGTAGCCGATCACATCGTCACCCGGCACGGGCTGACAGCACTTGGCCCGCACAATGGCGACATCTTCCAAATCCCCGCCCACTTCCAGCTTGCCCGTGTTGGTGTGCGCGCGATGCGTCCCCGTCTGGCTTTCCTGCGCACGCGGCGCTTCGGGAACCAGCGCTTTCAGGCGGGTCAGAATACTCCCGACAGGCTGATCACCGTAGCCGACTGCGGCCAACAACTCTTCCTGCGAGTGCATGTTGAGGGTCAGCGCAATCTTGCCCAGCACATCCGGCGACAGCAGGTGCCGGGTGTCCAGGTGCAGGCGTTCCAGTTCTTTTTGCAGGAGTTCGCGCCCGCGCGCGACATTGGCGGCAAAGCGCAGCTTGCGGAAATACGCTTTGATCTTGGTGCGGGCGTGGCTGGTCTTGGCGGTCGCCAGCCAGTCCAGCGATGGGTTCGCGGCCGGCCGGGACAGTATCTCAATGATGTCCCCGTTCTTGAACTGATACGTCAGGGGGACAATCTTGCCGTTCACTTTCGCCCCGGAGCAGTGCTGCCCCAGGCCCGAATGGATGCGGAACGCGGCGTCAATGGGGGTCGCGCCCAGGGGGAAATCCAGCACATCGCCCTTGGGCGTGAAGACAAACACCTGATCCGTGAACAAATCGCTGACGACCGAGCGCAGAAATTCGCCCGGCTCTTTGGCATCGGACTGCCAGTCAAACAGCTGCTGGCGCAGCAGGGTCATCTTTTTATCAAAGCGCGCGTCACCGCCCTTAGGCTTGCCTTCTTTGTACTGCCAGTGCGCGGCAATGCCAAAGTCCGCCGTCCGGTGCATGTCAATCGTGCGGATCTGTATCTCCAAAGGCTCGCCGTTGGGCCCCAAAACTTTGGTGTGCAGAGATTGGTAGCCGTTGGACTTGGTCTTAGCGATGTAGTCGTCAAAGCGCCCCGGCACGGGCATCCATGTTTCATGCACAATGCCCAGCGCATGATAACAATCGGGCAGCGTGTGCACCAGGACGCGCAGAGCGACCAGGTCGTAGATTTCCGTAATATCTAAATCCGACTTGCGCATCTTGTTGTAAATGGAATACAGATGCTTGGGCCGGCCCTGAATATCGGCAGTAATCCCGGCCCCGGCCAGGCGCTCTTTCAGAACACGCGTGGCGGTCGAAATGTCTTCTTCCCGCTGCGCGCGGGTGCGGTCGAGTTTCTGCTTGATGTCGTTGTAGGCATCGGGGCTGACATACTTAAACGCCAGGTCTTCCAATTGCCACTTCACCTGCCAGATGCCCAATCTGTGCGCGAGCGGGGCGAAGATTTGCAGCGTTTCCTGCGCGACCTTCTTTTGGCGATGTTCGGGCATGGCCGCCAGTGTCCGCATGTTGTGCAGGCGGTCGGCAAGCTTGATTACCATCACGCGCAGGTCTTTTGCCATCGCCAGCAGGATCTTGCGCAGGTTGGCGGCGGATTTTGTCGTTTCCCCATGCCGCTTTTTGCGGGCGGCGGCTTCCGCGTTGTCCGCCTCGGCGGGGGCTTCGGGAGCGGGCGTATCGACACGCGCGCCGGGGACGATTTCATTGCGCGATTCGAAGTCGGCTAGTTTCAGCTTGGTGACGCCGTCCACGAGGTCGGCGATTTCTTCCCCAAACTCGTCGGCAAGCTGGTCGCGGGTGACGCCGCAATCTTCCACGACATCGTGGAGCAGGCCCGCCGCCAATGTGGCGTCGTCCATTTCCAGTTCGGTCAAGATAATCGCGACCGCGAGCGGGTGTGTGATATACGGCTCGCCCGACCGGCGCGTCTGCCCACTGTGCTTGGCCTCGGCGTAGGCATAGGCCCGGCGCAGCAAATCGGCATCCGCGCCGGGGTGGTACACGCGCGCGCGGGCAATCAGAGCGTCGGCAGGACTGTCCTGGGCAGGTTCAATATCAGACATAAGGGGAGCGGCACGGAGCATTGTGTTCTTCTTGTGGAACACTTGGGTTGAGTATCTAGGTTCCCGTGCCTGACATTGTACCCCATTTTGGGCCGGGAGCCGCGTCGCCCTGCCCGATGTTTATGCCCGCCGCTTCTACGTTGTTTGAGCGTAGTATAAGCGTTTCCAGCGGAGAGCAACGACGGAAGAATTTGTTCCGTCGTTGGTACGCCCATGAAACACGAGAGCGATGCCGGGGCAACACCTGGGAAGGGGCCACCCCGCCCCAATCGCCCACTGGCGCGCCCGGAGGGCTGGGGAGCCGGAAAGGGGCAGACCCTGCGGCATTATGGACACCGTATCGGCTACATCCGAAACGAACTCACAGTTACGGCGGGGCGGGCTTGCAGGCTTTTCTCAGCAAAGCGCGGTGCGTGTCGAGCGTGTAGACCTTGCCGCGCGGCTTGTCAAGCGGATGTTTGCTGTTAAAATCATCAATCAAGTCTGCATCGTCTGTACATAGGAGGCGTACTTTGCCGACTCTTGCAAGCGCGATGATGTGATGGTCATTGGATCGGCAAAGGTCTGCTTTCTCCAGGGTGACGCATTCGGCATTCACATCCGCATCGGAAACTTTGCGTGTTTTCCCTGCTCTATCCAGTTCCAGCAAGAGCCTATATACGTTTGGCATACGGCGATATTCATCCAGCAGCTTCCCGCCGTACACCAGGGTGACTTTCATGCCACTCGTCGCGAAAACCCGCTCATGCACGTACTTGAAGTCAGGGTCATCGTCCACGAGAAAGACGTTTTTCGCCACGTTCACATCGACAATCAGGCACATACGCGGCTAGCCCTTTTTCCCCGCAGAGCGGCCCCGGCTGAGAAGCGCAAATTCTTCGTGCAGGAAAAACTCGCGGTAAGAGGGCGGCGCGTCCAGGATGTTGCCGTTTTCGTCCAGTCCCAGCGAGTAAACAATCGTTTCACCGGCCTGACGTTCGCAGTAGAGAATGGAAACATCGTCTGCCGCGACTTTGCCGCTCGCCACTTCCCGGCGCACCCGGTCGATGATATAGTCGCTATGCGTTTCCACCACGAACTGCTTTTGAGAAGCGGCAAGCAGGTCAACGAGCAGTGACCCCAGGGCCGCCTGCGCGCGAGGGTGCAGGTGGACTTCCGGCTGCTGAAGCAGGAGCAGGCTTTCAGGTGCGGCCAGCAGGCTTTCCACGACAACGGGCAATGCCTGAGAAACGCCGTACCCCACGTCAAGCAGATTAGCGGGCCTGTTGGAGCTAGTCACCATAACCTGAATGGGGTTACTGATCTTGTCGCCGAGTTTCTTGATATTGATGCGTCTGAAAAGGCCGGACTCGGCCCCAAAGCGTTCGAGTATTTCGCGGGTAGGTGGGTCATCTAAGAGGCCGGACAGCACAAAGGGGATGTGTTCGCCTTCCGGCGTGAACTCTTCGGTAATCTGGTCATACGTCCGCTTTGGCCTTGTTCTGATAGGCGCAACCGACAGGGCTTTTGCAAGGGACAATTTATAAACAAGGTTTAAGAGTGCATCACGCTCTTGCTGTGTTGGTTGTTTGTCGTTGCCACTATTCTGCTGAAACACAGTTCCAAGATCAGAAAGTGGAAGATACAGCAGGTGGTTTAAACCTAAACCTATCGTTACGCCACCCATCATCGACATATCGTATTCATAGGTCTGCGTCCCGTCATCGCGATTTATAATCATCTTGATGGTGGAGACTTTGTCTTGTCTGAGGAAAGAAAAGGTCATCGTAAGGGCAGCGTTCTTTAGAACTACCTGCGTAACTTCTACCAATCCTTGCCTGTTTGCATACGTTGCGACAAGTTCTATCTGCTCCCCTATCGCTTTATCATCCCTCACGTAGCCAAGCGAGAATGACTTCTCCTGGCCTGCGCGTCCGCCCTTGTACGTCGCAATAGTGTCAAAGTTGCCCAGATTATACGGTGGGTCATTAAAGCGAGGCCGCAGGGGAAAGCCAAGCGGGTCATGCACAGCCGCAAGCGCCGCCAGCAGCGTAGATTTCCCGGAACTGTTTTCCCCCGTCAGCAATGTCAGCGGCTTAATAGGAATCGTCTGCCTGTTGACAAAGCAGCGGATATTTTCAACAATCAAGTCCATGTCGCGGCTCCTACGTCCAGTATCGCGAACTAGCGCTTTAGTCACTTGGTGAAAAGGGGAAAGCTCATATCCCCGCGTCGTCGGCTTCGGGTTCCAGAAAGGGCTTGTAGGCGCGGTAGATGGTCTTCCAAAGCACGTAGCCCATCACCATGTTCTCGTCCAAAGCCGGGTTGCCCGACCCGGCCCCACGGTCGCCCCCAAAGCGGGTGGCCCAAAACGCGCCCGTGCCGTGACGCCCATCATCCACGCGGGTGCGCAGAACACTTTGGATGAAGTGCTCCGACACGTCTTTGTTTTGGCTGTCGATGCAGGCGACAATGCCGATTTTGCGGTTGATAATGGCGATGGCCTCGCCCACATTCCGCACTTTCGTGAGCACACCAACAGGGCCAAAGACTTCGGTGCGCGCGAGTATGTTATCGGGGCCAACGTTTTCCAAAAGCGTGAAAGGGACATAGTGCCCTTCGCGCGCCAGGGCATCGGGGACAGGGGTTTGATGGACAATACGCGCGCCTTCGCTCACGGCCTGGTCAATGAGGCCCAGCACGCGCGCCTGCTGCTCATCGGATACCAGTGGCGGGACAGAATAAAGCCCTGGTGTTTTGTCGGCTTCGGCAAGTTCGGCACTGGCCCCGTCGCCGATGACAATGCCTTTGGTTTGTTCCAAGGACGCGGCGACAAAAGCATCGTACACGCTCTCGTCGCACAAGACTTCCTGGATAGATGTGCAGCGCTGGCCGCCGGTAATGGTCTTGCCGTAGACAAAGTTCCTGGCGGCACGGGCAATATCGGCGTCCTGGTGGACATAGAAAATGTTGATGCCGCCCACTTCCTTCATCACGCGCTTGCCCAGGCCACTGGCGCGGGCATCCACGGCATCGCCGACAGGCTTGCTGCCCGTAAACGACAAACACTGGACGGCAGGATGGGAAATCAGGGCTTCGCCCGCAAGGACATCGCCGCTGACCATGTTCACTGTGCCGGGAGGGACTTTGATCCCCGTGCGCGCTTCGGCCCAGGCAAAGGCTTCTTCCAACACGCCAATGATAGCGTGACTGCTTTCGGGGATCAGGTGAGAGGGCTTCCACACAACCGTGTTGCCCGTGACCAATGCGCTGAACACCTGGGCAATCGGTATCGCGACAGGAAAGTTGAACGGCGTGATAATCCCCGCCACGCCGCGCGGCTCCAGCCGGGACTCCATCACAACGCCGTCAATGTTCTTCTGGTACGTTTCGCCTTTCAGGGACAACCCCTGGGGCGCGACACATTCCACAACGCCGATGGCCTCGTCCAAGTCCAGGCCGCTGTCAAACAAAGTCTTGCCCATCTCGCGTGTCATGCAAGCCACTATCTCATCATAGTGCGCATACAGCACCTGCGCCACCTGAAGAAACAGCTTCGTCTTGACATTGCCGCTCACCGCCCGCCACAGGGGAAAGGCGGCTTCGGCAGCCTGCATCGCTTCGTCCACTTCATCGGCAGGGCATTCCGCCACCTGCCCCAGCACCTGCGACTTATGCGCCGGATTGGTATTGGCATGGAAGAAGGTCGCCCGCGAGTCGCGCCACACGCCGTTGATATACACTTGGTACTGCCCTTGAGCATTGAGATGAGGCGTAATCGGCATAATTGGTTTCCTTAGGTGACAATAAACATTCGCAAAATACACAGCCGAACTACAGCAGCCGACCTAGGCGCGACCTACAGCCGGCCTACAGCGCAAGGGCATAAAAACCACACCCCGCAAGGGCATAAAAACCACACCCCCACCCCAGCAGCCCCACTGACATAATGTACCCTATCGTCAGTGGCGGCAAGGCTTGCAAGCAGCCGAACTACATCAACCAATGCTTGCTGCCGTGGCTAGGCGGTATAATGTAAGTAAGGCTGGTGAAAGGGCTAATTAGTGGTGACGAATAGCCATCAGAAGGAAGCTTTATGGTGAGCGTTTATGTTACGGCTTGTTGGGTGGCGAATGCATTGTTTTCTGTGGCAGGCTTGTGGACTGCGTTTGGAATAGCAAGCATCTTCCACTCGCGCCGCTACCGACACCTTCTTTGGCTTCTGCCCTTGATGCTTGTCTTTGCGTGGCTGGAAAGTGCATTTGCTTCCTCTGTCACTCGCCCTAGTTTAACAGAAGCAGCGCGGTGGCCAGCTCTGCTGCGGGAAAGCGCAGGCAATGTAGTCAAGTGGTCAATAATGGTGTTTGTCTTTGCTAAACTTCGGCACTACCAGCCTTTTGAAAGCCCAAAGCCATCTAACCCACACACCTCGTAAACCAGTGGCTTAACACATACCCCAACCCCCCGCCATCCTCCCCTTGAGGGAGGGCCGATGCGCCCTCTAGGTGTGCCAGTGCAGCAGCAATCGGGTAGGTTCCTCACGGCACAAACACCTCCAAAGCGCGCGGCATGACATCAATCGTCAGCGGGGTCGCACGGAACATGTCGCCGTCCAATTGGCCTTGAATGGGAGGATGGGAGTCGATGACGATACGCCGGGCGCGGTAATAACGCACACGCGGGTCGCGCAGATGACGACGCGCAAACATCGCCATGATCTGAGTCACAAAGCCTATTCTATCACCCGGCGCGCGCTCAAACACGCACACGTCCAGCCACCCGTCGTCAATGGACGCGAACGGGGCCATTTTGACCTGGGCCAGCGCATAGGAAGACGCATTGGCGACCACCACCAGATAAGCCTCGGACTCGACTTCTTCATCGTCCAATGTCAGGCGCACCGACGTGCTTTGATACTGCGCCAAAGTTTGAAACGTGGCGAGGGCATACGCGCCCGGCCCAAAGATGTCCTTGACACCCGGCACGACGTTCTGCACGACAATCGCATCAAACCCAAAGCCCGCCATCAGGCAAAAGCAGCGGTCGCCCGCCCGGCCCAGGTCAATGGGGCGCGTTCGGCCCTGTTCCAGCATCGCAATGGTGGCGGGAAGATCGTGCTGCGGCAGGTTCAGGTCGTGGGCCAGCACGTTCTGCGTGCCGCGCGCAACCACGCCCAAAGGAAGCTGCATTCCGCCTTCCGCTCGCGCCGAAACAAGGCCATTCACGGCTTCGTTGACTGTGCCGTCCCCGCCTGCCACCAGAACCGCCTCGTACTGGCCCGACAAAGCCGCCTGACGCGCGGCAGCTTCCGCGTCGCCTGCCCCCTGCGTAATCAAAATATCCCGCGCAAACGGACGCAGGGCAAGGAGCAGCGTCTCGCGGCTGTCCTGCAAACGCCCGTGCCCGGAGACAGGATTGACAATAAGAAAAGCGCTTTTCACGTGCCCAATTGTAGCATAACGACATTGGTTTTCCCGTGCCCGGCAGCCTTTGCGCACGTCTTCTGCCATAATCAGGTGATGCACACGCGCGCGCCCATTCTGCCTCAAACACTGCTGGCCGCGCCCGACTGGATTGGGGCGCAAAACTTGTCCGATTGGCTGACAAACGCCGAGCAAACGCGCATGAATGAGTTTGTTTCACCGGGGCGGCGGCGCGACTGGCTGGCGGGACGGCTGGCGGCAAAGCGCCTTTTGTGGGAAGATTGGAACATCGCGCCTCAGCTGCATCCGGTCGGCATGGATGGCGTCGCTCCGTGCCTTGCCGTGCCCGGATTAGATCCTATCAACTGGTCTTTGTCACACAGCGGGGGATGGGGCGCGGCGACCTGGGCCGACACAGGAGCGCAAGGCACGGCAGGCGTGGACATTCAGCATATCAGGCCCGTACATCCCCGCCTTAGCGCACGCATTTTATGCGAAGAAGAACGTATTCGGCACACATATTTGCAGATTTATCTGGGGCACACTGAGGCTATTCTCTTGGTATGGGCGTTAAAAGAAGCCGCCATCAAAGCCCGACGTTTGCCGTGGGGCCGTGCGCTGTCCAGCATCCACGTGCAGTTGACAGGCATACGAACTGCCCAGATTACCCTGCCGGATGAGCCATACGCTTTCGAAGGGCAGTACGCACGGCACGGCGAGTTTTGGGTGGCCCGCGCCATATGCACCCCACCCTTACTCGGTCGGTAAGGCGGCGGGTTCTGTCTTACGCCACAGCAAAGACACCCCCAACAGCGAAAGTACGACGCCATAAACGAACACCAATTGTGGCGCCCTCAGGTGATGGGAGACCGCATAAAACGCCCCGACTAAGCCGCCGCAGACCGCCCCCAGACCCATCCAGCTTCCGGCCTGCGGCTCCACTTCCCGCTTTGTTCCATGCACGAGTGCGCCCGGCAGCGAGGCCAATAATAAAGTAACAATCGCCGTCCCCTGCGCCGCCAGCGGGGACAAGCCTGCCGCAAAGATCAGTACGGGCACGATCAGCGCCCCGCCCAGCCCGGTCCACGCGCTCAGAATACCCGCCAGAACAGCGGCAAGCAAAGCAACGCCCCCTATGCCAATATACGGCAGGGCGGCAAGCGCAACAAAAGACGGATGCAGACCCATCTGTAAAGCATCATGGCACATCAATAAACCCAAGGCGACAACAAAAAGCGCCCACAGCCAGTGCTGGCGCAGCAAGCCGGGCGCGCGCAGCACAACACGTCCGCCCAGCAATGCCCCCCATGTTTGCCCCACCAGCACAATCAAAGCCAGCAGCCAATGCACATGCCCATGCTGCGCGTAAGACAGCATAGCGCTCAAGGCAGCGACGCATGTTATTATCAAAGCCGTTGCCGATAAACGGGGCACGCGCAGGCCCAATAAGTAGCGCAACAGCGGCTGTACCAGCACGCTTGCCCCCATGCCGGTCAACCCCGTCAGTGCGCCGCACGGCAGCCCGACAACAAACAACACGCTGTTTTTGAGGTACGATAAGTTAGGACGCGCCATGCCACGCAGTATACCAGAACAAACAAACCTCAGCAAACAGCAATGTCGTATCATCAGTCTTCCTGGGCTGACGCCGTATCCCGACGCCCTCAACATGCAAATGCGCCTGGTCGGCGAGCGTCAGCAAAGTCAAATCCCCGACACGCTGCTGCTGCTGGAACACCCGCCCACTATCACGCTCGGGCGCGGCAGCCGTGAAGCCGACTTGCTGACTTCTGAAGCCCAGCTTGCACGGCAAGGGATCGCCGTGGAACGTGTCGACCGGGGCGGCGAGATTACCTACCACGCGCCCGGCCAATTGGTTGGCTATCCCATTCTTGATTTACGCGCACACGGACAGGATTTACACAAATACTTGCGCGATTTAGAAGAAGCCCTGATCCGCACTTTGGGCGCATTGGGGCTGGAAGCCGCGCGTGAGCCTGGCCTGACCGGTGTTTGGACCGGCGGATGCAAGATTGCCGCGATAGGAATTAAAGTGTCTCGTTGGGTAGCCATGCACGGGTTTGCGCTCAACATCAACCCCGATTTAGAGCCGATGCGGCGCGATTTCGTGCCGTGCGGCATTCGGGACCGGGGCGTGACATCGCTCGCCGAATGCCTGCCGACTATTTCCTGGACACGCGTCGATGTCGAGCGGCACGTACTGCGGGCTTTTGCGGAGGTGTTTCAACTGGAGCCTCGCATGGTACATGAGGGTATACTATCCGCATGAAAATGCATGTAAAAATGGACGTGGCCGGACGCTCTATTGATGAGGTCGTGGACGGAACCGATGCCGATGACATCCTTGGGCAGATCAAAGCCCGCGTCACGCGCGAGCTGGGATGGAAAGGCTTGTTCCTGAATGCTTTGACTCCCCTTGCCTTTGCGCAAATGGCGGTGCAGCGTTATAATACCTCCCACAAAGCTAGCCTGCCGGTTCCCGCCACTGCCGATGACTTTCTTGCCCTGGGGCAGCAGATGGGTTACGTGACCTTCCTTTCCCGACCCGATCCTGCCTGCTGAAAAGAGCTTTTCTTATGGTCAACTATGACGACCTGCCTTTGTTTCCCCTTAACCTGGTTTTGTACCCGGAAATGCCGCTGCCGCTGCACATCTTTGAGCCGCGCTACCGGGAGATGATCCTACGCTGCCGCGAGGAAAATTCCCCATTCGGCGTGGTGCTGATCAGCGACGGCTCCGAAGTAGGCGCGCCCGCAGTGCCTCATGCCGTCGGCACCACCGCGCGCATTACGCAGTTTGATGAATTACCCGATGGACGCATGGATATTGTCGTGCAGGGTGAAACCCGTTTCCGTGTCCTGGAAACGCGCGATACTCTTCCTTACCTCAGCGCACGCGTGGAGCCGTTTTGGGAACAAACAAATGACCCTTTGTTATTGCAAGGGCCGTTTGACGGCGCCGCTGCTTTGTTCAGGACTTATCTGCAATTGCGCTTTGCCCGCACCGGACGCGCCCTGAGCGCCCTGCAATTGCCGCAGGAACCCGAGTTCTTGTCTTACGCCATCGCCAGTGTGCTGGACATCGCCCTCAGCGAAAAGCAGAAACTGCTTGGCATGAACGTTACCCAGCAGCGGTTGGCGCGCGAAATTGAGATACTGGGCGAAGAAATCGCTTCGCAGCGCAGCCTCGCCGCCATGCAGGAAGAATTGGGCACGGAGGAAGGCAGCATGATCGTGCCTGTTGATCGTCATGCCTTGGGACGTTTGTCTTCGCGCAATTGACGCCCCCTCTTCCACGGTCTGCGGCTTCGCTTACCTCCCACGAGATTATCATTGCCAGGACCAGGGTGCGCGGGCCTAAACGTGTGCTGCTTATTGCTTCACGGCGGCGCAGTCGTTCCTGTTCTCCGACTGGCGATTGCAGGCAGCGCTTTTGAGACACGAGATCTGTCCTTTATTCCCTGATGGACAGTCACACCTCGCGTGCTTGCGCCGAGGCAGACACATGACTTCGCCTCAGTTCCCCTTTCTGGACACAGTCTTCGCATCTACCCTGCACAACAATTCCGCACTGTTTTCAATCACCTGTTTTGTCGTGTGCCCTCTGCGCGATGGGGGCGCTTTCTGTGAGAAACAAGCACATGGCAAGACGATTTTTCCGTCTGGGACGCTCTGCCGAAAGAACCGTTTTGGCGGGCTACCCTGCGTTTTCTTCCCCTGTGGCTGCCGCGAATGCCGACTTGGGACAATTTCCCCGCGCGGTGACCTGCCTGCGTCCCTGGACGCTGGGCGGGGCCTGGATGTGCGTGCTGCTGCTGCTTGCCGCATATCCTTCGTTTCCCGCGTTTTTTGACAGATGGCAGTTTGTGCCGTTTGTTGTGGGGATGGTGTTTTTGGGATTGCCGCATGGCGCGATGGATCATCTGGTCATGCCGTTTGAAGAGCGTCGGCTCCTGACCTTGTCCTATTTTGCGCTGTTCTTTGCGGGCTATTTGGCGCTGACATTGGCGTATCTTGCCTTTTGGCGCGTGCTGCCGCCGCTTGCCTTGGGCGTGTTTCTTGGGCTGTCGTGGCTGCACTGGGGACAGGGCGATGCGTATGCGCTGCATGTCTTTTTAGGACGCCCTGCGCCCCCGACACGGGCACGAGCGGGGCTGGTTTGGGCCGTGCGGGGCGCGCTGCCGATTATCCTGCCCCCGCTGGCGTTTCCCCATGTCTTTCAGACCTTCACGCAGGGCATGCTGGCCTGGTACGGCCTGGGAAACCAGGAATGGACGCTGACGCCCCTGGTGCGGGTGGCGGGTTTGGGGGTTCTCGCTGTGCTGGCCGCGTGCTATGCGTGGGCGGCATGGGGGGAGTACGGGCCGGGCCGACAACGCGCGTTTTGGGCAGACATGGGTGAAATCGCGCTGCTGGCGGTTTTGTTTGTCCGTGTGCCGCCGATTTTGGCCGTCGGCGTGTACTTTTGCGTGTGGCATGCCGCGCGGCACATCGCCCGCCTGATGCTGCTTGACCCGGTCTCTTGTTGCTGGCTTGCCGAAGGGAAATTGGGGAGCAGCGTTGTGCGGACAGCCTGGCTTTGCCTGCCGCTGACCGTGGCCGCGCTGGCCTTGCTGGGCGGCCTATACGAAGTTCAAACGCACCGGACAACAGACGCAGGCAGCTTTGTGTACTTTTACCTATCGCTGATCGCCGCCTTGACCTTCCCGCACTTCTTGATAGTCATTTGGATGGACTGGCGGCTGCGCTTGGCGGAAGCGGCGGAATGACGGGCGCGTTCGGGAGGTCGGCTACTGCGGCCCCGGCAGATGCGGCCATAACAAAGTCCGGGTCGGCCATGTTTGCAGCATCTGCACGACCTGGGGCAATGGCCGGGCATAGATGCAGTCGTCCAAAAACGCCAGATCGGGAAACGCGAGAAGCTCCGTGTGCGTGCTGAACTGAGCGTCGATGCCGCCCTTGTTGCCCCGGCAGTCCACGCGCACCCACTTTTCCAGACTTTGCAGATAGATGCCGTTTAAGCCGTGCAAAGCCATCTTGCTTTCGCTCATGTGCAGCTCTTCCCAGTACACTTGATAACAGAAACCCGCCGGTATGCCGCACGCCCGGAGCAGGGCGGCCAGCAAATGCGCTTTGGCGTAGCAGATGCCTGTCCCTGCACTCAGCACATGGCTTGCGGCACAGGTGACTTCTTCACGCTCGGCATCGCGCGTGTGTGGAATGGTGTCGCGCACCCACTCAAACAAGGCCTGGGCTTGATGCACATCCGATGTCAAGCCGCAGGTTACTTCTGACGCCGATTTGCGGATGCTGGGATGGCCCCAGTCAACTACGACATCTGTTTGCAGATAATCACTCAGATTGCTTGTTTCCAGCACGAAGTTCATTTGATGTTTCCTGCCATGCACAGGGACTTGCTAGAACAAGGTCGAAGGCGGCTCGTCTTTGGCGGTTTTTGCTTTGTCGCGGGCGGCGATAAGGTCATCAATTAATGTTTGACGGGCGGCCTGGTAAGCCTCGCCTTCCTGGCGCAGAATATACGCGGGATGCAGGGCGGCCATGGCATAGCGCGCGTATTTGCTTTCAAACCACTGCCCGCGCTCCTGGGTCATTTTGAAGTTGCGATGGATAATGGCGTTGGCGCTGGGCGCGCCCAGGCACAAGATCACCGAAGGCTGGATAGTCGCAATCTGCTTCTCCAGCCACGTGGTCACGCACGTGTTCGCCTCATCGGCGCGCGGGGGGCGGTTTTTGATTTTGTTGTCTTCCTGCAATGTCGCCCGGCACTTGACTACGTTGGTGATATAAATATGCTTGCGCAGCATGCCCGCCTCGCGCAGGGCTTCGTCAAGCAGCTTGCCCGCCCGTCCGATAAACGGCAGGCCGGTCGCATCCTCGTTGGCTCCCGGCCCTTCGCCGATCAGCATCAGGGGGCTGTCGGCGTTGCCGTCCCCAAAGACCACTTTGGTGCGGGTCTGGCTCAGGTCGCAGGCGGGGCACGTGGCGGCCTGCTCCGCCATCGTCAAAATCAGTCCCGCTTTGCTGCTTGCGGAGATTGGTTCATCCATCACTGTCTGTCTTTCTAAGGGGATCGGGGACAAAAGCAAGCGGCCAGGCGTCCCGAATGACGCGGGCGCTGTGTTCCAGCGAATCGGGCAGCACTTTGACATCGGCCAGCACGGGCATAAAGTTGGTGTCGCCGTTCCAGCGCGGGACAATGTGCAGGTGCAGATGGTCGGCAATGCCCGCGCCGCCCGCCGTGCCCAGGTTCATCCCAAGGTTGTAGCCTTCGGGGTGAAAGGCGGTTTGCAGGGCGGCCTGCGCCTGCCGCGCGCCTGTCATCAGCTCCAGCAGCGTGTCTTCGTCCAAATCCGTCAGCAGCGCCGTGTGCCGATACGGCACCACCATCATATGCCCGTTATTATAGGGAAATAAATTCAGCAGCGCAAACACATGCGCGCCGCGATACACCACCATGTTTTTGTCGTCGTCGCGGCCGGCCGCCTTGGCGCAAAACACGCACTGCGCCCCGCCTGCGTGCGTGTCGCCGGGCGCGGGCTGATCCACATATGCCATGCGCCAGGGCGCGTACAATCGGTGCATAGTTTCAATCCTCACCGGCTATTCCTCGCGGGTGCAACAGAAAGTTTATACCCTGGTTTGTCCTATTCGCGCAAGGGAAAAAGGCGCGTTGTCGGGGACAAAGGCGGCTCTGAGCCTGCGCCCCTTGTGTTGCTTGCGTGTTTATTGCGTGTTTCCAGCCCTGAGCAACGACGGAACAGTTTGTTCCGTCGTTGATAAGCTTTGGAAACGCGGAAGCAAACCGATGTCAACAAGGCGGCTTCTGCGCGGTGATCAGCCGCAGCAAAAAACACGTGCCGCACCTTCCTATTCATGCTCAAATTGGGTGTTTGAAATTAATGCTTGACAAATGCCGCAAAAATGATATAATCTGAGCATAGCAATGCGCAGACCGCAAAGCAGCCGGCGTGACGAGCCGCTGTTTCTTTGCGAGTTGTCTGCCTCGACAAACGCCCTGCGCATCAGGGCAAGGTGTTTTCTATGCCGGTTACGGCCAAAGACATTGCCCGCGAGCTGAACCTTTCGCAGCCGACGGTTTCGCGCATTCTCAGCGGCGATCAGCGCCAGCGTGCTTCCGAAGCCACCCGCCAGCGGGTCTTGGAAGCCGCCAAGCGGGTGCATTATCAGCCCAATGCCGTCGCGCGCTCGCTGCGTCAAGGCCGGACGCATATTGTTGGCCTGTACACGCATTACAATTATGACGTGCGCAACGATTTTCTGGGGGCCATTATCGGCTCGCTCCAGCGCACGTGCGCATCGCAGGGCTTAGACCTGCTGCTGCACAGCGCGCTTCACGGCGGCTGCGCCGAAGACATTTATGGACGGCTTCGAGACGGGCGTATTGACGGGCTTATTCTGCATGCCAGCCCGGACGACGCCCTGGTCGGGCTTTTGGGCGAATCCCCGCTGCCTGTTGTTGTTATCGCCGACCGCCTGCCTAATCTGCCGTCTGTGACCTGCGATGACAGCGCCGGAATGCGTCAAATGATCGGCTTTTTGTGGGAGCGCGGCCACCGCCGTTTCGCGTTTCTGGCCCCTCAGCGCTCGCTGACTTCGGTCGAGCGACGCCGGGCAGCGTTTCTCGCCGCGCTGACCGAGCGCGGGCTGCCTCCTGAAGACCGCGCCGTGCTTGACATCGACTACGAAGAAGTGGGGGCGGCCCTTGCCGACTTGCGGCGCGGAGGACAGCCTATCGCGGCCTGCTGCTGGAACGACCGTGCCGCTTATAATCTGCTCCGCGCCTGCTTGGAGCAGGGCGTGCGCGTTCCCGAAGAGGTTGCCGTGATCGGCTTTGACGGCTTTCTGGACGACAAAATTCCGGCGCGTCGCCTGGTCACTGTCCGCTGTCCGTGGGCCGAAGTGGCCGTACAAGCTCTCGGCACTTTGACGCATTTAATTGAAGGCCGAAAGACCAAAAACAACTTTGTGTTTCCCACACAGGAAACAAGCCTGCCCGTATCGCTGGTGGAAGGCGATACGGCCTGATTTATCACATCCAAGCCTCATACCAAAGGAGAACCCGACCATGCAACGCACCTCTGAATCGCCCCGTTCCGTACGCGGCTTCACGCTCATTGAGCTTCTCGTCGTCATCGCCATTATCGCGATATTAGCGGCCATTCTGTTCCCCGTCTTCGCGAAGGCACGGGAAAAGGCGCGGCAGATTACCTGCGCCTCTAACCTCAAGCAGATCAGCCTGGGCATTCTGCAATACTATCAGGACAGCGACGAACAGTTTCCCTCACTAACCGCCAACAATGCAGCCCGTCTCCCCGGCACACTGATTGGATGGGCCGATGAAATCCAGCCGTATTTGAAGAGCGCCGCCGTGTTGCACTGCCCCGATGATCCCCGCTCCCAAAACACTGACCCGCGCGCGCAACCGTATGACCCTAATTACAACAACACGGCCTATACCAGCTACTTCTACAATGTCACGATCGGCACAGTCGGCGGCGGTTACGACTACACCAAGGGCGGCGTTAAGCTGTCGCAAATGCCTTATGTTTCATTGACCATCCTTGTCGGTGATAATGACGGCTACGACGCAGGCAACGGCCTGCCCTACAACGGTGGCCGCTACTGCAACTTCAAAATTCTGGATACTGTCAAGGGTGGATATAACTGCGGCTATTCTCACAATGATGTGGGTACACTCAGCCCGGTTGCCTCCATCCGGCACAGCGGAGGCGCCAACTACGCCTTCGCGGACGGCCATGCCAAATGGGCGCGACCGGAAGCGCTCTGGGGTGCGGCCTCGACCTTCACCACAGGTGTGGTTCACGCCGACAGGGACTATCCCGGCCTAGGCATCTCCGGTCAGGACCCTACGTTCAACGCCACCAACGAATAAAGCATAACTGCACATCGCGGCATGGCAGGGCGGTGTTTGCCGCATGCCAACGGATGCCCTGCGAATAGCTGCTTTGGAAAGCGACAAAACAAGGTCAACCACTGTCCTGTTTTGTCGCTTTCCCTGTATAAAGGAAAGAACTGTGTTTCAATCGATCCCCAAATTGTGTCTAGCAAGCTTCGCCTGCGTTTTCTTAACCGCCTGCGGGTATGCAGCGTCGCCGCAAGCCACGGCTCCCCCGGCAGACGCTTCCCAGGCCGTGCCGGTGCGCCTTGTCAAACAAGAAGGCGGCTACAAGCTTTTGCGCGGCGGCAAGCCGTACTTCATCAAAGGCGCAGGCGGCGACGGCTCCAAGCCGCTGCTGCGTGACTGCGGCGGCAACTCATTCCGCACCTGGGGCGCAGACAACCTGGAACCGCAGCTAGCCGAAGCGCAGAAGCTAGGGATGACTGTGACCGTAGGTATGTGGCTGGGGCACAAAGACAACGGCTTTGATTACCACAACCCCCAGCAAGTTGCCGCGCAATATGAAAGCGCGCATCAAGCAATCCTGCGCTACCGCAATGCGCCGTCCCTGCTGTTGTGGGCAGTCGGCAACGAAATGGAAACCGGGCAGGGCGACGACCCCGCCGTATGGACGGCAGTTGAGCAGATCGCCGCACTCGCGAAGAAGCTGGACCCGAACCACCCGACCATGACGGTGGTTGCGGAGATCGGCGGCAACACAGTCGCCAACATCAACCGCTACTGCCCCGACATCGACATTATCGGCATCAACACCTATGGCGGCGCGCCCTCGATCCCGGAGCGGTATCGCACGGCTGGGGGGGTGAAGCCCTATGTCGTCACTGAGTTTGGCCCGCCCGGCACGTGGGAGCTGCCCAAAAACAGCTGGGGGGTAGTCCCAGAACTCACCAGCACCGAAAAAGCGGATCGGTACCGGACAGCATACCAAAAAGCCATTGCCGGGCAGCCGCTGTGCCTCGGCTCCTATGCATTCACCTGGGGCAACAAGCAGGAAGCGACCGCGACCTGGTACGGCATGCTGCTGCCGGACGGCAGCCGGCTTGGCGCGGTGGATGCCATGACTGCGCTCTGGTCCGGCCAGCCGCCCGCTCATCCCTGTCCGGTCATTCATAGCCTTCAAATGACGGGAGCGGATCGCGTGGCACCGGGAGCCAAGGTGCAGGCAACGCTTGACGTGTCTGCGCCGGGCGCTGATCCGCTCAAAGTGGATTGGGTGCTCCAGGCTGACCCGATGACCTATCACACGGGCGGAGCCACCGAAGCCACGCCTCCGACCTTCCCCGAGGCAATCCTTCAAGCCGACAAAACCCATGTGGAGGTGCAGATGCCTGCGGGCGGCGGCGGATACCGGCTGTATGTCTTTATCCACGACACTCACGGCGGCGCGGCGGTTGCCAATGTGCCTTTGTTCGTGACCGGCGACAACCCGGTCGCATTGCCTGTCGGAAGAAAAGCCACGCTCCCGTTCGCGCTTTACGGCGCGGGCGTCACTGGCGACGCCCCTTATGTGCCATCCGGCTACATGGGAAATATCAGTGCCGTCAAACTAGACGAACACAGCACGGAAAGTCCGCACTCGGGAAAGACATGCCTCAAGGCGCAGTACACCGGATCGGATGCGTGGGGCGGGCTGGTCTGGCAAAGCCCCGCCAATGATTGGGGCGCCTTGCCGGGCGGCTGGAACCTGACCGGGGCCAAAAAGCTTTCGTTCTGGGCGCGTGGCGCGCAGGGCGGCGAGGTGGTTTCCTTTCAATTCGGCTTGCTGGGAAAAGACAAGACTTACCCGGACACCGGGACAGGAAAGCTGGACAAAGTCGCAATGACGAAAGATTGGAAACGGTACACGATTGATCTCCAGGGGCAGGATTTATCGCGCATCAAGACCGGTTTCGCCTGGTCGGTCGTGGCACAACAGCATCCAGTCACGTTTTTCCTGGACGACATCCGTTTCGAGTAAGACTTCTGGCGGAGCAAGCTACGGGCGATATTCCAAAGGGGGAAAGACTTGACTTCCCGGAAGATATGGGGGTAAGATATTATGTCGCTTGAGCAGAACCAAGCGGCAATCTTGCACACGGCCCTATCGTTCAGCGGTCAGGACAATGCCCTCTCACGGCGTAGACAGGGGTTCGATTCCCCTTAGGGCTACCAAGCAAAGTCGATAACAAGTTTGCTTTCCCCCTGTCATAAATATGACAGGGGGTTTGCTTTTGGGGCACAAGCGGCGCGTTACAAAGTCGCGAGCGTCAGGATGCGAGCAGCAATGGCGTGGGAGTCGGGGAACATGATGTCATCAGGCACTTTCTGGCCTGTCGTGACATAGGCAAGCGGCAGGCCGAACTTAGCTTGCATCGTGAGTAGACGGCCAAAGCACGTGTTGTCGCTGGCTTCGTCCAGCTTGGTCAAGATCAAGGCATCGGGGGTCATGATGCTTTGGAAGCGGGCGACGATGTTTTCCAGATCGCGCGCGGCCAGCGTGGCGGGGGCGGCTAGAAACTTCTGAATGGGGCCAATATCTTCAAACAGATGACCGGTTTCTCCCATCGGCACCATGTCATTGGGCGAGCGGCCTGCGGTATCAATCAGGACGACTTCCGTACCTGCCGTGCGGAAATCAGTCAGATGCCGCATCAGTTCCAGCTTGTCGTGGGCGACCTGCACAGGCACGCGCAAAATCTGCCCGTAAGTTTGCAGCTGCTGGGCAGCGGCAATTCGGTTGGTATCCAGGGTGATGACGCCGACGCGGCGGCGCTCGACCAGGGCGAACTGCGCGGATAATTTGGCGATAGTTGTCGTTTTGCCCACGCCGGTCGTGCCGACAAAGGCCAGCAGGCGCATGTCGGTCTGGGGCATCAGCTGCAACCGATTGGCGATGCGCAAACGCTGAGAGATCAACGTACGCATGTCGCTGGCGGCTTCGCCGGCTTCGAGGCCGTCGGGCATGGCGGCAACCAGCTGACGGGCCAGCGGAGCGGCCACTTCGGCATCCAGCAATTGGCGCATCAAGGCTGGGTAACGCTCCAGCGCAGCAGGCGGGACAGGCTCCGGCTCGGGGGCACGACGCAGGGTGCGTCGTCCCAGCACTGTTTTGGCGGGGACATCGGGCGGGGCGGCGGAAACGGGTGCAGGCGCCATCATCCCCTTGGCTTCCACGGGCGCAGACACAAAGGGCGCTGCTCCGTTTTTGACAGTGTTCATCCCTTCCCCCATCAAGTTTTGCACACTGTCCGCCAGGTTCGCCACGCGCGCTTCTAGTTGCTGTAAATCCTGCGTGGGCGCAGGCGAAGCAGGGGCGGAATAAGCCGACGCAGCCATGCGTCCCAAAGGGGGCGCGGGCGCGGCGGATGCTTTGTAGGTGCCGAACGTGACTTCCACCATGGGGCGTCCGCCCCAGCGCCCAAAGAGGGCGCCTTTGCGAAAGGTGCGCTTGCTGACAATCATGGCATCCAGGCCCATCTCTTGCTTTGCCATTTGCAGGCACTCGGTCATGGTAGACGCGGTAAACGTGCGGGTGCGCATAGACAGACGGGCCGTGCGGTCTGAAACAGGGTGCGCCTGGCTATCGGTGATGGGAGGACGCGGACGATTGGGGGGAAGAAGATCAGACATGAAGCGTATTTTACAGCCTATTCAGTATCCAATGTGACCGAGCCGATGGCGCGCACTTCGGTGTTGGGAACAATCTCATTATACGACAAAATCACCAAATGCGGCATGGATCGCTCGGTCAATCTGCGCAGCGGCAGGCGCAGGGCGGCCATGCACACTAAAACGGGCTGCTGATAACCCAGGGCCAGCATGCGCTCTACCTGGCTGCTCAGGACGCGAATCAGCTTGCGCGACTGGATCGGCTCCATCATAAGCTGAGGAACACCCGGCGTGACATGCTCCATCAGCGACTGCTCCAGCCCAGGCTCCAGCGTGATAGTTTGCAGCGCACCCGTGCCTTCATCGACATACTGGCGGCAGATGGAGCGGGCCAGCGCCGCGCGCACCCATTCGCCTAGGGCATCCAGGTCTTTGGTGCGTCCGGCATTGTCCGCCAGCGACTCCAAGATAGTCACGAGGTCGCGGATGGAAATGCGCTCGCGCAAAAGATGCTGCAACACTTTCTGCACCTCGCCCACGGTCATCAGCGACGGAATTAGCTCTTCCACCACGGCGGAATTGGCTTGCTTGACATGGTCAACGAGGGCCTGCGTGTCCTGCCGCGTGATAATCTCTGCGGCATGCCCTTTAATCACTTCGGCCAGATGCGTGGCGATGACCGAAGTCGGGTCGACAACGGTGTACCCGGCCATTTCCGCCCGGTCGCGCAGGTTTTTGTTCACCCACAGGGCGGCGACGCCGAAAGCAGGCTCTTTGGTCTGCACGCCTTCCAGGATGGGGTCAATGACGCTGCCGGGGTCAATCAGCATGATGCTCTGGGGCTGCACGCTGCCCGCAGCGACCGTCGCGCCTTTGAGTTTGACGGCATAATCATGGGTCTTGAGATGCAGGTCGTCTCGAATACGCACGGTGGGAATAACCAAACCAAGCTCGACGGCGGTTTTTTGCCGGATCATCGTGATGCGGTCTAAAAGGTCGCCGCCTGATGCCTGGTCAACCAGGCTGAGCAGGCCGTAGCCGAAGTTGAGTTCCAGCACGTCCACATTGAGCAGCGGCAGGACACTTTCCGGCGTGGCCGGGGCTTGAGGCTTGGCATTGGAAACCGCCTGCGCGGCTTCCTGCGCCTGCACGACCTGCTTTTCGCCCCTGAGCAGCATCACGCCCAGCCCGGTCAAGCTTCCAGCCACTATCATTGTCTGGGCAATGGGAAAGCCGAACGGGATAAACAAACACACTAGGCCCGCAGCGATAAACAGCGGCTTGGGAGCGCCCAAAATCTGCTTGGAAATATCGCCGCCCATGGGCGTGTCCGAAGCCGACCGGGTGACAAGCAGTCCCGCAGCGGTGGAAATCAGCAGGGCGGGGATTTGGGCGACCAGCCCCTCGCCCACAGTGAGCAGGGTGTAGTTTTGCAGGACTTTCATGATGTCCTCGCCCTTGCTCAATCCCATCGCAAAGCCGCCGATGATGTTCAGGACGATAATCACAATGGCCGCCATGGCATCGCCGCGCACAAACTTGTTCGCACCGTCCATCGCCCCGTAAAAGTCCGCCTCGCGCTGCACGGTTTTGCGCCGGTCGCGCGCCTGTTCCTGGTTGATAATCCCCGCATTGAGGTCGGCGTCAATCGCCATTTGCTTGCCGGGCATGGCATCCAGGGTGAAGCGGGCGGCGACTTCCGCCACCCGCCCCGCGCCCGCCGTAATCACGACAAACTGCACCACAACGAGCAGCAAAAAGACGATAATACCGACCACATACGAGCCGCCGACTACGACCGCCCCAAATGTCGCAATCACGTGCCCCGCGCTGCCCGTGCCGATAATCAGCTTCATCGCCGACACTTCCAGCGCCAATCGGAACAATGTCGTGACAAGCAGCAGGGCGGGAAAGACGGAAAATTGCAGTGGCTCGGTCGTGTACAGCGCGGTCAGCAAAATCAGCACCGCGCCCGAAAGGTTAATCACCAGGCAGAAGTCCAGCAGGGCTTCCGGCAGGGGCAGGATCAGCATGGCGACAATGCTGATGAGCACCAAGGCCATGGCAATCTCGGTCTGCTTCGCGGCCAGGGCGAGAAAGCCCATAATGCCGCCCGGCTCCCCGGCCTTTTGCCCGCGTGTCCCGCGCGATGTTGTGACCGACACTAAGGAAGTCTCCCGTCTGTGTGACACCCTGATTGTTCCACAGCACGCGCCGAATGCACAGTAAAACTTTGGGGGACCGCCACGCAAATCGGCACGGGTCGGCACGGCGCACCCTTTTTGGCAGAGGATTAATGGGAGCAGCCAACGGGTAAACCGGGTGCGGCGGGCAACAATGTTCGCCCTTTGTCTAGAAAGAAGCACTCTTATGGCCGATTTGTCTGGGAGCATCACCATCAGCGCGCCGCCGCGGGCGGTGTTTGCCTTTGTGTCGGAAATCAGCAATTTGCCTCAGTACCTGCCCACCGTCAAGGCCGCCGAAGACGCCGGACAGGGGCGCGTGCAGGTCACCAGCGTTGTGGAAAACGAGAGCCACACGCAGGACGGCTACTTTCGTACGCCGGGCGTTGACCAGCCCATCACCTGGGGGTCGGACGGCGACAAGGATTATGAAGGCTCCATGCTGATTGAAGCGTCGGAACATGGCAGCAACCTGATCCTGTCCCTGCACCTTAATCCACCGCCGCAAAAAGCCGAAGACATTGAAGCGCGCACCGATCAGGACTTCGCGTCGCAGATGCAGGAAGGCATCAACCGCTGCCTGCAATCCATCAAGAACCAGGTGGAAGGCACGGGCGGCAAGGACGAAATCCCGGAAAGCCGGGGCCAGTCCGCCTAGTCCACATTGATCGGTAAAACACAAACAGCCCCGCCGCCTTCTTATCATGAGATGAGCGGCGGGGCTGTTTTGTCACGCGCGAACGCGCTGATACGGGAGCGCCGGGGTTGTTCCAAAGGCATTCCATAGGCGAAGCGTCCTTGTTGCTTGCGCATTTCATCGGCTTTTCAACGACGGAAGAAATTGTTCCGTCGTTGCTCATGGCTTGGAAAGCGGGAGATACGCTTCTGGTACGCCGTAGGAAAGCCTGCGCGCGGGGCGAGCGGCAGGACTGTTTTGCGGGGCCTCGCCGTTTACTGCGCGCGGACATGCTCGCGCAGCAGCCCACGCAGGCGCGCTTCGTCGGTCGTGCGCGGGTTGAAGGGAAACGTAAAGGTACGCAGGCGGCGCAGGCGCGTTGCCTTGATAGTGAGAATGCGAATGCCTGCGATGCGTGGATGGTCGCCAATCGTCCATGATTGCATTTGGTGCCAGCAGATGCGGCGATTATCGTTGCCTACTTTATAAGATAAGCCTTTGCTATCTACACGATATGGACGCCCCACGAATATCAATAGCTTCATGCCTATGCCGAGCCACAAGCTCAGGAACAAAGGAACACTTAAGAAGGCCGTGCTCACCCGGTGCATATCTGTAGGGGCAAAGTGCCAGATAGCGTACAGCGTCGGCAGGCCGAGCAGCAATGTCCACTTCGCGGCGTACCAGGCCAAACGGAGTAGCTGAGGCTTGCCCTCTGTTTGCCACTCATAGCGGCGCACGACCTTGGGGGTTGTCCATTTCACCAGTGCCATGCTTGATAAGACACGGCAGGGCGTCATCAGTTGCAAAAAAGGCCCCGTCACTTGGGTAAGTGACGGGGCCGAGTACGTTCGGGTGCAATTGTCAGTCATTCAGTGCTGACAGTCTGCTCTACCTGCAAATTGACAGGCTGGACTTTCACGAACGGCGCTTCGCCCGACAGCATGGCGCGCATGAGCGTGTCCATTTTGGCGGCGGCATCGTGCTGGTCGGAGTTGCGCAGCTCCATCGCGTACACGGTCAGCAGTTCGGCGATGTTCTGCTTGTCCTTGTCGTGAATGTCGGCCACGGCGACTTTGGCCCCGCGCCCGATGCGGCGTTCTACGGCGGCGCGGTCAAAGTTCATTTCGGGTGTGAGCTTGACATAAATCACGCCACCGGTCATGCCCGCGCACATCCACGGGCCGGGATCGCCTAATACCAGAGCACGGCCCGATGTCATGTATTCAAACGCGAAGCCTTTGATGTTGGCGCGCGCGCCCAGGCAGCCCAGGGTGTCGTCAATCGGCTGCCGGATCGCGCCGCCAATGACAATGTCGGCCCCCGACAGGCGAATACCGCAGCGCGAGTCGGCATCGCCTTGAATGAGGAACGTGCCGCCCTGCGCGCCGTAGCCGAAGCCCTTGCCCACCGAGCCATCCACGCGCTCGCCCCGGTCATTCAGCCCGCGCAGAATGGAGATGCGGCCCCCATGCGCGCCCTTCGCGACACCGTCCTGCGCGCCGCCCTGCACCATCAGATTGACGCTGGGGCTGTTGAACGCGCCCAAGCCGTTGCCGGGAATGACGTCCTGGAAGCGCAGGTCGGCGGCGCGCAGGGGAGTGTGGTTGACCTCGCCGCGCGACAGCGCGCCCGCCAGATGTGTCCCCAGTTCCCGGTCGGTGGGGTTCACGCGGTCGTCTTCAAACAAGATGCTCTCTGCGCCCTGCTCGGTCTGCTCGGAAACCATGGCGCTGATGAGTTTGCTCATGTACGACAACGGGCGGCGGATACGCTTGGCGACTTTCACATTCTTTTCGTTAAAAGCATTGGAATTACCCGCCGTCGCCGCCAGGCCGTAGGTAATCATCGGCAGGACCGGGGCAGTGAGCTCAAAGCAGTCCACCAAGTCCAGGCCGCGCGCCTGCGTCAGCAGGTCGCTGTGCCCGACCATGTCCTGCGTGTTGAGGAAGCCAAGCTGCGCGGTCAGGTCGCGTATCTCGTCCCCAATCGCGCCGAACAGACGACAAAGACGCTCCACGGTGCCTTCGGTTTCGCGCGGCACAAAACGCTTTAATCCGTGCGCTTCGGCTTGCTCCATGGTTTCAATCTGCGTGGCAATGCCGACGTGGCAGGTGTCCAGTTGGCAGCCATGACAAACCGTGCAGCCGACAGCCACCATGGTCAATGTGCCGAAGCCGCAGCGGTTGGCGCCCAAGAGCATCATTTTGACGACATCTAAACCCGTTTTCATGCCGCCGTCGCACCACAATTCCACTTCGTCGCGCACGCCCGCCTGGGTCAGAGCACGGTGAGCTTCCTTGACGCCGATTTCTACGGGCATGCCGACATGCTTGAGGGCATGGGAGCGCGCCGCGCCGGTTCCGCCATCGTAGCCGGACAGGGTGATGATGTCCGCGCCTGCTTTCGCAATGCCTAATGCAATCGTGCCGATGTTGGGTACGACCGGCACTTTGACGGATACTTTGGCATTGGGGTTCGCAGTGTGCAGCTCTTCTATGATCTGCGCGAGGTCTTCAATGGAGTAAATGTCGTGGTTGTTGGACGGTGATATTAAATCCACACCGGGCGTCGCATGGCGCGCGGCGGCGACTTTGATGCTGACCTTCTTGCCGGGCAGGTGTCCGCCTTCGCCGGGCTTAGCCCCCTGCCCGATCTTAATCTCCAGAAAGTCGCTGGCATTGAGCATGTCGATGTTGACGCCGAACCGGCCCGACGCGATCTGCTGGCCCCGGTTATGGCGATATTTGCCGTACATGTCCTTGATCTCGCCACCCTCGCCGTTCAGGCAGACAATATTAAGGCGCCGCGCGGCCTCGGCATAGGCCCGGAAGACAGTCTCGCCCTGCGACCCAAAGGACATGGAGGATAACTCTACGGGCAGGTCATGGCCTTTAATGCGCGTAGACACATTCTCGCGGGCAACCGGCGTGCGGCTGTCCAGCTTGAGGTCCAGCAGGTGACGCAGCGAAATGGGCGTGTCGCGTTCCAAACCCTGCACACGCTCCGAATAGGACGAATAAGTGGCTTGCCCTGCGGCGGCCTGCCCCGCCAGCTTCCAGACTTTCGGGTAAAAGCGCATATCCTCGCGCTTCTTGACCAATGTCTCGCTGCGCGCAATTTCCAGACGCTGACGCGCCTGCGTGTCCAATCGGTCAAACGACAGCCCGGTACGTGATGACCCGCAGAAATTACGTATTTCTAATAAGTGGGCAACATCTGATGCCATGCCGATGGATGCAAAGATGCGTCCGTAGCCGCGCAGCTCGTGCGTTCCCATGGTGGAAATGACTTTTTCCAGTCCCTTTTGCAGGCTGGATAATAAGTTGTACAAACGCAGGGCTTTTTCGTCGTCCGTGGCCTCGGAAGGCGCGGCGACAATGGCCTGGCGCAGCATGAGGGTCGGCACGACCGCGTCCGCGCCCGTCCCGATAGCGAAGATGATGTCGTGCAGGTTACGCAGGCCGCCCGAGCGCACGACCAGGCTGGTGCGGCGGCGCAGGGCCTGGGCGTTTTCCGTGTCATTGACACGTGTTTCACGCAAAGCGCGGTCGACAGCAATCAACGCCAGATGCGGGTCAATGGGCAAGGTGTCCGGGGCAAAAGCCCCTGCGTCGTCCAGCACAATCAAAGACACTCCGCGCTGGGCAGCTTCTATAGCCTGCCGCGAAAGCACTTCTACGGCGAGATGCATAGTTTCCGTGGCGGAGTACATCATTGGCAGGACGACACTCCCTGATGGGCCAAAGTGGGCGACAGCCGCTTCCAATGTGCATGTCCCGACTTTAGCGGTCACGGCTTCGGTCTGCTCGGGGGGCAGCAGGCCCGAAATGACCGCCAGGTCAGGCAAAATAGGAACGCGCACTTCAACCGCCTGTGCGGGTACGCCATGGTCTTCGCTAAAGTCGGGGCGCGCTCCCAATGTCATGCGCGTGGAAAAATGCTCCATTTCGCGCTCGCGATCCATGGCCGGGTTGGTGACTACGGCGACCGCTTCCTTGAAGTAGTCCGACAAAGACTGCTTATCGGGCGACAGGGCGGCCAGCGGCCCGTCGTACCCCAGCGATCCAATCGGCTCGTTGCCTGTCTTGCACAACGCTTCCACAAAGTCCACGTCTTGGGTTGACCAGTGGAACGCCGCCACGCGATTAGCTTCGTGCGGCAGGGACGGCAAGGCGGCAGCCTGAAAAGCGGCGTCTTGAGGAGCGCAAACACGGGACCCGCTTTGCAACGATGTTTCCACCTGGGCAAGGTTCCAGCGGCCCTGCGACTTTTCCAAAGCCGAGCGCTGCAATTGATGATACGCCAGCACGTCCGAGCCTTGCCCGCGACGCACATTAATAGCGACCTTTTCGCCCGGCGCGAGTGGCTTGGGGTCACCTAGGATGACCGTCAGCGGCACGACGCCCTGTTCCGACGCGAAATAATACTCGGTCGCCGACTCGCCGAACCACAAGGGACGCAGGCCCAGGGCATCCACGCCAAAGACGCACTCGTCCGCCCAGCGCGAGACAATCGCGGCAGGCCCCTGCGCGAGTGGCCCCAAGACCCAGCGGTAGTAGCGATACAAAGCGCGCAGGTCGGCGGGCAGGGCATCCACTTCTTCGGCCATGGGTGGAAAGATGACTTCCGAGGCTTCGATCAATGACAGGCCATGGTTGACAATCAGGCCGTGCATCGCCCGGTCCATGTCCTGCGAGTCCGACCCATCGCGCGTGATCGGGATACCCAGCATCTGCGCTTCGCGGCGCAGCTTGTCGATGGTGTTGATTTCACCGTTGTGCCCCAGCAGGGCAAACGGCTGCACACGCTCAAAGTTGGACAGCGTGTTGGTGGAATAGCGCGAATGCCCCAGCGTAATGACGGACACAAAGTCAGGTGACGATAGCTGTGGGTAGTAATGGTCTAAAATATCGGCGTTGCCATGCACCTTGTAAATGGCCGTGTGCCGGGACAAGGACACCACATGCACGGGCGTATCGCGCTCAATGGCAAGCTGGGCGGCGAACAAAACACGGTCACCTGCCAGGCCGTTGCCGGGTGCGAAATCAGGCACTAATCCCGCGACTTGCCAGAATTCCGGCTCATTGGAGCGCGCGATCTTGCCCAGCGCGTCGTGGCGCACGTCGCCGTAGTCTTCCACCAGGATCTCGATGCCCTGCGCTTTGAGCAGCCCGCGCACGCGGTCTTTGATCTGGTCGGCGGCCCCGGCCTGCTTGAAGGGCAGGAAAAAGTGCCCGACAAAGAAGCACGGGTCATTGGCGAGATCAGGGTTCTGCGCGGCGTCATCCTGCAGGGCACGGCCCCAAATGATGCGTGGGATGTCGGTCTGCACGCCGCAGCCGTCGCCTTCGCCGTCCACGCCGCCCGACCGGTGGCCCATCTTTTCCAGGGCATTGATGGAGCGTTTGACGTTGCCGTGCGAGGGCGTCCCGTCCTTGCGGACATAGGCGACCAGAGCGCAGGCATCATGTTCGTCATCGGGGCGATAGTTTAGCACGGCAACTTCCTTCTACTCACAAAAACTTAACTGACCATCGGGGGCAAAAGCCGCGCCCGTGCCGCAGAGTGGGCGTAAGCGCGTCCCGGAAAAGGGAAGTTATTATAGCACACCATGCGCCGGAGTTGCAAGGGATTGTTGCGCTGTCGGGTCTTCTTTTACCCTGCTGCCACAACATAACTATGCTGTTTGCAGCAGGGGGCCGCCGACTGCATGCACTTGCGAATGCAGTGCATGCGCCAGTATCTCCAGGCTGTCCACAAGCCGTGGTCCAGGACGGCTGAAGTAGGCATTACCGTCCGAAACATACACCCGGCCACTCTGCACCGCAGGCAAGCGGTTCCATTCTGGCAGTTTCTCCAAGATCGGCACGTCCTGCATTACCCGTTCTTCATCAAAACCGCAGCAGGCGATGAACACAACCTCGGGCTGCGCCTGCACCACTTCTTCCCAGCGTATGGTGCGTGATGGTTGCCCCGCTTGCCCCAGAACGTCCACGCCGCCTGCCATGTCAATCAAAGTCGGGTTCCAATGACCGGGGCTAAACAACGGGTCAATCCACTCCAGGAAGGCCACACGAGGACGTTCCCGTACCAGAATCGTGGCTGTTCGTTCCACAACTGCTTCCACTCGCGCCTGCAAAGCCTTCACCACCTGCGCGGCTTGCTCTTCCCGCCCTGTGGCTTGCCCCACCATCCGCAGAGTCTCGAACACATCCAAAAGCGACATTGGCTCCAGATTGAGAATGCGCGGCTGCCCTGGCAAGTGGCATGCAGCCTCCTGCACTTCGGCTTCGGCGACAGCGCACACGTCGCAGAGTGACTGCGTGACAATCAGGTCAGGCTGAAGGCGTTCCAGCACTTCCATGTCCAGCGAGTACAGTGCTGCCTGCGTCTTCAGGCGCTCCCGCACCAGAGCGTCGATTTCCTGGCTGCTGGCATCGTGCGGGATCAGCGTGCGGGTCACTTTCGGCAGGCGGTTCACGGAGGATGGATAGTCGCACTCGTGCGTGACGCCGACAAGTTGGTCTTCAAGGCCGAGGGCGCAAACGATCTCAGTGGCACTCGGGAGCAGTGAAACGATGTTCATTGGTTTTCCTTTAGGACTTACGCAGTTGCTTCCAGATGTATGGTCGGCTTCTGCAAATACAATCGGATAGCCTCTCGAATGAGGCCTGCTTGCGGCGTGATTTGAATCACGTCACGATGTGTGTCCACCTTCCTGCTGCGCATTGCTCAACGCGAGCGTTGCATTGGCGCGCTCAGGGAAACCCTTTACCCTTTGTGCCGCCACTTCTCGCCTGCATTACTTTCAGAAAACATCTGCCACACCACATCACCTGCCATCCGCTGCCTGATGAGAACTGTCGATGCCTCTTTTCTCAAAAATAATCTGCTGGCGGCTGTAGTCAAAAATCAGGTTGAACTGCTGGAGGATACCAATCCCGATGTTGCCTGAGACATAGCGGTCGGCGTCAAAACCACCCTTTTGCTGCGAAAGCCGTGTTTTGAGGCTGTGTACCTCAACAGCAGGTCGTCCGTCTGCTCCAAACAGGGCAAAACTGCCGACGCGCGTCATCAGACCGTGCGTTGCACCTCCCACCGCGCTTCCCGCATAGGCAATCGTTGCTCCGTACCGCTGAACCAGGCCATAGCGCTTCACGAACGGGGCGATCAAGAGCAAGGAACCGTTGTCGCCGGTATCAACTGCAAAGACCCCGGCAATGCCATCTACAGCGCCATCAACTTCAGGCTGGTTGTCTTGAAAATAAAACGGCACCACGGCCCCAGCGCCGCGATAGATGAATTGTTCAGGCCGCGTCAACGTCAACGTGTGGCGGTCAAAGTTGATGCTTACCACGAACCTTTGGAGAATCTGTAGACCGATTAGGGTTCTCTGTGGCTCGTTTTTGGAGAAAGACAGGATTTTGTAGGGCTGCTTAGTTAGGCGCAAGTCGCCCACCTCTACAGTGTCAACGACTACCTTCCCGGCGGCGACATAGCCCTCGCCCCCGCCTCCTTCCTGGCTGGCTCCCTGAGAAGTCAGCCGCAGGCGCTTGGCGACCGCAGGCTGAACGATGTAGTTTCCTCCTGAGTCCAGTTGCGCATCAAACGGCCCCTGCCCATTGATCTTCACGGCAACGAGCAGCTTGTTGTTGCTCAAACGAAACGGCACAGTTGTGGATGTCTTGCCGTCCCGAAAAAGAAAGTCCGGCGCAGGCTGGGGCGGCAGCGCGAACTGGCTCGGCACAAGCGGCGCGTTGACAGTCACCGCCTGCACCGTGTCCACCTCATCCCATTTTGGGTCGCCGTCGCCGGTACGGATGGTGAATGGCAGTTTGATGCCGCCGGGCACGGTGCGGTAGTCCAGCAGCCGGACGATCTGGACATCCTCGCCTTGCTGCTCCACAAAACGGTCAATAAGGTGCGTGGCTTGGTCTATCCAAGCAGTGAACGGACGCCCCCCCTGAGGCGTGATACTGACCACGTCAAATGTGTGTCCGCCTTCCTGCTGCGTGCCGCCTGACGCCAGCGTTGCACTAGCGCGCTCAGGGAACCAAAAGGCCCGGCATGTTTGGTAAGCCTCGTTGATCGCCCCCTGCCGGGCGTCTTCGTCGCCAAGAACGTAACTGTAGCCACCGCGCGCCTGTGTCCAAACAGACACGCCGTCAAAGCCGCTGCTTCGGGTTTCGGGCGGCTGCTGGGAGCGAACGGCATAGCGTCCGGCCTGCACGTCATCCCACTCATCTTGCGTGCCTGCCCGGCCTCCCGCGAGGGTCTGAGAATGAATGTGGAGGCTGTGGACGCTGTCCCATGCATCTCCTCCGGCAGCCTGCTTTGCTTGCGCTAAAATGGCAGCAGGAGTTGTGGCAGCGGATGCTGTTTGAGGCAGTGCGTGGATGCCGACAAGCACCACCGCGCCGAGAAGCGTAACGAGAAGCCGCATTGGATATTGCCCCCACAATCGAGAAATGAGTTGTCCTTGTGTGTTCCTGCCCATTGTACCGCAGTGAGGCAGCAGGGCAGACTTTCAATGCACCCTGCCGAACGCAATCTTTTCTTCGGTTGTGCGCAGGACGGGCAGGAGGCTTGCCAGGGTGAGCGTGCCGCGCCCAAAGCGATGGTTGATGCTGTCCACGGCGGATGTCGCCGCGCGCCGACGCTCGTCCGCCGCGAACAGCGACAGGGTTCGGCCCGATTCTAACGCTAAATCCCACAAGACGACGCTGACCTGTCTTGGCTGCGGGAACGAATGTTCCCACAAGGCGCACAGCGCTTCCATCAAGTGTCCCGTGTCGCCGCACAGGGACAACCGTGTTTGGCGACGCCATATTTGTCCTTGCGGCCCCTTTTGATACACGCTGATGGCCCGTGCCCCGCAGCCCAGACCGCGCATACGCTCGGCGGCCTTTTCCAGCAAACGCCCCGCAACTGCCGACGCGCCCCACGGCGTACGCAGGTTGGGCGGCAGGATATGCGAGTGGCCTACGCTGCGGCGCTGGGCGGGCGGGTCGGCGACCCGGTGCCCACGCAGCAGGTGCCACCAGCGCTCGCCATTGACACCCCCCCATACGCGGCGCATTTGTTCTAGTGAAAGCTCGTACATTTGTTCCGTTGTGTGGACGCCAGCCTGGTGGAAACGCGCTTCCATAGGGCGCGCGATGCCGGGAAAGTCCGTGAGCTTGAGGCCGTAAAGCTTGTGCGGCAGGTCTTCATTGTCCAGCACGGACAGGCCGTTCGGCTTTTGCATCTCGGCGGCGACTTTCGCCAGAAAGGGGTTTGGCCCCAGCCCGACCGAGCAGTGCATGCACTCCCCTACCCGCGTTTTGATCTGCCCTTTGATGTGCTCGGCCAGGCGCATGGCATCGGACAATTCGCGCTCGTTGGCCCACAAACGGCAGGTCATCTCGTCCACGCTGAGGATTTTGTCGATGGGCAGATTTTCCTGCACGACATGGACAATCTTGTCGTGGAACTCCCGGTACGGCCCGTGCTTCGCTTCCACCAAACGAATGTTAGGGCACAGGCGACGCGCTTCGTCGACATTCGTGCCTGTTTTGATCCCGTAAGCTTTGGCTTCATACGAGGCGGCGATGCAGCTTGTCGAGTCGCTCAGCAACGGCACAACCGCGACAGGCCGCCCGCGCAATTCGGGGTGGATTTGCTGCTCCACGGAGGCAAAAAATGCATTCATATCCAGAAACAGCCAGCGCACAGCCATAGGAGTAGACTTCCTTCTACAGGTAGTTCTGGATTATAGCAAATGTCTACTATCCTGTCGAGGCTTATTTGCTTTTGGAAGCACTTATTTTGGCTCGGCGTTTCTTTAGCGCGTGTACAGAAACTGAAAAGATCGCCTTCCGGCAGGGCTGCAAAAAGACGTCTGCTTAAGATTAGGCCCGCGCTGGCACGGTTTCCAGGCCCAAAGCCGGTATCATCTTCTCGGCAATGATGTCTTGGATGCTGTTCATGGTTTCTCGTATTTTCTCAAAAGAGCCTGTGCCTGTTCCATGCGTCCGGCGACGACTAGAGGGAAAAAGGCGGCGAGTTTCGCGCTGGCTGCCGGGTCAGCGGCGTACTTCTTGCGCAGAAGATACCATTGGATTGGCAGGCGCAGGTCGCGGGCCGTGCCGGAAAAAGACGGCTCCAGGTATTTATGGCGCAAACGCTGCGTCGCTTCCAGGTCACGGTAGCCGACCTCAACGGACGGCTCTAGTTGTGTTCCTTCGCCCCAATCGTTCCAGGTCACAAGCTGCACGATTGGGGCGCGGCTTTGCAGCGCTTTGGTCAGTGTTTCTTCGTAGGTGCGCCCGCTGCGGTCGTCGATGTGGCCGTAGGACGGGCCGACCCCGGCCTGGCTGTAGATGTCGTCAAAGCGCGGAAAGGCGGCGGCGATGAAGTACGGAAAGCTCTGCGCCCGGCCATAGAACTTGTCCTGCTCCATCATGGCCGCCGCCGTGCCGCCATTGGGTGCGGGCCAATCAAACGCGCCGACGGAGGCCGTCGCTTCGCGCTTGTCGTTTTCGGTGAAGTAAAGCGGGCGCGGCTGCATCCCGGCAAAGATTTGGTTCCACTGCGCGTCGTCATAGTAGGTGTCGCCGAATGACAGCAGCAGCGGGCGATTGTCCAGGGTCACGTAGTTTGGCGATGAGAAAAAGTGCTGCTGCATCCACGCCAGCAGGCGTTTGCCGTGTCCGACCGCGTCACCGGCAGGGATAAAGCCGCTTTTGAGTTCACTCGGCACCGTCGCCGTCTCATAACAGATGGCATAGCGCAGCCCGGCCTGCCGCAGGATCGGGATCATGCGCTCTGTGTTGCGGTTGTTGATACCGTAATCCTGCGTCTCATCGTTGCCGTACCAGTCAAAGATCACGCCGTCAATGCCCGACAGCTTCATCAGCAGGGCCTGGCATTGCAATACATCAGGGTCGTTTGAGTCATACAGCCCGATGAGTGGATAATAGTGAGAGGGAGCCTCGCGTCGCCCGTTTACCATGTGGTCCGGGTTGTAATGGTTCATGGTCCAATGCCACCCCCATTGCGGGCTGTACGGCTTGGCAGTAAACCAGGGCATGTAGTGGGCGAGCAGCAGGGGCTTTGGCGGGGCAGCAGGCTTCGGAGCGGCGGCGGCAGGCAGCAGCGGCATCATGAGTGCTGCCGCTGCTATCCACAGGCTGATTTTAAGTGTTGGCAGCGTCATTGTTTTTCCCTGAGTGAAAAAATCAGCGCCCATTGCGGGCGCTGATGAGTAGATGCTTACTTCGTATTTCTGTTGGTGCCGCAGCTTTAGAATGGGTTGCCGCCGTTGCCGTAGCCTTGCGTGGCATAGGCCTGCTTGACAAACACATTCTTGTACCAGTTGGCGGAGCCGCGATGCAGGGCTTTCACATGGCCGTCGCAGAACAGGAAGTTGGAAACTTCGCTGTGCCGGTAGCGCGGCATAGACGAGCAGCCGCCGTAGCCGGTCGGGCCGCCGGAGGTGACAGACACAGTGGGCAGGTCGCAGTCAGCAGCCGGGCCACCGAGGCCGCGGTGTGCCCCATCTTGATCGACGTCGCGATGCACGCCGTAGCTGGTACCAGGGTTAGGCTGCACGGTGTCTGTCCACCATCCCTCCCAAGTTGTAAACTGAAGCCAAGCGGTTTCACCGGTATCAGAACCCTTTTCCGCCAGCATAAAGGTTTCCGCAGGGGTGTCTAAAACAGCGAGGTTTTCTGTAGGAACCGGCAGCGGGCCGTAGCCCTGCCCTTCCCGGAACAAATCCGCATGGACGCCGTAGTTGTTTTCTTGGCCGGTCACGGGAAACGAGGGGCAGCTCCAAATGCCGCCGGTGCCGTTGTAGCGTCCGTTGAACGCAAACTTGTTGCCATTTTTAATGTACGGCCCTACCATGTCCGACCAGCGCACTTCTTGTCCGGCAGTATCGTTGTAGTGAGACATGGGAAAAGTCTCATCATAATCCTGCTGATACTGCAAAATGCCGAGGCCGAGCTGCCGCTCATTGGAGGCGCAGGTAATCTGCCGCGCTTTTTCGCGGGCTTTGGCGAACACGGGGAAGAGAATTGCGGCTAATATCGCGATAATGGCGATGACTACGAGAAGCTCAATCAGCGTAAATCCACGTCGTTTCATTGCATTGCTTCTTTCTTGTCTAAAAATAGAGAAATCACTTTGTTCTGCCCCAGTGTCTGCCGAGGTCTGAACAATCAGCGATACAACTGTATCTACTTGAATAGCAATATATCACATTGCACTGAGTTTGTCAACAGTACACGACCACTTTTTTGCAAATAAAATTTTGCCACTATCTGCTCCGCAAAGAGGTGGAAGCGCGCGGGATTAAATGGGAGCGCAAACGCACCACTTGTCCCCCTTTATCCTGTGCCAATGCCCGCAGCAGCAGATGCCCCGCTTCTTCCCCCATCGCCTCGACCGGGGGACGAACTGTCGTCAAACCGACCACATACGAGCGCGGGTCGTCGTCAAAACCAACCAAACCGAAGTCCGTACCTGCCTTTTGTCCGTGCTGGGACGCATGGTCAAGCAGCGCGTAGGCCGTGTCGTCGTTGGGGGTGATAATCCCATACGGCCCCCGGCTGCCGGGACACAGCGCATCCCAGCCCTGCGTGAAGGCCGTTTGAGCCAGCGCATGCACGCAGGAGCTGGAAACCAAACGGTCGTAAAACTCCGTCGGGGGGCCGCCTGGGCAAAGGCACAGGGCATGGTTCGCGAGGCCCGCCTGCCGAACCGCGCTTTGCGCCCCTTGAACCCGCTCAGCCAGCCATGGGTCGGCAAACGGAGCCAGAAAAATCAATTGCCGATACCCCTGCCGCAGCAGATGCTGGGCGGCCTGGTAGCCGGCGAAGCGGTTGTCATAGTACACCTGCGCCAGCGGAGGCTGAACCTCGTGCCACGACAGGTAAACCGTGGGAACCATCTCCACATCCACAGACTGGAGCACCTCGCCCGACATATCCACAGCATCGCAAAGTCCCACCACGGCAATGGCATCGGCCCCTTCCGCCCGCAGTGCGGCAATGGCCTGGGGAAGCGGGATCGCGCTGGCGTCGTCCATGCGACGCGGAGACGCTTTCCGGCTTTCGGGGTAACGATCAAAAAAGCGCGTCGTCCCCCCCGCCGCGGAAAAGACATGCTCCAAAGAGCGGATCGCCAGGTGCGCCCACAAGCTGCCGACATCAGGAGAAGACACCCCGGCAATTCGCGCCGTCGCCACGATCCCCAGCGTCGCCGGTATTTGCTCCCCCAAAAAACGGGGCAGCGCATCGCCGGCTGCCCCAAGCCGCTTTCCTGGGCGCGCTCCGGGAACCGTCGTCGTCAAAGCCGCCGCGTCGCTTTCGCACCTTCCTTTGTCGGCATGCGGCGGGAAAGCCTGAGTGACAAAGGTGCCGCGCCGGTCGTAAGTCTCCAAAATGCCGTTTGCGATCAGATTGGCGACCGCCTGCTGGGCGGTGGATAGGGAAACGCCATATTCGCGCGCCAAGTTGTGTCGGTTGGCGAGCATGGTCCCGGCAGGCAGGCGCCCATCCCGCACCCGGCTGCGAATATCCTCTTCCATGCGCCGGTACGCCGGGACATGGGACTTCGGACGTGCTCTTTTTTCAGGGGCCTGGCTTTTGCTGTCCATGAATTGCTTTTCTCGCTGCTCTACCCAAAATATCAATACAGTTGTAGTGATTGAATCAGTATAACAAATCCAGACCGGTATTGTCAACAAATACCCGGCAGGGAAAGTGTCCGGCCCAAAGCGGCCTGACTAGCATCGCCCCCTCAGCGTTTCCACGGCTGATTATAGGCATTCCTACGACGGAAGGATTTGTTCCGTCGTCGGTACACCGTAGGAAAGCCGGGGAAACGCCCACGCAACGCCGATGCGCCCGTGGAAAGAAGCCGCGCCGAAGTGGGCGCGCCTGCGTGATTTGGCTTTGGGAACGCGGGTCACGCGGGCCGGGAGGCGGCGTGTCGCCCGCGTTAGCCGGGCCGCTTGCGCGAGTAAAGATGACTAGTCAGCGCGGCAATAAGGAGCGACATCTTTGGCGCCTGCTGTTTTCCCAATGCTGCCGATAACTGGCGATACCTCTTCTGTGACATTTATACAACCAATGGTGCTAGTTTGCGAGAGTAGCCATCGGCTGTTCGTATTAGGGTTACCACACCTGCTAATGCGAGACAAAGCCGATGACCATCCAAGAGTTTACCACCGAACTGTTCTGTCGAGTTGATGATGCCATGACCGATGTCGCCAAACATACTCAGGCCCTACTCTATCCCAGCGAAACCGTCACGCTGGGCCTGCTGTTCGCCCTCAAGGGCGTCGGCAACCGCGCCTTCTTCCGCTGGGTTGAGGCCAACCTGCGGCCCCTGTTCCCGTGCTTGCCTGAGCGCACCCGCTTGTTTCGCCTGCTGGCAGCGCATCAGGACTGGACGCGCCGCTTCCTGTCGGAGCCTTCTTTGATGGGCATCATAGACACCTATGGGGTAGAACTAATCCACCCCGCAGGCAAGGACGCAGCCACAAGCAGATCGGCAAGAAGGGCAAGTCCAACCACCACTGGATTGAAAATCTGAAGATCGTGGGAGCCAAACTCTGCTTCGTCCTTGACCATCTGGGGCGTGTGGTGGACTGGAGTGTGGACACGGCCAATGTTCACGACAGCATCTTTCACCCGCTTGTCACGAAGTTGCAGGGCCAGATGCTTGTTCTAGCGGATCAAGGTTTCCATGTCAAGACGACCAAAGACAGGCACGATCCCGACAACCTCAAGGTCTGCAAGCGCGGCACTTGGAACAGCCGCATTGCCGCATTCTGGTTGAAACAGTGTTGTCCATGCTGACAGGCACCTGCCGCCTCAAGAAAGTGGGGCATCGGGTCTGGTCAGGGCTGAAGACGCGCTTGGCATTTGCCCTGGCAGCCTTCAACTTATGTACACAGTGGAACGGACTCGTCGCTGATGAAGATGGCTTTGTCCCGCTCACAATGACCCACGTCTGCCTCTAAAACTAGCACCATTAGTTATATAAAACTACCCCTGGAATTGTCAATAACAGGGGCAGAAACAATAACAGGGGCAGAAAAATACAATTGTCACTCTTGCGATAAACGCTTGACTTCTTGCGGGTGTTGTGTTAGACTTGACTAGTCCAAAGCAGGGGAAGCCTAAACTGTATATGCAGCTTAGGCATGATGTCCAATAGGATACACAAATTATGGCACTGAGCACCGGATGTGCCGCCGAACTTGAACGACAGCCGCTTTACCGCCGTATTCAGCAGGAGATGCGGGAGCGGATCGCGCGGGGCGACTGGGCGGCGGGGCAATCGCTGCCGTCGCGGGTGCAGCTCTGCGAGGAGTTTGGCACGACGCGGGTGACGCTTGACAAGGCGGTGCATGAGCTTGTCCGAGAAGGAGTTCTGCGCTCCGCCAAAGGCAGCGGCACGTTTATCGCCGCCGGATCGGGCTGCCCGGCTTTGGGCCGCATTGCGGCGCGCACTTTGCGTTTGGGCGTGACCCTGGGACGGGCCGCCCCGAAAAAGATGCTGGAAAAGCCGGGGGCGGACAACTTTTACTTTGGGCCTTTGTTTGAGGGAATTCGCGATGCGGTGGCCGACAGGCCGGTGGAGATGGTCTACGCCCATCATGACCAGTCCGATTATGCGTCTTTCTACCGCGGAAACTCTCTGGATGGAGTGCTGCTGATTACCCCGCTGCTGGACGAGCTGCCGACCCTGCACGCGCTGGCGGACGCCCAAATCCCTTTTGTGGCTGTCGGGATGTCGTCCCATTCTCCCGCCGACGCCGCGCTGCCTTCTGTTGACGCGGACAACCGGCAGGGCGCGTGTGATGCCGTCCAGCACCTGCTGGAGTTAGGACACCGGCGGATCGCTGTGGTCAACCTGGCGACCTCTCAGGCAAACCATCATGACCGCTTGGAAGGTTATCGCCGCGCCCTCACCGCTGCCGGCGCGCCGGTGAACCTGGGGGATTTGCTGCTTTACCCAATTCACGAGGCGGAGCGTCTGGATGAGCGCATTCAGGCTTGGCTGTCGCAATCGCTGGCGTCTGGGGGGCTGCCTACGGCGGTCTTCGCCGCCGATTATCTGATGGCGATTTCCACGGTGCGCGTCCTGCGGCGGAATGGACTGCGGGTGCCGGAAGACATCTCCGTCGTCGGCTTTGACGATCCGTTTTCCGCCGAGCACCTGACGCCTGCATTGACCACTGTCCGCCAGCCGGTCTACCAGGTTGGCCTGCGCTCCGCCCAGCGCCTGCTCGACTCGCTCCGCAAGGGGGAGCAGCCGCGCGGGGCAGAAGTCCTGCCGACCCAGCTGATCATCCGCGACTCGGCCCAATCACTGAATCATCACTCATCTCTAGAAAAGGAAAGTATCGTACTATGACACACCCACTCTCCACGCATCGGAACAGCAGTCGTTCCGGCTTCACGCTCATTGAACTGCTCGTAGTCATCGCGATTATCGCGATCCTGGCGGCAATTCTCTTCCCTGTCTTTGCTAAGGCTCGCGAAAAGGCCCGGCAGACCACTTGTCTATCGGATGAAAAACAGATGGGCCTGGGAATGCTGCAATACAATCAAGATAACGACGAAGCTTTTCCGATGAATCAATATGCAGACGCCGCCGGCAATCAACGCGGCTGGGAAGACGCGATTTTTTCCTATATCAAGAACGGCCAGACGGCGGCGGCTGCTGGTGGCGGCTCTATCTCTTACGGTCAGGGCGGCATCTTTTCGTGCCCCTCGTTTCCCCTCAACCAGAGCCACGAATATGGCGTTCACGAGTATATTTGTCCCGCCCAAGCCCCTGCCGGTTCGACTCAACCCGTGACGACGTTGGGAGCCATTGACGCCCCGGCAGACAAAGTGCTGATTGTTGAAAAAGGAGCCGCAGGATCTATCAACGGCGGGGCGGGTGGCCCCAGTCAGCCCTTCTTCTACTGCCGGGAATATTGGTGGGTAGATTACATCGGCGGGGACCCCCCGACGAACCCTAACCCTCAGCACACGGACCTTGCAATGGATTTCGACGCGAGCGCCGGGTCAGACGCGACATATCCTTCACCGACGACCATGCCACGCTACCGGCACAGCGGTGTCTGCAACGTGCTCTTCGTGGATGGACATGTCAAAGGCATTGTGAAAGGCAGGTTGGATTGGTATAAGAACATTTACATCAAGAGCTTGCCCTTTCCCTCGGGTGAACCCTACTAAGGTTTTGCTTTATACCGGGTGCAGGTGTGCGATGCCACCCGCGCCCGGCATGTTCATTAGTTACACATCAACAAAAAGAAAGCGCCTTGACCCATGAAATGCTGTACGAAAGCTGTAATCACTTCAGCACTACTCACTTTTGTTCTTATGGCCTGCGCCAGCTGCGGAGCGAAAGATACGAGCGCGCCACCTCTTTCCTCCGCCCAGTCGGAGCAGCAGACTCAATCCACAATCCAGAACAATCCGCATATCCCGCCGGATCAAAAGGCAGCCGCCCTCCAGGCTTCCCAGCGTCCCGCCGCATCAACAAACACAAGCCCCATACATTAAGCGCGAGTTCCACACATTGAAAGCCATATCAAGCCTTATCTTTCACGCGGTCGGACTAGGCTTCTGCGCTTCTGCGCTTGCGCAGTCGCCCTCTGCCCCCGCAGCGCGCACCATCACTGTTGATGCCGCCGCCAACCGGCACCCAATCAGCCCATTGATTTATGGCGTCGCGTTCGCAAGCCCCGCGCAGCTCCAGGCTCTCAACAGCCCGCTCAACCGCAGCGGCGGCAACGCGGAGACGCGCTACAACTGGCGGCTTAACGCCTCAAACCACGCCAACGACTGGTACTTTGAGAGCATCGCCGACCAAAGCGCCGTTCCCGGCGGCAGCGTAGACGACTTCATCCAGGGCGCCAAGTCCGCCGGGGCGCAGGCGATGGTGACAATCCCCACCATTGGCTGGGTTGGCAAAGTCGGCCCAAGCCGGGAAATGCTTCCCTCATTTTCTGTCGCCAAGTACGGCCCGCAGGCAAAGGCCGACCCGGACCATGCCGATGCCGGGAACGGTGTCAGGCTGGACGGCAAGACGAACATTGTCGGCAACGACCCGAATGACGCCCATGTACCGTCCACGCCCGCATTCCAGAAGCCCTGGGTGCAGCACATGGTGGCGAAGTGGGGAACGACTGCCAAAGGCGGCGTCCGCTATTACCTGATGGACAACGAGCCGAGCCTGTGGAACAGCACCCACCGGGACGTTCACCCGCAGGGCCAGACGATGGACGAAGAACTGAAGGACGTGCTGACCTACGGGGCTGCGGTGAAATCCGTAGACCCCGGCGCACAGATTGTCGCTCCCGAAGAATGGGGCTGGCCCGGCTACTTTTACAGCGGCGCAGACCAGCAGTATCGCGGCTCCCACAACTACCAGGGTTCGCCGGACAAAGACGCCCACGGCGGCATGGACTTTGTTCCCTGGCTGCTCGACCGGATGCACAAGCATGAGTTGGCGACCGGCAAGCGAGGGCTGGATGTCTGCACCGTCCACATCTACCCACAGGGCGGCGATGGCGGCGATGATGTTTCGCCTAAAATCCAAGCCTTGCGCAATCGGTCTACTCGCTCCCTTTGGGATGCGGGCTACAAGGACGAAAGCTGGATCAACGACACCATCATGCTGATCCCGCGCCTGAAGACCTGGGTGAAAGCCTACTACCCCGGCACAAAGACAGGCATTACCGAGTATAATTGGGGGGCGGAAAAGCACATCAACGGCGCAACGGCGCAGGCCGATATTTACGGCATCTTCGGGCGTGAGGGCCTGGACATCGCGACCCATTGGACCACGCCGGGCATGAGTACGCCGACATTCAAGGCAATGCAGATGTACCGCAACTACGATGGGCGCAAATCCTGCTTTGGCGATGTCAGCGTATCCGACAGTGCGCCCAATCCCGATGCCCTATCTTCATTCGCCGCCGTCCGCCGCTCTGACGGCGCATTGACCGTGATGGTGATTGATAAAAACGCGGACGGCGGGGGACCGGTGACATTGGCGCTGTCCCACTTCCGGGCGGCGGCCCGCGCCCAGGCCTGGCAGCTGACAAGCGCCAATGCCCTGACCCGCCTGCCGGATGTGCCTGTCGCCGCCCAGCGCCTTCAGACCGATGTGCCCGCGCAAAGCATTACCCTGTTCGTGGTGCCTGCCGCACGCTAGGAAGGAGGCATGAAAGTTTGATGCACATTTCGTTATTGCTGATCTTAGCCGCCCTGCTCTGCACGCCGCTGCTGGCTGCGCCGCCGCCGCTGCACGTTGCAGGAACGCACCTGAAAAACGACAAAGGCCGGATTGTGCGGCTGCAAGGCGTCAATATCCCAAGCCTGGAATGGAGCAGCACGGGCGAGAATGTGCTGAAATCAGTCGCCGTCGCCGCAGGCGGGTGGCACGCCAATATCATCCGCCTGCCGCTCAGCCAGGATCGCTGGTTCGGCAAGGCCGAGGGCCCAAGTGACGGCGGCGCCCAGTACCGCTCCCTTGTTGATACAATCGTCCAGTCTTTGTCCGGGAGGAACAAGTATGTCCTGCTCGACCTGCACTGGTCGGACGCGAACCAATGGGGCTGGCATATCGGCCAGCACAGCCTTCCCGACGACAACAGTGCCTTGTTCTGGAAGGATGCGGCGGCCCGCTATGCCAACAACCCCGCCGTGCTGTTTGACCTCTACAACGAGCCGCGCGACGTGACATGGAACGTCTGGCAGCACGGCGGCGACGTGGTGGAGCACGCGACCGACAACGCCCGGCAGACTACTCTGACCTACCATTCGCCGGGAATGCAGGGGCTTCTGGACACGATCCGCGCTGCAGGCGCGAGGAACATTATCGTAGCCGGTGGGCTGGACTGGGCCTATGATCTGAGCGGCCTCTTGGACGGCCATGCTCTGCGCGACCCATCCGGGCACGGTGTCATGTATGCCACCCACATCTACCCCTGGAAGAAAGACTGGGATCAGCACATCACGCCCGCCGCCGCAAAGTACGCCGTCTTCGTCGGCGAGGTCGGTTGCCAGCCGGCAAAGCCGGACGCCCCGGCGTGGGAGCAAGTTGATCCCACCACGTGGGCACCGCAGGTGCTCGCCTACATCAACGGCCATCAGTTCAGCTGGACCGCCTGGAGCTTCCATCCAAGTGCCCGCCCAAGTGTAATCGCCGACTGGAACTACACGCCGACCCCTTACTGGGGCGCGTTTGTCAAAGCCTCTCTCGCCCTCAGCGCAGCGCCTCCCAAACAGAAAATCTCTCAAGCCCCGCGCCGGCAGCGCTGATGCTGCCGCCGTCCACGCCGCCCACCGCGCAAGATGAGGCCAGTTCCTGCTCCGGGACTTTTCCCACGCCCCCCAAGGCTGCACGGACATCCAAAGCGCCGTGCGCATCGGCGCCACAGCACGCATTACCCTTTCCGCCGACAGGCCAAGCAGCATGCAAGGCGGGGGAGGGACGCCTTAAACGATGCCTCACCCGCATTGTTAAGGCATCAGCCAGGGCAGGACGCCTGCGCGCTTGTCCTGTTTGATTGACAAGCCAAACGGCCCTGTGGTACACTCTCCCTCAGCAAAATGCCCCCTTTTGTGCGCCGCGAGACCCGTGCGCACGGGGTGGGCTTTCCCTCGCGCCGCGCTTTTCCCCTCAAGAAATCGCCCCGCGTTTTCGACAGAAGCTTGAAACAGGAGTAGCCACAATATCATGCAGGTGACCAAAGAGCCGCTGGAGTCGTGTCAGGTCGCGCTCACCATTGAAGTTGAAACGGATAAAGTCGCCGGAGCCGTCGACAAAGCCTACCGCGAGTATTCCAAGTATGTCGCCGTGCCGGGCTTCCGCAAAGGCAAAGCCCCGATGAGCTATGTCCGCCAGCGCGTGCCCGAAGCGGATGTGCGGCAGCGGACCGCGGAGCTTTTGGTGGAGCCTGCGTATGTGGAAGCGCTGGAGCAGGAGCAGATTACGCCGTATGCCCCGCCCAAATTGGAGCTTTTGCAGCTGGAATTTGCCGACAAGCCGTTTATCTTCAAGGCGGTCGTGCCCCTGGCCCCGCAGGTGGAGCTGGGGCAGTACACGGGCCTGACCGTGGAGCACAAGCAATACGAACTGGCCGATGAAGACGTGGACAAGCAGATCGAGCGCATGCGCGAGCGGGCCGCCGATTACCCGCAGGTGGAGCGTCCCGTCGCCCAGGGCGATTTGGTCGTGGCCGATGTCGGGGCGGTCGTGGACGCGCGTCCCGAAGCCGCCGCCCCGCGTGGCACCATGATCGAAATCGGGGCGGACAACATTCCCGGCTTTGATGAGCAGATTGTCGGCCTGTCGTCGGGTGATACCAAGACGTTTACCCTCACGTATCCCAGCGATTACCCCGACGATGTGCTGGCGGGCGAAACAGCCGACTTCACCGTGTTGGTCAAAGAAGTACGCGCCAAAGAAGTGCCGGCTTTGGATGACGAGCTTGCCAAAAAACTCACCAACGGCAAAACCGAGACCCTGGCTGCCCTCAAAGACACGCTGCGCACGGACATGGGCAAAGAATTGTCAAACTCCGCCGACCGCGAGTCGGAAGCCGCCCTCATCGACCAAATCGTGACAGGCTCCAAGATCGAGTTTCCGCCAGTGCTGGTCGAATCCGAAGTGGACAACGACGCCCGCCAATTGCAGGCGCAGATTGAAAAGCAAAACGCGACCTTTGCCGACTACTTGCAGCAAACCGGGCAAACGCAGGAACAGGTGCTTGCCAATATGCAGGCCGCCGCCGACAAGCGTATCCGCATCGGATTGGTGCTGGGCGAAATCGCCGAAAAAGAAAACCTCGCCATTGATGACGCCGATGTGGAACAAGCAATTGGGGAACAGGCCGAGCAGCGCGGCACAAGCCCGGCGGCTATGCGCGCCCTTTTGGAAACCAACGACGGCATGACCAACCTGCACAACCGGGCGCAGACAAAAAAAGTCCTGGACTTTTTACGGGCATCCGCCATAATGGAACCAAAGGTGGTGCAGGCCGGAGCCGAAATCGTGGATACAGACGACGAAGACGAAGCGGACGATGAAGCGATGGAACAGTTGTTGGAAGCCTAAGCGCCGGAGGCAGAGACTTCTGCCCCGTGAAACGGGTCTTTATCAGTGACGAAATACCAGCAAAGGCAAACCCCATGACAATTGACAAAAATATAGCCGACATGAGCGACATGCTCGGCCTGGCCCCCAGCCAGTCGCTGGCCTGCCTGCACTCCTTGCAAAACACGTGGATTCCCACGGTCGTGGAACAAAGCCCGCGCGGCGAGCGGGCGTATGACCTGTGGTCACGCCTGATGAAAGACCGCATTGTCTTTATCGGCGACCAGATCCACGACCAGATGGCGAACATTATTGTCGCCCAGTTTCTCTTTTTGGAAAAAGAAGACCCGGACAAAGACATCGAAGTGTATATCAACTCGCCCGGCGGGTCGGTCATGGCGGGATTAGCGATTTATGACACCATGCGCCATATCAAACCCGATGTCGCGACGACCTGTGTCGGCATGGCCGCCTCTATGGGCGCGGTGCTGCTGTCGGGCGGCAACAAGGGCAAGCGGGCATCCCTGCCCAATTCGCGCATTATGATCCACCAGGGCAGCGGGTCGTACCAGGGCACGCCCAAAGACATGGAGATTTCCATGCGCCTGCATATGTCGTTTGTCGAGAGATTAACAACCATAATTGCCGAAAACTGCGGACGTGAGTTCAGCCAGGTGTCCAAAGACATGGATAGGGACTTCTGGATGACACCGCAGGAAGGTGTCGAGTACGGCATCATCGATGAAGTGCTGGCGCGTTAAGCTTCGGCAGAATACACCCCCGCGCTTCTTCGCAAGGAAGCGCGGGCAAAGAAGGACACGGATGGCAAGAATTGGGACAGAACGCAACGACAGCCGGTGCCTCTTGTGCGGCAAAAGCCGGGAACAGGTCAAAAAGCTGATTTTGGGCGTCCATGGGGGCGTCTGCCTGGAATGCGTCGACTTGTGCAACGAGATCATGCGCGGCGACCAGGCGACCCAGACCGCCGATGAAGTGAATGTGGTCGGGTCTGTCCCCAAGCCCAAAGAGATTTATCGCATTTTGTCCCAGTACGTGGTCGGGCAGGAGCAGGCCAAGCGCACGCTATCCGTTGCCGTGTACAACCATTTCAAGCGCATCAACGGGCAGCCGGGCGAAGTGGAGCTGCAAAAAAGCAACATTCTGCTGCTCGGCCCGACCGGCAGCGGCAAGACATTATTAGCCCAGACACTCGCTAAAATCCTCAATGTCCCATTCGCCATCGCCGACGCCACATCTCTCACCGAAGCCGGGTATGTGGGCGAAGACGTGGAGAATATCCTGCTGAAATTGATGCAGGCCGCCGACAATGGCGGCAACATCCAAGATGTCGTCAAGAACGCCCAGCGCGGCATCATCTACATCGACGAAATCGACAAGATTACGCGCAAGTCCGAAAGCCCCAGCATCACACGCGATGTCAGCGGCGAAGGCGTCCAGCAGGCTCTGCTCAAGATTTTGGAAGGGACAGTCGCCAATGTCCCCCCGCAAGGCGGGCGCAAACACCCGCAGCAAGAGTATGTGCAATTAGACACCACGAATATCTTGTTTATCTGCGGCGGCGCATTTGAAGGCATAGAAGAAAGCATCGAGCGCCGGATGAACACCAAGTCGTTGGGCTTCCGGGCGCAAAACCTGAGCCGCAAAGAGCGTCAGGCGGGAGACATGCTCGCCCACGTTTTGCCTGAAGACCTCCTCAAGTACGGCCTGATCCCTGAGTTTATCGGACGCCTGCCCGTCGTGACAACATTACGCGCCCTGGACCACGAAGCCCTGGTGCAGATCCTCACCGAGCCGAAGAACGCCTTGGTCAAACAATACGCTAAGTTTTTTGAGTACGATGGGGTAGACTTGCACTTCACCGATGGCGCTTTGCACGCTATCGCCGAAGAAGCCATCAAGCGCTCGACCGGCGCGCGCGCTTTGCGCTCCATTATTGAAGAAGTCATGCGCGACATCATGTACGAGGTGCCCTCGCAGCGTGACATCAACAAAGTGACCATTACCGAACAAACAGTGCAGGAACAGACCGCCCCGGTTGTGATGACAACGCCTCTGCGCGCGGCCTCCTAGGACGCAGTGCATCCACTGATCACTTTCTTCTTTCCAGGCCGGGTCGTTCGCGGCCCGGCATTTTGCTTGCCAAAGGATACTCCCCATGCCACGCAGCACCACGTCCCGCCCGAAGAAGGGTGCGGCCACACGCGACCTTCAAACCAAAACGGAACCTTACACCGGCGAGCTGCCCGCCGAGATGCCTCTGCTGCCGATCCGCGACAATGTTCACTTTCCGGGCATGATCTTCCCCCTGTTCGTCGGGCGGGATAAAAGTGTGCGCGCTCTCGACGAAGCCATGACCGGGTCGCAGCACATCCTTTTAGTCGCCCAGAAACAGATGAACACGGAAGACCCGGAACCCGATGAATTGTACGACATCGGCGTCGTGGCCGAAATCATGCAAATACTCAAAGTGCCCGACGGCACGGTGCGGGTCATGCTGGAAGGCGTCGCACGCGCCCGCGTGACCGAGTATGTACAGACCGAGCCGCACTTCCAGGCGCGCATTGACGTGCTGCCCATCACGACCACGCAGGGCGTGGAAGCCGAGGCTGCTATCCGGTCTGCCATGGGGCAATTCGAGCAGATTGTGCAGGCGGGCAAGAATATCCCTCCTGAATCCGTGGTGTCGCTGATGACGTTAGATGAGCCGGGGCGTTTGGCCGACCATATCGCCTGGCACATGGCATCGCTGCGCGTGGAAGTTAAACAAGAGCTATTGGAAACGCCCGACCCCATGGAGCGCCTGCAAAAGCTGGGCGTTTTACTGACCAAAGAGCACGAGATATTAGAAATCCAAAAAAACATCCGCAGCCGTGTCGAGAAGGAAATGGGCGATACGCAGCGCGAGTTTATCCTGCGCGAGCAGATGAAAGCCATCCAGCAGGAGCTGGGCGAGCGGGATGAGCGCGGCGGCGAAATTGAAGAATACCGAGCTAAGATTGTCGAAGCCCAGATGCCCGAAACCGTCATGGAGCGCGCCATGAAGGAGCTGGACCGACTGGAAAAGATGCCAAGTATCGCGCCTGAAGGCTTTATCATTCGCACCTACCTGGACACGATGATTGAGCTGCCCTGGTCAACGCTGTCGGAAGAAACGCTGGACGTCAAAGCCGCCGAGGCAATGCTGGATGAAGACCATTATGGCCTACCCAAAGTCAAAGAGCGCATTCTGGAGTTTTTAGCCGTGCGCCAATTAGCAGGCACGCTCAAAGGCCCGATCTTGTGCTTTTTCGGCCCGCCCGGCGTGGGCAAGACCAGTTTGGGTAAGTCCATCGCGCGGGCGTTGGGGCGCAAGTTTGTGCGCATCTCACTGGGCGGCGTGCGCGATGAAGCCGAGATACGCGGCCACCGACGCACCTATGTGGGCGCGCTGCCGGGGCGCATTTTGCAGGGGCTGAAACAAGCCGGAACACGCAATCCGGTCTTTATGCTGGACGAAATTGACAAGATGGGGGCCGATTTTCGCGGCGACCCATCGTCGGCCCTCTTGGAAGCCTTGGACCCCGAACAGAACTCGGAGTTCTCGGATCACTACCTGGAAGCCCCGTTTGATTTGACCGATGTCATGTTTATCACGACGGCGAACCTGATGGACCCTATCCCCCCGGCCCTGCGCGACCGTATGGAAGTGATCTCGTTTTCGGGCTACATTGAAGACGAGAAAGTGCAGATTGCCGAGAAGTTTCTGCTGCCCAAACAAATCAAGGAGAACGGCTTGCCCGAAGGACAGGTGATGATCTCGGAGCCCATGATCCGGCAGATTATCCGCGAGCACACGCGCGAAGCCGGGGTGCGCGGCTTTGAGCGGCAGCTAGGGACAATCTGCCGCAAAGTCGCCCGCCGCGTGGCGGAAGGCGACACGGCTCCGGTCACCGTGGGCAAGGAAGAGCTGCACACGTTTTTGGGGCCGCGCGCGTTCCATTATGGCGTGATGGAAGAAGACGATGAAGTCGGCACGGCCACGGGCCTGGTTTACACGGAAAGCGGGGGTGATGTCATCTCCATTGAAGTATCACCGCTGCGCTCCAAAGACGGGCGCTTGACCCTCACCGGGCAGCTCGGCGACGTGATGAAGGAGTCCGCGCAGGCCGCCATGTCGTGCGTGCGGGCGCGGGCGCAGGCATTAGGCATTGATGAAGACCGATTGGAGCATCTGGATATTCATGTCCATGTCCCGGCGGGCGCGGTGCCCAAAGACGGCCCGTCGGCGGGCATCACATTGGCAACGGCTTTGGCATCGGCATTGACCGGGCGGGCCGTGCGCAAGGATGTCGCCATGACCGGCGAGATTACCCTGCGCGGGCGCGTGCTGCCGATTGGCGGCCTGAAGGAAAAAGTCCTGGCGGCGCATCGGGCCGGCATCCGCACCATCATCATGCCACGGGAGAACAGCAAGGATTTGGAGGATTTGCCCGCCAATGTCCGTGCCGAGATGACCTTTGAGCAAGTCGCCCATGTGGACGAAGTGCTGAAATTGGCCCTGCTGGATAAAGCGTAACTGCCATGCTGCTCAAGCGGCGCATCCAAATATCCCTGGTGCTGCTGTGTGTTGCGGCTGCCGTGTTCGGCATCTCGCGATGGCAAATCAACCTGGGGGTATGGGGCGCGGCTTGGAACGGCAATCTGCCCGACCTGCGGCGCAGGCTGGATCAGGGCGGTAATCCTGACTCATCTTGGCAGGGTGTGACGGCTCTTGGCGGGGCAATCTGGCACAAGCATCGTCCTGAGGCAGTGCTGTTGCTGCAAAGGGGGGCTGACCCGGACAGTGGCGTGTTTGATGCGGTTCGGCGCGGCGATCCGGCACTTGTGAACTTGATGTTCGCGCATGGCTTGGACGCACAGGGCAAGGAAACAAAGCGCGCCTTGAGTTTTGCAATCCTTGATGGCAGGGTAGATATGGTCGCTGTGCTGCTAAAGCATGGAGTTAATCCCAACGCGCGTAATGCGGACGGCAATATAACCTTTTGGCAGGATGCACACACCCCGGAGGCATTACAGCAGCACGATTCGCCGCACATCCTGGCTTTGCTGCGCGCGGCGGGGGCGAAGTAGAGGCTGTGGCAGCGTATGTTGATGAGAAGGCGCGGGTGATAAGCCCGCGCCTTTTTTGTGTCCCATAGACGTGGGAGAGATGGCCCCCCGGCCCCCAATTCTGGGGGAGCAGGAAAAAAATAGGAACAGCAAGGAGCCTGCATAGCCTCCTCTTATCCCCCCAGAATTGGGGGTTTCTGTACCACTACAACGAGACGGACAGAGTGGACCGAAACTCAGCGACAGACGATGCGACTGGCTTCGCTCTGTGGATAGGTCTAACTCTTCAGAACCTCTCCATGACTGCCGGGGATGACCTGGTTGTTCGCCAAGCGACGGCGAAGGGCCGGGCTGATGCGAACACGCCGGACTTTTTTGACGTAGGCAAATGTCTCGCCAAAGGATCATTGGAGCACACGCTCCCCCTCTTCCGATCGCTGGATGTCGCCCTACCCACTGGGGGTGACGGGGGTTCCGGCGGAATCATCCTGGTGGACCAGGCCCAGGTGCCTGTTAAGAAGCACTTTTTTGCCGCCTATGAGTTCACCGTGGAGTGGCAGGACAAAACAAAGGGGCCAATCCACTTTATATTACGCAGTGCCACCAGTCCAAACAACGATCTTTATACGCTCACGAGTTCTCCTCCTGCTGGCGTCCCTGCGGGGGATGGGCTGATTGGGAACGCCCGAGGAACCTGGCCCTACTCCAAAGTTCAAGTTGATCTGCAGGAACCTTATATCGTGAATGGTAGTGGTCATCAATCACCCAGCTTAATCCAGCTCGCCTATCGAAGCGACTCTAAGCCGTATATGATCTCGAAGGATTTCGAATGCTTCACATCTGCCAATGCCATTCCCAATCCTCCCAGCGACATTAAGGCGAATAAAGGCATATTCGGCGTTGATTATGATGCTGTCAGAATTGTCGCCTCGAACCCGCTGAGTGTGGACAAAACCGTACATGTCCGTGTGGGAACTGATCGGCCGGGTCGAGTTAGTTCTCCTGTTTCAGCCTTAGTAGGAGCCGTGGACTTTGGGTTTGGAGTGCGTGGGTGTCCCAACGACGATCAGAAATTCATGTTCTCACCTGATCAGAGCGTCATCCCGGCCTACGAAAATGACCCTGTGCCCATGACGGCACTAGATATACCGGTGAAAGCTGGCACGACTGCATCGGGGAGTTTCCGGTTCCAGGTTGGGGACGCGAGTAGCACCCCCTGGTACGTCATTCTTTACGACGATTGAACGCCTACAGGGCAATGGTTCCGAAGGCCCGACGCTTATGCTTTGGGTGTCCACAGAAAAACCCGCGCCTGGTGCCCGACGTAGGCGTTCCCCACGATCTGGCCGCGGCGGTTGATGCCCAGCGCCCGCCAGAGCGTCCACCCGTTCGGCTTCCCCGGCAGACAGTCCAGGTCGCGGGCGCGCCCATGTTCCCACAGGACCGCATGACTGATGATGTTTCCCGACTCCCAATGGAATGACTCACCCACGATCTGCCCGGCGTCGTTGATGGCGAACGCTGTGCTCTCCGTATCGCCCGGCAGCACGCCAAGGTCCGTCACCTTGCTCCCGGAGAACAGCGCCGCGTGCTTCTCTCCGCTCGCCGTGTAGGCCGCCCCGACGACTTGGCCCCGGCCGTTGATCGCCCTCGCCACGCCGCCGCGCGCCGGATTTCCCAACTGGGCCATCCTGCCGTCTTGCCAGAGGAACGGGTGGGACACGCCATCCAGTGTATCCGCCATGCCCACCACCTGCGTACGTGCGCTGATTGCGTAGGCGGTGCTGATGTAGCCGCCCAGCGTGCCCAGGTCGGTTTCTCGACCGTTTAGCGTTTTCGGATCCGTCGCCGTATCGGCCTGCCAGAGACAAGCGCGGCTATGCCACACGCCGACAATGCTCCCAGCGACGTTCATTCCGTTGAAGTACTCACCGTTAAGGCCACTGAGGTCACTAGTGTGTCCGTTGTCCCAAAGAGAAAATGCTTCAAAGGTGCGCTCGAAGACAATCTGGCCAGTGCTGTTCAGGCAGAGCGGACTCGGTACGCCGAGGGCGCGGACGCTCCCTGCCTGCCACAAGAAGCCATACTGCGGCAGGTCGTTGTCACCCAATCTTTGCCCGTTGGAGTCATGGTCCTGCCCGGTTTGCCGGACTCTTGCAGAGCAGAGCACCTGTCCTTGGTCGTTGATGCCGACCGCCGCCGTCACAAGGTTCCCGGGGCTGCCGAGGCCGCCCACGTCGCTAAAAATATAGCTGGCGGCCTGCCTCTGCGGTCGGGGGTTCAGTCCCCAGCGCACGGTGGGTGCCGCAAGAACGCGGTTCACAATGAAGAGGGCCTCGAATAGCATGAGGATGACGAGCAGCCTATGTCTCTGCATTCCAGTCCGCCTCCTGATGGTGCCCTTCTTTTTTTCTTGAACCATTTGTTGCCTCTCTCGACAGCAATTCATGTCTCGACAGTAATTCATGCTCGCTTGCCTCCTGAGTCAGTTCCGAGTAGGTGTCAACAGGAAAGAGACGGCGCGGCCGTGGAAGGTGCCATCCCCGACAATCTGCCCCTGGTCATTGAGAGCGATCGCCTTTGTCAGCACCCAGCCCGCGCCGGCCGGGATGAGGTCGTTCAGGTCCCGCATCCTTCCGGCTTGGTAGAGGAACGCACGGCTGCCACTCTGACCCACGATCTGTCCTCGGCTGTTGATAGCTGCCGCGCCGCTGTAAGTCTGCCCCGGCAAAGTTCCTAGATCTTGCACCCGGCCGTTGTGCCAGAGGCAGGCATGTTCCTCAAATCTGCCCGTAGAATTCTCTTTAGTGTCAGACAATCCGACGATCCATCCCGCGTCGTTGATGTCGTAGGCTGCGCTCATCCTGCCCCCTAGAGTTCCGAGGTCACGCCCCTGCAATCGCTTGTGGCCCCCCGCGCCACGTCCCCTGCCCAGGATTTGCCAGCAGAAGGCGTGTCCGCTGGATGTTTCGCTCCTGTCCTGCCCAACGATTAGTCCTCTGTTGTTCAAAGCGTTCACCATTGATGACCCGCTTGGGTAGGGCTGACCCAGTTCCTGCTGCCGGCCATGATCCCACAGAATCACGTTCCCTCCAGGGAAGGCAAGCGAATCGCTACTGCCATTGTCGATGGTGACGAGTACCACCTGCCCCCGATCATTGAGAAGCCGCTCGCCCTGTCCCGGAAAGGTCAGGGACTGATCGCGGCGTGGCGTGTCGAGGCGCTGGAAGTGTCCGCTCTGCCATAAATATGGAAAATATGAGGCATCCAACGTCGCATTCGGGGGTGCCTGCTCAGACACACCATAGATTTGAATGTCGCCGATGACCTGTCCGGCATTATTGAGGAAGACGCCGTCTATGCCGACACCATCTGCGCTCTCGAAACCGGAGAATGGGCCGATCTGGCTTCTGTGGCCGCCCTGCCAAAGATATGTCTGCCGGGTAAAAGAGTCAGGTCCTGGATCATATTCCAAACCGTTACCAGCTGGGCTTTTAATGGTCTGCCTGTTTAGCAGCACCTGCCCGCGATTGTTGATGGCTGCCGCTGTAAATGGCCCGAGGTTGGTGACGTGGTATCTAAGATGGGTACCGGCAGGGTGGAGAGGAGACGGCTGCGCGCCCACTACCGGGTATTGCTGCGCGAGCAGCAATAGACTTACCACAAGCCCCATGGCCAGCGGAGCGCAGGGGCCGATGGTCCTCACAATAGATATCATTGGTGTCTTCATTCGTTCCTCCTATGCTTGTGTCTCTCCCTGCTTACGTCTCTCCCATGCTTGCAGTGTTATGATGGGCAATGATCAGGACGTAAAACCCTGAACCGTGTTAAGGCCGTTGCCAAATCGAGATTTGAAATAGTTGTACCTGATATTAATCCCGTGTGTGGTGTCATGAAAGGGGGGTTAGGGGGCCATCTTTTCTCGCCTACGCCCGCCGCAGCACGTGACCACTGAGAACGTCCGTCTGTACCCCACCTTCTTGGGCCAAGCGCCCGTTGACAATCACATGGGCGATGCCTGACGGAAAGCGGTGCGGGTCGTCAAACGTCGCGTCGTCATGCACAGTGGCGGGGTTGAAGACCGTGATGTCGGCTTTCTTGCCCACGGCCAAAGTGCCTCGGTCTGTCAGGCCCAGGCGACGGGCGGGCAGGCCCGTCATGCGGCGCACGGCCTCAGATAAAGAAATCACTTCGCGGTCTCGCACGTAGCGGGACAGGACGCGCGGGAACGTGCCGTACGAGCGCGGGTGGGTTTTGTCCTCTGCCAAAAGCGAGGCGGGGTCGTTGGCGACGCCGTCAGAGCCGATCATGGTGTGGGGGTCGCGCAGGATTGCCTCCACATCCTCCTCGCTCATGGCGAAGTGAACGGCAGACACGAAGCCCTCTTCATCCGAATACAAGTCCAGGGCGGCTTCGGCAGGCGACTTGCCCTCCTGCGCGCCCAGCTCGGTGAACTTCAAGCCCTGCGTGTCGCGCCGCCCCCTGACGACACCCACTTGCAGCACGTTCCAATCCCAATTTGCCGCGTTGATATGCTCCAAAAGACGGGCGCGCATGTTCCCATCCCGCACACGCGCCAGGGTGTCGGCAAGGGTGCCGTCATTGGCCCAGGCGGGGAATAAAATCACGCTCAAACCGGTCATAAATGCCGTATACGGGTATTGATCGGTGAGCACATCCAGGCCCCGCGCCCGCGCCGCCTGCATGAGGGGCAGCGTGACGGCTACTTTGCCCCAATTCTGCCGCCCTTCGGCCTTGTGATGAGAGAGTTGCAATGCGATCTGGGCGCGCTCGGCCACGGTGATCGCCTCTTGAATGCTTTCCACCAGGGTGTCGCCTTCGTTGCGGATATGGGTCGCATAAAAGCCGCCTGCCTCGCGGGCGACTTGTGCCATGGCCGCCTGCTCGTCGATGTCCGCGTAGCCGCCGGGCAGGTATTCCAATCCCGTGGAAAGGCCGATGGCTCCGTCTTCCATGGCCCGCGCCAGGATCGTCTGCATCTGCCCCAGCTCGCTTGCGGTCGGCGCGCGATGCTCAAAGCCCAGCACGGCCTTGCGGATCGTCCCGTGTCCGGCCAGGGTCATCACATTGCAGCCCAGGCCGCCGTCGTCTACCCGCTTCAAATACCCCGACAGGCGGTTCCAGTCCACGGTCATGCCGCCGCGCTCGGCCCAGCGCCGCTCCTGCGCGAACACGTCGCCTTTATCCATCAGCCCGATGCTCACCCCGCAGTTGCCGACCACTTCCAATGTCACCCCCTGCGCAATGGAGCTGCGCATGGGCCTGTTGAGCAAGAGCGAAAAGTCGGAGTGCGTGTGGATGTCAATGAAGCCGGGGCTGACGGCAAGCCCTGTCACGTCCAATGTTTTGCCCGCCGTTTCCCCCGTCAAATCCCCCACGCCTGTGATGATGTCACCCGTCACCGCCACATCGGCCCGGATTGGCCCGCCGCCCTGCCCGTCATACACCATGCCGCCCGTCAATAGAAGATCAGTCATGCAAAATGGTAGCACATGAATGGGGGGCTGTCAATGGCGGCTTGCCGTGGGTGTGGCTTCGGCGCTGCCAGTGCGTGGTAAGCCATGAGCAACGACGGAACAAATCGTTCCGTCGTTGGTACGGGCTTGGTAAGCCTTCACAAAGACGAAACAACACGCACGGAAGGCCAGGACGTGGGGCTGGCCGTCAGGGCGCAGGCTGCCTGACAGCCGCCTGGCGCGCCTGCCAATCGGCGGCGAGCAGGCCGTACATCTCCAAGTCCTCGAACGTGTCGCCCTTGAGGAAATGCTCACGAAACGTGCCTTCACGCACCATGCCCAGCTTCTGCATGACGCGGCCTGATGCGGAGTTGCGGGTGAAATGTGTCGCGGTGACGCGGTGCAAGCCCAGCGTGCCGAAGCCGAAACCGAGCAGCGCCCCGGCAGCCTCGGTCATATAGCCCCGGTTCCAATAGGGCAGGCCCAGCCAGTAGGCAAGCTTGGCCCGGCGATGGCGCGGCGTGATACCCATGCTGACCGCGCCCGCCAGCGCATTCCCCTCTTGGAGAACAACCGCGTAAACGACATTGACACCCTGCGCGTACTGCGCGGCGTGGGTTGCAATCCACTGCTCCGCCATGCCATCTTCGTAAGGGTGAGGCATGTTGAGCAGGGTGTCGGCGACTTCGGGCGCGCCCGCGAGACGCTGAACGTCGGCGGCATCGGCCAGCGCAAACGGGCGCAGAAGAAGGCGGGGGGTTCGCAGAAGGGGTTGTTCCATAGTGGGGCCAGTATACCGCCTCCGGGACATCGCTCAGGCCGTTCTCCGGCTTCCGCTTAACATAAAGCCTGACCTGGGTAGAAGCGTCCTGGGAGCAGGCCCGGCAGCGTGGTTTCGCCTGTTTTACCGACATTCAAGGAAAGCACTTATATGAAAGCAGTTGTTTGGCACGGCATCGGCGATATTAGATTAGATGACGTGCCCGAACCCGTTATTGAACAGCCCACGGACGCGATTGTGCGGCTGACGGCCAGCGCCATTTGCGGCACGGATTTGCACTTCATCCGGGGGACTGTCTCGCCGATGGTGCCGGGCACGATTTTGGGGCATGAGGGCGTCGGCATCGTGGAGCAGGTCGGCGCGGACGTGCGCAACCTCAATGTCGGTGACCGGGTGGTCATTGGCAGCACGATTGGCTGTGGGACGTGCTCGTACTGCCGTGCAGGCTACTACGCACAGTGCGACAAGGCCAACCCAAATGGGCCGGAAGCGGGCACAGCATTTTTTGGCGGGCCAAAAGACAGCGGCCCGTTTCAAGGCTTGCAGGCGGAAAAGGCACGCATCCCCTACGCCAGCGTCACGTGCGTTAAATTACCCGACGAAGTCACGGACGACCAGGCCATCACCATCTCGGACATCTGGCCCACGGCGTACTTTGGGGCGGATATGGCGAATATCAAGCCGGGGCACACGGTGGCTGTGTTCGGGTGCGGGCCGGTGGGGCAGTTTGTGATTTCAAGCGCCCAAAGCATGGGCGCGGGCCGCGTGTTCGCCATTGACGCCATCCCGTCGCGCCTGGACATGGCGCGCAGGCAAGGGGCGGAAACCATCAACTTCAACCAGGAAGACCCGGTGGAAACGCTCAAGCGGCTGACCGGCGGCGTCGGGCCGGACTGCGTGATTGATGCCGTCGGCGTGGATGCCTACCATGTTACCAGCGGCCCCGCCGCCGAACAAGCCGAGCAGGAAAAAGAAACATTTGCTCAAGAAGTGAAAAAGATCGCCCCCGAACAGCACCCGGATGGGGCAAACTGGATACCGGGCAATGCGCCCTCACAGGTAGCCGAATGGGCCGTCAAGGCGCTGGCAAAGGCGGGTACGCTGTCCATCATCGGCGTGTACCCGCCCACCGACCAGTTTTTCCCCATCGGTGCGGCCATGAACAAAAACTTGACGATTAGAATGGGCAACTGCCATCACCGCAAGTACATCCCCCATTTGATTGATTTGGTCAAGAATGGCACAGTAGACCCAACCAAAGTGCTGACCGAGATTGAAACGATGGGCGAGGCTCTGGACGCCTACAAAGCCTTTGACGAGCGCCGTCCCGGCTGGATCAAAGTAGAACTTGCCCCCGCTGGATAATCCGCAAGCCACACAAAAACGCCCCGGCCTTGTCAAGGCCGGGGCGTTTTTGCGATCAACTCACTACGCGGACGATGCTGCGGGGCGAGGGCGGTGCAGTCTGCCGACGCCTTGCGTCAGCAGCAGGGACGCAAAGGCGGCAGTCACGCCTGTCCAAAAGGGGGCGTGATAGCCGAAGGTGTTCCACAGCAGGCTGCCTGTGATGGGAATGACGACGGCGGCGACGTGGTTCATGGTCTGGCCCATGGCAAGGGACGGCATCATCTCGCCGGGCCGCACCACTTTGTTGAGATACGTCGTGATGCTGACGCCGAACGAGAACAAGACATTGTCAATAATATACAAACCTTTGAGAACAGAAACATCAGTTGTCAGGGCATACCCGGCAAAGGCGAGCGCGATGGCGAAGTAGTAAAAGGTCATCGTGCGCCGCTCCCCCACCCGGTCAATCAGGCGTCCAATCGGCCCGGCAACGGCGAAGGAAACAATGGCGTTTAAGAGCATCAGCGTGGAAATCTGGGCCAGTGGGGTTTTGTAATGCTGCACGAGGGCAAAGATGGCGAATGTAGAAAAGATCTGGCGGCGGCAGCCTTCCAAAAACGACAAGCTGTAATACAAGCCGTATTCGCGGCGAAACAGCAGGCGGGGCCGGTTCAAGGTCGTGCCGCGCGCGGACATGGGCAGCAGCAGCACCCCCCCGGCCAGGATAAACAGGGCGGCGACGACAAAGTAGACAGGATACGGCACATGCCCCGCGAGGGGACGCAGCAGCAGAAACGCCAGCATGGTTCCCGCCGCCCCAATCGCGCCCATGCGCCCCAGATGCCGCCCGCCATCCTCGCCCTGCGACAGGGCAAGCGGAATGCCCGACGACGACGTAAACCATTGGTGCATAAAGACCGACCAAAACACGGTCACGACGACCAGCATAGGAAACGAGTGGACAAAGCCCGTCGCGGCCACGCCGAGGGCGCTCAGCAGCAGGCACACCGCGCCGATGCGCGTTTCCGAGTAGGCCGCCACGGCCCCGGCAATAAAGACGGCGAGCAGGCCGGGCACCTCGCGCAGCGACTCCATTGTTCCCATCTGCACGGGCCGCACCCGCAGCACTTCGGTGATAAAGTTGATAAAAACGCCGCCATAGACAGCAAACCCAAACGCGAACATAAACGTCGCCGCCGAAAGCAAGGCCCAGTCACGGCGCAGCTCGCTGGGCGAATTATCGGAAACCAATCTCATGGCAACAAGTATACCTAGTGGGCTCGCGCGGCTGTCCCGGAAAATAAATTTGTCACTAGGCCAATCTGGCACAGTTTATGCATAAAGAGAGTATGCCCCTGCGCAGGATCTCCTGAGAAACGACGGGGGCCAACGACAGCTTTCCCGGTATGGCAATTGGCACAGCATGGGAAACACGCTCAAGCGCTCAAAGAGAATAAACACAATGCCGTTCCAGTTCAGCGAAAGGAAAGTCTTTTATGGCTTATATTCGTGCCGGCAGGGTCGTCCGCAATGGACGGCAGAATTTTGTTCCCGGAGGCGCGGCCTGTGCCGCCGTCGCGCGTCGGTTCTCCCTGAGCCTTGCGCCGCTCTTTGTTTTGCCCCCGGCTGACACTGCCTCCGGGCCGCCCGCCCCCGCGCTTTCCACCCAAATCACGCAAGGCGAAGCACAGCCACCGGCGGTTCAGCCGGCGGTTTAGCAATACACGTTTCACGTCGCAACAGCGCTCTCCAAAAGCTGTTTCTCGCATGCCTTAGACATCATAATCAGGCGTGCGCCTTTTTATCAGCGTTCCAAGCCAGCCTGGCATGGTTTTTGCAGATAAGCGTTTGTGAGGAATGATGAGTTCAGCGCGCGTGCAAAGCAGCGTCGGGAAACAATCGGCTGTTTTAAGTCGTCACTGCTTTGGAAACAAAGCCGCCACCGGAACGAAAGCAGCAGTGAACGAGGCCGCACCTTTGCCCACTCCGTGTTTGTCAGGAAGTGTTATGACCTACGATGACGGCAACGAAAGAATGTCCAAGGCTTCTTCCCACCCGCAGCCACTAGGCATGGGGGCAACAACGGTGGAAACAGTCGTCCCCCGCGGCATTGTGGACAGCAACCTGCACAACTTGTCGCATGAGTTCGCGCAGACACGTGATTTCGACACGCGCGAATTGTTAATTATGCACCACCAGAAACTAGTGCATTATGTCGCGGCGCGGTTTTTAGGCAGCGGCGAAACACTGGAAGATTTGATCCAGGTCGGCAATATCGGGCTGATCAATGCCATTGACCGGTTTGACCCCAGCCGCGACATCAAGTTTTCTACGTTTGCCATGCCGACCATTGTGGGCGAAATCAAGCGGCATTTCCGTGACAAAACGTGGCATGTCAAAGTGCCGCGCTGGCTGCAGGAGTTATCTCTCAATGCTCGCAAAGCCCAGCAGGCATTATCCGTGCGCCTAGGGCGTTTGCCGACCGTGCGCGAAATCGCATTGGAATTGGGTACGTCGGAAGAAAACACCCTGGAAGCTCTGGAAATCACGCATATCACCAATGCCGTTTCGCTGGATACGCGTCTTGATCCTTATGGCGGCGACAGCGCCACTTTGATGGATATGATCGGGCGCATCGACAGCGCGATGCACGACATTGAAGCTTATACCGACCTGCGTCGCGTGCTGGGGTTTCTGGACATGCGGGAGCGGCAGGTAATCCAACTGCGCTTTTTTGATGAGCTGTCTCAGGCTAAAATCGCGCGCAAGCTCGGCATCTCGCAGATGCATGTTTCGCGGCTTCAGCAGCGTGCTTTGTCCCGATTGCACGAATTGCTGGCAGAGCCGCCGCCGTCCAGCCACCGCACGACCCGCCGTGCAGCCACGGATGAATTGCCGCGCGCGCCGCGCCCGCCTTTCACTCCGCCTGCCTAGTGCGCCCTCGTGCGCATTGGGCCTGTAAGCTTCCCCTTCTTGACTTTCTCCCGGCACTTCCTGTATACTCAATGCCGGGCAGCACGTCTCTGCGGGTCTACCACACTTTTCTGTTTCACTTCCCGGAGACAAAAGCAGCGCTTGCCCCGTATCAAATATTATAGACCTTGCTGATAAGGGGTGCAATCAAAGACGTTATGGCAGTAAAAACCTCCGCTCCAGCCCGTACAACTTCGGCCAATGACGGCTACGCAAAAGCGATTGAAATCAAGCATCTCGTCAAAAAGTACAAAAGCGTCACGGCAGTCAACGACATCAGCCTAGATGTGTACGAAGGCGAGATTTTCGGCTTTCTCGGGCCTAACGGCGCGGGCAAAACGACGACCATCAAGACGCTGCTCGGCTTGATCTTTCCCACATCGGGCGAAACCCTGGTACTAGGCAAGCCTGCCGGGGACATCGACGTCAAAGAAAAGATCTCCTACCTCCCGGAAAGTCCCTATTTTTACGAGCATATGACCGCGCGCGAAGTGGTCGGCTTTTACGGCAGCTTGTTTGGGCTGACCGGCGAAGCCCGCGCAAAGCGCGTGGATTCTCTGCTGGAACTGGTCGGGCTGGAAGATGCGAAAAAGAAGACGCTGCGGGCGTTCTCCAAAGGCATGCTTCAGCGGGTCGGTATTGCGCAAGCGCTGATCAACGACCCCAAGATCTTGTTCTTTGACGAACCGACTTCGGGCCTCGACCCAATTGCTCACCGTGACATTCGCAATTTAATTCTCCATCTTAAGAATGAAGGACGCACGATCTTTTTATCGTCGCACCAATTGTCGGATGTGGAAATGGTGTGCGACCGCGTGTCCATTCTCAACAAAGGTAAGCTGCGCCGCATGGGGCCAGTTGATGAGCTGATCGCGGGCGGCAATGTCGAGATTATTGCCGAGCACTTGCAAGCTTCGGATACGGCATTAGCGCAGCTCAAGGCGATTACCAGCAATATCGAGAATATCGGCAGCAAAGTGCTGATTACAGCCAGCGCGACCACGGAAAGCAAGAACCGCGTGCTGGACTGGGTGCGCGCCAGCAACGGTGATATTCTTTCTGTCACCGAAACACGCCGGACGTTGGAAGATATCTTCTACGAAACCGTGCGTGAAGGAGAACTGGCTCCCACCGAAACGTTTGCGCCGCCCTCGTCAGGTGAGACCCACTAGCCGCCGAAGTTTTCACAGGTAAAAAAAGATCAATGTCAACTATCTGGATGATTGCCCAGGGAACGTTCGGCGAGGCCATCCGCCGCAAAGTCCTGCTGGTATTTTTGTTTGTCGCCCTGGCTATTATGCTGATGGGAGTGGCGTTCGCATCGTTTACGCCCCGGCAGGAAATGGTCATCATTAAAAGCCTGGGCCTGGGCGTGATTGCCCTCGCGGGCGTCTTTATCTCAGTAATCTTGGGCATCAATTTGATTCCTCAAGAAATAGAACGGCGCACGATTTATACTATTCTTTCCAAGCCCGTGCAGCGCTATCAGTTTCTGTGCGGCAAGTTCTTGGGTGGATTGCTGACGGTTCTATCCAACATTGCCTTGATGGGATTGGTATTCATCATCCTTGTTGCCGTGAAAGAGCGCGGGTTTGATGCGGACGTGATGTCTGTCGTCAAAGGCGTGGTGATGATCTTCTTCCAGCTCACTCTTGTCGGTGCGGTCGCTCTTTTCTTTTCTGTCTTCTTATCCCCGTTCGTGAACTTCTTCCTGACGTTCGCCATTTATCTTCTTGGCAGCTTATCTTCCGTCACCGAATCGCTGGCAAGCAATACCGATGGCAAGAAAAACCCTCTTGTCGTCGGCTTGTTTAAGCTGATCCACGTTGTCGTGCCCAATTTTGGCAACTTTAATATCCAGAACCCCATCATTCACCCAGATGTTCACATCGCCAACGAAGGCCGCTACCTGACATATCTTGTCGGCTATGCCCTTGTTTACACCGCCGCTTTGCTGTTGGCGGCTGTTTTGATCTTTGACAAGCGTGAGGTTTGACCATGCTTTCTTCCAACAAGCGCACACCGTTATTGCTGATCGCGCTGCTTCTGTTTATCCCTATCGCTCTTTTGCAGACAAAAATAGACCCGCTGCGCCATCAGTATGAGCCGGGCGACAAAAACACGGGCCGTGCGGTCAGTCAGCTGCCGATTGAGTTTGCCCTCGGCGCGGCAACCGGCTTTCGCGAAGCCGTGGCGGGCCTGCTGTGGGTGCGCACGGATGAGTTCTTCCACAACGGCGATTATGAAGCCATCACGCCGATGATTCGCATCATCACCTGGCTGGACCCCCACCAAATCGATGTGTACGAGACGGGCGCTTGGCACATGGACTACAACTTTACCGACAGCAGCCAGCGCTCCGACCGTCGTTATATCCCGCTGTCCCTTGCCCTAATGAACGAAGGCATCGCCAACAATCCCACTGTTGCCGACATGCGCTCAGACCTGGGCTTTACGCACTACTTCCGCAAGATCGGGGACTTTCCCAAGGCCGCGCAGACATTCGCGGCAGGTCAGCAAATGACGCAAAACATCTGGAACCAGTCTCAGGCGCACCCCAATGACCTTGAGCTGCGGCAGCAGGCGATAGATGGGCGTACATCTGTTATTGGCCTGGGGCATGGGCTCGCGCATGCTTTGGAAGCGCAAGGGCGTATTCCTGAAGCAATAGCGCAGTGGCAATACTGCGTGGCGACCCATCAGGACAACGTGGCGCGCGGCATCGGCAAGCAGTTCAACGAAGAGGGTACGCTGCAAAACGCACAAAAGCAGCTGTCTGAAATGCAGCAGCGCGTGAAATGGCGGGCGCGGGACACGAAAAACCCTATTGATGCCGGATTTACCGCTCAGGTGGAACGAGTCGCACCCAAAGTCTTTGTCGTGCGCGGGACGATGAACATTATCGGCAGCACAAACTTTAAGCTGGAAACTGGGCAGGCGACCTGGGGGCCGGTGGACGGCTGCCGCGTCGAAGTGCGCGTACAGGACCTGGGCTACAAAAAGCCGGAAATCAATTCGTTCTCGCTGTCTTCGCTCAATCTTAATCCCAACATCACCATCATGCAGGACGCAGTTTCTGTGCGCGGCGGCAAGTTTGAGCGCAAGATTGACATGAGTCAAGACCCCGCCATGTACTCGTTTACAGCGCCGAAATATGAAGTGACATTCTGGTTCAACCCCGCAAACCCCAACGACTGTCCGCCCAATGCCCAGGATCGTATCGGCTGGCTCGGCCAGGGCATGACCGATACGCATTATCTGGACACATCGGGTATTATTCCCGGTGATACCAGCGTGCCGGTTCCCGGGCTGCGTATCCTCAAGAAGACCATTATTATGACTAGGGCCGACTTTCTGGGCCAGGGAAACAAAATCTTTAATTAAGAGTGGCTGCCCTTGACGCATGCGTTTGCGAGCGAAAGGGCGGCAACAGTTTGATCGTGCTAGGTGGGGCGCTTCCGGTGCCCTGCACTCCAAATCCGGATTTGGGAGACTGAATCCCTGCTTTCGGGACGCTGCTTGACGGTTTTGGCGCATGTGCGCGGCGTTGATGGACAAACCCGGCGCAACGGACGGACACTGAACCTCGTCAGGGTGGGAACGCAGCAGCGATAAAGTGCGTCGCCCGTGTGTTGTCCGGTGCTTTGACCGGAGCTTGCCGCACTGCGTAACACGTCAAGCGACGATTTCAACAGCAGGTGCACGATCAAAATAACAGCAATGACCCTTTTGCAAGATCAAAATAACAGCAATGCCCTTTCTGCACTTGTGGCAGGAAGGGCCTTTTTTTTGATAATCCGCTGCGGGTGCTGCTTTTTGCGTTGAAGGCGACTGCTCAGAAAGACGCATGCCCAAAGAAGAAACAGCAAACAAATACAGCCACCACGACAACGGCAAACGCGGTTAGAAACGGGCGGCGTACCCTATCTTCTTATGCCTTTAGGTTTACTTGTGCTGGTCTTTGGCTTCGTGCTTTTGGGCTTCTTCAGGATTAACGCGGCTTTGCCTGTTGTGATAAGCGCTTTAATTGGGATGTATACCACAGAACGGCTCTGGTAATTTCTTACCAGAGCCGTTTCTTGCGGTAAGGGGATCGTCTGCCTCGCTGTCTAGCGGCCAGCATCGCGTGCCTACATCGGCGGCACAAGGCCGTTTTTGCCTACCAGGATGCGGTTGGTCTTGTACGACCCGTCCGGCAGGCGCACCCCAGCGACAAACACGTGCGCGCCGGGTTTAAGCTGCGCGGGCTGCCCCGGCCCAAACGTCACAAGAGGGATGTTCGGCGGCAGGGTCAAGGTTTGCGATCCCATTGTCTTGCCGGTTTTGTAGTGCAGGGTCAGTGTTGTGCCGCCCGCGCCCTGGCTGACCGTCCCATTGGTCATGCGCGAATGGGCCGCCGTACCGCTGGTCATGCGGGATGCCGACACTGTCCCATTGGTCATGCGCGAATGCATGGCCGTGCCGTTCGTCATCCTGCTGGTGCTGCCGCCCGCCAGATCCCACGCGTAGCTGCCTTCGCCAGTTCCGCGCCCGCTTTCCGGGAACACGACCACTTCCCTCGCGCGCTGCGCGCCGCCCTGTCCGGGAACAGACGCAATCCCCAAAAAGCTGCCGTTTTTGATGTGCGCCCGGTCGGACGGCAGGACGCTGATGACCTGCAAAGGCTGCGCCAGCATCACGCGGACAGGCCCGCTCGGCGACAACAGGGTGAGCACTTTGCCGTTAAAACTTTGCACGGTGCCGCGCACAGGAACCATGGCGGGCGGGGCAGGCGCAGCGTGTACGGCCTGACCGGCGGCAGCGAGAACGGTCGCGGCTGCTGCAAGGGAAAACAACTTCATCATCAAATACTCCCGGCTCAGATATTTGCCCGAGGGCTGTGGTTTCTTTCTTGAAACGGCCTGCCGGCGTGAGAGGTTCCCCCACTTTGCCTTCCTGTTTCCCCGGCGCATCCACAGTATTGCAAGCTTATAGCAACGACGGAAGAATTTGTTCCGTCGTCGGTACGAGAGGGCGACGCCGGAGAAACACAGGAGAACTTCCCCTGGCGCGAAGGCTATAGCCCTGCGTTCCGGGCGCGAAAAGGGCGATACTCAGGTATACTCTTAAGCGGCGATAAACGGCAACAATGAGCCGGCTCCGCATGGAAGCAAGTACTGTTATGCCTCGTGATATTCCGATTGCCAACGGCAATCTTTTGATTACTTTTGATTCACGCTATACCCTGCGCGATGTATACTATCCTTATATTGGGCAAGAAAACCATACGCGCGGCAATGCCTGCCGGTTCGGCGTGTGGGTGGATGGGCAGATGTCCTGGATCCACGAACCGGCCTGGCAAAAGACCATGCGCTATGAAAACGAGACCCTGGTCACGGAAGTGACAGCGGTGCATTGGGGGCTGGGCTTGCAGCTTGTCTGCCGCGATTGCGTGGACTTTGATCGCGACCTTTACATCCGCAAGGTGGAGATCGAGAACTTGCTGCCGATGCCCCGCGATGTGCGCTTGTTCTGGCACCACGACTTCAATTTGTGGTCGTCGTCGGAAGGCAACACGGCGTATTATGCGCCCAATTTGCAGGCAATGGTGCATTACAAAGGCAAGTGCTGGATGCTTGCCAACCTCGCTGTCGGGCAGGGAGATGAAATCCAATACGGCGTCCACCATTATGCGGTCGGCGTATCCCGCGCACACGGTGCGGAAGGGACGTGGCGGGATGCCGAAGACGGCGTCCTGGAAATGAACCCTATCGCGCAAGGGTCGGTGGACAGCACTATCGGCGCGCACGTGGCCTTGCAGCGCAGCGCCACCGTTTATTACACCTTGGCGGCAGGAGAAGATTACCAAAGCGTCAAATTGATCGACCAATTGGTGCGCGAGCGCGGGCCGGAGTTTTTCCTGCACCGTGTCCGCACCTACTGGAACCGCTGGGTCAACAAAGACGACATTCCCTACGGCGACCTGCCGGACACTTTGGTGACGTTATACAAACAATCGCTTCTCATCCTGCGTACCCAAATAGATAATCGGGGGGCCATTCTCGCTGCCAACGATTCGGATTACCTGGACTTCAACAACGACACGTACTCGTACATGTGGCCGCGCGACGGGGCATTGGTGGCGTATGCCCTGGACATGGCCGGACAGCCCGAAGTCGCTCGTCCGTTTTATGAGTTCTGCAAAGACGTGATGCTGCCCGAAGGCTTTCTGCTGCACAAGTACAACCCGGACAAGTCGCTCGGCTCGTCCTGGCACCCCTGGGCGGACGGGCATGGCAACCAGCAGCTTCCCATTCAGGAGGATGAAACGGCCCTCGTCATCTGGGCGCTGTGGGAACACTACCAGCGCTACAAAGACGTGGAATTTATCCGTCCCCTGTACTCGCCGCTAATCAGGCGGGCAGGCGAGTTCATGGTGAACTACCGCGAGCCGCACACGGGCCTGCCCGCCGAGTCGTATGACTTGTGGGAAGAACGGCACGGCATTCATACATTCACGGTCGCCGCTGTCTGGGCGGGACTGAACGCGGCGGCAAACTTTGCCGAAACGTTTGGCGATGAAAAGCGGGCGGTCACCTTTCGCGATGCCATGCACGAGATCAAAGCCGCCGCCGCGGCGCACTTGTGGGATGCCGACCGGAACCGCTTCGTGCGCCGCCTGACGGTCAATCCCGACACGGGGGACCTGGATGCCGATGTCAACATTGACGCCTCTTTGTACGGCGTCTTTCAATTCGGCATGTTCGAGGCCGATGACCCTATGGTAGTCGCGACCATGACCCAGATTGAAGAGCGGCTGTGGTGCCGGACGGATATTGGGGGCATCGCGCGCTACGAAAACGACTACTACCATCAGATCAGCCAGGATGTCGGCAACGTGCCGGGCAATCCGTGGATTATCTGCACCTTGTGGCTGGCCGAATGGTATATCGCCAAAGCCAAAAAGCCCGGCGATCTGACCCGTGCGCTGGAAATCCTGGAATGGGTGCGCAAGCACACGCTGGCCTCGGGCGTTTTGGCGGAGCAGTTACACCCTTACAGCGGTGATCCCATCTCAGTATCGCCGCTGACGTGGTCGCATGCGACAGTCGTGATGACGGTGCGCGAGTACCTGGCAAAGATGGAAAGCCTTTACGAGAATGCCGCCAAAGACGCCATGCTTGCGGGCACGATGGATTTGTACGAGATCGCGGATTAAGTTGCACAAGACTGCGGATTAAATTGTACGAGATCGCGGATTAAGCCATGGCCGATTGGAAACGACGTGCATTAGGCGATTTGCCCGTGTATCAGGCCGCAACGATGGCATGGCTGCCCAATGTCATTCAGGGCTTCACGACACGCAAAGGCGGGACAAGCGCCGCGCCGTATGACACGCTCAATCTAGCCGGTCATGTCGGCGATGTCCCAGCCCATGTGCAGGACAACCGGCAGCGATTGTGGGCGGACGTGGGCATGGCGGAGCATCAGGTCGCCCTGGCCGAGCAAACACACGGCAGCACGGTGTCGCTGGTCACGGCGGGAAGCCTGGTACCGAGCCCTGGCACGGATGCTTTGATTACCAACACGCGTGATGTGTTATTGATGATGCTGTACGCCGACTGCGTCCCCGTGTACCTGCTTGACCCCAGCGGGCGGGCCATAGGCCTTGTGCATTCCGGCTGGCGCGGCACGGTTGCCGATATTGCCGGGCGGACAATGGCTGCCATGACCGCGCAGTTCGGCAGCCATCCTCAGACATGCCTCGCGGCGATTGGCCCGTGTATCAGCGGGGACAGCTACGAAGTCGGACGCGATGTGGCCGACCAATTCCGTAATATGCCCGACCTGCGCGCGGGCACGGCCGTGTACCCGAAAAGCGAGTTCACCGGCACGTACACGCTGAACCTGCGCCAGGTGATATTTTCGCAATTGCTCGGTGCGGGCCTGCTTGCGGACAGTATCGCTGTCTGCGATGAAGACACGTTCCAAAACAAGCGCGACTTTTTCTCGTATCGAAGAGACGGAGCGCCCTCAGGCCGCATGGCGGCATTTTTGGGCATCCGGTCGTCTTAAACACTCCTCACCATGAAACGCTTCGCCCCTATTATCGCAATCTTGGTTTTGATCGGCGCTTTAGCCGTCTTAAACAAAAACATCAACACGGGCACGGCAGGCGATGAAGATGCGCCGCCTCCGCCTAAAGCCGCCGCGAAAACAAGCGCTCTCACAGCCATTGATCCGCTGCCGCCCGAAATTACTCTGGGCAGTCCAGCCACGGCCAAGTACAAGATTACGATGGGATGGGTATACGACAGCGTCAATCAGCCTGATCCCACCGCCCTGACACAGGCCATTGATGCTGTCAAACAGCGCGTAGCAATGAGCGGGGGCCAGGCATCGGCAGAGATTGTCAACCTGGATGCGCCTTTGGATGAGCTGTCGCCACAGACAAACGCCGTGACCGGGCTGGGCGTGGCCGTCAACGGGGACGCGGGCACGATGGTGGAGGGCAAAGAAATCGCCCTTGCCGGAAATCCCGGCGAGGGCGATGTTTCCGCCCCTCATATCGAGACGGTGTTAAAGACAATGCTTACGGCAAAACCTTGAGCTAGCGGTTTTGCGTCCGCAGTGCGGATGCCATTTTGAGGAACGTGCCAATGTGACCGAGGATGCCCACAACGGCTTTTACATCTACGGCAACCGGCTGCAAGTCTGAAACATGAATAGATTTCGCGACTGTCTGCACATCGCCTGCCGTATCTTTTACCGAGGCTGTCGTGCCTTTCAGCACGACGCCAACCCGCTGAACACGGGCTTTTTCCTGGAAAAAGATGCCCTTGCCGGTCGCGGCAATGGCTTTGCCGGAACGCAAAGGCCGCTCATACAAACGCTTGGCATCGCCCATCACGGCAGTTTTGACTTTCAGCACCGTGACCACGATCCAGGCGATTGTCGCTAAAAACCCGATGAATGCCAGTATTAATAACCACTGACACACCATATAAAAAACATCCATGGTTCTGCGCTCCCTGCGCGCACTTTACCCGCCCTGCCCGCCTGCCAAACCCCACACAGGAGAGACCCCTCATGCCCCATTCTTTTGCCGAAGGCGACATCGTGCAGATTGCCGACCGGGAGCCGACAAGCGCCGACACTAAAAGCCAGTTGTTTTACGCCCATTATCGCGGCATCCAGGGGACAGTGTCCAAGCTGTACCCAGACGGCACGGCCTTGATTATCGCCGAAACAGCCAGCCTGCCCGCCGATGTCCGCACGCGTCACGACAACGGCACCACGGCCATGCGCCAAAAATGGCTGGACGGTTTGTCCGATGAAGGCCGCAACCGCCTGTCTGCAGCGGAAAAAAAGTTCGCCCTGCGCTACTCCCTGCTGGTTTCGCAGGCGGATCTGCGCGGCGTGGGCAGCGCCCCCGATAGCAGTATTGTGGGGGCTGCCGCGCCGAACACGCGCGAAGATGTTTCGGATGCGGCACATTCCCCTGCCCCGCGCAAAAGCCTGGAAGACCTGGAAGCCGACGAAGCGCGCCACTTGTCTGAGCTGCGCCAGCAAAAGTCGCGCGAATAGCTCGAGTGCTCAAACAACGCACTATCTGCCCACGGCGCAAGGTTTATTCCTTTGGCCTGCTTGGTTTCAGCCCGCCCCCAAACCCATTGTCGTCGTTTGGCTTGACGGATATTGTACTGTTCGCTATAATAAGTATATGATTCCCACCGACCCTAAGCCCAAACGCCGACCACGCCGTATCCGGGAACGCTCCCTCTCGGCTGCCTTGGGTTGGAGCCTTGTGACGGTGGTTGCTCTGAGTTTGCTCGCGTTTGAGATCGACCTGCACTGGCCCAACACTCCTCTCAACAACCTGTGGGGCCTGCTGATTGTCAACGGCCAGGTCAGGCCGGATAACCCATTAATCGGCCAGCTGATCGACCAGATCAACCGGCAGGACCTGGTGTTTTTCTCGTATGCCTGCCTTTTCGGCGGCGGTGTGGCATTGGGACGCCTTGCGCCGCACACGGCCTCGCGAGGCCGCATTTTAGCAGCGGCGGCGGGAGCAACCGGCGGCATTGTCGTTGTTTGCCTCGCTCTTGCCTGGTCGCTGCAATTGTGGATGCAGCGAGGTCATCTCAGGCCGCATCAAATTGATGCGCTTTTAGTGGGCACACAGCTTGGCTGGGCGGTTTCCTGGGTACTTGTTTATATCGCCGGAGCTTTGCTCGGACTGCGGGTGCGCGACCGGGTAAAAAAGGCCGGGCGCGAAGAAAACCTATTGGGCACATCGCTTTCCGCCAAGCTGCGTTCCTGACAATTCGGCGCGGACGACAAACATCGGTGTTTTTGCCTGGAAGCCGGAGAGAAAATGAACCTGTTTAGTGAATTCAAGCGTAAAGTGAAGACGGCCCGGCTTGCCGGTGATGCTCGTACGGCGTATGCCGAGGGACGCATCCCGGAAGCCCTTGCGCATGCTCGTGCCTTGTACGGGTTCGACACGGCAAACCCCTGGGCAAACTTTCTGCTGGCGTGCCATCACCTGGAAAGCGACCGTTATGCCGACGCCCTGCCTCACTTGCAGCGCTTGTCCGAAGACTGGCCGCAGGACGCGTGGACCTTTTATGCTATCGGTGTGTGCTTTGACCGTCAGGACCAGCCTCGCGCGGCGATCCCTGCCTACCGTCAGGCCCTGGAAGCCGCGCCGGACTGGGCTAAAGCCATCAAAAACCTGGGGCGGGATTTGTATCTGGCTGGGGACTATGTATCGGCGGAAGAAGCGCTTACGCACTACTGCGAGATGTCGCCTGACGACAAAGAAGCGCATGACCTGCTGGGGTATCTGTGCTACCGATTGGGCAAATATGCGCGCTCGTTTGGGCACTATGAGCGCGCCCGCCTTTTGGACCCCCTGAACCCCAAACTGGAGCGCAATGCGCGCCTTCTTTACACGCGTAGCGCCACTTCTTAGCTTGCTGGACCCAAAATTTGAATGCTGTTTTTGACGGGGCAGTTCGCCGTGCAAACTGCCTCACAGAACGCAGGGTCAGGCGTTTTCCTTTTTGTCTTTAGGCTTGGCATCGGCGCTGGGCACTTCCAGCAGAACCGGGGGAAAGTCTTTGATAGCCAGCGCGTGCGTCCCGCCCTGGTTGTTGATGCGAAACGTGAGCGCGACCGGCACAGCCAGCCCGCGCTCGCCTTTAGGGTCGTCCCCCGCAGCGGGAACAAAGCGGAAGCGCCAGCCTGCCCCTTCCGCCAGCACCTTTTCACCCAGCACATCAATCGGCAGACCGACAGGACGCCCGCGACGCGCGCCTTCTTGTCCCTGGCGCGTCAGGGTCGCATCGTCCGGCCCGATACTCAGAGGGCGTGGCGTTTCCGATAAGTCCCGCAGGACAAAAGAAACTTCGATATGCCGTGTTTTCTGGTCTTCGCCGCGCCCGGCATAGGTTTGCAGGGCTGCCAATGTCAGAGTCAATTCCCAGTCGTCATGGAGGATTTTGTCACCGGTGCGGTACGTTTGGGGCTGATGATTGGGGGCAACATAACGGTCAAACCAGGCAAGACACCGCCCAAACTCATCCAGACGGTGCTGCGGCTCGGCAAAGCCGTGCCCTTCGCGCGGATAGTGTGCGTACTCAACCGTCCGTCCCAAAAGGCGCAGGGCCGTGTAAAGCTCCTGAGAATTGGCGATAAACGTGTTGCCGTCGCCTTCGCCGTGTAAAATCAGCATCGGCGTGTGCATCTGGGTGACATAGGAGGCCGGGGATAGGCGGGCATAGTCGCCAGGCCGCTCCCACGGAAAGCCGCCCAAGTACTCCTGTTCCCATCGCGGCGCTTGTGAGTTGGAAAAGTCCGTGGTCAGGCTGAATATGCCGAACTTGGACACAGCCGCCCCGAACCGATCCGTGTGCCCCACGCACCAGTTGGTCAAATAACCCCCATAGGATGCCCCCATAACAGCCAGTTTTTGCGGGTCGGCGATGCCTTCCGCTATGGCCCAGTCTACGCCGGCCATGACGTCGCGAAAGTCCCCGCCGCCCAGGTCGCCCCGGCTGGCCATGGAAAACGCGCTGCCGTACCCCTCGCTGCCCCGATAGTTGGGCGACAATACGGCATAGCCGCGCGCGGCATACACCTGCGCCTCGCTGTAGGGGGTCAGCGACTGGGTCACGCGCCCGTGCGGGCCGCCGTGCAGGTTCACAATCAATGGATAAGATTGGTCGGGCTTGTAATCAAACGGCAGCGTTAATAATGCCTCAATCTCCAGGCTCTCGGTGGACGGCCAGTGGACAAGATGGGTCGGCTCGATACGATATTTGTCCTGCCAGTCTTCGTTGTGGTCGGTCAGGGTTTCAGGCTCGGATGCATTCGGGGCCAGCCACAGCACTTCGGGAACGTCGGCTGAACTGCTCGCGACATACGCCACCCCCCCGCCCGGCCCGACATGGAAATCATGGACATTCTCGTCGCCGTTGATGATGGGCACAAAGCCGCCCTCAGTGCGCTTGTAAACGCCCGTCGTCGTTCCAGTCGCCGCTCCGACATAAAGCGCCCCCGCATGGTCAAACCAGACCGCGCGCCAGCCGGAAAGGTCGGGGGCGAAGTCCTGCGTCAGGCATTCCATCGCGCCGCCCCCGACAGGCACGGAATACAAGTTCTCCTGCGAATAAGACAATTCCGGATGTTCCGGCTGCGTAAACAGGATGCTCTGTCCGTCGGGTGTCCATACCGGGTGAAACTTGCCGCCCGGCCCATCCGTCAATGGCCGCGTGTCACCCGTTTCCAAAGCCAGCAGCCAAATGTCGGCTTTGTGGTAATCGTTGACTTCGCCCGTGTAATTGGTGACATACGCGACAGATTTGCCGTCGGGGGAAACGGCAATCTCGCCGATCCCTAAATCACCGGGATGCACGAGTTTCGCCTTTTTGTCCGCGCGCTCGGTGCGCCATATCTGCACCCGAAAGCGTTCTTCCCGCTCCACAACGGCATCGTCTTTGCGCTCTTGTTTGTCGTCCCGCGCCGCCTGCAAGGGCGCGCGGCGCGGCTCCTGGGCCAGATACACGATGCCTGATGAGTCCGGCAGCCAGTCAAACGCGGCGACCCCTTCGCGCGCTTCTGTCCAGCGTTCCGCTTCCCCGCCCCCGCCGTCCATCGGCAGCAGATACACCTGCTGCTTGGACTCGTCATCGGGATTGGCGTCTTCCTCGGACACGTCCGCGTCTTCGCGGGCGGCATAAAACGCCAGCCACTTGCCGTCCGGCGACCAGACCGGGAACGACTCGCCGTCCACGCCGCGCGTGACCTGCCTCGCTTCGGCCCCTTCCTGCGTGGTTGTGACATAGATATGGGACGTAATGCGCCCGTCGTCCCAATCCGTTTCGCTGAGTGTGTACGCGATACGCGTGTTGTCCGGCGCGACCTGCACTTCGCCGGGCATTTGCAGTTCCAGCATTGCGCGCGGGGTGATTTTTTGTAAACGTTGACTTGCCATGAGGGGAAGAAGTTAGCCGTGAGGGTGCGAAAATCCTGCCTGAGAGGGCAAAAAGAGGGAAGAAGTGGCCCCTCCGCCCTGTTCCCCGCTCTGGAGGCCCTGCGATACGCAGTAATGCTTTAGCATATACGCAGTAATGCGCAAGCATACGAGGGGCAATTCTGGGGTGCATGATTAGGAAAGAACCTTCTGCTTGCCAATCATGCGCCGAAATGCCCGAACAACAGGACAGGACAGCCAAACGTGCACTTATCCTTACGGCTCCCCAGAATTGAGGCGCGGGAGCCTCTTTCTGCACTGTTTTCCCTGGCGCTGCCGTGGCGTTCCAAGATTGTAGCAACGACGGAAGAAATCGTTCCGTCGCTGCAACACCATTGCAATGCGAGCGCAAAGCCGAAACCGCGCGTTTGCAGTGCGCCCGTGCGCCTTGACAAACCCGGCCAAATTGACCTATAATAGTTCTCCAAAAGTTTGCCCTCCCATCTCAACCCAGAAGCGAGAACATTTGTGGACGACACCGCTATTTCTTCGGAAGAACTGTTCGACATCGCCATTGTCGGGGCCGGCCCCGTCGGTCAGTACGCGGCGTACTATGCGGGACTGCGCGGCATGCACACCCTGGTCATCGACAGCCTGCCGGAACTCGGCGGGCAGCTTGCCGCGCTGTACCCGGAAAAATACATCTTTGATGTGGCGGGCTACGCTAAAGTCTACGCCAAAGAACTGGTCGGCAACCTGACCGAGCAGATGATGCAGTACAACCCTGCCCTGGCACTCGATGAAAAAGTGGTTGATCTGAAATCAGGCGACGGCATCGTGACCATGCAAACCCAGCACGGCCGCACGTTTCGGGCGAAATCCGTGGTCATTGCCTGCGGGGTGGGCGCGTTTATGCCCCGCAAAATGTCGCTGGCGGGCCTGGCCGAGCTGGAAGGACGCGGCGTCCACTATTTTGTCAACGACAAAGCCAGCCTCGCGGGCAAGCGCTTGATGGTGGTCGGCGGCGGCGACAGCGCTTTTGACTGGACCATGAACCTGTTCGACATTGCGCAAAGCATCACGCAAATCCACCGCTCCGACCGCTACAAAGCGCACGAAGACAGCGTCCACAAAGTGATGAGCCTGCCGGTTGATTTCAAGCCGTTTTACGAAGTCAAACAAGTGCATGGCGACGAGCACGTCGAGGGCGTGACCATCTTCGACAACCGCACCAAAGAAGAAACGTATGTGGAGTGCGACGAGCTTTTATTTAATTTGGGCTTTCTGACCGACCTCGGCCCCATCAAGGGGTGGGGCCTGGACATCTCAGGCAACTCGATTTCGGTCAACTCGCGCATGGAAACCAGCGTTCCCGCCGTTTACGCGGCAGGCGACATTGTAGACTACTCGGGAAAGCTCAAGCTCATCGCCACGGGTTTCGGGGAAGCCGCCGTGGCCGTCAACCATGCCAAGGCATTGATCGACCCGTCCGCCAAGGTGGGGCCGGGGCACTCGTCGGAAAACGTGCCGGGCAAGAAGGGCCATTAACAGTGGCAACCACTTTCCTGCCGCCTATAGATACCGTAGATGAAGTTCTGCTGGCCGAGTATTCCGCGCGTCTTGCTGCCCTTCGTTACGAGGCGGCGGGCTGGGTGGAACGCTTAGTGCTGTCGCCTGCTATGGACGAACATCTTTGTGTCGCGCGCCTTGCGGTATTGCCGGACGCCGGCCCGGTCGGGCAGTATCCCGGCAAGCAGTGGTGGCAGGGGGCGCGCGTGCCGGGGCGTCAAATTTCCGCCGTCAGCGCGGATGTTTTGGACATCTTGGACATTCCCTACGATGTGCCGGGCGACAACATCATCGTGCGCGGCATAGATCTGTCGCTGCTCCAGCCCGGCGACACTCTGCGCATCGGAGACGCCCTTCTGGTGGCGACGCCCACGCGGCATCGTCCCTGCGCCAAACTAGCCGCGCGCACGTCGGCCACAAAAAAAGCCGCCCTGACGGCGGGGCGGCTGCGCGGCATCCTGCTGGATGCCTTGCACCCGGCCACGTTGTGCGTGGGCGACACGGCGGAACGTATTTTACTGTTCTAACTTGACGCCACGCCCGCCCGTATTTCCCGCTGCATCTTTGAAGAACGGCCGACTTTCCGCATGGCTGACACGTCCGCTCCTTCGCCCCCCACATCTCACGCTTCCGCGCGGTATGCGCTGGCCGCCCTGTGCTTTGCCGGGCTGAATATCGCTCTCGTCTTCGGCTACCTGGGGCGTCGTCAGTTTCTTCTCAACCCTGTCTGGATTTATATCACGGGCTACGTGCTCGCCTTTTTCTGGTATGCGTATGCCGGCGCGCGGATTATGCCCGCGCTGGGGCGTGTGCCTGCGCGCGTCGTCGTCCCCATCATTCTGGCTTTTGCATGCTTGTTTCGCATGGTAGTGCTGCCTGCCTCGCCGTCCCTGTCCACGGATATGTACCGGTACGTGTGGGACGGGCGCTTGACGCTCCAGGGCATCAACCCTTATCGCTGGACGCCCAACGCGCAGACATTGCGCGGCCTGCGCGACCCGTTGTGGCAGCAAATGGAATATAAGCCTTATCAGACCATTTATATGCCGGTCTCGCAGGGCATTTTTGCCCTGGCAAACAAAGCATTTGGCAGCAATTTGCTCGGGTACAAGCTCCTTTACGTGCTGTTTGATCTGGGGGTGATTGCATTATTGCTGCGTTTGCTGGCCTGGCTGAAGCGGCCTTTGGCGCAGGTGATCTGGTATGCCTGGTGTCCGCTGCCGGTTACGGAAGTCGCGCTGGCCGGGCACCAGGACATCGTGGGGGTATTCTTTCTGCTTCTCGCGCTGGACTTGTTGCTGCGACGACGTGCAGTTGTCTGGGGGGCGCTGGTACTGGCCGCATCAATCCTTACGAAGGGGTTTGCGCTGCTGCTTGTTCCCCTCTTCGTGCGCAATTATGGGCATCGGTTTGCGGTCGCAGTGGGGCTGGCTTTGCTTTATCTCGGCCTGCCGATGTGGGTATATCTGCCGATGTTTCTGCATGGCATGAAGCAGTATCTGGATAATGTCCATGCCAACGCGGGGATTTTCAATTGGATCAATCTCGCCCTCGCGCATGTTTCGCGCCGTCACCATTTCGACATCACCGAAAAGCTCAGTGACCTGGTCATCGGCGCGGCGGCGTTGGGAGCGGCCTGGAAGCCTGCCCCCACCGACGACAGCCTGGTGCGCCGGACATTTGTCGTCCTGGCGCTTGCGCTGCTGGTCATCCCCACGCTGTTTCCGTGGTATCTGATTTGGCCGCTCGCCCTGATGCCGCTTTTAGGCCGTCGCCCCTCTTACGCGTTTGTGCTGCTGACAGGTTTGTCCGTGCTGCTTTACACGTATTACATTTCCATCAAAGCCTACTGGTGGACGCCCGTTGCGGAATACGGGCCGTTTTACGCCGCGCTTGCCCTGGAATATGCCTTGTGGCGGCGGGCGCGTCGTCCGCCGTTCGAGAAAACGCTGCGCATGACCCGGCAAAGCTCCCGTTTGCAGCCCGACCCGCAAATGTCTTCATTTCCCGCACAAGCTTTGCCGCCGCAGGCATCCTCGCACAATTAACGCCGCGCCTTCTTGCTTTGCCATGCGCATTATCACGTACAACATTCGCGGCGGTTTGGGAATGGACGGGCGGCGCGAAACCGCGCGCATTGCGGATTTTGTGCTCGGCCTCGCCCCCGACATTGTGTGCTTTCAGGAAGTGCATCAGCGTCTGCCGTGGAGCGGATGGATCAACCAGCCCCGTATTTTATCTCAGCGACTGGGAATGCCCTTTGTGTTCCAAAAATGCGTGCGCCTGCCCTGGGGCGGCTATGGGCTGGGCATCGCAACACGCCTGCCGATTACGTATGTCAAGCGGCATCGGTTAACAAGCGGCAGGGAGCCGCGCGGCGCGCTGCGTGTCCAAGTCGCCACGCCGCAGGGCCCGCTAGGTGTGCTTTGCACCCACTGGGGCCTGGATGAGCGAGAGCGCGCTGTTCAGGCCAGGCAGATGAAAGCATTGGTCTGCTGCACTACTTGCCCGGTGGTTGTCTGCGGTGACTTAAACGATGTGCCCGAAGCAAGCTATATCCAATCGTTTGCGCGGGGAGCGGGGCTGCGCGATGCGGGGCAGGAAGAGAACGCGCCGACTTATCCCTCTGACGCCCCAAAGTCACGGATTGACGTATTATTATACCCAGCCATGTGGAGCGTGACCGATGTCTTCACACCCCCATCGCTGCTGTCCGACCATCTGCCCTTGGTCGTGGATATAGATTACGGGGCTGGGGGCGGCGTGGTGGAGAGAGCGGAATGGGCGCTGAAATAAAGCTGGATGCCTTTGCCCGCCACCAGTGATCCGGCCACGGTCATCACGATGAGCAAGAGCAATTGCCGCGCGAACCCGGCCAAGGCCAGGCCGATATTGGCGGCGGGCGGCGCGGGCGCTCCTGGCGCAATGGGCAAGGGCAATTGTGCGACCGGGGCGTGAAACAGCGCCCAGGCCTGCCCAAACACCAGGCACAGCAGCCCAATGCCCAGGAGAAACACGGCAAACGCAAGGATGCGGGCGGACAGGTCAGGGCGGTGAGTGTGAGAAAGCATCCAATTTCCTGGCGGCGAGTGACGGCGAATTCTTATTCTGACACAAACCTGCGCTGTGCGTCAAGGCATGCGGCGCGGACTTACGGGCAAGGGGAACATTACCCGCAGGGCCGAGGTATGGTAGAATAAGCCATGCATGTTTCACCCCGCTTTGTTTCGCTGTTTGTGTTACTTACGGCAATGGGCACGCTCGCCGTTCCCCCGACGTCCGCGCAGATTGTCGTGTCTTCGCCCGTGCCTGCCTCGGCGCAAAGCCTGAGCACGTGGTATGCGCATCATGTTCCTGTGCGCTTTCGGGCGACATCGCGGCTGGCTGTGCGCGAGCTTTCCGAAGCGGATATGAACACGTATCTGCACGGCGGCGCGGAAGACAGGTCGCAATCCCCTGCCGACGACATGGGGGACATTGACGGTGTTTACGAAAGCCATCCCGACCGCATGACCCTGCGGCTGGCCGGAGAACACGGCATTGACATGTTCACATTTGCCCACGAGTACGGGCATTATGTGTGGTTCAGCTTGTTTTCCGACGATGACCGCCGCCGTTACGAGGCGCTGTATAAGCGACGCCGCGCGGCGGGGCATCTGGTCACCCGCTATGCCGAAACCGGCGTGGAAGAGGGCTTTGCCGAAGCGTTCTCGTTTTACGTGGCCCAGCCGCCGATACTGGCCGCCCGCGACCCGGCCTCGTTTCAGTTTCTGTCGCAGTGGGGCCTGCGCCCGCGCGCGTCTTTGTGATGCCTACCTTTCCTGACGGCCAAGTTGTCCGCGCCGCTCATCCCGACGATGCCGAGCCGCTGCTGCGCGTTTTGTGCGCCGCTTTCGGGCTGGACTGCGACGCCGCCCGCCCCCTCTTTTACAAAGACCCTTATTACGATCTGTCGCTGAAACGGGTGCTCGCGACCCCGCAGGACGGTATTGTCGCCTGCTTGACCATTATTCCGGCAATTCTTGTCGTTCGCGGCATAACGCTGCACACCGGCGGCATCGCCGGGGTCGCCACCCATCCTGCCCATCAGCGGCACGGATACGCGTCTTGCTTGCTGGCCGAAACGCTGCGCATGCTGGCCCAGGAGCATCAATTCCCCCTGTCCGCACTGTTTCCCTATTCCGAGACGTTTTACCGGCGCTTGGGCTGGGAAACCGCCGCCCGCGCCCGGCGCTGGACCGGCACGCTGTTTCCGTCTGCCGACGACATTTGGGCAAGTTCTGTTCGCCCCGCCTCGCTGCTGAACGAGGAAGACCGTCATGCATTGCAGGAATTGCGCGCCGCGCTGCCGCCCGCCCAGACCGGCCTGTGCCGACGCGACGACAAGCGCTGGCGCGTGCTGGAAATGACAACGCCTTTGTGGGAATGGCACGTCTTCGAGGCGCACGGCGTTTGCAGCGGCTGTCTCGCCTTGCAGCGTCCCGCAGATGCGCAGGGCCCGTTTGTAATCCACGAGATGCTGGCCGCAGGGGACGATGCGCGGCGCAGCCTGCGTGCGTTTTTGTCCCGCTTGTCTGGAGGCCGAACGCCTCTTTCCTGGGCGACTTCGCCGGATCAGCCTGCCGCCTTCGGCCTGCCCCCGGAACGGGCCTGCCCCGCGCCCGAACCGGGCATGATGCTGCGTGTCGTTGACCTGGCTGCCGTCCTGCGCGCCCTGCATCCCGCTCTGGCCCCCGTTTTAGCCCGCGCAAACCGCACGCTTACGCTGATGGTGTCAGACCCGCTGCTTCCCGAAAACAACAAATCCCTGCGCTTGACCCCGCATGGCATCGACTTGGGCACAGCCGATGACCCCGACTGGCTGCGCCTGGCGATCAGCGCTCCGGCTCCCATTATCACCGGCGACTGCCTGCCTTCCACCCTCGCCGATCTGGGAGAGCTAGAAGCATCGTCCCCCGCCGCGCTGGCTTTCGCGGACGATTTGTTTCCCCGCACCCATCCGTTTGCTGCCCCCGCCGACCAGTTTTAACAGGCGCTGCCTGCGCATTTTTGACGTGTGCCCAGGGCGTTCCAAGCTTATAGCACTCGCATTGCTGGCCCGTATCAACGACGGAACAGATTGTTCCGTCGTTGCTGCGCGAGGGATAAGCGCTGGAAACGCGCGGGCCATGCCGGAACAAAGGGCGCAAAACGCTTTTGTCACGCTTTAACTTCGCGCGGCGGATACTTTTAGACACGGCTTTGCTGCTTGAGGGGAAGCTTGGGACGCGGCGGCGGGTCAGGAATACTGCCCGAACGGATCATCAGGCTTGTGCCCGATGCCCAGCTTCCGCAGGAGCAGAAAGATCGGCACCGCCCAAAGCATGTTGCACACGGCTTCCCCGCCGACCGCAAATGCCCACGTCCGCAGATGGTGCGTGGGGGCCATCAGCACATAAATCAGCTCGGTCACCCCCGTTGTCGCCAGGGCGGTGAGGGGAGGAACAACCAGGCTGCGCTGGATCACGCTGCCGGCCAGCCATCCGGCAAAAGCGCCGCCTGCCATGCGCGATGTCAAAAACGAGCCCACTGTGTGCGGCACAAGGGCTGCCGTCAGCAGGCCCGCCCACAGCCCCAGCCCAATGCCACTGGCGCCGCCGATCAGGGTCGCCCCGCACGCCAAAACAACCAGCACAAAGTCCGGCTGCGCCCCATGCACGGCGATAGAATGCGCAAACCGTCCCTGGAAAACCCCTGCCAGCAGCAGCAGAAGCGTCATCAGCATGTTTTGGCGCGGCCCGCTCATGGCATCGCCTGCGCGCTGGGATCGGGCGCGGGGGGAGATACATCCACGGGGCTGACGGGAAGAAGAGAAGACGGGGGGGGCTTGATGCGCAGAAAGGCTTGTTCCAGGTGGTCAAAGTCAGCGGCGGGACCCAGCCGGGCGGTCGTGACCGAGCGGGCGGTGTCTGCCGTGACCGTTTCCACCTTTCCGACGGGCAGGCCTTTGGGGAAAATGCCGCCGAGTCCCGAGGTTGTCACCAGGTCGCCCACCCGAACGTCCGCCTGAGCCGGAAGATACGTCAAGAGCATATGACCGGCCCGATCCCCCTGGCAAATCCCGACCGGCCCATTGCGAACAGCGATTGTTTTGGAAAAGCGTGGAAAGGCGGAAAGGGCAGGCGGTGCGACCTGGCGCACGACCTGTGCCCCCACGCTGCATGCCGAGTCGGTGAGAAGCAGCACGCTGCACGAGTGGAGGGAAACATCCAGCACCTGCCCGACCAAAGCGCCATTGGGAGCCAGCACAGCCGTGCGGGGACGCACGCTGTCTGCACTGCCGCGTGAGAGAATAAGGGTATCGGTCTGCGCATTGGGGTCAATCGCGACCACTTCAGCGGCCAGCAGCGGCAGGGGGGACTTTTGCTGAAAGCGCAGCAGCGCGCGCAGGCGGATGTTTTCGGCCTGCGCATCCAGCCCGTCTTTGTTCTGGACAGCAAGCGCATGCACCTGTGCGGCTAAAACTCGGTTGCGGCGGGCCAAATAGGGGCCCTGGAAACACGCAGTCACCGTATCGTGCCACCAGCGCCCGAAGTGAGTCGTCAGCCCCTGCGCGGGAACCAGGCCCAGATCCCGCACGGTTCCGATGACAGGGTCAGAGCCGCGCGTTTTCATGCTTTGCCGATGCAAAACACTCAGCGCGACGCACAAAACCAAGGCCAGGACAAATGCAAAGCCACGCCGCGCAGGTTGAGGGGGTCGCAGCATAATGCCTCACGGGGAAAAGGGGCAGAAGAAGAAAGGGGCTACCGGGTGCTGCCGATCCCGCCGTAGCGGCCCAGGCGCGCTTCATTGAGCAGAACATGGCGCAAAGCCGAATTGGATTGCAGGCTGTCCAGGCACTTGCCCGTTCCCATCACGACGCAGGAAAGTGGGTCAGGGGCGATATGCACGGGCATCAGGGTTTCGCGAGAAATGAGACGGTCCAAACCACGCAGGAGCGCTCCCCCACCTGCCAGGGTGATGCCTTGGTCAATGATGTCTGCGGCAAGCTCCGGTGGCGTATCTTCCAGCGTTTCCTTGACACACGCGACGATCTGGTTGATCGGGTCACTGATCGCCTCGCGGATCTCGACAGACGACACCGTAGCCGACCGGGGCAGGCCTGAAATCAAGTCGCGCCCGCGCAACTCCATGGTGACTTCCTGCTCCAAAGGGTACGCCGACCCCATGGTGATTTTGCATTCTTCGGCTGTGCGCATGCCGATAAACAAATTGTAAACCTGACGCACGTAAGTGACAATCGCTTCATCAATCTCATCGCCGGCCACGCGGATGGAGCGGGCGGCGACAATGTCGCCCAGGGAAATCACGGCCACTTCGCTCGTTCCGCCGCCGATGTCCACGATCATTGTCCCGATCGGCTCGGTGACGGGCAGGCCCGCGCCGATCGCGGCGGCGCGCGGCTCATCAATCAAAAACGCTTCTTTGGCGCCGGCTTTCTTGGTGGCTTCGATGACGGCCATGCATTCCACCTCGGTGATGCCGGACGGTATGCCGACAACCACCTGCGGATGCACAAACCCTTTGCGGCGATGCACTTTCTCGATAAAATAGCGCAGCATCCGTTCTGTCTGGTCAAAGTCGGCGATGACACCGTCTTTGAGCGGACGGATAGCGATAATAGAGCCGGGCGTGCGCCCCAGCATGCGCTTGGCTTCCTCGCCCACTTGCAGCACTTTGCCCGTGTTTTTGTCGATTGCGACCACACTCGGCTCGCGCAGCAAGATGCCCCGGCCCTGCACATGCACAAGGGTGTTGGCCGTGCCTAAATCAATCCCCATGTCGCGGGAGAAATGCCCGGTAAACCGCCGAAAGATATTGAACATGCCTGCGCCCGACCTCTCGCCCTGCGGGCCAATTCCGTGGCTTTCCGAAAAGCCCGGTTCATTATAGCATATTCCTTCACCGACAACGCGAACTTCCAGACTGGGCTGCGCTCGGCAGAACGCAGTAGGGGGTCGCACAGCATTGCTTGTGCAGGACAAAGACATACAAAAATCTCTTTTTGCATCGGCGACAATGAAGAAAACTCCTCGGATGCCGTCTCTGCGAGAGCCGGGTTTATTGGGAAGCGGCGCTTTGATCAAACAAGGCCGTTTTCTGCATCTGCTCCAGGGCGATGCTGAGATTTGCCTGCGTCCAGAGCAAGGGAGTCACGTCGTTGGGAACATATTGGCCCTCTTCAAGGCAGTACAGTTCGGGGCACAAAAACTCGGGGAACCTGCTGTTTTCTCCGGTCAACTGGCCCAGGGAGCGGTTGAGGGAATGCACCTGCTTTTCACGGAATAAGGCATCCCCGGTGGCGAGGTAGCGGCGGCCGTAGATGGTCGACAGGACTGGGTCGAAAACGCACCACTGCGCTTCCTGGCCGGGCTGGAGCAGGGCGTCCCGCCCAGACATGTCGTCGCTGACATCCGCCGTGCGCGCTTCCGGCTTTTGCAAAGACTTGTAGTCGGCGCACCAGAAGGAGTCCCCGAGGTAGCGCCGGATGCCGTAATCCCCTTCCAAATGCGTTTCAATGTCATGAACGATCTGGTCGGCCATTGCGTCATCGACAACTTGGAGCGGGGAAATCAGAAACAACAGCGCGGCATCGTAGCGCCGCCGCTTGGCAGGGTCGGGCTGCACGCACTCGGCAGGAAGGATCTGCGAAAGCGCCGCGCGGCCCTGCCCGATCAGATCGTCCAGCAGGGTCTGGGTGACATCCCCGCCCGCGCACAAAAGCGATGGGAGCGCACAGGCGGCCATAAGCGCCCGCATCTCGCGCAAGCCGGCCACAACGCAGCCGATGCTTGACGCTTCCACCTTGCGCGCTTCTTCCCAATGACCGCTGTCTTCATCCTGCCAGTAGCGGATGGTCTGGAAGAAAAGCGGGAACAGCCCCAGGATGTCCCAATCTTTCGCAGTGGGAGCGATATGACCTGCGAGAGCCAGACGGCAAAAGAGCCAAAGGAAATAACCGAGGGCATCGTTCTGGGCGTGCGACCACTTTTCCGGGTTTTCTTCCAGCGTCAAACCGTTAAAGCGCACGTGTGGCCTGTTCATCGGGTCACCGGCGTCGGCCTCGCCCCCAACAATCGCCAGGAATCGGTGGCGGTGCTTTCGGAAATAAAGGCACAGCGCCTGGGCGTTTCGAACAGCGACAGCAGCCTGGCCGGTCACAGAATGCGCGTGCGCAATGTGGATGTTGTCGCGCACCCAAACGTTGTCATAGCCCGTGTACTGCGCGCCTTCGGCCAGCCGCGCCGCCGGAAACAAGCCCGTCGCCAGGAGGGGAAACTCGAATGTCCCCTGCCTTTCCAGAAAAAGCCGCAGGCGGTCAATGTCCTGCGTGTCGTAATGGGGCTTTATCAGCCCGCGAATGTGTTCGCTGTGGATGATACTCATCGGTTTTTCTACCCCTCCGGCTGGCATAGTCTTAATTAGCGGGCCTTGGCTATGCGCCAATGCGGGCGTCGCCGATACGGGTCTGCTTGCCCCAAGCCTGTGCTGTTTTTGTTGATGCCGTATTGTACCAGAACCCGCAGGGACAAAAGATGCTGCAAAGCGGCACCCGTCGTGGCCGCGTTTTCCAACTGCCTGTACGCTGCTTTGTGAAGCAGGCTGAAGCTGGGGAAAAATGCCGGGGAAATACAGGTATATTACGTTTTACATGCGCATCCAACTGACAGTGCCCGCCGATTTTTCTTTTCAGGAGACGCTGAGCGCCCACGGCTGGCGACGCCTTTTGCCGTTTGTCTGGCGGGAAGAAACGCAAACGCTGGAGCGCGCCGAAGAACTGGCTTCCGGGGACGTTGTCCTTTTGAAGATCAGTGCGACGGAGGAGGAAGTGGTCGTTGACGTGCAGGGCGACGGCGATCAAGCCGACATCACGCGGCGCGTGCGGCGGATGCTGCAGCTCGATCTTCCGCTGTCGGGCTTCCATGCTTTTTGCCTGTCGCGCCCGGAACTGGCACACCTTGCCCAGTGCAAGCGAGGCCGGATGCTGCGCTGCTCGACATTGTTCGAGGACGCGCTCAAGGTGATCGCAACATCCAACACGACATGGGCGCAAACTATCGCCATGACCGCCCGCCTGGTGGAACACTTCGGCGCGCCATGGCCGCAGGCCCCGCATCTTCATGCTTTCCCCACCCCGCAGCAAATCGCCGCTGTTCCCTTTGATACATTCGCCGCCAAAGCCCGCATGGGCTACCGCAGCGCTTACGTGTATGCCATTGCCACTCGCATTGCGGACGGCAGCCTCGACCTTGAGTCCTGGCAGGAGGAAGCCCTGGCAGCAGGCGCGCTGCAAAAGCGTCTGCTTTCTTTGCCGGGGATCGGCCCCTACGGAGCCGCCTGCCTGATGCTTTACCTGGGCAAGCCGGAGCATGTCAACGCCGACAGTTGGGCCCGGATGCTGCTTGGAAAGGAACTGGGCCGGCCTGTCACCGACAAAGATGTCCATGCCTTCTTCGCCGACTACGGGCCATGGCGGGGATTAGTTTATAATTTTTATCCCTGGAGCGAAACTCCTTCGTAAGGGCAAACAGGATGCGCGCCTATCTTTCTTGTGTTTAGGGTAACAACTGCCTATGAAACCATCCACGAAGATGTGCTGGGGACTGCCGGTGGCGCTGTGCGCGCTGCTGCTGGCGCTGTGCCCGCGCGCGTGTCGCGCCGACAACTGGTATCAGCCTGTCGCCGGTGACTTTCGCCCCCTGTACGACCGGGACAACGCCGACAAGAAATACCAAAGCTGGGATGGCGGTGACGGCTACTGGTATTGGGTGCGCGTATTTTATGGAGGCTACCGAAAACGGGTTCTGGGAATGACTATTATCCGCCAAGCCGGGTGGACCGCGACAAGCCGCGATCTTGTGGCTCATGTCGGTTCCGAATCCACCCGGCAGGAGCTGACTTTGTCGCTGAATAATTTGGGGCGCGACATCGCCGGGGAATGGGCTAAAGACGACCGCGCGGGACGCATTCACACCAATGACCTGCGCCGCTGGGGCGACAAAACCGCGCAGGCCGGCAGCCGTGACAGCGGCAACGGACAAATTCTCTTGATGACCGTGCGCGCGATCCAAGCCGAAGTCGACCGCCGCCTTCAAGGCCGCCCTTGACTGCCCACCGGGGCAGCCCTGCCGCTGCCAGGGCATTTCCGCCTCGCGGCAAGCGCGGTGCAACGACGGATGGTTTTGTTCCGTCGTCAGTACAGGCTCGCAGTGCGAGTGCAATGCCGTTAAAACGCCGCTGAAAACCGCGCGCAATGCCTTGGCCGCGCGAGCCTGCACTGCGGGCATCGGTTCTATAAACGCGCCGTAAAAGCTTTCGCTCTTTAATGCCGTGGAGAAGCCCCGCCTGTCGGCTCCGACACGCGGGCGGCAACAGGCGGCAGGCGCTTCCCGCGTTTGAGCTTGGGAAACCCGCGCAGGCCGTTCCATAAAAAGTTTTCCCCGGCATGGGCGCGGATTACGGCCAGGGCGACGGCGGGCAGGGAACCCGCCCCCGGATGCACCAGATAGCGCGGCGACCACTGCGGGTGAAACTTGGACTTGAAACCGTGCAGCCCCTGAAAATTGTAATACTTGCGGCTGCGCTCGTAGATAAACCGCAGGGCACGCTCACCGGCAGGGTCGTCCGTGTCGTGCCCCACGCCGGCCAGTGGGCTGAGGCCCAAGTTGAACGTGTCGTAGCCATGCTCTTTCGCCCAAAAAAATAGGGACACGAACAGAAACTCCATGATGCCGTTTTCGCCCGCGCGGCGTCGCCGCATCAGGTCGATGGTGGCTTCGTTGCGCCCAAATTCCGGGTAAAGGTTGCCGAATGCGCACACACGGCCGTTCGGCCCGTGCACAGCCATGATCGGGCAATGGCGGATATAATCGTCTTCAAAAGCGCCGATAAAAAACGACTTTTCGCCGCCGCGCACCATGCGGAGCCACTCGTCGCTGACACTGCGCAATTCGTCCAACAAGGCATCTGAGATTGGCGCAGGGTGCAGGCAGGCCGTGTACCCGAGTTTTTGCAGCCGCGCGACCCGCCCCCGAATGTCTTTACCCCGCCCGCCCGCCAGGGAATACTCCCGCACGGGCACAATCGCCTCATAGCCGATGCACAGCGTGTGCAGCCCGACAGCCTCGTATTGCGCCAGATAATCCGGCTCGGTCGCCACAAAAGCCGGCTGCCAGTCATTGCGCGCGCAAAACGCGCAAAAGCCCTGCAAAGCCGGCAGGACATCATTTAGCGGCCCGATCACGTCTCCTAAAGCCAGGCAGACCGTGCGGCTGACAACAAAGGCAACAACCGAGCCGCCCTCGCTGAACCAATAAGATTTGTCGGCGGAAAGGCCAAACCACGCCAGCGACGTTTTGCCGTACTGCTCGATGATGCTTCGCGCCCGCGCCCGCTCCAAGGAACCGGCCGGGTGGCGAACTAGGACAGGGCCGACCAGGGCCAGCAGGGCGTACCCCATGGTGACGCCTGCGACAATATAGATGGAGTCGGCAAAGTAGCGCCCGAACGGGGTGATAGGCACCACATCAGGAGCGTCAAACTGCGTGAACATGATCACGACCTGGCGCACGGCCTGGGGGAAGTCAAAGTCGATGCTGAAATGACGATCTAAGAAGTCCAAGCCTAACACGCCGTAAACGAGGGTGAAAACGACGGCGGCGGCGAACACGCCGCCCGCCTGACGCATGGAGGGCGGGTCGGAGCGGGCCGAAAACGCGGCGCGGGAATGCAGCAGCCACAAAGCCAGGCCCACGGCGAGGGCGGCTTCTTCATAATCCAGCCCCTTGAGCAAATGGCTGAACGCACTGACAATCAGCAGCGCCAAAGTCAGAGACCAAGCCGCCCGCTTGCGCCGCCACAAGCCGCGCGCCAGCAGCAGCAGGGCAAAACCGGACAAAGTGGCGGCGAGGTGACTGCCCACGCGCAGGGCCAGCGGCAGCCACGGCTGCAAAAGAGCAACGCGCTCCCGCAGGCTGGGCGTCGTGGCAGACAACAGATTGACCAGGCCCATCAGCCCCGTCAGCAGCGCAAGGGCGCGGACGTTCCAAACGGCAGAAGTCGGACGGGGCAAGGAGGCTTTGCGGGCAGGGGTGGTTGCGTGTGGCACAGCCTTATTATATCACGGGAGGGCGCAAGCGCGGCAGACAAGAGGAAAACGATGAGTTTCGCAAGGGCACATGATGTACCCGCCCTTTTGTCGTGCCAGGGCGCAAAGCGAGAGTCTCTTTGTCCCTAGCGTGTATAATAGAACTTCGGCACGGCGCAATTGTTTCGTGTTCAAGGAGAAGTTTTGTTCGTTCACGTGCTGGTACAAACCGATGCCCCCCTGACACAGCCGCTGACCTATCGCGCGCCCGATGGCATGACATTGGCAATCGGGGATGCCGTTGTCGTGCCGCTGGGCGCGCAGCAAGCTGTCGGCAGCATTGTCGGCCTGGACGAAGAGTGCCCGCCCGAGCTCACAACAAAAATCCGACCGATTGCCGCGCGGGTGGAAAACGCCGCCTTGTTTGACAGCGCCGGGCTGGACATGGCGCGCTGGGTGGCGGCGCAGACATTGTGCTCCCTGCGTGATGCCATTCGATTGATCGCCCCCGAAGTGCTGACCTCACAGATACGCACGACCATCCGCCTGTGCGCCTATTGGGAACAAGTTCTGGAAAGCACCCGCTCGCCGGCGCAAAAAGACATCGCCACGGCTCTGGCATCGCTGGGCGGCGTGGCGGAGCCGGCCCGGCTCGCCAAAAGCCTGGGAGGGGCAAAGATCGGCCCTGCCCTGGCCGAACTGCGTAAAAAGGGGGTTGTACGGGAAGAGCGCGCGTTGGCCCTTCCGCCTGCCCGCCGCAAGATGGTGCGTGTCCTGCGCCTAGCCGTGGATGCCGATGTTGCCGCTGCCGAAGCAGACCGGCTGGAGCGCGGCAAAGCCCCCAAGCAGGCGCGCCTGCTGCGCGCTTTGGCGCAGGAGCAGGAAGCGGAACAAACCGTGCCCATGTCGGGACTAGCCGTCGGAGCCAGCGCGGCCCAGGCGGCAAAAGCCCTCGCCGATAAAGGTCTGGCAACTTATGTGGAAGCACCCGCCCGCCGCAACCCATTCGCTTTTTTCGGCTTTGTGGAGCGGGCCGCGCCGCCGCTGACTGATGCGCAGTTCCTTGCGGCGCAAGCGATTGGAGCGCACATCAGGGCGCAGGACGGGCGCACAATCCTGCTGCACGGCGTGACGGGCTCGGGCAAGACCGAGGTGTATCTGGACGCAGTCGCTCAAACACTGGCGCTGGGCAAGACAGTGTTGATCCTGTTGCCCGAAATCGGACTCACGGCGCAGGTGCTGGACTTGTTCAAGGCGCGCTTCGGTGAAGACGAAGTCGCCGTGCTGCATTCCGCGCTGTCGCTGGGCGAGCGGCACGACGAATGGCGGCGCATCAAAACGGGCGCGGCGCGGGTGGTGGTCGGAGCGCGGTCTGCCGTGTTCGCCCCTGTCCCCACACCGGGCCTGATTATCCTGGACGAAGAACACGACGGCTCGTATAAGCAAGACACGCACCCGCGTTATCATGCCCGTGGAGTGGCGCAGTTTCGGGCTTCGCAAACGGGGACTGTCGTGCTGCTGGGGAGCGCGACGCCGTCTTTAGAAAGCTTTTACCATGCGCAGACGGGCGAATATGACCTGCTGACATTGGCCGAGCGCATCAGCGAGCGCCCACTGCCGCCGGTGCAGATTGTCGACCTGCGCGACGAAATGAAACAGCCCTTGCCTGCGCACGACCCCAAGGCCCCGCCCGGCACACCGAAGTCGGAAAAGCCGCCGCCAAGCGTCCTGGGCGCGGCCCTCCTGGAAGCCATGGAGCGGCGGCTGGCGCGCAAAGAGCAGATTATTTTGTTTCTCAACCGGCGCGGGTTTGCATCGTTCCTGCTGTGCCGGGATTGCGGGTTCGCATTTCACTGCCCCAACTGCGATGTGTCGCTCACTTATCATCACGCGGCTGTTCTTTTGCAGTGCCACCATTGCGATTATCGGCGGCGCGCGCCGTCCGTATGCCCGTCGTGCGGCGGCCTGCGCCTGCGTCCGTTTGGGCTGGGGACAGAGCGCGTGGAACAGGCCGTAGGTCAGCATTTCCCCCACGCTCGCGCCCTGCGCATGGATCGGGATACCATGGCGCGCAAAGGAGCGCATGCTGAAACCCTGCGGGCTTTCCGGCGGCACGATGCCGATGTTCTTATCGGCACGCAGATGATCGCCAAAGGGCTGGACTTTCCCAATGTCACCTTAGTCGGCGTGGTCAGCGCGGACACCGCTCTTAATATCCCGGACTTTCGCGCACCCGAGCGCGCGTTCCAACTGCTGACCCAGGTGGCGGGCCGGGCCGGGCGCGGCGACTTGCGCGGCGAAGTAATCATTCAAACGTTCACGCCCGACCATGACAGTGTGCAGCGCGCGGCCCGGCACGACTATCTCGGGTTTTATGCCGAGGCTATCGTGCAGCGCAAAGAACTGGCTTATCCGCCGTTTTCGCACATGGCAAACGCCGTGTTTGCCGACGAAGATGAAGCACAGGCGCAGGGCCGTGCGCAAAGCCTGGCGGATGCCCTCGCGCGTGTTCAGGAAGAAACAAGCTTGCCGGGCCAGATATTAGGGCCGGTGGCCTGTCCCCTCGCCCGTTTACGCAATAAATATCGGTGGCATCTGGCCCTGCGCTGCCCTCACAAGGACGACCTTCTGCGGCTGCTGCGCACGGCCCTGGACACGCTGTCCCCCACGGAGCGCAGCGGATTATCGCTTGATATTGACCCCCTGTCCATGTTATAATAACCGTCAGTTTCACCCTTACCCATGCAGAGGAAAAGACATTAATGGCTAAGCCCGCAGGCAGGCTCACCGACTTGATCCGCAAAGATGATCCCATTGTCAAATACGAAGGAGACGGCGTGCAAGTGCTGCGTCAGGTGTCCCGCCCCGTGCTGAAAGTCACGGACGACATTGTGGAATTGGTGGAGCACATGGAGCGGATCATGCGGGCGGCAAACGGTGTCGGGCTGGCCGCGCCGCAACTGGGCATCTTGCAGCGCATCTTTGTGTACGATGCGGGCGATGGCTTCCAGGCAATCATCAACCCCAAGATATTGCAGCGCAAAGGGTCGCAGGTCGGCGTGGAAGGCTGCCTGTCCCTGCCGGGCTTGCAGGGCGAGGTGGAGCGCGCTGATGAAGTGGTTGTCAAAGGCATGGACCAATGGGGCAAGCCGGTGCGCATCAGGGGCGCAGGCCTGACCGCGCGCGTGATGCAGCACGAAAACGACCATCTGGACGGTGTATTATTTATTGACGAAGGCCGCGCCGACCCTGCGACTTTGCACTGGGTCACCGAAGAAGAAGCCGAAGAGGAAGGCGCGGCGACAGCCAGTCCTCAAACCCGCGAATAACCATGCGCATTCTCTTTTTTGGCACATCTTTCTTTGCATTACCCTCGTTGCGCGCCCTGCACGGCCACCCGGACTACGACATCCTGGGCGTTGCGACTCAGCCGGATCGCCCGCAGGGACGCGGGGGTAAAGCGGGCATGTCACCCGTCAAGCAGCTGGCCCTGGAGATGGGATTGCCCCTTTATCAGCATGAAAAGGTACGCGCGCGGGAATTTGTCCAGATTGTGCGCGAGTTATCCCCTGATGTTCTGGTCGTTGCTGCGTTCGGACAGATCATTCCGCAGCGCATGCTCGATATTTCACCACTCGGCAATATCAATGTCCATGGCTCGCTGCTGCCGCGCTGGCGCGGCGCGGCCCCCATGCAATACGCCCTGATAGCTGGGGATACTCAAACCGGGGTCACAACGATGCAAATGGCGGCAGGTCTGGACACGGGCGACATCCTCCTACAAGCCGCTTTGCCTTTATCTGATGACGACAACTTGGGCACATTGGAGCCGAAGCTTGCCGACTTGGGGGCAACGCTTTTGCTGGACACCCTAGCGCGCCTTGCCGCCAATAATTGCCCCCGCGTGTCTCAGGACGAACTTAGGGTCACAGTGGCCCCCTCTCTTCCTTCCGACATTGGCCTGCTGGATTGGACACGTCCGGCCTGCGACCTGCACAACCTGGTGCGCGGCATCACGCCCCGCCCCGGCGCTTATACGCTGTGGCAGGGCAAACGGCTGAAGATCGCGCGCACGTCGCTTTTCACCCAAACAAGCCTAGGCAAGCCCGGTGTGGTCGAAAGCGTCACTGCACAGGGTATATTGATAGGCACAGGCGAGGGAGCATTGCTGCTGCGGGACGTTCAGCCCGAAAGCAAAGGCCGCATGGAAGCGGCGGCCTGGGCGCGCGGGGCGCGGGTCGGCGCAGGCGCGCAATTTGAGTGGGCGCAGACCCCGGAGTAGTCAGGAGTACGTGATGGAGGGCTTCGAAGAGAAACTCGCGCGGGGCATTGCCTGCAAAATCGAAGGCCGCTATGATGAGGCCGTTGCCGAACTGCAAGTGGTCGTGCAGGACAACCCGCAGCATGCCGAAGCCCGCCATCAGCTTGGCCTCGTGTACGGCTTTATCGGCTTGTTTGACGAAAGCGTATCCGAACTTGAACAGGCGGCAAGTCTCGACCCCAATAACATCTTAGCCCGCAATGATTTGGCTTTGACCTACACCATGCTGGGCATGTACGAGGAAGCAAAAACCGAGTTTGCCCGCGTCTTGGAGCGTGACCGCCAGAACGATGTCGCCCTGCGCAACCTGACTTATCTTCCCTGAATGTGCTGAACCCCGTGCCTTACCGCCCTTCCCGCCTGTCTTTGGTGATTTTGCTCGCCTTGCTTGCCGCCCCCACACTGCTGCTGTGGCGGGTTGTTTTTTTGGGTGACGTGTTTCTGCCTGCCGCCCTTTTACGTGATGTCGCGCCGTGGCGGGATACGACGCACCTGGTTCCCTGGAACCCGATTATGTGGGACGGCATGGCGGAGTTTTATCCGTGGCGCTTGTTTTACGCCCATACGCTCTATCAGGGCTTTCTGCCGTTATGGAACCCATACCAGTTTTGCGGGACGCCGTTTCTTGCTAACGGCCAGTCGGCAGTCTTTTATCCTCTGAATTTACTGTTTGTGTTTCTGCCTGTCGCGCGCGCATTCGGCGTCAGTGTCTGGCTGCACCTCGTTCTCACCGGGCTGTTGATGTACGGCTTTTTGCGCTCCGGGGCCGTGGGAACAGGCCGCATCGGTGCCCTGACAGGAAGCATCGTCTGGCAGATCAGCACGTGGCAGGTAGGCTGGCTGGCCCTGCCGACGTTTTTGTGCGTGTCGGCGTGGCTGCCCTTGACCTTGTGGCTGACTTATCGGCTTGTCGTGCGTCCTGCGGCGGGACGCGCGGTGGCACTGGGCGCTGTGCTGGGGCTGACAATTTTGGCGGGGCATTTGCAGATCGCGCTTTACGGCTTTGGGCTGACGAGTGCGTATGCGCTGTTTTTACTGGTACGCGCTGTTTGTCTTGAAAAGGCAAAGATGGGGCCCATTATGGGGTGCTTTGCGCTGGCCTTGATCGTCATGGGCGGGATTTGTGCGCCGCAGATGCTCCCTACTTTGGAACTATCACGCGTGTCGCACCGGTCAGGCACTGTTGCCTCGCGGGCCACTTACGAATCGTATGTGAAACTCGCGCTGCCGCTGCCCAACTTAGTGACTTTGTATCTGCCGGGCGTGTTTGGCAATCCGACTGAGGGGACGTTTTGGGGCATTGGCACGAACGGTGGGCCGAGCGCATACGTCGAAAACGGCTGCTTTGTCGGCATTCTGAGTTTGTTTCTGGCGATGGCAGGCATAGCTGCGGGTTGGCGGCAGCGCGCTACTGTGCGCTTTTTCACCCTGGCGGCTTTGCTTGCCATGCTGCTGGCTCTGGGAACGCCGCTGAATGCCCTGCTATATTTCGGGCTGCCGGGCTTTGCGCAGTCCGGCTCACCCGCGCGCATTTTGGAGCTATGGACTTTGTGCGCCGCCGTGCTGGCTGCCGTGGGCATGGATGCCCTGCCCTCCCTGACCCGCAGGCAGAGTTTGATAGCGTCCGGCGCGTTTGCTTTTGGGCTGATACTGAGCGCAGGCTATGCCGTGTTTTGGATCGCACGTAATGCACCGGCGGGGACTTTGGCCGCAGGGCTTGCGCGCGTGCCGGACTTGTGGCGTTTGCCGGTCGGTGTCCTTTTGGGGGCAGGGGCATTTACGGCATTGTGGCACCGGGGTACCTGGACTGCGCGTCAGTTGCGGGCGAGCCTTGCCGTGCTTGTCCTAATAGACCTGCTGGCGGCCAACAGCAGCTACAACCGTACTAGCCGGACGCAGGAAGTTTACCCTGTCACGCCACTGATTTCGTTTCTCCAGCAGCACGCGGGGGACGCGCGTATCATGCCCATAAACCGTGTTTGGGGCCTATTTCAGCCCCCGCAGGCTATTCTGCCGCCCAACAGCGGCATGGTGTATGGCTTGCGTGATTTGCAGGGCTATGACTCGCTGCTGACCGGGCGCTACATGGGCTGGGCCGCCAAACTGGACGGCGGCTCCCCCGCGCCGCCCGAAAACGGCAACATGGTGTTCACTTACGGCGTCGGGACACCCCAAGCGCGGGCGGCGGGCGCGGAGTGGATTGTCTCGCCACAGGCGCTGGAGCCGAACCCTGATTTACAACTCGCTTATCAAGGCACGGATGGGTGGATTTATCGGGATACGCGTACTTTAAGCCACTTCCACGTAACAAACATAGCTCGAAAACTGGGCGGGACGGATGCGGTGCCGACACATCGGTTTCTCACAGTCATCGGGGCAAACGAGGGCCAAATTACGCTGGCCGATCAGTGGTATCCAGGATGGTGGGCGCGGCAAGCAGGGCAGCCATGGGAACCCATCGGACGCACTGAGGACATCTTCCAGAGTGTTTCCATTGCTCGTACACGATCTTTGTTTGTGGCAGTGGAAACACGCTACCGCCCGGCTTCGCTGCAAGTGGGGCTCTACGCGCTGTGCGTGACGTCGGCATCCCTGGCCGGGCTGCTGGGGTGGCGCTGGTCTGCCAACACTACGCGGAAACGGGAGCCGCGCTGACCCCGCTGGCGGGCTGGGCAAGGGCGTGAGCGGCGGCGACCGCTTCTTCTTCGGTGGCGAAGATGCCGAAGATCGTGTTCAGCCGCGTGATTTGCAGCATGCGCGAAATCGCTTCATTGCAGCCGGTCAGGTACAGGCCGCCTTCTACGGGACGCAAACGCCTGGTGGCCGACAGCAGGGTGCCGAAACCGCTGCTGTCCATATAGGTCACATCGATCATGTTGATGATAATGCTCGGCTTGCCTTCATCGATGGCTGCACTGACCGCATCCTTGAACTGAGGCGTCGTGTAGATGTCGATTTCGCCGGTGACATCCAAAACCGGAACATCGTCAAGGTGGCGCAGCTTTGTCTCGATGCGGACAGTCTCCATGAAAAACTCCCTCTTGGCCCGGCAGCGCATGATGCGGCCTTTGTTGAAACCAGTTTAATTTACCCAAAATGTCGGAAAATAAACGGGGCCAGCAGAAACAAGTCCAGCGTGAGGGATATGCCCCAATGCACCAGGTAACCGTACAAGAATGAGCGTGTCTTGAGGGCCAGCGCCCCCAAAAGAAGGCCGCCGGGGAACGCCGTCAGCACTTCCAGCGAGGGTTTAGCCGCATGCGCTTTCCATGACCAGTGCAGCAGCGTGAAGAATAACGCCTGCACAATTACCGCGCCCCATGTCCGCAGCCATGTTTTTTGCAGGCCAGACAGCAGAAAGCCGCGAAAGAAAAACTCCCACCCAAACATGTAAAACCCCATTGCCAGCTCATAATACAGCAAGGCTTTCAGGTTCACTTTCACGCCGTCAAACACGACGCCAAGCCCTGCCAGCGCCCAGTTGCTCAGCCGGCCTTGCAGGTAATAGTTTTGCACATCCGGGCGGTGCGCGAAGTACGCAAGCGGCAGCAGCATGCCGATCCAGGCCCACAACGCCCACTTCTGCCCTGTTTTCCAGTCGCCGCGCGTCAGACCAAACTGGTCCGGCTCCTGGCGCAGCACCAGCAAAATCGTGAATAACGGCAGCCATAGACACAGGCCAGTGTTGATGAAGTTGTACGTTTCAAACGACTTCTCATCGGCGTTGGTGACGAATAAATAGCCGACAATCAACGTTCCCAGTAGAAACGTGACAATGCCCGTAGAAGACTGACCTGGTTTTGCGCCCTTGTCATGGACGGCAGCTTTTGGCGCACGTGGTTTTGACGTCATTTCCCCTTCTTTCGCCGCCGCGCCGCCAATCCCCTGCCCCGGTTGCTGCGAAGGCGCTGCCGCATCTGTGCAGCAGCGTTGCGAGCGCGCAGCAACGACGGAGCGATTTGTTCCGTCGTTGGTATGGGCTGGAAATACTGGGGAAACAAGCGAACATCCCCGACACACCTACGGAGCGGCGTAGCCGGGACAGCCGGGCGGAGGGGTGACCGAGCGCTGCCAGGTCTGCTGGTACTGGGTCTCATTTTGGCTGACACAGTGGCCGTCGGCGAGCAAAACGGTGTAGCGCTTTTGTGTCTGCAAGATGTCGCCGTGCCAGGAGCCGTTGCCGTCCATCAGAATGTTGACCTCGGACGGCCCATGCTCCGTGCAGGCGGGGAAGGCATCATAGCTGACAATGCCGGAGTAAAGCTTGTGCAGAATGGCAATTTCGGTGCGTGAAAGATAAGAAGTGCCGTAGGCATCATAGGAAGTCGGCAGGGCGTTGAGGGAGCAGCACAGGGCGTTGTCGATTTGGGTGTAGCCGCTGTCGGAGGGGCAATGCCAGAGCTCGCGGCTTTTGACATACGCATCCAGGACGCCGGGCTGCGCGGGGGTATGCGGGTCATCGGCAAGCATGGGCAGCGTGTCCACCAGGGCTTTGTCGCCGGGAGGGCCGAACGACCACACGGAAGGCGTGGAGTAACGGTCTGTGGGGTCTGCGCCATTGGGGTATTGATCGTCGTAATCCTGGCTGTAGGCGCTAAAAGCAAGCCCAAGCTGGCGCAGGTTAGACAGGCAGACGGTCTGACGCGCCCGCGCGCGCGCTTTGGCAAAAACAGGGAACAGCACGGCGGCGAGCAGTGCGATGATGCCAATGACAATCAGCAGTTCGATCAATGTAAACCCGTGCCGCTTCATAGTCTTGCGCTCCACATGTTATTGTACCGCAAAGGGCTCGGGACATTTCTTTGGTTCTGACGTTTTAAAAGCGGCAGGGATGGCTCCCTGCCGCTTTTGTGTCTTTTTGGCGCTCTGATTTTGTTTCCGCCGCTAGGCGGCGAGGGAATGCTCGTTCTCGGCGGCAGCTTCGGCAGGGGCCGTGAACGACACCGTCCGCGCTTCTTGGCGCTTGCGGAAATGGATGGTTTCCCATTGCCGGATATAATCGAGTACAATCAAAGCCATTTTGCGGGCTTCCCCTTCAGGCATCTGGAGGGTCAGGCTATCGGTCACTTTGGTCATCTTGACCTGCCCCACCCCGAACACTTCACCCTGGCCGTTGTCCACCCGCAGCACATAGGGATGCCGGTACTTGGTTTCCTTTTTGAACGACAGCACGCGCGCCTCGGTGAAGTCGTCATGGACACTGCCCTTGTGGTCTTCAAAGCTCGTGAACGTGCCCGCCAGCAGGTCGTGGCAGACGAGTTTAAGGTCATCCGCATCCACATAATGCCGGACGCGCTGGGTGGCCTTGTGCGCGTCGTCAAACTCGACCAAGGTAAACGCCATCTTGCTGCGCTTGGGGTCAAACGCGAGCAAGTCGGTAATGTCGACAATTTTATCTTTTGCGACAAAGCGATAAATCTGGATTTTCGTCACTTCGCGCGCCGTGTTTGTCTCGTTCATTGTGTTCTGTTCTCCTTAAACCAAGTCAGTTCTCAACCAACCAATCCAAAATGCTCTTACAGCACCTTGCGGTAGCTGCAAGTAGGCTTTTGACCCAAAGATGACCAGCAATCCCATACGACCAAGTAGCCGCGTCCGCCGACGTAATAGCAGTTGGAAACGAGAGCATCCCCGCACTGCGGGCACTCGCCGCGCACCCATTCGGGGCGAGGCTTGTTGGCCGTGCCATCGTATGCCTGACGAACGCTTTCCACTGCCGCATTGGTGTCTAGAAACGTATCCATAACCTTCTCCTCTAAACCGTATCCGCATCTCTCTATACACTAATATTATGGCACAAGTGGCAGTGAGTGTTAACAAAACAGCACAGGGACGCACGACGATCTCCAGAAATTCTCACCAAGTGAGAATTTTGTGGATGCAAAAACCCATCAAGCATAGCCACTGCGAACAAAAACTGGTTGTATTCGCAACAGAAACAAGAGACGACAGAAAGCTGGTATAATTGCGATAATGAACGGCGCATCTTTTGCCGAATATAAAGCCAGAGGGGGAGTAACAACGATGATTTTATGGATGATGGCAGGATACGCTGTGACTGCAGTCGCGTTCTATTCCTATATCGTCAAGACAGCTCAGGAAGAACCGCAGGAAAGCGCCGCCACTGTGATCGACTTGCTGGAATGGCAGCGCAGCCGTGACGAAGGCATGAAAAAGGCTGCTTAATAATCACCTCCGGCATAGGGCAAACAAAAGCGCCCCCGCACATCACTGTGCGGGGGCGCTTTTAATAGGCAGCATTAACAGTTTTGATTAGTGATAATCACGAAATGCAACAGCGACAATAGCGCTGATGACAAACCAAGCAACGCCTAGGCCCCGCGTTATGCCTTGCAGACGCTCTTCCATTCCAGGCTTGCCCTTAAAGTTTGCAGACACATTGCCGCCAATTGTTCCTGTCAAACCCTCGTTTTTCGTGGTCTGGGACATAACAATCAGAATAAAAGCGAGGCTGATCAGGAACTGCAAAACCAAAAGCACAATCTTCAGGGCGTTCATACGCTATGCTTATCCTCAGACTTCACGGTTTCAGGTGCCGTGGGCGGAGGAAGATTGCGCGTTTCCACCGTATCCTCATCCTGTGTCGCTTTTTTGAACTCTTTGATCCCATCTCCCAAGGATTTGCCCCAGCCCGAGAGCTTTGAGCTACCAAAGAGAAGAACAACTACTACACCAATAATAAGCACATCTTGAGGGCCGCCAAAACCAAATGCAATCGGTGACATAATCAAGATCCTTTCTCTGTAATCTTCTGCGTGTCAGAAAGTGGAACAGGAATTGCTTCTGCAAGCGGTGCCGGTTCCTGATCAAAAGGCTGATGTACAATGGCTTGATCCACAGTTTGACTACTCGCCGCGATAACCACCGGTGGAACAGAATGGACAGGCTTGTACAATGACTCTACTTCGTTTTGCACGGAATGAGTCACACCTGATATTTCGTCTGTCACTTTTCGCAATTCTCGCAATGCTTGGCCGATCTGCTTTCCAACTTCAGGAAGCTTTTTCGGGCCAAAGACAACGAGCGCAATGACAAAGATAATTGCCAGATCCGCCGGACTGCCAAAACCAAATGCAAGAAAAGTCATTGCTTTGTTTCATTTTAGGGAGAGCGCAAGAATGCTGCGCTTCTTGCTTAACGCTTACTAAACTGGAAGCCACGCCGCGCGCGCTTGCGGCCATATTTTTTTCGCTCTTTAACGCGGGGGTCTCGGGTCAGAAAGCCAAGCTTTCGCAGGACAGGCCGTAGATCAGGGTCAGATTCAATCAAAGCTTTGCTGATACCATGACGCAACGCGCCTGCTTGCCCAGAGATACCGCCACCATTTGCTCGGGCCCACACATTAAACTTTCCAGCCGTGTCGGTCACTTCAAAAGGTTGATTGATGAGTGCTTCTAAAGTGCGTCGTCCGAAGTAGTTTGTCGTATTCCTGTTGTTAACAAGAATACTGCCGTCTCCTGCCGACAACCATACTTTTGCGGTTGCATTTTTACGATGCCCGGTTCCATAATAGCGGGTGTTTTGTGCCATAGATGTTTCCTCTGGATATTGATTAGGATGATTTTTGCGCCTGATGCGGATGCTCAGCACCTGTATACACGTGCAGTTTTTTGAGCATTTGTGCGCCAAGAGAATTGTGTGGCAACATACCTTTGATAACACGCATCATAGCACCCACAGCATCTTTTTCTATTTCCCGGCCACGGGCGATTGAGCGAATACCACCAGGATAAAGAGTGTGATGGTAGATAGGCTCGTCTCGTTTGCTGTTTCCAGTAAGCCTAACTTTTTCTGCGTTGATAACAATGACATGGTCGCCACAATCAACATGGGGCGTCCATTGAGGTTTATTTTTACCGCGAAGGATTTTAGCGGCTTCTACAGCAAGGCGACCCATAGGTTGGTCGGTTGCATCAATGACCACCCAATTGCGGCTTTTTTCCATATCTGCTGGCTTAGCGCTATATGTCTGCATTTTTATATCTCCAATTTAGTATTTAACATGCCATAAAAAAAGACCGTGTGGCGCAACAGGCGGGTATGGATTTTCAGATCTTGTGCCAGCCTGCAGCACGTCCAACGCTTTTTCTGGCACAGCAGTTTCTTTTCCCACTTCCAGCAACATGCCCACAATGTTTCTGACCATAGATCGTAAAAACCCTGTAGCAGTGATAACAACCAATATACGTCCTTCAGTCAAACAACGTATGGAGAGCTTTTTCACTTCACGAACAGTGGGCTGTTTGACATCTCCTGTCTTTGCGTAAGCGGCAAAGTCATGAACCCCTACCAAGTATCGTGTTGCAGATTGCATAGCGGCTATATTTAACGGCGAACGCACATGTAAGCTGTATCTACCCCAGATTGCGGAGCGGGTCGTTCTTGTCCAAAGTAGATAGCCATAGGTGCGTGATTTAGCTGAAAAGCGTGCGTGAAAATCTTCCGGCACTTCTTCAGCTTGCACTACTGAAACATCTGCTGGCAGGTTACCGTTTAAAGCAATAGCGAAACGTCCTATTGGAATAGAACTGGATGTTTGAAAACTGAGCACTTGCCCGAGGGCATGGACACCGGTATCAGTTCGGCCTGCTGCATAAACCTTGATCTGTTCACGTGGCGACAACTGGTTAAGAGCATTAGCAACCACTAATTGAACAGTGCGTTCACCTTGGCCTTGCAGCTGATACCCATTAAAGTCAGACCCATCATACTCCAAAGTGAGTTTCAACGTGCGCGTTTTGGCTGTCCAGTCTTTTCAGGTTTGGTAGGAAGCCCGAATATCTTATCCGTTGTAAGAGAAAGCTGAACAATAGTAGCGGCATCCCCACGGCGCTGCCCAATCTTGACAGCGCGGGTATATCCCCCGGGGATGTTCTTAAACTCAGGCGCAATGTTGGTAAACAAATGATGCACCAACGTTTCATCAGCCAGATAACGACGTGTTTGGCGCCGGGCATGCAGGCTGTCTACTCGGGCTGCCGTGATCAATCCTTCCGCCAAGGAACGAACTTCCTTGGCGCGGGTTTCCGTTGTTTTGATCGTTTGGTATGTCAACAAAGCCCGCACCAATCCTTTTAGCAGAGCTTGACGCTGATCACTAGGTAAACCGAGCTTTCGCCCTCCGATACGATGGTACATTAACTACCCCTTTATTCTTCTACTGTACCCATGTTCACAGGTATATCGTCATCTTCGTCTTCGTCATCATAAGCACTATCGTCATCTGTAGCACCTGGAATAGTCAGCCCTAGAGAAGCTAACTTTTCTTTAACTTCAGTAAGCGATTTTTTTCCGAAGTTGCGAATCTGCATCAACTCGGACTCTGAAATTTGGAGCAGATCGTTAATAGTGAGAACACCCGCTTTTTTGAGACAGTTATATGTACGAACTGAAAAATCCAATTCTTCTATTCTGGCATCCAGTGCTCCAGAATGACTGGCTCCAGAACCGTTGCCATCCATACCCAACCTGCCACCATACATTTTGGGAAATTCCACAAAGCGGTGGAAAAACTGTTCCAGTAATGATGCCGCTTGGCTCACTGCCATATCTGGAGCCAGTGTGCCATTGGTCCATACTTCGAGTATCAATCGCTCAAAGTCGGTTTTGAAGCCAACACGTGTGGCTTCTACAGTAAATGAGACTTTGCGCACAGGAGTAAAAGAGGCCCCAATTGGAATAATACCAATTGTTTGTCTGCTTTTGTCCTGCTTTTCTGGCAGAACATAGCCTTTTCCTAGCTCAACAACTAATTCCATTGAAAGATGAGTTGTTTCGTCTGATAACGTAGCAAGGTAAACTTCTGGGTTTACTACTTCCACATCGCTAGGGCAATGGATATCTGCTCCTGTAACTACACCCTGTCCTTTAACATCAATTCCAACACGCCACTCGGGTTTAGGACTTTCCGCTTCTTCCGTATCGATCTTGTGAACCTTGACAAATAGATCTTTAAGGTTAAGAATTAATTCTGTGGTATCTTCTTTAACGCCTGCTATAGTTGAAAATTCGTGCAGCACACCATCAATTTTGATAGATGTTACAGCCGCACCTTCAATTGACGACAACAAAACGCGACGTAAAGAATTACCTAGAGTGACTCCATATCCACGCTCAAGAGGCTCAACTACAAACTTGCCATAAGTATTAGTTTGCTCTAAGATATCGATTCTAGGAGTCGCCATTTCGATCATTGTTTTATCCTTTTGTCAGAAATTTCAGCTAACAACAGGCGAAAACCCGCCTATAATTGGCGGGTTTTCAACCCCAATAATGTTTCTAGCCAGCACTTAAACAACGATCAGCGAGAGTAATATTCTACAATCAGCTGCTCTTCGACATCAGTGTCTATCATATCACGAGTAGGCGCTGATACGACTCTAGCAGTTAGAGAGTTAGCGTCTAACGTTAACCACTCCGGGGTACGTTGGCCTGTTCCACGTAGAGATTCAAGCATAGGCGTGAGCTTGCGGCTATTTTCGTGTACAGTAACTATATCCCCGGCTCGCATGTTGTACGATGGAATGTTAACACGTTTGCCGTTGACAAGAAAGTGACGATGTGTTACAAACTGCCTCGCTTGCGCGCGAGAAGCAGCCAGATTGAGACGGTAAATAACATTGTCCAAACGCATCTCGATGAGTTGCAACAAGTTTGCACCAGTAACACCGCGGCGCCGTTCAGCTTCAGCAAGATAATTGCGGAAGGGCCGTTCTAGCACACGATAAGTGCGCTTCATCTTCTGTTTTTCACGGAGCTGGCCAGCATACTCGGTTGTTTTTTTCTGCGGCCCCTGCCCATGCATACCAGGTGGGTAGTTGCGGCGTTCAATCTGGCACTTTTTCGAATAGCAACGCGTACCCTTTAGATACATCTTTACGCCTTCTCGGCGGCATTGTCGACAGCGCGCATCAGCGGATTTTGGCATAGCTTGATTTCTCCTGGTGTGTTATCTAAACGCGACGACGCTTTGGAGGGCGACATCCATTATGAGGAATGGGTGTTACATCTTTAATCACATAAACTTCCACACCTACTGCTTGCAATGCTCGAACAGCTGATTCCCTACCAGCACCAGGCCCTTTAACATGCACATCAACTCGACGGAGCCCATGCTCTTGCGCTTTGCGTGCTGCATTTTCTGCGGCAAGTTGAGCACCAAATGGCGTTCCTTTTTTTGAACCTTTAAAGCCAACGCTACCAGCACTTGCCCAGGAGATCAATTCACCTCGAATATCTGTAATAGATACAATTGTGTTGTTAAAGGTACTCTTGATATGAACAACGCCTTGTGCGATGTTTTTCTTTTCTTTGGCCTTTTGCTTTGTCGTTGTTTTTTTCTGTGCCATTTACTTTTAGTGTTCCTATCATCCCCCGCCTTAAGCAACAGTATAATATCCTGACTCGGCAGAACAGTGGTTACTTCTTCACTTTTTTCTTGCCAGCAACGGCACGACGAGGACCACGACGAGAGCGTGCATTGCTTTTTGTCTTTTGACCACGAACCGGCAGACCTCGCCGGTGACGAATGCCTCGATAGCAACCAATTTCCTGCAAGCGCCGGATATTGATCTGAATTTGCCGTTTTAGATCGCCTTCAACGCGGAACTCACGCTCGATTGTATCACGCAGTTTTGCTGTTTCGGCTTCGGTTAAATCACGAACACGTGTATCAAGGCTGATGTCGTTCTTGACTAGAATCTCTCTGCTGCTGGTCAACCCAATCCCAAAGATAGACAATAATGCATATTCCACTCTTTTATCGCGTGGTAAATCTACACCTGCAATACGTGCCAAAAGAATATCTCCTTACTCACCTTGTAGGCGTCTAGCCCTGTCGCTGCTTGTGTTTTTTTATGACGCAAATAACCCGAACGACGCCGTCTCGCTTGATCACTTTACATTTATCACAAATTTTTTTTACTGATGCTCTAACCTTCATCTAAATTTCTCCTTAAATCGAGCTAGAAAACCCTAACGGTATCGATATAAAATCCTACCCCGAGTTAAATCATATGGTGACAATTCACATTTGACACGGTCTCCAGGCAAAATCTTGATGAAGTGCATCCTGATTTTACCGCTAACCTGAGCAAGTATCTGATTGCCGGTTTCTAAGTCTACACGGAACATGGCGTTCGGGAGGGTTTCCGCGATGGTTCCCTCAACCTCAATGGGTTTTTCCTTTGCATAAGTTTCCGCCTCCAAAGCGTGTCGCTCATCACGAGCCTCATGCTGCTTTCTTTGTCTTCGAGCCATAAAGAATTAGTCTACCTTCCCCCCAAAGACGGCAAGGTTAATATATCAGGGCCAGCCTCTGTAATCGCCACTGTATGCTCAAAATGAGCAGAAAGGGAACGATCAGCACTGATAATAGTCCACTGGTCACCTGGCAAATGCATAATTTCGCGGCTACCTAGATTAATCATAGGCTCAATGCAAAATGTCATTCCGACTTTTAAGCGCTCACCAGTTCCAAGTCGACCATAGTTTGGGACATCTAAACCTTTTTCATGAGGAGATGTACCGACACCATGGCCGACTAGTTCCCGCACCACCCCATAGCGATTGCGCTCTGCATGCTTTTGCACCGCAGATGAAATATCTCCCATACGGTTTCCAGCTTTTGCTTGTGTAATGCCTTTAAATAATGCTTCACGCGTAATTGTAAGCAAATTTTTGGCGGCGGGTGAGATTTCGCCTACAGCAACAGTTATTGCAGAGTCGGCAAACCACCCGTCTACCGAAACGCCCATATCTAAGCCAACAATATCACCATCACGCAAAATACGACTGGCGGCAGGAACGCCATGCACTATTTCCTCATTCACCGAAATTAAACTATGGTGGCGGAAAGGCACATCGCTAAAAGAAGGTTGGTAGTTTAAAAACGCAGACTTTGCACCACGTTTTTGGAGTACATCTTCCGCAACCGCGTCTAGATCAAGCGTTGTTGTAACATTCGGAACTATTGCATCATGCATCGCTCTCAATGCTTCCGCGACCACGTAACCGGCAAGACGCATTATTTCGATCTCGTCAACAGTCTTGAGACGAATCATCTGCTTATTATACCTTAAGCCATGCATATTTGTATCTGCTCAACACCCGTTGAAAAGCCTGTCAGCGAATGAAGCCTTCATAGTTACGCATTAACAACTGGGCTTCAATGGCTTGCATTGTTTCCAAGGCAACTCCGACCACAATCAGAAGAGAGGTACCACCAATCAAAGTAAACGAACCCGCTGTGTTTGTTAGCGCAGGAATCCAGTATTGCAGCAACGCAACGAGAGCTAAGAATAATGCCCCAGCGAGGGTGATGCGTGTCATAACTTTGTCAAGGTATTCCATCGTTGCTTTACCGGGGCGAATGCCTGGAACGAACGAACCATATTTTTTAAGATCATCAGAAATCTGTTCGACATTCATTGTCACAGCTGTGTAGAAATACGTGAAAAAGACGATGATCGCGGCGTAGAATAGCCCTGTAATGGGGTTTTTGCCTGGAGACATCCAATCAGAAGCTTTCCTTAAAAACTCACCGAGAGGCGTACTGGGCGGTACAAATTGAGCAAAAGTCAGTGGTAGCAACTGGATTGATAGCGCAAATATAATCGGAATAACACCTGCAGAAGCAACGCGAAATGGTAGGTAGGAAGTGCCTCCCTGGCTCATTTTGTTGCCAACGATCTTTCGGACATGCTGAATTGGTATCTTCCGCTGACCTAGGGTGACAAAAATAATTCCAACTACGGTAGCAAAAAAAGTAACAACTAGAATTAGTACTTGCCATGGTGCAACTGCACCTGCTGCAACTGATTGAGCAACGCCTCCAATTTGGCTAGGCAGACGCACCATAATCCCACAAAAGATAATTAGAGAAACCCCATTACCAATTCCCTTGTCGGTAATCAGTTCACCTAGCCAAACTAAGAACATGGTGCCTGCAACAAGTGTTAATACCGTTTGTACAAGAACCAAAGGATTTTTATCGAGGATGCCTTGTCCACGAAATAGCAAAGACAGCCCAATTGCTTGGACAATAGCAAGAGCCACCGTCAGGTAACGAGTATATTGAGCAATTCGCTTTCGGCCTGACTCGCCTTCCTTCGCAAGTTCCTGCCAAGATGGAATAGCAAAGGTCAAAAGCTGCATGATAATAGATGAGTTAATGTAGGGAATGATTCCCATCGCGAACACTGTAAATGTTTTGAGTGCACCGCCGGAAAAAACATCTACAAGGTTTAAAATGCCTCCACCATTTGTGCCACCGCGCTTGAAATAGTTTTCAAGAACGTCATGATGCACATTAGCAAGAGGAATATGTAAGCCAACCACGTAAATACCAAACATGGCGAAAACAAACAGCAACCGTTGGCGCAACTCAGGGATAGCCCAAGCTGACACCATTGCCTGCACAAAAGGCGTTTGATCATCACCCCCCCCGCCCCCCATGCGGCGGCGAGAAGCGGGCGGAGAAGACGGAGGAACGTTTGCCGCAGGTCGTTTTACAGCCATAAACTCACCTTCCTGTTTTGACAGGAATTACAGTAACTCGATTGTCCCACCTAAGGCAGTGATCTTCTGTTGTGCGCCTTTAGAAAAATAATGCGCACGGACAGTTAATTTCTTGGTCAAATCGCCATTGCTTAAAATTTTGACTTTTTGATCGTCATTATTGATAACACGTGTTTCACGCAGCAACTCAGGTGTAATAACAACCTCTGTATCAAAGCGTTCCAAGGAACTTAGATTGACAATCGCGTAGATTGTCTTGTTGGGACGAGACATGCCAACGTTGTGTCCCTGTGTACCGCGCATCTGGGGCAGACGACGATGAGTAGGTGTTTGTCCGCCTTCAAAACCGGGTTTGGTATTGCCGCGCGCTTTGTCCCCTTTATGACCAGCACCAGACGTTTTCCCTGTACCCGAACCAATACCACGTCCAATACGTTTGCTAGGCCGCTTTGCTCCTGCATTAGGCTTAAGATCCGTGAGATTCATTTACGTTTTACTCCAAGGGGACCATGCTGCGGGCCATGTGGTGGTTTCCGGTGATCACGAGCTGAAGGCTCAATTACCTGTCCATTTTCTGCTTCCACAGAAACTACATGAGCAAGTTTATGTAGCATACCGCGAATTGAAGCAGTATCAGTTTGGGTGACCAAAGAGCCGACTTTGCCTAGCCCTAGTGCATCTGCGGTTAGACGCTGGCTTTTTTCATATCCGATTAAGCTGCGTTTTAGAATGATTTTCAACTGTGCCATTGTTATGCATTTCCTTCTGAAACCGCTTCTCCAACAGAATTAGGAGCAGGCTGTTCGATTTCCGTAGCTTCCGTGGGTGTGGAGACAGGGACAGCCATTTGCTCCCCAACAACTGTAGCAATACCATGGGAGGCATCATCTTGTTCAGCATTTAAGGTAGCTTCGACAACTGCCTTGGATACCAAATCGCTGAGATTTTTGCCGCGAAGACGAGCAACATCCGAAGCTCTCTTCAATTGCTTGAGACACTCAATTGTTGCCCAGGCTGTATTGACTTTGTTGGAAGAGCCGAGTGACTTGGCAAGCACGTCCTTGACACCAGCCGCTTCCAACAGTGCTCGCACGGAGCCGCCAGCAACTAAACCGGTACCTGGAGAAGCTGGACGCATTAGAACTTCCGCCCCGCCTTTGCGCACAAGAATATCATGAGGGATGGTTGTACCCACCATCGGCACATGGACAAGGCTTTTGCGAGCGGCTTCTACCCCTTTACGAATGGCATCAGGAATTGCTCTTGCTTTTCCAATTCCAGCGCCCACATATCCATTGCCATCACCGACAACAACGAGTATACTCCAAGACATAGTACGACCACCCTTGTGGGTTTTTTGCACCTTGTTCGTTTGAATCACACGCTCTTCCAGATTAAGCGTATCCGGGTTGATGATTGCCATACTTAAAAATCCAGTCCATTCTCGCGCGCGGCATCTGCTAATCCCTGGACGCGCCCATGATACAAGTATCCGCCACGATCAAACACGACCTTGGTAATGCCGACGGCTTTTGCACGCTCAGCAACGAGACGTCCAACAGCTTTAGCCGCTTCTACATTTCCACCAGCGCTTTTTGAGCTTTTCTCTTGTCTCAATCCAGCATCAAGAGTAGAAGCTGAAACAAGCGTCTTTTTGGCAAGATCATCAATGATCTGAACGTAAATATTATTCGTGCTCCGGTAAACATTCAAGCGCGGACGATCAGGGGTTCCTGCTACCCGTTTTCGAACACGCAAGTGACGCTTTTGGCGAGCGTCGTTTTTATTCATCAATGCCATGTTCTTAAAATTCCTTTTTGCCTATCACAATATGACGCAACAACGTCATTGGCAACAAGCCTAATTATTCAGTCATACGCGAGGCAGAAAATCCAGCTAAACTACTTTTTGCCGCCCTTGCCGCCGCCTTTACCACCTGCTTTACCACTCTTGCCAGCCTTACGTCGAACAAGTTCACCTTGATAACGAATACCTTTGCCCTTATAAGGTTCCGGGGGTTTCAGTCTACGGATGACAGCGGCCTGTTGCCCAACGGTTTCTTTATTAATTCCGTTAATGGTCACAATAGGACGACGAGTGCCAGTGTCCTGACCAACCTCAAAATCAATCCCATCCAGCGGCTCTACGGGAACCGGATGCGAGAAGCCTAAACTGAGAATCAGCCGCTTGCCTTCTTTAGTGGCTCGAAAGCCGACCCCTTCAATTTCAAGCACCTTTTTGTAGCCAGCAGAAACGCCAACGACCATGTTGTTAACCAACGAACGGGTTAGGCCATGAAGTGCTCGATGCGTCTTTTCATCGGTGGGACGCTCTACCAACAGCATCTCACCATCCAACACAACTTTCATATCTGGATGAATACGACGGCTAAGGCTTCCCTTAGGTCCATTGACTGTGACAGTTCCGTCTGTTGCCGTTACAATGTTGACGCCTTTGGGCAGCGGCACAGGAATTTTGCCAATTCGCGACATAGTCCTTCATCTCCTTAGTAGATAAACGCCAGCACTTCGCCGCCGATGCCTAACTTACGCGCTGCTTTGGCCGTCATTACGCCTTGTGACGTACTCACAATAGCAATGCCTAGGCCACGCAACACCGTAGGCAATTTGTCATGAGAACGGTAAATGCGCAGGCCCGGCTTGCTGATCCGCTTGATGCCAGAAATAACCTTTTCTCGGTGGCGGGCACCATATTTGAGCGTGAGTTTGATCCTGTCTTGCACAGGCTGTTTGACAACCTCGTAAGACTTGATATAACCTTCATCTTGAAGGATCCGCACGATCTCTATTTTGAGTTTCGATGCGTCGACTTCCAAAGTTTCGTGGTTTGCGCTATTTGCATTGCGAATACGTGTAAGCAAGTCCGCAACGGGATCACTAACTGGCATAATATTTCTCCATCAGACAGACGCACATTCGAAACTGCGCCTCGATATGTGTATTATTCAATTGCTACCAACTTGATTTGGTGACACCTGGAATCAATGCTTGATGAGCCATTTCGCGAAAACAGATACGGCAAATACCGTATTTGCGCATAAATCCATGTGCTCGACCGCACAATCCACAACGATTATAGGCACGTACTTTGAATTTTGGTGTACGTTTCGCTTTTTGTATTAGGGCTTCTTTTGCCATGTTTGCCTCATAAATTACCAGCCTAAGCCGGTAAACGGTCTGTATTATACCCAAAAACACACAGATTTACTGCGCGCGTTCTCCTGGACGGTCTCCACGGAACGGAAGCCCTAGTGACTTGAGCAATGATCTTGCCTCTGCATCTGTCTTTGCATCTGTCACAATGATAATGTCCATGCCGCGAACCCGATCCACTTTATCATAAACAATTTCAGGAAAGGTTAGCTGTTCTTTTAATCCCATCGCGAAATTACCGCGCCCATCAAAAGAATTGGGGTTAATACCGCTAAAGTCACGTACGCGCGGCAAAGTTACATTAAACAGCCGATCCAAGAACTCGTACATCCGTGCGCCTCGGAGTGTTACTTTAGCGCCAACGCGCTGTCCTGCTCGCAAGCGGAAGTTTGCAATGGACTTCTTTGCTCGCGTCACCACTGGCTTTTGTCCAGTGATTGTGGACAGGTCAGTAACAGCTCCGTCTAAAAGCTTTACATCGCCTCCAGTCTGACCTGCCGCACCAACACCCATATTGATGACGACTTTTTCAAGCTTAGGTACTTGCATAATGTTTTTGTAGCCGAACTCTTTTTGCAGAGCAACCACTGTCTCATCATGGTACTTTTTCTTCAATCTAACTTGCTGGGTAGTTTCGTTAGCCATTTTCCAATACACTCCCACTTTTGCGTGCAAACCGTATGCGATTGCCATTTTCATCTAAGCGAATTCCAACACGTGTCGTATGGTTGCTATTGCCGGGGTCTACCATCTGGAGTTTGCTCGCTTGGATTGGGGCGGGTTGCTCTATCCTGCCGCCTTGCGGGGCCTGCGCGGAAACTGTCGACTGTCCCCTAGGAGCGGCCCTTTGATGTTTGATGATGATATTAAGACCTTCGACAACGACCCTGCCTTGGCCCGGTAAAATACGTGTAATTTTGCCTTCTTTTCCTCGATCTTTGCCAGCCAAGACACGGACGAGATCACCAACTCGAAGCCGCAGCTTGCCGCTATATTGAGGTATATTCGCGCGTGGTCCCTTTTTCTTTATCGGGATAAACATAGTTACAGTACCTCCGGTGCAAGCGAGATGATCTTCATCGCACCTTCGAATTTCGAGTCCCGTAGTTCGCGGGCAATCGGGCCGAACACACGTGTTCCACGCGGAGCCAAATTGTTGGTCAGAACAACAGCGGCATTTTCATCAAACCGAAGTGTGGAACCGTCAGGACGCCGAATCATGTTTTTCGTCCGAACAACAACAGCTTTGACAACATCGCCTTTTTTTACCTGTGCGCCGGGAGTAGCCGACTTCACAGCCGCCACTATGATGTCACCTACTTCAGCATACTTAGCATTCGAGCCTTTCAGCACACGCATGCACAACAGCTCACGTGCCCCGCTGTTATCAGCTGCCCGAAGGCGTGTATAATCTTGAATCATTAATTCTTCCTTTGCGCTGCCGCTTCAGTTTCTATCCATGACATGAATAGGCTATGAAACCGGCCCTAGCAATGAGTGATTGTTTATTTCGCCCGCTCAATAATACGTGTCAAACGCCAGCACTTATCCTTGCTTAACGGACGCGTTTCCATGATTTCAACTGTGTCACCAGTATGAGCATCATTGTCTTCGTCATGCACTTTTAGCTTTTTGTCCTGCTTCAAGATGCGCCCATAGATAGGATGGCGGACGAGGTTGTTGATCGTAACAACGACAGTCTTTTGCATTTTGTCGCTAGACACAACTCCCTGACGGAGTTTACGACGCTTGCGAGTAATTTCTTCCGTCGCAGTCATTGTGGTTTCTTCAGCCATCAGTTACCCTTCTTTCGCTTCTGCCAGTTCTCGCTGCCGCTTGATTGTCAGCACACGGGCAATTTCTTTGCGGCTATTTTTCACAATTTTGACGTTTTCCTGTGGCTTGCTCAACCGATCTTTGCGGAACTGGTAAATGTTCTTGTGAGCTGATAAAATTACGCCATTCAAATCCGTCTCGCTCAAGCTGCGAAGCTCAGTCAAACGGGCCCGAAGTTTTTTGTCTGCCATTTGTTATTCCTCCGACATACCAAGCTGAACAGCTTCTTCAGGAATGGCGTACGCTGCAATTTGCAGTGATGTTTCATGCCGTGTCACGAATTTTGTAGCAATAGGCAGTTTGTGTGCTGCCAATCGCATGGCCTCTTTCGCCAATTCTTCTGCAACGCCAGACATCTCAAAAAGGATACGACCCGGTTTAACAACCGCAACCCACCCTTCCGGAGCACCTTTGCCTTTGCCCATCCGGGTTTCGGCAGGCTTTTTCGTAAACGGCTTATCGGGGAAAACCCGAATCCAGATTTTTCCGCCACGACGGATCTTACGGTTCATTGCAATACGAGCCGCTTCAATTTGGTTGCTAGTCATCCAACAAGCTTCCAAAGCCTGCAGGGCATATTCACCAAAATCGACGTTTGTGCCGCCCGAAGCCACGCCGCGGCGATTGCCACGGTGTACCCGGCGATACTTAACTTTTTTCGGCATTAACATGTTGATGTCTCCTTAACGCCCGCCCGGTCCACGACTACCGCCGCCACTAAAACCGCCACCACCACCTGGTCCACGACCACCACCGCCACCGAAGCCACCGCCCCCACCGGGGCCCCGGCCTCCGCCTGCACCACCACGGCCACCGCCTGCACCACCACGGCCACCCGCACCACTACGGCCACCTGCACCGCCACGGTTGCCGCCACGATTCCCGGCACGGTTTCCTGCGGCACGATCGCCAAAGCCCTCTTCGGCATTTAAGCGGCGTTGCTGCTGTTGCTGGAGCGCAATATCGGCTGTCGTGAGGCGCTTTTGACCGGGCAGGATATCACCTTTGTAGATCCAAACCTTTACACCAATGTTGCCATAAGTAGTAGCAGCCTCGCTGAAGCCATAATCGATATCGGCGCGCAGCGTATGTAACGGGATCTTGCCTAAACGATCGCCTTCTTTACGCGCCATTTCGCTGCCGTTCAGGCGGCCGGAGCAAAGAATGCGGATGCCTTTTGCCCCAAGCTTCATCGCGCGGGTGACAGCTTGACGCATAGCTCTTTTGTATGATACGCGCTTGGTAATCTGTTGAGCGATACTCTCCGAAACTAGCTGTGCATCTAATTCAGGATGACGTATTTCCGTGACATTGGCTGTCACACTTTTTTTCGTTAATTTCTCCAGCAACAACCGCAGGTCGTCTACGCCTTTGCCACCGCGCCCGATAATAATGCCCGGTTTCGCTGTATGCAATGTGACCTTAACGCGATTGGCAGCTCGCTCAATCTCCACACGGGCAATAGCCGCATTCGCCAGTTCGCGGCGTTTCTTGATGAAAGATCGAATGTGATGATCCTCGATCAATGCTGCTGCGTAGCCACGATCAAGAAACCATTTGCTTTCATGCTCACGATTGACGCCAACTCGAAAGCCGACGGGATGAATTTTTTGTCCCATGTTATTCTCCTTCGCTGCGCTTCTGATCGGCATCGTCCGCATCCGGCGCTCGGTCGGACATGTCTATTTCAGGGGCATCCGAAGCGGTTATCGGGGAGGCTTCAGAGGCCAAATTCGCGGGCTCGGCGGATTGGCCCGAATCGCTGGTGTTTGCCGTGTCGCCTACTGTCTCTTCGCCGGTATTTGCTTCCGTGTCTTGGCGGTTTGGTGTTGCCGCAGCTGTATTGGGTGTGTTCAATAAAGTTTCCGTTTGCGCTTCTTCGGTAGCCGTTTGAGCCAGAGGGGCGGGAACGACGTTTTCGGGTTTCGGCGTTGCAGGCGCGGGCATAGACTTAGGTTTTGCAGGAACCGCAGTGCGTTGCGGCTTTACACTGGGAGGTGCTTCAGACAAGATCACGGTCAGATGACTGGTGCGCTTTAGGATGCGATATGCCCGTCCCTGAGCCCGAGGCTTGACACGCTTGAGTGAAGGGCCACCATCCGCAAGGATATTGACGACTTTGAGCTCCTCAACTCCTGCCCCCCAGCCATCCTGAGCATTAGCTGCCGCGGAAATCAAAACTTTGCTGATGAGTTCAGCAGCATGATTTGGAATGAATCGCAGCATGGCGATCGCTTCCGACACTCGTTTGCCCTTGATAACTTCGATTACAAAGCGCGCTTTTCGGGGCGAAGCCCGTACAAATCTGGCAATGGCTCTTGCCTCGGGAACGACTTCTATCGTTACGGCCTGATTGCCGCCGATGCGCTCCTGCAGCGCCTGCGCGAGAGCCTGTGTTTCCATACGAACGTTGTTCGGGCGGCTGGTGTGCAAAAGCACTTTTAGGCCGCCATTCGCATCTCGTGTCAGCTTCAACTTGTTGATCGGGGTGCGGCCCAGTATGTTTTTTACTGTGGGCAACAATGCACGATCACGTGCCGCTGTATTCATCGCAATTTCTCCTTGGCCGACAAGACCTTACCGCGACCGGATGGTGCGCGTATCCTTTTGGCCTGCATGGCCTTTAAAAGTGCGGGTCAGTGCAAATTCGCCCAACTTGTGCCCGACCATATTCTCTGTGACAAACACAGGAATGTGCTTGCGCCCATCATGGACTGCCATAGTGTGCCCAATCATTTGTGGGAAGATTGTTGAGCGGCGCGACCATGTTTTGATGATACGCTTCTCATTGCGTGCATTCATCTCGTCAATGCGCTTTAGCAGCTTAGGGTCTGCATAAGGCCCTTTTTTAAGTGAACGTCCCATATATTATTTTCCTCGCCGACGAACGATAAACTTCTGCGTACTTTTGTTGCGCCGTGTACGGAAGCCCAAAGCGCGAACACCGGTCGCTGAGACAGGTCCCTTCTTGCGTCCGATTGGGGACTTTGCTTCGCCACCGCCGTGAGGATGGTCTCGAGGAGACATAACCACGCCACGGGTGTGCATGTAGACACCAAGCCAGCGTTTTTTGCCCGCTTTGCCATGCTTGATGTTCTCATGCTCTAAGTTTCCGACCTGCCCAATAGTTGCGCGGCAGTCGGCAAGCACCATGCGTGTTTCGCCGGAAGACAAACGCAATGTAGCGTATTTGCCTTCTTTCCCCATAAGCTGCGCAGAGCCGCCTGCAGTCCGTACCATCTGTCCACCCTTGCCGGGCATCAACTCAATATTGTGAAGCAAGGTGCCGACAGGGATAGAGCGTAGGGACAATGCATTACCAGGTTTGATGTCTACGTCTTCACCAGCTTGGATAATGTCACCTACGCTGATGCCGACAGGGCAAAGGATATAGCGCTTGTCGCCATCACGGTAATGAACTAAGGCAATGCGTGCCGAACGGTTCGGATCATATTCGATCGTTGCGATTTTACCGGGCACACCATCTTTATCACGCTTGAAGTCAATAATACGATACTGTGTCTTGTTGCCGCCGCCGACATTAACTGCTGTGCGCCGCCCTTTGTTGTTGCGCCCGCCACTGTGCTTATTTGGGCGCACCAGCGACTTTTCCGGCTTGGAAGCCGTAATGTCGCTGTAGTCAGACGCCGTGCGGAAGCGTTGCCCTGGGGTTATCGGCTTATATCGTTTAATTCCCATAGTCTCCTAGACTCCTTCCACTAGCTCAATGGTTTGACCAGCCTGCAAGGTCACAACAGCCTTTTTCCAGTCTTGTGTGCGTCCTACATTGGAACGTTTGGCAAACCGTCCGCGCCGGGCTGATCCTTTGACAATCAGCGTGTTGACGGAAACAACATGAACCGGGTTTTTAGCGTCAGTCTGGATTTGCTCGATTGCATGAGCGATCTCATACTTGTTGGCTTCGCGGGAAACTACAAACGAATATTTGTTGAAGGCACCGGCGGCAACGCTTTTCTCGGTCACAATAGGCCGCAATATAATTTGGTAAGGGCTTTTAGTTGTTGCACTCATTTAGGATGTCGCCTCCTGCTTCTTATCCCAGATAGCGTTCAGCGTGTCTAACGCACCCTGCACAATAATAATTGTTTGGGCATCCAGAATGTCCCGCACGGAAAACTGTGGGGCGACACACACTTCAATACCGGGAATGTTGCGGAAAGATTTGTAGATCGTCAAGTTGACTTCTGGCAACACGATTAGTGTCTTGCCGGTTGCATTCAGCGACTTTAGCAACAAAGCAGCCGTTTTGGTGGAATGCGTATCCATGGACAACGTGTCCAGAATAAGCACGGCACCGTCGGCAAGCTTTGCGGAAAGCGCAGAAGCCACCGCAACACGCCGGGCCTTTTTGGGAAGTTTCGCGGATAAATCACGCGGGTGCGGGCCAAAAACAATACCGCCATGACGATAATGTGGGGCGCTGATCGTACCTTGCCGCGCGCGGCCTGTCCCTTTTTGCTTGTAAGGTTTGCGTCCGCCACCCGCAACATCGGCGCGTGTCTTGGTGTTGCGCGTGTCCTGACGTGAATTAACAGCTTCATTAAGAACGGCCTGATGCATCAAGCCGATATTGATTGGTTTGGAAAAGATCGCATCGCTGAGGACGACATCTCCCCCATTTGTGCCATCGGCCTTTCGGATGGTGGTTGTAGGCATGGAAATCTCCTTTAGCGTGCAAATTTCTTGATGAGGACCAAGCCGCCGTTCGCACCCGGAACAGCACCTTTAACAAGCAGCACATTCTTTTCAGGGTCGACACGGATAACTTTAAGGCCCTGCTGTGTGATCCGTGCGGCACCCATGTGACCAGGCTTGCCAGATCCCTTAAATGTACGAGCAGCGTCGGTGGCACCGCCACTCGCCGGTTTACGGTGGCTAGTGGACGCACCATGCGTGGATTTGTTGCCCCGCCAATGATAGCGCTTCATAACGCCGGCATAGCCTTTGCCTTTAGAGACGCCTGTCACAGCGACTTTGTCTCCAACAGCAAAGATGTCGGCGCTAAACTCGTCACCTTCTGCAACGGTTTCGCCCTCATCAAGGAAGATCTCGCGTAGGACACGCTTGGGTTTGACGCCATGCGCGGCAAAGTGCCCTTTTTCAGGAGAGTTAAGACGATGCTCTTTGACATCGTCAAAACCAATCTGAGCGGCAGAATAGCCGTCTTTATCCAGCGTCTTTAATTGTGTAACTACACAGGGACCAGCGGCAATAACTGTGACCGGGGTCACACGACCGCCTTCTTCGAATATCTGGGTCATGCCCAGCTTGGTGCCGAGAATAGCACTTGGCATTTTTTCCTCCACGGCGCACCTGGGGACGGGGATGTCCTTGAGTGACGCGGCTACGATAATAATCAATTTTGTCCTTTAGCTCAACGCTGAAGGCTAATTTTGAGTTCCCCTAAAGTTTGATTTCGATGTCCACACCCGACGGCAGGTCAAGCCGCATTAAAGCATCAATCGTTTTTGGGCCGGGATCAAGAATGTCGATCAAACGCTTATGCGTTCGCATCTCAAAATGTTCAAAAGACTCTTTATCCACGAAGGTGCTGCGTTGCATCGGCAAAATGTTTTTCTCAGTCGGCAGTAAGACTGGACCGGAAATTCGCGCCCCGGTTCGTTTGACCGTATCTACAATTTTCTCTGCCGACTGATCCAGTACGCGGTGGTCGAAAGCGCGTAGCCGGATGCGGACTTTATCACGACGCATGTTGACTGTTCTCCTGACACGAAAAAACGCAGGCGGCTTTTCTGACGCAGCCACCTGCGCTGTTATGTTATGCTAAGATCTTGGTAACGACGCCTGCACCGACGGTGTGACCGCCCTCGCGGATCGCAAACCGTAAACCCTCTTCCATCGCGATCGGAGCAATGAGTTCTCCCACGATCGTCACGTTGTCTCCCGGCATCACC
>JAABUZ0100000087.1_pt1 | contig 217490 bp, 185 predicted proteins | sample 5562091 | NCBI WGS metagenome assembly JAABUZ01 (sample SAMN12813069, study PRJNA571459) | rock metagenome | isolation source: Antarctica rocks | place: Antarctica: Victoria Land, Linnaeus Terrace sud | collected 2015-12-21
CGGCGTAGTTGCTCAAACCCAGGAATTGCCCGGTCCCTGATCCCACGAGGCTCCAGTTGAAGAAGCTCATGCGTAAACCAAGAATGACGGGCCAGACCAGGAAAAGCACATACGCGAGCAGAAATGGCAGCACGAAGCCTAACCCCATTAGTTCGTTGCGCCACCGTGATGAGTCGGGTGTGCGCGGCTGCGCCTTCACCCCCTGCCGCACAACCTGCTGCTGTACTGAAACATTCGCCATTGCAGTTCCTTTCTAAATAAACGCGTAAACTCGGCACGACCAATGTGTAATGCTTTTCTTTTCTCACTGCTAGTTGGCCTCGTTCCTGTTTTTCTTTAACCTCTAGTATATCACCTCCTGTACGCCACTATTGCACACGGTTTTTCAAAAGATATCGTGAAAGGCATCAACGATAGTTTGCTCTAGTGAGTCAATACGCTTCACGATTTTTAGAGCGTTGAACGTCTCTTCACCGAGTTCTGCACGGATATGAGTCAGTATATCTTCTTGCGATATATCTATTGTAGGTTGCTTCATACTGTAACCGACTACTTCCGTCTGTACACCCAGTTCTGAGAATGCCTCTCGTTGATGCCGTCTCTGTATGATCCCTGTCAGTCCTTCCAAGCAGGCGGCAATACCACTTTGATCATCCATTTCTTGGAAAAGCACCAGACTTTCTTTATACATACTTCTCGCCGCCTCGTCATTTGCAGCATAACAGGCTGCATCACCTAGGCCGACGAGAGATGATGCAATGCCCCAGATATATCCTAATTTGCGGCAGAGCTCCAGGCTCTCCTCATACAGTTTTGCAGCTTGCTCATAATGCTCCCGACACCACTCGACTTCGGCAAGATTATTCAGAGCAGCAGCAACCGCCATTTCGTCCTCAAGTCGTCGAAAGTAGATGAGGCTTTTTGTATGTAAGTTAGCCGCCAGATCAAATTTCTGCTGCTGCCTGAACACATTTCCCAGATTATTCAGCAGGCTTGCCATACCTCGAACATCTCCCAGCAGTTGTCTTAGCTTTAAGCTCTCCTCGAGCAGGGAAACGGCTCGCTGAGTCTTCCCTTGCCGGAGCGCGACCGCCGCTGAAGCAACGTAGGCTTTGCTCATCAGTTCCTTGTCATCTAATTGTTGACTCATTCTCAACGCCTCCTCCGCCAGCATTGCTGCGTACGTATGATCGCTCTGATTACACGCCAGTTCGCTTGTTCTCACAAGGGCCTTTACCCGAATCGCTGGCGTGACTTCAGTAAATTCCGGTGCGGTGAGCAATTTTTCAAACCATCTGCGGCCTTCGCGTAGGAGTCCTCTTAACCACCAGAAATGCCACAATGCTTCTGCTATTCGTAAACCAAACTCGACCATCCCGTGTTCACTACACCAACTGAGAGCGGCCTGAGTATTTTCATATTCGGCTTCCAGTTGTACGAGCCACTGCTTCTGCTCGGTACCCGCAGGAGGAGGAGGAGGAGGACCAAGCTGTTCTACCAGTTCCAGATAATAGCGAGCATGCCTGAGCTGCAAGGCTACTTGCACATCTGCCGTTAACTGCTCCAAGGCATACTCCCGAATTGTATGCAGCATTTCGAAACGCGGTTCCCCATCGTCTTCTTCTCGTATCCTCAACAAACTTTTATCGATGAGGGAATGCAATACTTTAAGCAGGTCTGTACTCTTATCCTCATCAATAACACAAACTGCCTCAACTGCTTCCAGCGTATATCCTGCATAGAAGATCGAAAGCTGGCAGAAGAGTGCTTTTTCGTACGCGTCGAGTAGGTTATAGCTCCACGCAATAGCTCCACGCAATGTTTGCTGTCGCGCAGTGCGATCGCTTTTCCCATCTGTCAATAATTGCAGGCGATGACCGAGACGTTTGACCATCGCTTGAGGAGAAAGCAGTTTCACACGCGCCGCCGCCAGTTCGATCGCGAGTGGCAATCCATCGAGTCGAGCACATATCTCAGCGACCGCGCTAGCATTGGCAGTGCTCAGATGAAACTCTGGTTTTACAGCTTTTGCCTGTTGGATGAACAACGCTACAGACTCATACTGTGCCAATTCCACCAGTTCCAGGCGTCGTTTATAGTCAGGGATTGCCAGAGGAACGACAGAATATTCGTATTCACCGCCAAGGTGGAGTGAGGAGCGACTCGTCACCAGCACCTTGATCTGACGGAATTTCACCAGTATGTCGTGAATGAGAGGGGCAGCATCAAGTATTTGTTCAAAGTTATCAATAAGTAAGAGAACTTTATCGTGTAAATACGCTTTGACGCTCTCAAGCAACGATTGATGATTGCCTTCACGTGCTCCAACCGCCTGTGCCAGTGCTGCAACGACACCATCTTTATCTTGAACCACAGCGAGATCAATAAAATAGATGCCACCCGGGAAGGTATCGACGATATCTGCAGCAACCTGCAGACCTAAGCGCGTCTTGCCTACACCGACAGGGCCGACCAGTGTCACGAGCCGCACCTCGTCCCGCCGCAAAAGGCTACTAATCGCATCCAGGTCTTTTTTCCGGCCAACGAATGAGGTAAGTTGCGTCGGTAAATTGTTCGGATGATAATCTAGTGTTCTGAGCGGGGGAAAATCCGCTCCCAGGTCCTCAGCAACGAGTTGGAAAATCTGTTCGGGGCTCTGGATGTCCTTCAGGCGATGCGTCCCGAGATCTATCAACCGTACCGCTGACGGTAAATGATCCTGTACTAATCCAGATGTTGAGAGAGAGAGCAAAATTTGGCCACCGTGTCCAGATGAAAGAATACGCGCAACACGATTGAGTGCCTGACCGAAATAGTCATGGCCTCTCTGTTCGGCCTCGCCAGTATGTATCGCCATACGCACGCGAAGTGGTGCAATACTTTCCGGCCAATTTTCTTTCGACAATGCTTTTTGCATTGCCAAAGCAGCTAGGATAGCTGCACCTGCAGTAGCAAAGGCAATATAAAAGGCGTCACCAACGGTCTTAAAAATAACTCCCGCGTAATCAGCCGAGATAGTATGTAGAAGTTCATCATGGCGTGAGAGGGCGAGACGCATCTCCTTTGGATGGCGTTCCCAGCGAATAGTGCTTCCCTCGATATCAGTAAATAAAAATGTGATCGTTCCAACTGGTAATTTTGGCATGGTCAACATCTCCTCATAATCCGGATAAGCCCGTATGCTATGCGCCGGAAACGCAGCTGACTACTGAGACCGGATACATCATCCCAAATCTTGTATAAACGAAGCAACCGTTTAGGACCTTTCGCTATTATTCTATATAGTATATCATATTACATTGACCTTCAAAAAGTTTCAATAGTCTTTACTTTTCTTTACATATTTTTGATCAAGACATTTTTGCTTCGCTAATCTCCAGAAACCATTAATTTCCTATATAATGCTATTGCAATGTACGTACTACTATGGTAATATTAGTATGATACGTAGCTAGTCGTTCCTGATGGAGGTTTTCAAAACCATCTCGAAGAGACTCTTTAGTCGAACTTGTGCTATCACTACTGAGAAGGAGTTACACTATGATGCATTCTGTTGATCTTGAACGAGCACGAGCTACTGCTCGTACGCTCGCTATACGCGCCCAGCAGGATCCTCGATTTGCGGAGCAACTGCTGCAAAATCCAACCTCGGTACTGACGGCGGCCGGACTTCCTGAAGACTTCGTTCAGGAGTTTCTTGAGAGAACACAACTTTCTGATGTTCAAGGATATATATCGCCGTCGTGTGGCCTAACTGTTATTCTGTGAAGCTTGTTCTATGCAAAAGGAATGCTCGTATCCACTGCAAATGGAGGACTTGAAACGTCTTCAGAAGCCAATCACCTTTCAAGAATATTGACGGTGTGATTCGATTCTCTTCTCGGGCCGCTTGCCATTGTTCAGATTATGCAGCACGAAGCCGCGTTACAAGCGGCTTCGTGCTTTTTGCAGTGGATACTAGTGCTCTATAGGGAGGAGTGTAGTGATGGACTGGTGTGGGATGATGTTCCAAGAAATAGATATGCGCGAACACGCTTCTCCCCCTGTGGAGTATAGAACATTCTTCCTTTTTGTAAGGATTGTAAAGGTTGTTGACACTTGTGATACTATAAGTATGTTCAATGGTGCAGGTTATTCCTGCCTACCTACCTGACGCGAAGTGCACATTTTTTTGATATCACACTCAAAAAGGTCTTTGTAAGTATGACATTTCGTTGAAAACTTGTCAGATGTACACTCGATAAAAAACTTGCACATTGCGTTACCTAACAAAGAAGAATTTGAGGAAAATTATGTCTATAGAACGTGGAGATATGATTTGGATAGCCGAAGCTGAGCAGAAGTACAACCGTTCACGCGAATGGTTCTTGAAACAGATCAAACTGAAGAAATTGCACAAAACCAAGATCGAAGGAGATCGGAAAGTGTATCTGTTACGTAGCGAGATCGAACACTTGCTTCAACCACACATGCTCGACCTCTGATGTGTCCTAGCAACATTCCAGAGCTCTTCCTCAACCTAGCTCTGGAAATCTGTCTTTTTCGACCAACGTTGCCTCTTTACCTCAAGTTCTTTCGTTAGAATATTCTGACACCTCTCCATTTATCCAAATTGTTCGCTAATGTTCAATAACCTTGACAATGCTTCAAAATTACAGTATAAAATTTGTATGAGGTGTACTAAAGTATATTCTTGTGCATAAAGTGGCTTGTTCCTTCAAAACTGTCTACTATCTGTGTCCTCTGTTCTTTCCGAGGGAAGGGAGCTTTTGCTATGCGTCTTCGGACAGCTCGTGCCATATTACACACTATTGTAGACCGTGCCAGTACAGATACCACTTATTTAGAACAACTCCGCGCCAACCCCGTTGATATGCTTGTGAAAGAGGGCTTGCCTTACGACATCATCGAAGATTTCTTGCAGGAAACCTCTATGGAGCCAGAGGTTTCCGGTTATTTACTCCGGGGTTGCGCCAATACATGCGCGCTTACTAGGACTGAGGCGTACCCTGCTGAGTTCTTATCAGCCCCAAGAGCTCCTTTGCTCTGACAAGTATTCAGATTCAGCGATACAAAAAGCTGCCGGGAAAGCATGCGTTTCTTGCGTGCCATCGATTCTCGACAGCATGTCCTATTCTTAACTCGAAAGAGGTGAGCGATGACCCATTCTCAACAATTCGATCAAGATGCTGCTCAGGTATTCGATCAAGTTCAGGAGACGATTGCCCGCCAGAACAAGGAGATCGAAGCACTGAAACAGCAACTGGAGTGCGAACGGTTTGCCCAAGAACTGCGCAAACTCCTGATCGGTGCGGAACATACGACGACCATTCTCGCGCCGTTCAGTCATACCCACGTTCTGGAAATGGTCGTCGCAGCGGCGGCACAGGTTATCTCGGCCCGTTCTGGCTCCCTGTTCCTGATGGATGAAGACGCGCAAGACCTTGTCTTCGAAGTCGCAATTGGCCCTGCTGGACAGGATGTGAAAAAATTTCGTGTGCCTCTGGGACATGGAATCGCTGGTATGGTTGCGATGACTGGACAATCGATGGCTATTGCTGACACGAAACAGGACGCCAATTTCGCCATCGACATCGCAACCTCGGTCAACTATATCCCCCGAAACATCCTCTGCGTTCCGCTCTTCTACGACGAACACGTCATTGGCGCACTTGAACTGCTTGATAAAATAGATGCGGACACCTTCAGCCTTGTGGATGTGGAGACGCTCGGGCAGTTCGCCAATATTGCGGCTGTTGCAATTGCTCAGTCACAGACCTACCACGATCAGCAGGCAATCCTGCGCTCGCTCGTTCACACCTTTACCAAGAACGACGCCGAGCGCAGGCAATCCCTGCAAAAGGACGCATCCACGTTCCTATGCTGGGCGCAGACAGACGATGCGTTTAGCAAGTCATCACGCGAGCTTGCCGTCCTCGTTCACGAGCTGTCTCTGGCAGGCGAACAGGAGCGCGAGATGTGTAAAAACGTGCTACAAAGTTTTGTCGTCGCTGCTCGCAGCCACGCCGGAACTTACTCTGCATTCTCACAGGCACGGTAAGCGCGATGTGGCGGAAACGAGAGAGGATTGAGCTATGCAGAAACTGACGCCCGCGTGGAGTTCACACTTTGCGCGTGAGAAGCTTCACACGATCGGATCCATCGATCCCATTGATCGCATTACTTGGCAGCAGGCTTGCGGCGATGGTTCGGGCAAAGGAGTTAGGGTAGCCATCATCGACAGCGGCGTCGACGCGGCTCATCCCGCGCTTAACGGTCCGGTTAATGGCTACGCCGCAGTTATGGCTGAGGGTGATTGTATCTGCTACGAGACCATTCCTCACGAGGACTCTTGTGGTCACGGAACCGCGTGTGCAGGGATCGTGCGCTCACTCGCTCCACAGTGCGAGATCTACAGCGTCAAAGTGCTTGGGAAAGGGCTGACCGGGCGCGGCTCAACGTTTATCGCGGGCGTGCGCTGGGCGGTCGAGAACAATATGCATATCTGCAATCTTAGCCTTGGTACGACCAAAAAGGAGTTCTATGCCATTCTGCACGAGGTCGTAGACCAGGCCTATTTTCGCCAGATCGCGCTCGTCACGGCTGCGAACAATATGCCGATTCCCAGTTTTCCCTCGATGTATGCATCGGTCATCTCCGTCGCCGCGCATCACGAGGAAGACCCCACGCGCTTTTACTACAATCCCCAGCCTCCTGTGGAGTTTGGTGCACTTGGTATCGATGTCCACGTCCCCTGGCTAGACCAGAAATGGTCAACCGTGACAGGCAACAGTTTTGCGGCTCCTCATATTACCGGCATCTGCGCGAAAATTCTTGGAGCACATCCCGGATTAACACCGTTTCAGTTGAAAACGGTGCTGCGGGCATTGTCTGCCAACGTCTCAACTGTGCTGCCAGAATAACTTTCTGAACTTACTCGCCCGATCTGTACATGCATAATGGAAATGGCCCATACACACTCTTGGTGAAAACTCTCCTGTAAGCGAACAAAAACACGAAGCTTTCTGTTCAAGGAGAACATGACTTCCATCTGATAAGCTCATCTTTCACCAAGAGTGTGTATGAGCCTGTAGATTGGCGAAATCTCTACACGTATTCTGGCGAATGAGAGACGCTGATTCGGAAAGGAATATGCCGCTCCTGGCTCTTGAGGTCATGTGAGCAGCAAGCGGGCACGAGCCAGAAGACAGAAATTCACCAGAATGCGCGTACAGATTCCGCCGTTGGAACGTTCGCGTGTACACCTGATCATACCGAACCTTCCAAGAGTGCAGAGTCGACCCTTGCTCTCTTTAACATACTCTGTACAAACCTTTACAGACCTTTACAGACCTTTACAGACCTTTACAAACCTCTAATAAGTATAACATGTTTCAAAAAGTTACAATAACCATTGACAATGTTCAAAATACATGGTATGCTTTCCATAGAAAGCGTGAGAGAGTAAGGAATAAAGATGCGCTCTCGCGTTTAACGGGCAAGGCGTATCCTCGCAGGTCTGGTACATCCAAACTTTATGCCACGCTCTATTCTGTACCTGGACGAAGACAACGTCAGAGTGCAATAGCTGTGAGTGATGTATAGCTATCCTCGCTCACTATATTGTCTGTGCTGAATGCAAAGCCCGCAACGCTAACTCGCCAAGCGTAGAGAAAGAACGTGATTGTAGTCTGACCGTATTTCACTGTTCACGACTTACGGAGATTGTCCTGTATCACGAGAGGAGCCACACATGGACTACACCGAATTTGAAAAAACCCTTCAGCACATCCGTTCTACCGCCCGTGGTCTTGCAGACCGCGTTCAAGAGGACCCGGCTTTCAAAAAGCAAGTATTGAGCGATCCCTCTGGCACGCTCACGGCGGCTGGCTTGCCAGAGATCGCTGTTTCGGACTTCATGCGCGAGACCGATCTTGGTGAAGTTGCTGGCTACGGCTTTGTTTGCTCGCTGACCTGTTCGGTCACGGCCAAAGCGTATTAATTTCGACATTCTGGAAGAATGGCACCCGAACGCTTGCAGTTTATCTCCTGTCCGACCCGCATAGGTGTGAGTCGGACAGGGGACATTCCATCCCCTCGTTAGTTTTGTCTCCTCGTAGGTATCTCGTTGTACTACTACACTATCTGCAACTCACCCTGTCGCTGTGTGGAGAAAGGGGATGTTGCCTGCAGAAGGATACGACATGATAGAACCTCGCCAGTCTTTGCTCGCAATCGAGACTGAAATGCCTAATGATCCTCTGATTCTCGTTGTTCATGAGGTTTGTGACAGCATAGATGCCGATGTGGCACGGTGGGAGATTAAACAGAGCACCGATCCGCTCCGCCAGTGGTTGCAGTTTTATGATCCTTCTGTGGAGCTTCCCCTGCAGGGATGGAAGCTCCACATTTCTGCCAGTGCCTCGTCGGCGTGCCAGGTTCTACGTCGAGTTCTTCCTATTCTCCTCGTCAAGGCTGCGTCGTTCAAAATGACTGCCACGCTGGAACGTCTGAGAATGCTCAATCAAGGCGGTGCGGGTAAAAGTCAGATTGGTAAGTTTATCACTATCTACCCGCGTGATGATGACGAGGCGGTCGAACTGGCCTCGAATCTCGACCAGGCAACTGTGGGCCTGGAAGGGTTGAGTATCCCATCCGATCGCGTGCTGCGACCTGGCAGTCTTGTCCATTACCGCTACGGTGGTTTTAGTGCCCAGTTGCTTATCCAGAACAGTATTGGCCTTATCATTCCGGCCATCAAAGCTCCCGAGCACGAGCTTGAACCCGATCTTCGGCACGTCCCATACCAGCCACCCTCCTGGGCTATCGATCCGTTTGTGCATGCCGGAATCGCCGTTGATCTGCCACCACTCCAGCGCCTGATAGGGAACCGCTATCTGATCGTTGCAATTATTGCGACCTCAATGAACAGCACGATCTCCCTCGGCTGCGATCTGGGAGCCGCTCGCACCTGCGTCATCAAAGGTCCGGGCTTTGCTCACTACTATAATTACGATGGCGGCTCACGCTTCAAGATTCACTACGAAATCGATATTTTGCGGCGCCTGGTGCCTAACAAGCACATTCCAACACCCTTTGACGTGATCGAACAGGATGGTAATCACTATTTTGTTATGGAAGACATCGAGGGCGAGACGCTCGATACTTATCGTAACAAGCTTATGGCTCGGGGACGGTATCTTCTGGCGGATCAGTTGCTCACGTGGGGCATACAACTGGCGCGGTTACTTGGAGCCATTCACGCTCGCGGCCTAGTCTACACGGATCTGAAGCCCTCGAACATTATGATCGATGTCGAGAACCGACTCCGCCTGATCGATTTCGAGTTGACACACGAGAGCGGGGATGCCGATCCCAAATGGAGTGGGTGCGGCACTCCGGGGTACATGTCGCCACTCCAACAAAGCGGACAGGCTGTGACCGTGGCGGACGACATATATAGTTTCGGTGCGCTGCTTTATGCGCTGGTTACAGGCACGGAACCATCGTATGCTCCCAAAGGGCATGCTCTGCTGGATCGTCCAATCGAACTGCTCAATCCAGCCGTTGGCGTGGAACTCAAAGCGATCGTCGAGTGCTGTCTCGCCAACGAGCCGAGGGAACGTTACGCGTCGATGGACGAACTAGCACTGGTGCTGGAACAAATCGATGCGAGATCATTGTTCACATTTGTACCCTTTGGAGGCGAACTAGCGCAGGAAGACGTCCTCGTTCAAGATCGCTATCGCGCCTTGTCTCAGTGCCTCTTCAATACACTTCGGAACACCGCGTGTCGGCTTTCGGATCCCGATCAAATTGCTTGGGAGAGCTCACACCCAATCTCTTACGGCCTGATGGCACGTGACATCAACTCCGGCAATAGTGGTACACTTCTGGCGCTGGCAGAACTCGATGCAACACTCGTGCTTGCAGGGGGACGAGACATTTTACGTGCGGGCAGTGCCTGGCTTGATGCGTCAGCACCAAAGAGTATTCAGCCTCTCCCCGGTCTCTATGTTGGCGAGGCGGGCGTCGGTGCCGCCCTTCTGCGTGCCGGACAGGTGATGCACGATCACACCCTGATCGAGAAGGCTGCGCTTCGCGGTTGCACCATTGCGCGGTTACCCTACGGCTCACCGGACCTGTTCAACGGAACTGCTGGGCGGCTCCGCTTTCACCTGCTCCTGTGGGATGAATTGCAAGAGCAAGAGATTCTCAGGGCAGCGCGGGCGTGTGGTGAGCATCTAGTCGCGACAGCCATCACAAACGAGCGTGACGAGACATGCTGGCGCATTCCCGATGGCTACGATTCGCTGAGTGGACAGTGCTACCTCGGCTACGCACACGGAGCTGCCGGAGTTGCCGATACGCTGCTCGATCTCTTCGAGGTTACAGGAGATGAGTGCCTGTTGCCCGTCATTCAGGGAACCGGACGTTGGCTCACACGTCTCGCGACCCCCACGTTGGAAGACCGGAGTGGGCTGAACTGGTCTAGGACCGAGGGAGAGCCGCCAACCGCAGCGTTCTGGTGTCATGGCGCGGCTGGCATCGGTCGCTTCTTTTTGCACGCCGCCAGAACCGACCTCATTCCCGATGCTCTGGACATCGCTACACGAGCCGCAAGGATGGTCGCGCGCGGCACACGCAACGCTGGCCCAACGCAATGTCACGGCTTGGCTGGCAACATCGAATTCCTGCTGGATGTCTACCGCGAAACCGGGGATCGAGCATATTTGAACGAAGCGCACTCGCTCGCTCGGCTGCTGGAAGCCTTTGCACAGGAACGTGACGGACATCTCGTCTTTTCAGCTGAGCGACCAGACGTTTTTACACCGGATTACATGGTTGGCTACGCGGGAGTTGCTCTGTGCTTTCTGCGCCTGAGCGATCCCGATCGTATCCCGCACCAGTTGAGCCGAGAGGGGTTTCGCTATCGGACGTAAGCTGTTCTCATTCTCTGATACTGTAGGAAGGACACTCCGTCGTATGTCTTTAGGTCTTCCGAGAAATTGATACTGTTGGCAAATCCTCTCTTCAATTTCTTTGACGTTCACCTGGAGCGAGAAAAGCTGCTCAAACGATGGATGCTTGACCAAAGGGGTCGCCAGCAATATCAACATTGATGATTCGAGAATGAGGAGTCTTACTGCACTAGAAGTGAGGTTTCCGATGAGTACATCGACGACACAGACCGTTCAATCGAGCAAAAAGTCAACATGGCTGATCAATCGCAACTATCGTTTTCTCTTTGTCGGGCAGACGATCTCGCTTCTTGGCGATCAACTTTCGACGTACACAATCATTCTATGGATCGTGACCATCATCGCTGTTGGCCAGAGTTGGGGGCCCCTGGCGATCAGTGCGGTGCTCGTCTCTTCGATGCTCCCCAATTTTTTGATCGGTCCTCTGGCGGGTGTCTATGTCGATCGCTGGGATTCACGCATCACGATGATACGCATGGATATTATCCGCGCAGTGCTCGCTGGTTTGCTGGTTCTCTGTACCGGCATCATTCCCTTGCCTCCTGTGTTTCACATTCGTATCGTGCTACTTAGTACGATCTGCATGCTCGTCTTTCTGAGTAGTGCCTGTTCGCAGTTTTTCAATCCGGCGTATATGAGCTTGCTTGCGAAAATCGTTTCCCCGGAGGAGCGTCCTCAAGCGGCTGGATTGGGGCAGACCATGCAGGCGTTCGCAATGATCGTGGGGCCGTTGCTCGCCGCTCCACTTCTTTTCTCCTTCGGTGTCCAATGGGCGTTGCTGATCGACGCACTTTCCTTCATCGTCTCCTTCATCACGATCATCGCGATCCGGGCTGTGCTGTCATCGGTGACGAGTTCCGAGCAGAGCAACTTCTGGCGCGAACTCAAGGAGGGCCTGCACTTCTCTTTCAGCAATCGGACGATTCGCACCATTATCGTTGCGTCGTTTATCGCGACGCTTGGCGCGGGTGCGTTCGATGCGCTTTACGTCTTCTTCCTGACCGGGAACTTGCATGCATCGGCTTCTCTCACGGGCGTCGTCGCGACGGCTATGGGACTTGGAACGATCGTCGGAGCAGTCATAGCAGCTCGCATAGCCAAATTGCTCAGCCTGGAGAACCTGTTTGCCTGCTCACTGGCTGGCATCGGATTATGCCTAATCGTCACATCGCGTCTCACCTTCCTTCCACCCGCTCTGATATTGTTTCTTCTGTTCGGTATGTTCCTGGCCGCACTGCGTGTCGCGTCTGGCCCACTCCTGCTGAACGAGACTCCTCAAACGATGATCGGGCGTGTTTTTGCGGTACTTGGTCCCACCTCGACGATTGCGTCACTAGTATCCGCCATGCTCTCCGGGTTTCTGGCGAGCGTCTTGCTGGTTCATTTACACGTACAAGTCCTGGGTACGACCTTCGGTCCGATTGATACCATTTTTGTTGGGGTTGGCCTCCTCTTCGTGCTCTCTGCCCTCTACTCGTATCGCGTGCTCGCCAGGAAAGAGCCTCAGCCAGAGCGGACGGAGGACGTGCTGACTATAGAGGAGGAAGTCCCGTTCGCCGAAAAAGAAGTCCAATCCTGATCTCATCTTTTTGCTGTCGTCACGAGAGATAAAAGGAGGTTCTGTCAACCCTCATGAGCATTGAAAGCATAGAAATGCGAGAGCAGAAGCAGGTAAGCGAGAAAGCTGTTTACATTGGAACACATCGCGCCTGTCCGCCGGAAGTTACGCTGGCCCATGTCCAGCCATTTCTCTCCGAAATGGGTATCACGCGTGTCGCAGATGTAACGTATCTCGATGATCTGGGTATTCCTGTCTTTCAGGCCATACGACCGAATTCGCGCAACCTTTCGGTTTCACAGGGTAAAGGTCTCACTCCGATACTCGCAAAAGTGTCCGCCATTATGGAGTCGATTGAGACGTGGCATGCCGAACAACCCGATCTTGTCATGGTAGAGGCGACTATCGGAGAGATGGCGGCGTGCCTGCCGTACTCGATCTATGACCTGAATTTGGCAGAACAGCATGTGCTGCATCCTGGCTTTTTGCTGAAATGGCTGGCCGGTAGGCTACTGGACTCTGGCGCAGAGACGTTTGTGCCGGCCGGTTATGTGCGCCTCGATCTAACTGTGCAGAACGCATGGCTTCCCCCAACCTTCAACCTGACCTCGAACGGACTTGCCAGCGGCAACACGCTCGACGAGGCAACCTTGCACGGACTGTACGAGGTGATCGAGCGCGACACGCTGGCGCAAATCAAGATAGGCAAACTTCAGGAGCTTGCCGTTGATCCCGCTACCGTTGACGGCTCGGCGTCCGCTCAACTCATCGAGTTGTTGCGCAGGGCGGGTGCGGACTTCGAGCTCAAATTCGCGGCTGGCCCGACCGGAATTCCCTGCTTTATCGCGCGTGTCATCTCCTCGAACTACCCCATTGTTTCACTTGGCTATGGTTGTCACCTTGATCGCGATGTTGCGCTTAGCCGCGCAATCACAGAGGCTGCGCAATCGCGCCTGACCATGATCGCAGGCGCGCGCGATGACATTGGCATGCAGGGCTACGCGCGCATACGTAGTCGGCGCAAGTTCGCGACATTAAATAAAGCGGGCTCACGGATTGATTTTCATGACGTCTCGTCGGTCAATCTTTTTCATCTCGCTGAAGACCTGCAAGAGGTCACACAACGCTTCCTTGCTAGCATGGATTGCACCCCGATTGTCGTAAACCTGACTCGTCCTGAGTTCGCTATTCCTGTTGTATTTGTCGCAGCCCCTCAGCTTCGCTTTCTGGAGACACACAAATGAGCCATATAGTTGTTTTCGCTGGACCGACCCTTTCCAAGGAGGATATTCATGCCATCGTACCCGATGTCGAAGTCCGTCCACCAATCTCGGCAGGCGATCTACTTCGGCTGCCGTTCGCGCCAGGCGATCTGGTGGCGATCATCGATGGCTTCTATTTTCAATCAGGCGCAGTGCGCCACAAAGAGATTCTGTCTCTACTGCAACGCGGCGTCCATGTCTGGGGTGCTGCCAGCATGGGTGCGCTCCGCGCCGCTGAACTGGCGACGTTCGGTATGCGCGGCGTCGGGCGCATTTTTCAATCTTATCTTCAGGGCGACATCGAGGGTGACGATGAAGTTGCCATCCTCCACTCTTCGGAGGAGATGGGAAATATCCATCTCGCCGAAGCACTTGTGAATATTCGGTATGCCTGCACATGCGCTCAGGAAGAGGGCCTTCTTTCTGTGGACGAGCGCAAGCTTATCCTTGCCTGCGCTGCTACGCTCCCGTTTTTTGAGCGATCATATCCCGCCATTCTGATGCACGCCCAGGAACGCGGTCTACCCGAACAGAGCAGCAGACGCTTTGAGCAATTCGTACGCGAGCAGTCACCCGATTTGAAACGCTTAGATGCGCTGGAACTCATCGAAGCTCTACGCACACCGCCCCAGGGACCGTTTAGCGCGCCGTTCAAACTGAACGAGACAACATTCGTGCGAGATTGGGATATATTCAGTAAAGGAACTGTGATAGATGAGCAGTTGATTGTGCCGGATGTCGACCTGCTCACGATCTACCAGCTTTTCGGTACTGACTATCCCGAATTACACCGAGCAGTATTGCTGAAAGCGTTGGCGGAACTCGCGCGCCGGGATGTAAAGAACGATTCGAGCGAAAAGAGCGATGATGAGGGGATCGTGGCGCGGTATATAGCAGACCAGCTCAATGTCGGAGTGTACGATGAGTTGCCCGCCGAGTTGTGCAGATGGCTGAGTCCCGCTGAGCAACATCTCTCGCACACGCATCGGCTCATCATACTGGGCCTGCGTGTATGGCAGGAGCCGCGCAGCCAAAGCTGGTATAAATCAATTATTGATTCTCTTAAGAAGAGCGACCTTTTCTATCCATTGCTTAAGCTCGCTGCTCAGGCACGTCTTTTCAACGAGACGCTGCAAGAGAAACATCAAAGCCTCGAACTACAACATCTTTCGCCTTTACATATATACGAGTGGGTTTTGAAACGTTGGTGTGTTGAGGCAAAAGATATGCAGTTCACGCTCCTCGACCGGGGATTTCAGGGCACAACCGATCTGCTTGAGCGGGGTAGGCCATTTTACCTGTTCGACAAGTATGTCGGCGTGCCTGAGTTGACGGAGTCTGTGCGCTGATCACGGTAGACACCGACTCGTATGATGGGTGACTCATAGTTACTAGAGTAAGATAAGGTCTCTTCGTTTGAACGAAAACTCTGCTAACAGTGTTAAGCCTATGATATAGCCTATTGCTAGTAGCAGCATTGCTATCTCGTATCCTGCGATGTGGCTTGTGCTGAAGTTGTAGCAGGCGGCGATGGGTGCAAGGGGGATGTGTGTCCAGGAGAGATAAGTAGCTATGACTCCAAGATTGGTATTCGAGTAGAGCACGGCGACGATCCAGACGAGAAATACGATTTGTATTACGCGTGTGGCGATGGGTCTCGAAAGCAGAACGGTCAGCGTTGAGATAATAATGCAGTTGACCAGCAGACCTATCGTTCCAGTCGCTATGTTGCTGAATGTCGCACCGTCTATACAGGTAGGTCCACAGCGCGGCGGTGAGAAGCGATGATAGCCCATTGCCAGCACCATTAGCAGCAGGAAAGATGGTATACGTAGTAGTCCTGTAGCTAGTATGACGCCGCGAATGTAAGAGGAGCGCGAGGTGAGCCGCGCGAGTGGCAGATAGACACGCGCGCTCAGCGCCCTTTGTGTCATTACTACTGTGCTGAGGATTGCTAAAACGCCTAGTCCCTGGCCTGCTGTGCCGAAGAAATATGCTACGTTGCCGCCGAACTCCAGGTAAAAGATGGCGTACAGGAGCCAGATGAAGACTATATCGCCGAGTATCCAGCCGCTACGAGTATAGCTTCTTAACGTGAAACGCGCCACTGTTAATATTGGTAGTCGCCAGAGGTTGGTTAATGGCTTGGACAAGGGCGAAGGTGCGAGTGTATGGATGTTGGGTGTGCTCATAAAATGTCTCCTAAGCCTCCTAAGGCAGGGCGACCACAAGGGTGCGCCCTACTATATTGCGGAGTTGGCATGGTGAAACAGCATGGATAGGGCGACCACAAGGGTGTGCCCCTACTATACAGTGTCGCCAGAGGCTGCAACATGTGTGTAGAAGGCGGGGCGACCACAAGGGATCACCCCTACTATATTGTTCTGCTATAGGCGACAACACGTGTATAGTCCTGTCATCCATCATGCTCTTACAGATGCTTTCGTATTGTTATCGCTGGCCTGGGTTGTGCGCACGTAGACCTCTTCCAGCGTTCGGCTCACGGGGGTGAGCGATAGAATGGGAATGTTGGCGTTGACGAGCTTTGTGAGTATGGTGGCTTGCGCGCTATCGGCGATGCGCAGCAGGTTGCCTTGCGTCTCAATGATTTGCTCTATCATGCCCAGGTGCGTTACTACCTCGTTTGCATTCTGATCGTTTGCGAGTACGATCTCGACGACGCCTTGAGAGTGCAACAGGTCGGCGACGGTGCCACTTAAAATTAGATGCCCTCGACGCAGAATACATACTGAGTCGCATAGAGCCTCGACCTCGGCGAGATAGTGTGAGCACAGCAGAATGGTCTTGCCCTGCTCGCGCAATGCTGTGATGATCTGACGCACCTCCCACTGGCTGCGAGGGTCAAGTCCGCTCGTTGGTTCATCGAGGATTAATAGTTCGGGGTTGGTCAAAAGGGCTTGAGCAATAGAGAGGCGTTGCAGCATTCCCTTGGAGTAGGTTCCAATGGAGCGGTCTGCCGCTTCATGCAGGTTTACTTGTTCGAGTAGTGACTGGATGCGTGTACGGTTGGTGTTGCTCCACAGACCGGAGAGTTTGCCGAGGTAGGAGAGATAGGCGCGGCCTGTAAAGCGGGTCTCGAAGATGGGTCGCTCGTGGACATAGCCGATTTTAGGATGGGCGTGTGAGACGTTTTCTTCGCCGAAGACACGAATGCGGCCTGACGTGGGGAAGATGAAGCCCATGAGAATGCGTACTAAGGTGGATTTGCCTGCGCCGTTTTCTCCGAGGAGGCCGAACGATGTGCCTTGATCGATGGTGAGCGTGAGGTTGTTGAGAGCGATGACACGTGTGCTGTAGGATTTGGTGAGTTCTGTGCATTCGATGACTGGTGGTGGCATGGTTCTGAGTCTCCTTGCCTTTATGGTCTTACTGTACCTCTTCAGTGTAAACGGTATGGCAACGAGAGGCAAGGGAGTGGGCAAAGGTCATGGGGTAGGCCGTGTCTCCTCTAGTGGAGTTATTTTTTGGACCTTTCCTATCTCAAATTCTTGACAACATCTACTAGCATCTCTTGAAATGCTTCAACTTTCCCCTCTGCCCTTCCTTCAATTTTCCCCTGAACCTCTCCCAGAGTTATTCCCTCTTGTCTCGCGCGTTCCCGCTATCGCTGCACAAATTCGTCTTGTTCCAACAATTCGTCGGACATGTCCAATCGCTCCTTTACTTGCTTTTTATCTAGTGAGGGTACCGTTTCTGCTCGCCTCAAAAATGTACCTGACTATAAAAGCCTACGTGCTAATTTTGACTCATTCCCTTTACAGTATTCTATCAGTTCGTCTATGGCTTGCAAGAGTATATTGGCATTTACGTTTCCCATCATGGGGAATAGCGTATACATGCTGACGTTATGACCTGCTATATATTGCCGTGCGTCTAGCATCCACAAGGGCAAGACGCGAAAATGAAAGGTGAGTATTTCTTCTGTACCACTGAACGGCACCTTCTAATAGAAGTGGTAAAATGTCAGGTGCGTCCTCTTTGAAGATGGCTTTGATAGAACCATCATACGGTTGTTGTTGCTGACTCACAGTGATGTAAAACCCTTTCCACCCTATTTCTCGTAGTATACTTTGTCTATAGCTCACGTACAAGTAGTTTTGTGGATGCTAGAAAGAGAGACTTAGACGTGCATACTCCCGGTTTTCGAGATGTGTTACGGGCGCAGCGACAGATACGACCGTATTTGCAGCGTACGCCACTTTATACCTATCCGGCTATCAATGAATTGATTGGTACTGATGTGTATGTCAAGCATGAGAATTATCAGCCTGTTGGGGCGTTTAAGGTGCGTGGTGGGGTGAATCTTGTGTCGCAGATGAGCGCGGAGGAGCGACAGCGCGGGGTGATCGCGGCTTCGACAGGGAATCATGGGCAGTCAGTGGCATATGCGGCCCGTTTGTTCGGGGTGAAGGCGCGTATTGTTGTGCCGGAAGGGGCGAATCCTGGGAAGGTTGCGGCGATGCGGGGGATGGATGCCGAGGTGATCTTTTCTGGTGCGACCTATGACGGGGCGAAGCTGTATTGTGAGACTCTTGCACAGGAGCATGGTTATCGCTACATTCACTCGGGCAATGAGCCTCTGTTGATCGCGGGCGTGGCTACGGGTATCCTGGAGATGATGGAGGATGAGCCAGGGATAGAGGTTATTTTTGTTGCGATTGGTGGAGGTAGTGGCGCAGCGGGGGCATGTATTGTGGCTGACGCGATCAACTCGGGAATTCGCGTGGTTGGTGTTCAGTCGGAGGCTTCTTCGGCTGCCTATGAGTCGTGGCGACAGAGGCAGTTGCTGACGGCTCCTAATCGTACCTTTGCTGAGGGGTTGGCGACTGGCAGTGCTTTTGAGTTGCCGCAGACAATTCTATGGGATAAATTGGGTGATTTTGTGCTGGTTAAGGATGAGGAGATTATGCGGGCGATGGTATGGATGATTGAACGCGCCCATACACTTGTGGAGGCGGCAGGTGCGTCTCCGTTAGCGGCTGCGTATCGTTTGAGAGACGAGGTGCGTGGTAAGAAGATAGGGGTTGTCTGTTCTGGTGGCAACACGTCGTTAGAGCATCTGAGGCGTGCTCTGGCGTTCGCCCAGTAACTAGCAATTGTGCTAGACTCGTGGTATGCATGAGTGGGATTCGACGTTCATCGATAATGTGGCACAGGATGGCATTGTACTCTACGCTCGTGATCCGTTTCCCACTGCATTAGCGATTAAACGCTTTAGTGCTATATTATGAGGGATAAGCGGGTGGAAAGCTTGCTACTGCATCTCTTGCCTCTTGCATTGATCCTGCTGTATTTATCGGAAGCAGTAGAACAGATGCGAAGATTCCCTCTTATACTTGTACTTATACATGGAGCTTTTTGTTTCTTTGGCATACTCGCCTTCCATTGTTACTGAAGTATATTGTAAGTGGACTGGCTTTATCAAATAGAGAAAGTTCAGTTAATCATTGTGCTACTTGTTTGCACCTTTGTTACATGTTACAATGAGAAAAATTAAGAGGCTTTTACTGGTGCATCTGCCAAATATGTGGGGGAACGGACAGTGCTTCGCTCGTCCGTGGGCGTCATACATGAGGCCCTTACAGTATTCTGGTCACATCCCGGATGCACCATTTACACAGTTTTTTTATTCATACAGCCAACGAACTTCATTATGGCTTACTTAAGAACAAAGGAACATGAACGAACAAGTAGCGGTCGGGCAAGAGACCACAGCAGCGAACATCAAGGCGTTTAAGGCACGATATGATTTCCCCATTGATCCATTTCAGTTAGAGGCAATTGCTCATCTTGCCGATGAACAATCGGTCATGGTGGCCGCCCCCACTGGCACAGGTAAGACACTTATCGCGGAATATGCCATCTGGCTGGCCCAGCAGCGCAACCAGCGCGTCATCTACACAACTCCTCTGAAGGCTCTCTCCAATCAGAAGTACCGGGACCTACGTGATGTATATGGCAGCGACACGGTTGGGCTGGTGACAGGTGATATTGTCGAGCATAGCCGTGCCTCCATCGTCATTATGACGACCGAGGTCTACCGCAATATGCTCTTAGAGGAGGGCGGAGAACGCTTTGGCTTATCGTCGTCGCTCACAGACGTGGGTTTTGTTGTCTTTGATGAGCTGCACTATCTGAGCGACATCGAGCGCGGCCCAGTGTGGGAGGAGGCGATTATTTGCTCGCCCAAACATGTCCAATTAGTGGGTCTCTCTGCCACCGTAAGCAATGCCGAGGACCTGGCAAATTGGATTAGCCGAGTACATCGCCCTATCTCGCTGGTCGTACACGAGAAGAGAGCAATTCCGCTGGAACATTACTACTTCCTCGATGGCAAGCTTCATCTCGTAATGGATGCCGAGGGGCAGCGCGTAGAAAAGTTTCCAAATATTGGTGGTGAGGCGAAAGCGGCTCAGCTTGCTGGTCGAAGCCGAGTCTACACTTTCGACGATGATGAGGACGAGGAAGACGAATGGGAAGATCAGCCGAGAAGGGGTAGGCAAGAGGCGAGACGAGCAGCCCGGAGTAGAGATGGGGCTGTGACGGAGGAGGCCGTACAAGAGCAGAAGAAGCCAAGGCATTCAGCACGCCGTGAAGCAGCGGAGCCTGGAGAAGTGCTCACCGCGCTGCGCGATGCCGATATGCTGCCGTGTCTCTACTTTCTTCCTGGGCGCAGGGTTGCTGAGGAGGCGGCGATGAGCGCCTCACTGCACAACTTCACGACGCCAGAAGAGGAGGTGCGTATCAAAGAAGAGATACATGTCTGGCTTGAGCAATTGCCAAAAGAGGATCGCAACTTGCAGCAGGTGTACGCTCTTACCGGTCTGTTGCCTCGTGGCCTGGCCTTTCACCATGCAGGTTTGTTGCCAGGGCTAAAAGTTCTGGTTGAAACGCTCTTCGCAAGGGGCTATCTGCGTGCGGTTTTCGCGACAGATACTCTTGCTTTAGGCGTAAACATGCCAGCACGTACTGTTGTTGTTGGCAGTTTAAGTAAATTTGATGGGCAGGAGATGCGCCTTCTGACGCCGAATGAGTATCGTCAGCTAACCGGACGAGCTGGAAGACGTGGCATGGACGTGCGCGGATCTGCCGTTATCCCCTACTCGCCGTGGGAGCCGTTTGAGCAGTCGTTTCAACGCATCACAGGCGAACTGTTGCCCGTGAGCAGTGCTTTTGTTATTCGCTACAATTCGGTGCTTAACCTCTGGCTGCCTGGCGATGTGCAACACTTACGGCGCATCTGTGCATCCAGTCTGCGCGAGTATCAGCGATACATGATGTGGGAGTTGAATGAGCTGCAACGTTTGGAGAAGCGGTACAAAAAGGCGAAGAAGTCGGGTAAGAAGAAGGGTGCCGCCTCTGATGGTGCGGCACTTGCTCTTGAGAAACGCCGCGAGAAGATTGGAGCGTTTCCGCTTAGTCGTGCGGGCGCGGCAGAGCTGGATGGAACTATCTTCGCACTGCGTGCCCTTGGTCATATTGGACAGGACGATCAACTCACACTCAAGGGACGCCTTCTGCGCAATATCTTTCATCCTGCTGGTATCTTCATCATCGAGCTGATTATGCAAGGTATTCTCGATGAATTGACTGTCAGTGAGCTTGCCGAGGTACATAGCTGGTTCACCTTCAATAATGACCGCCGTCTGAAGAATCGTAACGTGGTACATGCGAAACTGGTGCAGGTACGCCGTCAACTCTGGCATACCGTGCAGCACGTCAATGGAATCGAGGCGCGAGCCTCTCTGAGTACTACTCCGGGGATTATGCCAGAATTTCATGGTCTGGCCCTGGCATGGGCACGCGGGATGTCGTTGAGCGGCCTAATGAAGCGTATTGATCTTGCTGAGGGCGACATTCTTATGACGATCAACCAGACCATAGACCTGCTTCAACAGGTTCAAGCCGCAGTTGGTCAGGTTTTAGATACACGGAGTCTATGGGAAGAGGCGGCACTTACCATGACCGATGGTGTCGTCAACGAGCATACCACTCGTAAGCGTACTGACCAGCTTGTAACACAACGCGCGCGTCTGGAACACTTGAGACCCCTCCTGTCACAAGCATCAGCTGCGCTATTGCATGGAATTATCATACAGAGCCGTACCGTACCATCAATGGTGGCTCAAGTCGGCGACGAGACGATTCCGCTGGACGCGGAGGAAGATCGGGACCAACATGGCCTTGAGGATCCCGACGTGTTTAGCGGGGATGTATAGATGATAATTCCCATATACAAGGCACCGCAAGGTGCCATGGAGAACATGGTAGGGGTAGGTTTTAGAACGTCCAATGAGAGGACCCCGAACAATGACTCGTAGGGGCCCGATTTATCGCGCCCAACGGGTGGGGTGATGGGGCACAAGTGGGAAATGGGCAACGTTTCCCCCATCCCCACCCCATGGGCGCGATAAATCGGGCCCCTACTCCTTGCGTCTTCTTTATTACCTAACTGTCCTATTGTTCTTTGACACTTCCCGCTTCCAAGACGGGGAAGTCTTCACGCTGCCTCTGCACTTTCAAATAGATCATGGTACTAACTAACCTACTTTGTCAACATGTATCTCCAAAAAGGCAGAACCATTCATCCTTCATCTTTCTAAGTGAGGGATGGATGGCTCGTTCACTATAAATTAGTATAGGGCCTCGTTTATTGCGATAAGAGCTATGGATAAGCACATTTGTCCTATAGAAAACATTACTTTGGTCATGATAAATGGCTGATGCATTGTCAGATGGAGTCTGCTTGACTAAGATGTAGACAAAGAAAAAGTATTATACGGTGGTTAGGGGACATGGGGAGGTGTTATAGACCTGGCACGATTAACTAGTGAATGTGCATCAGCTATGCAAGATGTAAGCAATAAGAAGAGGAATTAGTTTTCATGAACGCAGAAGCATTGATTGGAACGGTGCTGGGCACCTGTACGCTGCAACGACTGATCGGGCAAGGTGGAATGGGGGCGGTATTTCTAGCTCAACAGTCGCGCCCACGTCGCCAGGTCGCGTTGAAGGTCCTGCTACCGATGAACTCCTTAACTCCAAATCAACTTGCCGCGTTCCTGGAGCGGTTCCGTCGTGAGACCGATGCGGCTGCGTCACTGGTACACCCAAATATTATGCCTGTGCATGAGTATGGAGAACGAGACAACCTGGCGTACCTTGTCATGCCTTACATTAGCGGTGGTACATTGCGCGACGAGCTAGAGCGTGAGTCGTCGCTACCACTGGCGAAAGTAGTAAATTATCTCGACCAGTTGGCGGCTGCACTCGACTTTGCTCATGAGCATGGCGTAATTCACAGAGACATTAAGCCTGCTAATATTTTGATGACACCGGAAGGCCGTCTCCTGCTCACTGATTTTGGATTAGTAAAAATCATTGTTGAGGGGCAGACTCCCCAGGTGCGACTGACAGGTGCAGGTGCACCTGTAGGCACGCCAGACTACATGGCACCAGAACAGGTTATAGGCGAAGGGGTTGATGGGCGAGCCGACCTCTACTCTCTGGGTATTATTCTCTATCAGATGGTGACAGGAACGACGCCATTTCAAGGTGAGACGCCTATGCAGATTGCCGCGCAACACCTGCAGATTCCACCACCTTCACCGCAGATGCTGCGTCCAGACCTGCCTGTCGCGGCGGAACAGGTGATTTTACGTGCATTGGCGAAGCGGCCTGGCGACAGATATTCGCGTGCGCATGATTTAGCGGATGCATTTCGTACAGCCCTCGTCGGCACTGGCATACCGTTAGGAACAGGTGCCACTGCGGCGTTGAATGGCGCGACAGCCGCACGGCTGCTGACTCCCCAGAGCATATTCGGTGCAACGCAACAAGCGGGAACGGTGCGCACCTTTGGAGTTGGCGGCGGAAGTGGCCGCGTAAATAGCCCGACGGGAATGCTCCCTTCAGTCACAACAGGCTCATTGCCTGTCGCAAGAGCAGACCGACCCGGTGGTTTGCTCTCAAAAACTGGTAAGTTTCCACAGATGACAACGGGAACATTAGGAATGCCAGGAGCCACCGAAGCAGTAAAAGCAGGGGCAACGGGTATGTTCCCATCTCTATCAAAAAACAATTTGACGATGACCGCACCATCTACTTCGGGAAGTATTCCTGTTCCCCCTGCTGCTGAAGAACAGCTAGATTTCCCACAAATGTCTCCCGCTCTCAATACTACTGATGCGTTGACAGTGCCAGGGCAGTCGAAAAACACGGTGAAACTGACAGGCCCTGTGAAGGTCATACAGGTGCCAGTTGCAGGGCAACCCGGTCGCTATGTTACCGGGCTACTTCCCGCCTCCCCGACAGTCCCCTTAACGCCAGATGTCGAGGTCAGGAAGGAGCCTAAGAGATGGCTCACGGTGACTCTGTCACTGGTGGCGATTCTCATACTGCTGGTTGGAACGGTTGGCACCTTCTGGTTTGTACGCACACGTTCCAATCCAGCGGTGAGACCGCAGGCAACAACACACCCTATGCGTGCAGGCACTCCTGATGTGCGAGGAACCATGCTGGCGCAGGCCACCGCAGCTTCAAAAGCGACTGTTATCTTGAATGATCCCCTGGGTACAAATACCAATAACTGGCTGACAATGCCACCTGATGTATATGCATTCAAAGACGGAGCATATCATATTACGGATCGGGGAGACAGTGGTCGCGCCACTGTTTTGCAGGCTGCACCATTTACTGGAGCACTTGGATATACTCTAACGATGCAAGAGATTACAGGCGATGATACCTCTTCCAACAACTCTTTTGGTATGATTATGCGCTTCACTCAGCAAAATAAAGGTAAGACAAACGTTACCACGTTCTACAGTTTTGAAGTGGTAAACGCAAAGGGCGGCGAATACCAATTCTGGAAATACGATAATAGTAAGGGAAATTCGGTAGCGAACTCGCCGTGGACAAAGATATGGCATCAGCCATTTGCGAACGAGTTTCATCAGGGCCACGGGCCGCAGAGTATCAATACGTTTAAGGTGTTTATGAACGGTGCAAAGTTTACAATCACAGCTAATGGCAAAGTACTAACAACTGTTCAGGATGCATCGCTGGCAAGTGGCACGGTTGGTATGATCGTCAATCTCAATGGGACAGAGATCGCCTTCAAAAATCTCCTACTCACACGGAATTAGAGGAATAGAGCAATGAATGCAGAATCTCTGATTGGGAAAGTATTAGGCACGTGTACGCTGCAAAAGATGATTGGACAGGGGGGAATGGGTGTCGTCCTTCTTGCCCAACAGTCGCGTCCTAAGCGACAGGTCGCGGTCAAGGTGCTGCTGCCAGCAGCGCGTCTGACGCCACAGCAACAAGCGGCGTTTTTGGAGCGCTTCCGTCGAGAGACTGACGCAGCCGCGGCGTTAGAGCATCCCAATATCCTTCCGGTGCATGAGTATGGAGAGCGTGACGGATTAGCTTATCTGGTGATGCCGTACGTGAGCGGGGGTACTTTGCGCGATGAACTGGAACGCGAGGGGCAGTTACCGCTGGCAAAGACTGTGAGCTATCTGGATCAGCTTGCCGCTGCATTGGATGTTGCGCATGAACGCGGCGTCATCCATCGCGACGTTAAACCCGCGAATATCTTGATGACGCCCGAAGGTCGTCTCCTGCTCACTGATTTTGGGCTGGTGAAGATTATCGCCGAGGGTCAGGCATCACAGACAAGTATTACGGGGGCAGGAGTGCCACTGGGAACGCCGGATTACATGGCACCAGAGCAGGTCATGGGAGGAGAGATAGATGAACGGGCAGACCTGTACGCTTTAGGCATAGTTCTCTATCAAATGGTGACGGGTAAGACACCGTTCAAGGGTGACATGCCAATGCAGATAGCCATGCAGCACCTACACTCGTCTCCACCCCCACCCAGTGCGCTCCGTGAAGACCTTCCTGCAACCGCGGAACAGGTGATGCTGCGTGTCCTTGCGAAAAATCCAGCAGATCGTTATATGAGTGCCCAAGACCTTGCCAGCGCATTCCGGCTGGCTCTCGCTGTTTCAGGCGTAGAATTGACGATGCAAACGGTCAGTGGAAGTGGACCGCTTGCACCAGGGGCGGAGTCCCGCTTTTTTACACCGCGTGGACTCTTCGATCCATCGTGGCAAACAGGGAAAGTGCCGACAGTCGAACAAATGCGGAGAACTCGTGTTGCGTCATCGGCTGTCAGCGCCACCTCTCTTGTACCGCTTCCGCCGCGCTCATTCGAGGGTACATCTCAGAACGACATAGTGTCGAAGTCAAGTATGACGCCTCCGTCTTTTTCAGACTTTATGTCGCCAACAAATGCATCTAATCCCTACACGCCCGCACCTCTTACTTCGAATGCTCCATTGCCGACATCGCGACCGACTGTAAAAGGGAGCAATGCAAGTGATGAGAGCAAAACGGGGAACACGTCGCAGCCGCCAATACGTCCTCGATTAGTACACAAAACAGGCTTGTTACGTTCAACCAATAATGAAGGTATGCCTGCTGGAGACCCCCAAAGCAGTAGTTTGTTTGCTTCTACCTATCCGACGGTTCCAACTACTCCTGCTAGCTCTGGCGAACCCCCTAGAAAAACAAGGGCTGTTGATCCAGTTTCACCCTTGCCTACCAGTGGAGCAAATGGCCTGTTTGGTGCCTCGGCGTCCAGCCAAGGGAACACAGGAACGCTTACGCAGTCAACAGGTGAGTATAGTGGACAGGGAGCCACAACCACGATGAAGTTGACGCAATCCTTCAAGTTGGTACAGGTTCCGGTCGCGGGTCAACCTGGTCAATATGTAACTGGATTGCTCCCGGTCTTGCCAGAGACACAAGATAGTGCAACAACTGCCGAGCCTACACCGTCTACGCAATCCTCAACACCTTCGCTGGCAGGGTTGCCATTGCGAAGACTGGGCGATCTGAGAAAATATGTGAAAGTAATTGTCCTCGTCACAGCAGCCCTCCTGGTACTCCTTGGTTCTGGCACGTTCTGGCTTGTACGTACTCGCTTGAGCGATGGAGGGCAACGACAAACAGTGAACGCCACGCCAAATGCAATGGCGACGACAGCTGTACAAGCAACAGCCAGTGTTGAGGCAAATACTATTTTGAGCGACTCACTAAGCGACAATAGTCATAACTGGCCTGTTACCACAGGTGGGGCACAAACCTATGTTTTTAAAGATAAAGCATATCATATCACCAATAATGATACGAAATCGAATGCAGCTATTGCGTTGTTACCCGAGGAGACACTACCGGGATCGTTTGTATACACACTGAAGATGAAGGAGATGCAGGGTGACGACAACTCCATGTATAATCAGTTTGGTCTGATCTTTCGCTTTAACGTGCAGCAGAAGAATGGCAAGACGTACAAAATGTTCTACATCTTCGAGGTAGCGAATACGAAGGGCGGTGAGTATCAGCTTTCGAAATATGACGACAGCGCAAACTCAACATCTGGTCCTTGGTCAACGATCTGGTCGGGTCACCCTGGCAGCGAGTATCATCCGGGTCATGGTGCGAATAGTGTAAACATCTTCAGTGTAGCCGTGAATGGCAATAAGTTTGTATTAACCGTGAATGGTAAGAAGGTGGGAACGGCCCAGGATGGTTCGTTGAAAGGTGGGCAGATAGGCATGTTGGTCAATTGGAAGGGAACCGAGGTTGCCTTCTCAAATCTGCTGTTGACGTATAAATAGCAATGTAGTCCACGGTAGGCGTGCGTAGGCATCCATAGGCATCCAGGGGAGGTATTGGTTGATACATTTCGTTTCTATACTGGTGCTGTTTGGGCAGCTCAGTCAAATTAGCTCAAAAATAGCGTTCTTCAATTTTGTGAATACCATTTATGTAACGCTCTGGATAACGGGCTTTTTGTGTGTGCTCAATATTGGTCTGGCTCTCTTCTATCGCAAAAGACAGGTTGTGGAGGTAATGTCCTATTATGTGGCTTGTGGTGTCGAGTTGGCTATCTTCGTATTCGTCCTCGTCTTGCACCTGGGACTCATATCTCATGTGCCGTATCCTCTTCCACCAGGGCTGCCGTTCGACCGCGCGGAAATAGGTGGAACTCTGGCGATAGCAATTGGGCTATTTCCCGCGACCTACTGGCATCGCACCTCATTTTCTGATGTGGGTGTGCGTATGGCTCAGGACGCGAAGACGATGAAAGACCGCGATGGTGGGGTGAGGGTGGAACAGAAGAGTACACCAGGCGAGTGGATGAATTAGCAGAGTGGAGGAGAAGGGAGACACGTCTCAACACGCGTAGTAAATGACTAGAGTGAGCAGGGCGAGGACAAGCCGTCGCCCCTACTATATACTGTTGCACATCTTGGTTGTATAGTAAGGGCGACGGCTTGTCCTCGCCCTGCTCGCTAAGCTAGTATATTGGATAGATGCACACATATTTCGTCGCCTTGTATAGGGGTCTGTATCCTTCTGTGGGGAGTAGGAGACCCACAAGGGGTCTCCTACTGATGGGTTTTCTCCTAAAGGAAGAGATGCTCATATAGGGTTCTATCAAATAGTGAGTGTGCTGAAAATGATCCCTGTTCTGGTGGAAACCTTGACAAGGAAATGGTCCTTGATATATTTTGTATAGCAGATAGCTATATCAAGAGGAATATGTGAAAACTGGCAAAGGATGGAATAATGACGACATTTCCTGAGCAGAACTCTCGAAGCTTCTCTTCGGGGCAGGTAGCGCCATACCCGGCTATGTCTGCCCCTGGTGACAACGCGCAGTATGCCGTGGTGACGCGTGATCTGATGCAGGTTTTTGGTCAGAAGGTCGCGGTAAGTCATCTCAATTTAAACGTCCGGGTGGGCGATTTCTTTGGTTTTCTAGGTCCAAACGGAGCAGGGAAGTCCACTACGATCAAAATGATGACAGGACTGCTGCGTCCCACCTCTGGCACTGTGTATGTGGGTGGTGTCGATGTGTGGAGAGATCCGCTGCGGGCGCGGTCCCTGATAGGTGTCTTACCAGAATATCTTAACCTCTACGAGCGCTTGAGTGGTAGAGAGTTCGTGACCTTTGCGGGTCATATGTATGGAGTGCCAGAGCGAGATGTCCAGTACAGAACAGAGGAGTTGCTCAATGTGCTGGGGCTGAGTGGCGATGCCGACAAACTGGTGGTTGATTATTCAGTCGGCATGCGTAAGAAGATCGCCCTTGCTGCCGCGATCATTCACCGACCGCAGGTACTCTTTCTGGATGAGCCATTCGAGGGTGTTGACCCTGTAAGCTCACGCGTGGTGCGCGATATTCTGCATGAGCTGACGCAGCGTGGCACAACTATCTTCTTCTCATCGCACATTATGGAGGTGGTGGAACGGCTCTGTACACGAGTGGGCATTATCAATCAGGGTATGCTGGTTGCTGAGGGAACGCTGCAAGAACTGCGCGAACGTGCCAGCGGAAACAACAAGGATGCTACGTTGGAGGATATCTTCCTCAACGTCATCGGGGTCCAAAACGAAAATCATAACTTGAGCTGGCTAGAGTAGTCCGTGTTGCCCAAGGAGGAGAACAATTATGGTTGTTCATGCCGAGAAACTGCGCTGGTTATTCTGGCTCCGCTGGAAAACGTTCATTCGCAATTATACGCGAGGCGCGGGGCGTGCCAGTCGTATCATCGGGGTAATATTCCTGGTGCTGTTCGGTCTCCCTTTTATGGGGAGCATCGGCGTTGGCACCTTTTTTGCCTATCGCTATCTTCCTGCGCCAGTGAATGCGGAGATACTGTTCCTGGTGCTCACGGGAGTATATCTGCTGTGGATTGTACTGCCTCTTTTACAGTTTACGATTAACGAGGGGTTGGATATCTCCAAGCTGTCACTGTTTCCGCTTACACGTGCGGAATTGATGCTCGGCATGGTCTTCTCCACGCTGCTTGATGTGCCAACGCTGGGTCTGTTGATTGTCTTTGGGGGAGTTGTTGCTGGCTGGTCTTTTTCTCTTCCACTTGCGCTGATGGCGTTGCTCACGATGGTTTTATTCTACGCGCAAGTTATAGGTATCAGTCAACTGGTACTGGCCCTACTAGCACGGATATTGCAGAGTCGGCGCTTCCGTGACCTGAGTATCGTCCTCATCGGCATATTCTCTTCATCGTGCTACCTGTTTCAGCAGTTGGCCTTGCGCGGACTGGGTACCTCGCATTTCGTTGATAACCTGAGAAATGCAACGATTTCGCCATACCTGCAATGGTTGCCTCCTGGCATGGCTGCTCGTACTATCCAACAGGCTTCACTGGGCAATTGGGGAGCGAGCTTTGGCTGGCTTGGTGCGCTGCTTGCCATGACTGTGATCGTGCTTTACCTGTGGCAGATGGTTGTAGAGCGCGGATTGACCGCTTCTGAAAGTGGGGCAGGTGGTCGCGTTCGGCGTCATAGAGTGGAACAACCTGTGCTGGGTGGGGCGCGGGCAGCGCGAGCGGATAGCTCAATAGGAATAGTCGAGCGTATTCGCTTCTCGCAGGCGTTTAGCATAGCGGTAAAGGACGCCAAGTACTACCGACGTGATCCCCAGCTTTTAAGGCTAATTACTCAATCATTCATCTCTATGTTTATATTGATCGCGGTAACACTATTCAATACAAGCGGTTCAGGGCGTGAGGTAATCGGTCCCTGGACGGTCATGGTAGCGCCGCTCTACGCCTTATTCGTACTTACCACCTTCTCATACAACATATTGGGAATGGAGCGGCAGAGTCTCACGACGCTATTCCTGTTTCCCGCCAGCCCAAAACAGATAATTTGGGGAAAGAATAGTGTCACGTTTGCTATCGGAGCGATAGAGGTGACACTGCTGGTGCTGGTCGCAGCGTTCGTTTCAAAGGGATGGAACTTCGTCCTACCGGCCCTCGTGGTTGGACTGGCTGGCATTGGCGTCATTCTCGGCTGTGGCAACTTCTCGTCTGTGTTCTTTCCGCAGCGTATGCCACAGGCTCGACGGGGCTTCCAGGCCAGCAACACTATCTCCGCCGAGGGCGGCTGTCTACGAGCCGTAATGTCGCTGGCGGTGATACTTGTCATGGCAATTCTGCTGATTCCGGTGGCTGCTGGATTAGTTTTGCCCGTCATCTATCACGCGCAGTGGATATGGGCGATTACTATGCCTGCATCGTTGCTCTATGGCGCGGCTTTCTACGCTATAGTGACGAACCTTACCGCGCCGCGCATGCTCACCAGGGCACCGGAGATTTTGGCGGTGGTTACGAGGGAGTAGGGAGGGATTCACGAGGGGCCAGGAGACCCACGAGGGGTCTTGCTACTGGGGATATGCAGGAAATGAGAGATCATCATGTCAAAGCTGGTACGTGTTCAAAGCGTCGAGCTGCAAAACGGCTTTACTGTTATTATGCATTTTACAGATGGTTCGCAAAGACAAATAAACCTGGAACCGTATCTTCAAGGTCCTATCTTCGAGTTAATTCGGAACGACTCCTCTATGTTTCGCTCTATGTATATCGAGGAAGGAACCGTTACGTGGCCTAATGGTGCAGACATTGATCCTGATGTACTGTATTATGGGCTTACACCAGCATGGGCTATTTCGGATGAAGCCTCTAGCTCTGAAAGCCAAATCTTGTAGATAAACTTGTGTTATATAACGAGAGCATGACAGTAGATCGCATAGCTATGTCACCTGTCATGCTCTCATTTTGCTTGTTCGCTACTTTTTTACATTCGTTGCCTTTGTATACCTTCTGAATAGCAGTATCGGCACGACGAAGAGCGCGATTACTAGCGCGTATGCTCCGATATTGATAAGGGTACCGTAGACAGATGCCTGTTGAGGTGTGGTGCCAACGACGGGTGGGTATAGCCCTGTGATGATGAACTTTGGGCTGCCTCCGACGTGGATGGTGTTGATAACTTGCCGACCTGGAACATCTATCATGGCAACGTCTCCACTGGCGAGTGCAGCGAAGCCGAGTTGTCCATCGCTGGTGATGGCGATGGACTGCGGTTGGACGCCGAGACGAATACTACGGTTTGGCTCTTTTGGAAGTGGGGATCCTGGATTGACCGGGGTGAGGACTAGAAGCTGGTTATGCTTCATGTCAGGAACGTACACCTCACCTGTGGTAGCATCGTAGTCCATTGGGCCGTATGAGCCGCCGGTGACGAGGGTGGCGAGTTGGTAATTACTGAGGGCAACGGCTACAACACCGCCCTGTCGCGTCGTGGCGTATACTGTCTCTCCTTGTGGAATGCTGACGTAGCTGGGACCATCAGGGACGGGAATGCTAGCTAGCTTTTGTTGTTTGACATCATCGAAGATGTTGAGCGAGGTGTTATCCGCGACCCAAAGCTGGCTTCCGCTACTGCCGCTCAGACCAGAACCAACCTGTGCCACTGCTAAGCCATACACGGCTCTATCGACCTGATAGGTGTGTTTGATGGAGCAGTTCGTGGGATCAATCGCGCTCACACTCGATGCTCCATTTCCTCCTGCGAAGAGCGTGTAGTTGTTGGAGTTGGTGTCAAGCGCTAGCAGCGTCGGCTGTCCTGGGATATTTGCGGTGCAGATAGTATTTCCCTGTTTCGCGCCAATGACCGCGACACGATTTTGCTGCGGTTGTGTCACATATAAGAAACGCGCATCTGTACTTAACAGAATGGAGTGCGCACCGCCAGAGACGTTGACCGTGGTCGTCACCTTCTGTTGCGCCACGTCAATAACGCTTACGCCCTGATCGGTTCCAGCGACATAGGCAAGGTTTGGGGCACCCCCATCGGCATGTGCCGAGGGTGCCAGTGGGAACGCGAACAGGCACAGGAATGCGAGAACGAGAAATCTACTAATAAGAGGAATGGGGTTTCCTGCAGGGCACCCGCAAGGGGATGCCCCTCCCATACACGGTTGTGCCGTGTGCCATCGTCGTATGGGAGGGGCATCCCCTTGCGTGGCAAAATATCTGGGGGACATTTGTCCTGGCCTTCGATGTATGTTAGAAGTGAGAACGATTTTCGAGAAAAAACGCATCGTTATCTACCCTTCCTACGCTTTTGGTGTCAGCGATGACCAGGCGTTGCTGCCTGGATTGAAACGGTAGACCTCGGTTGGGTAGGAGAGCGACAGGTAGAGCTGTGATGCGTTGGCTGGATCGACGGCAAGATTACCGAGGTTGCCGCTGATGTGTGGCATCGCACTCCATGTGTGACCACCATCGGTGCTGTGGTAGATGCTGGTGCCTGTCTTTCCGTAAAGCGTCGTTGGCTGAGACGGTGAGGCTGTCAGAAACGCGTAGTATGTCTGGTTTACTGGCGTGAATGTTTTGCCACCATCTTTCGATACGTAGATGCCGTTGTCGCCAGATGCATAGATGGGACTACGAGGTCCAGATGTTACCATGTCGAATATGCTGCCTGTGATACCCTTTATCACCTGCCAGTGAATGCCACCATCGGTGCTCCGTGCCAGGCCGTCGTTGCCGTATGCCAGGATCTGCCCCTGCTCACCGGGGAGGGCGAGCAGACCAAGCAGGTCTCCAAAGGGGAGCGTTCCCGTATTGGAGAAGTGTTGCCCGTTGTCCAGGCTCACCTTGAGGCCGAGGGCAGCAAGGGAGCGTACGTAGATATACACCTCGTCGGGAGTATCGTTTCCGGCTGTAGTAAAGGGGATGCCTACAGGATTCGACGTAAAGTTTGCCGTGGCGTTGGCAAGCTTCCAGGTGCGTCCCTGATTGGCACTGGTGTAGAGTCCCAAGATGCCGGAGTGATTGTTCACGGCTGGTTGTGTAAGCAGATACAGGCGCTGCTGATTGAGTGGATTCGCTGTAAGTGAGTAGTCCATTACGCCTTGCATTAGCTGGTTGTTACCGCCTGATACCTGTGTCCATGTTTTGCCGCTGTCCTCGGAGCGATAGGACCCGTAGTGTGTTGCCAGTACCAATACGTTATTTGGTAACGCAATCAACGAGTGAACGTGATTCGCCGCGATGCCGAAGCCGTTGACGGGAGCCGCTGTAGAGGACGTTGATGTATTGCTGTTGTCTGCCCCTTCACAGGCGGCGAGGAGCAAGGTGAATATGCTGAGAATGGTCAGAAGAAACCATTTTATGTGATGAGTGTTTTGCATAGTTTTTATCAATCCATTATTATTGTGAAACAAGCAAGAGGTGTGAGTTTTCCTGGCATGTGGTTAACGGGTGGTCCTGGTGGGGCTTGCCCCACCAGGACCACCCGTTAAGCCCACATGCCAGGGTCAGCACATTGCTAAGAACTCCCTATCTTGTAATACGTAATACGTCATGAAGGGGTAAAGAATTTAACTTTTTGCTCATGAAGTGTGTCGTCCGGTGCTCGTATTTGGACACGTATCTGCCAGTTGCCGCCCATATTGAGCGTGCCGTGAGCACTGAAGCGGCCTTTGCCGTCGGGCTGCAAGTTCACCGCGTCGGTTCCCATACTCATGTCGAGCATAGTGGTGTAGAGCGATACGCCCACGTTGGTATCTGGTTGTCCCTTGCTATCCAAAACGCTTACCGTGAATACATTGTCACCGAATTGATTTGGAGTGACATTCAGCGTGAAGGTGAACTTTCCATCGGTCGTTTTCATTGTCGTGGTGAACGGTTTGGATGGCGCTACTGGTGTTTGTGGCTGCTGTGGCTGTGCTGGTATCACAGGTGTCAGCGTACCAGCAAAGACGGTGAGTAGTCCGGTACAGAGAAGCACGGCCACGCCTAACAGTGGTTCCAGGCGCAGAGTGTCGATGAGCCGTTTGCTCTGTCGTGCGATGCGTCTCTCTACAATCTTGGCCTCTTGTGCTGTGAATGGTGTTGTGCCGCTTGTTGGAGATTGCGCCGCGTCGGTAACCGCAAGATACTTCTTATAGTTTTTAGCCAGGCGTGGGCGGAACAAGCCCACGTGGATGGCGCTGGTGAGCAGGAGTCCACCTACTAGAAGGACCTTGACGATGAGTGTGCGACCATATGCGGTCGAGATGAACTGCTCCCACGAGTTCATATGCACAGTCGCGTTAAACGGGCCAGTGATCGTCATGATGAGCACGCCAGCTAGTGCCAATGGGGAATAGCGAGGCAGAACGGCAAGCAAGGAAGCTACACGTTCTTTCAACGAACTGCCTCTCAGTATGGGTAGGTAGGTTGTGGCGATGTACATTATGCCGCCGACCCAGAGCGATGCTGCCAGTAGATGGAGCCAGTCAGAAAGAACGGCGTATACCAGAACATTGCTACTCACTGCTGATGCATGACCAGAGAGCGTCACCGCGATCAGCAAGGCCAGCCCCAGGAGCAGATTTGCCCAGGGAAGAATGCTCTCGATAACTTGGAGATGTCTTCTCACAAAGATCATATACACTGTGAGAAGCATTGCTAGCAAGACGACAACCTGGCGCATGATCCAGTACGTGCCGAAGTGCCCACTGCTGACGAGTCCGAAAAGCATTGCTGGTGCGAATGCCTGGTTCCACTGTCCTGCTGTGAGCGAGACTGCCTGACCCAGCAGTACACCGATATTCGCCAGGAAGATGAGCAACAAGGTGGGCAGTGCGAAGGTGCGGTCGAAGCGTTGTTCTACACGCTGCAGGATAGCCTGTTGCCCTTGCTCTTTGGGTTCGATAAGCTGTAGTACAAATGAACGCCAGAGTTGCGCGCCGACCCAGAAAACTACGCCAAGTTCAACCAGTGTTACCATGATAAGGTTGAATAGAGTTGGACCATCGAGTTGACCAGTGGATGAGCCTGTAGTGGTGTTTCCACTACCCAACGAGCCCTGTCCTGGAAGCGCGCCATTTAGCTTTGGTGTACTGCCATCGGGGTTAGCGACGGTGAAGATAAACGAGCCAGTAAGTACGTGTCCATCATCGGCTGATTGTGTACGATATATTACCACGTAGACCGCTGGTGGCAGGTTAGGCGGCAGGTTGACATCCATCTCTCGTGTATCACTGGACGAGGCATGGGCATTTTTTTCGTCTACTTGTTGGTTTGACCCGTTGACGACGCGCGCGGTGCTAAAAGTGGAATTCAGGTCTTCGGTAAACCACATGCGCACCTGCGTCGGTGCCACGTTGATCACGGAGTTCCTGGCAGGATCGGAGCGTACCAGGATAGCGTGTGCTTCGCTGATGCCTGGAAAGAGAAGCAGCAGACACAAGGCGAGCGGCAGTGCTATGAGAAACAAGCGTTGAGCGATATTTGCTCGCAATAAAACTTTCATGTTTAGGAAGCCCATTCTCAACCCTTTGGGACGTGGAGTATTTCTTTAAGAACGAATAACAAGTATTTATTTCTTACACGAAAATTGGGGTGTGCATTACTATTTGGTGCAGACAAACATCCCTACTTATATAGTAGCACGATATCTTTGATTGTGCATTCCTCGACGCTCTTCTTGGTGCTGGGATATAATAAGAGCGTATGGAAGATACAGACACGATATATAGCCTTGAAGCATTAGAAGAGCTGCTTCAGGTGAAGTTTCATGATCGTTCGTTGTTGCAACGGGCCGTGACGCATCATACCTGTTGTCCAGAGACGGCTATACGTGATTCCTATGACACCCTTGAGTTTTTGGGAGATGCTATTATCAGTGCGCATGTTGTCGAGTATATTTATCGTACGCGACCGGCTGCATCAGAGGGCGAAATGACGGCATTGAAATCCGAGGTTGTCAGTCGGCGTGTCTTTGCCAGGATTGGGCAAGGGCTTGGTCTTTTTCCATATATCTGCGTTGATATTGCTAATCTGCGCACCTTCAACGAGCGGTCGCGTGACTCGCTGTGTGCCGATGTGCTGGAGGCTATTGTAGGAGCCATTCACATCGACCAGGGACCAGAGGTAGCACGTGACTTTATCGTGCGAGCGGTCCTGCCTATGGTAGAAGAGGTGAGCCACCAGGCATTTGATACCAATCCTAAGGGACGACTGCAAAAGATTGTCTTACAGCGTTCGGGGAGCCTACCGCGCTATCGCGTGTTGGAGCAGAGCGGTCGCAACAATGATCGCACGTTTGTGGTGGGTGTCTTCGAGCAAGACTACCTGCTGGGTCTGGGTAAGGCTTCCAGTATCAAGGAGGCGGGACGTTTAGCTGCTCACGATGCCCTGGAGATTCTGCACAGAAAAGATGAGCTTTGAATTGTTGATAGTAGAGTAATGGTGTAAGTAGTGCCGAACGATATCCTGAACTGGTATGAGTCCGGTCTGTCGTCAAGAGAGCGCAAGATGCGCGGTCACTTCTCGACGCCTCCTGCATTGGTCGAATGTATCCTCGACGCCTGTGGTTATACTCCCAGTAGCGATCTCTCGCATCTTCGTATCTTTGATCCCGCCTGCGGTAGTGGCAACTTCCTCGCCGGTGTCGCACGTCGCCTTATCGCCAGTCAAAGGCACATAGGGGTAGATAACAGACAACTGCTCGCGTCTGTACAGCGTAACCTGTGGGGCTTGGATCCTGACCCCGTTGCCTGTTTTCTGGCGGAAATGCAATTGAGGACGGTTCTCTTTAAGAATGAGATAGACTCAGGGAAGCAGCCTTTTCACATTCATCAAGCGGATGGACTGGTATTGCCGTGGGAACAAAGTGCGTCTGTGGATCTCTTTCTCGCCAATCCGCCCTACCTCGCGGCGAAGAACAACGATTTGAGCAGTTATCGCTCTCTGCGAGGGAGTGGACAAGTTGACAGTTATTTACTCTTCCTTAGACTCGCGTTACAGGTTGTGCGTCCCAACGGATGGATAGGATTGGTTCTGCCCGATCCTGTTCTGGCGCGTGCTAACGCCACACAAGAGCGTCAACGGCTGCTGGAAGAGACAACGATACATCATCTCTGGCATTTATCGGGCGTCTTCGAGGCATACGTTGGAGCGGTGGTTATCATTGCGCAAAAATGTCCACCCCTGCGTATGCATCAGGTGACGTGGGTGAGGGAAAAATGGGGGATAGACAAGCGAGTATACTTCAAAGGGCATGGGCGACCGCAAGGATTCCCTCCCCACATCATCGCCTCCCCCGCCCCTGCTGTGACACGCGCTGTCGGCGATGCCGAAGGCATCGCCCGCGCTGTCCCGCCTTCGTCCTGGCCTTATATGCAGCGGGTTGCACAAGCACTTCTGCGTTCTCAACCAGGGGCCGAATTACGTTATCTGCTCGGTGACGAACGGCAGACGCTTGTAGAGCGTTTACATTCTTATCTGAGCAGTAATTCTATTGATAAGTTAGATCGTTTTGCGCCGTTAAGTTTCTTTGTGTCTATCCGGCGTGGTGAGGAGCTTGGAAAGACACATATTTTGCTTGCCGAGTTACCTCCTGCCGATGTACATGGTTGGTATCCTGTGCTGCGTGGGGGAGTCGATGTGCATCCTTATGAGCTGCCCAATGGAAATCATTGGATCGCGGGCGAGGCTGTAGTCAAGCGGCTAGAGCGCTATCTTGCTCCTAAGCTGCTGGTGGTCAAGAGTACTGGAAATCTACAGGCAACGCTTGATTTGCGGGGGCATGTTGTGTTACAAACGCTGTATTTGCTGAACGTGTACAAGCCGGGGCAGGAAAGTAGTAGGAGTAGCCTGAGAGGGACAAGCCCTCTTGCTACTGTACCGCCGTCGCGGAGCGACGAAGCCGTCTATAGTGGTGAGAGGACCTGCCCCTCTCAGGCTTCTCTTGCCGATCAAGAGCTGGATCAATTATATTTTCTACTGGCCCTTCTCAACTCTCATCTGTTACGACGATACGTTTATGTCTTGCACACGGCGTATAAGTGGGTGCAGCCGCAGATGGAACAACACGTTCTGGCACGTTTGCCTGTTCCTCTTGTTGACGCTGACAAGAGAGAGGAGATTGTCGAGCGAGCAAAAGATATGGTGCTTGCTTGCAGTAAGGTACCCTCCGTTGTAGAATTGAAGGAACAGAAGAGGGGTGAAGAATTAGAGAGCGCTATTTGTGCGCTCTATGAGGATGCGATACGGATGCGGTGATTGGTGCATCCGTTACACGAGCGGGAACGAACGGACATTGCTTCGCTCGTCCGTGGGCGTCATAAATGAGGCCCCTACGGTACCTTGTTTGCATAAATGAGGCCCCTACGGTACCTTGTTTGCGTAAATGAGGCCCCTACAGTATCGTGTTTCGGTAGCGGATGAATTAATAATCATCGCGATTACGTAGTGTCGGAATAATGATCGTGATCATTTAACAATACGATTTTGCAAGATGATTTTCATGTTCCATATTCATAATTGTCGGAATAATGATCGTGATCATTTAACAATACGATATATAAACAAGCCAACAAAGGAGTTGCGACATGGCTGCTGATTCTCGACCAATTCGTGTATTGGTTGCTAAGCCTGGATTAGATGGGCATGATCGTGGTGCGAAGGTGATTGCTCGTGCCCTGCGTGATGCGGGTATGGAGGTGGTCTACACGGGTATCCGCCAGACGCCGGAGATGATCGTCGAGGCCGCTGTTCAGGAAGATGTAGATGCTATCTTGATGAGCATTCTCTCTGGTGCGCATATGGCGATCTTCCCGAAGGTGATGGAGCTACTCAAGCAGAATGATGTGGATGATGTATTGGTGGCGGCTGGTGGTATTCTGCCTGATGAGGATATTCCCGCGATCAAGGCAATGGGTATTCAAGGCTGTTTTGGTCCAGGGACCTCGACGGATGAGATCATCAAATTTGTGCGTGACAACATACAGGCCGACCGCCTGGCTGTTGAAGTATAGGTGTGCCCTTGCAAAACATGGTAGAACGTCTCCTCAATGGAGACCGCCGTGCCCTGGCTCGTATGGTTACACTGATCGAAAGTGAGTCGCCGCAGGCACATCAATACCTGGCAGAACTGCATCGGGCCGCTGGTCGTGCTCATATTGTCGGTTTCACTGGCTCTCCGGGCGCGGGTAAAAGTACGCTGGTGACACACGTGGTGCGCGAGTTGCGCCGACGCGAGCGCAAAGTTGGCGTGGTCGCGATTGATCCAACCAGTCCTTTCACGGGTGGTGCCATCCTGGGTGATCGCATTCGTATGATGGAACTGTCGGGCGATTCTAACGTTTTTATTCGCAGTATGGCGAGTCGTGGTAGTCTGGGGGGTCTGGCCTCATCGACCCGTGACGTGGTACGCGCGATGGATGCCGCGGGCTATGACCCTATCATTGTAGAAACGGTAGGAACGGGTCAGGCAGAGGTCGAGGTGATGAGAGCAGCGCAGACGGTGCTTGTCGTCAGTGCCCCCGGCATGGGCGATGACATTCAGGCGATCAAGGCGGGAATACTGGAGATAGCGGACATTTTCGTGGTCAGCAAGGCCGATAAGCCTGGTGCCGATCAGACCGTGGCGGAACTGTCGATGATGCTCAGTCTCGATGGCAAGCGTCGCAAGGCGGCATGGCGTATTCCGATAGTGAAGACCTCGGCACTTAAAGACCAAGGCATCACGCAGGTAGTTGATGCGATGCAGCAGCATCGTGAGTATCTCAATGAGAGCGGCATGCTTATGCAGCGTGCGCAGCGCCAGGTTCGCAGCGAACTACAAGCTCTGATTGTGCATACGGTTATGGACACGTTGAAGGCGAAGGTGAGTGAAGAGGAGTGGAATGCGCTTGTAGAAGATGTAGCCAGGCGTGAACGTGATCCTTACACCGTGGCGGATGAGTTAGAGGCAAGAATAGGGTTGAAGGCTGAATAAGGGGAAACAAAGATGAGCAATGATGTAGATAAAAGATAGCACGTATATAGCATTGATAAAGGAGGAAGCCACGATGCAATTGCACTTACAGGTTCCTGAACACCTCATTGGGAAAAGTCAGCAGCAGTTAGAAGCTCTCGCCTTCGAAGCACTTGTTGTACGGCTCTACGCATTAGGTGAACTGTCTTCTGGAGAAGGGGCAAAGCTCTTAGACGTGACACGGCGAGAATTTCTCGATCTGCTTGATCAGTACAATGTCTCCCTCTTCGATGATGAGATAGACCTTCAGAAGGAGGCAGGTTACGCATAGCTCTCCGGTTGTGACCAACACGACTCCGCTGATCACGCTTGCAGGAGTTGGGCTCCTCGACCTACTTCCATATCTGTATGGCGAAATTTGGGCACCTCGTATCGTGGTGGATGAATATCAAGCAAAGGCCCCGTCCACTGAACCGGATCTGACTCAGGTCCGCTGGCTTACCGTCGTAGACGACGTCATCATTGATCCTGCGCTCCCTCTCCTAGACGTCGGCGAGGCGGCAGCACTCTCCTTAGCGCAATCAATGGGAGCGCGATTGATCTTGTTGGACGAACGAAAGGCGCGGCGTATTGCCGCTCATCTAGGTTTGTCGGTTGCTGGGACATTAGCCGTGCTGCTGCGAGCCAAACAGCAAGGACTGCTTGCCTCAGTTCGGCCATATATTGCTCAAATGCAGAGTCAGGGCAGACGATTTCACCCCGATCTCATTGCTCACGTTTTTACTGAAGCTGGTGAATAACTGCCGTTCCAAGGTAATGCTAAATTCCTCTCTATCAAACTGCGTCAAATTCTGCATTCTGTGATTATTCTTGAGCTTGTGAGAGAATTTTACAGGAACGTTGTGTATCTAGTAGGATGCAAAGAAACGCGAATGATTGCAGGCCCTACACGGCTTGTTTTTGCATAGTAAGTGGTGCATCCGGTACATGAATAGGGGAACGGGCATTGCTTCGCTCGTCCGTGGGCGCAATCAATTGGGCCCCTACGGCATCCTGTTTACTTGCCGCATGCACCAGTAAGTATTTCATTGAGGAGTAGGGTTATGGATTTAGGGTTGCGAGACAAGGTGGCGATTGTTTTGGCTGCGAGCAAAGGGCTGGGGCGAGCGAGTGCGGCTGCGCTTGCTGGTGAAGGTGCGAAGGTGGTGATTGGGTCTCGCGATGGACAGGTCCTGGGGGAGACTGCGCAGCGGATTCAGCGCGAGAGTGGAAGCCGGGTGCTGGCGGTGCCGACTGATGTGATGAAGCCGGAAGACCTCGAGGCAATCGTCACGGCGGCTGTGCGCGAATTCGGGCATGTGGATGTTTTGGTCAATAATGCGGGTGGGCCACCGCCTGGGAAATTTGAGGCATTCGGTGATGAGCAGTGGATGAGTGCGTTTGAGCTAAACTTGCTCAGCGCGGTACGACTGATACGGCTTGTCTTGCCGGAGATGCGCAAGAGAGGTGAGGGACGCATTATCAATATTGTCAGCACATCGGTGAAGCAGCCAATTGATGGTCTCTTGTTGTCTAACGCTATCCGTACAGGTGTGGTGGGTATGGCAAAAACGCTATCCGTTGAGCTGGCTCCCGACAATATTACTGTGAATAATGTTTGTCCTGGTCGCATTCTGACTGACCGTATTCGTCAGAACTATCGGATGAGGGAAAAGCTGCAACAAGGGGTAAGCGAAGAGGAGGCGCTCAAGGAGGTCGTTCAGGATATCCCGATGAAGCGGATCGGCAAACCAGAAGAACTGGGCGCATTGGTTGCCTTTCTCGCTTCACAACAGGCATCCTACATCACTGGAACTACTATCCAGGTTGATGGTGGCTTGACGCGTTCATTGTTGTAGGTCCGTTTCCTTCTAGCCCCGTGCTATCTTCAGATTGTTGGTCGCCGCCGCTATGAGGCTGGAAGCATCTGAGGCAGCGCTGATAAACTGAAAGCCTTCGCGCATACGTTGAGCGGCTGCCTCGCCGTTGCTGCTGAAGATGCCGAGGGCGACGTTGTGCTGGCGCGCTCCCGTTTTGATGTTTTCGAGTGCTGCTACAAATTCGGGTTCGGTACCTTCACTGCTTGGCGTCAGGCCAAGTTGGGCATGCAGATCATTTGGTCCCACAAAGGCTACATCCACTCCTTGCACGCTGAGAATATCATGAAGGTTCGTCAGGCCCTGCGTACTCTCGATCTGTAGAATTACCATGATTTCGTTGTTTGCTGCCTGTGCATAGCTGGGCCAGTCGGTTATACCAAAGCCGTAGGGACCAAATATTCCACCGATGCTGCGTGTTCCCGCAGGTGGATATTTTGCCCAGCTTACGGCCTGCTGAGCCTCTTCACGCGTGTTTACCATTGGGACGATGACGCCCCATGCGCCCGCATCAAGTGCCCACTTAAACCACTCGACGCTGTTGTAGGGGACGCGGACAATAGGGACGCAAGTTCCGGAATCGGCAATGGTTGCTACCATGTCGGCCATAAGGTTCGGATTATGGGCACTGTGTTCCATGTCCACGACGAGCCAATCGAAGCCGAGCCGGGACATTACACGCGCGGCTGTGACACTGGTAAGGCTTAACCAGGCTCCAAGGCTGGGTTCGCCTCTTTTGAGTTTTGCTTTGACGTTGTTTGTTCGCATCTTGCCTTCCTTATTTCGTTTGTGGTTTACCATCAATCAAGATGCATTGTACAACGTGATGGCTCTTGTGCGGTCATATAACTGGGCGTCCTGTCAGTGATACGCCTGTAAACGCTGTGGCTGCATTTCTTGTGGCGAGACCTACGCTTGTTAGATTGGGAGATAGGGGAAGAGTGAGAAGTTCTGGTCCGTCGAGAGCTATTTTTAAGCTGTCTGTCTCACGTTCAAGGCGCAGCGTGTGCCAGTTCATGGGGTTGAAGTTTGCGGGGAGATCGTGTGAGGCATTGACTTCGGGTGGAGAGTCAGAACTCTCTACTGTTAGCGTCCAGCCTGATTGATTTTGGGAGAGCCAGATAAAGAGTTTTTCTTCACTGCTTTTCCAGATCACGAGGCCGAATGCTGATTGCTCCTGCTGGTTGTGAGAGAGCTTCAGAGTTGCGCTGAACTCGTACTGCTCTTGATGAAGACTCTTTAGCAGGAGATGCTCACCGTGAGCCATGCTTGTTTGTTCTAATGCACCATTCTGCACCTGCCAGTCTGCCAAGGACGAAGCATTCTCCATTTCCTCGCTTTGTGTACTCCATCCTAGAAGGGCAGGGGTGTATTGATCGTTCAGGAATTCATCCAGGAAATGGTCGGTGAGACTGATTGCTGTAAAGGCGGCACTACAGTGCTCGGTGAGTAAGGCGAAGGAATGAGTGAAATGTTTTATCACGTCCTCGGCTACTCGTATGCCGTCGAGTTGTACGGTGAGCACTGAGCCAGAAGACGATATAGTGAGTTGGTGCCATGCTGGAAGCACAACATGATCTGGTAAAGAGATAGTTCGCCCTGGTTTATTGTCATTGGACCAGATCAGTTGTGCGTCAGATGTAATAACGAGTCGTGTAGCTGTGCCATTGCCATCCTGGAGCAGGACGCCGTAGGTGCCATTTCCGGCTATATAGCGCAGGTTCACTTCGAGTAACCAGGCTGTACCTAAGATATCTTGATGATTAAGTAGCGCGGACTCGACTTTACTGTCTCTCTGCACTACTTCGCCATAGGTGGCATACCAATCTCCACTCTGGTTATGCCAGGCTGGATGAAGTTCAGGCTCCTCGAAAAGGTCATGTATGCGCGGCATCGCAGGGGTTGGTTGAGGTGTATAGGTTGGTGCTGGCGTCCAGAGGACATCACCGTGCCAGAAGAGCCGGTCGAGGCAGGGACGACGCTCTATCATGTCTGGCTGTAAGGCGTGATAGGCGATGTACTGGTCAACATTATTTGGGCCAAGCACAAACGAATTGTGACCGGGGCTGATCAGATGCTCACGATCTCCGTGTAGCAGTAAGATGTGGTCTTCGGTACCTTGCCAATCATGCCATGATGTATCATGTAGACCGCCAGGGCCCATTGGGGTAGCCGAGGTTGCATAGCTGACCGCGTAGTTATCGCGGTAAAAGCAGCCTCCTGAATACATTTCATAGTATCGTTTGCGATGTCGAACAACGGTTGGTCCCTCCACCGTATACCAATCAATGCCGCCCTTTGACTCGCGTTGAGCCTCAAAGAGTTGCCATGCCTGGCTGGGTGGTGTGACACGGGTAATGTTTCCTTGGAGTGTAAAGGGATTCAACAGTCGATCAACGGCATTCCCGCTGCCAATGAAGCCTGTAGAAGGTTCCAGGTACTCAATGGTCATGTAGAGATACCATTGACCATCTTGATCGCGGAACACATGAGGATCAATGGCCCAGGGAACGATGGAACTGGTGAGATCGTGACCAGTATCGATAAATGGTCCCTCTGGACGGTCGGCTACCGCTACCCGAATACCACTCTTAAACTCTTCGGTATGAACCGCGTAGTAGAGGAGGAACTGATCGTTGTATACTGTTACCTCTGGTGCCCAATAGAAAAAATATGGCTGGCCGAGGGTGGGCAACGCCTTGCCTACCTCTTGCCATGAGACCAGATCGGTACTTGTCAGAATAGGGAAGACCTGTGAGCCGTCAGGTGGGTGTCCCGCGTGTTCAGTGGCATAGGCATAGTAACGCCCACGTACCTTGAGCACAAATGGGTCGGCGAAGCTACTGGGCCAGAAGGGGTTTACACGGAGCTTAGCGAGGGTATGTGATGTCATTTGTATCTCCTGGCGAGGGCAAGCCTCGCCACTACATTTCGGGCTTTCCCAATATTCCGACGTGCAATCTCCTGGCGGGGCTTGCCCTCGCCAGGAGACCTTGTCTTATCACGGTATTGGTTCAGGGGCAGTTGTCGGTCCCTGAACATGTGGTTTGTCATCCTGCCAGTTCACACGGTCAAGCCACATATAGCGACTATCGCCACGAGTCCCGTCCGGGGCTACGTCCCATACATGATAGACCATCCAGGTTTGATTGCCCACCTGAAAGACGGTCTCTCCACCTGGTCCAATGACCAGAGGTTGATGTGTCGTCTGGCTTGCGAGAATAGGATTCTCTGCTGCCTCTGTACACGGGCCTACGGCGGTTTGGCACCTGGCATAGCCAACAGCGTAGTGGACTCCTGAGTAGTCATTGGCGGAGAAGAAAAGATAGTATTTTCCATTGTGCTTGAACATGTCCGGTGCCTCAACGACGCTGCCCTCCCAGGAATTGTCGTTAGAGACCAGGCGTGTTGGCTTGCCTGTCACGCTCAGCCCATCCGCTGTTAGTTGTTGTGCATAAAGATATGTTGTACGCCCACAGCAGTTGCCATCGTTCTTAAAGTACAGGTACAGTTTACCACCATCGAGGAGTGGACTGGGATCAATCGTGCCGCCCTCATCGGCCTGACAGACCAGCGCGTGATTGCTCTGGTCTTTGAACTTGCCTTCTGGCTTATCGCTGACCGCTACACCAACGCACTGTTTGTTAGACTGCATGTCTCGTGCGGTGTAGTACATAACGTATTTATTGCCAAGCTGTATGACGGAAGGTGCCCATACAAACGAGCCGCCGGGCTGCGCCCAGGGGGGCAGAGCGGGCATAGCATCTTTGAGCATATCCCAATGCACCAGATCGTTCGAGCGGGCAACTTGCACATTTGCTCCAGCTGCATTTGTGGCATAGGCATAGTATGTCTTGCCCACTTGCAGCACATCTGGGTCAGGGAAATCGCTCTGTATTACAGGATTCTTGAAGCTGCTGGGAGGAATGGTGGGCGTTGTGTGCGCCCCTGGTGTCGAGGTGCTTGATTGCTGATTTTGCTGACCACAGCCGACCATTAGCAACAGTGCCAGGATATAAAGCAAGCATATGGCTGGGTGACTGCGAGTGGGGCGAGGACGAGTGCACGCGGTGGGGCGAGGACGAGTGCACGCGGTGGGGCGAGGACGAGTGCACGCGGTGGGGCGAGGACGAGTGCGCGCAGCAGCAGGGCGACCACAAGGGTGCGCCCCTACCATATATGGTCTCGCCGCATGAGCGGCGTGGTATAGTAGGGGCGTACCCTTGTGGTCGCCCTGTGTACTGTCCTGCTGTTTTGTGGCTGCTCTAAACGCAGAAGACATCTTCATATCAGCCTTTCAGCCCGGTACTTGCCACGCTGCGCACGATGAACCGCTGGAGCGCGATATAGATGACCAGTACGGGTATCGCCGCGATCACCGCGCCAGCCATGGTTGGTCCATACTGCGTAACATAAGAATTTTGCAAGCTGCTCAACCCTGGAGGAAGGGTCAATAAGTTCGGGTCTTGCAGAACCAGGAGCGGCCATAGGAAATCATTCCAAACCGTTAGAAATGTTATCACTCCTAGCGTTGCCAGGGCTGCCTTCGAGAGAGGCAGGGCGATTTTGTAGAATGTCTGGAATTTGCTTGCTCCGTCTATGCGCGCGGCCTCTTCCAGTTCCTTAGGGAGAGACTCGAAGAACTGGCTCATGAAGAAGACGCCAAAGACGCCTGCAAGGTAAGGGAGTATGACCCCTGCATAGGAGTTGAGAAGCCCGAGGTTGTAGATGGTCAAGAAGTTGGGTATCAGGAGCATCAGCCCCGGCAAGAATAATGTTGTCAGCATCAGTCCATAGAGGAATTTGCGGCCTGGGAACTCCAGGCGTGTGTAGGCATAGGCCGCCAACGAGTCCAGGCCAAGAATCAGTACGGTGCTGGTTAGTGAAATGCCAAGGCTGTTGATGAACCAGCGCGTGACGGGTGTATCTCCTAATGGATTATTAAGAAGTTGTGTGTAGTTGTTCCAGGTGAATTTCTTTGGAATCCAATAGAGTTGCGCTAAGAACCACTGAGATTTGGGCTTGAATGAGGTCGAGAGCATCCAGAGCATTGGTAGTATGATGAGCAGCGCAATAAACACGAGGAGCGCGTAGATGCCGATGCGTCCCAGGATTTTGAGAAGCTGACGGTTCCTGTTTCTCTCAGCGACATGATTTGCAGCAGGAACCTGTGTCTGAACGCGAGATTTGGCTGTGGTAGCCATGCTATTCTCCTTTCCTGATATCCGTTTCGTTAATCGCGACTTCTAAAGAGTTTGAAGTTCGTGTAGGAGACGAGAATCATGATGGTTGCGACTACGAAGGACATGGCGGCAGCACTACCCACGAAATGGCGCTCGAAGCCCTGGATGTAGATTTCGATCATAACTGGCCTGGTGCCGCCTCCGCCCTGCGGTAGTGAAGGACCGCCGTGGTTGGTCATGAGAAAAGGCTGGCCGAACAGATTGAATGAGGCGATAATGGTGATAATGATGACGAATAGCAGCACGGGCCTGAGCAGAGGCAAGGTGACACGCCAGAAAGATTGCCAGGGGTTGGCTCCATCTACTGAAGCGGCCTCGTACAATTCGTCATTAATATTCTGGAGGGCGGCAAGCAGGATGATCATGTTGAAGCCCATGGTCCACCATATAGTGGCGACAACAATGGAAACCCAGGCCCATGGCAGAGTAGAGAGCCATTCTGGAGTGGGTAGGTTCAGAGCGGCAAGGTAGTAGTTGATGAGCCCACCCTCGCTCTGGAAAATCCACCACCACAGCAGGCTGATGACTGATACCGACAGAACCCACGGCGCGAAGTAGATGGCGCGGAACAAATTGATACCTGGGAGCTTGACGTTTAGCAGCACCGCCAGCAAAAGCGGGATTATTACAAGTAGGGGTACGCTATATATCACGAATTGCACGGTATTGCCCATTGAACCCCAAAATTCATGAAACTCTATGGTACTCGCGTTGAAGATATTGACGTAGTTTTGCACACTTACAAACGCGCTAGTCTGAGGCTGTACGTAGTCATAGCTGAATAAGCTCAGATAGAGACCGTTGAAGAACGGGTACCCAACGAAGAGTACAAAGAAGATAAAATGCGGCAGTATGAACAGGTACGGTGCCAGGCTAAACTTGCCTTGCCTTTTATTGCTCGCGGTGCTTTGGCCTACACCTTGCAGTGGTACTACTCTTGCCATTGGCTCCCCCTTTCTGTAGGGATCGAGTGCGCATCCTCGCACGGAATGCGATGGGCGAGCGAGACTCGACAGATCGTTCAGACGCTCATCATATTCCCAGGAAATTGATACAATTTTTATCGCATCCTGCATGCCGATATGATCGGCACGCAGGATGCGATACACTGGTTTCTACTGATTTGTAGGTGCGGTACCGTACTTCTGTTTGTTTTGAGTCAGAATCTGGTTCGCACGGCTTGCCGAGTCGTTCAAAGCCTTCGGAATATCGTTGGACGTACCTGCCATCACAGCCCCAACAGCATCCAGGAGAGGCGCAAACGCATCGGAGATGCCTGGTGCTGGTGGTGGGAAGACAGGGGTGTCGACCGCCGTTGAAAGCGCATGCATTAAGGGGATCGACTGGACCGCAGAGTTGTTACGCGCTGTATGGTATGCAGGCATGTCGCCACCCTGAGCCATCTTGTACGAGTTGTCAACGACGTATTTGATAAACGTGCCCGCGGCTGAGTCCTTGCACTTGTCAGCGCCTTGTTTGTGAGAAGTCAAGCCCAGGGAGCCCATGCCCGCCCAGGTGGCTGGCTGAGAGCCGATCTGGGGTGTGGCTGCCGCCTGGCCCTTGAAGTCAACAGCATCGCCAGTGACGTTGGCTGACTGCCAGATACCATTCCAGATCATGCCTACGGTGCCAGCCTTGAAGGAGTTGACATCGGCATCGACTGGAAGCTTCGGAGCGGAATACTTAGTCTGAGCATTTTTCATCCATTGCAGTGCCTGGACGCCAGCAGGGCTGTTCCAGGTTGCCTGGGTCACATCGGTGTTGAACTCGCTACCACCGTACTGATGCAAGAGCTGTTGGAAGATTTGTTGAACTGGGAAGCCTGTAGTGATCTGGAAACCATGGTTTTTCCCATTGGTTGTTGCGGCGGCGGCGGCGGCAAAATCATTCGCGTTTGTGGGTGCACTTTTAATGCCTGCTTTGTTGAGCAGATCAGCGTTGTAGAACATCGTCATGGGGTTGATAAAGAGTGGAACGCCATAGCGATGACCAGCGATCTCACCCTGACTCCAGGCCCGGGCCGCGAAATCGTTACTGCTGTAGCCTAGCTGAGGCATAATGCTGTCTATGGGACGGATAACGTGGCGGAACGCCTGAGTCGCGATTTGATCCTCGTTGATGATCGCCACGTCCGGCAATGTGTTGGAAGCTGCCGCTGTGTCAAGCTTCGTGGCATAGTCATTCAATGAAATGATGGTCATCTTGACCTGAGCGGTGCCAGAGTGAGAGGAATTGAATTGAGAGACTAACTGCTGCATGACGGGACCATCTGGCCCGCTCAATGCATTCCAATAGGTTAGTTGAACATTCGAGCAGCCGTTGGCACTGCTGCCACCCGTACTACCTGTACCACCACCGCTGCCGCCACACGCTGCAAGCATTGCGCCCAGGACTATGCTTAGAAGCATAGTAATACTTACAGTTCTTTTTGACCCGTACAGCATATCCTGTACCTCCTTCGATACCGTTAGATAAAGTCTTCAGTGTCTCATCATTTGAGTTCGGGGGCTGGACGTGCTTGCCACATCGGGCAATCAGCGCACTTCTCCGTATTCCGACTGACAACGAACTAACGTTCTACCTGCCTACCGATCAGCCAGTCGGAAAGGTAGATGGGGACTTGGTAGGCTGGTCAGGACTTGTCCTGTGTATAGACGGCAGGAGGAGGATGGAAACGGGAAAGATAACAGGGAATCTCAGGTAAGGGGAGAGGACCTTCATGACATACCTCCGTTCGCGTCAACGTTGATGATTACCGCAGGACCGCCATCAAGCCTAACTTCATTGTGTATAACGCTGGTTTACAACGTTGTAAAAACTATAACATGCAAGTCTTATGTTTGTCAATATGGTTAATTTCCTTATTCGGTTGTCAAATTCATGGGGACCAGTCGCTTATTTTGGCGGAATCACTTGCAGGTTAGAAGTTATATACTCAACCATATTTGACAGACGAGCAAACACATGATACAGTTTTTAGAGCCTTGTACAGACTGTATCACGAAGGATGGAAGCCCAAGTGCCAGCAACACTGAAAGATGTCGCCCTACGAGCGGGTGTTTCGATCAAGACTGTTTCCAATGTCGTTCATGGTTATACTCATGTAACGGAAGAAATGCGTGAACGGGTGCGTGCTGCCCTGGCGGAGCTCAATTACCAGCCGAATTTACCTGCTCGCTATCTACGCAATGGACGCACGCGTGTTCTTGCTCTTGCGATTCCCGACCTGGGAAACCCTTACTTTTCCGACATTGGCAATGCAGTGATCGCCGCCGCATCCGCTCAATCCTATACTGTACTTCTCGATCACACGGGTGGCGAACGTGCCAAGGAATCTCTTGTTGTCAACGGGATGCATCCTCATCTCATTGATGGAGTTATTTTGAGTCCATTGGCGCTAGAGTCCGAGGATCTGCTGCCCCGACAGGTCGAGGTTCCACTTGTGCTGCTGGGCGAGCGCCTCTTGAATGTTCCATACGATCACGTTGTCATTGACAATGTAGCGGCGGCCCGTCTTGCTACTAATCATCTATTAAGCCTGGGACGAAGGCGCATCGCGGCGATTGGGGCACAGGAGGTCACGGCAGGCGAGACTGCTCGCCTGCGCCTGCAAGGTTATACTGAAGCTCTGGCTGAAGCTGATCGGCCCCTTGACCCCTCTCTAATCGTTCGAGCGTCATCTTTTGATCGCATGGACGGTGTACTGGCAATGCGGCAATTACTCGCGTTGGAAGAGCCGCCTGATGCCGTTTTTTGCTTCAATGATCTGCTGGCCCTAGGAGCGATGCGGGCGCTCTACGAGGTAGGCCGACATGTGCCCGAGGATGTGGCGGTGGTTGGTTTCGATGATATTGAAGATACTCGCTTTGCAACTCCCTCTCTGACCACTATTGCGCCAGATAAAGAGAAGATTGGTGACCTGGCCGTATCATTCCTCCTTGGGCGCATCGATGGAACGCGCATAGGCCAACCAGAGCAGGTTAAGGCCCCGTTTCGCCTCATTGTCCGTGAGAGCACTGTGGGTCGTGTAGGGGCGCGATTGATCGCGCCGACGGGGTGAGAGTGTGGGGAAATGTTGCTCATATCCCATGTATGCTCCACCGCCCCGTCGGCGCGATCAATCGCGCCCCTACTGATTTTGACATGATTTAAGGATGCATGGTATAGTTTTTTCAACGTTGTAAGGTATAATGTATTGCTCAGTAGGAGCGAGAATAGAACGAGGCAATGTTGCTAGAACATAGAGACATAATTCATCCCCGACCACAACTCACGCGTCCCCTCTGGCTAGACCTGCGCGGAAGTTGGGGCTTTGCTTATGACGATAGTGCTAGTGGTCTTGCTGAGCGCTGGCAGGACCGTGAGGATGTCTACACACGCACTATTCAGGTTCCTTTTCCCCCAGAGTCGTCGGCGAGTGGAATTGGCGATTCAGGCTTTCATCCTGTTGTGTGGTACAGGCGCGTGTTCGAGGTGCCACACGATGCTATTGGCAAACGCTTACTACTCCATTGTGGTGCTGTAGATTATCGTGCGCAGGTGTGGGTGAATGGTCAGCTTGTTGCTCTGCACGAAGGTGGGAGTACCCCCTTTTCTGCCGATATCACGATGGCTCTGCACGAAGGTGGAGAGCAAGTCGTGGTGATTCGGGCCGAAGACATGCCGCAGGACCTCTCGCAGCCACGCGGCAAACAGGATTGGAAAGAGCGGCCCCATAATGTCTGGTATCACCGCACCACTGGTATATGGCAACCTGTCTGGCTTGAGCCTGTCGCTGCCACACACATTACACAGGTGCGTTGGACGCCTGATCTCGACCGTGGACTCCTCGCTTGTGCAGTGATGCTCCAACGGCAGGATGAGGTGCCTCTACGCGTTCGTGTGCAACTCAGTTTACATGGTGTGACGCTGTGCGATGATACGTATATAGTGCAAGGAACCGAGGTGCAGCGGCAAATTGCCCTTGACCGGGCAAGCGCTATGAACAGGGATAGTCTGCTGTGGTCGCCTGCGCATCCAAATCTTCTTGATGCGACGCTTACCCTGGTTAAAAATGACGAGGTTGTAGATGAAGTAAAGAGCTATGTCGGACTGCGAAGTGTTGGCGTCGAAAGTGGGCGGTTTCTGCTCAATGGGCTTCCTTACTATTTACGCCTTGCGTTGGAGCAGGGTTACTGGCCGCAATCGCATCTTGCTGCTCCCAGCGATGAGGCGCTGCGTCGTGAGGTAGAGCTTGCCAAAGAGTTAGGCTTTAACGGAGTGCGTATCCACCAGAAGGTGGAGGACCCGCGCTTTCTCTACTGGTGTGATCGCCTTGGTCTGCTCGTCTGGGGTGAGATGGCGAACGCTTACGTCTTTTCTAGCACTGCTGTGGAGCGTTTGACCCGCGAGTGGTTAGAGGTGCTTGCACGTGACTACAACCATCCGTGTATTGTGGCATGGGTCCCGATCAATGAGAGTTGGGGTGTTCCCAACCTGGCGCGAGATGCCGCACAGCGTCACTATATCCGGGCGCTCTACCACATAACAAAGACTCTTGACTCTACTCGTCCCACTATTGGTAACGATGGCTGGGAGCACGTCATCAGCGATATTCATGGTGTGCACGATTATTCGTTTGATGGAGCAACTCTGCGGGAACGGTATGGTAGTACTGAGGCTGTGGAACGGACACTGCGAGAGGTACAACCGGGTTATCGTTCTGTGCTCTTACAAGGGTATATTCACCAGGGAGAGCCGATCATGTTGACGGAGTTTGGCGGAATTAGCTATCTGCCCGATTCCACTACACCATGGTTTGGCTATGGCACGGTTAGAGACAGTGAGAGCTTCCTGGCTAAGTACCGCGAACTGGTTGAAGCCATCTTGAGCAGTCCCGCAATCGCTGGATTTTGCTATACGCAGTTGACCGACACGGAACAGGAAACGAACGGTCTGTTAACGGCGAACCGCGAGCCCAAGCTCGACCCGGCTGCTGTTCGAGCAATTACAAGACGTACCTCGGCAGCAGTGCCGGGCGATGTGATTGCGCAGATGCATCAGACTCAGGCTATTACGCCCTTTGCGAGTGCTGAATCTGAAGTGAAGTCTGATGTATGATTCGAGCTTGTAGGGGCCTAATGAATTAGGCCCCTACAGGGTTGTCTCTCTTGTTGTATACCTTCACAGTTCCTAAAGAAAGGAAAGACGATGATTGAGCAGAATACGCAGCAAGCGACCAATGTGGAGTCCGAAGTAAGTCAATTGTATGACGATATGCACACTCAATCCCTCACGCCATTGTGGAAGATTGAAGAATCGCTTATGGCGGTACAACCTCAGCCAAAGACTATACCCTGGCTGTGGAAATGGGATACGTTGTACGAGATCGCCCAGCGTTCGGGCAAGCTGGTGCCCATTGAGCGTGGAGGCGACCGACGGGCGATAGCGCTCTCTAATCCAGGCTTGAACGGGCAGCCCTTTGCTACGCAGACGTTGTGGACAGCCGTGCAGTGGCTCAACGGTCATGAGGTAGCTCCGGCCCACCGTCATACGTCACAGGCCATACGCTTTATTATCAATGGCAGCGGCTCATGGAGCACGGTCGAGGGGGATCGCGTCTTCCTAGAGCGTGGAGATTTTGTACTGACGGCTCCCTGGCTCTGGCACGATCATGGCAGTAAATCAGATGAGTCAGCCGTTTGGATGGACGGACTGGATATTCCCCTGAATAACTATCTGGATGCCAGCTTTTTTGAGCCTTATCCTCACGCGGTGCAGGAAGTGACCGAGGTGCTCAACGGCACCGTCCTCAAATACGGCGTTGGGCAGTTACGACCTGCCTGGGAGAAGCGATCAACGGACCATCCACCAATGCATACTTATAAATGGGCTGACACTGAACGGGCACTCAACAACCTTGCGCAGGTGGATGCCAGCCCGTTCGACGATGTCGTGCTTGAGTATATTAATCCACACACGGGCGGCTCAGTTTTTCCATCCTTCTCCTGCTGGATACAAATGCTGCGACCAGGTGTACAGACACAGGCTCATCGGCATACGGGTAGCACTGTCTACCACGTCTTCGAGGGAAATGGAGAGAGCATTATTAATGGTGTTCGCTTTGCATGGCAGCAGGGTGATTTCTTCGTCGTTCCCAGTTGGACCTGGCATGAACACCATAACCTCGTACAGGATAAACGGGCTATCCTCTTCTCCATGCACGACACGCCATTGCTGACGGCACTCCAAAAGTATCGAGAGCAGACTTTCACCGAGAATCAAGGCCATCAAGAGGTGACAGGTACCTTTCAGTGGAAGGCTCAGCAGTAAACAGGGATTGAATGGTGTGTAGGGGCCTCATTCATTATGCCCTCGTCCAGCGTGTAGAGCGAGACGAGGGCGTAATAAATTAAGGCCCCTACACGTGGTGCGTATCCAACTTCATTTGTAAATGACCATAATTAGGTCCCTACGGGTGGTGTGTATCCAGGTGTAAAGGAGAAGATAGCAGATGAATAATGCTGAACCGCAATCGGTGCATAGTGAGGTTCTGGTCGTTGGGGCTGGACCAGTTGGGCTGGTTTCTGCCCTCGCCTTGTGCTCTCGCGGGCGATCAGTAACGTTGCTTGAAGCAGGGCCGGAGGACCGACTCCGACCAGGGAGCCGTGCCATCTTCATACATCGAGACTCGCTCAAGTTGATCGAGCAGATACGACCGGGCCTTGGGCGGGAGATTGCTACTCACGGACTGGTCTGGCCGACTCGACGCACTCTCTGGCACGGACGGAACGTCTTCGTCCGTAATTACCCGCCCCCGGTCCCGAACGCTCTACCGCCATTCACGAGCCTGCCCCAGGTGGAGATCGAGCGTTATCTCCTCAGTGCTTGTAAGGAAATGGATGTCGAGTTCGTCTGGAATGCCTCGGTGATTGGCGTCGAGACGACACCCAGTGGTGTAAAGGTGGTGACCGAGTCTGGTCACACCTGGACGGCTGATTATCTGATCGGGGCAGACGGTGCTCGTTCGTCTGTACGGCGTGCCCTTGGGATACCGATGGAAGGGAGCCGCTCCGCGAACTCGTACATCGTTGTGGACGTAGCGGAAGACGCGGATGATCCGTTGGACAGCGAGCGCATCTTTCACTATGGACATCCTGGGGTCGGTGGGCGCAATGTGCTTTGTGTTCCGTTCGTTGGAGGGTGGCGCATTGATTTGCAGTGTCGTGACGATGACGACCCGGAAGCGTTCAGCGGTATGGAGGGCGTGCGCGGATGGTTGCCCAAGGTGATGCCGCCCAAGTATGCTGAGCGGGTTACGTGGGTATCGACCTATCAATTTCTGCAGGTGGTTGCCCGAGACTTCACTGATTCGCACCATCGCGCCTTACTGGTTGGAGAGGCGGCACATCTTTTTGCTCCATTCGGGGCGCGTGGAATGAACTCAGGAGTTGCGGATGCTGTAGCTGCTGCTGCCGCCGTAGATACCGCTTTGAAGGCAACCAACCAATCTGAGGCATGGCAGGCCGTGGAGGAGTTTTCGCAGGCACGTCGCGCGGCGGCAGAATACAACCGCGCGGCGGCTGGGCAAGCACTCGCGCACGTCCAAACACGGAATCCAGTGGCGCTAGCAAAACGTCGGATCGCGGCTCTGATCGCTCCCTACTGGAAGCGTGCAGGGGCCTGGCTCGACTCAGGGCCGTATGGGCCGCATACGGGTCCCGTTGGTCAGACCTCGGGCAAGTATTAGATTTTGTAGAGAGGTGCAATTATGTACCTTTATTGAGGAATCAGGGTACGAAGGAGGAGTGATCTATGTCTCTGACAAATTCCGTTTCTGCTCTCTCTCTCGCGGAACAATTTAATGCTGCGACAGCCTTTCTGGATCGCAATCTGGCAGAGGGACGGGACGCGAAAACCGCGATCTATCACGAGGGAAGAGCCTATACTTACGGGGAAATAGCAGAACTTGCTAATCGTGTCGGCAATGGCTTGCTTGATCTCGGAGTCGAGATTGAACAACGAGTCGCGCTCCTCTTGCTCGACTCGCCGCAGTTCGCGGCAGCGTTTTTTGGTTCGATCAAGATCGGTGCCGTTCCTGTTCTCCTTAATACGATGCTGCGTCCCGACGACTACGTGTACCTGCTCAACGACTGTAGGGCGAAAGTACTCGTCGTTCATGCAGCGCTCTGGAAGCCACTTCAACAAGTTTTGCCACGACTGCTCTATATTCGTCACGTAGTCATTGTTGGACTTGAGCAGATGTACTGGCCTGATGCATTGCGCCACCTCCACAATTTCGAGCGCTGGACAGGTAACTCCTCTTCCCGTCTAACGGTTGCCCGAACGAGCAAGGATGATAGTGCCTTCTGGCTCTACAGTTCTGGAAGTACGGGTGTTCCCAAAGGCTGTGTCCATCTACAGCATGACATGACGTACTGTACCGAGTCTTTTGCCAAACGCATTCTCAGTATCCGCGAAGACGACATCACGTTTTCCGCCTCGAAGCTCTTTTTTGCCTTTGGGCTGGGTAATAACCTGTATTATCCCTTTTCTGTAGGAGCCAGCGCGCTGTATTACCCCGGGCGTCCGCTTGCAGAAGACCTCTTCAGGCTTGTCGAGCAGTTCCGCCCCACACTCTTCTTTGGTGCGCCTACGCTCTATGCCAGTATGCTTGCGCTGCCCGAGGCGGAAAAACGCTTTGATTTCTCCTCGGTCCGACTGTGCATCTCGGCTGGCGAGGGCTTGCCTGCCGATATCCTACATCAGTTCGAGCAAAAGTTTCGCGTTGTCATCCTCGATGGCATCGGCTGTACGGAGATGTTGCAGACGTTCATTAGCAACCGCGTTGGTGATGTTCGACCCGGAAGCTCGGGAAAACTCGTTCCTGGCTACGAAGCCCGCATTGTGGATGAACGGGGGCAGGATGTTCCTGCTGGTGAGATGGGGAGTTTGCTCGTACACGGAGACAGCGCGGCTGCCTGCTATTGGAATCAACATGACAAGACTAAAGCCGTGTTTCAGGGATACTGGGTCGCGACAGGGGACAAGTATTACCAGGACTCAGAGGGCTACTTCTGGTACTGCGGTCGGGCCGATGATATGCTCAAGGTGAGCGGGCAGTGGGTCTCGCCCTTTGAGGTCGAGGCGGCTCTGGTGGCTCACCCCGCTGTGCTTGAGGTGGCTGTCGTAGGTGCTACCGATCAGCACATGTTGGTCAAGCCTAAAGCGTACGTTGTGCTTCAGAACGGCTATGAACCGTCTGAAGCCCTGGCCGAAGAGTTAAAGGTGTTTGTGAAAGGTAGTTTGGTCTCCTACAAGTATCCTCGGTGGATTGAGTTCCTGCCTGAACTTCCTAAGACAGCAACGGGAAAAATTCGGCGCTTTATTCTCAGGAACGAAGGCATGGGAGAGACCCCCCCTTGAACTTGACATGCATGCAGAGCTTAGCTTGCTCCGTCTGGCCTATCTGTGAACCAGTTCCACGCCTCGCGTACAATTGGGATTGGAACTGTGTGGGGACCGTCGAACTCGCGGTAGAGGACATCGTAGCCTTCGCGCTTCAACTGTGGCACTAATCGCCGACTGCATTTCTCGATGGGGAGAACCGCATCGCGTGTGCCATGCGAGACAAAGATATGGGGTGAGCCCTCGCGCCGTGCTGGTGCCATGAACCCTGGCGAGAACGCGATGATGTGGGTGAACAGGTCGCCATTGGTGAGGCCAAGAGAGAGAGCGTAGGAGGCACCATCGGAAAAGCCGCCGATGGCAAGGTGTGTCGGGTCCACCGCATAGCGGCTGAATATCTGCTCTAACGCCCGATCAATAAAGGTAACATCTGTCCCATACCCGCCCATAATGATATCCCATGTCTGTCGGCGTGAGTCCGGCGCGAGCAGCAGGAGTCCGGTCATATTCGCTACGAGTTGGAGCGGGGCGAGGCTAGAACGGGCATCGCCGCCCGCTCCGTGCAGCGTCAGTACGAGTGGAGCGGGGCGGTCGGCTCTATAGCTAGCAGGCACGTAGAGGAGGCCATCGCGGGGGCCATCCAAATCTAGCTGGTGTAGTCCAGTTGGTGCAGCTTCCATGCCGGGTTGAACTGGTTGCGCTGTTAAGCGTCCCTGCTTTGCTGCCTGACCGCTGTGTGGCTGTGGTCTATTTTGGGCCATCGTCGAATCCTTTCCGTTTATGATGAAAGCGTCTCAAATCAAAGGGATAAGACAAGAGAAGAGATTTGAGACATTTTTGCTTTGGGTCAACAATCTGTTATGGAATAGAGCATAGGACTATCTAGTTTTCTGATGTAGGGGTCTCATTCATGACACCCACGTTTGGTGATAATCCCACGATGGTTCTGTGGTGACGTGGGTGTCATGGATGAGACCCCTACAGAGCAGTTTGTATTGTTTTCATTGGTTATAGTGCGACAAGGGGATGTTTGTTATGGGCGCGTGCCGTGTGCTGGGCGACCTAGTTGGGTCGGAAGCAGCGCGTAGGCGTCATGCACCCATTCGCAGAGCAGGGAACGTGTGTCTCTGGGGTCGATAATCTCCTCGATGCCGAAGTGTTCGGCGGTGCGAAACGGGGAGCGGACGGCGTCCAGACGTGTGCGAATCTCCTCGAAGAGGGCTGCGGGGTCATCGCTGCTGCCAATTCATGTCAACCTCCCTTTATGCGTAGTCCCAGCCTATTGTACGCAACATCTGTTGCAAAGATTGGGACGCGTGACGAAATAAATCTGGTCCGCTGAAGCCCTGAAATTGCCCAGAGGCTGCAAGGTGTGGTTCGAGCGAAAAGAAGCCATCGTAACTATCCTTACGCAGGCGTTGCAACAATTCGGGCCAACGAGCCTCGCCTTCTCCTGCCGCTGTAACACTTTCATCGGTCTGCGCATCTTTCACATGCACGTATTGCAGCCAGGGGTGTATCGCTTCGTAGGCATCAGGATATGGGATTTGCCTACATTGGATGAAGTTCGCGGGATCGAAAGCGGCCTGAAAGTGTGTGTCATTGATACTTTTGAGCAGATCGACACAGCGAGCAATGGTGTCGCCATAAATATCTTTCTCGTTCTCGTGAAGTAATGTGATATTAGCGGCTTGTGCTCGTGCAGTTAGTTCGTGGAGCCGTCGTAGTACCTCGTCTCTCCACTCTGACGGATCGACAAACTCTCCACTTTCGGCGTCGGCCTCGGTGAGTAGAGGAGGATAGAAGGAAAAGATACGAATGTAAGGTGTTTGAAAGATGTGTGCTACTATGATGGCACGCTCAAAACGTCGCACATGTTCATCGAACGAACTGTTGATTGGCACCTTGCCAATTGGTGAGGCAATCGACGATACGCCGATCTTGTGGGTGTCCAGGGTCTGCTTGATTTCTGTTACCTGCTGATCGGTGAGGTCGAGCACATTTGTACCCCAAACGCCGCGCAGGTCAAGAAAGTGGATATTTTCGCTCTGTAGCACCGCGATTTGTTCGTCCAGGTCGGCTGAAATCTCGTCAGCGAAGGCGGAGAGGCGAATCATGAAAGTGTGACCTCCTTATGAGTACGGGCCGATTCGTAGATGCCCAGGATAATCTCGACAGGTCGGCGTCCGGCGTACCCATCGACGCGTGGCGTGCCATTTTCACGAATAGCACGGATCATCTCTGCGAACTGCAGGGTATGACTATTGGCTGAGAGTGCAGCAGGATTCTGTGCCGCTGAACCTTCTTTATCCTTCTGCTCGCTCATCTTTAGATTGGCTCCATAATCGCTAGCCTGCTCTTTTTCATCGCGTGCAAGATGGAGATAGCTTAGCTGGTCGTTCTCGATTACCGCGGACCCTTGATTCCCAAATATTTCGACGCGGGTGGTAACGCCTGGATAGGCACCTGTTGTGGCAGCGATAGTGCCAAGTGCTCCATTAGCAAAGCATAAGACCGCGACCCCTACGTCTTCTGTCTCCATGCGATGAGCCAGCGTGTCCGTGTAGGCATAGATGCTCTTGACAGGACCCATTAGCCATTGAAGAAGGTCAATTGAGTGAATGGATTGGTTCATCAGAACACCACCGCCGTCGAGTTGCCACGTGCCGCGCCAAGCTCCACTATCATAGTACGCCTGTGAGCGCCACCAGGGTACAAGGGCATTGCCGAGGACGAGCCGCCCAAACGCCTGCTCCTCGACCAGGTCGTGTATTTGACGCGTCGCGGCATCGAAGCGGTGCTGGCTAATCACCGCGAGCTTCACTCCAGCCTCCTGTTGTACACAGAGCATCTCTTCAATCGCGGCCCGGCTAACCTCCATCGGCTTCTCCACGACCACGTGCCGCCCTGAGCGCATCACCTGACATGCGTGCCTGCCGTGGTCGCCGCTGGGAGTACACACAGTGACAACATCAAGGTGTTCATTATTTAGCATTTCTTGAATGTCTATATAGGGCTTGACTGCATATTTGTCTGCCAGTTTCTGTGCTTTTCCAGGAATGAGATCGGCTACAGCGACGAGTTGTGCGTCAGAGAGGCTCGTGATAGCTTCGGCGTGCGTGGGGCCGATTACTCCACATCCGATGATTCCGAAGCGTAGTTTGTCTGCCATACGGTAGCTCCTGATCTATATTTGCTCGAAAGACTGTTGGGCTTGCTTTTGTTGTTATCTTTGTAACATAGACCAAAGATGTCTCCTACTGCAAGACTTGGGTATTTCTTGTAAGCATGTTACAATATACTCAACGCTTGTTTAAGATGAAGAAAGAAGCTGAGAGAGAAACTATGAAGACACTACGCTGGACCTCGCATGACTTGGAGTTACTCCCAGACGACGGCAAGCGATACGAAATTGTTGATGGAGAATTGTACGTGTCCAAACAACCACATCTGTATCACCAAATCGTTTGTGGCAACGTGTTCAATTTACTAAAAGTTTGGAGCGATCAAACACAAACGGGCATGCCAATCTTTACACCGGGGGTAATTTTTGCTGACGACGATGACGTAGTGTCAGATGTGGTTTGGATTAGCTATGAGCGGTTAGCTACCTCTTTTCAAGAAGACGGGAAACTGCATAGCTCCCCTGAACTTGTGGTTGAAGTCCTCTCGCCAGGTTCAACAAACGAACGGCGAGATCGTGAAGTCAAGCTTAAATTGTATTCACGCCGCAATGCTAAGGAATACTGGGTTGTTAACTGGCAAGAGCGTAGTCTTGAAGTCTATCGGCGTGAGAATGCCGCGCTGACGCTTGACAAGACACTCGATGAGGCGGATGTACTCCAATCACCACTCCTTCCAGGATTTAGTTGTAAAGTAAGCCAGCTTTTTAGCAGTTTTTTAAGATAGCCCCTGTTTATCTGTATGAAAAACCAGCCAATAGAGCACGATTATGGGCAGTAAGAAGAACTGCGCTGCCCGGAGAGATATCGCGGGTCCAACTCTGTCGGCAAATAGTCCAAAGATCGCAAAGCAGATACTGCCAATAAATGAATGTGTGACCTGCGCGAAGCAAATAATGGCGATACCGTAATAGAGATTAAAAGAGTACGAAAAGTTAAACCAGGACAGTAGCTTAATATTTCTAGCAAGCTGCATTGTATGTTGCTTTCCGCTCTCGGCTTGATTCCTATGTGCTGTTAAGATAATTCTCTCTGCACATTTTCAAGGAAGCTGTTTAGTGGCTCAATTACCTCATTTATAACCCCATTAACGATAAGCAGAAAGCAGGGGCGTTCTTGTTCGATCATCGCTTGCCATGTGCTTACGGCCTGGGCACACAAGAAGGTGTCGGTATAGGTGCCGAGAATGCTTTTTTCGTGATCGTGCATGAGTAGACGCAGGCTCACAAGATGGGGTGAACCATCCATCTCACTCTGTTCTGTTGAATGATACGCTGCGGGAGCCTGACGAAGCTTGATAGGAACTCCTAGAAACTCATTCCCGATTTTGTGCATGTGAGCGTTGATGACTGATAACAGGCTTGTTGATGGATTGCCGTTGATAGTGAAGTCAAGGAAGCTCAAGCGAACGCGTTTATCAGGTGCTGATACTGCCTGTTGGAGGGCTTTGGCGAACACCGAGGCTGGAGAGCCTTGTGTCTCCACTTTTTGAGGTGCAAGCAGTGTCAATGAACCATCTGTTACGGTTGCTTCCCAATTTGAGATGACTTCTAACGGGTCTTGCTGGGTTCGTAAGGCTCTTGCGCGAGTTTTGTAGTTTTCGACTGCGGGCTGGCCCGCGAACATGATAGTGTGCAAGTATCCATAGAGAGCCATACTCAGTTGCCATCCCAGGAAACTGGTTGCTACTGCTGCGAGTCGATTCTGCGGTTCTTTACTTGCGAGATAAGGCTGGTAGAGATGAAATATGTTATTTTCCTCAGATTGTGCGAGGTCGGTTATGACATGCACAGGTAGTGTCCCATTCATGCTATAACTTGGAGCTTGATCGTTCAACATCTGCTCATCGAAGACGACTACGCCTTTGCCGCCTTTACCCAGGCTTTCCTCCATCAGTTGCTCTATCCATTGCACTATCGCCTGCCATCCTTGTGGCATTTTTAGGAACAAGCGACATGCACCATCTGAACTGGCGTTACTAAGTGCAGCGGCCAGTCGTACGAAGGCTGAGTTCGCGGGATGTTCGGTTGTAATAGCGAGATTGTGCTGTTGCCAGGCTTGATGGAGTACACGTCGTAGCAAACCTGACTCATTGGATAGGCGTGTGAGATAAAGGGCGGCAGGAAGCAGAAATACACGCGTTGTTGGGGCACTCATTCGACCGCCAATACCCGTCCCGCCATCTAGTTGAAGGGGACGACTGGGCACCTGGTGTTCATGGGCGAAGGCATCGAGATAGGAGCCGGGGAGGGTCATGACGAGGAGATGTTCGGGAGGTTGCAATTGTGCCTGTGCTAAAAGTTCGGTAAACCACGTAAGATGTGTGATAGGTTCTTCTGATGTCATGCCCATTGATACGCCAATCATCATTACGTTATTTAATAACGCTTGTAGTAACGACGAGTCAGGTGGTGCTTCCGATTGAGGTAGGGTCAAGTGCTTTATATCAGCGAGCCTACGTACAATGTCATTGAGGGCTGCCGGGTCGGTGCTGTCCAGAGGATAGATAGTGATGAAGTTGTCATCCTGTCCTCCGCAAAAACCTAGTTCGGCTAAGACGCGCACGGAAATGATCGAGCCGCCCATACCTGCCCAGATGATGTGTCGGATGCCATGCTCCCATATTCCTCGCGCTTCAGCCTCCACCTCTTCCAGTTTTGTAGAGTCATCGAGCAGTCGCGCCGCACCCTCTACCCAGTCAAGCTTGAGAGCACCGTCTTCGCTGCCCAGTCGTGCCATGAGTCCTTCACGTCGCCGTAGCTGACCTACGGCGTCCTCTGAAATTAAGCGTTGGAGTGCTGCGGTTCTATGACCAGGCATCTCAAAGACCTCTTTTGCGGTGTTTCGATATGGCTGTTGGGATCGTATGTACCTGTTCCTTTGACGTGGGTGCTGTGGGCCAGGATACTGCCAGGGATATCTTTGAAGCGGTCCCATTGCTTCACAAAGTAATCGCGCACATGGTAGCCTACCTGGTCGATCAGCTTGCCATCTAGTGGCAAGTGGTCAAACGCTTGTGCCACGACTTGTTGTACAGCTTCGTTCGTTCCTGTCACGGTTGTTGAGCCTTTTCCTGGCATATGCATAGCTCCTGATTTCTATTTTAGTTACATTCTTTCGATCTGTATGGGTCTAATTTATCACATTTTATCTTTTTGTTGTGTCATATGCTTCACCTTTGTCGTTGACCCTGATGAAGGGTTCCTCAACATCAAGAGATGTTAAGAGATTGTAGAGATGCGGTCTTCTAAATGCGTTGCCCCATGTCTCACGTTGTCGCCACTCTCGTATCTTGTCCATGTCGAAGTTTGCAAGATAGACTCCTTCACTTTCGCCTGCTTCGATGATAAGAGTATTTCGTGATCCGTTATCATCAAAAGCGATTGGATCGAATGCCACGGAATGCCCGTTCTCCTGTGGCGCAGCATAATTCGTCATGGCGACGCCGAGCATGTTTTCATAGGCTCGTGCTCTAAATTGACCAATGCGGTTAGCTTCCAGTTCACAGGAGTTAGGCGTCAGTATAAGTTCCGCTCCTTTTAGCATCAATATCCTGGCACTTTCGGGAAACTCGCGGTCGAAACAGATCATTGTGCCGATGTTTACGTCTCCCTTATCTGTATCCAGGGTACATACATAGAAATCTTCGCCAGGGGTACACGCACCTTCCATTGTGCTAAAGTCGCATGTGTGAATCTTTGCATATGTCATGACGATTTCCCCGTGCCGGTCAATTAGAGAGACAGTATTGCGTGGAGCGTCAAGCCACTTTTCCAGGTAGGTGAGTGCTATCGCCATGTTCAGTTCTTTCGCAAGCATACAGAAATGAGCAACGAATGAGTCGTGCTGACTAATGGCTTGAGCTTGCCATTGCTCAAGTAGATCCAGTTGTTCAAGATTGTTGGGTACGAACTTACCATTCCAGCGCGCTGGCGCTTTCCACAGGTCGTATTCTTCCTGATCTTGAGATATATAAGGTGTGTAGCCAATGTTCCACATTTCTGGAAAGAGGGCGATATCCGCTCCCATAGTATGGGCATGGCGACAATACTCCTCTCCCTTGATTTGATTTGCCTCCTGATCGTTTTGGTGAGCCGTCATTTGTAGCAAGGCAACTGTTATCTGCATAGGAAAAGTCCTTCCTTGTTGAGTCGCTATTCTACGTGCAGTGTGAAGTATATGTACTGAACATAGCATGAGAGGTGCACGAATAGGGGAATAGGGGAGAGTTGATGAAGAATAGCGCATTACTGAGTCATGATGCCTCAAGTACGCCTGGCAATTTTAGTGGCATGGAGTTTGTGGTGGTTCGACATCGGAGAGGTAACGTTCCCCAAAATCTTGCATAGCTTTGATGATATCCACCAGCGCCTGCCCCTTTTCCGTGAGGTGATACTCCACTCGTGGTGGAATCTCCGCATAAGCCTCGCGTGATACAAACTTCACCGATTCCAGCATCTTGAGTCGCTGTGATAACGTTTTAGGGCTGACGTTCCCTAACGCCTCTAGCAGTTCGCCAAAACGCTTTGCCCCACTCATCAGAGTGTAGACAATCATCAATGTCCACATATCACCTATCAGATGAATCGTGCGGCTCATCGCGCGGCTCATCGCGTAGGTATCACCTTGTTCTGTTGTGTGTGAAGAATCAACTGTGCTCATGGTGTAAGTATACCACATATTTCTCCCAAAAAAGGCTTGACAATAGTTACTTCCTATTGTATCATTATTTCCGCAATGGAAACAAGTATATGAAGGGAAATGAAATATTGTTTCCTTGATACAGTGAGAGGAGCGTAACATGTCCTGGCAAATTCATCTCAACAATTCACGCATTCAGTTTACTGCGCAAAAGTTCAAAGTGATTACCGTTCAAGGTCACTTCTCAAGCTTTACGGGGACACTCGACCTGGACGAGGTGAAGCATGTGGAATCCAATGTAGCGGTGCGGATTGCTGCTGAGAGTATCGAGACTGGCAATGCACGACGCAACACACACCTCAAATCTCCCGACTTTCTTGATGTAGACAAGTACCCTTTTATCACTTTCCAAAGCAAGAGCGTGGAGCTAAGCGACTCCAATCATGGTCATGTTATCGGCGACCTCACGATACGCGATATCACACGCGAAGTCGTGTTAGAGATCGATCACGGTGGTCTTGGCACTGATCAGCACACAGCTTCTTTTGAAGCGCATACAACACTCAAACGTCAGGATTGGGGCATCACCTGGGCTGGACTCCTCGGCAAGCTGATAATTGGCGAGACCCTCGCCATCAGTATCGAGCTAGAGGCTATCAAACAGGCAGAAGCGCAAGAATTGTTTTCTGCCAAGAAAGGGCGTTCCTAATCATGGATATCTGTATTACATCGGGAGGCAAGCTATAATACGGACGGGAACAGGTGTTAATACATCGCTCCTCTAGTTGTTGAAGAGTTCAACGACCTGTTGTATCAAGTAAGGGCAGCGCAATGACTCAAGCACAATCCGTTTCGTTTCCATTTGGCACAGCTCAACGGCCAGGATACCTGGCTCGTCCTGATGGTAGTGGACCATTTCCGGGTGTTGTGATCATTCATGAAATTTTCGGCCTCGACGAAAACATCAAGGATATAGCGGACCGCTTCGCGAATACGGGCTATGTTGCTCTCGCGGTAGACCTGTTCGCGGACCGAAATCGCGCACTCTGTATGTTTCGTATTTTAGGACAACAGCTTTTTAGCTCGCTCAATAATGGAAGCCTCAACGAACTCAAATCCGCACTGAGTTTCCTTTCAGAGCAACCCGGCGTTGATGCTACACGGGTCGGTGCGATTGGCTTCTGCATGGGTGGCGGCTTTGCCATTGCCTGGGCCTGTACTGATAATCGGCTCAAGGCAATTGCACCATATTACGCTAGCAATCCGCGACCGCTCGAAGCCGTCGCTCGCGCCTGTCCCGTTGTTGGCTCCTATCCTGAACGCGACTTTACCGCTCCGCAGGCTCACAAGCTTGATGCGGAACTAACGCAGGACAACATTCCACACGACATCAAATTTTACCCAGGAGCACAGCACTCATTTTTTAATGACAAAATCAGCCGTTACAATGCGGATGCAGCACAGGACTCCTGGGGACGTGTACTAGGCTTTTTCAAGGAACATATAGGATAACTCTGCTCTCTCAACATATAGTTTCGGTATCCTGACGACTTTGGGACGAGCAAGATAACCTGACCACCTGTAGGGACGCGATGCATCGCGTCCCTACATCTTCGTTCTCATTCTATTGCACTAACGATATAGGATAGGTTAAACTAGCGATATAGGATAGGAGGTGCTTTCAAAAACACGGAAGCCGTTGAAAAGGAGTCCAGGTATGTTGCGCCGCTATATAGCAGAGTTTTTGGGAACGTTTGCGCTGGTCTTCGCAGGGTGTGGAATGAGGGCAATGGTGGGAGGAGATACACACGACTTTGCTGGCATCTTAATGGTTCATATGGTGTTTGCCTTCACTATCACTTCGATGATCTATACATTGACAAACATCTCCGGCGCTCATTTTAACCCTGCTATTACGCTTGGTTTTGCAACGGCGCGATGTTTCCCTTTCCGCTATGTCTTACCGTACTGGTTTGCTCAATTCGGTGGCGCGCTCCTTGCTAGCACGCTTCACTTTATCCTGCTTCCAGAGAAAGCGGCCATTGCTCATTATGGTGCGAACATGCCAAAGATCGGCATAGGACAGGCTCTAGGTATTGAAATTGTCTTGACCTTCTTCCTCATGCTAGTCTCGATGGCTACTGGCACAGATCGACGTACAAACCGTGGAGCGGCTGGTATTGCTGTTGGACTAACCGTACTTCTGGACGGACTCTTTGGCAACTCACTCACGGGTGGAAGTATGAATCCTGCACGTAGCCTTGCCCCTGCGCTGTTCGTAGGCGGTTCCGCTCTAGGGAGTGTTTGGATTTACTTTGTTGCCCCCGTGATAGGTTCGCTACTAGCCGTGGTCGTGTACCAAAAGATACGCGGCGGCGGAAAATACATAAAAGGCGTTCCCGAAGAGTTACTGCCTCTTCGTAGAGAAATCTCACAGGTACAGTCAAAGAACAAAGAGATCGTTGAACGTTCTGTGTGATCCGTCTATTCTACATATGTATGTATGAAGGGACGATCAGGTATTTTGTATTGCACGCTCAGGTTTCCTATTAAGGGTCTTCGGAAATAGTTGTGTTTTGACCTATGCCTCATGAAAGCAATGTTATTGCTTCCTGTGTGGACGCGATGGTGTGAACCAACCGTCCTTCCACATCGACCGTTTCAAGCACATCACTGGCCTTCGGTGTTCGCTTCTTTGTCTGACGGAGTAAATGTTGCCCATAAAGCAATCTCGCTCGCAAGACAGCCAGGGAATAGCCGCGTCCCTGTCGATCCACGCTACGAGCGAGCGCGTTGGCTCCTTCCACGAAGCTACCAGTATAGCGATAGGTGAAATAGTTAAAAATGAAATCGCCCCAATGCTCGATTGTCAGCGTGAAGTCAAGGAAGGCATCAAAGACGCCACTGCTGATCACACGATCAAACCAGCGAAAATAGCAGGCCAGTACATCTTCCTCTGTGCAAGCGTCATAACCAGCATAGACGCGATCCTTGTGCTCAAGATTGGCAAGATACCGGGCAATGGTCTGTCTCTTGCGATCTGGAAGGACTTCTACAAAGCCACTGGCCTTCACAATCGATCATCTGCCAATGGGACAAATTCAACAGATCCACTCTCAAGAAGTCACACCAAATACCGTTTGTACGCTTAGTAATCGCTCTCCATGCATTACCTCTTCTTCATGCTTGCTAGAAGAACGGGAATGGTAATTGACACCAAGATGAGGAAGAATTGTACACGACCTTCCTGTCCGTAGCTCTCACTTCGTACCTCCTCGCTTGCCATTTTCGACTTCGAGAGGGAGAGGTTGTCCTTGTTGCTTGAAGGACACATCTTTCAAGAAGAATGAGACCACAAGGATGGCTCCACAAATGGCAAGAGCACCCACAAATGCATGCTCAATCCCAATGACAAGCGCGTCTCGACTCGCTGAAAAGATCTGATCAAGCAGGGAGGTGACCTGTGTAGTCACGCGGGCTGTCACCTGCGTCACCATCTGGTTATGCTGCGGCCCCGGTGGGATCTGCGCCACGGTTTGCTGAACCGCGCCTTGCACGAAGCGGTGTTTCAAGGATTGCTGAGCGGTCGCACTTTGTAAAATTTGCAGACTCGTCGCTGCTGCAAGCACTGTATGGGGAAGGTGAGATGCAGTTGGAGGGAGGTGATGCGCGAGTTCGTCGGCAAAGGTGGTATTGACGACCGTGCCAATGAGCGCAACGCCCAGGGTGGAGCCGAGCTGCCGCAGATAACTGATTGCCCCTGTCCCGGCACCCAGAAGATGCTGCGGAATGGCATTTTGAACGGCGACCGTCACAATGGGCAAGGTCGCTCCAACTCCCAGTCCAAGCACAATCATGTTGCCTGTGATCGCCAGAGAAGAGGTCGCGAACGTCACACGCGTCATGAGAAACGCTCCGAGGGTGAGCAACGCTGCACCGAGGACGACACTCCACTGATAGCAGTGCAGCCGACTCACGAGAGCACCACACAGAATCGAGGCGACCGTCAAACTCACCATGAGAGGAGTGACCACGATTCCCGAATTGGTCGCCGATTGCCCTTGCACGTCCTGGATAAAGAGGGGAATGTAGACCGTGAGGGCCAGCAACGCCATGCCGATCAGCAGCGTGAGCAGGGCACTGGTCGCGAAGATCTGGTTCCGCAAGAGAGAAAGGGGCAAAATCGGCTCACGTGCTCCACGCTCAACAAAGAAGAAGACGATGAAGAGTATGCAGGCCGCACTCAAGCTGCCAATGATTTGCCAAGAGGTCCAAGGGTAGGTTTGCCCTCCCCATGATAAGCCAAGCAGGAGGCAGACAGTCGCACTCGCAGCCGTAAGTGCTCCGAGCAGATCGACGCGGCGGACAGCAGCCCATCCTCGTGTCGTTGTTTCTTGGAGGGACTGCGCTCTTGGGAGCCAGATGAGCAAAGCCATGAGGGCCACTGCACCCAATGGCAAGTTGATAAAGAAGACCCAACGCCAGCCCAGGTGATCAGTGATCCAGCCGCCAGCAGCAGGACCAATGACACTCGCCAATCCAAAGATGGCCGTGAAGATGCCCTGCCACTGCGCTCTTTCGTCTGGTGGGAAAAGATCGGCTACCACCGTGAAGCAGAGCGTCTGCGCAATTCCCGCACCGAGTCCTTGCAGCCCACGGAAGAGGATCAGGTCATTCATCGTCTGTGAGGTCCCCGCGAGGGCGGAGCCGATGAGGAAGATGAGTACGCCTGCGATCAGAAACCATTTGCGTCCAAACTGGTCGGAGAGTTTGCCCACAATGGGAACCATGGTTGTTGAGGCGAGTAAATAAGCGGTGAGCACCCAGGGATAACGATCAAAGCCTTGCAGGTCCGCAATGATCCTGGGCAGGGCCGTTCCGACAATGGTTTGATCAAGCGCACTCAGCAGCAAGGTCAGTATGAGGCTGAGCAACACCGCTCGCAGTTGCCACCCCTGCGCCTCTGGGTGTAGAATCGTCATGTGCTCGTCCGGTTGAGAAGTCATTCGTCTTTCTCCTTTCGATGAAGGCAGGGAGAGGCTCTGGCGTTCAGTGTTACCCCTTGAAGAGACTGAGCACGGTGTCGGTATCGGGGAAAGGAGTCTCTCCCATCTTGGGAGTCATTGTTCCCACGACCAACCCCTGGATGCACGCCCAATACAGCAGAGCAAGTTGCTCAGGATTACCGGCCATCATCTGATCGGCCGCTTGACCATCTGTGATCAGCCGACACACGGCTTCCTGGGTGATCGCTCCCATCCTGGCCGCCATCTCGCGCACGGAGGGAGGAATGTGCTCGTTGGTAAGCGCGTGGAGCACCACCAGGGAGTAGGCTGGCAGGGAACTCGCCAGGCCCTTGGGCAACACCTGTTCGGTGAGCCAATGAAGGCGATCCCAAGGAGTCCCTGGTTGTTCCAGAGCCATCTTCGCCAGGTGAATGGCCTCGTTCATCGCCTGTTCGACCAATGTCGCGAAGACTTCTTCTTTACTAGAGAAATAGCGATAGGCCAACCCATGACTGATGCCCGCTTCTGCTGCAATATCGGCAATTTTGGTTTCAGCCAGACCCTTACGAGCAAACACCGACGCAGCGGCACGGAGAATATGTTCTTTACGTTCCTCGCGCTGGTGCTGTCTGTTCATTCCTGCCTGTGTCATGTCTTCTCCTCTCTTAGTGAATGACTAGTCATTCACTACCTTGATCAAAGTATAGTCATAGCACTTCCTCTTGTCAAGGCATGAGGGATACGGTTCTACATCCTTCCGGGTGAAATACGTAGGTGGTGGTAGGGGCGCAATTGATTGCGCCCGCCTGGGACAGGGATGCATGTGCAAGGCGCAATCAATTGCGCCCCTACCACCACCAGCAAGGATGGAGACTCGGGATACGAAGTGAGAGAGGAGGAACAGTTGAGGCGTAATGTCCCGTTTTCACGTTTTGACGGGCATTCCAGCTCGTCCGAGCAACATGTGAGCCAGCACGAGAGACAGCGATATGACGAAGCAATGGGGAGGACGACGGCCAGGCTCAGGACCGCCGCGCAAACGCTTAAACTTTGACAAGGATGCTGCTTGCGGTCTTGGGCAATTGACTAGGCAATGGCGTCTTTCTCGGAATAGTCCAGATCTGACCGAAGAAGCTGTCGTGATGGAGCTGGTGCGCCAGGCGTTGAAGAAAGATGAGAAAGGATAGGAAGTACAGACTGCCTACCCATAATCGGAATGTATTGTGTTTCTTCCCATCGGGTTTGAAGGGCATCCACAATACATTCCGATTTTCCGTTATTCTGTACACTGCCTGCTTAGATCCTCAAAACACAATTATTTCCGAAGGCCCTTTTTCCTGAGAAGAGTGTTTAGCACTCTCCTCACTTTGCTTTTCAAAACTTACGACAACATCTCTAACAACTCTCGCAAGAACAACTCGGCATCCGTCACCAAACCCGCTGCCTGGAAACTTCCTCTATCGGATAGCTTCGTCACCACGGCAGGGTTCATATCTACGACAACGGTACGCACGGTTGAGGGCAGCAGGTTGCCGGTGGCGATGGCATGGAGCATTGAGGCGACCATGATCGCCATTTCGACGCCGTTTTGCACCTCTTCACGCATACGACGCTGGGCCTCTGGCATGTCCGCGATCACGCCGGGCATGGGGCCGTCATCGCGGATGGAGCCTGCCAGGACCATTGGCACATCGCGCTTGATGGCTTCGTAGGTGATGCCCTCGCGCAGCATTCCCATTTCTATCGCCTTCTCTAGCGAGCCGACGCCGCGTATCGCGTTGATGGCGCGTAGGTGGTTGCGATGACCACCCTCGACCTGTTCACCTGTACGCAGATCGATGCCGAGTGATGTGCCAAACAGGGCTGACTCGACATCATGAGTGACTATCGCGTTTCCACCGAAAATGACCTGCACATAGCCTCGGCGCAGCAACTCGGCGACATAGCGACCCGCACCCGTGTGGATAACCGCCGGTCCAAGCACGAAGAGTATTTTCCCATTGTGAGCACGGGTCTCCTTCATCTGTCGTGCTATCTCATGAATCGCCAGCACTTTGACCTTCTCAGAGGAGACATCACTTTGCATAAAGGCGAACGCTTCGCGCCCACGGGCACGCTCGAATGGCTGCACACGAATACCATCATGACCGATAACGACCGAATCACCAACTTTTACCTCGTGCATCGGCTTACAGTATGCTCTTTTGTCTGCCTTGTCGATGACAATAACCACATCCATTTCGATGCCCTCGACATTCACCCATTGCCCATTCATGCGTACCTGTGTCGGCAAGTTGGTGGTGGAGTAAAATTTGGAGGGAAGCACTCCATCCTGCTCTACAGTGGTAGTCTGGGCATCATCAGCGTGGACAAGGACCGCGCCGAACTGCTGTAGTTCAGAGAGAATGAGGTCGAGTGTCTCGCTGTTGGGAGCCTCGACCTTGAGTCGTGCGTAGCTTGCCTCCGTCTTGCTCACGCCGACGCGCATTTCTTCGACTGCAAAATTGCCGCCTCGATCCATGATAACGTCCCATGAGCGCGGCAGTGTCCACGAGTCGATAATGTGTCCACTTAATTCAATAACTTCACTTGGCATAGGTTTTCCTCTATTTCTTTTACTTGCCTCGACCTACGGGGCAAATGGGTTGGAAGGCGCAGGAGCGACACTTGGCAATTCGTTGCCGTGCCAGTGGCGGCGGTTGCTGTTCGGTGCAACGTGCCATCTGTTCCAGGTGACGAATGACCTTCTTTTTGAGCGCGGGCGTGTAGTCAACGGTGAACTCACAGTCGGCATAGCGCAGAATGCCATGCGTTGGCGGTGCGTCTGGAAAATAATCCTCCAGAATCAGGCAGTAGGCCGCGATCTGGACTTCATGATTGCTGTATGGCATCGTGGCGTTCTGCACGTTGAGCTTAAGCTCTATAGGTACAGGCCGACCATTAGGCAGTTGCACGATGTAATCAGGTTTGCCTACTAATGGGTACTGGTTAGATGTAAGCGATTCCCCCTGCCCATCTGCATCCTCATAGACGAGATCGCCCGGGGGCAAGCCTAATGCTCTATGCCGCTCTTCGATGAGTCGCCTTCGCTGATACCGGCGCTCGTTCAGAATCAAGATGAGCAGGGAAAGCGCGAGGAGCAGCAGAACCAGTCCTACTGGAAACAAGATGCTGCCAATCATGCCATCATCCTCCCCCGTACCGCAATGCCAATGATATCAGAATCAGCACGACCGCTATAGCGACAATCATTGCCGCTGTCAGTACCAACCGCCGTGTGATGATGCTGGTGCTTGGTACGCTGACGCGCTCCTCCTGAATTTCGGCGACCTCGTCGGCGTGTTCCTGGTGCTGCTGTCGTCCCTCTTCAAAAGCTCCGCGCCGCACCAATAGTTGCTCGATCACCTGATATTCTGGTAACGCGGGTGCCTGGGAGTCGTTCTCATGCTCCAACTCTACGAGACGAGCAAAGAGTTCTTCTGTATCTGCCTGCGATGCTGGCTCGAATTGCTCATGCCACCAGACGAGGGGGCAATATTCGAACTCTGCCACCTCAGTTGCCGTAAAGAAACGCTGAAATTGCTGTTGTGATTGTCGCTGCTGCATTGTCGTTGTATCATCCAGGGATGTTGTAGGCATAGCTACAACGCATTTAGCCCAGGGTGGGTGATTCTTGTACCCCTGCTAATCCCAACTTGTCGGCTATGCTCGACATAGCCTGTATCACAAATGCTATATGCTCATCCAAATCAACGTCGAGTTCCGCCGCTCCCTTTACCAGATCATCGCGGTTCACACCTGCCGCAAAGCCCTTTGCCTTCATCTTCTTGCGCACTGAGGGAACCTCTAGTCCGATGATGCTCTTATTGGGTCGTACAAGGGCTGTCGCGGTAATCATTCCCGTCACCTCGTCACAGGCGTAGAGGCCCTTCGAGAGCAAATCATTGCGTGGATGTGTGGCAAGATTGAGATCGTTGTGCGCCAGTATTGCATAGATGATGCGCTCGTCATAGCCTTCATCACGTAACCACTGCGTCAGGACATGGGTATGTTCGTGCAGGTCGGGGTATTCCTCATAATCACTATCATGGAGCAGACCCGTCATGGCCCATAGTTCTTCGTCCTCGCCATATTTGCGAGCGTAAAAGCGCATGGCGACTTCAACCGAGAGCATATGTTTTTGCAAATTCTCGTTTTTCACATGGCTTGTCATTAGCTTATAAGCATCTTCGCGTGTTGGCATACTCTTCCTCTTATTATCGTGCTGTATACGCGGCCTTTTCCGCTTCGAGGCTATTATAGCATAGCAGTTCTATAAAGAGGATGTGCTGTGCAGCTATCAGATAGCTGCACAGCACATCCCCTCTACTTCATTTTAAAAATGACCAGGTATGTGGTGCTTTTTGTAGGAGCATATGGTATAATCTTTAGACGTTGTAGAGTGCATAGTTGCTCGGAAGATTAGCCATCTGCTGCAAGCGGCGCGATACACGATATTACACAGGACCCAAGTCCGAGAATTAGGAGAAACATGGCATATACTGATCAGACCCTGGTGTGCCGCGACTGCAACCAGGAATTTATCTTTACCACTGGAGAACAAGAATTTTACGCCAGCCATAATTTAACGAACACTCCGAGTCGATGTCCTTCTTGCCGCTCGGCACGCAAATCCCAGCCTGGCGGATATAGCAGTGGTCGCAGCAGCGGACCTCGCCAGATGTTCACTACAACCTGTTCCAACTGTGGCAACGAGGCCCAGGTCCCGTTCCAGCCCCGTGGTGATAAGCCCGTCTATTGCAGCGATTGCTTTCAGACCCAAAGTTCCGCTGGTCGCTCCAGTGACCGCAGATCAAGCTGGTAGCCGCCATGAGTGAAGTACGAGTAAACCCAGGCGATTCCTTCGAGATCGCCCTCAAAAAATTCAACCGTAAAGTCCAGCAAGACGGCATTCTCTCTGAGGCCCGCCGCCGCGCCTACTACGAAAGCCCTCAGGCTCGTCGTAAGCGTAAGGCCGCCGCTCAGCGTCGCAAGCAGCGCCGCACGCGTCAGCCTGGCTAATCAACGCAAAATAAGAAGTGACGTGATGCAAAGCAGGGCGTACCCTTGTGGTCGCCCATAAACGTCAAGTAGTCCGACCCCTTGTGGGTCGCAGCGTTGGGGCATGGTGAATGAGTGGCCTGAAGCGACCCACAAGGGGTCGGACTACTGCTTTGCTGAAGCACGAAAGGGTGCTGCGGCTCACAAGGGGTCGCAGAAGTGCGGCTCCATGACGTTATTTTCCTCTATATCTGTTTCTATCGCAGCAAGTTATAGAGCAATTGACTATGTTATTCTGATGTTAATACTACTTACTGATTGTAGGGCCTCTTTTTAGTAGTGATATACCTTATCATAATCTCGAATCAGAAATTCAACAATATGCTAAAAGGATAGTAGGGAGACCTCTTGTGGGTCTCTTCATACTACTACTAGATCATCTCTTTCGCCACACTTATGAATGCCTGCAAGGCTGGCGATATATCTTCTTTTCGCCAAGCCAGTGCCATCTCCACCTGTACAGTTGAGATTTGTAGCTCGCGGTAAACAACGCCTCTTTCTCGTAAATGCCGTGCGGAGGCAGGAATCAACGATACACCAAGTCCTGCTGCAACAAGTCCCAGAATAGTCTGCATTTGGATTGCCTCCTGCGTTACATTAGGACTAAAGCCAGCTTGTTTGCAAAGACTGATAATCTGATCGTAAAGTCCTGTTCCCAGGTGACGAGGAGCCAAGATGAAGTGTTCATGTGCCAATGCTTCTACAGGAACCTTTGATTGGCCTGGCAAGAGATGTTTTTCAGGAAGGGCCACGAGAAGTGGTTCTTTAAAAAGTGTCTCGGTTTGTAACGTGTCGTCGTGCACAAGGGTCCGTACAAAGCCAATCTGGATACGTCCATCTCGCAAGGCGCGCACTTGTTGAGCCGTGGTCAATTCACGCAGATGCAATTCTACGTCAGGAAAACGTTCATGAAAATTACGAAGTGTGACTGGAAGTATCTCGTAGACAGCCGAACCCACAAAACCTACTACGAGTCTGCCTAGCTCGCCACGACCTGCCCTTTGCGCAGCAATAACAGCCTGTTCAGCCTTCGCAAGCGTCTGTCGAGCTTCCTGCAAAAATACCTGTCCCACTTCTGTAAGCTCAACGTGCCGCTTTGTACGGTAAAAAAGTTGTACCCCTAACTCCTCCTCCAAACTGCGAATCTGCTGGCTGAGTGGCGGTTGGGCGATATGGAGTCTTTCTGCAGCCCTCCCAAAGTGCAATTCTTCGGCGACGGCAACAAAGTAGTGCAAGTGTCGCAATTCCATCGTCTTTTAATATCTCCTGTATATTAATCAGTTATGAATAATGTATTGGACGTATCTTCTTTTGTCTACTAATATAGAGCAAGTAAGTTGCAGATTAGGGTTAAGGAAGAATAGGAGCTAGAAAGAATATGAGTACTCGATTAGATCGTACTATTGTCGTGACGGGTGGTGGCAGCGGAATTGGACGCGCAACTGCTGAAGCGTTTGCTGCGGCGAATGCTCATGTTGTGATTATCGGACGCGACCAGGAGAAGTTACGCACAACTGCACAGGCTCTTCCTCAAAACGTCACGTGGCAACAGGCAGATGTAAGCAAACGCGAGCAAGTTGTCTCTGTAGTATCCACCATTATTGAACAATTCGGACGCATAGATGTACTCGTCAACGCGGCAGGCTTTGTAGAGGGAGTCACCACTGATATGCCTATCGCTGAGGCGGAGCAAATGTGGGATGAGGTTCTTAATACAAACTTGAAAGGCAGTTTTCTAATGGCAATGGCTGTCGCTCCTCACCTTCCACGCCCAGGTGGTCGCATCATCAACATCAGCTCGATTGCGGCCTTCACTGGCGGCAGTCGCGCAGGCTCAACGGCCTATGCTGCCGCTAAGTCTGGTGTGCTTGGATTGACCTATGGTCTTGCGCGCGAACTCAGCCCTCAAGGTATTACCGTGAATGCTATCGCCCCTGGTTTCATCGCAAACACGGGCTTTACTGGCGCATGGGCAGAAGAGCGGGTAAAAGGCATTGTCAGCGAAACTCCCGTTGGTAGAGCAGGGCATCCAAACGATATTGCAGCGGCCACACTGTATCTCGCTTCACCAGAAGTGTCGTTTGTTACAGGCGAGGTACTCAACATCAACGGCGGTTGGTTGTTTGGGCATTGATGAACTCTATCTTCCATCTCGACAGTGTATATGTTGTAAATAATCTTCAATGTAAAAGGATGCAACCCTTTGAAGAGGAAAACTGTTCCCTTTATCCGAACAACTCTCTGGCTTCACCCCAATTTTCTGCGCTTCTGGTCTGCTGAAACAATTAGCCTATTTGGTACTCAGGTGACACTTCTCGCATTACCTACAGTAGCCATTGTCTTGCTGCATGCGAACGTTGCGGAAGTGGGCGTATTGAATGCATTGCAATGGATTGCCTTCTTGATCGTGGGTCCTCTTTCAGGAGTGATGGTTGATCGACTTTCCAGGCGTACTATCATGATTGTTGCCGACCTGGGGCGTCTGGTTGCTCTTGGCTCCGTTCCACTCCTTTTCGCACTAGGTGTGCGAACACTGCTTCATCTCTATGTTGTCGCACTGATTGTGAGCATGCTGACAGTCTTCTTTGATGTAGCATATCAATCTTTCTTACCAGACATTGTGGAACAGGAAGCTCTTGTTGAGGGGAACGCGAAGCTTGCTCTTGGAGAGGCGTCTTCCCGCGTCGGGGGACCTGCACTCGCAGGACTTCTCATTCAAGCGGTGGGTACGGTTATGGCAATCGCGGCGGACGCGGTTTCATACCTTCTCTCAGCACTTCTCATTGTATCCATACGACAACATTCTTTACCAACCGTTCTTGACCCAAGACACGAGGTAAAGAGCGTGCTGACGGATATACGAGAGGGCATTGTCATGGTGATACGCCATCCGCTCTTGCGCCCCATCGCACTTGCCAATACTGGCACGAACTTTGGGTATGCAGTCGTCGATGCCGTCCTTCTGCTTTTTGTCTACCGGGAGTTGCGGCTGTCTCCTGGCATTGTCGGTATCACATTTGCCATAGGAAATATCGGCTTTATCGTTGGCGCGTTGATTGCACGAAGAATGGCATACATACTTGGTGTAGGAATTACCTTAAATATAACTAGTTTCATTGGTGCATCTGCTCCTCTTCTCATTCCATTGAGCGTATTTGGAAATCCGGTGTTAGTACTTGCCCTCTGGCGCTTTCTCTTTGGCTTTCAACTTCCTATCTACAATATTCTCTCGGTTAGTCTCAGACAAGCTGTCACCTCTCGTCATCTTCAAGGGCGTATGAATGCAACTATGCGTACCATGAGCTTTGGAGCATTGGGAATTGGTGCATTAGTAGGCGGTCTTCTTGGTATAGCACTAGGGTTGATACCAACAATTGTGATAGGTGGCTGCGCCTCTGTCATTGGCACACTTCCACTTTTAGAGCGTACTGTGCGTACACAGAAGGAACAACCGTAAGAAACAGCTTGCTGAGTCACGCCAGTTCTCATCGCTATTTCCGTTTCCTCACACCCAACCCAGGTTCCTCAGGCAGCACCAACTTTCCCTGCTCCACCGTCACACCTTCATAGGGATCGTTCTCTATCAACAGGTTTCCATCGAGATCGGCATAGTCAACTAGAGGTGTCAGGTGTGCGGCAGCCGTAATTGCCAGCGAACTTTCGATCATGCAGCCTATCATAATGCTGAGATGATGCGCCCTCGCAACGTGTATCATCTTGAGCGCGTGACGGAGACCGCCACATTTCATCAGGTGCTGGACACAATATTCTGCGTTTGAGTTGGGCGTACCAATAATCCCCGCTCAATCACTAGCTGTCGATGTGGTTGAAAAGGGGGACATGCAGGTATCCCAGCTATCCCGCTGTGGTACTACACGTCCCACTACGCGCCTGTTCAATGTTCGCCGGATTGAGAAATGCTCAGTTGCTCACGGAATGCCCCAACCCCTATACAGGATTTAGACGCATACGTGACTATCTGTGCACGCTCTACCTTGCACGCCCTCTCCTCTACCTTCTAGTCCCTCCTAGCTGCTCGACAAAATGAGGAGATGCCCCAGCCTCCTGCCTTTACAGCCTCCAACTCATCAGCACACAAGCGTAACTTTGCTCGCTATGTTACAGAAATCCGACAGTTTGTCCAGCCCCACCATACGTATTTCCAACTTTCGTCATTGGCATAGAGTAATACCTATTAAATAAGCACGCACCTCTCCGTTATCACTACAGCAGCATTCCTATTTAATCAACTTGTTACCCTTGGGTAGATACCAACAAATTACAACAAAAATCGAACGTATTCTGCTCTCAACAGTGTGACTATCCTACCTATCCTGCTACCCAGATCAACCACCCTTTCCATCGCTGTTGTACTACACGCAAAGATAGGTAAGATATGATGCCGTTCTTCACCTACTCATTTATTGCCTGGTTAATACATATAGCCCCGAAAGCTTGAGAAATCAACAGTGATACATACACGCATCACCCATAAAAGGAGAGCAAGCGTATATGTACACGCTATAACGTGATAAATGCACAGGTAATCTTTATTGTTCTACGTTTCATTCTTACAATGCGGTTTACAAAATTGATGTCCTCTATTTTTTGCTTTATCAACATATACAAAGCATATAGTTCTGTGAGGAGCTTATTGCGTTGGAGAACGCTTTCATGATAATATTGATCCTAACCACAACTCCCCAAACTACTGCATTTGCTATAAAGGAGAAGAACTTATGGAAGGCTTCGAAGAGTTTGACCAATACCATTCACGATCTGTTAAAACACTTTTCGTAACTATTCAACGTAGAGGAAACTTTTCTTTGAACAGGGCAACATTTAAAGCATTAGGTGAACCTGTAGCTGTCAAACTTCTCTTTAACCGCTCTAAACGTCAAATTGGCTTTCGTCCAGCTAATCCTAACGACCCTCGTAGCGTACCAGTGAGAAAGCAGGGCCAAAGCGAAAGTTATATGGTTGCAGGTCTAACATTTTGCAAAGAGTATGACATTGATACAAGTACAGCACGTCGATACGAAGGTAAAATGCTGGACGGTGTACTAATTGTTGATCTTAACGCACCGAGTACTGATGCTACAGGACCTAGAGTGCGTAACGATGTGAGTGAAGAACTGACAGGAAAACAAGAGCGTAGGCTAGTGCGAAGAACTACTGAAAAGCCATTAACTTCCAACGATGAGACTCAGGTACAAATGAATACACCTACTCAAGAGAGCCAAAAAGCAACAACTGCTCAGAAAGCCAAAGATCTACTGAGCCAAGAAGATAGGCTTGCACTAGAGAATGCTCTCAAGAAGGGAGATGTATCAACTGTACAGGATATTCTTACCCTACTTGGAAACGTTCATGTTTCACAATCATAGTATTAGAAGGATAAATGATGTATAGGGGATAGAGGAGTCTGTGTCTATGGTAATATCAAAATCGGGCAACAAAATCACAAATTTTGATAGTCGTCGTCAAAATGCCGTCGATAGTTATCAAGCCAGGCGTTCAACCTATGGATTGTTCTCATCAGAGATTGAACGTATTCTAAAGGTAGCACTAGCGAGACAGAACATTAAAGTTGCTTCTATTGAGGGCCGTGCCAAAGAGGTTGAAAGTTTCGGGAAGAAGGCTTCTGCCCCTTCTCCCTCGAATCCTGGCTTGCCAAAATACGAAGACCCACTTAACGAAATAACTGACCAAGCTGGCGTTAGAGTTATTACTTTCTTACCAAAGACGGTTTATGAAGTTGGTCATGTAGTCAATGCGGAGTTCTACGTGCGTGAGAAAAGCGACAAGGCCGATACGTTGAAGTTGGAAGAGCGTTTTGGATATCAGAGTGTTCATTATCTTGTGTCACTTAAACCAGATAGATCTTCTCTTACTGAGTATGCTCAATACAAAGACTTAATAGCAGAAATACAAGTTCGTACAATCCTTCAACACGCTTGGGCAGAAATAGAACACGACATACAGTATAAATCATCTGAAACAATTCCCCCATCTATACGCCGCAGATTTATGGTGCTAGCTGGATTACTTGAGATGGCTGATCGTGAATTTCAGACAATTCAAGACCAGGATAAAGCGCTTAGACAAGCAGCGCGGAATTCAGTTCAAGAAGGCAAGCTAGAAACTGTAGAGATTACGCCTGATGCTTTGAAAGCATATCTTGACAAGAAGCTTGGGCCGGATGGGCGTATGACGAATATGACATATGATTGGACTGCACGTCTACTTCTCAAGTTAGGATTTACTAATTTTCGTCAGATAGATGATTGTCTAGCTGGTTATAACGATGATCATATAAGTAGACTAGCATGGAGGGAACGGCAAGGGCAAGTCTCACGCTTCGAGACTCTGCTTCTAGCTGGAATGGGTTCATATTATATCGAGAATCATCCTTTAGCGGTTGATAACGGTTGGGTAAGCACATGGCAGAACATCATGAGCCGACTTATAAAAGGAGGAATAAGTATAAAAGATTATTTACCTTCTAGTCAGTCCAGTTAGAGGCACTATACTAAGATGTATGTAGTTTTAAACTGTTCCTCTTCGTCAGATATGAAACACGATATAACACTTCTAAATAGGGCTTACCAATAATTTTCCGCTTAATTCCTAGCTGTCAATGTAGCCGAAAAAGGGGACATGCAAGTATCCCAGGTATTCAGCTAGAGTATTTCATACCTCCTAGTACACTAGCTTTAAGTGTTTGTAAAAAAGAGAGTGGTAAATTGTTCACAGCATCTCTTTCTACAGCACTATCTTGATGATAATACGCCTTGTGCAATGCTTGTAAGGTCTGCAATTTCGTTGACTCGACGAAACAGCGTCCCTAGCTCGTTCCGATAGCCCTCGTCCCGCTCTCCGACGTATGACAACCAGTTGAAGCTGCCCGTGACCGCAAATGTTCTATCACAGATCAAAATCTTTTGATGCGTACCGCTTGTCTCTTTTATTTCGAGGAGATGCTTCGATGCTTCGGGGATGTATCGACGTAACGCATTCTGTACGGCCCTCACATGAAAGAGATTTCGTTCCGCCTCAGCAGTGTCGCGCTCTCGACCCATACCATACCCGATACGAATTCTTACTCCTCGTTCAAGGGCACGTGCGACAAGTTGACAGAAGCTGTCATTGCACGCCCTGCGGTTCATCCAGGGCGAGATGATAATGATCTCCTTCTGTGCCTCACATAGTGCTTGCTCCAGCACGGCGCGGTGCTGCTCCGTTTGGAGAAACTCTACCTGGTTTTTCAGCAGTCCTTGACGGAGTTTCTCGGTTTCCTCGCGCTTTACACGAAGTTCCTCTTTCAGATCATGAATTCGATTTGTAAGTTCTTGTCGCTCACGTTCGCTCTGCGTCGCTGTACGAAGCTCTTCCTGTACAACTAACTGTGCCTCAAGGTCCTCCAGCGCGTATTCGCTCTGTACCAGGTCTTTCGTCATCTGGGCCGCTACAGGCGGAAGCGATGACGGAATGTCAATTTGGCGTTTCCCCAGCGATGTTGTATCGTCCGGCAGGTTCAGCATACCGTCATCAAAAAATCGCTGCAATGCCGCTGACTCTGCCCTTTGCAGCATACTGTTACGGTACACCGCCAGCCGTTGTTCGCCGGTTTCCCGGTGTTGCAAGAGAACAACGGTGACAGGCGCAATATACTCGAGCTCAGTTCTTCTCAACTCTAACAAGGCAACGATATCGTTATCCTGAAAGGCTGGTGAGATTGAAAGGGCTTCAGCAACCTCTTTCTCGGTGAAATGACCTAGCGTAGGACGTTTGTGTTCCTCCACGGGAAGGATAAACAAACCTTCCTTCTGCATTCGTTCTACTGTGTACGTTTTCTCTTCCAACGGTATCGATGTTTGTGTCAATGCATTAAAGTGAAACTGGCCTACTTTTCGCTTTGGAACAGGAGGGGCACCTTGACTACTGAGTGCCTGAAGCCCTTTCTCCGTGAGAAACAATGATCTTCCCCTGCCTCGAATAGGATCACCCTGCTCAATAAAGTCCATTTGTAGCAGGCTCGCTCCTGGCGATGTCAAATCCTGAGCGTCAACGCCGAGCAGGTGGGCAATTTCTTCTTGCGTATTTACCTCCAAGGCAATCGCATGAAGGATATAGGATTGGAAACTCGTCAATTCCTGTGGCTCAAGCACCTCTACTGAGAGTCGGACGAAATAGATGGGAAGAGCAGCCTCAAAAGCTTGGGCAGCCTCGAAATCTGGAAAATCTCGGCGCAGGATTGACCTGAGTTTATCCATGTCTCACCTCTAGTTCCAAATTCTGAATAAGACAATCCTCTGGATTCTCGCGGATGTAGCGCACAAGCTCCTGGTAGGGATTGCCACTTTGTCCGGCGTGTCCTCTCTCCAACGTCACAATGTCTCCGACGATGATCAGTAACTGTTTCGCACGTGATAACGCCACATTGAGGCGTCGCCAATCTTTCAAAAACCCTAGCCTTAACTCTTTATTTGAGCGTACCGTTGAATACAGCACGATGTCACAGTCACGTCCCTGAAAGGCGTCAATGGTCGCGATCTCAATATTGAGTGCTTTCCAAAACTTGCTCTGCGGAGTAACGTGTTCACGTAGTTCTGAAATTTGTGCGTTGTACGGCGTGATCACTGCAACCTCGCGTGTCTCACCTTTTTGCTGGTAACTTCTCTCCATCTGGTGCAACAACTGCACGATTCCCTGAACCTCGACACGGTTGTAATAGCTTTGTCCTTGATGTGTCTCGTAGTGATTGGCGAGTCGTGTTGTCGAGAGCCAAATCACTGGCTTCGGCAACTCATCGAGTCCATGATTGCGGCTATCTCCGCTTACACCGTGTTGCAACCTGCCCTCATAGAAAACGGTGCTGATCAGCCGTCCTATTGCGGGATGCATACGGTGTTGCTCTGTCAGCATCTGTACAGCCGATAAGCCTTCGTCTTTGCCCTGGTTCACCAATGCAGCGAACAGACTCTCCGCCAACTGATCACGTGTCGCGCCCAAGGGCGCCAGTGTGGTATCTGAAAGTGCCTCATCAATCATCGGCGGAAGCTGCCGCTCATCGCCGACAATGATCGCTCGTCGTGACCGTATCAAGGGAATGAGCAGTTCGGGCGCGGTTGCTCTTCCCGCCTCGTCGATGATCGCCCAATCAAACTCTTGATCTTTCAGATAGTAGCCACCAGTAATCAGACAGGTAGCGGCAAGAATATTAGCACGTTCCAGGATAGGGCGTGCAAAACCGCGTTGTTTGCCGAAAATCTTGCGCCAATTCTCCACTAATTTGAGCATCTTGGCCTCACGGCTCTCCGACAGATCGGGACCCAGCATGTTCGTAACCAAACGGTAGAGCCGTACCCGCTCTGCCGGAAGGTGAGGCTCTATCTCGCTCTGAAATGGCTCCGGCAGGTAAGCGCGAACGAGAGCAAGCGTCAATGAGATATGCTCGGTCTTCTTTTGAAGAAATTCTTCACACTCCTGCAATTTAAGAGGCGTCTCTTTGCTCTGAATGACTGGATAGACAGGCTGTCGCGGATCGGAGAGCAATGCATACTGTGCCTCGTACTCGGCAAGTTCGTCGATATCACGTCCAAGCTCTTCAAGCTGCCCCTTACACTCCTCAAGATCGTTCAGAAAATCCTGTGAGTGTTGTTGCTGAACCTTCCGTTGCTTCTGTTGCAGGCGCATTCGTTCCTTCAGTTCTTTCATGACGAAATCAGTGCGTGAAAGCACCTCGCTTCGCCATGCATTGAGCCGTTGATCGATCATCCACGCTTTAGCTCCCTGGCTGATTTTCTCCTCCCGTCCAATGCGTACAATCTCGGTGCGCTGACCACTTCGTAGTTCTGCTACACGTGAAAGCACGTGATTGACAGCTACGTTAGACTGCGACGAAACCAGAATTCGCGCGTCAGGTTTGATTTTGAGGATTTGCAGAATAATCTCGGCTAACGTGGTCGTCTTCCCCGTTCCGGGCGGTCCCTGCAACAGAAAAACATCGTGTGCTGCGAGAGCCTGCTTGACAGCATTCTTTTTATCCTCTGCCAGGTCATGCTGGTAAAATTCAATCCTGTCGTTGACCTCTTCAAACCGCGCGGCGGAGAGATTGAGCAAGACTTCGGGCAAGCGGGGGTTCGTGGTCCCGCCCGAAACAATGGTGTTCATCGCGTCGCGCTGCCGCTCAAGTGAGACCAGAGCCTCTTGTTGATAGACACTAATGAGACCGGAAGGCGGAAGATCGTCGAGTGATTGCACGTTTTCCTGCATATCCGTTGATCCCTTGACCACCTGCACCTCTTTTCCATTCACACTCACCAGCTTCCCAATAAACGTATGCTGTTGCCCTCTGCCTTCACCCACAAGAGCAATAGGGACGTTGTCGGGCCAAGGAAGTTCGTCGGGCGCGGGTTCAGCAAGAATGAACGTGAGTATGTTATCACTGCCGTTGACTCGATCATAAAAGAGCTTCGGCACTGCGTCTAACTGTGCTTTTTGTAAATCTAGCACTGCGTTCCAAAGTTTAGTAAACTCGCGTCGCTCAGTTTTTTGTTTTCGCTCAGTTTGCCGTTGGCTCGCATGAGTAGCAATTTGCTCAAAGAAGATGTTCAATGAGGTACTGAGGGATGATAGCACATTTGCTGGTAGGGTGTTAAGCCCCGTAAGTGTAATAAATTGCCATTCGTACCGAGGAGAGATCGTGTATTTTCTTTGTTGCTCTAACATGGCTTGATACGGTTGTTGCACCGTCTTCACGACGAGTGCTGGCAGTTTAGCATCACGTACACAGACTAGACGTAGGTTGTCCGTTAAAATGTGAACTGCCTCGTTCTCAAGTGCTACAGATACCATATTATCTTCGCCTAGTTCTTCTATGAGAAATGTGCAGGCTTCGTCCATAGACACATGCGAGATAAGTCCTTTGTTAAAGAGTTCCCTGCGTGCGGTGTCCGTAACCAAGCAGTATATTTCTGGAGGGACTTGTAACTTCTGGGTTTGTTCGAGTTGACGGCGAAGTTGCAGTACACTCTCAAAGCGGTCTTTTGGTTCCAATGCAACCATTTTCTGCACTATACGCCTTACGAAGGACGGGACATTCAAAGTGCCAACCAGCTCCTGGGTTATTCCCTCGGAGGGCGGGGCATGTCCAGAGAGTAGATGATAAAATACGCAACCAAGTGAGTAGATGTCGCTCTGCTCGTTCGCTTTTTTCCCGCCTCGTTGCTCAGGGGCTGCATAGCCTATTGACCAGAATGGTGAAACCGTGACACCCGTTCCTAGCTCAAATTTTAGGTAACTAATACCAAAGTCGGTCAGTTTCGATTGTCCCCCCACAGTAATAAGTACGTTTGTCGGCTTGAGGTCGCGGTGAATCACGCCCTGACTGTGAGCATGAGCAAGGGCGTCAACCATCTCGCGCATGAGCGACCAGCACCAATCTCTATCTTGTGCGTTCTTGTGGTCCTCTATGGCATGGAGGAGGGTGCGTGGGATATATTCCAGCACGATGTAGTAACATGTATGCTGCTCTGACCATCCATAATCCAATACGTCAACAATGTTGGGATGCTCTAACTGTTCCAGCGCTTTCGTCTCGCGCCGGAAGAGTTCTTGTTTCAATTCATCTTCGTGGGCGGTGTTTAAGAGCTTGACCGCAACTGCTCGGTTTGCTCGTCGTGTATCTATACCCTCATACACCGTGCTCATGTTGCCAGTACCAACTTTGCCAAGTAGCTTGTAACGATCTGCAATAATTTCCATTGATAGACGATGCGTGTCCATTTCCCTTCTCTCTCTGTTCCTGCTCTCACGTCGCATGAAACATGCATACAGCACATTTTATTTACAAGTATAGCTTTCGTTTTGCAAAGAATCAATAATATATTTTTACTCGTTGTTATGCTATTCCACGCGCTCAAGGTAACGCTGAAACATCCAGTCCAGGAACACTTTAGCAAATTCGGGGTCGTCGTTAACCTGCTTGTAAAATTTGAAGTGTCCATCTACCATCTCTTGTAGCTGGTCTGTGACGAAATGCTCGAAGCTGAGACGAGCATTGTCAGGCGAATTAACCTTTACACTTGCCTCTAATGCGGAGTTGACGTTGAGACGGTTTTCGATTTCCTGAATGCATATTTTGTCGTCTTCTGTGAAGTTGGTGCCGAATTGCGTGTTGAGTTCCTCAATGATTTTGGAGAGTGGCTCCAGCTCATCTTGTACCTGTACATAACTTTCTTTGCTCGTCATCGGTTCTAGCTCATAGGTGCCGCGTTCCAGTACAACCTTCCCTTTGTTGGTCTGCTGTAAACGGTACGAGTCAAGGGTAATGTTCTGTTGTACCTCGATGGGCAGTTGGTCACGCTTGATCGGTAGCTTTCGTAGTAGGAAACAACTAAAGTAGTAGAGCTTGGTCAAGTCAGAGTCGGTGAAGGTAACGATCTGTGAGAGGAAGGCGTAGAGATGCAGGTAGCTGGTCAGTTTGTGGCGGAAGTCCTGTTGTTCCCAGGCTAAGGCGTCTTTGTAGCGTTCAACGACGACATCGAGCGCTGCCTGAAGCTTGTTCTGTGTGATTTTTGGCGTGAAGTAAAGTTCAGCGAAATGCTGTACCTCGTCTTCCGTGTAGAAGTCGAAGTCTGCAAGCTGGGTCTGCAAGTCATAGAGCAGGTTAGGGTCTGTTCCCTCTCTAAGTGAGGCTTTTTCATAGTAGGGTTGGAACGATTGGCGGATGTGTTCGGCTTCGTTGGCAAAGTCGAGGACCATCGTATCTTCTTTGCCAGGATGCGTGCGATTCAAGCGTGAAAGCGTCTGTACTGCGTTAACCCCGCCGAGCTTTTTATCAATGTACATCGTATGTAATAGCGGTTGGTCGAAGCCTGTCTGAAATTTGTTGGCGACGATCAGAAGACGGTAGGCATCGCCCTTAAAGGTCTCTGCCGTTTTAGATTCGGGAATACCACTGTTCATGCTGCTTTCGTCATAGGTGTTGATGCCGTCGTTGACTTTGCCAGAAAAGGCGACCAGCACTTTGTAGGGGTAGCCCTTTTGCTCTAGATAGCGTTTCACCTGCTGGCAATAGCGCACCGCGTGGAGGCGCGAAGTGGTAACGATCATTGCTTTCGCCTTGCCGTCGATACGCCAAGCAACCTGCTGGTGAAAGTGTTCGAGCATCGTCTCGACCTTCATCGCTATCGTCTGCTCATGACGCTCCACAAAAGCTCTGAGCAGTGCCGCCGCCTTCCCCGGTTCGTAGTGCGGGTCCGTCTCGATCTTCTTAAGTAGGTGCCAGTAGGCTTTAAAGGTCGTATAGTTTTGCAACACATCGAGGATAAAGCCTTCTTCTATCGCCTGTCGCATAGTGTAGAGACTATAAGGTTCGTATTTGCCGTTCTCCAGTGGTACACCGAACAGTTCGAGCGTCTTCTGTTTAGGGGTCGCGGTAAAGGCAAAGAAGCTGGCATTGGCTATGCGTCCACGCTGGCGCATATCTGCTACTATACGGTCCTCTATATCCTCCTGTTCGCCACTCTCCTCGGCTTCGGCCTCTTTCAGGCTCAGAGCGGTTAACACCTTCTTCATCGAGCCGGTATCCTCGCCGGTCTGTGAGGAGTGTGCTTCATCAATAATGACGGCAAATTTCTTTCCTACCATCGCTGCCACCTCATCGACGATCACGGGGAACTTTTGCAGCGTGGTGACGATAATCTTTTTGCCTTTTTCCAGTGCCTCTTTCAACTGCTGTGAGTTCTTGTCGATGTTTTCGACGACTCCGAGTGTCTGTTCAAACTGCCGTATGGTGCGCTGCAATTGTTGATCCAGCACACGGCGGTCAGAGATGATGATAACCGAGTCGAAGATCAACCTATCGTGTTCGTCTTGCAGTACAGAGAGGCGATAGGCTAACCATGCGAGTGTATTGCTTTTGCCGCTACCAGCGCTGTGCTGAATGAGGTAACGTTGTGCTGGTCCCTTTCGGTAAGCATCGGCGACTAGACGGCGTACAGTATCAAGCTGGTGATAGCGCGGAAAGATCAATCGTTTCTTTGCCTTACGCCCCTTATCGTCCTCTTCCTCGATGTGATGAATGAAGTATTGTACAAGTTCCAACACTCTCGCCTTCGACCAGATATCACGCCACAGGTACGAGGTGGCGAAATCCTGCCAATTGGGGGGATTGCCCGCACCAAAGTTTCTTCCTTGATTGAACGGCAGAAAACGCGTATTTTCACCAGCAAGCTGCGTGGTCATATACACCAGTTCAGGATCAACGGCGAAGTGGGCAAGACAGCGACCATAGGCAAAAAGTGGCTCAGCCGTATCCCGGCTGTACATATATTGGCGCATTGCATCCTGCACTGTCTGGCCTGTGAAATCGTTTTTGAGTTCCGCCGTAAAGAGCGGCAGACCATTCAAGAAGAGCGTGAGGTCAAGGCTATTGTTGTTTTTCTGACTATAGTGTAACTGGCGTACTATGGTAAAGACGTTGCCCTCGTAAAGTTGCTGCAGATCGGCATTGAGCGTCGTCGATGGTTGATAATAGGCCAGCTTGAAATGGCATCCCTGTGTCTTGATGCCCTTGCGAAGGATATCAAGCGTACCGCGATTGCGTATCTCAGTAGTGAGGCGTTGGAAAAAATGCGTCTTCGCCTCATCCACATCACCTCTAAATTGCTGCTTGAACTGTTCCCACATCGTGGGTTGTGTCGCGTACAGAAAATCCAGTACATCTTCGAGCAATAGGCAAGACGCTTTATTATAGTCGCTGAATACACGCTTACGATATCCGCCAGCAAGTAGAGCTTGTTCTACACTCTCTTCGAGATTCTTTTCAGAAGTATCCATCATCAATCTCCGCATATCGCGTGTCTGGCCTGGGGGATGTACAGGGACGCCACTACCTATCCGTCGCGAAGTATGCTTACGTACCATATACGTCAGCTATACCTTCTGTGCCTTCTCCCTCTATTCTACCCTCTCCATCATCAATAGTACCTGCTTGCTCTCCCCGCACATCAATCTTGCCTGTCACAGCAGCAGAGATCAACGCGGTACTATACTCCTGTAACTTCTTTATGCCTTTGCGAATTACGGAAATTAACGAGTCGATTTTTGCAGTTTCTTGGTCGAGGTAGGTAACGATGGTTTGTTGTTCAGTGATGGAAGGAATAGGGCAAGAAGTATTAATAAGTAGCTCGAACTCTATACTTTCTACAGTAGCACCAGATTTACGCCATTCTAACAGAAGAACGTCTTGATGACCAATAATGAGCAATGCCAAATATCTTGCTAACAAGAAAGCATGTGGTATGATTGCTTTCATATCTTGATTTAACGCAACAGGTACAGCATTGATTGCAACAGGAATGGAATGCTTTAAAATACCTGAACGGACTACAATTAGAACTGCTCCAGACCGAATTAGTTGTGTTGTGCTGTTGGATAGTGCATCTTCTGTAATATGATCCTCTGCATCGTAAATATTTTCAGCTTTCATGTCTTTTGGTGATGTCCAAGGAATATTACCAGACCAATACTCATTGTTTGATTTAGAAGGAGTACCACCGCCCAAAAATGATGCGGCAAACTTCAATCGTCTCATTTCCCAATGTGTCGGTATCTCTCCCAACCACTCAACGCCCGAATCTTTCATCGACACATCAGGATTAAGCCCTTTTGTCACCGCCTGACTAATAAGAGCGATGCGCTTCTCCTGTAGTAGTGCTATCAATCGCTCTTTCTTCTCGATTAGCGCATTAGTCTTGATGGTTTCGCGATCAAGAAATGTAGCTATAGCTCGCTGTTCGTAAAGCGAGGGAATACCTATCTGGAAATTGCTGACAAAATCCTCTGATACTCGCTGCTGACCAGCAGCACCATACATAGATGCAGCACCAAGCATTCTAAAAGGGCTAGACTTAATAATATGAAAGAGCATCTCTGCAATGATCTGATTTTGAGGACGCAAAACATGTAACTCCGTCGTCCCGAAGCCAACACCATTCCGCAAGTTAATACACAACGCTCCCTTTCCATTTTCAAAGCATGGTGTTATCTTCGCTACAACTATATCTCCATCCCGAAAATATGTGTAGCCTTGCCATACTTGCTCTATTTTACGTGTTTCCTCGATAGATATTGTTCCGTCTCCCCCAATCTTTTCCATTGGAAGAAAAGATACTTTTGTAGAGGATGCGAGTCGTAGTTCTGATTTAGGAGGGTTAATTTTACAAAGAAGCTTTAATCGTTTTACTTGCCAGTGTTCCGGTATCTCCCCTAACCATTCGATCCCAGAATCTTTATATGCTGGGTAGGCTCTCCATTTCGAGAGGGGTGCTGAGAGTAGCTCTTTGTCCTGTTCTAGTAGCTCTTTCATCCGGCTACCTCGCGAAGCATGGTGAGTATATCATGCTCCAGTATCTTGATGTCGGCCTCGATCTCTGCTAGTGGACGCGGAGGTTGATATTTATAGAAATAGCGGTTAAAGTTGATTTCGTAGCCGACCTTGCCGACGCGACCATCTTTGCTGTCGCGAAAATCCTTACTGATCCAGGCATCAGCGAGATAGGGTTGTACTTCGCGTTTGAAGTATTCGCCGATACTCGTACCGAGCGACACTTTTTCAGTGTAGAAGTCGTAGACCTCTTCTGGCTCTTCACCAACATAAGGCACGTTCTCAGTATCGTGTAAGCTGCTATCGGGTTCGGGCATGCCACACCTGTCACGGCACATCTCGGCGGTCTCGTCGCGCTCCGAAAGTGCCGATAGTATGGCCTTACGAAGCGGCGGGGAGAGTTTGAGACCTGCTGCTTTGCTTGCCTTATCAAGCCGCTCTTCAAAGATCGCGCGATCTTTGAAGAGCGTGACGGGAAGAGTGGGAAGCATTGCAAGTATCGCCTCCTGGCGTGCGCGTCCCTCTTCTTCTTCGGCCTGCTTCTCTGCTGACTGTTTCTTTTTGCTGCTTGCTAAATCGCTAAAGGCTTTCTGCAAGTGCAAGCGTGCGATACGTTCTGAACTGGCCTGGAAGTTGAGGCGCAATGGTCGCTCGATACTGATTTTGCGATAGCCGAAAGCGGTAAAGGGGAAGATTTTCGAACGTTCAGTCTCCTCAAAGTCAAGGAAGAGTTGTCGAATCTGCTCTATCTGCTGGTCGGAGACATAGCGACGTTTATCGCCTAGGCTCTTCCGCATCGGTTCCCACAGGTCGGTAGCGTTGATCAGTTGTATTTTGTGTTTGCGCTCTGCTGCTTTGTTGTTACTCAATATCCAGATATATGTGGCAATTCCAGTATTGTAGAAGAGTTGCTCTGGCAAGGCGATAATTGCTTCGAGCCAGTCATTTTCCAGTATCCAACGCCGTATCTCGCTCTCACCACTACCCGCATCACCAGTAAATAAAGGTGAGCCATTCATAACAATGGCAACATGTGTGGCTTCCTCATCAGGTGAGTACATGCGTGAGAGCATATGTTGGAGAAATAAGAGTTGACCATCACTGATGCGTGGCGTTCCTGCACTGAAGCGACCACCAGAGCCGCTCTCGGCCTCACGCTTCACCGCCTTTTCGTCGCCCTTCCAATCTTTACCATAAGGTGGATTGGCGTAGATATGGTTAAACCGGATGCCTGCGTGATGGTCATTGGAGAGGGTGCTGCCAAAGAGAATATTTTCAGCATCGCGCCCATCAGTACTTTTCATGTAGAGGTCGGACTTACAGACGGCAAAGGTCTCTTTGTTGACCTCCTGCCCATAGAGATAGACGGATGCTCGTGCGTTCTGTGCCAGTATCTCACCTTTGGCGATAGTCAGCATCCCTCCTGTGCCGCAACACGGGTCGTACACTTTTCGCACCACATAGGGTACACGTACCTGTATATCCTTGGCAAGCGTGATTGCTACCATCAGACGAATCACTTCACGCGGCGTAAAATGTTCACCAGGGTTCTCATTCAAAGCCTCATTAAACTTACGAATGAGTTCTTCAAAAATCGACCCCATTACATGGTTCGAGACACGGTCAGGATGCAGGTCAAGGTTCTTGAAGCGTTCCATCACCTGATAGAGCAGATCAGCCTCGTCGAGTTGTTTGATGGTATTTTCGAAATCAAACTTTTCCAACACCTCGCGCATATTCTCGCTGAAACCATTGATGTAGGCCCGCAAGTTGGCCGCGAGATTAGGGTAGTCTTCGAGCAGGCGCGTAAAAGTATAGGGTGAGGTGTTATAAAAGGCATACCCCGATGCCCTGCGTAACTGATTGCCGGGGTCACCCAGAGAGGTCCCGAAGCGCTTATAGACCTCGATCACGGCATCTTTCGTTGGTTCTAGCACGCAATCGATGCGCCGCAACACTGTGAAGGGTAAGATAACATCCTGGTACTTGCCCCGCGAAAAGGTGTCGCGGATCAGATCGGCAGTGCCCCAGATGAAGTTGGACATCTCGCTAAAATTATTCATAACACACGATACACCTAAGAAATACTGTATTCTTAATAAAGGAAGAAGACTATGTATGCTTTGCATAATAGAGTTAGAGCATACTACTGCCGCTTGCTCAGTGTCAAGATAATGGTACGGCATTGTTCACGCGCTGTAGTGCAAGCGGCTACGTACACTACTCGTGTGGTGGGTGGACTAAACGATGTGCCAGTACTCCAAGAGCTTGAGTTAGGTCCTCCTCAAATGCGAGTGTCTGATCATCTGCACTGCTTAACGCATGAATGTATTCATGGAGCAACGTCGCAGCATAATGATCTCTTCTCTGCAATTGACTCCTTTTGATGACAATACGCTGGTGTTCTCCCTCCCAAACTCCAACAGCTTCGTTATTGTCGTAGCGATTGAGACGCATCGTTTCGGAAATAAGCACCTCTTTCACGTGAGTGACACGTGGCGTTAGTAAATGCATGATTGTCTTGGTGAGACTGTAAATAGCACGTTCTTCGGGAGTGAGTTTGTCCGGCGAGATAAAGGTGAATTGAAAACTATCGTTCCACTCTTGTCGATAGACCTCTAAGGTGCGTACTTGTTGCCCGTTGATATCCTGCAAAGTAGGTAGTTTTGAGGCAAGCGTAAAAGGGATAACGACAACGCGATAGCCATCATGTTGAGCATTCACGACCAGCGAGCCTCCCAGAAGCAACTGATCGGATGTGACAAATACAATTTGTCCAGTTGCGTTGAGTATTCGACATGCATGTAGCTGGACATCGAGCCATTGCAGCTCATCGTGTGCTGTCCCACGCTCCAGGTGCTGCAAATCGTGTGCAAGTGCATCGGCTACTGTAGCCTTCTCGCAAGCGAGTAGGATTGCCTTCACTCGATCTGTATACGCGCCTCGCCCTACGTTGGTTCGCTCACGATTAAGAGCTTTACGCAGTGCCGCCGTGAGTGACGTGATGTTATAGGAGAAAAGGAAACGTTCCTCTTCGGCGACGAAAAGACCATTCACATAAATGCGTGCTTTGCGTTTTTTCTCATTGTGCTGCAAGATGGCACCATACGTTGTCTGAGCGAGAATAGTATCTCCACTATAGCGAAGGAAGAAATCTTTGGCCTGCGCCATCTGTTCGTCCTTGATGCCTGTGAGGATAAATTCGGTACCGACCCGCAGAGGATCAGAGGGTGGATAAATAAGCGCATGAAGTGTTGTAACATCATCGAAACCGTGCTTGGGGGCTGCGCCAATAGTAAGGTCCCCATGCGATGAGAGAATATGAACTTTAACGTGATGTCGATCAAAGGTTGCTAAGGCGTCTTTCAGACCTACCCCAAACTTTCCGATGACGAGCTCAGGATGTCGTAGTTTTTCTTTATTCTCTTTCTGTGTTAGATGGATATAGCGTAATCCCCGTCCTGCATCCTTGATATGCCATCTCTGCTGCTCGTCTTTAACAATAGATGGGTCTGCTGTGCCAGTGAGTGCAGTTTCATCAAGAGCGTTTGCAATGATCTCACGTAGAGCATGTGCAATGGTCCAATGCTCTAACACCCGCTCAACATTGAGATCAAACTTGCGAATAGTTTCTGCCATGACATTCTCTTCCAAATACAACACGGTCTTTCGACAGTGAAACAAAAATAGCTATTGTTGCAGCTGTCTTTTCTGCGCACATGCCTAATCTATCAGCATTCTATTACTATTATACGCAACTCCTTAAAGATCTTCTGTTCGTCAATCATTGTTCTCAAATGACTGATAAAAGGTTTCCGTAGCAGTTACTAACATTAGTAAGTCTTCTCTTAGGAAGGCGAGTGCAAAAAAGGGGCCTAAGTGGTGGCACCTATTGCATCCAGTCAGTTTTTCTTACGAGTCTAGCCACATATCTTTAAGAGAACGTGTGCTGCCTGTGGTGTATGTAGCAGGTCTGTCTCTCGCACTTACGTGAGGATCATCCATAGCACATCAACGATCACTCGCTGAAACACTCGCTGTTAATGTAACTCAAAAGGAGATTGGACACGTGACCCGGTTATTCTGTCAGGTGTTGGAGCGCAACACTATCTGATTTTCCAGTACTTGCAATTGTATAACGACCAACCATTCAGGAAGTACTTTCAACTTCCAGCTAGAGATCGCACACAAGCGGTATTACGTCTAGGGGACAAAATGAGGAACTATCTCTTCTACCTTTTCGGCCTCCCGCTCACTTCAAAACAAGCGTGACTACACCTACTATAACTTTAAGAAGCCAAATGTTATCACTGCTTACTATATCTCTCCTGCAAACGTCATTGCTATTGAGTAGTTCCATACTTTGCAGAAAAATAAAACTTCTACGTTCCCTTATACTTGTCCCATTTCTCAGACCATCCAAGCCGATCATGTTTAATATCCTCTAATGTATGCTCTGGTGCTGGGTCTCCCCCTTCTTTTTGCTCCTTTAACCACGCAGTGATTGCTCCAGACCAAATTTCCCATTCCTTGTGCTCAAACCATGCAACAAAATCCATCTTAAAATTGTAGTGATACTTCCACGCTTGAGGAATATCTCGACGGGCCTCCCCTGAAAGGGGTGTTTCTCCAAAGTAATCCGCAAGTATAGAGAGTGCAAGGTTTGCAGCACCTCCTCCTGTATATCCCCAATTCAAATGTCCCGATGCGTCTGCAATGATGTATCCAGAGCGGTCAAAACGAACATACGGCAACGGGCGACCATCCACCGTTACATACTTCTTCCCACCTGTATCAGACGTCGTACCCCAGCCACGATAAACTTTTACCAGAAGGACCTTCACTTCAACGAAATCTGTTGACTCCTGTTGCTCTGCTTTCTCTTCGTAAGGATAGGTTTCTTGGACATCAGATGAATCTAATGTTCTCGGTTTCTTTGCACGCAAGAAGACCTCTTCATCGAGGCCCAGCAGCTCTCTCAACGGCTGCCGAAATTCTTCTCGTGGGATGCTCTCGTCCTGTTCCCAGCGAAGAACGGTCTGTGAGACCACACCAAGCTTTGCCGCAAGAGTTGCCCGTGACCACCCTCGTTTTTCTCGCGCCTTCCTCATCAGTGAGCCTAATGTTTCTTGCTCCACCGTATACAGCCTCCTAATGATTGTACCCGCGAACGAACTGGCATCATTGTATAAAAAATATGGTCAACACACAAGACATATGCCTCTGTTACTAACACTTTTTCGCGGAGAACAAAATTGTTACTAACATGTTATACACAGGCCCCACAAAAGGATTTATGCTTTCTTCTAGACCTAGCACATGCGCCCCATGGCGCGCTAGGAATAGGGACCTATTGTTCTACCAGTGACACAGCTATGGAGAAAGCTACATGTTTGATGCACACTATGATGAAGCCGGGGGAAAGCCCCTGGACAAAGGCCGCAGACCCTATATGAACAGAGGGCCGCAAATCACAGAGCGCATAGAGTCCTACTTGCAGATTAATGGACAGCAAGGGATTGTCCGTTTCGACCAGGCACAACGCTTTTTAGGACATCTCAGTCCTGAACCGGACAAGATGAAGCAGTCGGGCATTTTGTCCGTGGAGCGCACTCGCAAGATTTTGCGTCCCTGGCTGGACGAAGAATTGTTGCTGTACCGTGTCTTTTATGCGCGTCAAAAGGGGGGATTGTGGTTGACGAGCAAAGGGCTCAAGTATGCCAATCTAAACCTGCGGTACTATGAACCGAGTCCTGCGAGCTTGCCACACCTCTACGCGATCAATGACATTCGCCTGCTTATCGCTACGCGCCGCCCTCATGACACGTGGCGTTCCGAGCGCGAGTTACGGGCCGAGCAGAACGCACACCCGAAAGGAAGCACGTCCCCACATCTTCCCGATGCCGAACTCATCAGCACCAACGGGAATGTGAATGCGATAGAGGTTGAGATTACCGTCAAATCCGAGAAACGTTTGGAGGAGATCATCTTTGACCTTGCCGGAAATAAACGCTACAACACCATCTGGTACTTTTTGCCTGAAAGTGTCTACATTGTGGTGAAAAAGACCGTTGACAAGCTTCCGACTGAGCATCGCAAACGTTTTGTGTTTTACACGTTAGAAGGAGAGCCGTACAGCATATGAGCACCGAAAATCAGCCTAGGCAGAACAACGACAAATGGCTTGAAATGGCCCTTCTCCTTGTTGGTGCTGTCGTCGCATGGCCTGCTCTACTCATCGGTGCGGTGGTCCGTTTGTTCATCAAGCAACGGACCACCAACCCACAACCCTATTGGATACTGGTGGTGGTTTTTGGCGTTGCAGGTACTTTGTTGTTGTATGCGTATGCCAACCCCTACCCATTTTTGCTTGTCTTGTTTCATGACGTGCTTCCGCTTCTCTTGCATATGGACGGCTCAACCCTCAGACGATTTTTTCTAGATGCCCTTCCGTTGTGGGAGCGGAGTGTGTTGGCCTTCCCAATCTGTACGCTCGTGATCGAACTCTTTAGTCCCAAGAACTTAGAGCAGACACTACTCGCCCAGGAGCGGCAGCGCAAAGCAACGCAGCTTCACAGAAGCAAGGAAGCAGTAAAGAAGACGCGTAAAGCACCCAAGCAGATCAACGGGAAGGGTGTCCTTGGTGCCTTGATCGAAGACCCAAACACATAATAAAAGAACAGTAGATGATCGTGTCACTGGGACAGATCGCATGCGCAGTGACACGATCATCTGTCACATAAAGAAAGGTTCCACATGCTCATGTCTTCATTTGTTGAAAAAGGATGGTTTACCCTTCCACAAGATATTGTTTCACGTCCCAGTGCTGTGATCGGTGAGGGAGGGTCTGGTAAGACGGAAACTATCCTCAAGATTGCTCACCTGGTTGCAGCCACCTACGGCTTTGATATCATTCTGGTCGATGCGAAAGGCGACGACCTCGCACCTCGTTTTGTGGCGGCAATGCGTCAAGCAGGCAAGAAACGCATTAAACTCTTTCCGATATCCCCGTACTACGGATGGATTGGAGATGTACGTACCCTGTACAACCGACTGATGGCGGTACAGACCTACACGGAACCGTACTACGAAGGCATCGCGCAAATGATGCTCGATCTTGCCCTTAAAGTCCCAGAGGGACCACCCAGGAGCAGCGCGGAACTGTTACGGAACTTGAAGCTCGACCAGCTGCGCATCCTGTACCGTGGCTTTCCAGAGCAGGATGAGCTAGGTAGCCTGAAACCGGATGAAGCCAACGGCGTCTACAACCGCTACCGTGCCTTCTTCAAGTCTCTTGACGGCAAGCTGGACGGTGGTCCCGCTTCATTCATCTTCGATGAGACAGACGCAGCCTACATCAAACTGGACACGGTAGCCTTTGCCAAAGAGTGCGGGAGTATCGGGCGCTACCTCGTGGAGGATATCGCTCACTATGTTACGTGTCGCAAGCCGAAGGACAAAAAGGTCCTCATCATCATTGACGAAGTATCGGCTCTTGCAATAGAGAATATCGCCAACCTGTCCGAGCGGTTACGCTCGTTCGGGGGAGCGATGATGCTGATTAGTCAGTCAGAAGAAGGGTTAGCGAAGACGCTGGATGAGCGGAGTCGCATCCTCAAAACCTCCCATATGCTCATCTTGCATACGTGTAATACACCTGCAAAGCTTGTCGAGCGGGCAGGAAAGTACAAACAGGTCAATGCAGGATGGAGCATGCGCGATCAAGAAGGAACGGGTTTCGGCACAGCGCATATGAGTGATGAGTACATCGTGCCACCCGATGATGCACGAAGATTGGACATAGGGGAATGTTTTGTGATTGTGCAAGGCTACGGCTACAAAGTGCGCGTGGCACCGCTACGGGTGGACGAAACAAGCCTCAAAGATGCTCAGGGGTTCATTGAACAAGAAGCCGCATTAAGTGTAGCCCCTCAAACACTTGTGCCGAGCAACGAGACAAAGATACCATCATCAACCCCGATAGGCGAGCAGAACAACGAGCACCTGCTGCAGAGCGAGCAAGGCGAACCAGACAAGCTATAGAAAAGAGTACACATGGCAGATTGAGACGTTGTTCATGCACAGGCACTTAATGTGCTGTGCTCCTGTCCAACGTCCATATGAGAAACCATAGCAATAACTCAGGCTTGCGCGTCTGTTGTGAGACCCTATTAGTGAATGAGGAAGCTAACTCCTCATTCAGTACCTTAACAACTGAATATACCCTTATTACTACCGCACTCTTACTCCCAATCCAGGTTCATCTGGCAACACGAGCTTACCATGCTCCACCGTCACACCGAGATATGGATCGTTTTCAATCAGCAAATTTCCATCGAGATCGGCATAGTCAACTAAAGGCGTCAGGTGTGCGGCAGCGGTAATTGCTAACGAACTCTCGATCATACAACCGAGCATAACACGTAGATTATGCGCTCGCGCTACATGTATCATCTTAATGATATTATTCACACCATTGCTCTTCATTAGCTTTAGGTTAACACCGTCTACACATTCGCTTATCATAGGGATATCTTCAACAGTAACACAACTTTCATCGGCAATGATGGGAATGGAAACGTTGTCGCGTATCAGCTTTAAGCCTTTTATATCGTGTGCTGAGACAGGTTGCTCTATAAGTTCGATAGTGTAAGGCTCTAGTGCGTTAATGGTTCTAATCGCCTCTTTGGGTGCCCAGGCCGCATTCGCGTCAACGCGAATAGTTGCTGATGATACCTCGTGGATCGCTTTGATGATGTCAAGGTCATTTTTCGTACCAAGCTTGACTTTGAGGATAGGATAATCTTTCGCTAACACTGCCTTTTTCGCCATCTGTGCGGGACTATCCAGACCTATCGTGAAAGAAGTATACGGCGTGTGTGCTGCATTAAGGCCAAGTAGTTTATACAGAGGAACGCCGAGCATTTTCCCGATAATATCATAGAGTGCCATATCCACAGCAGCCTTAGCAGAAGGATTAATCCCAATACTGTGGTCAAGGCGGTACATAATATCTTCGAGCGCGAAGGGGTCATCACCTAGATCACCTTTGAACAATTCGATACATGCCAGAACCGATGCGGGACTCTCACCATAGTATTCAGTAGGTGAAGCTTCACCATAACCCTTGTAACCGTTATGCACGACTTCAACTATCACATTGGGTGACACTTCCTGTACGCCACGCGAGATACGAAACGGCGTTGTCAGTTTAAGGTCGATGATATGAGCGTTGATATGCATTGAGTACCTTCCCTTCAGTACAGCAAACCCTACTAGTATCACGTAAAAAGCATGTTGCCCTTTTTTAGCTCAATCAGACATAGAAAAAAGACCTTGGGAGCCTTGAGTCTGTTGAGATAGAGATACGAAATGATAGCGGAGCGTATTGCGATTGTGACATTATACCAACAACTTGGCTCTAGGCGCTAGCCCCGTTTCCTCCTCTTCTTTTGAGGCTTGGACACGTTTTATGTCTCTTCGTCATCGTCCTTATCACTTCCAGGCAAACGACCACCATAAGTCTCAAAAATGGTACGTAACTCGTTGAAGTTAACTAGACGCACTCTCGCATCCAGCGGATTGTCCCTTGTCTGTATCACCCCTCTACTAGCTAATCGAGATATTTTATTGCGCTTAACCTGCAAACGGTCAGCGGCTTCTGTCATCGTAATCCATTCTTCACTCATTTTTACTAACCCTCTTATAGCACGGGTCAATTTCTCAATTGTACCAGATATGTCCATCTCCGCATATTTATGTATGGAAACAACTTGACATGAAAGGAAATAACCATGTACAATTTGAAAAGACCTGTAAATACTGAAGCGAGTAAATTATAGCAGGTCGTAGTAGGCTTGTACATTGCTCTAATGTAGTGTACCGGTCTGCATATTAGGAGCAACACGCTGATAAACATACAGAAAGGAGTTAATAAAAATGCCTGCTCTGTCTGATGCACAGAGCAGGCCAAACAGGACCAGGCCAACCATTAGTAAAGCTGTCAGGTCCCTATGCTATTGTGCATGTGGGACTCTTGAGAAGTCAAGGAGTATCCCTCATGGGAGAACAAATTGTCCTAGGAAACACCTCAATTGAAGTAGCAAACGGAGAGTTTGGCAGAGGGTATCGAGAAGGATACCGGCGATTTACGACCCATCATCCAGGTAAGCCTCTTATAGCCCCAGACGTGTGCGGCTTCTTAGCCCGGAACATCTACTACGCCATGATCACGGATCGCCACCGAGCAGAATACATCGTGGGATGGCGTGCAGCACTTCGCGGACAAGGCCGACTAGGGCCAGCTGTTGACTACTATACCAATGCTTATCAGAAAGTGCAGGCGACAGTATGACTATACATGAAGTACGACCCTGTGCGGATAATTTCATTCCTGTTATCCCCGTTGACTACGAGGAACACACCGACGAAAAACCTTTCTGTTGGAATAATGGGTGTGATTGTCATGAAGATCGGGAAGCAATAGCGCAGGTCAACCAATACGTGCAAGATGGACTTTTGACCGCAAATGAAGCAACAGATTTCGTGAACGGAAAGACCATCTAGTATTACGTGTCCATCGCGACACCCCAGGGTGTCGCGATGGACACGCAGAAGGGACTCGTCATGAAGATACACATAAGGAAACCGAGAAGAAAGACTCCTCTCAAACGCGACCTGCAACAGAACATCGCCCTTGAGAAGTGTCAGCAAGGCTGGCACAGCTACCGCCAAACGGTGACACAAGGTGAGCACATATGCAAGACGTGCGGCAACAAGGCGTACTGTCCTCGCTGCATTCCCATCCAGCCGGGGACACCCCTGAAACTGTGTGCAACGCATCGAACGCAAGAAGGGGGGAGCTAGTGGCCTTACGAGAGCAGAGAGTCAACCACCCGATACAATCCCGACACGCTGACAGTGACGACCTTAACGGAGCATCTCCGCACCGATCAGGGCACTACAGCGGAATACATTCCGAAGATCGCCCCCGATTAACCGATGAGCAGAGGCAGCAGGCGCGAAGGCACACCGTACAACCTCAGTACGGCGTGGAAGACGACGATGCCCTATATGAGACGCGCAGCCCTAACAGTGCTCGACGGTATCAAGTACCGGCGACGCAGGGACCACAAAGGGTAGTACGCTACCACTATCAGCACGTACCCCCGCGTCAGAGCCGCGTGCAGGACCGTTCACCTGTACAACGTCAAACGCAGGATCGCCTACGGGATCCACAGCCATACCCGAAACGGGCAGTAACGCATCACCAATGGCACCCCCTTTGGTACGTTGGCGTCACGCTGTTTGCCGTTGTGATCGGGATAACGCTGCTCTTCGCTGTCGGCTCATGGTGGCGTAGCTACCAAGAGGACCAACAGTACGGACGCCCACGCACCTCCCAATGTGATGCAAAGGTAGGCCATGACGACGCCCACACGCCGAGCCACTTCATCGCCGTCAACCTCAACAAACACATAGAGGTGATCGAGCTTCCAGGGGGAGACGCGACAAAGACGAAAATCTACCAGGGACCAACCTTGATAGGCGATGGGCAAGAGCTCACTCCTATAACGCTTGAGTTTCGAGACGTGAACGGAGACGGAAAGCCAGATATGATCCTGCATATCGGAGAAAGCCGCTCGGTGTTCATCAACGACACCTTCAACGGAATGCCACAGTTCCGATCAGCGAAGTCAACAGACACCGTCACCTTGTAGTGTGTCCCCAATCTCGTCAAGGGGATAGCCTCTATCCCCCTAGCCTTGAAGGACGTGCAATGGATAGCCAAAACCTACAGCAACAGATCAACGAGGTACTCGCCCAATTGGATGAGCAAGCGACCCTGCTGCCATCCCCGACGACAGACGCGCCAGAGACACACGATCAGCAGCACCCGCGCACCTTTATAGATGTGTACGTGATTGAACGGTCAGAAGAAGAGCGCACCCCAACCGTCGAGGGAACTCTAGAACCCTCAACGCAAGGGGGCCAGGAACCCAATGCGCCAGAGACAACCACAACGCTTTCACCGCAACGCGGACCGCGCACTTCTTGGCTTACATTCTTGCTTGTCGCACTTTGCACCCTCATTGTAGGTACGGGGAGTGGTGTCTATCTGTTACAACTCTTAACCGCATCAGCAACCGTCACGATAGTTGCCGCATCACGGCAGATCACGACAACGAGTACATTGCATGTGGTGAATGGAGCCGCAGACCCTACCAAGCATCAACTTGCAGGGCGCATGTTAGCACCGGTCACGATGAGCCAGGCAAGAACCATCCCGACGACAGGAACTGCACGCCAGGAGGCGAAAGCCGCACACGGTCTCGTCACCTTTTACAACGCCGCTCCCTATGTGCAAACGGTGAATGCTGGAACCTCGCTCACAGGAGCAGATGGAGTACAGATCATCACCGATGAAGACGCGACCATCCCCGGCGCAATCATGCCCACAGAGGGACAAGTGACGATACCCGCACACGCCGTTATCGCAGGAGCGGCAGGAGACATCAAAGCGGGTGATGTGTACGGTCAGTGTTGCCGCCTTAACACCTTTGTCGCAAACAGAGCTTTTTACGGTGGACAGGATGCGAGGTCCTACCAGACGGTAACACAGCAGGATGTCAACGGCGTTGCAACCAGTCTCAAGACAAGTTTAGACCGGAGCGTACAAGCCGCATTACAAACACAGGTGCAGCCAACGGAGACGCTTGTTACACCGCCCCCTTGTACGCAGAAGATCACACCAGATCACCAGTCAGGAGAGGAGGCAACGCAAGTGAACGTCATTGTTGACAGGACGTGTACAGGCACCGCATACACGACCCAGGCATTGAACGCTCTTGTTACTCAGATCGCAACAGCAGACGCAGTACATCAACTGGGAACGGGGTACGCGCTTTCAGGCACTGTAGGGATAACCATCACCCAGGCGACCCCGAAAGATCACGGCAGCATCGATCTACAGATCAAGAGCGCCAGCAGGTGGGGATATCAGCTCGGCGATGTGCAACAACAGGCAATCAAGGCGATGATAGCTGGAATGAGCAAGGACAAAGCTACAGCTACTTTGCTGCGTATGACAGGAGTACAAAGCGTGTCTATCACGCTCAAAAGCGGAACGGCTCTCCCAGACGAACAACACATTCATCTGCTCTTTTTGGAAACGATGTAATACACCGAGTTCGCGGGACTATCGTAACGAGCCTCGCAACGACCAGCCATGAAAAGGACTGCTTTCTATGGACAGCACCGACAGTATACGCAATCTGGACGGCGAACAATACGAATACTACCCGCTTGATACCGCAACAGGATACGCCCTATTACCGGATGAGCACGAACTTGTGGTAAACAAACGTTCAGGAAAAGTTACGCTTGTCAATTGGGAACGTCGCCGTTTTCTTGCGGAGTCATCGTTTACCGACCAGGAATTACCACTCGTGCGAACCTTGTTGAGTGATTGGCCTTCCTACGTGCCCTATGAAAAAATACTTGTTTTAGTCAGCGATGAGCTACAGCAAGCCATTCTCCAGCGTCTTGAAGAGGCGCGACAGATGAAAACACTTGAGACGGTGTTGGAGCCTGTACGGTCAATCCTCAAGGAGTGCCAGGAGCGTGTCAACCTGTTTGGAATCAATATAGCCGCCGTGTACGAGCATGGCTATCTGCTTATTCCACTTTCCCATAAGGGATAGCCGAGAGAGGGAGAGCAGGTTTGGAAGTGCTTCTCTCCGAGAGAAGCACTTCTCAAAAATGGCTGCGTCTGCCCCTCTTAAATGCATGGTATCGCGTTTATCAACAGGAGCACGGGCCGTGGCTAAAGCAGAGCAACGTCACGGATAGCACTTGGAGCAGTGAAGCCTGCCTGCACACTGGCCGTCTGGATCGAGGTAATTGTAAAGCGTGTTTTTTTAGCGGCGTCATGTACCAACATGAATATCAAAGATGAGCAACACAACTTTCTAAATATGTACCAGCCGACGAAATGAGAGGATTAACAACGATGGCAGACAATCAGAACCAGGACTATATGGGCAAGCGCGCATTAATGCTTTTGCGTGTCTCAACACCGGAGCAAGAGAAGGGATTCGGCTGGCCAGCTCAAGAGAGTGAAATCCGTAAAAAACTACTGGAACCACTTGGTTTGAGGCTGGACGAAGACAGGCACATTATCCGAGACACCTATACAGGTTTAGAGTTTCGTGAGCGTCCCGCACTCGACCGCATTCTTGAAATGGCCCAAAGGCATGAGTTTGATCTTTTAGTTACAGACGTTTTAGACCGACTTGGACGAAAAGGGTTAGCACGGGAAATCTATCGAATGCAGCTAAGAGAGCTGGGTATCAGGGTACTAACGACGGACCCAAATGAGCACTCCGACGATGATTCCCTCATAGGCGAAATGGTACGTCTCATAAAGGGCTACCAAGCAGAGGAGGAGCTGAACAATATCAGAAGAAGGACAATGAACGGAAAGAAGGCAAAAGCAACAGGAATTAAGGACGGGACGAAGAGAATGGTAGGCAACCACACCCGTACCTATGGTTACAAGTTCACCTACTCGGAAAACGGCAAAAAGGAAGGCTATGAGATTAACTGTGATGTCATTCTCGTCGAAGAGGATGGAAAGGAATGGACAGAACACAAGGTAGTCATCTTCATATTCGAGTCGGCCGCCGCAGGGGTAACAACCAGAGAGATTGCCCGCATTTTGACAGACAAAGGCATGCCCACTCCGACAATTGCAAAGGGGAACAAAATCAGAAGGAGAACTGGACCACCCGTATGGCAACCGTCGGTAGTTCAGAAGGTATTGAAAAATAGCACGTACTGGGGCGAATTCCACCAGTTTAGAGTAAGGATGTTAGACAAAGTACCGGGGCTGAAATATAAACCCTACCAACACAATCCAGCAGAGGAACACGTCATCATCTCGGTTCCCGCGATCGTTACAAAGGAGTTGGCTGAAAAAGCCCACCGAATAATGCAGAGAAACCAGAGGGTGGCCAGCCGCAACAATCCCAATCCGAAAGAGAACCTTTTAAGAGCGGGTCTAATAAAGTGCGCCGATTGTGGGGGGAGCATGACGGCTTGCCGTTACTTGGGAAACAAAAACGGTATTCCCTATGTGCGCTACAGCTGCTCTAAAAGCAAGGGTTTGATAGACAGGTGCGGGAGCAAAACCACCATTCCAGCCCGCGTTGTCGATGAGGCGGCATGGCAAAGGACGTTAGAGATTATACGCGACCCCTCAGAGGTAGACGAGAAGCTGGCCGCTTTAAAATCGGATGACCCAACCGCGGACCGCAGAAAGCATATCAGTAACCAGCTAGCAAAAGTCAGGAAAACGCAAGCGGCATTTAGAGAGCAGCTGGCAAAACTGATGATGGAAGAAGAGATAGACCGGGGGACGATAGAGTTCTTAAAGGGTCAGCTAAAGCAGTTGGCCGATCAGGAAGAGGGATGGAAACGCGAGATTGCAGACGAAGAAGACATACACAGCAGATGGAAAAAGGTTCAGGAAAAGTTGAGCGAATTGCATCGAGTTTGTACAGATATGCGCGAAAAACTAAACGACATCAACTATGAGCCAGCCTACGATAAAAAGCGGGAACTCATAGAATACTTTGGGATAACGGCTAAAGTTTGGAAGCACGGACACGCCCCGCGTTTCGAGATAGAGTGTAATCCGCCCGATATTGTGTCCCTCATTTCATTAGCTTTATGTTGATGCCATCGACGCACTCAGCTACCCTTGGAATGTCCTCAACGGTGACACAACTTTCGTCGGCGATGATGGGGACAGGCACATTGTCGCGTATCAGCTTCATGCCTTGAAGGTCATGCGATGGAACAGGTTGCTCAACAAACTCGATAGTGTAGGGAGCCAGCGCATTGATTGTCCGAATCGCCTCCTTAGCAGTCCAGGCAGCGTTGGCATCGACGCGGATAGTGGCCGATGAGACCTCGCGTATAGCCTTGAGGATATCAATATCATGCTTCGTGCCGACCTTAACCTTGAGGATAGGGTAATCTTTCGCCAACAATGCCTTCTTTGCCATCTGTGCAGGGCTATCAAGACCTATCGTAAACGAGGTATACGGCGTGTTCTTTGCGTTCAGCCCCAACAATTTGTAAATGGGCGTGCCGAGCATTTTCCCTATGATGTCGTAGAGGGCCATATCGACAGCGGCCTTAGCAGAAGGATTGAGCCTTATGATGGAATCGAGACGTTGCATAGTATCTTCGAGCGCGAACGGGTCGTCACCAAGATCATTCGCAAATAGGTTGATACAAGCCTGCACGGTCTCTCGATTTTCGCCGTAATATATGAATGGCGAAGCCTCACCATAGCCTGTATATCCATTGTGATGTATTTGAACAATGAGGATAGGCGAAGTATTCTGCACGCCATATGAAATGCGAAATGGTGTTGTGAGTTGAAGGTCGATAGAATGTGCGTTAATATGCATTTTGTACTCCAGGTAGACTAACGGAAAAGATGTGGGTGCTGTGCTTTCATCAATTCGCGACTTTCTTTTTGTTGGCATGCTTAACTCCTCACTGAATGGCACAATAGCTATGTCCCCACAGTATAGGGAAGATGCCTGATGTCGTCTATCTCTCAGGATACCCCAAAACGAACTCAAGAGAAGGGCACGAGTAAACTTCGGTTTCGCGCTTATACAGGATAGTATGCTTATTTTCGGGACAAGTTGATGACACCCGCCGCTTAGTTTTTAGTAAGTCATTAAACGTCAAGTTACGTCAAGCCAACTAGACAGTGAGTGAAGCAGAACAACTGTATGAGAAAAAACAGTAGTAAAGAAATCATTAGGAAGCGCACAGGAGTTAACCCTGTTGATATTGGAAAGTTTTGATGCAAGAAGCAGCTTTTTGCGCGTTCCCTGTTCTTGCTGTTTGATCTTGTCTGCTTCTGCTTTCGATCCATGCCAGATTTTTACGAGATTCCCGGCCTCGTCAAAGTACTTGACTGTATACACACTATTTGACGCCCCCGAATGTACAGCGTTGTTGCTCCCTCTAGCGGAGGCATGAAAAAGAGGCGAGACCGCAAAGGAATTATCGTAAACAGCTATGCAGTGAACCCGCAAGATGTTGATGGTGCTGTGACGAAACCCTACAACATGGATAAATTGATAAAACTTATTCGCTCGCTTTTACGTCGTCAACGTTGGAGAAGAGTTGCACGAAAAACGGGCAACGACGAGATGATTGGCTTTGATTTCTAATTGTCTCGATTCTGAGCAAAAAGCTCTCACCGTGAAGAAAAAGAGTTCCGAAACAAGCGTTGCTCATCGACACAGGTACATCTTATCGACGGTGTATAATGTAGCATACTCGTCAGCTATTATCACACTTTCAAATAGGAGGCATTCCATGGGGCGCATAGCGATACTGGCAGAAGGCTTGTTCGAGTGGCACTACGGGAAAACAGCCACAGGCGTCATCCGCTATGGACAGGACCCCGTTGTCGCGGTTATCGACAGCACGAAGGCTGGACAGGATGTTTCACATGCGCTAAGAGCCTCAGTAGGAGTGGGCATTCCTATTGTGCGCGACATCCGTGAGGCACTTGACTACCAACCCGATACACTGCTCATTGGTATCGCTCCCAAAGGAGGTGCGCTGCCTCCGGCATGGCGTTGGCAACTGCTTACAGCGATTGAAGCAGGCTTGAACATCGTCAGTGGCCTGCACTTTTTCCTCTCAGATGACCCAGAATTGAAAGTCGCAGCAGAAAAACGCGGCGTAACTATTTGGGATGTCCGTCGTCCCCCTGACAAGCAGCGCGTCGCCGGATTTATTCCTCATCGGCCCGGTAGCCATACTATTCTCATGGTAGGCTCGGATTGCGCGACCGGAAAAATGTCCACGGCATTGGAGATGAATCAGGAGGCGACGAAACGTGGGCTGAGCAGTGCCTTCGTTGCAACAGGGCAAACAGGTATCATGATATCGGGAAACGGCCTACCAGTAGATCGTCTCATCAGTGATTTTGTCGCAGGTATGGTCGAAGAGATGACGCTGGATTTCACGAATAGATACGATTGGGTATTTGTCGAGGGGCAAGGTGCGCTCAATCATCCTGGCTATTCCCCTGTCACGCTTGGGCTTATTCATGGCTCCATGCCTGAAGCGATGATTTTCTGTCATAAAGCAGGAACGGCCACTATTGAGGGCTACGAAAACTGTCCACTACCGCCATTAACGCGCATGATTCAAATGAATGAAGATGCTGTCAACTGGGTACGTCCCAATCCGTCGTGTAAAGTCGTTGGGATCTCCCTGGTGACACAAGGGATGAGCGATGAGCAGGCAAAGCATGCTGTCAAGCAGATTGCCGACGAGACAGGACTGCCCACAGCAGATGTGTGGCGATTTGGCACGGATGTTTTGCTGGATGCGCTCCTTTCTCAGCTCTCCCGTGGTTGATTGCCGCTTTCTGGCTCATCTACAACCTGGATTCTGTCTTCCTGCCGGGCGCCTTTGTCTACTTGCATCGCCCCTACTTCCCAGTGGGTGAAAGGCCCCATCGTAAGTTCTGCCACACATGCGAGAAATGCGGCACAAAAATGTATGACAGTATGTGATCCCTCCAATCAATCGCTAGCACTGAGCACTATCTGCCCTTAAAAACAAGAGAGGCCAGGTCCAGACCTATTTTGAAGACATCAGTTGACTCCACGTTACTTAACACAACGATGTCAACGTCTCGGTCAGGATAGAAGCCATTGTAGGAAACGTATCCATCAATGCCGCCAGGATGGTAGTTGAGTAGGCCCTGCGGCTCTCTGGCAATGAACCAGCCATAGCCGTATCCAAGGTCGGTACTCAGGAAACAGTTCCCAGGCGGCGGACAATTGATATATGGAGTAAACATGGCATGATAGGATGCCTGCGAGAGCAGCAGATGGTGGGTAAGAGCCTGATCCCACCGATACATGTCCTCGACGGTCGAGGTTAAACCGCCTGCAGAGTAGGCTACCGATATATCAACAAAAACGGCCTTTACATTGTTTTTAGAGTAGCCCGTCGCATGATCAGGGAACTGTGGATGAACGTCATCATAGCTCGTATGATACATCTTCAAGGGCTCAAAGATATTTTTTCGCAGAAAGTCAGCATACATCGTACCCGTCACTTTCTCAATGAGGTAGCCCAGCAGGACATAGCCTGAATTGCTATAGCGAAACTCCTTCCCTGGAGGTGAACGCAGAGGCAGATTTTTGAAACGGGCAATAAGCTGCTCAGGGGTAACATGTTGCCCCTGAGTGGACACGAAATCGCGCAAGTCGGTGTAATCCGGGATGCCTGAAGTATGCGTTAGCAGTTCATGAATAGTGATGGTTTGCCAGAGCGGAGGGCAATCCGGGATATAGAGGCAGATATGATCCTGCACATGGAGTTTTCCTCGTTCCTGCAAGAGCAGAATACCCATGGCGGTAAACTGTTTCGTCACAGAGCCCAGGCGAAAGTTGGTCTGAGTGGTATTGGGAATGTGTGCATCGCTATCTGCAAAGCCGTATGCTTGTTGAAAGACACTTCCATGCTGCGCCACAAGCACTGTCCCGCTCAAACGTCCACTCGTCACAAGTTGCTGAAGATAGGCATCTATGCGAGCAGTGCTGGCGAGAAGTTGGGGGGAAGGAGAAGGATGGGTATGTGCTGGCGACTACAAGCGAGTAGCTCTCCCACGATACATTTCCTTTGAGTGAAAAGAAGAATAGCACCTCTCCACCTTGGATGGAGAGGTGCATCTCTGCTGACGACAGGTACCCCTCTTTGCTTAACCAGGTGTCCGTACTGTATCTCCTGGCAAGATGACTCGTGTCCCTCGCTGAAAGGTAAAGTATGTCCAGGCATACTGAAGAAACACTAGTATACGGCTGCGAAAACCAATGAGGAACAGAATATGGACGAACAGCCAGGTAAGCCAGGCAGACAAGCCGGTGAAACGAACGGGGCCAATATCGACGATTCCAAAGCCACGCCCCACCGTGGCAAGTGTTCCCTTATCAAAGTAGTGAAACGGCTTCTGGTATGCCTTCCCTGCGATCCGGGCGGCGATCACCGAGGCGGCATATTCCGCTTCTTGCATCGCGACTGGGGCGAGGCCCGGAAGGTGCTTTCCGTTTTGCTCTACGAGTGCCGTATCACCAATCACAAAAATGTTTGCGTGACCAGAAACGGTCAGGTCAGGTTGGACCTTCACGCGCCCATCATGATCGACATCGGCATGCAACCACTCACCCGCGGGCGAAGCCTTGACGCCTGCTGTCCAGATGACGTTCTCGGTGGCGAGGTGCTCATCTCCGATCATCACTCCATCCTTGCGGACCTCTTTCACATGCACGCCCGCCTTGATCTCTACCCCTAACTGTTTCAACTTCTTGCTTGCTTTCTGAGTCAGAGATGAAGGAAATTCAGGCATAATCCTTTTTGGACCCTGGACAAGCACAATGCGCGCCATGCCTGGGTCAATGTGGCGGAAGTTGCCTTTGAGTGACTGCCGAGCAAGTTCGGCGATGGCTCCAGCCAACTCAACTCCTGTTGGACCACCTCCAACCAGCACAAAGGTTAACAAGGCTCTGCGTTTCTGCTCATCTGGCTCTCGTTCCGCGGCCTCAAATGCAGAGAGGACGAGACGTCGTACCGCCATTGCATCATTGATTGACTTCAAACCAGGAGCTACTTGCTGCCACTGCGGATGACCGAAGTAGTTGCTGGTTGCTCCTGTTGCCAGGATGAGATAATCGTAGTGAATGGCCTGCTTATCTCCCAACAACACCTGTTGCTCTTGCACATCCACACCTGTCACCTTCGCCATCAGGACTCCCGTGTTCTGTTGTTCTTCCAAAATAGCGCGAATGGGACTGGCTATGTCAGCAGGAGAGAGCCCTGCCGTGGCGACCTGGTAGAGCATGGGCTGGAAGAGGTGAAAGTTGTTATGGTCGATGATCGTCACCTCGACGGGCTGCTTTCCTAGCTCTTTGGCCGCCTGGAGACCACCGAAGCCACCTCCAACGATGACGATATGTGGCACTGCCGTTAGCTTGTTTTGTGTATTCTCGGTTGTTTTAGCTGTTCTATCTTGTGTTGTCTCGATATCCATACAATGGTTCTCTCACTGTTCACTATTTTTTTTGATATGCCGTTTCAATCGTACAGATTTTCAGAGGTAGTGTGAGCATGACTTCGCCGCCTGTTGAGTGCTTTGTCCAGGTGATAACAAGCAGTGATGAGGGCAAGATGAGTAAATGCCTGAGGGAAGTTGCCGAGTGCCTCACCTGCCGGGCTCATCTCCTCAGCATAGAGACCAACATGGTTGCTGTACGAAAGCAATTTTTCTAGCTTCAGGCGCGCCTCGTCCAGCCGTCCCGCACGCGCGAGGTCTTCCACGAACCAGAAACTGCAAGCACTAAAGGTTCCCTCCGAGCCTCCTAGACCATCATTAGCTGCTCCTTGTGGATTGTAGCGACGCACCAGGGCCCCTACGCTCAACTCCTGCTCTATGCGGTGAATGGTGGAGAGCATGCGCGGTTCCTTCGTACCTGTGAAATTGGTGATCATCAGCAGCAAGGAACTGGCATCAACCGCATCACTGCCGTAGTACTGCACAAAGCTGTGCTTTTGCTCATTCCAGCCCTTGGTCATGATTTGCTCGTAAATCTGAGCGCGTATTTTCACCCAATCCTCGGTCGGCGCAGGCCATCCCCGGTCACGGGTCACACGGATGGCACGATCAAAGGCGACCCAACTCATCAGGCGAGAGTGCAGAAATTGTTTTGGTCCTCCACGTACCTCCCAGATGCCCTCATCAGGGTCTTGCCAATGATCCTCTAGCCAATCGAGAAGGCGGCGTAAGTTGAGCCACAGGTCATACGTGATAGCCTCATGACCGTTGAAGATATAGACTGCATCCATCATCTCCCCATAGATGTCAAGCTGCGTCTGAGTATAGGCACCATTGCCGATACGTACGGGTTGGCTCTTGCGGTAGCCCTCTAAGTGATCAAGGCTGATCTCTGTCAGCTTGTGTTCGCCATCAATGCCGTACATGGGCTGGAGTGTTCCGTTGTCTTTCAATTCATGACAGCGTGCGTCCAGCCAGCCCATGAAGGCTTCAGCTTCTTGAGTCAGGCCGAGGGTCAGGAGGCTGTAGAGCGAGAATGAGGCGTCACGTATCCAGGTGTAGCGATAGTCCCAGTTGCGTGCTCCTCCTATCGCTTCAGGCAGGCTCGTGGTTGGTGCGGCGACAATTGCTCCTGTTGGCGCATAGGTCAACAATTTCAAGACGAGTGCCGAACGCTGCACCATTTCTCGCCACCGTCCCTGATAGGTGCATTGCGAAAGCCAGTTTTGCCAGTAGTACGAGGTCTCATGAAACGCGGTTTGATACTCTTTCTCTGAAAGTGGCTTCCGTACTTGGCTGCTTTCGCTGGTACTTTCCAGCAGAAAGTGAACTGTCTGACCGCCATGCAGAGTAAACGTCGCCCGCGCGCCCCCCTGCCCGTCAGGCTCAAGTGGGATAGGAGAGGCCAGGTTAAGATGAAAGCTCGAATGCTGAAATGTTGCCCCCTCCCCCGAAACATCGACACGATGTGAGTCACGGGCATAGTTAAAGGCTGGTCGGCAGACGAAGGTGAAGGAGAGCGAGCCATGCACCATGGAAACGGAACGAATAAGTTTGTGCTGGTGCTGAGCCGTACCGACCTCCTTGATGGGCATAAAATCGGTAATCTCCGCGACGCCATCAACACTGAGAAAGCGCGTGAGCAGGATATTGGTTTCCGGCAGGTATAATTGCTGACATTTTACGCTCGACATGTCAGCAGGCGAAATGCGGAAAAAGCCAGCTTTTTCCGCGTCGAGTAGCGCACCAAAGACACTGGGAGAATCAAAGCGAGGAAGGCAACACCAATCAATTGAGCCATTGTTGCCCACTAACGCAACTGTGTGGAGATCGCCAATGAGCGCATAATCCTCAATCGGCAGGTACGTCTGCGCTGGGTTCTTCTTTCCTTGTGGCATGTCCTACCCCCTATAACCCGCCCGTATTACGCATCAGTCCACCATCGATGAAGTAGGTTACGCCCGTGACATAGGTCGCTGCGTCTGAGGCAAGGTAGAGTGCCAGCCCAGCGATCTCGTCCGGTTGCGCCATGCGATGCAGAGGAATCTCCTTGAGCAGTGCCGCCATCTTCTCGGGGTCGGCCTCGACATCCCTGTCAATTGGAGTATGGACCGCGCCGGGGCCGATGTTGTTGACGGTGATGTTGTAGGGAGCCAACTCAAGACAAATGGTGCGCGTGAGCATACGCATGCCACCCTTGGCGCAGCAGTAGGGAACGTTTCCTGGCATGGGCAGATCTTCATGTACGGATGAGATGTTAATGATGCGGCCCGCGGTCTTGCGTTTGACCATCTCGCGTGCAGCCAGTTGAGCACCGAAGAAGGCACCTTTGAGATCAACGCCTAGAACGCGATCAAAGTTGTGTTCGGTCTCATCGAGAAAGGGAGCGTGTATCTCCATACCGGCATTGTTGACCATGATGTCCAGGCGATTAAAATGTTCAACTGTCTGCTGAATGAGGTTCGTCACCTCTTGATATTGAGATACGTCGGCCTGTATGACGAGAGCTTTTCCATGATTCTTCTCGATGGTTTGAAGCACCTCTTCAGCTTTGTCCTTCGCGTGTGCATAATTGATAACAACCGTGGCTCCCTCGCTCGCAAATTGAATTGCGATAGCACGGCCAATGCCGCTATCGGACCCGGTGATAATAGCTACTTTCTGATCTAATTGTCCCATATCAGATGTCCTTTCTGCTCATGTGTCTTGTTAAGAATAAGCCTGCACTCATAGAACAGTGCATGACTCTTTTAGAGTATAGTCTGCTATGGTAAAAACTTGGTAAAAAAAGAGGGAGAAAAGCGAAATAGGCACATGTTGCATTGATCTTGTGCAGTTGATCTCACAATTCTGCTTTTCTAACCAATTTTTAATCCCTTTTTATTGACTGGATAGCCAGTCATGTTTTATGCTAAAAAGTGAGGGTTTCCATCCTAGTGGGTGGTAGGGGCGCAATTGATTGCGCCCACCCGGGAAATTGCGGCACGCTCACGGGCGCAATCAATTGCGATACGCTCACGGGCGCAATCAATTGCGGCACGCTCACGGGCGCAATCAATTGCGGTACACTCACGGGCGCAATCAATTGCGGTACGCTCACGGGCGCAATCAATTGCGGTACACTCACGGGCGCAATCAATTGCGATACGCTCACGGGCGCAATCAATTGCGGTACGCTCACGGGCGCAATCAATTGCGGTACGCTCACGGGCGCAATCAATTGCGGTACGCTCACGGGCGCAATCAATTGCGTCCCTACCACCACCTCCGTCTTTCACCCGGAAGGACGGAGAACCAAAGGTGATTGGCTGAATACAAGACGATAACCAGCTTTCTATTTCCATCCCTTGTCTCCATATCAAGCATCTTGCATTGTTATTTTTGGCACGTAAGGAAGTTTTATCTCAACTGAGGAGGTCCAGGTGCAACATATATTGGTCGTTGAGGACGAACCACAGGTCGCTCATGTTCTCAAGCGTGGTTTGACATACAAAGGATTCTCGGTGGAGGTTGCCACGAGTGGGGAGGCGGCACTTGAGAATATACGAAACTCCCCGCAAGATTTAGTTGTGCTGGATGTGATGCTGCCTGATATGGACGGCTTTGAGGTGTGTCATCGTCTTCGCTCTATGGAGTACAAGGAACTTCCCATCTTAATGCTCACGGCAAAAGATGGGTTGAAGGATAAGATCGCCGGACTCGAGAGTGGTGCCGACGACTACATCACCAAACCGTTTGACTTTGAGGAGTTGTTAGCCCGCATACGTGCTGGCTTACGCCGCGTGATAGGGAGGACTCAGCCTACGCGAAAGCTAGAGGTAGGAGACCTGGTTCTCGATCCTGAGTCTCGACAGGCATGGCGTGGTGGGCGTTTACTAGAGTTGACCAAGCGCGAGTACGATCTGCTCGAACTGCTCACTCAAAATGTCGGTCGCGTTTTGACGAAAGGACGTATCTTTGAACGCGTCTGGGGTTATGACAACGAGGCGGGACTAGAGGTGATCAAAGTATATATGAACTATGTTCGTGCTAAGCTGAATGCTGGCGGCGAACCTGACCTTATTCATGCTGTCCGTGGCGTTGGCTATGTGCTGAAACCATAGCACTCGCCCAATTCTGTGCAGGGAGGAAGAGTATATGGAAGAAAATGCCTCTCAAGGAAGAGAAGGCTTTCGCATACCCTTTATCCCTTCTGTGAAGCCAGCATCGTTGCGAAGAAGAATCGTGTTTTGGAATGTGGTCGTCCTGTTCTGCACGCTGGTTCTCCTGAGTAGTGCTGTCTACACTCTGGTAATGTCTACCGCGTTCGGTAATTTGGATCAACGCCTTCGCGTAGAGGGAGCGAGAATTCAAGGCTTGACGCGCGTGTACAGTGGGCTGGGTCGTCCCTTCGATAGTGCATTCTTTAATGACCTGGTGCAAGAAGAGAAAGGCGATGAATTTGCGCTGCATTCGCCTTACATAAAGCTTCTTGATATACACTCCGGGTATACAGTGGGACGTTCACCTAACCTGGGTCATGAAAGTATTCCACTCAACGTTACGGACTTTACGGCAGCGTTGCATGGTCAACAGATTTTTAGATCCTATCAAGATGGTAGTGGACGGTCAACACGGCTCTTTATGCTTCCATTACGCAATCCAGCACAACACGTTGTCCTTATAGCCCAGGTTAGTGTACCACTCACGCCGATAGAACAATTGCGTAATGTACTTTTACTGGTGTTAAGCATTGGCACCCTCTTTGGCACTCTCATTGCCTACGTAGTCGGCTTCTTGTTGGCAACGCGTGAACTTCGTCCTCTTCGCGCGCTCAGTATCACGATGCGTAGCCTGAGCACACAGGGACTTGGGAAGCAGATACCCCAACGGTCGGCAATCATCGAGGTCCGTCTGCTGACAGATGCCTTCAACCAGATGTCAGAGCGATTAGAGGCCAGTTTTGCCCTCCAACGCGACTTTGTGGCCGACATCTCACACGAGTTGAGAACACCATTGACAACGCTTCGTGGACAGGCCGAGGTCCTGTTACTCAATCCAGAACTAGAGGAAGACACACGCGAGGATGTGCAAAATATTCGCACTGAATTAGAACGGCTTTCTCGCCTGGTGAACAACTTGCTGACGAACGCGCGTGCCGAAGCGGGCATGCCTCCTTGCGTCATTGAGGAACGTGCTCAGCACGTTGAACTGGACTCTTTGCTGATAGAGGTTGCGCGGCAGTCGCGCTTTCTTGATCGGCAGGTCTCACTGGAAATAGGACAGTTTCAGCAAGTTAGCGTTCCTGGTGACGCCGATCTCCTCAAGCAACTCCTCTTCAATATCGTGGACAATGCCCTCACCTATACAAGCCCAGGAGACCATGTGTATCTGGACCTTGCCTGTACTCAGGACGTACCTGATGAGGTGAAGGAAAAGAGTCCCGACGCACAGGACAAATGGGCCGTGATCCGCATTCGTGATACCGGACCAGGTATAGATGCCGCCGACCTTCCCCACATTTTTGAGCGGCACTATCGTGCTCAACGCACCAGTACGCGTACTCCCCTCGGCTCAGGATTAGGGCTCAGCATCGCCTCTCTTATTGTTGAGGCGCACAAGGGAGCTTTAACGGTGGAGAGTGAACCGGGTAAGGGAACATCGTTTTACATCTGGTTGCCAACATGTAAAGAACTATAGGTTCTTTCCTTCTCAAAAATTTTACCAAACTGTAACCAAAGACCTCTATACTGAAATCATCACCGTTTGCGTTCAGGACAACCGCGATATGTATTGAGTGCAAAGCACTCGCAAGATAACGCTGTTGAGATAGTAGTTTGAAGGTATCAATAGAGCTTTCACCTCGAACCCGTATTATTGGTATTTGTCAAGGCCAGGTTGTGTCCTGGCAACAGTTACAAAAGGATGAAGAGAGATGAGTGCAAAAGTTAGCGATTTTCTGTTAGAACGCCTTTCACAGTGGGGAGTCAAACGTATTTTCGGCTATCCAGGCGATGGAATTCTCGGTATCATGGGTGCCTTAGAGCGTCATGCAGATCTGTTCCATTTTGTGCAGGTGCGTCATGAAGAAATGGCGGCCTTTATGGCTTCCGGCCACGCGAAATTTACGGGTGAGCTTGGTGTTTGCATGGCGACCTCAGGGCCGGGCGCGATTCACCTCCTGAATGGGTTGTATGATGCCAAAATGGATCACCAACCAGTCCTTGCGATTGTGGGCCAATCCGCTCGTTCCGCCCTGGGCGGTAGCTACCAGCAAGAAGTTGACCTCATGAATTTGTTCAAGGATGTCGCGGGTGAGTACGTACATATGTGTACTGACGCGGTGCAGATGCGGCAACTGGTGGACCGAGCGTGCCGTATTGCCCTGGCGGAGCGCACAGTGACCTGTATCATTATGCCCAAAGACGTGCAAGACCTGGACGCCGTGGAGAAGCCGCCGCACAAGCACAACACCGTTCATACCAGCATCGGCTACAACTATCCATACACCATTCCCCAGGCGCAAGACCTGCAACGGGCAGCAGATATACTCAACGAGGGCAAGAAGGTTGCTATCCTGGTGGGTGCTGGCGCGATGGATGCTGGCCCAGAGGTCACTCAGGTTGCTGATCTGCTCGGCTGCGGTGTCGCAAAAGCCCTGCTGGGCAAAGCGGCTCTGCCGGATGATCTGCCCTTTGTCACAGGCGGCCTCGGGCTGTTGGGAACCACGCCGAGTTGGAACATGATGATGAACTGCGATACGCTGCTTATGGTTGGTTCCAGCTTCCCCTATTCGGAGTTCTTACCCAAAGAAGGACAGGCACGCGGCATTCAAATAGATATTGATCCACGCATGCTCGGCATTCGTTATCCGATGGAACTCAACTTGATTGGTGATAGCGTGCAGTCATTGCGAGCACTTCTCCCGCTGCTCAAGCGGAAGGAAGATCGTTCATGGCGCGAGAAGATCGAGTCCGATATTCGCCATTGGTGGAAGACTGTGGAGGCTCGCGCGAAGGAGAGTGCAGACCCGATCAATCCAGAGTACGTTGCCTGGGAACTCTCACCACGCATTCCTGACAACGCGATCTTGAGCGCGGACTCGGGCACGACCGCGAACTGGTATGGCCGTACCATCAAGATGCGCAGGGGAATGAAAGGCTCTGTATCAGGCAGCCTTGCCTCGCTGGGTGCCGCCGTTCCCTATGCCATTGCAGCAAAATTTGCCTATCCCGACCGCGTAACCATTGCCCTTACTGGAGATGGCGCGTTTCAGATGAACGGACTCAACGAGATGCTCACCGTGAAGAAATACTGGAAAGAATGGAGCAACCCGCACATCATTTTCATCGTGTTCAATAACCAGGATTTAAACCAGGTTACGTGGGAGCAGCGCATTGAAGCGGGTGATCCCAAGCTCCCGATCACCCAGTCCATCCCCGATTGCCCCTATGCAACCTACGCTGAATCGCTTGGGCTACAGGGCATTCGCGTTGATAAGCCGGAAGATGTTGGTCGTGCGATTGACGAGGCACTTTCCGCCAACCGTCCTGCCCTCATAGATGTGTACACCGATCCGAATGTGCCGACGATTCCACCGCACATTACATTTGAACAGGCGAAGAATTACAGTACAGCCTTATTGAAGATGGACCCGGATGAGGGCGGCATTATCATGGAGTCCATTAAGAGTGTCGTTGAAGGGGTTATACCGGGACTCGGTGAGAAGGATAGATAGAGATGGCAAGCACACGATTTGGGAACAATGGCGTTGCTATCGAACGGCTTGATGTCTCTGCCTATACGGTGCCGACCGACTCACTAGAGGCGGACGGCACCTATACCTGGGACAAAACGACCATTGTAATTGTTGAGGCGCACGCTGGAAACAAAAGTGGTCTTGGCTACACGTATGCAGATACCTCGACAGCAAATCTTATCAAGACCCTGCTCATCCCGAATATAGAGGGACGCGATGTAATGAACGTTCCAGGGTGCTGGAAGACAATGGTTGAATTGATTCGCAATCTCGGGCGTCCTGGCATTTCGTCGATGGCAATCGCGGCTGTTGATGCGGCTTTATGGGATTTGAAAGCGCGTTTGCTTGATGTGGCGCTGGTCACACTACTAGGTGCAGCACGGGAGGCTGCACCGATTTACGGGAGCGGCGGTTTTACATCGTATTCTAAAGAGCAGTTGCAACGACAGCTTGGTGACTGGGTAACTGCTGGAATTCCGCGTGTCAAGATGAAGATTGGAACACATCCCGAGGATGATCCTCGCCGTGTAGCCGAGGCACGGGAGGCAATTGGTCCCGACACCGAACTCTTTGTCGATGCCAATGGCGCCTACAGCCGTAAGGAGGCTTTGGCGATGGCTGACCTCTTTGCTGCCGAGTACGGCGTCACCTGGTTCGAGGAGCCGGTCTCATCCGATGACCTGGAAGGGCTGCACCTGATCCGGAATCGTGGCCCAGCAGGGATGGACATCGCGGCAGGCGAATATGGCTATGATCTGTGGTACTTCCGCCGCATGCTAGAGGCAGAAGCGGTGGACGTGCTGCAAGCGGACGCCACACGCTGTGCTGGTATAACAGGTTTCATACGTACAGCAGCACTCTGTGAAGCTCGTTCGCTGCAATTGTCGTCACATTGTGGACCAGCACTGCATGTCCATCCCTGTTGTGCGGTTCCTAACTTCCGTCATATGGAGTACTTCCACGACCATGTACGCATCGAGCACATGTTCTTCGATGGCGTGCCGACACCTGTTCATGGTGAATTGCGTCCTGACCTGTCGCGTCCCGGCATGGGTCTTGAGTTTAAACGCGCTGACGCGGAAAAGTATGCTGTGTAGAGGTCCCCCTACGAAAGAGGATAGATGCTGTGAAACATGTGGTGGTTCTCAACGAAAACGCAAATACTTATATATAGTTAGTAGGCGCGATTGGACTTCTCGCATGGAGGATGCTACGAAAACGTGTCGATGAGCACTAGGGGGATGCACAATAAACTTTAGAGGAAAGCTCTACACGCTCTATCACGGCGTTTTTTATCTTGCTTCAAGACTGTGGAGGATCGTGGACACTGGCTGTTGTTTGGGATGTTGAGTAGGAAAAGAGAGGAGAGTCTATTCTTATGGCTCTAACAAAACCTATGGATGCTGTTAAAAAATTAAGTGAGAGTTCAGTAACACATCTTGCCAATGGGAAACAACAGCATTCTGGACTGCAAAACCTGTTACCGAAGCAGATTACCCATGACGGGATCGTGCTGGACCAGCATATTCGTGAAGGCCGCTTCCAACGGAGTCTTTCGCTGATCACGGCCTTCTCCGCATTGCTTGCTGGTCTCGAGGTATCGTATGAACACTATCGCGGCAGTTATGGTCAGCGTATTATGTATACCCCAGTGCTTCTCAGCCCGTCCTTGATCATCGCAGGCGTGTGGGCTGCGTTTAACCGGCGTATAGCACGAACGCTATTACCTGCGACATCGCTCGTCATTTTGCTCGATGGATGCGTTGGGTTCTACTTCCATGTGCGTGGTATTGCGCGTAAACCTGGCGGCTGGCGCATTCCCATCTTCAATGTCATCATGGGGCCACCCGTCTTTGCACCCCTGTTGTTCGCGATCAGCGGATTTCTTGGCCTGATTGCGTCAGTCTTACGCCGCGAGGATGATCTCCAACAGGGCACAATTCCTGGGCTACCGCGACCACGCTCGGCCTGGCTCGGCCTGATTCCTCGCAAGCTCACCCAGGAAGGACTCATTTTTGAGCAAGATATACGCGAGGGTCGCTTTCAACGTATGCTGGCGGTAGCTACTGCCATCTCGGCTTTCTTTAGTGGCATCGAGGCGCTCTACTCACACTACAAAAATAACTTTAGCTACAAAGTTCAATGGACGCCCATTTTACTCACGCCCATCCTGATGATCGCTGGTATTGGAGCAGTATGGAGTCGTACAATTGCGCGCACGCTCTTACCGCTCTCTTCGGCACTGGCGCTTTTGAATGGAGGAATCGGTTTCTTTTATCACGCTCGTGGTGTGATGCGTCGTCCTGGAGGTCTCAAGAAGCCTTTATACAATGTGCTGTATGGCCCTCCGATCTTCGCGCCGTTGCTCTTTGCCGCCTCTGGTTTCCTCGGCTTGCTGGCTAGTTTACTGAGAAGGGCTGACTCATGAAAAAAATCACAAAAAAACATCAGGCACCTGTGTACCAGGTTTCACCGGAGACGCATTCGGACGTGGACCCCAGTCAACTGCCTGTGGACTCCGAGACCGGACAGCCTCTCGCGCCAATGGCTCAACCAGGCTACTATCCGCACTATTCCACACTGAGTCAGCAGTCTTTTTGGGATGAGGCTACGCGTAGGGTTGTGCTGAACCGTGTTCATAACGTTCCGCCTATTCGCTTCTTTTCGTCTGACGAGGCCCGGTTGATGCAAGCCATCTGTGACCGTTTACTGCCACAGGATGACCGCGATGAGGAGCATAAAATCCCGATTGTGAATTACATCGATGAGCGCTTGCAGAGTGGACGCATCGATGGCTATCGCTTCGAGGGTATGCCATCCGACGCTGAGGCGCACCGGCTTGGACTACAAGGTATCGAGGCCATCGCTCAACACATGTACGAGAAGTCCTTTATCTATCTTGGTCCACTAGAGCGAGATACGGTGCTTCAAACCATTCATGATATCAATCCACCTGCGGGTAATGAAATCTGGCAAAAGATGCCTGCCCAGCGTTACTGGCTCTTAATTATGCAGGATGCTGTTGATGCCTATTATGCACATCCCTATGCATGGGACGAGATCGGTTTTGGCGGACCTGCCTATCCGCGCGGTTACATGCGTCTTGAGGGGGGGAAGCCAGAACCCTGGGAGACCGACGAAAAACGTTATGAGTGGGATGCACCTGCCACATCGCTCTCTGGAAAGTACACACCTATTGGTGGACCAGAGGGTCATAAGAAGCAACCATCAGGTCAAGAGGGAACACACTAGGGGCATGCAATGGCACTGCTTGCGGGTGATAGAAGGAGATTATCGTGAAAAATCCAATCCTGGGAGCTTTTAACGGGGCCAAGCCAGATAAACATGAGCTAGGGCCTCTACAAACAATCGACTTTCCGATGAACACATTTAAGCCTGATGAGGAGGTTGATTTCTGCATCGTCGGCGTTGGTTCGGCGGGGGGAGTGCTGGTGCAGCGGCTTGCGCGTGCTGGATTTCGGGTGGTGGGCATCGAGGCGGGTCCGTTTTGGGATACGGAACGTGATTGGGTGAGTGATGAGGCAGGCTCGTCCAAGCTGTATTGGAATCAACTGCGTATTACGGGAGGGGAAGACCCGATCACGCTTGGGGCAAATAACAGTGGACGTGGTGTAGGTGGTGGGTCGGTCCACTGGGCAGGATTTACACCGCGCTTTCATCCATCAGATTTCCATGTGCTTTCATCTGACGGTCTCGGTGCAGACTGGCCTATCTCATATGATGACCTCAAGCCCTACTATGAATTGCTTGAAAAAGAAATTCCCGTCTCTGGGCCAGCCTATTATCCCTGGGGCGATCCTCATGGCTATATCTATGGACCGCATCCTTCAGGTGGAGTTGCCGACGTGCTGGTCAGAGGATGTAGCAGACTTGGCATTCGGACCGTTGCTGGCGGACCCGTCGCCATCATCGCGGGATCGCATGGTGATCGACCACACTGCATCTATCGCGGCTTCTGTATACAGGGCTGTAAGGTAGGTGCCAAGCAGAGTACCTTGATTAGCCATGTCCCTGATGGGATACGTCACGGTGCCGAGATTCGTGCAAACAGTATGGTCGCGCGCATCAATATGAAGAACGGACGCAGCACGGGCGTCACCTACTTCGATTCCGATGGGAACGAGCGCGAGCAGAGGGCGAAGGTGGTTATCGTGAGCGGGTATGCCATCGAGACGCCGCGCCTGCTGCTCAACTCGGCCTGTCCTGGTTTTGAGAATGGACTGGCGAACTCCAGCGGTACTGTGGGCAAGTATCTGATGGTGCAGATCGGCAACGTTGTGATGGGACGCTTCGAGGAGCCTGTGCGTATGTACAAAGCACCGCCAGCGAATGGATTGACCGAGGAGTTTTACGAAACTAATCCCAAGAATGACTTCGTGCGTGGCTTTGCTATTCAGACGGTCGGCCCCTTGCCCATCGCCTTCGGAAAACAAATGATGGTGGCAAAGGGAGCCTGGGGTTGGGGCATGCGCCGCGTGATGATGGACTACAACCACTGGGCGGCCCTTGGCGTGCTGGGCGAAATCTTGCCGTGGGAAGACAATCGTGTGGAGGTGGCCGAGGAGAAGGATGAACACGGCATCCCCGTCGCGAAGGTTACATTCGGCATGCATGAGAATGACAAAAGGATCGCCAAGGCGGGCGTTGAAAAGACGACCGAGATTCTGCACGCCGCTGGCGCACAGGAAGTTGTGCAGGAGTCGCGTTACGCCCACCTTGTCGGAGGCGCGCGCATGGGCAAAGACCCGCGCACATCGGTCGCGAACAGCTATGGCCGTACACATGATATTGCTAATCTGTTCGTCTGTGACGGAAGCCTCCTTCCTACCCAGGGATCGGCCAACCCTGGCCTCACGATTCAGTCGCTCGCCGCACGTACCGCCGACTACCTCATTGCAAATGCAGGCGATTTGTTGTCGCAACACCCAGAGCGTGTCTCTGTTCCCAATCCACCTGCTGGACGCAATCTTTCGCCAGCAGGAACGGCGAACAAGGGCGTGCCTCGGATCAAATAGTCATTTTAAAAAGATATGGATGTACAATAAAAGGAGAGATATATGAAATCTCATACATCTGAAGTTGTCGTTGTTACTGGTGCCTCGGCAGGAGTCGGACGTGCAATTGCGCAAAAGTTCACCAAGCGGGGTGCTCATGTAGGACTGCTCGCTCGCGGCCATGCAGGGCTAGAGGGTGCCAAGGCGGATGTTGAGAAATTGGGTGGAAAGGCACTTATCATCCCGACTGATGTAGCCGATGCGGATCAGGTTGAAGCTGCTGCCTCTCAGGTCGAGGAAATATTTGGTCCCATTGACATCTGGATCAACGTAGCGATGGCCTCGGTCTTTTCGCCTTTCAAAGAGATGAAGCCCGAGGAGTTCAAACGCGTCACCGAGGTCACCTACCTCGGGCAAGTCTATGGGACGATGGCGGCCCTGCATCGCATGCTCCCCCGCGACAAGGGGAGAATCATCCAGGTCGGCTCTGCTCTTGCCTATCGAGGTATTCCGCTCCAATCGGCCTATTGTGGCTCCAAGCACGCCATTCAAGGGTTTACCGAGTCGGTGCGCTGCGAACTCATTCACGATAAGAGCAACGTGAAGATCACGATGGTACAGCTTCCCGCCGTCAATACGCCACAGTTTAGCTGGGTCAAGAGCCGCCTCCCCGATAAGGCACAACCGGTGCCACCAATCTACCAACCCGAAGTAATCGCGGACGCCGTAAGCTACGTCACGGACCACTATCGTTACCATCCCTCTGGTCATTCCAGAGACATACGCGGCAGTGCGTCGATTGTTGGGAAAAACGGTATCGTAGTGACAAGAGCTGAGATTTGGAGCTGGTTTTCGTCTGAATGTGCTCCTAGAAAGTGGATAAATTCCTATGATCCCTCACCTGGTGATCGCGTCGTTCGGTTTTCCTATCTGGCTACGTGTTAGCCATTATATTAACTTGCTCTTCATTGGACTGCTGATTCGCAGCGGCATCCAGATTCTCGCGGCTCACCCACGGTTATACTGGAATGACAACTGTACGCCCGGAACAGATTGGATAAAGTTTACGAAGAAAAAAGTGCCAGTGGGGAAGGATGTTGTCTACTCCTCACTGGATGACGAGGTACCTGCATCGCCGTTGTTGGCCCTTCCGGGAGGGAAAAACCTGGGCATTGGTCGGCACTGGCATTTCTTCTCCGTCATCTTCTGGGTGCTCAACGGTGTGGTGTATGTCGTCCTCCTCTTCGCAACAGGCGAGTGGGCGCGTCTGATACCCACATCCTGGTCCATTATCCCAGATGCATTCCAGACCTTTCTTACCTACATCAGCTTTCATATTCCGCCAGCAAGTGACTTTCACCCATATGACCCGCTTCAGCAACTCGCCTATGCAGGTGTTGTCTTTCTGCTCGGGCCATTTATGCTGCTCACGGGGGCAACGATGTCGCCTGCTGTTGCTGCACGCTTTCCCTGGTACATCAAGCTCTTCGGAGGTCGCCAGGTGGGACGGAGCCTGCATTTTTTGAGTCTCATCGCGTTTATTCTCTTCATCATCGTGCATACCGCCCTGGTACTCATCGTCCATTTCCAAAACAACATTCGAGACATCGTTCTTGGTAGTGAGCGGACGAACTTCTGGTTAGCCGTTGGCATCGCCATCGCCTCACTTGTGCTTGTCGCCGTCATCTATGTGTGGACAACGCTCTACTCAGCTCATCATCGACGGAAGGTTCAGCATGCATTAGGGGCGGTGGTCGATCCCACACGCAATTTTCTCCTGCATGGAGAGAGGTCGGTACAGCATTATAAGCAAACTGACATTTCGCCCTATTTCTGGGTCAATGGTGCTCCTCCTACCAGTGAAGAGTATCGCTACCTGGCACAGAACAACTTCCGCGATTGGAGGTTGGAAGTAGGTGGCCTCGTCGAACAACCTCTCTCCTTGTCCCTTGATGACCTGCGTGCTATGCCCGAAACCTCACAAATCACCAAACATAACTGTATTCAAGGCTGGTCAGGTGTTGGCAAGTGGACAGGTGTTAACGTGAGCGAAATCCTGAAACGTTGTCAGCCGCAGGCCGAGGCGCGCTACCTCGTCTTTACTTCCTACGGGCTTGACGAGCACAGTCTTGATGGCAAACACTACTACCCGTACTACGAGGTTATCGATTTCGAGTTGGCGAAGCATCCCCAGACGATCCTGGCCTATGGCTTCAATGACGAAACGCTTCCTATTCCTCATGGGGCTCCGCTCAGATTACGGGTTGAAACGGTTCTCGGCTATAAAATGGTCAAATATGTTCGCTCGATTGATGTTGTTGCAACCTATGATGATATTCGCGCGGGACAAGGTGGCTCACGTGAAGACACGGCGTACTACGGAAAAGGCGCAGAGGTATAAGGAGTGTTGTATGGAAAGAATAGGAGAAAATAGATGAGTTCAAAAAGGACGCAGAGCGGTGTGGCTGTTACGGCAGTTGTAGGAATATTACTCACAGCATGGGGGCTCTCACAGCGAAAAACTGCTACCATACACGGACAGGTCGTAGTGATTACTGGCGGTTCTCGTGGATTGGGGTTAGCCCTGGCGGAAGAGTTTGCTCTGCAAGGAGCGAAGCTTGTCCTGTGTGCACATGAAGAACAGGAACTGGAACAGGCACGCCAGCAGTTTGTCGCTCAAGGAGCAGAGGTGCTGGCACTCTCCTGCGATATGACGCAGCGAGAGCAAGTCCAACACCTGGTGGATCAGGCCACAGCTCACTATGGGCGGATAGATGTACTGGTCAACAATGCAGGCATTATTACCGTAGGGCCTGTGATGACGCAAACACTCGACGACTATGAGGACAGCATGAACGTCATCTTTTGGGGGTCCCTGTACGCAACGATGGCGGTACTTCCTCAGATGCTTGAGCGCAAACGTGGCTGCATCGTGAACATCTCCTCGATTGGAGGCAAGGTCAGTGTTCCCCACCTCTCGCCCTATTCCAGTGCGAAGTTCGCGCTCACAGGCTTCTCGGAAGGTCTGCATGCCGAACTTGCCAAAGAGGGAATTGCGGTTGTGACCATTATTCCTGGACTTATGCGTACAGGATCTCCAGTCAATGCATTCTTCAAAGGCAAACACCATGCTGAATACACCTGGTTCAGCTTAGCAGACAGCCTTCCCCTGCTCTCGACAAGCGCAAAGAAGGCAGCACGGCAGATTGTGCGTGCAACGAAAAAGGGCCAGGTGGAGCTTATCCTGACCTTTCCTGCCAAATTGCTCGCACTCCTGCATGGCCTCTTTCCTACCATGACTATCAAGCTATTGGGAATCACCGACCGCCTCCTGCCACGCTCTGGACAGGTTGAGGGACTTGATCGGAGCACAGGAAGGGAAAGCGAGACTCCTCTATCTCAATCGTTTTTGACCACGCTTGGACAAAAAGCGGCTCAAAAATATAATGAAGAGAGCGACAAGTCGTAGCTTGAGGCAGCCGCAAGGGGGTGCCCTTGTCGCTGTTTGCATTCTTGACGGCCGCGCTCGCTCCTCTCCTCAGGGCAAGAGGGCAATAGCGAACAATCCAGCGATTCCCGCTATATACAACACAAGCACTGTCAGGGAATCGATGCCCATATGGAGAAGCTGTCGCTTAGGTCGAAAGATCAATCCACAGATATAGACGGTTGTGAGCAGGATGCCCAGTCCAGCCAGGTAGATGTCTGTATTCTTCGCCTGCGGAAGCACGGCTTGCCCGGAGAGCAGCGTTGCTACCAGGAAGAGCACGGGCAAGAAGGCGTTGCCACCAAAGATATCACTGAAGGCGAGATTGTAGGCTCCGGCCTTCACAGAAGCAAGCCCGGTAGATAACTCCGGCAGCGAGGTAGAGGCGGCAAGGACGGTGCTGCCAAAGAGAACACCACTCAGGCCGATATGTGTGGCTATAACGTCACCACTCTCTTCAAGGACGACGCCAGCAACCAGCGTGACCAGGGACGCGATGGCAAAGACAACGATGACGCGGGTCGTACTCCATTTCTGCGTTGTCTCTTTGGTTTTGTCTCCTCGCTTCCCGTGCAACGTATTTGGGGGGCGTCCTTTTTCTTGCCAGGGAAGATTCTTGCGCGCCTTACTCAAAAGCCAGATGCCGACTAACCACAAGACCGTAATGAGGAGCGCGCCAGGGGTGATATGTGCAAAGATGAGCGATTTGGGGAGTTGAGTTCCCATGATCGCGAGAATCAGGACAGCGACAACCAGCACTCCTTCAAGAACAAGTTCAAGTGAAGCCGCGGCATAGCTCAGTGCATCCTCTCGCCACAAACCAAAGATATCCAGAAAGACCAGCACCACCGTCTGAATGCCGATACCACCTAGAATATTGCCGATAGCAATACCAAGATTATGTGAAATGCTAGCACTTACAGTGATAGCGATCTCAGGTAAATTGGTTGCGATGGACAGCAGAATCAGTCCTCCCAATGCTTGACCGAGGCCAAAGCGTGATGCAATGACATCAGTGGTGTTTGAGAGTTGGATACCCGCGAACCAGACAGCGGCGGCACCCGCAAGGAAGAGAAGTAACAGAATGGGCAACGACAACGCGTGAAACATGAGTGCTCCTTTGGCGTATTTTCTTGATGTGTGCAAAGTAAGATTACTCCTTTTTTGTTAGAAAATGGTAAGGACAAGATTGAAGAAAACAGCAGAGTGGAATGAGAAGTTCATAAAAAAGCTCTTTTTTGCAATGGTTGCGCGACGCTTTCCATGGCGCTATGTCTGGCCTTACTGGGCCGCCCAGGTTATTGGTGCGCTGGCGGCAAGTAGTATGCACTTTCTTCTGCTCCCTCATAGAGCCGCGACTGCTCTCTATGGTGCGACAAGTCCAAGTCTCGGGTCGGGTCAGGCCGTGGTCATCGAGGCGATCATGACCTTCTTCCTTATGCTGGTTGTTATGTCCTCGGCAACAGATCGACGTGTCAATCGAGCCGCTATCGGACTTGCGACTGGACTGACCATCACGTTATGTGGTTTGTTTGCCGGGCCACTCACAGGAGGAAGTTTGAATCCTGCCCGTAGTCTCGCGCCAGCCCTGTTCGCGGGTGGAAATGCATTGACAAACGTCTGGATTTATTGGGTTGGTCCTCTGTTGGGAGCGATAGCAGGAGCCCTGGTGTACGAGGCGCTGCGAGGTGGGAAAGAATATGCTATGGAGGTACCAGAAGGAATCTTTAATCGTGTAGGGAGCACGAAAGGCTCACATTGAATGGGAAGACGAAGCGTTGATCGTATAACCACCTCCTTGTACTTCCTCAATGAGGTTGCTCATGTTCTCAGCATTCAGTTTCTCCTGCAAAGAACGTACATACACCTTCACAATTTCCAATCCAGCCTCGTTATCGTAGTCCCAAATCTGCTGAAAGATGGTTTCTTTTGTCAAGACATGCCCAGCCTGTTGAGCAAGGAGGACAAGCAGGTTATACTCACGCCTGGTCAGTTCAAGAACACGACCAGCGCGTGTTACTCGACGGGTTGTCATGTCAATAACCACATCCGCGACGTGAAGGGTTTGTGAAGGCTGTGTCGTCTCCTCTACACGCCGCAGCGCGGCTCGAATGTGAGCCAGAAACTCGTCAAAGACGAAGGGTTTGAGAATATAATCATCGGCACCGGTCTCCAAGCCAACAACTTTGTCGGATGCTTCGTCTCTTGCTGTGAGAAGAATGATGGGCAAGTCTTTTCCTCGTGCTCTTCGGAGACGGCGACACACCTCATAGCCATCTATGCCAGGAAGGACAATATCTACAATGACCAGATCAGGCGAAAAACTGTACAGAAGTTTGAATACCTCCTCACCATTCCAGGCAACCAACACATCAAATCCTTTATAGCTGAGCCCTCGTTTTACTACATTGGCGATCAGTGGTTCATCTTCCACCATGAGTATCCGCTTCATATGTTCCTCGTTCCCTGTTTCTCCCTATGGGAGTGCTTACACGTATTGCATAGCCTCACGTTTTCCTGGAACTTCCCTTTCTCGCTGTGTTATGTATCATTTGCCAATTGTAGTAAGCTGAGGTTAGAGAACAGTTAGAAACACGAAGGTTTCTTTGTGTGGCTAGGGTGCTTTGTACCGGAGAAGGGAACTCATCTTGCGTTTGCTCGTGGGGCTGCTTCAGAAAAAGGATCATGATGAGGAAAAGCAAAGGAGCTTATCGGATGGAAGTGGAAAAGAAGGATATACATCCAAATCCCTTTGCAATCTACAACATAGTAATATACACTACCATTAAGAAACATATCACTTCTTTTAGCAGGAGAGCACCTATGAATGCTGCCCCCCGTCTGAGCCGACTTCTTGCCGCAGATGGCAAGTGCTTTGATGTTGCAATCGACCATGGCTTTTTTAACGAGCGTACGTTTCTCAATGGCATCGAAGATATGCGCCATGCCATCTTGACTATCGTTTCCGCCAATCCCGATGCCATTCAACTCGCTCCTGGCCTTGCGCCTCTTCTGCAGAATCTTCTGGGCAAGGCGAAACCGTCGCTGGTACTGCGTACCGACGTGGCGAACGTTTATGGCAAAGAACTTCCGCGTTATCTGTATAGTCGCATGATTGAGAATGCTGTTGAACAGTCATTAGCCCTTGACGCTGCCTGCGTCGTCGTCAATCTGCTGCAACTTCCTGGTCAAGCAGAACTTCATGCGCAGTGTGTGGAAAATATTTGTCACCTCAAGCCTCAATGTGATCGCTATGGCATGCCCTTGATGATAGAGCCTTTGGTGATGCAACAGAACGCGGAGGCAGGTGGCTACATGGTTGATGGCGATATCGACAAGATACTTCCTCTTGTGCGGCAGGCCGTCGAGTTGGGGGCAGATATTATCAAGGCTGATCCATGCGACGATGTGAGTCAGTATCACACCGTCGTTGAGGTGGCGAGTGGGTGTCCCGTCCTGGTGCGCGGCGGTGGCAAGGCATCGGACGAGGAGATTGTGACGCGCACCTATCGACTGATGCGTCAGGGTGCCTCTGGTATCGTCTATGGTCGAAACGTTATTCAACATGAACGACCCGCAGCTATGACGCGAGCGTTGATGGCTCTTGTCCACGAGAATGCAACACCTGAACAGGCGATGAAAATACTACAGGGGTGAGTAATAGATGGCAAAACGCATCATCAAATTTGGTATTATCGGCTGCGGTTTGATGGGACGAGAGTTCGCCAGTGCCGTGGCTCGCTGGTGCCACCTGCTCGATCAGGATGTGATGCCGCGCATCGTTGGTATCGCAGATACCAACCCCGCTATGTTGACCTGGTTTCAGGATGCCTTCGATACACTGGAGGTCGTGACGCAGGATTATCACGACCTGCTCAATAGCCCGAATATTGATGCCATTTACTGCGCGATACCCCACAACCTCCATGAGCAGGTTTACATCGACTGTATCGAGGCGGGAAAGCACCTCTTCGGCGAGAAACCCTTCGGCATTGACCTTGATGCGAATGCTCATATTATGGCGGTTGTGCGCTCACATCCGCAGGTCCTTGTGCGCTGCTCCTCGGAATTGACCTTTTTCCCCGGTGCGCAAAAGATTATCCAATTTCTTCATGAAGAGCAATTTGGCACGATTTTAGAGGTGCAGGCGGGTTTTCTGCATAGCAGCGACCTTGATCCACACAAGCCAATCAACTGGAAACGGCGCATCGCTACGAACGGGGAATACGGCTGCATGGGTGATCTCGGTATGCATGTGCTGCATATTCCTCTGCGCGCGGGATGGTTTCCACGCAATGTACGCGCCCTACTTTCCAAGATTGTGACTGAGCGTCCCGACTCTAATGGACGGATGGTTCCATGTGAGACCTGGGACAACGCCGCCCTGTTCTGCGAAGTACAACAGGGGAGTCAGCGCTTTCCCATGACGCTCGAAACCAAGCGTATCGCACCAGGAGAGAGCAATACATGGTACATACGCGTTCTCGGCACAGGATTCTCTGCCGAGTTTAGTACCAAGTATCCTCGCACGCTGCGGATGATGTCCTATACCTCAGGAGGACGTCAAGCGTGGCAGGCGCAAGACCTGGGCTCCCAATCGGCCTACCCAACTATCACGGGTGGCATCTTCGAGTTTGGCTTCTCCGACTCGGTCTTACAAATGTGGGCGGCTTTCTGCGACGAACTTGCCCACCCTAACGCGATGCGCCAGCCCTTCTTTTGTGTTACGCCGGATGAGACCGAGCAGAGCCATCGTCTCTTCACGGCAGCACTTGAGTCAAACCGTACCGCACAAGTTATTCAGTTAGAGGATAATTCATGATGCGCTGTCTCGCTCGGCACGCCGAGCGAGACAGCGCATCATGAATTATCGTCCCTACTAGACGGGTTGAGCCATCCATGCTATCATAGCCATAATCAAGAGAGGAGTCATGAAAGAGGGAGTTGATACTTCATGCAGCATTTTGACTTATACCATTGGCTTTTTGATACACCTACTGATGCTGGTACTAATGCGGGACTTTCGGGACCTGAAACATTTCACTACCTGTGGCCCTGGCTTATCTTCTGCTGCGCTGGGCTGCTGATTACCTTCTACTACTCGGTCGAGGGTCGCAAACGCTTTGTTAAAAACAAGCCCCTTATCAAATACATGCTGGATCGCTTTCTCGGCTGGTTCGCGGTGATCTGCTTCATCGGTCTTCCCCTGATCTTCTCGCGTGTGTTCCTATACGACTACTTCTTTGCCTGGCGTTTCTGGCGTGTTCTCTGGGTTGTTGGCCTGCTGACGTGGGCGGTTATCTGGGGAGTATATCTCATTCGCAAGTATCCAGAGGAGCGTGCGAACTTCATCGCCTACCAAAATCGCCAGCGGTACACTCCCAAAGGAAACAAACGCAAGACAAAGGCGTTGTCACGATAATAAGCAATCGCCGTACATAGGGCTGGACAAAGCCACAGGGCGACCCCTTGTGGCATCGGAGTTTAACATGTTTCCCTCTGCTGGTATTATCCTCGCAGGTGGACGGAGCAGGCGTATGGGCAGCGACAAAGCCCTTCTTCCACTTCCTGACAACGGACACACCACCTTCGTTGAACACCTTGCCACTCTGCTCACCTCGTTGTGCCAGGAAGTCACTGTTATTGCGCGTGACGCGGATCAAGCCGCCAGTTACACATTTTCGGGAGTACGAGTTGTCACGGACAAAACGCCTGATGTCGGCCCATTGATGGGCCTCTATACAGGTCTGAGTGAAGTACAGGCGTCTCATGCCCTTGTAACAGCGGTAGATATGCCCTTTGTGCAACCTGAGATTGTTTCGTTTCTGCTTGCACAGTCTCTTGATGATGCACTCGTTGTGCCTATGGTACAGAACATTCCTCAAGTACTCTTCTCGGTATACCCCCGTTCGATACTCCCTAAAATCGAAGCGCGTTTGCGAGAGGGGCGTCGTGATCCGCGCAGTTTATTAGATGTCGTCCCTGTGCGCTATATAGAAGAGGCGCAACTGCGCGAGATCGACCCGCGCCTGCGCTCGTTCGTCAATGTAAATACTCCTGAAGAGTATGCGCAGGATAGATGAACGAATGACAATGCGGTGAGGCGTTGTCATTCGTTCATCTCCCCCGCATGATTCACCTGTCGCCAGCGGCGTTGCGCCATTCCCTTCAAATCTGACTCAAAACCGCGCAGCATGAGCCATTCGCGCGTCTCACCGGTTACCACGACATCGACCTGTCGCAGTTGGGCGACGCTTGCGGCTCCGCTCAACTGCATTGCCACCTTCATCTCTGCTACCACGGTTTCTAAGAGTTCACATACTTTCTCATAGCTCTCACTTGCGGCCTTGAGGAAAGGGAAGCCCATGCCGACCAGCGCTGCGCCGAGGGCAAGGGCACGAGCAATATCTAACCCGGTGCGAACGCCACCAGTAGAGATAAGTGGAAGACGTGCTGTACTCGCCTCAACGACGGCGATAGGCGTGGCAATCCCCCAGTTCTGGTAGAGCAGACCTATATTCATCGTCTGCTCGTCGCCGCGCGACTTCGACCGCGCCGCTTCCATTGCTGACATACTGCTGCCGCCTGCTCCACCGACATCTATCGCCGCTACTCCACAAGAACGGAGCAAAAACGCCTGCTCACGGCAGACGCCCGCTCCCGTCTCCTTTGCGATCACTGGCAGTCCCACCTGTCCAATAAGTGTCTTCAATGCAGCCGCCTCTCCAATCGTGCGACGATCCCCCTCTGGCTGTGCCGCCTCTTGCAAACTATTCATATGCACCGCAAGAGCATTGGCACCGATCATGTCGATGGCCCGTTGCACTTGCTCAGGAGTAAAAGCTGCATGACGTGCCTGTGGAATGAGCTGGGGTGCGCCAATGTTAGCAATGAGGAAGGCATTGGGAGCGTTCTCACGCGTAACCGCATAGCTTGATGCCACATCAGGATTCACAATCGCGGCCCGTTGACTTCCAACGCCGAGGGCAAGTCCATAGCGTTCTGCCGCCCGAGCCAGGTTACGGTTAATACTGGTCACGTCTGGATGGCCGCCCGTTAAAGAAGACATAAATAGAGGATAACGCAACTTGTGACCAAGAAATGGAACTGAGGTGTCTATCTCGTCCAGGTCTACCTCTGGTAACGCTTGATGTACGAACTGTATATCATTCCAGTTGGCCTTCTGCGGTGCTGATACATCCTGCCCCAGCGCGACGCTGACATGTTCTATTTTGCGCTGTTTAACTTCGTTGCTCATATACTAAATCAGTCCTTTCTGTACGCCTGTGTCTACCTTTGACGATGGCGAGATAGACAAGAGGTAGACCGAATATGAGTGCTGGCTGATAAAGCGCGATGGACACTCCGGTGAGACCCATGAAGAGATAGAAGAAAAGTGCCGTACCTGATAATACTAGCATGGTTGAGGTGAACGTATCAAAACGACGAAGCACGACGATCCACAACATCCACAATAGATACCAGGGCCAGAACCACCCCGATACGAGCACAAGGTATGCAAACGCGGCAATATTCCACGCTCGCAGCAGCACGTCAACCCCCGGCATCTCCATTGCCTCATCTGCGCTGGGACTATAGCGCATTCCAGCAAGCGTGGTGGGTGCATGTCGCACCTGTCCAAACATATTGCTGTAGATGAGCGCGAAAATGAAGGTCGCCGAGCCTCGTAATGTCACGTCAGCAGCAGGTATCGGCTGCAAGAAAGGTGGGAAGCGGAGCACGTATGCAACGAGTCGAAAGAAGCCATGCGTCGGACCGACCAGCGTGCCAATGGGCGAATGAACAAAATGTTGCATATCTATCGCAGACGTAATAGCAAAGAAGGTCGAAGCTCCACGCCAGAACGGAAGCCAGATCACCAGCGCGGGCACAAGCACTAGCAATGCTCGCCAGCAGAACCCCCATAAGGCGCGCGGTATGTGACGCTCGGTCCGTACATCGAACCAGATAAGGAGCGGAGCCAGCAGCGATACGATCAAATTCGTGCTGAGCGCCAGGCCAAATAGGAGCAAGGTACCCAAACGCGACCAGCTTCCGTTCCTCAATACATAGAACCACGTTGCCAGCAAGAGCAATGTAAGCAGAACTCCTTCATTGTGACCACTTCCAGCTACCTCGATCAGCACAAGCGGGTTCCAGGCATAGAGCAGCGTCCCGAGCACGCGCCGCCTGGGGGCAACGCGTTCAAGAATACACCATACCAGCACAGTGTTCGCAAGATGCGAAAGAATAGCGGCTCCTTTGAACAGTAGTAGTGTTGTAACTTGACTTCCTCCGACACTTACAAACAATGAAGCGAGGCAGTACCAGAGGGGGCCATAAAGATTCGGGGCATTACGTCCAGAAATTACCCATTGTAGATATGGATCAGTAGAAAATTGTATTGGTGCTGTATTCAGGGGGTCAGCGTGATAAACAGCGAGAATACGGCCAGAGAAGATATAGCTAAAAATATCGTCCGAAAAAAGCATAGGCTGAAACAGAAGTGTGAGGCTGTATACTATCGCTCCCCCTAGCAATAGGAATAGCCAGCGTCGGTCTGCGTTTTCATCTTTAGAAAAGCGAAGAACACGTCGAATAGTATATGCGTAGGTACCCGAAAGCCCTAGCAGCGCTAAACCTAGAAGAGATGGTGCAATCCACCACTGTGCTGCAGATGAACCAAGAATTGTGAGTAACAGATGTGAAGGCAAGAGCGTCCACCTCCACGAGGTGGCGAGAGGCGAACCGCTCAAATGTAGTTCTGGCAGGGGTGAAAGTGCTACGATAAGTAGGCAGCATAGCTCAAAAAGGCAGAGAGCAACAAACAAACTCCCCCAAAAACGTTGTTTTATTGCAGGTTCTATAATCGGCTCTTTTGTGGTCTGCTGTATTGTTGACAAAGGTAATCCTTCGATGAAGAGGCATTCATGTAGGGGTCTAATTCATTACACCCTTTCGGCAATCACCCAATGTTGGTGCGGCGTCAACGGGGTCTAATTCATTACACCCCTACATCATTCTACATCTCCTGACATAAACACGATTTTATAGCCCTATCCTCTTGAACGAGGCGTCAATGTATTTGACATAATAATCAGTACTGGTGAGTTCACGCAGCTCGTTAGGGGAAAGATACTCTGTGACTTCTGAGTCGTTGCTTAGTGCTTCGAGGAGTGCTGGACTGTGAACTGCCCCCTCGCTTGCCATGCTCCAGACCTTCTTGGCGTTGCGCTGCACCATTTTGTACGCTTCTTGTCGGCCCACACCTTTGTCGATGAGCGCAAGCAGGATGCGTTGCGAGTAGACAAGTCCACCAGTCATGTTCAGGTTGGTTTGCATGCGCTCGGCATCGACCTGTAATCCCCTCATGACCCTGGTAAATATGGAGAGCATGTAGTGAAGCAAGGTACATCCATCGGGGATAATGATGCGCTCGGCTGAGGAGTGGCTGATATCGCGTTCATGCCAGAGGGCGACATCCTCCATTGCGGTGAGGCTAAAGCCGCGCAGCACACGAGCCAGTCCGCAGATACGTTCACACAACTCGGGATTGCGTTTGTGAGGCATCGCTGATGATCCCTGCTGACCAGAACCAAACGGCTCGAATGCCTCGCTCAACTCGGTACGTTGCAGGTGGCGAATCTCCTGTGCCATCTTCTCCAGCGAACTACCAATGAGCGCGAGTATGGTCATGAAATGTGCATGGCGATCACGCTGCACAATCTGACTAGATATTGGAGCAACACCGAGCCCCATTTGTTCGCAGACGAACTCTTCAATCTGCGGTGGAATGGTGGCATGCGTCCCAACGGCACCAGAAATTTTGCCGACTGTAACCTGCTCTAATGCATCTGCCAGGCGGTGCTGGCAGCGTCGCAGTTCATCCACCCAGAGTGCGAGCTTCAGGCCAAAAGTGATCGGCTCCGCGTGAATGCCATGGGTGCGACCTACCATCAAGGTGTATTTGTACCGCACAGCCGCCTGTGCCATGACCTCTACGAGTTCAGCGAGCGATGCGGAGAGCAACTGGCCTGCTTCCTTAATTTGTGCCGCCAGGCCAGTATCGAGTACGTCAGAAGAGGTGAGTCCCAGGTGAACGAAACGCCCTTCCGAGCCAAGCTGCTCCTGAATGGAGCGCAGAAACGAAATCACGTCATGATGCGTCTCTTGTTCTATCTCCTGCATGCGTTGCTCATTATAGCGTGCCTGGCGTATCTTCTCGATAGCATCCTGTGGAATGACTCCCTCACGAGCCCAACCTTCACAGACGAGTAGTTCTACTTGTAGCCATGTATCAGTTTTATGTGCGGCTGACCAGACAGCAGCCATCTCTGGTAAAGAATAGCGTTCGATCATAATGTATGGTGGTTCCTCGAAGTGTAAAAGAATATGATAGTTGTTCTAGCCGTAGTGTACCACAAGAAGATCTCTATAGAGATTCCGACAAAACCAAGAAATCATTTCTAAGGCAGCCCCTTGCGGGTGCTCTTGCCATACGCTGCATACGAGATGATTGGTGTAGGGGCCCGATGTATCGCGCCCGTGGGGTGGGGATGTGGGAAAACGTTGCCTGTATTCCACGGGCACCCCCACCCCACGGGCGCGATACATCGGGCCCCTACTGGTTCACCACAACGCCGCAAGATGTCCCTGTGCTTCTACACATGGGGAGGAATGCGGCATTCCTTATTTGGGGCAAGGGACGGGGGAACTCTTGCCCACGAATATATTTCAATAGAAATTGACGTTTGACAAAACTGTGAAACTTTGGTAGACTTGTTCTATGAAAACAACGCTTTCGGCAAAGCTCAAACTGCATATGACCCCTGAGCAATTCAAAGCATTGCGTAGTACGCAACTCGCGTATCGTGATGCGTTGAACTTTGTGTCTCGCTACGCCTTCGCGCATGGCAAGATGAGCAACAAAGTCGGCTTGCAAGAAGGCACGTATGCAGACCTTCGTCAACAGTTTCGTCTTCCCTCACAAATGGCGTGTAGCGTTCCCCGTCAGGTAGGAGCGACCTACAAAGGGTTGTGGACAAGGGTCAAGCAGAATGTTCAAGCCCGACGTGACGGACGTACCAAGAAACGCTACAAAGGACTTGACCAAGCCCCAAAATACGCCTCCCCGACGTTGGAGTATCAATATGGCAAAGACTACAGTTTCAAGCGTGATGCTCATGTGAGTCTCTTGACCCTTGAGGGACGCGTCAGTATTCCCTACACGGGATATACCAAACACGTTGCCTTGATACAGCAGAATGCTGAGATGGGTGCTGCGAAACTGTGGTACGACAAGCCCAAGAAGCAATTCTACTTGATTGTCAGTCTTGAGGTAGAAACGCTTGACCCGACGCCTGACACGCACAAGAATGTGGTAGGGGTTGATGTAGGTGTTCGCTGTCTTGCCGTGAGTAGCACCACCAAAGGAGAGTGCAATTTTTATTCTGGCAAGCAGATAGTTCCAAAGGCCAATCATTACGCACGTCTGAGAAAGCGTCTGCAACGAAAAGGCACCCGTTCGGCAACACGTCGCTTGATAGCGATTAGTGGACGGGAGAGACGGTTGAAGCAAGACGCCAATCATGTCGTGAGTAAGAGGATAACCGAGCAGTACCCGCACGTGCTCATTGGCCTTGAGGACTTGACACATATTCGAGAACGTACGAGAAGACGCACAGGCAAGAAAACAAGCAAGAAGCAACGCACGTCCAATGCGACCTCTAGCAAGTGGGCGTTTGCGGAATTGCATAGCATGATTGCCTATAAAGCTCTCTTGAATAGCAGTATGGCGGTCAAAGTCGATGCTCATTATACGAGCAAGGCATGTCCCATGTGTGGGCATACCAGCGACAAGAATCGTCCGAACAAAGGTTTGCTCTTTGTGTGTCAGAATTGTCATTACACCCTTCATGCGGATTTAGTGGGGTCCAGAAATGTGACCCTGCGAACGTTGCTCATTCGACAAGATTGGATGAGTACGGGTAGATTGTCAGTCTGCCCTGATGTGTCGGACAGCGAAGCTAAAGCACTACGTCTCTTGAGATATAGTGAGTTGCGGTGGAGTCCAGACACAAGCCCCCGTCTTCCAGACGTGGGGTAACTGACAGGTCAAATTGTAACCCAATCGGGCATAAAAACGTGTAGTATAGTGTTATCAATGGAAGAATACAAAACAGATATCAGCATACGGCATCCGTTTGGAATAATAGCTTGACGTAGGGATGTTATACATGTACAATCATGCTTGCATTACCAACGTGCTAGACATGCTATCGGTAGCCAGGGTGGAAAAAAAGCTCCTCCGTGACTAAGCTAAAAACCATTGATATCTTTAGGAGCAGCCAAGAAAATGAAACAGGGAATTCATCCAAATTATATTGAGTCTACAGTCAGTTGTGCCTGTGGCAACAGCTTCAAGACGCTCAGCGTGAAGCCTGTGTTGAAGGTCGATGTGTGTTCTAAGTGCCACCCATTCTTCACGGGTCAGCAGCGCATCCTCGATGCGGCTGGTCGTGTGGAGCGCTTCCGCAAGCGTTTTAACCTGCAAGACGAAGAGTAAAATTTTCAGCGATATGCTGAATAGGGATAAGGGAAAGTGCAAGCGATCCTTTATCCCTTTTTAAGTTGAACGTTAGTATATAAGGGGTGAGTCATCTGGTGAATGCAACGCAACGAACAATCTTGTTCCTGATTGCCGACACTGGTGCTGGGCATCGCAGTGCCGCAAACGCGATCAACAATGCCATCACGCTGATCTCCCAACAAGAGCAAGAAGAGTGGCAGAAACGTTTCCGCGCTGAACAGGTGGTTACAATAGGTGAATTGGGGGAGCAGCGAGCTGAACAATCGGTACAGACACAAGTGAAAGCAGATGTTCTTCCTCCCCCTACGTATCGCGTCAAAATCGTCGATGTATTTGAAGAGTACAGCCGCTTTCCACTGCGTGAAGCGGTGAAGCTTTATGGCCCGACAATCCGCTACAATCCCAAGCTCTATGGTGAAGTCTTTCGTCTGAGCAATAGTGAGCAAAGAGTTCGGGCAGTTAAAACGCTGACTTCCCCATTGATCAATAATGGCCTATTGCGCCTGATTACGAGTGTGAAGCCGGATGTAATTGTTTCTGTTCACCCTATGCTCAACCACGTCACTGTTCAGGTATTGCGTGAACTGGGCCTGCGCATCCCCTTCATCACTGTCGTTACCGATCTGGTAAGCATTCACTATACGTGGTATGCACAAGGAGTCGATGCCTACGTCGTGCCGACAGAACAGGCAAAGCAATTATGCATAAAGCGAGGATTGAACCCCGAGCGCGTGCACATGCTCGGCATGCCCATTGATCCCAAATTTACGCGCCCAGTAGCTAGCAAGGAAGAACTTCAGCGCAAATTTGGACTCAAACGAGGCGTGCCAACGATCTTACTGGTTGGGGGCGGCGACGGCGCTGGCGGCCTGCAGAAAGCAGTTCGTGCTATTTCAAGAGCCCACCTTCCCGTTCAGTTGATGGTTGTTACAGGCCGTAATCGGCGGCTCTACGCGCACCTTCAACGCACTCGCTCTGGTCTTCACGTTCCCGCGAGGATCTTTGGGTTTGTGCAGAACATGCCGGAACTCATGCGCGCTTCGGACGTGATCATAACCAAAGCGGGACCGGGAACAATCTATGAAGCGCTGGCTTGTAACCTCCCCATAATACTGAGCGGCTATGTTCCTGGGCAAGAAGAGGGAAACGTTGATTTTGTCATCAACAATAATGTAGGGATACTGGCACTAAACTCACCCGTACTGATTGACGCACTACGGCGTCTTATCAACCCGGGGTCACTAGAGATGCGTCGCCAGGTGGAGAATGCGAAGCGCATCAGTCGTCCACAAGCATCGTTTGATATTGCTAAATGCATCCTGGGCTATATGCCACCAGCCGAAGGGGCAGGGGCCTGGCAATCACAACACTGGCAGCAACGCCGGTATACTCTATCGAGCCGCTTGAAGTCTGCCATTCGTATTCGTCGTCTTCGCCGTCGTCTGCCCAGGACTTTGTTGAAAAGCCCTGTAATGCGCCGTATTTCGCATCTACGAATGCGCGGCTTTGCCGACGAGGAGACCGACTCGTTGTCGTAGGGGCATCTCCTCGCGGGTCGTATTTGAGAATAGAACCATAGCAACGGCGTGTAGAGGAGCATGCAGCGAAAGGCTATTATACGGTATGGCAAAATTTTATTATGGTGGGCAGGCGGTTATGGAAGGTGTGATGATGCGGGGGCGCACCTCTGCCACCGTTGCTATTCGACGACCAGATGGAAGCATCTATCTCTATGAAGAGGCGTTGAACCCGCGCCTCTATCAAAACAAGCTCTTGCACCTGCCTTTTTTACGTGGCATGCTGCTGCTTTGGGAGATGCTGGTACTGGGCACCCGCATGATGACCCTCTCTGCCAATGTCGCAACTGGTGCTATAAGTCCCGATGATACTTCTGACCACCTGGAATCCACGGGTGATGCACCTGGCTCACTATTGCGTGAAAAAGCGTTACAAAATGATGACGAAGAAAGGCCGCTCTATATTGGCGGGGCAACTCTGGCACTGACCTTGCTGGTATCGCTGGGCTTTGCTGTCGCAATATTTTTTGTGAGTCCTCTCCTGCTCACGAGTCTCCTGCGAAACCAGGTTGGTGAAGGCTTGCTTAATCTGACGCTTGAAGGAGTCATTCGTCTTGCTTTACTGCTTGGCTATCTTGTACTTATCGGGCGCGTACCAGATATTCAGCGTGTCTTTGGCTACCACGGAGCGGAGCATAAAACGATCAACGCGATGGAACACGGCGAACAGCTTGACACCGTGCATGTGCGCGCTGCATCGCGCGTTCACACGCGCTGCGGAACAGGCTTCTTGCTGCTGGTAATGGTGGTCTCCATCTTCGTGTTTGCCCTCGTCGGTTCACCACCATTGCTCGTCAAGGTTCTCTCGCGTATCGTACTGGTCCCTGTGGTTGCAGGCGTTGCCTACGAGCTGATGCGGCTGGGAGCGGCAAATTATCGTTTCCGTATTGTGAGATGGCTGCTGGCACCGGGGCTGGCTCTACAGAGCTTAACGACTCGCGAGCCTGACGACAGCATGATCGAGTGTGCAATTGCCGCCCTGAATCGTGTGATGCTTCGTGACCGACCTGGCGAACAGAACGTTGAAGAAACCGAAGCTGCCTTGCCACCTCTAGTCGCATCAAAATAATAACTATGTACTAAGGATATAAATAGCATGTCATCAAATTCTTCTGATACCAATACTTCCGAACAGCAACACGTGCAGTTCTCGGCGGCGCGCTGGGCCTCAACGGGTGTTATTCGTGTACTTTATCGTCTCTGGACGCGTATCGCCGCCAATCTCTTCCCCGAGAATTCGAAGAGCGAGCAGATTGCTCGTGCATTACACCTTCCCCTGCCGGATAAGCTCAACATGAGTTGGGTTAATAGTCATCTCGCTGTCGGTGGACGTGTGCGACCCGAAGACATTCATGCCCTCAGCCTCCTGGGAGTAACGCATGTGATCGACACGCGCTCGGAGTACCACGACGACGAACAGGCTCTAGAGAAGGAGAATATTGAGCTGCTCTACCTTCCAACTCCTGATACCTACCCGTTGACGGTTGAGCAACTTGCACAAGGGGCGGAATGGGCTAATGAGCGCATCAAAGAGGGCGGGCGCGTCCTTATTCACTGCGAACATGGTGTGGGACGGAGCGTTCTACTTACGTGTGCTGCGTTGATGCAAAACGGAATGTCGGCGCGGGACGCGTTAGCGTTGGTACAACGAAAGCGCTGGCAGGCCGCGCCGAACCAGAGGCAGGTAGCACGTATGAGAGAGTTCGAAGCGGCACTGTCTTCAAGACGCAGCGCGTGAGCGCAGCGCATAGCGCTCAATTGCCAGGGCAACGCCATCCTCGGTGTTACTGGCGGTGACAGCACGCGCGATAGACATAACAGCGTCGGGGGCTTGTCCCATTGCGACTCCCCAGCCTACTGCCTCCAGCATCTCGATATCGTTGTTGTTGTCACCAATTGCCATCACCTGCGCGAGTGGAATATCCAATTGACGAGCAAGGGTAGTTACCCCTGTCGCTTTTGAGCAGTGTATATGCATAATTGCCATCTCCGCGCTGGTATAGTTGCCCTGTTTAATGGCATTCCAGGAGCAGTCGAGAGTAGACACCTCTGGCATCAATCCGTATACGACCTCTTCAGAAGCAAAGGCCACGACGCGCAAAGGACCTGCATGCCCTATGCAGAGGTTTGCATAGGGCATACGCCGCATATTATTGGGAAATGCTGCGAAATACTCGTCTACCCACTCGTTGTCCAGTTCAGCGGGACCCGTCCATATCTCTTCTGTGCCACCATTGATATGATGTACCACTGGTTGGATCCCATGGCGCACCAGTATCTCTACCGCCTGTTGAGCAATGAGTGCCTCGAACGGGCGAGTATGTAGTACCTCTCCCTGCGGATGCTGCATAATTAATGCCCCATCATAGAGGATAAGAGGGATTTCCAATCCTAATATATCGGCGATCTGACCCGTATTGAGGTAGCGCCGAGCAGTTGCCAGGGTCACAGTGATTCCCGACTGTTGCGCGGCATGTACCGCTGCACGTGTCCGTGGCGCAATCTGTCTTTGTGGAGTGAGAAGTGTTCCGTCAATATCTATTGCCAGCAGTTTGATCTCAGGTATATCCGTTTCTTGCATATGTTTTTGCTGCATCTTTCATTAAGAACAGCGATGCGACGGACAAATTTCGCCCGTCGCATCGTCCCTTGAAGTGGGCACGTAGTAATAGCCCTTAAGCAAATCACAGGCTATAATGAAATGCTGAAGCTTATTGACTTGCCACCCTTACAGTTATGCGGCTTCATATGAGCGAACATCAACCTGTACCCCTACCCGCACAGCTTCTTCAACGATGTGAAGTAAGCGCTTGGTTGTTGTGGCGTTTAGGTAAGCTTCGCCGCATGTTTCACAGACTTCAGCCGGGACATTTTTGAAGACGACCGTTGTAGCATCACGTTCAAGCGTCATAGTCGTTGTTCCTGGTTGCGTTTCCCCCTGCTTACAAATGACGCATTTCATAACTTTCTCCTCTTAAAATCAGCCTCCCATTTGTTTGGGTCAGGCACATAAACAGTAATGACAATCTTCCTTTGGCTTGCTGTATCGGTTGCAACAACGACATGAAGCGGTCGAGTATCACGCCAGCCGAGCAACAACTCGCTTGGGTAAGGAGTATCATTAGAGTACACCTCTATTGTTTCTCCTATAAGAAGAACATGCTCAATATCTTCCTCACGGATTCCTCTTTGTGCCATTCGCTCAACAGCATGACGTTGATAGATAATTTGGTACACACTCATCGGCTTCTCCACTCCCAGGCTTACCACTAGTCTAGCATAGACCAACAGAAACAAGCAATCTTTAACTCGCATCTTTACCACTAAAGTTAGTAGTTATAAAATAATAGACACGATTAGAAAAATGTACCTTTCAAGCGCGATACTATAGTTAACAAAGGCATAGCAAACGGCACAAGAGAATGCTATAATTCAGATATGAGCATGCAGCGTTCCAGGAGCGTTCGTATAAAACGATCCTCTTCCAATACTAATCAAAACAACCATCATTCTATTGAGACCTCTGTGCAACCTGATATAGATGCGTACTGGACCGATGGAAATGGGCTTCCATTGCTACCCGATGAGCATCCTGTCAGCACCATACGTGACAGCCTGTATGATCTGATACCTCTCGGTTCTCGCGAAGAGAAGCTTATTGGTACGGCGGCCTTCTTGCGTCTTCAGCAGATCAAGCAGCTTGGCTTTGTCTATCGCATCTGGCCCGGTGCCACACATACACGCTACGAACATAGCCTCGGCTGCTTTCACCTGGCCGTACGTGCGCTGCGCTCTCTTTTGCAGCGTGGCGGCGATGGTGGAATTCATGGTATCTCTATCAGCAGTATACAAGCATTGCTTGTTGCATCACTTCTGCACGATATTGGACACTACCCTTTTTCGCACACGATTGAGGAGCTAGGTCCCCCGATTATTAACCATGAGCAGGTGGGAAGGTCGATCATCGAAAGTGGTGAGATTGCTACTATTCTCGAACAGGACTATCACCTCTCTGCCGAACGCGTTGCCGATTTTATCGATCCGCCCAAAACAAAGTCTCTGTCTTCCGACGATGAACTCCTTCGTCACCTGTTGAGTGGGGCACTCGATGTGGATAAGCTCGATTATCTCCCGCGTGATGCGCGAGCCTGTAACGTTCCTTATGGAGGCGTCGATGTAACGCGTCTCCTTGGGGCGTTGCGTATCCACACGAATGTAGAGGGTCAACGGCGCATGGTGGTGACACAAAAGGGAATCAGTCCCCTGCATTCGCTCCTGCATGCGCGTCAAGAAATGTTCGACAACATCTACTGGCACCACACCAGTCGCTCATTTCAGGTCATGCTGATGCGTGCCGTGCATGACGCTCTGACCCGCGAAACTCTGCGTGCGGAGCAGTTGATGGGGCTCGACGACGCCTCGCTTCTCGTCCTGCTGGCACAGCCGCACATGCCTGCGAGCGCACGGGCATTGGCGTTAGACCTTGAACTACGCCGCCCCTACAAGGTCGTATTGGAGATCAGTCGTCTCGCTGGTCGTCTCTTCAATCGTCTCGACGCCCTCTTCTGGGATGCCGAACGGAGAAGACGCGTCGAGCAATCCCTCGCCAGTGAGCTAGCAACCGAGCTAGGGACAGATATCGCTGATTACGAAATTCTCTTCGACATCCCCCGCCCCGAAAAGTGGGAGATGGATGTGTGGATCGAGTTCGCCCATCCTCCCGTCGGCATGGAAGCGCTCATGACCTGGGTCGAGGTAACGGGCCTGCAATCCGACGATCTCGCCCGCTATGAGATGCATCAACGTCGCATTCGTCTCGTCGTCGCCGAGAGGTTGCGCGCAACATTACAGGCAAGAAAAGACGATATCGTGTTGCCGACATTGGAGAAATTGGTGTAGAGGTCTCATTCTTGCACTCGTGTTTGCCAATCATCTCACGTTGGTCCTGTAGTGACGGGAGTGTAATGAATGAGACCTCTACACCTTCTTACGCTGATACATCAGTTTTAACGCTCTCTCGCGTATCCTCCTTGCTGGTGGATAATCCTGATTAATAAATATAGCGCGATCAGCTATACTTACCGCCTCGCGGTAGTGCTGCAGCCTGTACAGCGTGTCGGCTTTTATGGTCCAGAAGCGAAAGTTGCTGGGGTCCAGTTCTAGCAGATGGTCAAGGACATCGTTTGCCGCCTCAAAGTTGCCAGAACCGCGTAGACCACGCATATAGTTCTCCCAGGCAAAGTGGTTCTTAGGTTCAAGCACCGTCAACTCTTTGGCCGTCACCTGCAATAGATCATAGCGTTCTAAGGAGCGCAGGGCCCGTGTTGCATGCGTAAGCGCGTCAACATTGATTGGGTCGATGTCGAGTGTCTGACGCGTAATCGTGACGACTTCGTCCAGGCGTCCCAACTTAAAGAGGGTTTCGCTCTTCAACTTCAACGAGAAGAGGTTGGTGGGATCACAGGCGATGCTCTTGTTAAATGCTTCCAGGGCATCCAGCAAGCTATTAAAGTTGAGCAAGGCGATGCCCAGGTTGGCCCATGCACGTGCATCATCGGGGGCAAGCTCCACAGCGCGTTGTGCGTTACGTAGGGCTTCTGGAAACTTCTGCTGTAAAAGTTGTAGTCCACTGCGATTGATCCACGCTAGCGGAAGATTTGTATCAAGCAGGAGAGCCTGGTCATTCGCAATAGTTGCCTCGGAGAGACGATCTAATTTTTGTAGGGCGCGAGCCTTGTATGCCAATGCATAGGCTGCATTTGTTTCTCGGTCAAGAAGCGTTTCTGCGAGTGTCAGAACGAACTCATAGTGTCCCATCACGTCAAAGACGAGGACCGCACTACGCAGGGTATCTTCATCATGTACGTTGTGGTCAAGGAGCTTTTTGAGTATCTGGCTTGCCAGGGACCACTGCTTTGCCTGTATATACTCCTGTGCCTGTTGTCGAAGTTGCTCTAATTCGCCCTGCGTATCCTGTGTGGGTTGGCTATCTATCATATTCTGTTTTGCTGCTGAGCTAGCATGTGAAGCATCTTCATCGTTTGCATATGTCGCGCGTTCCTTGTCCAATGTTGCTTTCTCCTGCTCTATTTAGGTTCTCATTATCTCATTATCGTTGTACGTGAGCAAGTACCTATGATGCCAATAAACCATACAAAGTCTTTACAAAAATCTCAGACTCTTTTGAATAAAACGCGGTACAGTAATATGTAGACGACAGTACTACGTATATATACTATGATATAGGCGATACAGAACGAGAGAGGTTTACTTATGTTTCACCATGATACGGATGATGAGACAATACGGAGAGACAATTCTATGCAATCATCAAGGCAGGATAATCCAATGGGGTCATCTCAATGGCAACCCGTGCAACCATCATTGCAAAACAGTAATGGCGCACCAACCGGTGTCCAGACATCGTGGCAGGCGACGCCATCACCAGCACCTGTACCATATGATGAGAGTACCGCGCCATTTCTGCGTGGACAATGGCAGCCACAGCAGGCACCAGCACCGCAGCAACCCCAGCAGCCTCCACAACCCGTGAGGCGGGGGTCAAGAGGCTTGCGTACAGGGGCGATTCTACTCCTTACACTCCTGCTTGCAGTGGTATTTGGAACTGGATTGTTCGCTGGTTGGCAGTTTGGTAGAGGAAGCGCCGCTCCTACTCTTGTTGGGTCCACTACAGCAACGAGCCCACAGCCGACAATCCCCGCGCTTAACGGTAACAATACAGAGTCGGTCCGTGAGGCTGTCGTTGCAAAAGTTCGGCCTGCAGTCGTACAGGTGAATGTGACGACATCACAAGGTAATGCGATTGGCTCTGGCGTCATTATCGACCAGCGCGGCTATATCGTCACCAATAATCACGTCGTCAATGGAGGAAGAAATATTCAGGTTGTTCTCAACAATGGCACAAGGGAAACCGCCCAACTCGTGGGAGCGGATTCTGCCGACGACCTGGCTGTGATCAAGATCAATCCTCCTTCGAATATAACTGCTGTTACTATAGGCGACTCATCGAAGTTGCGCGTAGGTCAAGAGGTTCTGGCGGTTGGCAATCCGTTGGGTATCACGCAGACCGTCACCAACGGCATCGTGAGCGCGTTGAATCGCAGTGTCTCTGAGGGTCAGGGAGGCGCGACCATCCCTGATGCTATCCAGACTGACGCACCAATCAACCCGGGCAACAGCGGTGGTGCCCTTGTCGATATGCAGGGCAACCTGATCGGCATTCCAACGTTGACCGCGATTGACCCCCAGTTCAACACACCAGCCAGTGGCGTTGGTTTCGCCATTCCCGCGAACCGCGTCAAGCTTATCGTGCCACAGCTTATCCAAAATGGCAGTGTTGCTCATACCGGACGAGCCGTGTTGGGAATAGGTGTGACCAGTGTCGATTCGACGTTCGCCTCACAAAATAACCTTTCTGTCAATTCAGGCGTCTTCATCTCCCAGGTTGTTAGCGGCGGACCTGCATCTCATGCAGGTCTACAAACAGGGGATGTCATTGTGCAGATCAATAGCACTCCCATAAACGATGTATCATCACTAGGGGATGCTCTTGCCACGAAAAACCCCGGCGACACAGTCTCCGTGAAGTTCTACCGTGGCAATCAGCAACAAACTGTGAATGTAACACTTGGTGAATTGCAGGCATCGCCGTAATATTGAGAGCCCTGGCGAATCGCAATTCGTCCCGCGCAGGGCGACCACAAGGGATCGCCCCTACTATACTACAACGCTGATGCGGTGAATAACGTGTATAGGGGTGATCCCTTGTGGTCGCCCTGCTTGTGGTCGCTTGGGTCTGGATAGTTGTCAAGACGATGCCAGGCGTTTCTCCGCCTCTTCAAAATCCCTGGTGGGCGGAATCGACTTTGCTGTGGCAGGGCGACGACTCGTCAGAAGTACGCCAGCAAAAAAGACGATCCAACCAAAGGCCATAATCGCCCAAAACCCGCTTTCAAAACCCAACCCGCGTGCCAATGTACCAGCGGCGGCATTTATCAAGTCGCCCGCGAGAATGAGCACGTTCGCCCATAAGATATTGCTTGTGCGAAAACCTGCTATATTTGATTGGCGGCGAAGCAGTTTCAATCCCGAATAGACCGCGATACCAACTACCGCCACAACACCTAATGTGTTAGCAATGATAACTGCAACGAGCCAGGGGCCTGGTCGTAATATACCTGCGCCGGGTCCAACAATTCGGCTTAACCTGTACAAATCAATCTGCGCCAGCAGAACCAGTGCGGTCGTCAATCCACTCAATAAATAAAGAAACGTAAGACAAAGAGAGGTCACACGAGGGCTACTGACAAGCGCAACACTTCCCAGACCTAACCACGCTGGCATGAGCACACCGAGAATATAGTAGGTGTGGAAGAGGATGATGCCATTGTAGCTCGTTGGCTGCACTCTAAGCATGAAGACATATGCGAGCGTGGCGAGGAAGGCCATAAGCAGCCCGATAAACCAGTAAAGCTGATACGAACGGTGCCGTCTAAGATACTGGCGCAGCACTACGCCCGCGAAGAGACCCGTCACAAGCACATTGAGTCCAGGCGGTAGCAGCGCGAGAGGATTGTCCATAGTTATATATCCTGCCTCTATCTGGTAGATATGAGAATTGTAGAAAATTGTTGATGACACTATAAAACATACAAAAAACTAAAGCAATGTTGCAAAGAAACAGGGTGTTCCTACGGATATGAACGAGCACGTTGAATGGTCAATAAGCTAAGTCCTACAATGCCAATCAGCAGCAAAATCAGCCCAAGCATAGCGCGACTACCCGGTATGCTTAGATCAAAGATAGTAAGGATAGGCTGAAACACGTTTTGTTGTGACGTATTGTGATCTTTGTCAGATGCTCTACGCACGGACGATGTGGATGTAGCAGTGGGTGATGGCGAAGGTATCGTAATGGCACTTGCCTGGACATGTGGTGTGCTTACGCCAGGCACAACAGGTTTTGTAATTTGTGGAGCCGACTTCTTTGGCGGGAGGGTAGAACTACTCCCACTAGTATTAGTAGTCGCACTACCACCACGTATCGCCGTTCCAAACAAACCACTAAGCAGGAAAACAATACCGAGTACAGCCGCGAGGGTACTGAGAGCAGTGGCGGTGCTACGTATATAAGAGGGCCGTCCACCGCGATGTACGGGTGTTGGCAAGGTGACGCGAGTCGATGGTGGTGCTGAGCGCATATTGAGCGGAGCTACAATGGAATCGGTGGGAAGCATAAATGAGCGCGGCAACTCAGGCTGTGGCATGGCTCGTAAGAGTGTCACTGTTTGCCGCAAGCCTGCTAATTGCTGTTGACACTGCTCGCAGGTGTTCAAATGAGCATCACTCTGTGCCTGTTCTTCTGGGGAGAGTTGCCCATCAAGCAGCGCTGAAAGCTGTGTCGTTGTGAGATGCCGATCCTGTTTTGTCACGTGTATACCTCGTTAGGGATGAGAGATTATTCTTTGGTTAGACGATATTGGCGCGGCAGAAGTTCCTTGTGCTCATACAAGTAGTTGCGCAACCTCGCCCGCCCACGCGCGATGCGTGAGCGTACCGTGCCAGGTGTCGTCTGTGTTGTGGTCGCAATCTCCTCGTAAGAAAACCCTTCTATATCACAAAGGACCACCGCGACACGTTGATCGAGTGGAAGGTGCTCCAGCCCTTGCTGAATTAATTCCTGTAGCTCCTGGTTGAGCAGAGTGTCTTCAGGGTTCCCCTCTACTCCTGTCGTTGCTAGCGCACTTAGAAGACCTGGGGCATGTGGCTCATCGTCCTCGGTCAACGCCTCTAGCGAATCCGCAGGATGGCGCTGCACGCGTCTCCAGTGATCACAGGCCATATTGGAGCCGACACGCAGCAGCCAGGCACGAAACGAGGAGCCACCGCGAAACGATGAGATACCCTTGAATGCCGCGATAAAGGCATCTTGCGTTACATCGGCGGCGGCATCAGGATCGCCAAGCATGCGAAAGACAACACCATACATGGTCTGCTGATAGTGCAGAACCAGTTGGTTGAATGCGTTCACTTCTCCGCGCTGACTGCGGGCGATCAGTTGTTCTTCGTCGTCTCGCGCAGACTTGCCCATTGGACGCGCCTCACTTCTCTTGTTGTTTGCGCCAGTGTAGCATATTTCACGTATCTCAGCCAGCGTTGTAGGCCATACTTATTGCCCACTGAAACTTCATAGAAAACTACGCTTACTGGATACAAGATTTCTCAAGTATATGTGTCTATGCATTCGTTGACACTGCTAGGATACAGGCTTATACTACTCATACAAGTACAACTGCTTGTTATGTTGCTAAATAGCCTTACAGACATTCAGGTTTCTCATATGAGAAGGTGTAAGGATGAGACACGGCAACAAAAAATGAGAGAAGGAACTTTCTTCATGCACCCTGACCATTCTTCAAACGACAACCCCTATTTTATTGACACTCAGAGCGGCGCGGAAATGGCTCGTCTGATAATGCAAGATGACACTGTTACACGGAACATGGGCGGCCCCCTCTCTGAGCCCTCTGACCTCTCTACCATTCATGATATCCTCGATCTCGCCTGTGGGCCAGGGAGTTGGGTCCTCGATATGGCTTATGCTCATCCTGACAAAAACGTGATCGGGGTAGATATCGACCCAACGATGGTCAACTACGCACGGGCGCGGGCCCGATCTCAGGCATTGGACAACAATGCTCATTTCCAGGTGATGAACGCCACCAAGCAGCTAGATTTTCCCGATAACTCTTTCGACCTGGTAAATGCGCGATTACTTGTCGGCTTTATGCGCCCCGAGAACTGGCCCTACCTGATACAGGAATGCCGACGGGTTAGCCGACCAGGAGCTATTCTGCGCTTGACAGAAAGTGAGAGTGCTGTTACCAGTGGCGTTGCCTACAACACATTGAATACGCTCCTCGCACAAGCTCTACATGCAGCCGGACAAAGTTTCTCCCCCGATGGACGCCATTTTGGCATCGTTCCCAGATTAGGCCGTTTGCTGCGCGATGCAGGCTATGAGCACATTCAGCATAAAGCTTACGCCGTTGACTTCTCCGCGGGAACTGAAGCACACGAAGCCATCCGCCAAAATTCAATGGCTATGCTCCAGTTAATTCAGCCTTTCCTTATTCGTATGGGTGTCACGACACAGGAAAAGGTGGATGAGCTTTATCAACAAGCAATGGTAGAGATGCTATCTGATGATTTCTGTGGCATCTGGTTCTTCCTGACCGTCTGGGGAAAGAATCCTTAGTGAAATTGAACTCATTGGACAGCAGCACCGACCATGAACGCCTGGTTGACCAGAGAGGATAACAAGTGATGGAGTACAAAATCGCCAGCACCTCATGTGAACTGCTGGCGATTTTGTACTCCATCACTTACAATAGCCGTTGCACATCCCTTTTCATTGCCTCATAACGTTGATACCTCAGAGAACTCTCCTCCATCAGTGCGCGACTGAGAATAGCCTCTAACCCGGATGATACATTGAGATTAAGCATGCGCGCTGGCGGGTACGTAGGGTAGTGTGGCGGTGCGATGTTGGTGAGCGCGTGATGCATGCTCGCGGCAAGCATATAGATGCACGTCCGCTGGTCATAGGGCTTATCTTGAATAGGCAGGTAGGGTGAGATTGACAGCTTGCGCGTTGTGCGCTGCCTGTTCGCAGGAACTCTCGCACCTGGATCAGGAGGCGCAGGTATTTGAAAGCCTGTGAGCACAGCCCGACCTCGCGTTTTCTCGATAATGATATTCGCTGGCGAGATGTCGTAGTGATGAATTCCTTGCTGCTCTAACGCAATCAAGACGTTGAGCAGGGTATTCATATAGTTGAGCACGTCCCGTTCTGCTATCGGACGCAGCAGTTTCTGTAATCGTTCTTCAATGCTCTCACCGTCAGCGTAGGCGAGGGCTATGTAGTAGTGTTTTCCCTCGGCGAAGCGGTCGAGGATGGTTGGAATGAAGGGATGATGCAGACATGCCAGTGGCTCCGTTGCATGCTCGTAATATGCTACATCTTTTGCGCGGCGGGCGAGTGGGCCATCGGCGCATTCCCAGCGCTTGAGCACTACCTGGCAGTCATTGTTTTGTGTATCATTCGCAACCGCTGTCATAAGCCGTGTCCCTTCTGATTGTTTGAGTACGCGCTTGATCGTATAACGTTCCTGACGCACGCTCACCCCTACCAATGGACTGTGAGCAACCATCATAGGTGGAAGCGTGAGCCGACCGCACGTCGAACAACAGCGTTGCCCAAAGCGCACTGCGGTATCACAGTAGGGGCAGGCACGGTTATCCTGTTCCGCTCCACAGATCGCGCATCTCTGTGCTCCTGTGCGATTTTGCTGACCACAATGCTGGCAGACATAGCGTTGTAGTGCGACCTGTACTGCATTGATATAGCTGTCGGCAAATTCAATGATGCTGCGGTACCGACCTCGATAATCTTTTGAGAGGGCGCGTAGCAACACTGCTACCACCTCGACCGGCACGCGAGGGTTCCAGCGCTGCGGCGATGGAGGCGGCTCGTTGATCTGCGCATTCCACATCTCTTCTAACCGTTTGTACACAAAGGGAAGGCGACCTGAGAGTAGTTCGTAACAACAAACGGCGAGAGCGTATTGATCGGAGTCGCGACGAGGGTTGCCCTGCCACTGCTCAGGAGGCATAAATGCTGCCGTTCCCGTCACCTCCCCCAGCGAACCGTGCGTCTGCATACCAAGATAGTAGGTTGTGCCAAAGTCAGAGAGAAGTACCTGACCATTGCGCCCGATGAGCAGATTTCCAGGTTTGACATCCTGGTGAATCAAGCCCGCATTGTGGACATAGTGAAGTGCATCCGCCGCCTGTCGCACATAAGGGACGAGTTCTTCCGCAAAGGCCGGGCGTCTTTTGCCCTCAGACGTGGTGAAAAGGTTGGTAATCGTCTGCGGCGCATATTCCATCACGAAGTAAGGCTGTCCACTGTCTAACCGTCCGAAGTTGTAGACGGGTAGAATATTGGGATGCTGCATGGCAGCGATGCGGCGAGCCTCCTGCGTGAAGCTCGCCTGTGCCTTTTCATTAAACTGATCGAGGCGCAGTACCTTGAGTGCAAGGATGCGGCTCAATGGCATAGGTTCCCGCACCTTATAGACATAACCATAGCTGCCTGCACCAATAAACGAGACAACCTCGTAGATGCCGATGTGTACCCTTTGTACCAGGAAATCACATCGCTGGCAACAGATAGTGCCATCAGGATTGTCGTGTCCTCCCACAAACTGCGGGTTGAGACAATGGGCCACGTATATTATCCTACCTCTTCTCAATGTAGATCTTTCACTTGTATATACGTCCAGGGTAAGGGTGGGTTACGAGCAAGCATAGACCAACTTCTGCATTGTACACACTCATCTCCTGCCTCGTTAGGGTTAAAATTCTTTAACCTGATTTCAATATACTTAACCAGTTTCGGGTGTATTACCTACACTCTAAACATACATAGAACGGTTATCATTACTATATGAGTCATAAAATAGAAACATCTATTTCTAATTGAGGGCATCGTGGACACTAGGAGTATGGATGTTAACAGGGGGTAAAACAATGAAACGCAAAGAAGCAATACCAAGGCAGTATTTGCTATCTACTGTCGGAGTCCTAATGGTCCTGGTTATCATAGCAACAATTATTTTTCATTTGTCAAAGAATGTCGCTCACGCAAGCTCAGGTGATTGGACAACTTTTCTCCAGAGCAATGCACGTACTGGTTACAATCCAGCCGAAACAGCGATCAACCCGACATCTGTCGCTAGATTGAAAGTGCATTGGAAGATCGGCGCGGCGGGAGAAATTAGCAGTCAGCCAGTGGCTGTAAATGGAGTGGTTTACTGGGGCTCATGGAGCGGTGTCGAGCACGCGACAAATGCCGTAACGGGAAAAGATATCTGGGCCGTCAATCTCGGTACAACATATGGCTCCTGTGGTAGTACGACATATGGGGTGTTGAGTACTCCCACTGTCACCTCTACAACCATCAATGGTGTGGACAAGACCGTTGTTATCGTAGGTGGGGGAAAAGCCGATTTGTACGCGCTTGATGCCACAGATGGCAGCACCGTCTGGCACACCAGTTTAGCATCATCTCCCGCTCATTTCACGTACAGCTCAACAGCCGTATTTAACGGCAGCGTCTATGTAGGCGTGGCCTCGCTAGGAGATTGTCCATTGTCAAATGGATCAGTGGTTCGTGTGGACGAGGCGACGGGAACTCTGCAAAATACGTTTAACATCGTCCCAAATGGCTGTGGCGGAGGAAGCCTTTGGGGCTCACCTGCAATTGATGAGAATGCTGGTATGCTCTACGTTGCCACTGGCAATGGAAAAACGTGCAATGGTCACTCTGAGCCATATGCCCGTGCGATAGTAGCACTGCATACAAGCGATCTTTCGCTTGCGAGTTCCTGGCCCATTCCTAAGGCACAAATGACGAGCGACAGCGACTTTGGAAGCACTCCAACGCTCTTTCAAGCGACAATTCAAGGTACCTCGCGCTCTCTTCTTGGTGTCGCTAATAAGAACGGTATCTACTATGCCCTCGATAGGACCAATCTCAACACGGGTCCAATCTGGCAAGCGCAGTTAGCCGTGGGGGGAGCCAGTCCAGAAGCGGGCAATGGCAGCATCTCCGCAAGTGCCTATGATGGCACCTACGTGTATGCCGCAGGTGGCAATACTACTATTGCAGGTCTGGCATGTAAAGGAAGCGTAAGCGCATTGAATCCGGCAACGGGAGCTTTCGTCTGGCGGTCCTGTGTAGGTAAACCCGTCCTCGCACCTGTCTCTGCAGTACCAGGACTGGTCACCGTGGGAACGGGACCCAACATCGCCATCGTCAGTGCCAGCACTGGAAAGTCACTCTTCACATACACAGACGCTACAAAGGGTTCTCTCTTCTGGGGTGCCGCAAGCATCTCCAACGGCATGCTCTATCAGGGCAACCTGGATGGCAACCTGTACGCTCTCGGATTGTAACCGCTTTCTTCCGTAAAGCTTAAGTCTGACTCACAAGTTCATGTGACTGTGAAGGAAATAGGGAAGCCGCGGGAGGTTCTGCTTTCTCATATCTCTTCTTTTTGCTCCTGGAAGTAGGCGTTTTCTTCTTCTGCGGCTTTGGAGTGCTCTCGCTTTCCATATTAGGAAGTTTTTGCTCGATATACTGTTGACAATGAATATACTCTTTTATGCGCTTTGAGGAGATATGCGCTAACCCATCTATAGTATCAAGATCCGCCTGTGACGTAAATTCTTTAGCTTTCCGGCTTTCAAATACCTTTTTTGCTTCTCTTGGACTGAGGTTTACTTCGTTGTGTAAGCAATCCAGAGACAATGCAAGTTCACTAAAATGCTTCCATGCAGCAGCATTGCCCTCCCGTTGTTCATCGTTATAGTATTCTCGGTCCCCCTCGGCTATGTAGATGTGAACATCAATGTCTAGTTGACTTAGATACTTAGCCATGAGAGGTCCTACTTCATCCCATGACAACTTCCCGTTTTGGGCTCCAAGCTTAGGGAACGCAATACTCTTTATTTCTGCTTTCTTACAATGTGCTACGAAATATTTCAACCCTTTTTCAAGATATTCTACTTTCGAGTTAGCCTTCCAATTATCTTTTGTAGGGAAGTTGAGTATCCAGGGAGTACTCTTCGTGTACAAGGACGGCCTACCAATACGGAGTTTCCCTGTCTTACATTCCTCTTGGTAGACGACAAACATATCCGGGTATCTCTCTTTAAAAGCAAGAGCAAGACCTTTACCCATAACACCTTTGCAGTTCACAGTATTGACGATAACCTGTGTGGTCGAATCAAAGATATTACCTTTTTGGTACTGTATAACTGCCATAAAATACTCCAAAATTTAGTAAATTTGTCCTACTTCTAAATTGTACCATTCACCATTACGGATTACAATGCAATATTGCCTCTTCTATCTGTTATGAATTTAACGATTTGGCAATACATCCGTTTCTTGCTTCTAGGACCATTAGATATATCCCACTAACTTCTATGTGGTACTATTGGTCCAGATAGTAAAGGAGCAGGAAGTGTGATAGATGTAAAATATCTCAAGGGAAATATTTATCATATAACTCATTTCGATAACCTTCAGAGTATTTTCCAAGAAGGTGCTCTCTTCTCCAAAGCAATATCCAATGGATTGGGGATTACTCATCACTCGATAGCAAACCAGAATGTACAAAGTAGAAGAGATCGCATCTTCATCTGGGATTTATCCGAACAACGATATCGTAGTTTGCACTCATATATACCGTTTTACTTTGCCACACGACCGCCGATGCTGTATGTACTACGTGATAGAGGATTATTAGATCAATTAGTCATCATAGAAGTGAGTCGTATGATCTTAACAGGTGAGGGGATATTGTTTACGGATGGAAATGCAACAAACCAGAAACTCTCTAAAGATCATAGCGAAACTGTTTATATTACCCCTAAAATAACTATAGATGGTTCTTGTTACCGCGAGTACCGTCCCTATGGGCGACCTTATGGAGCAAATATAAATCGTTCAGACTTTTATGGAGACGTGTATTTTCTTAACTATCTCAAGTGGGATGTTATCAATGATACGCACAAGCTTCGCATTGAAGATAAAGGGGAATATACACGCATTAGAGCTGCTGAAGCGCTCATTCCTGATAGTCTTGCTTTAAGCGAGGTGCAAAGTATTGCTGTGAAGACCAAAGTAATGTGGCGTACTGTAAATGCTCTCATAGAACAGTATAAACTCAAAAATCACGTTCCACCAGCTTTGCTTAAGCCTGATATGTTTTTGTAAAAAAGAAGTCGTTAGCTATCGAGAAATATAGGAGAAGCTGAAAAATTTAAAGAAAGTCCAACAATCTCGTAGAGTGTATAAAAAAGAGGCTTGCTAATCAACAAGCCTCTTTTTTATACACTCTACGAGATTGTATTCGGTTTAGCCCACGCTGCCCGACATCTCCAACTGGATCAGGCGGTTCAGTTCGACCGCGTACTCCATTGGCAACTCCTTGGTAATCGGCTCGATAAAGCCGTTGACGATCAAGGAGTAGGCTTCGGACTCGTCGAGGCCACGGCTCATCAGGTAGAAGAGCTGATCATCTCCGACTTTGGAGACGGTTGCCTCGTGACCGATCTCGGTCTGGTTCTCCTCAACACGGATGGTCGGGTAGGTATCGGTGCGAGCATTCTCGTCGAGCAAGAGCGCGTCACAGCGAACGCTTGACTTGGTGTGGTGCGCACCCGGATTGATACGAACCAGTCCTCGATAGGAGGCACGACCTGTACCCTTCGAGACCGATTTCGACAGAATCTGTGAGGTGGTGTGTGGTGCGAGGTGCGTGACCTTCGCGCCTGCATCCTGGTGCATACCGTCGTTCGCAAAGGCGACCGAGAGGATATCACCACGAGCGCCTGGCTCCATCAGCAGAACGGCAGGATACTTCATCGTCACCTTTGAGCCGAGGTTGCCATCGACCCATTCCATCGTAGCGTCGCGGTAGGCGGCGGCACGCTTGGTGACGAGGTTGTACACGTTCTTCGACCAGTTCTGAATGGTGGTATAGCGAACGCGTGCCCCCTCCTGTACCTTGATCTCCACGACCGCGCTGTGCAGGCTATCACTTGCATACGTTGGTGCGGTACAACCCTCGACATAGTGGACATACGAACCAGGAGCGGCAATGATCAGCGTGCGCTCGAACTGACCCATGTTCTGTGCATTGATACGGAAGTATGCTTGCAGCGGAATCTCGACGCGTACACCTTCTGGGATATATACGAAACTACCACCACTCCATACCGCGCTGTTCAGCGAGGCGAACTTGTTATCAGATGGCGGAATAACTGTGCCAAAGTGCTCTTTTATCAAGTCGGGATACTCGCGCAGGGCGGTATCCATATCGGTGAAGATGACGCCCAGCTTCTCCAGGTCCTCACGAACCTTGTGGTAGACAGCCTCACTCTCATATTGTGCTGTCACACCTGCCAGGTACTTCTGCTCAGCCTGTGGGATACCCAGGCGATCAAAGGTGTCTTTGATCTCAGAAGGAATCTCGTCCCAGTTCTTACCCTGCTGGGCGACTGGCTTAATATAGTAGTAGATATTGGCAAAGTCGATACCCGAGAGGTCGGCACCCCATGTTGGCATCGGCCGCTTCTCGAAGAGGTCCAGGCTCTTGAGGCGGAACTGGCGCATCCAGTCAGGTTCGCCCTTCATCTCGGAGATCTGCTCGACGACCTTCTTCGTGAGTCCCCTCTCGGACTTATATGTGTAGTTCTCGGCTACGTGGAACCCAGCAGTATAATTACCCTGTTCCAGTTCAAATGCCTGTCCACTCATAAAATTCACTCCACTTGCTGGTTGATATGTATTCAATGGATATAGCAGAAATTCAGCACTTCTGCTAATCCTTACTTAGCTACTCGGATTTATTAGTATTATATGTTTTTTTGCGGCCCATGTCAAGTTGCGCGGCTTTATAAGCTCACTTCGTCGTATAGTAGAGGTGGACCCTTGTGGTCGCCCTGACCCTATGTAGGGAGTCTTCGTCGTATAGTAGGGGCGGACCCTTGTGGTCGCCCTGACCCCCAATTCTTGGTGGAACTGACTTTATACGACAGGAGTTTTCAAGAAATGACCCTACTTGACGACTAGCATCCAACTTGCTATTATGATAACGCGAATGGGGGTAGCTCCATTCCCACGCCACGTGCGCCCATAGCTCAGTGGATAGAGCATCGCTCTTCTAAAGCGGGTGTCGCAGGTTCGAATCCTGCTGGGCGCGCCTTCTATTGCATCTGCTAGCTTTTCTCTCCAACAGCTATAGATGGTCTAACGGAGGGATCAGAGATACTAGGAAGCGTGAAGTAAAAGCGGCTTCCTTCTCCTGCGATACCGGAGCTTTCTACCCAGATGCGCCCACCTATTGCTTCTGTGAGTTGTTTGCAGATATAGAGTCCCAGGCCAGTTCCTCGTATGGTTTTAGAAATATCCCGTTTGAGCCGCACGAACTTCTCAAAAATGTACGGGAGCTCATCAGGTGGGATGCCAGGACCTGTGTCTTTCACACAGATACGTATCTGTGGAGCTGCATCAGTTTCCCAGATAACACTGTCCTCGTATGTCGCCTGGATGGTTATGGAAGAGTCTTGGGGACAATACTTACAGGCGTTCGAGAGCAAATTACGCAGTATCTGACGGACGTACTGCTGATCCGCCCACGCAGTCAATTGCTCTGGAATTTCCAGGTTAAAATGGTATACTTGTTTTTCTCGCGGATCAAGACATTCAACCGCCTCGTAAATAATTGGGGCAATACAAAAAAAACCAGGTTGAGGAGAACCAACTTCGCTTTTGACGTTGGTAACGTCCAGGATAGCATTGACCAAAAGCAGAAGTTCTTCACTGCCCTTTATGGCTTGTTTGAGAAACTGATCTTTTTTAGCACTGTCTATTTCTTGATGAAGCGTAAGTAATTCGAGATATCCATGCAATTGTGTCAATGGAGTACGTAACTCGTGGTTCACATTTAGAATAAACTGGTCCTTCAATTCATTTAAGTGTCGTTGTTGTTCATAAGCAATGGTCATCTTTCGTTCTGCTTCTAATGCCTCCAACTTCTGCTGGTATATAGTAGCCTTCTGGCGTTCTGCTTCTAGCTCCTTCGAGCGCGCAGCTTCCACCTTCTCTATCGTATAGCGCACGGAACTGATGACGAAGCCAACGAACAATGACCCAACAAAACCGACGACCGTACTAAAAAAAAGTGGCCGCGGCCAGAATAAAGCCCCTGCTAAAAGACTATTGAGAGACGCCACGCCTAGTAACGAAAGGACTGCGCTGAGAATTGCTCCCCGAAATCCGAACATCCATGCCGCGAGGAGAACGGGGATGACAACCATAGTCCCATTATGTGTTGAAGGAAAGATGAGCCAATGGAGGCCGAGGCATATGGAAAAAACTATAGTAATAATGTTGAGGCGTATTTTGTATGGCAAGTTAAGCAGGAAAATTGGCAAAATTGTTAGGGCACGCATATTTTCTCGTCCATTTTTCGACAAGCCAATAGACATTGACTCTATACTACAGGTACTAGAGATTGCCCTTCAGTAAAGAAGCTCTACAAAATAATGAAAAAGCTTCTAGGACATTTCAAGTAATTTCAATATTTCGCTGATACTTAAGGCGTTCCACGGCAATTATAACATATCATCCGAATACGGTGTCGGCATGGTTAGTATCTCCTTTCCTGATATATGTCGGATGGCAATGCAAGAAGTGCTTCTTCAATCTGTTGCCACGCGCACGTCTCTGCTTGGAAGCGGGAGAAGGATACGTCGCGTTGCAAAAGAGCTAGCACCCGGTCTTGAAACTCCACAATGTAAGAGCGCTGAACGTTCTCCGCTGGCATTGGGCGCAGACGAAGCCGCTCTGGAGCATAGAATGCGTCCGTCTCAAAGGCCATACTCAGTAAATATGCGTAAATCTGTAAAATATATTGAAGCCTCTGAGCAAAAAAATTCTGCTGAGGACTGGAAACAAGAAAGCAGCCAGCGACATAACCACCTCGTTGAATGGGATAGGCTGCCACGCTCTGCTCGTTGGGTATTCTACGAACGGGCAATCGTCGCTCCTCCTGGATGTTTTGCACGACGTTAGCTGTACACGTTCCCACACTATAGCCCGCCAGGGACTCGGCTCCGAGAAAGAAGGTATCTCCCGGACTTGTATGCAATGACTGATGACTCTGCATCTTCATAACTTCGCGCAGACTGCGCACAGGGGAGTCGAGCGAGGAGGGAGGGGAGCATCGTGCGACAATCAGTTGCACGCCGATCCGCTGTGGATCGATGGTGGATTGCAGTTGCAGGAAAATCAGATTAATGATCGCAGTGAAATGGAGGTTCTTCGGTGTGTTAGCATTGGTTTCGAGTAGCCGAATCCAGAAATCAAGCGGAAGTTCTTCGGAGAGACCTTTGGTGTTGTCGATGAGCGGAATATCGAAATCTGGCATCGCCTTCTTGATTGTGGCAAGGAGAGACTCTCGATATTGAGGAAGTGCGAGAAGCAAACTCAACAGCCGCTTCCTGTCGGGTTCCTCTGTTTCTCCACTGACCCACCGTGCAAGAGTTCGGGCAGAGATGTCTGTTCTCTGCTCGATGAGTTTTCTCACTGTTAGATCTTGCAGTAGTTCTTTCAAATATCTACGAAATCCACTCCAATCCTGTTCTGGCATGTTGGTCCTCTCTTGAATTATCCTTATCATTACACCTTTGAGGAGACGACACATCGAAATGGGTCATGTGTTGCTGCTATTGACCATGCCATGCCCTTCTGTTCTTGCGCAACGCCAAAGCTTCATACACCAGTGAGTATATGAAGTCCTGCTCCATTTGTTTCCGCTCAATGACCATCACTAATCGTTCGCCATCCCGTGGTGAAGTATAGCAGGATTGACAGTGTCTTGTCAATGCCATTGACATTGACAAGAATAAATGATACTATTGTATTGACATTGACAATATGAGTAGTCAATTGCTAAAAGCAATACAAAATATGATCAGAAATCGCTCTTTTTCTAAAAGAAATACAGAAGGAGAATAAAAGAGTAAAGTTCCGGCTGGCAACCAAGATGCAACAGCATAGGAGGATAAGCAAATGGCAATAAGAGAAGATAAGCATCTTTCCATGAATGACGATACAAATGAGACAGAATTCCCTCAATCTCTATCTAATGAGCAGGAAGTGAGTAGTCAGGTTGATCGTCCTACCATTCTGATCGTCGATGACAATATACCCATTCAAGAGATGCTTTACTGGCTGCTTGAAAGCATGGGATATCGTGCCATAGTAAGTGCTGGAGGGCAAGCCGTCCTGACGTGGATAGATACTGCTCTACAAGCTGATGATTGCCCTGGATTGATACTTCTTGATCTCGGCAATCCGTCGGCGAGTGGCGCGGACCTCCTCCACCTTGTACGCGCACGATGGAACAATACTTCCTGTGCTCTTCCGCCGATTATCGTGCTCACGACGAGCAAAAACCTCTATGAGAATCTGGTCCTAGTAGAACGGGTATTACTGAAGCCATTTCATGTCAGTGTTCTCACAGCTCTAGTTCAGGAAATGTTCTCACTTTCATCTCATTGAGCATGTATGTGCTTGTGTATTGTCTTTGCAGCAGCATCACCATCTGCAAAGGCTCTTTAGACTATCGAGCAGGATGCGAAACCATTTTTCCCCTCATAACGTATTAGAGAACAAGAAAGCGTTACACAATATTGTCGCAGGGATGAGAGGAGACCTGTGTTTCATATGCAGGAAGCATTAAAACACTCAGTTAGAAAAATGATTTTGATTGTAGAGGACGATGAGGCGATAGGGACGTTCCTCGTCCAGGTTCTTTCGCAAGAGGCACCCTACGATGTGCAATTAGCTACTAGCGCTCATGAAGCACTTAGAATTGTTCGAGAGGTGACGCCGGATGTGTTCCTCCTTGATTATTTTTTACCGAGTATGAGCGGCCTTATGCTCTACGATCAACTCCATGCCATGAAAAGGTTAGAAGCGGTCCCGGCTATTATGATGAGTGCTGTTCTTCCCCCCGAACAAGAACTGAAAAAACGCCGAATTATTGGCATACATAAACCTTTTGATATAGACGAACTTCTTCAAACAACAGAACAGGTTATCGCCTAGTGGTACTTTGCTGTTTACTTTCTACTCTGTCTATGGTACAACTTTATCATACACATAACTATTTTATTTTTATATTAGAGGTGTTTTATGGCTTACGACCAGGAGGCATCTTTGTTAGATCAGTCTGCTATAAAAACCATTCTTATGGTAGAGGATGATGAGGCCATAGGTGAACTCCTCCTTCTGACTATTAAAGAAGAAACTCCCTATCAGGCGGTCCTTGCTTCTAGCGGCGCTGAGGCGTTAAGGCTGGTTAAAAGTGTCAAGCCAAACCTGTTTATCTTAGATTATTTGCTTTCCGACATGACCGGCCTCGAGCTCTACGATCAACTTCGTACTTCATCAGGGTTTGAGCATGTACCTGCAATCCTCTTAACCGCCAGTTTAGAGCAACACGAAGAAGAGATGAAAAACCGTCAGATACTAGGTCTGAGCAAACCCTTCGAACTGGATGAGTTCATACAGACGTTAGAGCAGGTTCTAGCTTGAGGTCTTTGGTGGTGTGTAACGAACAAAATTGGTGATGGTATATCGTGTCATAATCAAGTTTGTTCGTTACACACCACCAAATCTACTCAAAGTATGCAGACATCAGGTCCTTGAAGCGAGTCGCGCCAGGGAGAGGGATGTCGCTCATCTGGCATAGGTGTCGTGGTCGGGTGACGAGAGAGCATTGGTCCTTGTTCATGCTTAGGATGTCGCTCACTTCGTGCGTCCTTGTCGCCAAAAGCTGTGCGATCTCGCGAGGCGTTGCGCCCTCCCAGGGTGTCATGAATGGGGTGCGGGTCTCGCCGCTTGACGGTAGCAAGTGTCGCTTTACGCTTTTGCTTCTCCTGAAGCCTTTTAGCTGTTTCATGCTCTAGTATAGCTTTCTGCTCTATAAGGGCTTGACGCTCCGCCTCGGCTTTACGTTGCTGGATGGACTCGCGCTCCACCTCTGCCCGATGGTGTTGCTCGATTTCCTGCTTGATGCGTGCTTCGCGTCCCGCCAGGGCTTCGGGACTCATCCTCGGGTCGTTCGCCATTGCAGCTTTCTGCCGCTGCGTTATAGTTCCCTTCATTGCCGCGCTATTGTTGTGGAACAAATAATGAGACGACATGGGATCGAGTGCCCCTGGCGGTGCCTGCTCGACCATTTGCGCGAAGTGATTCAAGTCTTCTTGCAGAACCGAGGCAAAATGGCTATTGCCGCCGAGGTTGTCGCCGAGGATGCCAAGCGGTCCGGTTGGAGGAATATAGTGAATGTAGACATCAACTCGCGTTTGATTTTGTCCAAGGGACCGAAATTTGACCTTACCTGTATTGTACAGGCCACTTGTTGAACGCCAGCCGATCTGCTGACCTGGTATCCAATCTTCGTTGACAGCATCCCACTCATACTGTCTGAGGACTTGCACAACCCAATGAGTGCGCTGCTCGTCGTAGTGCGTCACTTCTTTGACAAAGTGCATGAACTTGGGAAAATCGTTAAAGTGTGTGAACAGTGTGTAGACCTGATGAACAGGTGCATGAACTAGTACCGATGCATGGTGTTCTGCCATATTCTTGCCCTCTTTTCTGTTCGTGTAGCTGGGGCGCGGCAACTTGAATAACAACTCTACATCTTATACTGTTTATCTTCCAACTCTATGTGTCAGGATTATCTTAGTATAGCACAATGTAGCACTATATAGAATACCTTTTTCCAAAGATTTCCCTTAACATGATGTATAATATAATAAGAAGTTCCTAATGTGGAGATGGAGGAATGAGCAATGCATTTTATAAATGTCCGACTACGCTTTTTGCGCGACCTGTCCTACAGAAGACGCGTAGGCGTTCTCAGCCTGTGCTTTTTAGCGTGCCTTCTCCTTTTTCTCTGGAGTTTCTTCTTTTTTACGCGCGACGCCAGTCTTTTCGCACTCCCCGTCGCTTTGGCCGCCTGGATGTTCAAGAGGCGTGAGACGCTGGTTATTGTAGGATGTATCATTGTCGCTGTCGCTCTCCTCAACAGTATCATGCTTGGTAGTGTCGCCTGGCCCCGGAACCTCGTTGTCTCCTTCTTCTTTGGCTCTTTGGTGTTCATCGCAGAAGCACTCTTTATTAGCTACCTACGCGAGATGTTGGATGTGATGGAAGAGACCCGTCGCAAGTCTCAAGAGGCGGAAGCGCTTACTGCCGAGGCCAATAAGCAGCAGCAACGCTTGAACCGCATGAAAGATCAGCTTTTGCTCAATGTGAGTCATGAGATGCGGACGCCGTTGACGGAGTTACAGGGCTATCTTGAATTGTTGCAGGTATTTCAAGGTCAACTAGATGAGGGTACATATACGACCTTTGTCAATAATGCCATAAGCGGTTGTTCGGATTTAGAAATGATGCTAAGTAACGTGCTGGAGGCTGTGAACGCCGGAAACATTACGCCTCGGTTAGAGAAATTGTCAATCGCCCAGGTGGTGCATGATGTACTGCAACAGTTCGACCCACGCAAACAGGAAGCCTTTGTCATTCGTGCAGAGATTCCCGAAAACCTGATAGTGATGGCAGATCAACAACACGTGCGACGTGTCATTCGCAATCTTCTCTCAAACGCATTTAAGTATTCACCTGCTCACTCACTTATCGTTATCAGTTCCTCTTCCTATCCGGATGCAAATGGCTGCACATATGTGTGTACAGGCGTGAAGGACACTGGCCCTGGTATCCCTCCGGCAGAAAGTGAACAACTTTTTGAAAAATTTTCACGTCTTGAGCGCGATCTCTTTGGAACAACGCGTGGAACGGGTTTAGGTCTCTATATCAGCAAACAGCTAGTGGAGTCAATGGGCGGTCGTATCTGGGTGGAAAGCTCAGGAGTACCAGGAGAGGGAAGCGCATTCTGCTTTACCCTCCTGCTTGTACCGTCTCAAGTGCAGCCATCGAATGGTGGCCTCCTCACTTCGGAGACAAAAAATCGCTTCCCGTTGACAAAATCGGCGTTAAGAGTGTTGTAATCTACTGTATAATTGACCAGAAGAGGGCTGATCTTGTATCATCACAAAAAAGATCAGGTACCCCATCGAGGTACCTGATCTTTTTTGTGATACGCGTCTCTTTATGAACGCCGCGCATGCTTCAGACGGTAGAACGTGATGCCTCCTGCGAGCAGAAGGAGGAATAGTACCTCGGGTAGCCAGAACGCGGCTGGTTGCACTATATCACGTGGCGCACGATAGTTGGGATCACTACCGGTTCCTGGGACTCCTGGAAGCCCCTTCACCTGTGAGGACACAAACTGAATCTTGGGGGTGCCATTGATCAGGCCGATGGCGAAGACGCTGGTGACAGTGTTTGTGCCGAGCGTTGCCGAGATAGGAATCGTCGTATTTGCTTGCGTCGCGTTTACATTGAACGTGTACGCTCCCGACGACACCGAGATATACTGGCTGGCCTGTTGATAGGTTAACCCATTGATAACCGTCGTCCCGTTTGTCGCTACGTTGACAGTGCCCGTGCCAGGTGAAAGGTGATAGACGCGTACCTTCGCCTCACCGCTGGCAACCAGGTTGTTATCAATGAAAACCTGTAGCGAGAAGCCTGTCGCAGCCGTACCAAGCGCCGCAACCGTATACGGAATACCTGGCTGAACCTGAATTGTCTGGGTGATGGTTGCCGCTCCAGGACCCGTGCCAATAAGACCTACCTGGACCTTGTGCGGCCCTGCTGGTATGGGTGCATATTGCGTAACGGTGCCGAACTGAAAGTTGTTAAGCAACACGTTGCCATCCACAAAAACAGTCGCCGTTCCGATGTCTGGCGAGGCGTGAATGACGCGTACATACGAAGTACTATCCGCTGCGACATGCCGTGCTGGTGTCCCTAGAAAGGCGAAGAGGGCAACAGTACCGACGAAAAGCGCTACTCCGAGCAGTGCCAGAAAACGTCCTGACTTCATTTTTACTACCTCCTAGAATACATAACATCGATCACTATTAAATCCATATGAATATGTAACGAAGCAGACAACCTTATAGATGATTTGGAATAGCTCATCGTGACTTTTTTCTAAAAATTGAAGAAAAAAAATAGTAGCATTCCATAGAAATATGTACCAAGCAGCTTTACAAGTAAGCCCTTTATGCCTATAATTGGGTAGGAAATAGCGTGGATATCATGGTATAGCAATAAGGTATAGGGTGGAGCAGGTGCAGCAGGTACAACAAGAACAAATAATTCTTCCTATTGGGGCAGTTGTGCGTAACGTCAATGGAGATCGCTACATAGTAGAGGGTCTCCTTGGAAAAGGTGGCTCTGGTGCCGTCTATCTCGTGAAAGACAAGCGAGACAAGGAAGCCTTATTCGCGCTCAAAGAGATGATCGACCCCGACAAGATAGAACGGGAGCGTTTCGCTTTTGAGGCCGAGGTGCTGATGCAACTTGAACATGAAGCACTTCCTCATGTCTATCGCGTCTTCGAGAACGAGAAGCTCAAGCGCATCTACATTCTCATGGACTATATCGATGGGCAAGACCTGGAAGTGTTGCGGCAAGAGCAACCTGACAAACGTTTTCATCTTCCCCTTGTGCTGAACCTTTTATCTCCAGTTGTTGACGCTCTTAACTATATGCACCAGCGAAAGCCGCCCATTGTACATAGAGACCTTAAGCCTTCGAATATTATTGTACCTGTCAAGGGTGGAGATGCCATGCTTGTAGACTTCGGCATCGCCAAGGAGTACGTCGCGGACGGCACCACCACTGTTGTTCGTCATGGTACACCAGGCTATGCGGCTCTTGAGCAATATGGAGGCGGGACGAATACACGGACTGATGTCTATGGACTCGGTGCTACTCTTTACACCCTGTTGACTGGCACTATCCCTCTTGATGCACTTACAAGAGCTACCGGCAGCCAGGGTGTCGATCCACTCAAATCCGTGCATGAGCTTGTACCGACAATTCCGATAGGTGTCAGCGAGGCAATTCAGCATGCTATGCGCTTCAGCCGCGATGACCGTTTCGATAGCGTTGAGGAGTTCTGGCAGGAAGTCAAAGCTCAGGCGGAACCGAAAGCTGCACAAGAAGGTGGCGAAGCAATTAACAAAAAAGCACCTGATGTATCTCTCCCTGCTTCGGTTCCTGTTCAACGTGAACGAAAAAACATCGCAACTACAACCTTATTACAACAACGTGCAACTGCTCAAAGAAAGAAAAAATACATACGTCTCTCTATAATTCTTGCCCTGCTTGCCCTGCTTATCGTTGGAGCGAGTGTTGCATTTTCCCTGTTGCGTTCTCCTCATCCCATTTCGCATGCATACACTTCCACCTTTACACCTTCCACTTCCACGCCTACGGCAACGGCTACTCATCGCCCTCTTCCCAATACATCAGGCTATCCAGTGATTGCGAACTCCTATGCTGGCACTGCACTTGATCTACTACACGGCACTAAAACAAATATCTACCTTAGTAGTGTTGTACAAAACAAGGGACGTATACAAGGTGATTTTAGTGGTCTATCACAATCTGGCCCCTTTACTGGAAGCGTTGATAAAGCTGAAAAAGTACAGTTCGATGTAAAGATTTATGGTGGTCAATCTACCATTTCTTTTATCGGTGGTATACAGATAGGAAATGGAGTCCTGGGAGGTTCTTTCAAGGTTTTCCAGAATGGACAATATACCGGCGAGTATGGTTCTTGGACTGCCAGCCCTACTAGCTAGGGAGCGGATAATTTATATCTTTTTTGAGTCACGTCGTCTTGGTTTGTAAAGAACTGTGAGCCTATCAACCATGAGCACTCTAACCCTGCTTGGTACGGGAACGTGCCAGATTGAATTCGAGCGACGTGCCTCTAGCGTCCTGCTCGAACTGCATACTACTCCCATACTCTTTGATTGTGGGCATGGCATCGTACAGCGCCTCTTAGAGGCGGGCGTGGCACACAACCAGCTGCAACACATAATTCTATCGCACTTTCATCCCGATCATGTCTCGGACCTCATTCCCCTGTTACAGGCAGGTGCCTGGTCGCGCAAGAATCCACGTACCAGCGACCTCCACATCTACGGTCCGACAGGTGTCAAAAGAATTGTTGATGGCCTCTTGAATATCTTTGGTCCCAGCTCCTTTCAGCAACCCTCGTACTCTCTCGTGATACACGAGATTACCGAGGATCGCTTTACGATTGATTCCCATACCTTTGAGTCTCTGAACCTGCCCCCCGCTGGCAATCACGGTCTGCGCTTCTCATGGAACGGAAAAACCTATGCGATTACGGGCGACTCGAACTTTCACGAGGAAGAGATTGCTTTCCTACGAAATGTAGACCTTGCCATCATCGACTCTGGTCACATCGAGGATGAGGAGATCATTGAACTTGCGGTCGCGTCTCAGGCACAAGTAATCGTCTGCTCACATCTCTATAGAGAAATCGATGCAGCACACCTGCAAGTATGGGCAGCGCAAAAAGGCTATCAAGGAACGATTATTGTGGGGCGTGATCTCATGTCGTTTGTTTTGTAGGGGCATATAAAGGAAAATACAATGCTACAAGAGATGTCTGCTACCGCACGTCTGCAAGAAGGTCTGCGCTTCGAGGTTGAGGCCAGTTCTGGTCATTTCGTCGCGCTCGACATGATCGAGCACGTAGGCGACAAAAGTGGGGGCTTCAGTCCAATGGAGATGTTACTGGTAGGGCTAGCTGGCTGTACTGGCATGAGTGTCCTCTCTATTCTTCGCAAGAGGCGTCAGGAAGTTACAGGCTACGAGTTACACGTGCATGGAAAGCGTACCAGTGAGCATCCACAGGTGTTTGTCGAGATTTCTGTTGAGCATCGTATCACAGGGCAGCATGTACGACCCGAACTGGTAGCGCGTGCCATCGAGCTATCTGAGCAACGCTACTGTGGCGTAGAGGCAATGCTGGGTAAGACCGCCCGCCTGAGTCATGTATACAAAATCGTAGAGTAGAGAGACCTCATGCTCCTACTCCACAATTCGTTCATTCTGTATTTGCAGCACACGGTCGGCAGAGGCTACGAACATGGTTTCGTAAAGACTTTTGTGTTCTGTTTATTCTATGCTACGGTTTCAGCACAACCTTGATACAATCATCTTCTTTGTGCTTGAAGATATCGTAGCCATGTGGAGCATCTTCCAGCTTCATGGTATGTGTAATCACGAACGATGGGTCAATCTCACCTTTCTGGATGCGCTCCAGGAGAGGTTTCAAGTATTTATGCACATGCGTCTGTCCCATCTTGAAGGTGAGGCCCTTCGCAAAGGCAGCACCAAAGGGAACTTTGTCGAGGTAGCCACCATAGACGCCTGGTATCGAGACCGTGCCGCCCTTGCCACAAGCCTGAATTGCCTGACGCAATACGTGGGGACGGTCGGTAGACAGGCGCGTCTTTTGCTTGGCGATGTCATTGACCGCACCAATACTGGTTCCATGCGCCTCCAGACCTACTGAATCGATACAATGATTGGGTCCGCGTCCGCCAGTCATCTGCTTGAGCACCTCGACGACATCTGTACCCTCGTAGTTGAATACTTCCGCCTTCCCTTGCTCAGCCGCCATACGCAGACGTTCCGGGAAGCGGTCTATAGCGATGACGCGCTCCGCACCGAGCAGATACGCGCTCTTGATAACGAACTGACCAACAGGTCCACAGCCCCAAACCGCGACAGTATCGCCGGGCTGAATGTTGCAATTTTCCGCCGCCATGTATCCTGTTGGGAAGATGTCGGTGAGGAATATGACCTGCTCATCGCTCAACGCGTCGGGAATCTTGATTGGACCGACATCGGCAAATGGCACACGTGCATACTCGGCCTGCCCACCTGCATAGCCGCCGTAGAGATGCGAATAGCCGTACAAGCCTGATCCAGAGAAGCCGTAGAGTGCCTCAGCTAGCCCTGCGTTTGGATTAGAGTTATCGCACAGCGACCACAACTGCTTTTGACAGAACTCGCAGCGACCGCAGGCAATAGTGAAGGGTACAACCACGCGGTCCCCCTTCTTCAGGTTCTCAACGCCCTTGCCGACCTCGACCACCTCGCCCATAAACTCATGGCCGAGAATATCACCCTTCTCCATCGACGGAATGTAGCCGTCGTAGAGATGGAGGTCAGAGCCACAGATTGCCGTCGTCGTAATCTTTACGATGGCGTCTCGCGGATTGATGATCTCTGGGTCGGGCACATTATCAACACGTACCTTGTGGGTACCGTACCAGCATAGTGCTTTCATGGAATATTTCCTACTTTCTACCTTTTCCTGTTGGCTGTCCCTTCACGCTTGGAATCTCGCCAGCCTCCATCAATTCTTTGAAGTGGCGTAGTGTCTCCAATGTTTGCTGTTCAGGAATGTGACGGATGATCTGACCCATGCCTGTGCCAAACGCACCCTGGAACTGAATATAATCAAGTTCAAGCGTGACCACCGTTCCTCGGCTGTCTGGTGTTGGCTCAAAGGTGACTTTGCCCGCGTTAGCGGTTGTCGGCTTGCCATGCACATGCCACGCGATTACCTGGTTAGGAACGACCTGTAGCAACTCTGAATTCCATTCGACAGTTCTTCCAAAGGGACCCTTCGCTATCCAATGGAAGGTACGGTCGCCCGTTTTCATGACTGACCCAATATAATCCATGTAGCGCGGAGCCTTCTCGATGTCGTACCAAAAGTTATAGAGGTCTTCCGCTGAGCGCTTGATCGTCAGTGACCTCTGCACGCGAACACCTTCCTTGCCAGGAATGCTCGATATCGTGCTGGGGATGCCAGGTGCGAAATTAGGCTTTTTCTCTGCTGTACTGATGTTCAGCGCATGATACACATAGCAGTGCCCCGTTGTTCCACGAACAATCAGCCCACCCCCGATCAGTGCCAGACCTGCGCCAAGCCAATCACGGCGGCCTAAGCCATAAGCTGCCAGTGTACCACCACCAACCGCTGATATCCACCGCTCGACCTGTCCAACATTCTTCGTTAATGCATTCTGTGGATCATTGTCATATCTATTCTGATTGTTTTTTATCGTGGTGTGTGTTGAAGCCATATATTTTCCTCTTCCTGATAAATAACATTTCGACATAGGTATCACGTCTAGCCTCAACAAATGGTTTCGCTGCATAACATTAGTGTCAATTAGCAAATAAAATGGCACTATTCTTCATGGGTTCTTGGACACTTTAAGTGTGCCTGCTTGCTGAGCAAGAGAGATCGAGTGGACCTTTCCGGTTCACCGAAGATGTTCATAAAAAATTGCCGCCTTTCTCATCACGAGAAGACGGTTTCCTAACATAGTTCTCTTTGGACATGAGTCATTGGTCATCAATGATCACCATGAGAACGCTTTTGTAGCTCTTGAACAAGAGAGAGAATGGGCACGATGAGCGGAAGAGGCAAAAGCCACACCGATTGAAGCGTATATTTGCGTGCGTAGGTCTCTTTGTGTTCAAGCTCGAACGCGACTTCCTGTTGGGCACTCTTGCACCTCACTATACTGATGGCATAGAGCAGCAGCGGCACGTAGTTCAGGGCAATCCAGCAGAGAACCAAACCTATGAGTATCGTAAAGAGTGGACGGCTGGGGTTGCGGAAGAAGGCGAAGAGGCTGAAGATCCCAAAGCTACCACAAACGATCACAGCTACAGCAAATTCGGCGAGAATAAATCGGGAACCATGAAAGACGAGGTCTAAAGCTACGAGTTTTCGTATATTGATAATGGTTTCCCTGTTGGTCGTCTGTTGTTCCTGACCTGACATATGGCCCTCCTTTTTTCTGGGGAAAACGTCTCTTTCAACTCGAACTGAAGAGTCTTGTGGAAGGGGAAGCTGCAAGACTCGACGAATGACGGTTCTGGCAGTTGTAGGCATACCAAGTCTCGATACTATCCGTGCAGCGTCAGCTCCATTGGTAGTATATAGGTTTCACGATAGGTAGTATATCACAGGAGAAACTCTTCTGCTCAGCAAACAGGCACACTTAAAGTGTCCAAGAACTGGGTAGAGTCTTACACAATCTTGGTGAAAAGAATCTGTTTTCTCTCCCTGGGCGAGCAGCGCAATGTCCGGTCTTTTACCTTTTCAAATATCGCCATTGAATTAATTTTAATTGCCAATTTCATTGACAAATTTTATTAATGTATGTTATTATTTCTCTGTATAGGAAATAAACACTAAGTAAAAGGCAAATATTGCCATTTTTAGTGAGAAGAATGTAAAGCATCGTCATGAGATGAGATGGGAGGAGCCTCAATGGGAAATCACTTTTACGTGTACGAGAAGGCATTCGAGGAGCGGCAGCGAGACCGGGTGCGAGAAGTGGAACAAAATCTTAGAGCAGCCCAGGCACTACACCACCGCAATAGTGTGCGTCATATCATCGGACAGTCAGGAACATTTCTCGTCAAGCTGGGCAAATGGCTAGAAGAGGTCGAGTATCCAGGGCGACCACAAGGGTCGCCCCTACCATACTCATCTATCCCGCCGCGTTAGCAGCCTAATATAGTAGGGACGACCACAAGGGCCGCCCCGACTGGCATCCTATATACACTCATCTACAGAGGAGAATAATGAATGCATCCATTGATTACTAGAGACCCTGTAAGCGGCGGCGAATTGATTGCGACGCGGTTGGAGTGTCCCGATAGCGGCATTGTTATCGAGGGACAGTTTAGCCTCGGCTGGATTGGTCGCCTGACACGCGAGCAACTTGACTTTGTTGAGTTGCTCGTCAAGTATCGCGGCAACGTCCAGAAGCTCGCGGTCGAGATGAACGTCGCGTACAACACGGCACGCAGCCGACTCGATGAGATCGTTACCGCGCTGGGCGGCGCACCTGAAAACGATGGGCGCATGGACCGCCGCGTCATCCTTGATCGTCTTGCCGCCAAGGAGATCAGCGTCGAGGAGGCCATGCGGCTCCTGAAAGGGTAATAAATAACCCATGTCAACGTCAAAGAATGAGCGCGACCGCATCTTACAGATGATCGAGTCGGGCCAGGTGACAGCGACACAGGCCGCGCGACTTCTCGACACCCTGGAAGTTGAGCGAGACGTAACGCGAGAGCGTTCAACAGAGCGTAGGCGTGACTGCGTAATACGGATACGAACCACGAGCTTGAACGCCAGAACACAAAAGGTGTACGCCACCGCTGCCATACCTGTGCGCCTCATCAAGATAGCTATGCGACTCGGAGTGCGTCTGATACCCCAACTGAATAACGCAGCACTGGAAGACCTGCTACATACCATTGAGAGCGGCACCACCGGTCGCCTGCTAGACCTGCAAGACCTGGAGAAAAACGAGCGACTGGAAATTTTCGTCGAGTAGGGGCGCGATTGATCGCGCCCGCCCTGTGATTGATCGCATTGCCCATCGCTTGTAGGGGCGCGATTGATGGCGCCCGCCCTGCGATTGATGGCGCCCGCCCTGCGATTGATGGCGCCCGCTTTGGCATATATCGTAACAATGCATGGACAAAAAAGAAGGAAGAAGGACATGACAACATTTTCCCCAGCGCGAAAAATAATCATTTCAGACATCAACGGCGACCTTACCATCCACGGATGGGACCAACAGACAATCCAGGTAGAGTCCGACGCGCAGCAGATAGCCAGGCAGCAGCGAGCAGATGGTGACACACTCCTCGTGCGGGACTGCGATAGCTCTGTTGAACTTTCCGTTCCTTTCGAGACGATCATCGTTGCCAAGGACATAGATGGAGATGTGATGATTGAGGATGTGCGACGGGTCGATGTCAAGGATGTGAATAACGCTGTCACATTAAGAAACATTCGTGGAGATGTCACATTAAATGATATTGGTAGTGATGTAAGCATCGCTGAGGTTGATGGCGCTGCACAGGTAAGGGATGTCGGCAACGCGGCAACGCTTAGGGGCGTTCGTGGCAACGTGACGCTTACTGACATTAACACTAATGCCTCGTTGAGCGGTATCTACGGTGCCATAGCTGTGAAAGACGCGGGCAATGAGGTAGAGATTTACGAGTGCTACGGCAATGTAACGCTAAGCGATGTTGGCGGTACTGTCTCGCTGCGCGATATCAGCGGCTCTATCCAACTACAACAAGTGGACAACGAAGCCGTGCTGGAAACCATTCATGGCAGCGCTACGATGAGCGACATTGGAAGCAATGTATTGCTAACCGAGGTCAACGGCTCTGTGCAACTGAAAGGTGTTGGAAATAGTGCTGAACTGCGAAGTATCGGTGGCAGCGTCACGTTGAGCGATATCGATAGCGACGTATTCTTAAGTGGTGTGAATGGCTCTGCCACTTTGCAGGACATCGGCAACAACGCCTCCATAGAAAATGTTGCGGGCAATGTAACGGCAAGCGATATCGGCACTAATATCGCTCTGAAGAACATCGGGGGGAATGTCACGCTAAAGGATATCGGCAAAGACGTATCCCTGAATGAGATTACTGGAGTTGTACAGATCAATGATGTCGGCGGTAATGCACAATTCATTGGCTTGCGTAACAATACCGATGTGGGAGATATCGGTGGCGACCTGGAACTACAGGCCGATCTCCCCGCAGGAAGTCGTGCCCGTGTCCGCGTGGATGGAGACGCCCTCGTGACTGTGCCGGAGAACGCAAACTTGAGTATTCGCGCCACTGTTGATGGTGACGTGCGAGGCCGCTCAGTCGTGTCCAGTTCTCGTGGAAACAAAGTGAATTTGATCTACGGAGATGGATCGGCTCTCCTTGAATTGAAGGTAGATGGCGATCTCACCCTGCTTGGCAGCGCGAGTCTACAGAGTAGTAGCAGTAGTGGAAGTAGTGGCAGTAGTGCGGAATGGGACTCTTTCCAGCGTGATATGTCTGCTCTTGAGCGCGATATGGAAAACATATCCGAGCTTGAGCGCGATATGGAAAGGCTGAACAAAGATCTCAATTTTGAAATCGCTGCCGCCGTTGACCAGACGACCTCCTCTATTAATGTAGATATCACCAAAGCGATGAAAGATGCTCGGATCAAGATGCTCGAAGCGCAAGAGCAGGCGCGAAAAGCTGGTGAACGCGCCGCTCGTGTCAACATACGCATCAATAACCGCGAGTGGCGACTCGACCCCGAGCGCATCAACCGCATCGTCGAGCAGGCCCAACGCGCAGCAGCCGAAGGCGTTCAAGGCGCGCTTGAGGCGGTCGAGCAGGCATTCAGCAATCTGCGTATGCCTGTTCTTCCAACCCCTCCGACGCCACCAACGCCACCAACACCCCCAGTGCCGCCAAGTTTTCCAACCCCGCCTTTTACTGGTCAACCTGCTGAGAATGTAGATGAAGAGACGAGCCAGGAAGAAGTGCAGCAGGAGCAGCCCGTGTCAGAAGAGCAGAGAGCACAACAGGAAATAAGTGGCGACGCGGCTGCTGTCGCCTCCTCTCCTGTTGATCCAGAGCAGGAGCGCACAGCTATCCTCCGCATGATCGCCGAAGGGCGCATCACACCCGACGAAGGCGACCTACTCTTAGAAGCGTTGGGCGGTTAGCAAAGGCGGTGCATTATCAACTCAAGAAATAGAGAGGACTATATGACCCAACAAACATTTGCCGTTGGTAGAAGGCCACGTGTCGTTATCAGAAGTATGAATGGCAATCTCACCGTCCGACCCTGGAATGAGCGCAGCATTAGCGTCGAGGCGGACGGCCCAATTCCCGAACTGTACCAGGAAGGCGACACGCTTGTTATCAATGGCTGCCAGAGTAACCTCGATTTGTTTGTTCCCTATGTGAAAAAGCTCTTTGGTACAGCTTCTCTTGTCACGGATATTAGCGTGACCGATCTAAACGGGACCGCCACAATGGAGAACGTCGGTAGTGTGGACCTCTCGAATGTGAGCGGAGCCGTTGAACTGACACAGGTCAATGGCAGCTTGCGTGCGACAGGCGCTCCTACGTTGCGGGAACATAGGGGAATTGGCGGCGATGCAATGCTCTCGAACATCTCTCGTATAGAGCTTGGTGCCGTTGGCGGCTCTCTACGGCTTGCTACAACAGAGACGGTGACTGTGGGAGCGGTAGGAGGTTCGCTGAAGGCGGAACAGGTCGGCGCACTTCTCAAATGTGGGTCCGTTGGTGGAAGTTGCGAGGTACGTAATAGTGCTCGTGCCGAGGTCGTGGTGAGCAATGTCGGAGGCAGCCTACTGCTTGACGGAGTAGCTCGTATGCCATCGTGCAATATTGGTGGTAGTTTAAGCATGCTAGCTGATCTCCCAACTGACAGCAATGTTCGCCTCCTGGTTGGAGGGAGCGCGACTCTCATGCTGCCAAAGAATGCAAATCTTGCTATGCACATACTGGCGAGTGGCTCGATCAGTGGCGATGCCCTCTCCAAGAAATATGGCAACAGCGCAAACATTACCTATGGCAATGGTGCGGCGACGCTCAACTTGACCGCTGGCGGTAGTGTCAAGCTGCTTTGGACTAACGCCACAACCGCCTGGGCTGCACCCCATCAAGAGATGCGTGAAGAGGTGCCGTCGAGCCTGGCCCAGAAACGACAGGCCATCCTACAGATGGTTGCCCAGGGCCATGTCACGCCCGAAGAGGGCAACGTGTTATTGGATGCGTTGGGAGGGTAAGAGAATAAGAGCAGGAACGGGGCGCGGGTCATGTTTTGTGTGGGCGAGGTGAGAAAACCCTGAACCAGGGCACCCGCAAGGGGAATGCCCCTCCCATACACGATAGGAGACGTGGTTTCATCGTGTATGGGAGGGGCATTCCCCTTGCGGGTGCCCTTGCCTCTCCGCTTGTACCTCGTCTACCCTGAATACTCCCATAATGTAACGATCGGGACGCACAAGCGCAAATATATCCTGATTGCTGCCTAACAAGTGGCCTATTTGCTGCTCTACATCCTGCACAACAACATAATTACTCTTGCTGAACTCCTTCATGGGCAGAGAAGCAGGCTGCACACAAATACACCGCACTCCTAAGCGCTGCCACACCTCACCTTGTATCGGTGCAAAGGCTACTTCTGGCTCTTCATAGAGTCGCATCAAGGAGAAGCCATCGCCTAGTACTTCATCAAGCAGAATGCGCTTGCCTCTACTTGTTAGCACATAGGGTTGAGGAAGCATTCTGCCTGTAAGCCTTTTGCTCTCCTTGCTGGCATTGCGGCGCAAAAATCCGCGTCGATACCTGGGCTGTGGCTTTACTTTCATCTCTGTAAGCAACTCGCGGAAAGCGGGGAGGATGTTGAGGCTAGAGAAGACTAGATCGCGAAGTTTGGCCGCTGATCGAGACGTAGGCATGATGATGTTGCCCAGTAGCGATGACAGCAAAATCATCTGCTCGACGTGGGGGGAGCGTTCCTCTTGATAGGTCTCTAACAAGCCTGGACTCGCCTGACCCTGTAGCACTCTCTGAAGCTTCCAACAAAGGTTGTGGGCATCGCGCAATCCACTGTTCATGCCCTGTCCACCAAAAGGAGGCATGAGGTGGGCCGCATCTCCCAGGAGAAAGACACGGCCTTGCGCAAATCGAGTGGCAAGAACAGAACGGAAGGCATAGATGGTCTGGCGAACAAGTTGTGGCCTGTCTTCTCTTATAGCCATACTAAAGTTGGGATGAGATGCCCTTGCTTGCTGAATAAGTTCTTGTATCTTGTCCGCTTGTAACAGGTCCTCGCCTCGCTCTCCTGGAAGCAGCAGGAATTCCCAGCGTCTCGCGTGATGAGGAGCAGGTACGGTGACTGCCGGACGACCATAGTTACAGAAGAAGGTGGCTGCTGTGGAGGAGTCATCATCGTTGACGCAATCGACGACCAACCACTGCTGTCCCCCATCGGTATTATTCTGGCCTCTCTTGTTCTGTCGTCCTAAAAATCTGGGAGAGCGCATAGAAATGCCTAACGTGTGGCGAATAGGGCTTTTGCCTCCATCACATGCGAGCAGGTAATCGCAGGTGATGTGAAGCTGTGTACCATCAGGTGTGCTTACTGTAAGATGAACACCCTCGTCGTCCTGCTTGAGCGTCTCGACGGTGTGTTGAAAACGTGTTTCGACACAGGAAAAGCGGTCGAGACCTCGTAACAGTGTTGTCTCAAATGCAGGCTGATGAAATGTTGAGATGAGGGGATAGCCATTCTTTCGACTGGTAGGGGAGACCTTGGCGAGAAAGCGACCTGCTGAGAGGTAGTGTGCATCAATATCCAACAGCACATGTTCGAGCACCTCATCCCTCAGCCCCATCGCCTGGCAGACGCGCAGCCCCTCGTCGTCAATAGAGATGGCCTTGGGGCAATCGCTAACGTCGGCGTTGCGTTCGAGTATGAGCGTATCGATGCCTGCCATCCCCAGTAGATTACCTGCCGCGAGTCCCGTAGGACCCGCCCCTACGATAACGACCGAGGGAGATGTAGAGACGCTCTGCATGCCTGCACTGTTTGCTGATGTAGATCGTTGCACTTGTTTCTCGGTTGCATAAAGATGCGCTCTTTTCCTGCATCATCTGTGCAGAGCCGAGCGCGTGAGCATTCATCTTGTGCCTTTGATGACGTTCTACCACAAAACGGTGTGTGGTGCAACCATCCGAGTTCGAGTTTACGGTGAGAGAGATGGTACAGATGGGACGTAATCCACATAAGGGAATGTTGGATCGAGAGAGTGCGGAGGATACGTTGATCGTCAGCGAAGCATTACAACGCGTTCAAATGTGTGAGAAAGAGGATAGGTTTATGAGTATGGCAGACAAAGCCAGTTACACTGTTGGCATTCTTGTGTTTGATGAGGTCGAGGTACTCGACTTCTGTGGTCCCTTTGAGGTCTTTTCCGTGGCACGACCTGCGGGGGTTACTGACGAGACAGCGCGCCTCTTCAATGTTATCACCATTGCTGAGCAGGAAAGAACCATCTCCTGTCGGGGAGGACTGCTTGTGACTCCTCACGCGACTATCAATCAGCATCCTCCCCTTGACATTCTCGTTGTGCCAGGAGGCCAGGGGACACGGCGTGCAAGAGAGAATTCACGTCTGCTAGACTGGATTGCCCAGCAAAGTCAGCGAATTATGCTCACCACCAGTGTGTGTACGGGAGCCTTTCTGCTCGCGGAATGTGGTTTGCTTGACCAGCGACAGGCGACCACCCATTGGGCCAGCCTGGAATGGATGCGCGCACACTATCCTGCTATTACCATCGTTGACTACGCGCGCGTGGTTGACGTTGGACGAATCATTACTTCTGCTGGTGTTTCGGCTGGTATTGACATGAGCTTATATGTGGTGTCGCGTCTAGCAGGGAAAGAGACCGCAGCGTGGACCGCGCGTTACATGGAATACGATTGGCACTCACACGATAAGGTGCTACGGGCTGAAGTATAGTCACTGGCCTTGACAGCCACAGCCACATTCGCCCCCCCTATACCCCTTCCACCTAAAAGCACGGCGGGTCGAGAGAACGAGCGTGCCTCGTCTCTCACCATGTCTAACTCGTATCTTGGCTCTAACTGCTCACAATGAATGGTGGGCGGGACAAGGCCATGTCGCATAGCGAGTAGCGCGGTCACTGCATCTATCGCCCCTGCTGCCGCGTAGCTGTGACCGAGCATGGAACGCGGGACACTGACGGGCAAGTGTGCGAGTTCAGAGCCGAAAACGAGGTGGAGCGCCTCCGCCTCGCCTGCATCTGAATAAGGCATCGCTCGTCCATCCAGGCTGAAATAACCAATGTCTTGTGGCTGTAAGTTGCCCTCTTGCATGGCAAGGCGTATGGCGCGGGCATACTGTGTCCCGTCAGATGATGGAGCTAGCAAACCGTGTGCATCGTTCGTCTGTCCATAGCCTACGATCTCACCATAGATAGCGGCTCCGCGTTGACGCGCATGCTCATACTCTTCCAGAATGCATATTCCGGCTCCCTCTCCCAGGAGCAGACCGGAGGCCCGTCGATCAAAGGGACGATACGAATTTGGGTCATCCCCTGTTGTACAGTGGTCGCTATGAGCCATAACCATAAGTATAAATGGATGAATAATAGCTTCACATCCACCTGTAATAATCACATCTGCCGCTCCACGCTGTATCGCACTATAAGCCATGCCCAACGCATCCAGTCCACCGACGGCATCATTGATAGGCGTTTTGCAATAGCCTTGAATGCCATAGCGAATAGAGGTTTGACCTACGTTGGCGACCTGTAGCCACGCGATTGCTGAAAAGGCGCTCATGGCGCGTAGTCCACGAACATGTAACGCCTTCATCTGTTCCAGCACATACTCTATTCCACCAAGTGTATTCGCGATCACGGCTCCCACACGATGCGAGTTTTCTTCCGCTAGAACCAGCCTGGCATCCTGTAGCGCCTCCTGCACCGCCGCGAAGACAAAATGAGTTGTACGGTCAGTTCGATTCGCTAGCTTGCGATCAACATAGTCGCTCACCACAAAATTCCGCACCTCACCCGCCACCTGTAATGGCTGATCGGCGATGGAGAAGCGTTCAATAGGATGTATGCCAGAAACTCCTCGACTGGTTGCATCCCAGAACGCCTCTTTGCCAATGCCATTTGCCGCCACGACGCCCAACCCTGTGACAACCACGCGACGATTTCTCGCATACGGAGTACGCAATACGTCGTCTGTGGGATTGATGTGATATACCATAATTTCATCCTGTGTCTGCCCATTACTACAACTATACCTTATAGGGAGGCATCTAACCAGTCGGGATGTGCAAAGACAAGCGCGCTGTTAACGCCTCCGAAACCGCTGGAGTGTGATAGGGCAACGTTTACCGCTGCGCGCCGCGCTACATTAGGCACATAGTCAAGGTCACAGCGCGGATCAGGCGTTTCCTGGTTGATGGTCGGTGGAAGCAACTGCCTTTCCACGACCAGTGCTGTGACAATCGCTTCAATCGCACTGGCGGCCCCCTGTGTATGTCCAATCATCGACTTGGTCGCGCTAATGGGGATGTTGTAGGCATAATCGCCAAATACCGCCTTATACGCTACACTTTCTGCCGCGTCATTGATAGAAGTGGAGCTACCATGCGAATTGATGTAGTCCAGTTGCTCCTGAGAAACATGCGCATCTCTGAGTGCTTGTCGCAGTAGATATTGCAAAGGCATTCCATCCTGAGGAAGCGCGGTCATGTGATAGGCATTACTATTAGAGGTGAAGCCAATGATCTCTGCGTAAATATGTGCGTTTCGTGCCAGGGCATGCTCTCGCTCTTCCAGGAACAAGACACCCGCGCCCTCAGACATGATGAAGCCGTCTCGTTCCTTATCATAAGGCCGCGATGCATGCTCTGGGTCGCTGTTGCGCGTGCTGAGCGCACCAATAACGGAGAACACGTTGATGCCAACAGAACAGATGGCGGAGTCAGTCCCACCTGACAGCATGCGGTCGGCGCGCCCCTCCTCAATCAGCCAATACGCCTGACCTATCGCGTCCGCACCGGCGGAGCAGCCTGTTGCGATAACGGTGCAAGGACCGTGTAGTTGATGATGTGTGGCGATGGAGGCGGCTGATGCGTGAGTCATGAGCACAGCAGGGGAAATAAAATCATCCTTCTCGGCTGGACGCGGTGCATGTATTCCATTTCCCGTGAGCCGTACCCATAGCTTCTCTCCCTCGTCCGCAGAGGCCATCGCGGTTCCCATGTAGACACCGATGCGGTCGCGTTCGTCCTCGCTAAGCGCATTGGGAATGTCAGCAAGCCCCGCATCTTGTAGCGCAAGATTCGCGGCGGCGAGCGCGAACTGCGTTCCACGATCCATATAATCTGTCTCGATAGGTGTGAGTCCCAATGCTCTCGCATCGAAATCTGGAACCTCTCCAGCGATATGTGTTGGCAATTCGCTGGCATCGAAGCGCGTAATGCGCCGAATGCCAGGACGACCCGCAACGCAGGCGTCCCAGAAGCTCTCCTTGCCTATCCCGTTTGGTGCGATCACACCAAGCCCTGTAATAACAACACGCCGCCGAGCCTGACGCTGCATATGTTGCTCCTTCCTGTAATCTGCAAGGGAACGCCCCTATAGGACACAATACCCTGTGCAATATAATACGTGCCAGGATAGGTTAATGGATTTTGACCAATCCCCAACCAGGCACGCACACCTCTGCCTGTTTTTCAGTTCTATTTATTGTGTAGCTTATGTGAAACCATTTATGAAGTGCTGACGTTGTACTAATGACGAAACCTTATAAATTCTTATAAAAGGAGAAGATGAGTATGGCTTCGATAAAGATAGTGACAGAGGGAAGTCCGGCCAACTACGGGGCTCCCGCGAATGAGAATACGGCGACGCGAGTAAATGTTGGGCAGGCAGAGCGATGGATATCGGCTAGTAGCGGTGGAGGACTAGTGGTTTACGGACTGCTACGCCGCGATTGGGTAGGTGCCGCGTTAGCAACTGTTGGTAGCGGCCTCGTCTATCGCGGTCTGACCGGGCACAGCTTTCTCTACCAGGCATTCGACCTGGTGACGGTCGGGCAGAGTCCGAGTACGCTCTCAAGTATCCCTGGTAAAAGAGGCGTCCGGGTACGACGCAGAATGACCATCAATCGTTCGGCAGAAGATCTCTACAACTTTTGGTATGATGTCGAGAAGGCCCCTCTGTATATGACGGGCATTGAATCTGTAACGCGGACAGGCGATAGAACATCGCAGTGGATAGCTAAAGGTCCACTCGGCAACACTGTTAAATGGAACTCTGAACTGCTTCAGAATATCCCTGGGAAGTTGATCTCCTGGCATGCTCATGGCCCGTCAACAACAGGCAGTGCAGGCAAAGTAACCTTTGAACCGGCCCCTGATTCGTTCGGAACGGTGGTCACGCTGGAACTCGACTTCCTGCAATTTAAAGGCCCGTTGGGGACCAGCATTGGCAAGATCGTCGGTCATCTTCCTGAACGTATGGCACAGAAAAATCTGCGTCAATTCAAAGAGTTGATGGAGACAGGCCAGATCGCGACGATTAAAGGGCAGCCTGTCGGCAAGGGACAGCCACAGAGTAAACAAGGTAGAAAGCAGTAAGCCCTTCAGCCAGATGAGCGCAAATGAGTCGAGCTAGCCGCGTTTCTGGCTGCATTAAAATGATAAGGTAGAAAGAAGGAGCGTTTCATGAGAGCTGTTTGTTGGAACGGCATACACGATATGCGGGTCGAGACGGTGCCGGACCCGATTCTTGTCAATCCAGGCGATGCTATTATCAAGATCACGACCACCGCGATCTGTGGCTCTGACCTGCATCTCTACGACGGCTATATTCCCGCAATGGAGAAAGGCGACATCGTTGGTCACGAGTTTATGGGTGAGGTCGTCGAGGTCGGAAAAGAAGTTCAAAAGCTGAAGAAGGGCGACCGTGTAATCGTTCCATTTACGATTACCTGCGGGAAGTGCTACTATTGTCAACATGACATGTGGTCACTGTGCGACAATACAAACGTGGATAGCTGGGCCATGGAAGAAATGTACGGCTATTCAGCGGCGGGTCTCTACGGCTATTCGCACCTCTACGGTGGCTATGCAGGAGGGCAGGCAGAGTACGCACGCGTACCGTTCGCCGATGTTGCTCCGCTCAAAATTCCCGGTGAACTGACCGACGAGCAAGTTATCTTCCTCACCGACATACTACCCACGGGCTATCAGGCTGCCTATAACTGTGCTATTAAGCCAGGAGATACTGTCGCGGTTTGGGGCTGTGGACCTGTTGGTCAGTTCGCGATTAAAAGTGCTTATCTGTTAGGTGCGGAGCGCGTTATCGCGATAGACAGGGTTCCCGAACGCCTGCACATGGCGCAAGAGCAGGCAGGAGCCGAGGTCATCAACGTTATCGGCACAGACGTAGTTGAGGAACTCAAGCAGATGACGGGGGGACGTGGACCAAATGCGTGCATCGACGCAGTAGGTCTAGAGGCTCATGGGACCAGCTTTTTAGCTGGAATTGACACGGCGAAGCAAAAGACCCGCCTCAGTACAGATCGTCCAATCGCGCTTCGCCAGGCGATTCAGGCATGTGGCAAAGGTGGCACGGTTTCAGTTCCAGGTGTCTACGGCGGCTTTCTTGACAAGTTTCCTTTCGGTGCCGCTTTTGCCAAGGGCCTGACCTTTAAGATGGGGCAGACACACGTCCAAAAATTTCTCCCAACGTTGCTCAACCATATTCAGAGGGGCGATATCGATCCCACGTTCGTCATCACACATCGCATGAGCTTAGAGGATGCGCCGCATGGCTACGACATCTTCAAGCATAAAGAGAACGAATGCATTAAGGTTGTCATGAAACCTTAGAAATTTGACCATCCCTGTGTAGGGGCGTAATTTATTACGCCCTGCGTCCCCACAATACCATCCTGGGATAACGCAGGATCGTGTAGGGGTCTAATTATGCTTTTTAACAAAATAATGCGGTCATAGAAATGCTCCTGTAGGGGCGCAATTGATTGCGCCCTGTCTGGGCTACGGGCGCAATCAATTGCGCCCCTACGGAGGGATCATTGCCGCATTATTTTATTCAAGGACATCATTACACCCTTCTGGGCGACCACCCATGGCTCGACAATCCCCTGTCGTTGGTCTGTGGAACACAGGATGTGAGCAGATACAAAAAAGACACCCCTGTTTTGTCCAGGGGCGTCTGTATAGCATGTAGCACGAGTGGTTACAGGTTCTTAGAATGCTTGCTCCAATCGGCGTTCGTGAAGAAGTTAAATGCTGCCAGCAGTGGTACAAGCTTGGAGACAACAGGTGATCCCCAGCCAGTAACAGGGTCCCAGCCCGCCTTCGCCTGGTAGCCATTAATCGTCACTGGCTTACCAGCCGCATCCGTGCCCGTGAAGGTGTTGTTCCCTTCAGTAATATCATGGAAGGTGGCTTTATAAAAGGAGGGTACTCGACCAATGACGAGGTAGAGTGTTGGGTTGATGAAGCCAATACGCTTGCCCGCGTACTGATCGGCTAATGCGGTAATACCTGCCCACTGAGGAGAGCCTGCACTAGTTCCCCCAAAGATAAAGACCCGGTTGGAACCACGACCAGAGGTACTCCAGACAGTTAAGACTCCGCCATTGATAGCCGCATTGTAAGCGACATCAGGCACACCTCGGTACTTACCTGGTACGATGCCATATTGATAGAATGGCTTAGGGTAGATCGTGCTGAAACCACCGCCGCTTGCCGCCTGATATTGTGGCTCGTTCCAGGCCACTTCGTGCTGATACGCTCCTGTGGTTGGGTCGGCAAACAACTGTGTGCCACCTACTCCGGTAACGTAAGGATCATCGGCAGGAAAAGAGGCACTTAGGAAGAAGGAAGACCCATTACACGTTGGCTGTGCTGCCCCTTGATCGCCCGAAGAAGCGAAGACGGTAATACCTTTCAGCACTGCCTTGCGGTAGGCCGCATGATAGCCGTTAATAAGTGACTCAGGAGGACCAACGCAGGTTTCACCCTCACCAAAGCTTTGTGAGATCGTATCACCGAGATTGTGGTCTATAGCGTAATTGAGCACACTCAACAGGTCTGCATCCTGATTCGACTTTGCCAGTACCAGATCAATGGTTGCGTCTGGAGCCACTGCATGTGCCCATTCAACATCTAGTGAAATCTCACCAGCCCAGCCGACCTGATTCGGGTCGCTCTGATTAAATGGTGTCAGACCATCAGGAGCAATGATGTTGAGGGTTGGATCGTTGAGATTAAAGAGGGTGTCGAACACATGCAGATCGTTTGCAATAGTTGGACTCTGGTAGGCATCAACAATGACAATGGTGCGTCCCGCGCCAGTAATGCCACCGTTGAGCAATGGTTGGATACTATAAGCTGTGCGAATCTGCTTTGGCCCATAACAGCGCACCGCAGCGGTGCTTGATTGACAGGCAAAAGTGGTGTCTTGAGCTGTACCAGCGTACAAATACTGAGGACGTAAGCTAACAGAGGGGTGCATTACCCCCTTTTGTGGCTTCGCGTATGCCAGGCTAGAGAGAGCCAGTGTACCAAGCAGAAGACCAAAAAGGGTGAGGAGCGTAGCCACCAGGTGGACCGGACGGTGCAGGGAGAGGAATCCCTTCATGAAAAACCTCCTGATCTGTATCGATGAGCGGACACAAGGGTAACTGTATGAAATGACAACACGAACAACTTGGCATGCATTTCTCAATCAGTGCAAGCGTCGTGGGTACGAGTAGAGAAGGAGAGTGCGTTCTTCTTGAGAAATGAGCTGTAAAGGTTCTTCACAACAAAGGCAACGATGCCATGTCATAGATAATCAATCAGCATTGTCCCCAACAATCACAGAACAAGTATAACATAAAAATATACGAAAAAAAAAGGCTTTCGGGAAGGATTTTTATAATCCTTCCCTGAATGCAGGTATGTTTTATTGATGTAGGTGTCCGATGTAATGCATAGTTGAGACAAGGAAGTAGTGCAGTGCTCTGGTAAGATAAGGTATCTTTATAAATTTGTATATTAGATGCGACAAAACGCATTGTATTGCGTCTTGTCGCATCTAACAAGGAAGAAACTACTATGACGAAGAAGCTTTTTGTGCTTACTATCGCGTTTGCCTTTATCGCCAGCTTGCTTGCCGTTTCACCTTTTTTCCCTTCTCGCGCAGCTCACGCTGCATATCATGGAACACCTTTGTCTCACACGAGAGTACACCAGGTACACGGGCCTCTTATTGATCGAGTGAATTGTGGCAATCGAACCGATTTTTTCACTATCTGGAACTATAACTACAGAGGGAAGCTCTGTTTTGCAAACGGCGGGGAGATATTTACGCACATCTATAACGTGGATCGGATATGCACTGGAAACAATAGTGGACATATCTGGTATATTGATTACAACAAGCAGCCTCACCAGACCGACCTGGCGTACAACACTTGCTATAGATATAATGGCAGAATGTATGACCTTACACACATAATAATTAACTATCAGTGAGGCGAGTATCATAGATCGAGCACTATAAATAAAGAGTTTCCCTTATGTCAGACGACCGGCTTCCAGATGATCCAGCCCTTTCTTCTGAAGATGGAATTGGCTACACAGGATGAGATAGATGCCCTCTATACGCAGGCGATAGCGGAAATGCTGTCTGACGACTTCTGTGCGCTATCATTTTTGCTCTCGGTGTGGGGTCAGAAGCCACAGTAGTCTCCTCTTGGGCGTGCCGCCACGGACCTGTGGAAGCAATTTCTGAATAATGCACGATAGCATAGGTAAAACCTACCTTTTTTCTTCCTCGTCGGCCTGATCTCGCTTCCTTAGTAGTAAGCAGTATATCAAGTTGTGGAAGTTCTTAGTCCACACAAAGAACACCTACATAGACCCATTGCCCATTCCACCCTGATGGGCTATACTGGTCCCTGTCGTTGAAGAAAGCGCATGAACGCATGTATGTTTTATTGATGTAGGTGTCCGATGTAATGCATATGTGAGGGAAGGAGATCGGGGCGATGAAGCCGGAAGAACGTGCGCGTCAGCGTATTGACGAATTGTTGCAACAGGCTGGTTGGGTTGTGCAGGACCGCAAGCGACTGAACCTGGGGGCCAGTCGAGGCGTAGCCGTTCGTGAGTTTTCTCTGGCAACCGGTGCCGCTGACTATCTCCTTTTTGTAGACCGCGAGGCCGTAGGAATTATCGAGGCTAAGAAGGTTGGTCAAACCCTTACAGGCGTCGAAGAACAGAGCAACAAGTACCGCAGAGGTCTTCCCGATGATCTGCCCGCCGCTCGCCTACCACTTCCCTTCGCCTTTGAAACGAATAGCGTAGAGACTCGCTTCACCAGTTACCTTGACCCCGTGCCGCGTAGCCGTCCCACCTTTGCCTTCTTTCAGCCAGAAACGCTCAATCGCTGGCTCAATCAGGCACCCGAAACGCTCCCGAATGAGGAGAACGGCACGCTACGGGCGCGGCTCCGTCGCCTGCCTCCACTACAACTAACAGGACTGCGAAGCTGTCAGTTTGAGGCAATCACCAACCTGGAACGCTCCTTCGCGGATAATCGACCTCGCGCACTCATCCAGATGGCGACTGGTAGTGGCAAGACCTACACTGCGGTCAGCAGCATTTACCGCCTCATCAAGTTCGCGGGTGCCAGGCGCGTCCTCTTCCTCGTAGACCGCTCGAACCTTGCGCGTCAGACGCTTAACGAGTTTCAGCAGTACAAGACGCCCGACGATGGGCGTAAATTCACCGAACTCTATAATGTGCAGCATCTTCAATCGAACTATATAGACACAACGGCAAAGGTCTGTATCACCACTATTCAGCGGCTCTATTCTATCCTCAGCGGCGAGCCAGAGCTGGATCCGTTGGAAGAGGAACAATCGCTGTTTGATACAAATGCTGCCTCCGACAACGAGCCGCGCAAAGAGGTTGGCTACAATCCCCAGGTGCCCATCGAGACCTTCGACATTATCTTTACCGATGAATGCCATCGCAGCATATACAACAAGTGGAACGACGCGTTAACGTATTTCGACTCCTACATCGTTGGACTGACAGCGACACCGAACAAACAGACCTTCGGCTTCTTCAACCGCAATCTCGTGATGGAGTATGGACATGACCGGGCGGTAGCCGATGGCGTGAATGTTGACTACCAGGTGTACCGCATTCACACGGAGATTTCTCAGGGTGGCAGTACGATTGACGCGTTATCGTTTGTGGGAAAGCGCGAACGGCGCACACGCAAGACGCGCTGGGAGCAGGCCGAGGACGACCTGATCTATAACGCGAATGATCTTGACCGCCGAGTGATGACGCCTGACCAGATACGCACTATCATTCGTGCCTATCGTGACGCGCTTCCTCGCCTCTTCCCTGATCGTGTAGACCTGACTGACCCTACAAAGAATGTACCCAAAACGCTGATCTTCGCCAAAGACGATAACCACGCCGACGAGATCGTACAGATGGTGCGCGAGGAGTTCGCAAGAGGCAACGACTTCGCGCAAAAGATCACCTACAAGACGAGCGGCTCCAAACCCGAAGAGCTGATCGCCAACTTCCGCAACAGTTACAATCCGCGCATCGCCGTCACCGTTGACATGATCGCCACCGGAACCGACATCAAGCCGCTGGAGGTGCTGCTCTTCATGCGCTCGGTCAAGAGTCGCGGCCTCTTTGAGCAGATGAAGGGGCGCGGCAGCCGCACCATCTCCGATACTGAATTTCATGATGTCACGCCCACACAGGAGGGCAAGACGCGCTTTATTCTCGTCGATGCCGTCGGCGTCTGCGAACAGATCAAAACCGACGAGCCGCCACTTGAGCGCAAACCCTTCGTTCCGCTCAAAAAACTGCTCGACGATGTTGCGCTCAGCAAGTGGAAAAAAGATGAGGACCTGCTGCCTACGCTGGTTGGACGCCTGGGACTCCTCGCCAAACATGTGAAACCGTCAGAGGAGGCAGCGGTCATCGGCGCATCTGGTGGGCGAACCATTCACGAACTCGCAACAGGCATCTTAGAGGCACTCGACGTAGATAGACAGCTTGAAATCACAGAGCAAGAGACAGGCCAGACCTATCTTACAGTTGACGATCCACCGGTGCTTGCCACCGCACAGCGCCTCATTCAGGAGGCTGTGTCTCCCTTCGACAATCCCGACCTGCGCGACGCCCTGCTCAAGACGCAGGAGCGCGATGAACTCACCATCGACATCGTGAGCCAGGACACAGTGCTCGTCTCCGATTGGGACATTCAGGCAGAAGACAAGGCGCGAGCAATGATAGGCACCTTTCGTCAGTTCATCGAGCAGCACCGCGACGAGATCGCCGCCCTCGAAGTCTTCTACAGTCGTCCCAGTCATGCGCGTTTGAGCTATGAAAAAGTAAAGGAGTTGGCAGACGCTATCGAACACGCGCGGCTCGGCCTCACCACCGACAAACTCTGGCAAGCCTACGAACTGCTCGACAAAACGCGGGTACGCAGCAGTAAGAATACCAGGAGAGTATTGACCGACCTTATTGCCCTCGTCCGTTATACTATGGTGTACGACACCGACGCGACCGCCGTGCTGGAACCATACAGCGAAACGGTGCAGCGTCGCTTCGCAACCTGGCTAGAGGAGCAAGAGCGCATGAAAGGCAACCCCTTTACCCCCGAACAACAGCAATGGCTCACCCTCATCCGAGACGCCATCGCCTCATCCGTCACCATCGAACCCGACGACTTCGAGAGCAGCCCCTTCGTGCAGCGAGGCGGTTTAGGTAAGGCATATCAAGTATTCGGACCACAATTATACACAATACTACAAGAACTAAATGAGAGGTTGGCAGCATGAGCGAGGAGAGGATATTACTGAATGGATGGGTACACGCAACGCTTGGTGTATTAGGTGAATACATAAATGGAAAAGCATTCAATGATAATGATTGGTCGAAAGAAGGCCGTCCTATTATTAGGATACAAGACCTTACTGGAACTGGGAAAGCCCCTAACTACTATGATGGCGAAATTGAGGAAAAGTATATGGTTCGACCCGGTGACTTACTAATTGCTTGGTCCGCAACACTTGGTGCATACATTTGGCATGGTCCTGAAGCATGTTTGAACCAGCATATTTTTAAGGTAACATCTTATATCGACAAGATGTTTCATTATTATTTAGTTCAGTCAATCGTAGACGAACTATACCGTAACGCTCACGGTAGTGGTATGGTACACGTGACTCGTGGAAAATTTGAGTCAATTGCTGTACAATTACCCCCTCTTCCCGAACAACAACGCATCGTAGCAGCTATCGAAGAGCAATTCACACGCCTTGATGCAGCAGTAGACGCCCTGCAACATACCAAAGCCAGGCTCAAACGCTCTCGTGCCTCTATCCTGAAAGCTGCTGTCAAGGGCAAGTTGACTGAGGCATGGCGTGCCGAGCATACTGTGGATGAAACAGCATCGGAGCTACTAGAGCGTATCCTGATCGAGAGGCGTGCGAAGTGGGAGGCTGATCTAAGAGCGAAAGGTAAGGACCCTGCAAAGGTAAAATATGTGGAGCCTGCTGAGCCGAATGTGGAGGGGTTGCCAGATTTGCCAGAGGAATGGTGTTGGGCAACAGCGGAACAAATAGGTGATGTTGGTACTGGTGCAACCCCTCTAAGAAGTCGTTCAGATTATTATGAAAATGGTACTATACCCTGGATCACTAGTGGAGCACTTAACTCGGACATAATTACGTACGCTGAGGAGTTCATCACAGAGAAAGCTTTAGAAGAGACGAATGTCAAAGTATTTCCAACAGGAACGCTTCTAGTGGCTATGTATGGTGAAGGCAAAACACGAGGGAAAGTGTCTGAGTTGAAAATCAATGCTACAACAAATCAAGCATGTGCTGCGATAGCTTTTCGCCCTATTTCGGCATTGTGCCAACCATATATCAAAATTTTTATGCAAAGCAACTATATTGAAATTAGACGCTTGGCTGTTGGTGGTGCGCAACCAAACTTGAATCTCGAAATAGTAAAACAAACACTTATTCCTTTGCCCCCTCTCTCTGAACAACAACAAATCGTTGCAGAAGTGGAGGAACGTCTATCTGTCATAGCCCAGGCAGAAACAGCAGTCGAGGTAAGCCTCAAACGTGCCGAGCGAACCCGACAGAGTATTCTCCAAATGGCTTTTGCAGGACGGCTTGTGCCACAGGACACTGATGATGAACCTGCTAGTGTGCTGTTGGAGAGGATACGGGAGGAGCGCGAGAAGGCGAAAGATGGAGGCAGAGCAAATAAGAGGCGTGTGGGGAATAGGGATGTAAGTGAGCCGGAGAGGGTCGATGTGGAGGGAATGGAACAGGTGGCGTTGTGGGGAAGTATGAATGGCTGAAAAATCTTTTAGGCGGGCTACGAATAGTAGCCCGCCTAAAACTTCATGCATGTTCATCCTCATACAAGCGAAACCCTCCAAACTGACCATAGCCTCCCCAATGACTGTCCTCACAGGTTGGCATAGCTAGAATGTATCCCGATTTGAGTAAGGTCAGCAGATATGTTATAGTTGTTTTAAGTTCCGTAGTCGAACATTCTTTTCAATTTCGGTAGTATAAACGAAACTAGAGACATTTACAACATTATACTGTATTGCGGGTATGGTTCATAATTTTGCACCGAAGGGGCAAGGGGATGCCCTCCCATACAGAGGTCATCACTTGGACGTGCTATGGGAGGGGCATCCCCTTGCGGGTGCCCTTGCTGTACGGAGTTCTGCGACTGTATTGCTGCATAATCCTGTGTATAAGATGCCGACAATCATAAAAAGGAGCGCAAAAAGATGGTTGCACAACCGGACCGATTGCGGATGAGCGTCGAGGAATATCTGACGCTTGACCGCAACAGCACCGAGACGCGCTACGAGTATATTGACGGTTATGCCTATGCGCTAACAGGTGGAACGGCAAATCATGCCAGGATCAGTGCTAACGTGCTAGGAGAGTTGAGGGATGCTCTTCGTGGTGGGCCATGTAGTTTTTTTACATCTGATGTGAAGGTCCGTATCTCTGAGACACGCTATGTCTATCCAGATGTCACTGTCAGTTGTGATCCGCGTGATCGAGGCACAGTTGATATCTTGCAGTCTCCACGTCTCATAGTTGAGGTTCTCTCCCCCAGTACCGAAGCTGGCGACCGAGGAGCTAAGTTCGCCGATTATCGTGCCTGTCCAACCATCGAGGAATATGTCCTTGTAAACACACAACTACAGGCTGTCGAAGTCTACCGACGTGAGCAAGAACCTTTCTGGCAATACACCTCTTTTGGACCCGACGATCAGGTAGAGCTAACAAGTCTCAGCATCAGCTTCCCCGTCTCCGTCGTTTATGAAGATGTCGTGGTACCATAATATCCAGGTGTAGGGCGCAATCAATTGCGCCCGTACTGAAGGCATCAGATGTGTACGGGCGCAATTGATTGCGCCCTACACAGCACCCACATTGGTCCTGTGTGAGACGTGGATGTCATGAATGAGACCCCTACAACCGTCCTATATACATAGAAAGATGAGAGAAGGATACTGTTAATAGCATGAGCACCCATACCCAGCATATCGTCCAAAAGCTGTGGAATTATTGTAATATCTTGCGCGATGATGGTATGTCCTATGGCGACTATGTAGAGCAGCTTACCTACCTGCTCTTCCTCAAGATGGCCTACGAGCGGACACAGCCGCCGTATAACCATCCCTCACGCATCGAGAAGGAGTTTGATTGGAGCAGCTTGCTAGAGCTAGAGGGCGAGGCGTTAGAGAGCCACTACCGTCACATCCTGGAGGAATTGAGCAAGAAAGGGGGGATGCTGGGCATTATTTTTCGCAAGGCATTGAACAAAATCCAGAATCCCGCGCACCTTCATCGCCTCATCGTTGATCTTATCGACCGCGAGACCTGGACCATGCTCGACGCGGATGTAAAGGGCGACGCCTACGAGGGGCTGCTCCAGAAGAACGCGGAAGATACTAAGAGCGGTGCAGGTCAATATTTCACGCCACGCCCACTCATTCAGGCGATTGTCGATGTGATGCAGCCCCAACCAGATACGCGTATTTGTGACCCTGCCTGCGGAACGGGTGGCTTCCTCCTCGCGGCACACGACTATATTTTAAAACAAAACTCGCACATGTCGCGTGATCAGCGCACCTTCTTGCGCTTCGATGCCCTGCACGGCTGGGAGATCGTGGACAACACGGCGCGTCTCTGCTTGATGAACCTCTTTCTACACGGCATCGGCAGCGACGAAGGAGAAAAAACACCTGTCCATGTCTACGACAGTCTGCTCAGTCCTCCCAGCGAACATTTCGACATGGTGCTGACCAATCCCCCCTTTGGACGCAAGAGCAGTACAACTATCATCAACCAGAAGGGACGAGAGGAGCGCGAGGTGAGCGTAATTGTGCGTAACGACTTCTGGGCAAGTACCAGTAACAAACAGCTTAATTTCGTTCAGCACATCAAGTCGCTGCTGACTACAAATGGGCGGGCTGCCGTTGTCGTGCCCGACAACGTACTTTTTGAGGGTGGTGCTGGCGAGACCATTCGCCGCAAGTTGTTGGAAACCTGTGATGTCCATACACTGTTACGCCTGCCAACAGGCATCTTCTACGCCAATGGTGTCAAGGCAAACGTGCTCTTCTTCGATAAGAAACCTGCCGCCGAACGTCATTGGACCGAAAGGCTATGGGTCTATGATCTGCGTACCAACCAGAACTTCACGCTGCGCACTAATCCCCTGACACGTAAGCATCTCGACGACTTCGTAAGCTGCTACAATCCCGAGAACCGTCATGAGCGGCAGGAAAGCGAACGTTTCCGCTGCTACAGCTACGATGACCTGCTCAAGCGCGACAAGCTCAGCCTCGACCTCTTCTGGCTCCGTGACAAGAGCCTTGAGGATGCTGACGACCTGCCGCCGCCCGATGTCCTTATTATGAGTATTATTGAGGACTTACAGGCCACCATCGAGCAGCTAACAGCAATTGTTGATGATATGAATGGTGGCACAAACGGGGTTGGTGGGGGGAAATAAACGCTCTTTGACAAAACAATTTGGTAGCGGAACCAACTGTAGGGGTTTCATTCATTACACCCTCGTTTGCCATAGCACCATCGTGGGATTATTGGCAATCGAGGGTGTAATGAATTATATAAAAAACCTGAGGTTGAGAAGGTGTTCGTAGGGGCGCGATCAATCGCGCCCCTACAAGGCCAATCCCCCGTTTTTGCTATGATCTTCTATATCGTAGAATACAACAAAAAGCTGTATTTTATGATCGTGGGAGGCAAGCCTTGAGTGTTTCTACTGAACCCCAAACCTGGATCGACGATGCGACTTTTCAAGCCGACATAGACTATCTTGAGTCTCGCTGGCAGCGTAGACCTGTGGGCGCGAGCGACTTGCCCGTAATTGACATTGGCACAGGAGAACCCCTGGTCTTTGTCCCCATTCTCGAACATCTTGATTTCGTCTACAGTCGTCAAATACAGGCTTTCAGTCAGACGAGACGTGTCATATTTTACCGACGCCACGAATCACGTAACACTCCTGTGGCAGCCACGCAACGGGCCGAGGAACTGCGGCAGGTGCTCGATAGCCTGGGACTCGAACGAGCCGATTTTGTAGGACATGGCGATGCCGCGATAGTCCTCCTGGAGTTCGCACTGCGCTATCCCCTGCGCTGTCGTTCACTGACCATTCTTGTCCAGGGACCCGACTATGTTATTGCTCCACATCCCTTCATCTGGATTTTGCATGAACTGTTTATACGCCTGCCCGTGGAACACGTACTCCCGACTCCCTTTCTAAGCCGCATCGTGGCAAACTATGCCACGGCACGCGGTAAAGAAAACCATGCGAAGCCTTCCGTACCTCATCGCCTGGTCGCGGGACAATTTGCTAAGATCGCCCTCTGGCCTTCCGTCTATAAATTCTCCGTGTTACCCGTCATCCACAATGTCAACTTCTATGATCGTCTGACACCCCTCACCATGCCCGTTCTCGTCCTCAACCGCACCGATGATCGCCTGACGCCAGAGCCAAAGACGCGCTGGCTCGCAGAACACCTACCCAACTGCGTCGGTTATCATATAGTCAACGGAGGAGACCGCTTTTTTATGTATGCACAATCCGATGTGGTCAATCCCCTCATAGCACAATTTCTCGCGTCACGCCCATAGCGGATCAACGAAAATAATGGGCCTTAACTAAGGAGGTATCACATGTCTACCGAAGACAACATTGCCACTATCCGCCGTGCTTTCGAAGCCATCAACAGAGGAAACGTTGAGGGATTTATGTCTGGCTTTGCACCTACCTGTATCTTCCACGACAAGCCTTCTGGCGGTATAACCACCTATGAGGGTGCCAGACAAGGTGCTGTTTCATCCTTCAAGAACTTCCCTGATCTATACATAACACTTGAAGACATGATAGTGCAGGGAGAAAAGGTCGTCGTCCGCTATACGTACAGCGCAACCCATCCACCAACTGGTAAGAAAGTGACATGGACAGGAATAAGCATCCTACACTTCGTTGATGGCAAAGTGGTAGAAGACTGGGCAAACACCGACATGCTCAGTTTTATGCAACAGATCGCTGCTATCCCTACATAGAAACGCAGATTGTGTAGGGGTCTAATTCATTACACCCTACATCACCACAGCACGAACGTGGGATTATCGGCAAACGAGGATACGAGACTAATATACGACACAAGATGTCAAGAATAAGCTGTTAGAATCGTCTTAGCACAACCGATGTTTTCACATGACGGGCAACTTAAGGAGGTTCTGCAATGGCGATTATCCCTTACACTGGTAACAGCGACTACTGCTACGCCAATAGTTTGCACATGAGTCTACTTGCAGCAGGGGCGGTCCAGCGTGAACTGCCCAGTCCAGGATTTCTGGAGTGTTTGACCACCCTCCCGTTTGGCAAGATGTACCTGCGCCTGGAGGAGGGGCCGCTTGTCTTCTTTAGCAGTCCTGAGATCAATCCCGATAGCGGACTGACCCTTGCCCTGAAATCCCTTGGCTGGACCTGCCAGGAGCGGCGCGGAGATCAGGATGATGAGGCGCTTGCCAGACTGTGTGAAGCAGCCAAGAATGCTCCTGTCCTGGTTGGTCCGGTCGATCTCGGCTACCTCTCGTATAATCCGCTTCATGCCGACTTAGCTGGCGGAGATCACTTCCTGGTTGTCCTGGCGGTCGAGCAGGACCATGTCCTTCTACATGATCCCTGGAAGTATCCCTACGCTTACCTCCCTATTCCTGAGTTTATGCAAGCATGGCGAGCCGACCGCGTTGGTTACCGCAGTGCTCCCTATACCTTTCGCACGCACTTTCAGCAGGTCGAGCAGCCCACGCGCCAGGAGATGATCGCGCGCACTTTACCCACGATCAAGGCCAATGTGCAGGCAGAGCCTGAAGGCCCTGTCGTCTACGGTGGAGTGCAAGCCCTGTACCGTCTCATCAAGGACCTACGAGCAAGCAAGAAACCTGCTGAACTGTTGAGCAGCCTGATCTACTTTGTCTTCCCTCTCGCAGCGCGACGCTCGCTCGATGCCGCAGCCTTCCTGATCGAAGGAGACATGCCGGAAGCAGCGAACCTTGTGCAGCAGCAAGCTCTGCTCGTTGGCAAAGCTCAATACCTTGCTGTACATAAGCAATGGGGTAAGGTTGCTGACGTGATGGAGCGACTGGCAGAAGTGGAACAAGAACACATCGCTTCTCTATGATGCGTTTTCCGTCCAAGGGAAAACGGGGTCTACTTCATTACACCCTTCGTTACCACAAGACCAACGCTGGATTCTTGCCCAACGTGGGTGTTATGATGGTCTTTGACAAAATCATCCGTCAGCCCAACGTAGGGGCGCGATTGATCGCGCCCGTGGGTGGGGCAGATGGGCAATGCGGGCGCGATCAATCGCGCCCGTGGGGCAAATGCGGGCGCGATCAATCGCGCCCCTACGGAATTACACCTAGACATCACAAAACGTAGGAAATCGCGCCTGAGAGGGAGTAACAAATGGCCTGATTATTGGGAAAGAAGATCTTGAAGGCATCCTCAACAACATTCCCGTATTTATCCTTGCTCGGCTCCTCCCTGGAAAAGTTGCATATGATTGCTTCATTTCCAACAACATCCCCATCAAATCGACGGATTAAACGTAACGCCATAGGAGTTATCGTGCGACAAAAGATTGTCTTCAAGCTTTTTCTCCCTTTAAATTTATCGCTCCTAAAGAAATTTTTGGGTCTTTCTCCTCATAGACACGCTTCATTTTATGTAGTATTGTAATATATGAGTTGTGTGTGTCAATACACACGTTAAAACGGTTCTCCATCCTTCCGGGTGAAAGACGGAGGTGGTGGTAGGGGCGCAATCAATTGCGCCCGTGAGCGTGCATCCATGTCCCGGGTGGGCGCAATCAATTGCGCCCGTGAGCGTGCATCCATGTCCCGGGTGGGCGCAATCAATTGCGCCCCTACCACCACCCGTAAGGATGAAGAACCATTAGAACAACAGTTTGAAAAGGAGCATGACATAATGGCAAAAGCAACCTGGAACGGCGTAGTCCTCGCCGAAAGCAACAACACCGAAGTCGTAGAGGGAAACCAATACTTCCCGCCAGACTCGGTCAAGCGCGAGTACTTCAAGGAGAGCGACACGCATAGTACCTGTCCCTGGAAGGGTTACGCCAGCTACTACTCCATCGAAGTCAATGGAAAAGAGAACAAAGACGCTGCTTGGTACTATCCCGCTCCAAAGGATGCCGCCAAGCAGATCAAAGACCACGTCGCCTTCTGGAAGGGCGTCGAGGTAGAGGCATAATCTGATCCCATAAAGGAAGGTCCCGATATAGGCCGCTACGGCTTATATCGGGACCTTCCTTTATGGGATCAGGTTATGCTGATAGACAGGGCGGAATAAATACAGGTCTAATAAATGTTAGGCTAGGGGTAGGGGCACAACTTATTGCCTCGTTTTTGCAGTGCCGCAAAGATGGATACACCCAAAGATGCTTGTATTATCGTCCTATCGTAGATAGCATAATTAAATGACGAGGAAACGCGGATATGACCAAACAGGCAAAAATAATTGTTACTATAGCTCTGATGCTGGGCATGGCGCTGGCGGCGCTGGATACCACCATTGTCGGCACTGCAATGCCGAGTATCGTTGGCAAGTTGGGGGGCATTACACTCTACTCATGGGTGTTCTCGGTCTATTTGCTTACCTCTACCACTACCGTTCCTATCTATGGCAAACTCGCTGATCTCTACGGGCGCAAACCATTATTTCTTTTTGGTACTGCTGTCTTCCTTATCGGCTCGGTTGCATCTGGCGCGGCACAGTCGATGGAGCAACTCATCATTTTCCGAGCTATTCAAGGTCTCGGTGCTGGCGCGGTGATGCCCATCGTGCTTACAATCATCGGCGACATCTTCGCGTTGGAAGAGCGTGCCAGGGTCCAGGGGCTCTTTAGTGGCGTTTGGGGTCTATCGAGCGTCATTGGTCCTGCTGTTGGTGGCCTTATCGTCGATCACTTCTCGTGGCGCTGGGTCTTTTACATCAATGTCCCTTTCGGTTTGATGTCGGCGCTGCTGCTCATCATCGCTCTCAGAGAGAATGTCGAGCGCAAAAAGCATCATCTCGACTATATTGGAACACTTACGCTTACAGGTGGCATCGTCGCGCTCCTCTTCGCCATGCTTCAAGGTGGAACAACCTGGGCATGGACCTCGTTCCCAAGTATCGGCCTTTTCGCTGCATCCGTCCTGCTCATTACCTTGTTTATTCGCACAGAGCATCGTGCGGAGGAGCCAATCCTGCCTCTGACCCTGTTCAACAATCGTATCATCACGGTCTCAAGCATCGGTGGTGTCATCCTTGGCGTGCTTATGTTTGGCGTTACCTCTTACGTTCCTCTCTTCGTGCAGGGCGTCAAAGGTGGCAGCGCGACGAGCGCAGGCATCACCCTCGGTCCACTGCTGCTAGCCTGGCCCATAGCCGCTACCATCAGTGGTAAAATCGTCATCCGCTATGGCTATCGCCTCACCGCCAGCATGGGCATGTTCCTCGCCGCTGTAGGTATGGCAATGGTTGTCCTCTTTAACGCCCAGACCGGATTCCCCTTCATCGTTGCCGCGATGGTCTTGCTGGGCACTGGTCTCGGCTTCGCCAGCTCTGCCTACATCCTGGCTGTTTCGAGTGCAGTTCCCTGGAACCTGCGCGGCGTTGCTACCGCTACCACCCAGTTCGTCCGCACGATTGGTGGCACCGTCGGTGTCGCCGTCATGGGCTCCATCCTCAACGCACAAATGGCCTCGCGCTTTACGCCTATCTTCGCCCGCTTTGCAAGCGTTGCGGATCGCCTTCCGAAGAACATTGCGCCCGCGAACGTCCTGCTCACACCTGAACTCCGAGCATCTCTTCCACTTTCATTTCTGAGCCAACTGCAAGATGCGCTCTCGCAGAGCCTCTTCTGGGTCTACGCGCTCATGCTCCTGGTAGGCGTGATCGGTCTGGCAACCATGTTCCTATTGCCAGGTGGAAGAGCCGACCAGTACGCCTACAAACCAACAGGGGAAGAAGTTGACGCTGCTCCTGAACCAGCATCAGAGTCTCTAGCAAATATTGGATAACAAGAACGAACAGCTACACAGGCCCTACCCGCATGCGGGTAGGGCCTGTGTAGCTGTTCGTTCTTGTTATTCTTTCTCCTCCTCATTCCCAGGCTGCTGCAAGGGCTTCACAACCTCTTCAGGTACAAGCATCTGCGTCCCCTTGGGCGGATGCAACCACGACTTCACGCGCAGATAGATCGCCATGATGCCACCAAACCATAGGCCCCCGTACACATAGCCTGCCATCACATCGCTCGGCCAGTGGGCACCAAGATAGATACGTGACGGACCAATGCACCCGATCAACAGCGTACACAGACCAATCAGCCCATTGCGCAGCTTGCCAGACCGCCAGTTCGTCGCCAGTAGGTAGATCAGCAGCCCATAAAAATTTGTATAGTGCATCACGTGCCCACTCGGAAAGCTCGGCTCGTTAATTACCTTTATCACCGTCACTAGTTGCTTCGTAGGTCGGGGCCGCTTAATTACTCGCTTCACTATCGCATTCAGAATATTTGATGAAGTCGTCAGCAGAATAAAAATAGCCTCTAAGCGGAAGCGCAGCACCCAGAAGATACCCGCCACTCCAATAGTCTGCGGCGTTGACCATTGCCAGAAACCAATCTCCGAAATCCAGTACATAAAGCGTCGAAACCACGGATTCTTCTGTCGCTGCAAATTAGAGGTAATCGACATATCCCCAGGGAAAAAATCCGTCCGCTGCGCAATCAGCGACAGCAGAACCGCTCCCGCCAATATCCACATATAAAACACGAGGAAGATCGTTCCTCTTGATACCGCACGCCGACCTGAAACCGATGTCTCTGCCGCTACGCGCTGCGCCTCCGTTGCAATCTCCGGTAGGTTCACAGCCGATAACGGACTATCCGCAGTTGGCTCTGTTGTGTCTGTTGACCTCGTGGGATTACTTGACATGCACCGTCCCTTTCTCTTCTAATGCCTTTGATTCGTTTTGCTTTGCTCGTCTGTAGTGCCGCGTTCTCTTCCTCTCATCTTCTACCACGTTTGGTCCCTCCGCAACGTGCTCAGGCACCCGCACCCGCAGCGCACCGGGCGTCACCGAGATCATCGCCGGTGTATGCCCATGTGCCACCCCGTCCGCGTGCAGCGCGACTGGATAATCAGCCGTAATCCGCAGCGTTTTCACCTTCCGCCGCGTAATCTTCGGCTCCAAAATACGTTTCCCCTGCGTAATCGAGATACCATGTCGAATAAATTCAAGCTTACTAAAATTTTTATAAATCACCACATCTAGCAATCCATCATCCATCAACGTCCCTGGCGCAACCTGTAGATGCACACCATAATAAGGCGAGTTACATACCGTTATCTGTAGCGCTCGATAGATTCGACTCTTGTGCCCGTCAAACGACACCCGAAGCTTTGCAGGCCGAAAAGAAAATAACGACAGTAGTCCGCTAACAGCCCCGCGTATCGTCGAAAGCCAGCCATAACTCTTAATCTCTTCCGCCGCCGGAAAAAGCTCTGCCTCTAACCCAATACCCGCCACCTCCAAAAACACATGATTGTTAATATTCCCAATATCTATTCGCTTTGTCCTCCCCTTTGCAATAATCGCACACGCCCCCTCAACTGTATCAGGAATACTCAGGCTATTCGCCAGATTATTCATCGTTCCCTTCGCAACAATACCCAACACACTTTCCGTCCCAATCAAGCCACTTGCCACCGCGTGAATCGTTCCGTCCCCACCCGCCGCGATCACAACATCCGCATCCTCTGCCGCCGCCTTCTTCGCCAACCCGCTGCCAGGATCTTCTTCCGTTGTATACCACACCTCCGGCTCAATACCATACGCCCCCAACCCCTCCACAATCGCCTCCTCGTGCTGCTCCACCGTCTCCTCATGTCGCGCCTCCGGTGCCAGTAACGATACACCTGAAGCTGGATTAAAAATTAATATCGTACGCATTTGACTCCCAGAGATGAATAGTTCGTCCTCTCATACGGGCTAATTTATCACACTCAACAGACGTCCTCTTGTGTGCGCCCACTTCCTAGTACGTATAGTATAGCTCATTCGTGTCATGAGCATGACGTAGGGACCGATGAGGCATTCTTAACAAGTCAAAGGCATGAACAAAACGAGAGAGAAGAGAAATGTAACATGTTTTCTCTTAGACAGCTATTTTCTTTCATCGCTATAATTAGAATGATATACTAGTGTCGAAGCAGCATTATCCTGTGTGCAAGGAGGTTATATTTATGGCTTATCAAATGATTTCTCCCCCAAACCACTTTGATGCTCGTCAAAGCAGTTGAGAAAGATTAGCACAAGCTAAGAATAAACTTAACAGTTTTATTGCTGACTTGTGTTATACAAACGCCTCGGTTACTATATGAGCGGCAAGAAAAGATTGTCGGAAATCTTCAGAACGTGCTGAGTACCATTCTTTACACAAAACTTCAGCAGTTGCTGGAACCATATTTACAGAGCAGAGAAGAAATGCATGGGAATATCTAATCGTAAGCAGACCCTCTTAGCCCCTTCATTTGTAGCGCTGCAACCAGTCGGACCATCGATGCTGACAACAGAAATGAGCGATGCCTACCACGATACCATCGTGAGCACACTCGCGAGTCGCCGCACAACGCTTGACGCGGCCCTGAACCAGCTTTCAGCACGAGCCGCACCTCTTACATACGTCGCCACATGCCTCGTCGAAACCCTTTGTAGTGGACACAAAGTCCTCGTCGCGGGTAACGGTGGTAGTGCTGCACAGGCTCAACATTTCGCGGGAGAACTTGTTGGGCGTTTCAAACGCGAACGCGCTCCCTATGCTGTCCTTTCTCTTACCACCGACACCGCCATCCTTACCGCTGTTGCCAACGACTACGGCTATCAAGACATCTTCGCACGCCAGGTTCTCGCCCTCGCCCAACCGGGCGACATGCTCATTGCCTTCAGCACCAGTGGCGAATCCGAAAATCTTATCCGCGCTGCTGAAGCAGGTCAACAAGCACATGTCACTACCGTCGCCATCACGGGAGACCTGCCCAGTCGCCTCGAACAGTGTTCAGACATCACTGTCAAAGTCCCGCTCACCGACACTCCCCTTATACAAGAACTGCACATGATTGTCACACACATCCTGTGTGATATCGTAGAGACGCAGCTTTCTTCGCTGCAGGACACCCTATATGACGGCACGGGCAGCACCCGCCAGACCGAGGACGAGTGGCAGCGATGAGTCAGCGTGCCCTCTTTCTCGACCGTGATGGCACACTTGTTCATGCTGTGCATTACCCCTCGCGTCCCGAACAACTTCGCCTCTATCGGGGAATCGGACCAGAACTCTGTGCCCTCCAAAATATGGACTTTCGTCTCATCGTCATTACCAATCAGGCTGGTATCGCACGCGGCTACTTTAACGAAGCTGATCTGGAGCGCATGCATGAGCATCTTGTACATGAGTTCACCGCGTTGAACGTCCATATCGATGGTATCTATCACTGCCCCCATCATCCAGAAGGAGTCATCCAGGAACTTGCTGTTCGTTGCGACTGCCGCAAACCCCAGCCAGGTATGCTTCTACGCGCCGCCAGCGACCTTGACCTCGACCTCGCACACTCCTGGTTCGTCGGCGACATCCTTGACGATATCGAAGCAGGCAATCGCGCTGGCTGTCGCACCGTTCTCGTCGATCTTGGCACAGAATCTCCTCCTCAGCGCCCGCTGCGCATGCCTACCTTCGTTGCGCGCGACACTGTACACGCGCTCAAAATTATTCAAACCATCGAAACACATGATGAAAACACTAGCTCTGCTTCAGCGCTCGATCTTGCCTATCATCCCGTATCATGGGACCCTGTGGATATCCCCACCTTATATGATAAGAACATATCAGGAGTAACCAGTGACAACCGCTATTAACCTTGTTCGACATTTTCGGCACCTCCGTGCATTGGTCATTGGTGATGCAATGCTCGACACCTACCTCGAAGGCAGCGCCGCCCGCCTCTGTAGCGAAGGACCCGTTCCCGTCGTACGCAAAACTGCTGAACATCGTATCCCCGGAGGTGCCGCCAACACTGCCGCCAACCTGCGTGCCCTCGATGCCGATGTCATCTTCCTCGGACTCATTGGTCCCGACATCGCAGGAACACTTTTACGCACCGCTTTACGCCAACAGGGTATCAACGACCAGTGGCTCGTCGAAGACTCTACTGCACAAACGCTCCACAAACTCCGCATTCTCGCCGACGGTCAATACGTCGTGCGCTTCGACGAAGGCACCACTTTTGGTGGAATTGAGAGCCAGCAGCGCCTTATTGCCATGCTTGAAGAAACGTACCCCTTATGCGATCTCGTCATCGTATCCGACTACCACTACGGTGTCCTCTCCGATAAACTCATCGAGCATCTCCGAATCCTGCACAACGCACAGCCCAAACCCCTGCTCATCGACTCCAAGGCCCTCTATCGCTTCCGCGATCTCGAAGCCACCATCGTCACCCCCAACCTCCTGGAAGCTCAATTACTGGTGGGTGAAACTACTCGATACGACGACCCCGCCGCGTCAGCGGGGCAGTATAGTAGGGACGACCCTTGTGGTCGCCCTGCCGGTGAAACAGAAGGGCGACCGATGGCAGGGCGACCACAAGGGATCGCCCCTACTCAATACGACGATCCCGCCGCTGCTGTCGCGGATGGCTCTGCCGCTGTCACGGGTCGCTCTGAATTTTTCGCCCAGGTCGAACGCGTCGCTCAACAGCTTCTTACCACGCTCAAAGCTCATCATGTCGCCATCACCCTGGCAGAACACGGCGTATTCCTATTAGATCGTTATGGCAGCACCACGTACATCCCCGCTCACCCGGTGGCGCATGCAAACGACGTAGGGGCTGGCGATTCCTTCGCCTCAGCAATGGCTCTGTCACTCGCTGCTCGTGGAACTCTTGAAGAGGCGGCGCGTATCGGCATTGATGCCGCGAGCATCGCTGTCACTAAACAGAGGACAGCCATTGTCCAGTATCAAGAACTGCTTCAGCGCGTCAGTCTCAGAGAATACACCGCTTATGGATCTTCTGATCGTCCCGGCCATGACCATGACGCGCTAACACGACTCTCGTCCCTGCTCGATGTCGAGCGGCTTGTAGGTCGTCGCATCGTCTTCACCAACGGTGTCTTTGATATTCTTCACGCGGGTCATGTCCAGTTTCTTCGTCAGGCGAAAGCGCTGGGAGACATGCTCGTCGTCGGAATCAACAGCGACCGCGGTACGCAGCGCCTGAAAGGGGCGGGCCGACCCATCAATAACGAACGAGACCGTATGGCTCTCGTCGAAGCCCTCGACGCTGTTGATGCCGTCATCCTCTTCGACGAAGATACACCAACCGAACTCATACGTGCCCTGCGTCCAGCCATTCACGTCAAAGGTGGCGACTATGCCGACGAAGCCCTTCCAGAAGCCGAAGCCGTGCGCGAATACGGCGGTCAGATCATCATTCTGCCTCTTGTCGGAACCATGAGTACCAGTACCGTCATCGACCGCATCTCCGAGTTATCGTATGAAGCCGACCGTAGAGGCCCGATGTATCGCGCCCAGGGTGGGGATGGGGGGCAAGCATGATCGACGAACGCTGGCAATCCGTACAAAAGGTGCTTCTCGTCCGGCTCGATAACCTCGGCGATGTACTTTTGACAACACCTGCCTTTCACGCTGTGAAAACCTCGCTCCCCAACGCGTCATTGACCCTATTGGCGAGTTCCATCGGGGCGCAGGTTGCAGCACTTAACCCTGATATCGACGACATTATCATCTATCCGGCCCCCTGGATGGACCCCTGGCAGAAGATGCCACAGGACAGCGAACGAGAGCAGCGCACAATCGCCCAGATTCAAGAGCGACACTTTGACGGGGCCATCATCTTTACTTCGTTTCGTCAGAGCCCTCTGCCAGCGGCATATCTATGCTATCTCGCGGATATTCCTCTGCGCGTCGCATCCTCCATCGACGGCCCTGGCTCACTGCTGACCACACGTCACAAACACCCGGAGACTATCATTCACGAGGTTGAACGTGGACTCAACCTTGTACGCGTCCTGGGCATGGACACCGACGAGCGCGATCTGGTACTCAAAGTACCCGATACCGCCAATACTTCTGTTGCTCACTTGTTGGAGTCACATGGCATCGCCAGGCACCATCCACTTGTCGTTGTCCATCCTGGCTGTACCATGCCCGCGCGTACCTACCCCTGGGAGATGTACGTAGAGGTCATCGACCTGCTGATCGAGCAGCTTGGAGCCTTCGTCGTCGTTACTGGAGCCAACGACGAACGTCCTCTCGTTACTCAAGTCCTTGAGCATATACAGGAAAACCATCGCGACTCAACGCTCGCAATGGCTGGTGCTCTGCCATTTCCAGAATTCTGCGCACTCATTCAGGCCGCCGATCTCACCGTCACGAACAACACGGGGCCAATGCACATCTCGGCTGCGGTCAAAACGCCCGTGATCGCTCTCTTCGCCCTGACCAATCCCCCTGAACAGTGGGGACCGTGGCATGTTCCGCATCGTCAGATGTATCACGACGTATTCTGTCGCATCTGCTATAGCCGCGTCTGCCCCTATCAACACGAATGCCTGCGTCTCGTCACGCCACAAATGGTCGTCAATGCCTCGGCTGAGTTATTGGACGCTGTGAAATATGGAGGGCACGCGCGGGGGGCTGCCCCTTCCATACCAGGCAGTGAGCCGACACGACTGTCTATGGAGGGGACAGCCCCCCGCGCGGCAAAATGTCTGGGGGACATTTGCCCTTCGAAAGGAGCCATACGATGAACTCGTGGCTGGCGGCGCGGAATATTCTAGCGGTGCGTCTGGACAACATTGGTGACGTTATCATGCTAGGACCAGCCCTGCGTGCCATCAAAGAAACCGCACCAGAGGCACGCCTGACGCTCCTGGCGACTCCAGGTGGCGCGACAGCCGCCTCGCTTCTGCCGTGGATCGACGACGTGATAGTATGGCGTCCCATCTGGCAAGACGTTGGTGGACGCATGCCCTTGAATCCAGCACGTGAACTCGAACTCATCGACATGCTCGCGCAACGCCAGTTTGACGCTGCCCTCATCTTCACATCATTCAGCCAGACGCCCCACACGCCTGGCTATGTCTGCTATCTGGCGGGTATCCCTCTGCGTGCTGGCGAGTCAAACGAGTTCGGCGGCGGCACGCTCTCGACTCAACTACAGGGCGCACCCACCGAGATGCACCAGGTTGAGCGAAACTTGCGCCTCGTAGAACACCTCGGCTTCGTCGCCAGGAATCGCACATTGCGCGTCATGCTCTCTCAAGAGGCAAAGGCTGCAATCCCTTCGCTATTAAGGACCACAGGCATTGATCCAGACACACCATACATTCTACTGCATCCAGGAGCCAGTGCGAAGGCGCGCCGCTACCCGGCAGAACGTTTCGGCGCTGCCGCCGAGATGCTGACGAGACACGGCTGGCAAGTGCTGGTAACAGGCGTGGAACGCGAGGAAGAGGTGCTTACGAAAGTACAACAAGCGGCTCCACTAGCGCACATTCTCATGGGCAAAACGACTCTCGCGGAGTATGCCGCTCTAGTTGAGCGTGCCGCCCTCGTAATCTGCAATGACACACTACCAATGCATCTCGCAGATGCCCTACGCACGCCCGAGATCGTGCTTTTCTCCGGTACCGACTACGAGGAACAGTGGCGACCGCGCTCTACAGCCGCGCGACTCCTACGCCGTCCAACGCCCTGCCATCCCTGCTACCTGTTCGAGTGCCCTATCGGCCTCCCCTGCCTCGATATCCCTCCCGAAGAGGTAGTCGAAACCTCCGAGACGTTACTCGCTGAGATCGGAGGAATGTAATGATGGAACGTGATATGACGCAAGCTGCGAGATTGCATATGGGACAAGGGCACCCGCAAGGGGATGCCCCTCCCATACGACGCGCAAGTGACAAGCCGTCTATGGGAGGGGCATCCCCTTGCGGGTGCCCTTGTTACACATGTGCTCATGCGCCAAACGCATACCCATTCCCGGTTCCCCTACCCCACTCTCCCAGGCGTATCGCCATCTTCCGAGCGCTGCAACTCGGCGATCTTCTGTTGGCGGTACCGGCGTTTCGGGCGATCCGGCAATGCTTTCCAGACGCCGAAATTACGTTGATTGGGCTGCCGTGGGCAGCCTCGTTCGCGCATCGCTTCCGCCACTACATAGACCGCTTCGTCGAGTTTGTCGGCTATCCTGGCATTGATGAAACCCCTGTCAACCCTGAGCGTACAAGGCAGTTTCTGCTGGAACAGCGTGATTACCAGTATGACCTGGTAATACAGATGCATGGTAGTGGGCGAACTAGCAACCCCTTTGCCCTCGCCCTTGGTGCTGCAACGACGGTTGGCTATTATGAAAAAACACTGGGAGACCTGACACTTGGTGCCGTCTATCCCGACGATCAACATGAGGTGCTGCGTAACCTCAATCTAGCTGCTTTAATAGGCTGTATTGATTTAGATACAAGCTTAGAGTTTCCGCTTTTCGAGGACGATTACGCTGAGGCGGATGCGCTTTTACGTTCAGTACAGAGGGAATGCCTTAAAGTAGGCATACATCCTGGTGCGCGTCCATCGGCCCGTCGCTGGCCCGCTGAATACTTTGCTGGCGTCGCCGATGAACTTACTCACCAGTTCGATGCTCAAATTCTACTGACCGGAGGCCCCGGCGAAGAGGCTACGGTACAGGCCGTCATAGAACGTATGCAGACACCAGCGATCAATCTCGCGGGCAAAACCTCGATAGGAGGACTGGCTGTCCTTATTAGCAAACTAGACCTCTTCATCAGCAACGACACTGGACCAGCCCATATCGCCTGTGCTGTGGATAGTCCCAGTATCACCATCTTCGGCCCAGCCGATATTCAGCGTTGGGCTCCGCTTGATACAAGGCGTCATCTCGCACTGCGGCGTCCCGTTGCATGTAGCCCTTGTGGATATTGGGAGTGCCCTATCGACCATCGCTGCCTACGTTGGCTCTTGCCCGATGCTGTTATTCCTGTTGCCCAGCAGTTACTTGTAAGGAAGACACACTCATGCAACGCCTAAAAATCCTGATCTGGCACATACACGGCTCTTACCTGAATGCTCTTGCGCGGCTCGACCACGATTGGTACCTTCCTATCAAGCCCGGGCGACCAGAAGGCTACGGTGGACGAGGCCCGACATTTGATCTGCCAGACTACATGCATGAGGTGCCCGCCGAAGAGGTACGCAACCTGAATCTTGACCTTATTATCTACCAGACGCCCAAAAACTACTTCGAGGATGCACGCGAGATTCTCAGCCCTGAACAGCGTCAACTACCTCAGATATACCTTGAACACAATACGCCTAAGCCACATGCAACCGACACACGCCACCCCACTGCTGAGGAGAACGTGTTATTAGTACATGTGGCCCACTATAACCGTCTGATGTGGGATAACGGTCGTACACCAACTGTCGTGATCGAACATAGCGTGGCAATTGATCCGACGGTAAGCTATCGCGGCACTCTTGAGCGCGGTGTAACCATCGTCAACGGTATGCAGAAGCGACCGCGCATCACCGGATACGATATTTTCTCGCAGGCCAGACAGGTCATCCCACTCGACGCGGTGGGGATGCAAACAGAGGAGCTGGGTGGCCTGGGCGATATCCCATATCGTCACCTGCACCAGCGCATCGCCGACTATCGCTTCCTGTTCAGCCCGATTCGCTACACCAGCCTGCCACTGGCAGTAATTGAGGCTATGACGATTGGCATGCCCGTTATCGCCCTGGCGACGACCGAGCTGCCCACGGTAATCGAGCATGGTAAAAGCGGCTATATCTCCTGCAATCCTGACGAATTGATCGCGCACATGCGCCGCCTTCTTGCCAACCCGGACGAGGCAAAGTTAATGGGAGCCTATGCGCGTACCGTTGCACGTGACCGCTTCGGATTAGAGCGCTTTATACGAGATTGGAACGACGCTTTCACCACAGCGACACAACGATAATACCCCTACCAGGACGCAAGGGGTATGATACCAGAGAAGGAAGAAAACACATGGACAGACAAACACGGATAGCGTTTTTGAGTGAGCATGCCAGTCCCGTTGCCCTCCTGGGTGGTGTGGGTAGTGTAGACGCGGGTGGACAAAATGTCTACGTCGATGAGGTGAGCCGCAACCTTGCACAAAGCGGCTATATCGTCGATGTGTTCACACGCCGCGATACTTCCGACATACCCGAGGTGATAGAGTGGACGCCTAATGTCCGCATTATCAATCTGACTGCTGGCCCCGCCGCATTTCTACAGAAGGATGAACTATGGCAATTCATGCCCGATTTTCGCGATGCCTTTCTCGACTTTATGGAGCGCGATGAGGCGCGCTACGATCTCATTCATGGCAATTTCTGGATGTCGGGTTGGGTCGCCGCTGAGCTACGACACCGACTCAACATACCAGCGGTACAGATTTTTCATGCGATGGGCAAGACCAAGCGTCATCACCAGGGAAGTATCGACACCAGTCCATCAGAGCGTATCGCGGTCGAGTCCAGGATTATCCAGGAGGTAGATAGCATCATCGCGCAGTGCCCAGGTGAATGGTCGGAACTGGTCGATGACTATGGAGCCGATCCTGAGAAGATAGTCATCATTCCCTCTGCCGTCAACATCGATATATTTCGGCCCATACCGCGCGCTGAGGCGCGACTGCGCATAGGGTTGCAACAAGACGAGTTCGTGGTGGTATACGTCGGTCGCATGGTGCAACGCAAGGACGTACGCAACGTCGTGCGGGCCGTTGCTCTGCTCATAGGTTGGTGTAAGGACTTGACGAATGCACAGACGAGATCACTGCCACCTGTGAAACTGCTTCTTGTCGGTGGAGAGACAGCAGATCCTGATCCTATCGCCACACCTGAGATCGGCGAGTTGCAACGGCTCGTCTCAGAGCTTGGTATTTCAGAGCATGTACTCTTCATCGGGAAGAGGCAGCAGGACGTGTTACACGACTTCTACGGTGCTGGTGATGTCGTGGTGACGACACCGTGGTACGAGCCGTTTGGCCTTACACCCCTGGAGGGGATGGCCTGCGGACGGCCTGTCGTCGGTTCCGCTGTCGGGGGCATCACCTACACAGTCGCTGATGGCGAAACTGGTTTTCTGGTGCGACCACGAGACCCCGAAGCGCTGGCAACCCGCCTCTATCAGCTATTGGTGGAGCCGGAACTGTGTATACGTATGGGGAATGCCGCCCGAGCGCGTGTGGAGTGGGAGTTTACCTGGCCCACTGTCGCCACGCGAACCGGTGTGCTATACGAGAGCGTGCTGGCATCGCATAAACAATCAACCTGGTCGGTGCAGACTCCGATGATGGCATCTCTGGATGGTCAGTCCGTAGGAGGAGAATAACGTCTTGGCACTCGTAGATGTTCTTATTCCAACATGTCGGCGCAAAACAGGTCTGGCAATGGTGTTAACAAGCCTGCTTGGTCAGACCTTTACCGATTTCAACCTGATCGTCTCCGATCAGACAGAAGAGGAGAACGCATACCTCGATACTATCGAGATTCAGACTGCTGTGCGTGCCCTGCGCTGGCATGGACACCAGGTGACGCTGCATCGACACCTGCCCAGGCGAGGGTTGGCGGAGCAGCGACAGTTCTTGCTTGAACAGAGTCGGGCACAGTACGTCCACTATCTTGACGATGATGTCTTGCTCGACCCCGCAGTGATGCAGCGTATGCTGGATGTGCTTGAGGTTGAAGGCTGTGGTTTTATTGGCTGTGCGGCTACGGGACTACAACATCTAGATGATGTACGACCGCATCAGCAGCACGTTGAACTATGGGAGAGTCCAGTGGAGCCTGAGCCATTTGATGCAGACTCGATTCCGTGGGAGCGACATCTCGTTAACAATGCGGCGAACCCGCTTCATTTAGAGCAGCGACTCGTCACTAACGATAGTGTTGTGCGCTACAAGGTTGCCTGGGTTGGTGGTGCCAACGTGCTCTATGATAGAGCAAAGTTACTCAGCATCGGTGGCTTCTCCTGGTGGAACCGCCTGCCCCGTGAGCACGCTGGAGAAGAGGTGGTTGTACAGTTCTTGCTCATCCGTAAATACGGAGGCTGCGGCATCCTCCCCAGTGGAACCTACCATCTTGGTCTCCCAACAGAGGTCGAAGACCGCGGGCGCAATGCAACAGAGCTATTCGCGGAACTGATACACGAATATGACACGGATAGCGTGTCTGTTTGCAATATCGGGGGACGCAGATGTACCCCGTAGAGGCCCGATTATGTACTTGAATAAAATACTGCGGCAATGATCCCCTCCGTACGGGCGCAATTGATTGCGCCCTGCCTGGGCGGTACGGGCGCAATTGATTGCGCCCTGCCTGGGCGGTACGGGCGCAATTGATTGCGCCCCTACGCAGGGGATACGGGCGCGATCAATTGCGCCCGTACAGGAGCATTTCTATGACCGGATGGTTTTGTTAAAAAGCATCATTGCGCAGTTCCTTGTTATCCCATGCCTCACCCGATCAATCGGGCCAGGACGGGCGCGATCAATCGGGCCAGGACGGGCGCGATCAATCGGGCCAGGACGGGCGCGATCAATCGGGCCAGGACGGGCGCGATCAATCGGGCCAGGACGGGCGCGATCAATCGGGCCAGGACGGGCGCGATCAA